>Ga0180217_1000011_pt1 | contig 411197 bp, 203 predicted proteins | sample eDN3rd37CBELigOP_FD_128521 | JGI IMG/M metagenome (GOLD analysis project Ga0180217, IMG submission 128521) | Enriched Organic Plus compost microbial communities from Emeryville, California, USA - eDNA 3rd pass 37_C BE-Lig OP (version 2) (version 2) ...
ATATCCATTAGACAACGGAGGCATGCCATTTATATATCTCAGGCCATATCATATCCATTAGACAACGGAGGCATGCCATTTATATATCTCAGGCCATATCATATCCATTAGACAACGGAGGCACGCCATTTATATGATATAGCCTCTCTGTGATCAGCTCCAGGTCAGCGCTGTCATTCGATTGCTTCCACGTTCTGCTGTAACGTGATAAATGTTGAACTCTTGCACGAAGACGGCAATTTGTATTTGGCCGAACGATTTTGTATTTGGCCGGATGCGGCTAAAACCAGCTAATCCGGAGCAGGGTGGAAACACAACGCCGGCGCGGATTCGGCTCTTAACCTCCTAACCTCTCGCACGAATCGTCGTTTTGCAGTTGGCCGGTTGCGGCTAAAACCGGCTTAACCGGATCAGGGTAAAAACACGCCCCCACCCCTTGATCTCTACGAACCTCTAAGTAAGTTTCATGACCGTACAGGGGTGGTGGGGTCTGGTTCTGTCCCCCACCCGCCTCACTCTACTTATTTTCACCACGTTCCTCTTTCTTTGTGAGCTAGTAGTGGTTCAGTGGATGCGTCTGGTAGACTTGTCTTCTACTGCTATTTCTTCGGCCTTCCAGAGTCCCTTTCGAACGTTATTCTGCTCCGGGGTGGGATCCTCGTCAAACACGTTGTTGAGGACGGTCTTATTCAGTGCGCAGGTTCTTGTCTCGTGCGTGATCGCGTCTTCTTCTTCGAGCCCTTCTGTTCGAATTCTAGGATGTAGACTTTCTTGTTAAAGCTCACTTCCCGGGCTCGTCTTGCTCCCGGTCTTTCCCGGTTGCTTTCCTGGTCTCGGCTCTCATCGTGGACTTTTGTTTCCGCCGCGCGGTGTCCGGTCTTGTCGCGCTTGCTCTTGCCTGCAGTGCTCCGTTCTTCATGAGGAGGTCCTATCTTGGCGAGCCTTCCAGTCATATGTGGCTGCGTCTTTCTTCTCCTCGTTTGTTTCGTCGTCCTTTGATTACTCTTCGCTGCCTGCTTTATACTGCCGTGCAGGTTGTTGTTTTGTGCGCAGCCTTGGCGTGGGTTCATCACTGCTGGGTTGTCCGGCTGTTTCCTGCGCGTCTCCTGAGCTCTCGCTCTTTTTGAACCTTTCTTCGCCTTTGGCGCCTCATGCCTTGCTTGCTTGCTCGAGTTGGTGTACCGCTTGATGCCTTGTCTCGATTCTCGGTGCGCGCGTCTTTTCATTTTGAGCCCCTCTATTCAAATTCTTCGATGTAAGCTTCCCTATCGAAGCTTGCTCTGGTTGCCTCCGCTCCTCTGGGTGCGAGTCCATGCGTCTTGCGCTTCTTACGGTCCAGCAATGGAACGATGGCTTTCTTTCAACGAGTTATGAGGCTTCTTAACCTGATAAACTCTTGCACGAAGATATACGTTGAATTGTATTTAACCGGATTAGGTTAAAGTGTTCGCAACAGGGAGAAACAGCTTCTCAGGCCATGTCATATCCATTAGACAACGGAGGCGTGCCTTATTTATGGTATGGTGTCTCATGCCTGAACCCAGACACATACATTGTGATATACTCTCGCACGAAGACGGAGCCTCATCTTAATTAAAAGACGCTCGCGATTCTTGCTCGGAGAGCGATGAGGAATCTTAACCTAATTAAGAGTAAAGATGAGGCAATTTATGAGTCTGGTCTCAAACATCTTTCCTCTTAATTAGGTGTTTCTTCCCTGTATAACCTGACCCTTGGACTGTTTCTCCAGCGAAGAGGAACAGTCGTGTGCCTCTTGTTCCTCTCCGCCCGAGGAGAGCGCGTGTGTGCGGTTTTCTCCTGGCGGATGGGGTCATGAACTAAAAGGCTACGACACAGTACTAGAGGGGCCAGAATTTTTCCTGTTTGTGTTTGTGATCATGATAAACTCTCGCACGAAGCTATACATCTCTGTCATTCTGTGTTTGGCCGGTTGAGGCTAAAACCGGCTTAACCGGGTCAGGGTAGAAACAAACACCAAGTGCAACCTTCCTGGTCTGCACCGGTCCTTTTCTGGTTCCTGTGAACAGTTCATACGGGGTCGCGCGTTTGCCTTGTCTCGCGATGTTGTTACGGTTCCTGCAGTACTCACTCAAGAGCCACGGCCAGTATGTCTTCGGCAGCTTTGCGCGCTTCAACATCGCTCTCATCCTGTCCTGGATGATCCTGTTCTCCACTTCGACTCTGCCGTTGGTCTGATGTTGTTCGGTTGGAACTACACGCAGCTTGATTCCTTCGTCGCTTGCCCATGTTGCCATGTCTTTGCTTTCAACATATAGGGCTATGGGCGCTCCTTTCAGATGCTAGATGCTGCTTCCACTGACGAAGGACAAACTTTAGCGCCTCAGGTGCCTCTAGTGGTCTCTTCAGGGCCACCGCTGATTCCACGAATCCAGAGTATTTATCGACTACCACCAGGGCCGATGAGTAGTCTTCCACTCCGACATCCATGTCCACCACGTCCGCGTGCACTCTTTCCCCCGGTCGCTTCGCGTCATCCTTCTCCTCATGCTTCCCGTTTCTGGCATTCGCCAGGGCACAGTCAGCACATGGAGCTGTTCTTTTGCTACACTCCCAGAGTTTCATTGCTACGGCCTCCCTCTTGAGTCTCTTAAATTCACCCAGTCCGCCTCTGCTCACTTCCTCAGCTGGTTCCCCAAACGGCGTGTGACCGGTTACCGCGTGCAGTCTTATCGCTTTCTCGGCTATGATAGGAGAGGACATACGCTCCCTGGCCTTCTTGCGCCTCTGCTTCTTCTTGGCCCCCTGCTCGCTATCCCTGATCGTCCGCACGTAGCGTGCACCTACCTAGCGAATTTTGACCCAGGGTTTTGCATCTTTATACAACGTCTCAACCCCCTGGTCCAACACGGATCTTATACCATGTTACCTCAGTTGGTTCTCAGCCAGTATGTTTTCGCGGGCTTCCGGGAGTACTGCTGCCTTCACGTTGACCCCTTTCACGATCGGGAGTTGCAGGTCTCCGTACGTGTCCACCACTGACTCGCCATTGATCGCTGAGAGAGTGAGGGAAGATTCTCTCTTGTATTCATTCATTCTATCAGCTTCTCAGACTGATATCATATCCATTAGACAACGGAGGCGTGCCGTGTATATCATATAGTCTTTCCTGTTTGAAACCAGATTCATAAATTGCCTCATCATTACTCTTAATTAACATAGTTCCCACGTATTCCGGCACTGACCCCACCCTCTGTTTATTAGGACCCGAGTTGAAAGATGATCTTTGATAAACTCCTGTCGCCTTTCGGCTCTTAACCTGATCAACTCTCGCACGAAGACGTCGTTTGTATCCTGCCTGTTAAGGCTGAACCGAGTTAACCGGATCAAATAGAAACACCATTACAAAACGGAGGCGGCCAGACCTTATCTACGTATCGCATCTATCCACTCCATTCCATCCCATCCTATCTCATCCCATCCCATCCCATCCCATCCCATCCCATCCCACCCCATCCCATTCCATTACGCTGACTACGTTCACCACAACTTCCACGTTTCCTACCCAATCTAGGTTGTATTCAATGCGATAGCGACCCAAACAACTGTCGCATTGCTGTTTGTTTCCTCAAATAGTGGTCGCTTGATGGCCCATGCGTCGATGTAGTTCTACGGTCCATGTGTCCAATAAACTCTCGGAGACTGGCTCGACCAGTGCTGAGCGGGGTTAGGCATCCCGATTCTAGGAGTGTTTGGAGGTTACGCTTCATTCTTTCTCTCTTCAATCTTCAAACCTCCTCTAAGTCTAGGTATCAAATTCTGCCCCTCCTGGTTACTGTGCCTGGCAGCCTCTTACCCGGATGTGATTATGAAACAAATCTGCCTTGCGAGCTTAAACAATATGCAGGACCTAGTCTCGGTGGCGCCCTGCTCGCGCATCGCAAGCATACACACACTACTGAACCTCGTCCAACGAAGGTAGGACGAACTCCGTGACAGCAGGATTGCGGTGTACTCTGACAAGCTGCTGCTTCTCGCTCTCTAGCTGCCGCAGGAAGGACCGCTCCGAAAGCCGATGTGGAGGCGTAGGCCGGCAGACATAGAAGTACTGGTCCAACGATTCGTCACTCGGCCGCACCTTCGTCTTGAGCTGTGCCTGCGAATGAGCTGATTTCTGGAGAGTCTTTTGGGCGACTTCCTCTGGAATCTCAGGTTCAACAGCATGTATCCTCAGTGCCGTATCTTCTTGCATCGACATGAGCTGCTGGGCTAGGCGAACAGTACACGTTCTATCAACACGAGTCCCGTGCGAGGGAGGACGCCTGAGCTGGGGCTGATGCCGCTGAAAGACGTAATGCACATCGTCGTGCAGGATTTCCAAGTCCGAGGGTAGTGACGGAACGAGAGCTGAGGGCGTGGGCTTGTCCAGGAGCTGCTGGTGGTGTGCTTTAGCTTGCGCGTCTGAGCCGCCATCGCGTCTACTCGTGGCGCGGTTAGAGCGGACTGGGTGAGCTGATACGCATCTGGAGTCCACGGCCTCAACCATTGTCATTCCCATTGCTGTGGAGCGTGGAGTAGTTTCGGAGGCCAGTGGATAGCGACGACGAGGATCTCTCATGATTCTGTTTCTGATCCGATACAGCGCAGCGCCTTGGGCTGCATACGTGTTCCTCAATATTCCCCTATAGAACGCCAGGTTTTTGCATTCTGGGTCCAGAATCTCGCGATTGACCTCCGTTAGGTGTGCATTCGTTCCTCGAGCCAGTCGTCCATGGACAGTTGAAATAACTTTCTCCTCGTTTGTCGGCCCCGATACGGGCGTAGTGCTGCATCGGGAGGGCGCTTTCTGCATTTTAAGCGGGTGCTTACTTGAAGCCCTTGGTAGTGGCGACCCTCTTCGAGCCCACGCGTGTTATCCAGCTATCAAGCTCGCACACCGCCTCCAGAAGTATATTCTTGTGCCTTCCACGGCGCCGATATGTGACGTGCGCCGGATATTAAACAATACACCAAGCAGTATACTAACCTGTATATCAAATAACCAACTTGGAACGGCGATACACGCTGTGTATCTTTCTAATTTGTAACCCGGAAATCTAGCCGTTTCTTTCTGCCAGTGGACACCCACGATCCACGATCGCACTCCTGTCATATCCATCCGAGAAGCAGCACTCGGGCCACAAGGATGTGTGCCTTCATCGCGGTGGATTCTCAGGTCTGAGCTGTCAGCATAATAAATACATTCTTCTGACGTGTATTGTATTTCATTTGAAGATCGTCTCGGTCATCGACGACGATGAACCTGGGCAAGCCGACTAAGCTTTGATCTGCCATTACCTCGCGCAATTGCTACGTACGTACATACATGTAAATCTACTCAAATCTGCATGCATACACATATATACATATACAAATGCATGAAATTGCAAGCTAGCCCCAACTAGTCGAGCTCGCGACGAGCACTCCACCAACTGAACAGCTTACTTACTTACTTACTCCTGCTTGGCAAGAGCGAAGCCGACAGAGGCACGGCGCTTACCATCACCACGGTGGAACACACTGTAGTATTGCTTCATGAAGAGCTCGCCCATAATCCATAGGGGACCACGTGGCTTGGGGATATCAAGTCCCATGAAACCAGGCTTAGCCGTGTTGGAGTGTGGGTTGCGGATCATGTAGAACTTGGGCGACATGGTGAATTCGTGCTCACCATGGCGGTCACGAAGAATGTACGTGAGCGTAGGCAATGAAGCGAGGTTGGTTGCAGTCTTGTAGGGGATTGCATCAATAACCTTGTGGACGCGGTTAGAGGGACCAGTCATCAGCGAGGTACCCGAGTCAATGACAGCCGTGCAGATCTTGTTGGGGCGGTCATCGCAGATATGCAGGCGCTTATCACCAACCTTGATATCAACGAGATCAACCTGCCAGTACAGCTCCTTGTTGACCTCAACGTAGCGCAAAGGACCCGTGTAGAGGTTGGTATCAGGCTCACCCAGGATCACATAGCTAGTCAACTTGGACTTGCGAGTGGCCAGGTAGAACGAGAAGCTGTTCGAAGTCAAGAGGTTCTGTCGCATGATGTTATCAAAGACAGGCTTGTAACCCGCAGCCGATAGCGATGGGAACGAGAGACCCAAAATACCATCGAACTTGAGCGCAGAGAAGACGGCACCCTCAGCCTTGAGGATCTGACCGAAAGTCTGCTTCTTGACGTGGATGGGTCCAAGGTGGAAAGTATCGTGACCGAGGTAACCCTTGATACGACCAGAACCGAACTGGACGGTCATCTCAACATTCTGCTTGTGGAACGTCTTTGAGAGCTCAGGGTCGAAGTTGCGGTGGAGACGGCAAGCCGAGGAGCGGCACTCCTTACCGAAGATCCAAAGGTTGGACGAACCGGTATCGAAGATCACCTTGAACATCTGGCGAGGGTTACCAACTTCGATGATACCGACGTGCTGAGCCTGACCGATGGTTTCCAAACCAATCTTGTACTCGGCGACGACACCGTTCTTGCCCATGCGGACATCGGCGCGCTTGAAGCGGAAGTCAGAGAAGACTTCGGCGGCCTGTTCAGCGGTGAGGTTGAACTTGCGAGCGACCTCCTTGCGCAGCTCGACTTCGTCGATCTCGAGCGGAACGTAGGCATTGGCGCTGGACTCGGCATCCATCTCAACCAATGAGGCGTGCTCATCGCGCGGCATGTAGCGCTGGTGGAGGTCGAGACGAGCGAGCAACTTCTTGTGCTCCTCGACATCATCGCTGACCCTCATCAACGGGATGCGCCCAGATGGGACCGAGCTTGCACTGTTGGCAGATGCATCTGCACTGGGCGCAGGCGCGGAGAGGCTATCAAGATACTCAGGCTCAATGTAGCCACCAGGCGGGACGGGGAAGTATTGCGCCCACGCTCCAGCGCTCAAGAGAGCAAGGGCAGCGATCAACACGAGAGCCAAATATCGCATTTGGCTGCAGGTATCGATACTAGATGGGGGGTTCGGAGCGTTCATAGGGCAAGGACAAATAAGCGGGGCGGGTTTTCAGCGTGCATGGGCTTCGTTTTAAGCGTTAAATACTTGGCAAAACGCCACAGAGTGGGGTCTCTAGTTTCACTTCAAGTTCACTTTGTCAAATACCTCACGGGGTTTCCGGGTGTGTTTGGTGCAATTAATAGTCACATTTCATGCAGACGAGAGCTGTGCAGCCGATGTTTATATGCAAGCTGAGCTTGCACCTGTGCTTCACGCGCTATTCGACTCGCAAACCGCCCTTCTTGGCTTTTGATTCGATCCCAGCTTCTGTGTATTTTGCCACCCCCCCTGGCTTTTCGAGCATTTTTCAGCATTTTCTCGATTTTCCAGCATTTTCTGAGATTTTTTCAGATTTTTGCGTCCAGGCATTTTCGAGAATTTTTCGCACGACTCGCAGCATTTCGCCAGTTGGCGGAGCGCCTTCAACAACTCTCACAGCCAACCCTGAGGATGCAGGTCGTGGCACTCATGAGGGAGTGCGATTGGTTTTAAGCGGGGCCTGATGAATGCTCAGCAGACTTTGGTTGAACTGGTGGCCACCTCAGATCGTCCAAACTCTACTTGTTTTACAGAGCGGATCATAAACTCAGCTTACGCAACCACTCTGGGTTGACTCTCACTATACCCGTTCGAGCCAGGGCTATTCGATCACTGGTAATCACTGCGTTGATAATCTACGAAGCACAAATGGATGCTGTCTCAGCGATGCGGAGGCCATATCTTCCACCATGCCACTGGGGCCAGGCCGCGAACTGAGTGATCAGGGCAAAATCACAAAGTCGAGTTCCTCATTGATCAGGTTTTGAATTCGTGGTATTGACGAGAGGCTCGTGGCCAGCAAACTATGCGTGACGTGAAAGATCGATAGATCATGGACGAAGCAATGCACAATCTCAAGGTCTGTGCGCCAGGTCTTGCCATTTCGAGTGCCTCTCCGATCATTCACACCAGCTCTGTACTTCCCATGCTCCTTTTCGTTGAGTATGCGATATATGCCTCCTTTAATGCGATGAAATTCAAGTAGAGTCACGGCTGGGAAGCTCAAATGTCTGCAAGCTCCGTGGTGTAATACGCAATTGGCGAGTGGAGCCAGGGAGCAGTCTCTCATACAAGAGCATTTGCCAGAATCCAAGACTAGGCTAGTGGCAACGCCCCTCGTACATCGGAACACATTCTTATATCTCAGCGCGTCGCACGGTGTGCCGGCTCATCCAATTGTTCTAGACTCAATCACGCTTAGCCACTGGGCTGTTCAGTTTTATCCCATAGTTTGGTGCACCATCCAATCCGAGGACCGTGTTCGTCTTCCCGCGGGAATTAGCTCGAACCCTAACAAGAGACTTCGCTCCGCAACGAACTTTATTGTAAGCCTATTAACACACTGTGTTCACTCGCAGCGAAGCAAGCAACTCACACATGTCCACGGCCAGCAGCATTGCCGGAGAATCTAAGCCGGCGCTTCAATTGAAGAAACGTGCCGTGCTTAAGGGACATACTGAACGCATATGGTGCTGTGCATGGTCACCAGATGGCACGGCTCTGGCCACCTGCGGAGGTGATAAGACCATTCGTATCTGGAAGAAGGACCCCGTTCAGCCCACTGAATCCAAAGATGGCCTTGAGAAGTGGACGTGCGTTCAAGTTCTTGAGGGATATCATTCACGTACTATCCGATGCGTAGCTTGGTCGCCTACGGGCACAGCTTTGGCGTCATGCTCGTTTGACTCAACCGTTGCAGTATGGGAGCTTCAGCCCAATGGAGGTAAGTATTCCGTCACTCCATGCAGCCTCGGTGCTCAATAGGACTTGAATTTTCGAGGCTGGCATATGTGATTCCACTAACTTGTCTTCATTCTCATAACCTCACTCTCTATAGAATTCGCATGCACCGCTTCACTTGAAGGTCATGACCATGAGGCCAAGTGGGTCTGCTGGTCGTTCTCTGGCATGAACCTTGCGGTGTGTGGACGTGATAAGTCGGTTTGGATCTGGCAATCGGTCGGAGGAGGCGACTGGGAATGCCTCACGGTACTTACTGGTCACACACAGGATGTCAAACAGGTCAAGTTCCACCCAAGTGACGAGGCTCTCTTCTCGACATCGTATGATAATACCCTGAAGGTGTGGACACTGGAAGACGAAGACTGGTACAACACCTGCACGCTGTCTGATCATCAATCGACTGTATGGAGCACTTCATTTCCTCTAAGTGCGACGCACCTCGTTACTGTCGGAGATGATGCAAAGATTATTCTATATCGAGACCGTACGCATCCACAGATTGTAAAGGTTCATGGCTCTGCAAAGGTGTCTCAGGCGACGTTAGACGCAGAGGGCACTGCGGCATCTAAAGTCGCAGGATCAGCGAGAGCTTGGAAGCTCATGGAAATTATCTCTGCTGCCCACAACAGGGCTATTTACTGCACGGACTGGTCCCCGGCGCCCGCGTTTTCCACAAAAACCGAGATTTCACCCGAATTGAGTGCCTCGCTTGATCCCTTGTCCAAATCTCTCGGATTGGTGGCTACATGCGGCGCCGATGACGCAATTTGCATTCTGTGCCCCAAAGTCAAGAGCCTACCACCGGAGCCGCAGGTTGAGATCGACTTATCGCAGCCCTCGGAGACCGCTGCGGCCTGCGTTGACTCCTTGGAAGTTGTGCTTCGTGTTCCTAAGGCTCACGAAAGCGATGTAAACTGTGTTCACTGGAATACCAAACAGTTTGGCGTTCTGGCAAGCTGCGGCGACGATAACGTAGCGATTATTTGGTGCCTCGAGCCAGCCAAGTAAACGTGCTTAGCATACAGTGTATACATACAAATGACCGTTCTTGGGTGGATTAAATTATCGAGATTTCCGTTTTCGCTGCACTTTTCCAAAGTCGGTATAACACACATGTGGCTGAGTCCTTCGCCGTACAATGCACTTCTCGCGACTGCAGAGCTTATTGTGAATCTTATTCCCCGTTCACACGATTCTATTCATCTGTTTAGGCCCCCAATTTTAGTCAAACATGGAGTCCAGGAAGGAGGACGAGAAGCAAGATCAGGAAGACAGCAACTGGAGACACTTCTTTACGGTGTTGGATCGTAAGGTAGACGACCCTTCCAATGAAGAAGGTGGACTGAGCCGACAGGAAATTATTGCAGCTGTACAGAACATGGGTCTCCCACTCAACATCGCACATACACTGCTGAGAGATCTACGGGACCAGCGCGAAATCTCCAGTGGAGATTTCATCGCGAGGGCCAAGGAGCTAATCCACTCGTCACAAAGTGAGCGCGATCCCATGACCCTAAGAGCATGCTTGCGTGACCTCCTGACTCTAGACGCAGGCCTCAAAGAACCCTCCACATCGGATCCAAGCACTCCTGAGTATTCCAATTCAGACTTCAAAGTCCAGGTGAGTGAGCGGGAGCGTGAAAGCAATCTCGTCAAGCTCAGAACCAGTGGCCAGAATGCCGCCACTTCCACTCCAGTCCCCACCGCATCTCCAGTGTCCATCCCACCCTCCACTACCATTATCCCCGATTCGAACGAGAATGTTGTATCTTCTACACACGCTGATGACATCAACTACGAGAAACTGATTCAAATGTTGACCGAGATGAGTCAAACCAAGTCTCGAGGCAGCCTTCGAACAAGCGGTCATCACTTTCGCAGTGGTAGCACAGAAGCTAGCGCGACTGGCCGATCAAAAAGTGCGGTCACTCTGAACCAGCTCGACTTGGAAGACACACCAAGTACTGAGAATTCGTTCTGGTCGTTCCTCTGCTGCTGTTCCAAGGACTCGCAGGGGCGTGGCCGCAACGCTACCTCTACGCATACCCCAGACAGTTCTGAGCGCGATCCTCTTACTGTTGGTGAACCACTTGATAGGAAGCTTGAGCTTCCCATTGTTCGAAGCTGCTTTGTCGACTACTATGGGAAGAACCATGGAGGTCTGGTGTCCATCGACGAATTAGTAGATTTCTTGGTTCGGCAACAGAACCCTAACGCTGTTCAAGAGTAAAGTACAGACGAAATGATGTACATATGCAATTATCATCAAATGCAGTTGCAGATGCAGATGCTTTCCGAATTCGGATGAGTAGAGATTGTATGTCCAAGGATAAATGGGTGTGACTGCTCGACCTGCTGCGTATCGAAGACAGTCATGCGACGGGTGCGAACAAAACAAACCGCAACGGACGGCTGACGGGATCAGTCAAATAAGTAAAAAGGGCCACATGAGACAATTTGAGTAGTCTCCATGCACTTTAGTCAAATCCGATGTGAATCCAGGGCTCAATGGTCTGTCCACAGCCGGGAAACGACGGATGACTCTGACAACAGAACAAGATAGAGGCAGGGGCTTCGATGATGAAGAAACGGAGCGTAGAGGGACTACAAAACTACGTAATCATGACAAGAAGATGGAGCATTGGAAAAAGCTAGATGCCATAGTAGCCAAACCAAAAGAAGTTAGTAGCAGTGGTGCAGATCAGACTAGAGAGTGGTGCAGAATGGGGGCTGTGTCAACAAACGGGTCAAGGCAGTTACTGATGAGGAACAGCAGGTACGGGCGACTGAGGAGTATACGCTGGTGGAGGGGTTGCAAAGATATCAATTCCTTGCAAGGCGAGGTCGCCAACGAGTTGTTGCTGCGGTGCTACCGGAGGAGCGAGCGGGTTAGCACTCGCAGCTCCGGCTTCAGCAGGAGACGCCGCGGCGGTTCGATCTGCAGCTTGCACGACACCAGGCACCATTGACGCGCCGCGATCAAAGTTAGGCGTTAGCGTACTTGCGCGGCGTGCCATAAGGTCATCCGGGTGAATTGGGTAGATACCGTGCATGCGCATGAACTTCAGAACCTGGTTTGGAATCTCCTGCAAGGTCATTTCAGCAAGGCGCTCAGTGCCTTCACGAACTGCTTGCAAGAAAGGTACGAATTGAACAATATCCGCTTGTGCCACGCGACCATGACTGTCCGTGAGCGGTGCGTCGTCCGAATCCAGTACGACCATGCTTGAAAAGTTCTCATTACCCACACCAACGATGATAATCGCAATTGGGTAGTGGCTGGCATCGACAATCGCAGCGATCGTCTGCTCCATGTCTGTAATTAGACCATCAGTTAAGATCATAAGAATCGTGAAGTGCTGATAAGAAGGCGTGTAGGGCTGCATTGTGAACGACGTTGCAGTGCGAATAATCTGGGCGAAATTTGTAGGGCCAGAGAAGCTAAGATGGGGCATAGTCTCTCGGTACACACGCAAAACTCCTTCAATGCCATCCACCATGGGTTCGTATGACTTGCGAGTCAGCGGGAAGCAGTGCGAGACAGCCTTGGGTGCGTCATCGACGGATACAACGGCACCGAAGCCATACACAGGTATCTGAGAACTTTTGGTGTAGTCTGCAACGATCGAACCAATTTGTTGAATGGCACGCTGGTACTGGTTGAACTGTCCATCCTTCAGCTCGTGCAGGGATCCGCGATCAAGATAGTGGCCATTCGAGCCGGTGAAGTCGATAGCAAGGACCAATCGGAAATCAAGGCCATTGCGGACGTAATCAATAAACGTGGGTTGGCACCAAATGTTGCACTCCTCAATCAAGATGGTTCCACGAACCTTCTCCAAGCTATTGGCTTTCTTGCCCGGGCGATGGAGTGTACGGGTTCTTCGCTGAGTGCTGTTTTGCTCTAGCACTGATCGCACTTGGGGTGGTGCATAATTCAACACGATCTGAGATAGCTGAGTAGTGAGGACCGTGTAAAGCGGCACGGTGGTTTCACCAATCAATTCAGGAGGGTTTCCAGAGGCGTCAGCCTGGACAGCAACCGCGGATAAAATAGATGTGTCCTCCTCATTCTTCCAGTTGGACTTGGCCTCAGCAGCGCCCGAGGCACGCTGCTGACGGATTGTTCGTAGTTGTTGGTGAATCTGAGCCTGTGTGTAGGAGCGATCTGGGATCGGAGTCTTGTAGTTAATGACGCGGAAAGTGATCGGCGCGCTGTAGTTACCTGCGGAGACAGGGCGTCCTCGGGTATTAGGATATAGCTGCGCGGTCTGCGGAGGGAGTCTTGCAACGTATTCAGGAGGCAACGGTTCATACACGTTGGGGGGGACGACGAAATCCCCGGGCTTAGGAGGTATCGCTAGAAGGCGCGTAATAGGGACTCTGATTGGTGGAAAGGTGGGATCGCTATTCGAAAGAACTGTTACGGTTTCAGCCAAAGGAATAAAGGTGCCATCGTCGGCTTTGAAACCAACCTGTACAGCAGCATTCGTGCTCGAGAACCATCCAGGAGTCGAGAGTTTGAGGCATCGCACCTGACACATAACGAAGTCCGTGTTCTTCTTAAGCTCCTCGCCGCGGATAATAATCGTGCTTTGGTCTCTGCCACGCTGCTGGTTTGGGCGAAGCGGTTGATTCGCACGCTCATTGCGAGGCACACGTGGAGGTGCAGCGCGATCAAGGGGGATTTCGATCGTGTTCTTGCGAGCGCCCATGAGCTGAGAAAGGCTGAACTCGACATGACCGATGTAATTGTGACGTTGGAAGTTATCCAGGCTACGTGCATCATCTACATCGAATAGTTCCACGAGAATCTGAGTGCGTCGCTCGAAGTAGTAGTCGACCATGGGGGTGGTGCGGAAATTCGGGTTGGGTTGGTTGCTACACATGCCAGCATAGGAGATGGGATCAGGTAGAGAGTATACATGAGGTTGGAATGGATATGGAGGAAAGATACATAGATTGATGAGCGTATGTCTTGAGTTTTCCATAAGGTGCAGGTAAGCGGTTAGAGATTCTGCAAGCGGATTAGACTGGTGTCCTCGGATCGGTTACCTTGCCTGCGCGACCATTTCCAACCAAGAATCTGAAAGGCATAAACATATGTGTGTGATGCATCACATTCTACTGAACGTACTCGAAGTGTTCGGTGCGCCCGATTGGCACCCATCTTCCGCTCACTGGGTTGAAGATGGAAACTCGGAGAATAGGGTCAGACTCGGAGAGGAGGTCGACCTTGGGAACATTTCTATAATTAGCATAAGGAGAAAGCACATCGATATAGGTGAAATCTGCGGAGATCCTACGCCTGGAAGCACCCGAAATGCATGAGAAACACGAGATCACCTACCTTGCTCCAAGCACCAAAGCTACTTTGGCACAGTTTTCGCCACGAGTCTCAGCGGACATACTGCCGGAGGGACCTAAATCAATAGATACGAGGTTGATCAAGTGCACGATTATGTCAGTTTACGAAGCGCACTAGCGAGAACGGAGTAATCACATCCTGAGAAAAGTGCATCGTCCTCTCGGTTGGGACTGAGAAATTTCTTTCTGACGGATTGTGGTGAGTCATCAACAAGGATTCGGGCTGGTATGGACTGATATGGAGCTGTAAGATGCGAAGAGGACCTGAGGCGACGGATGCTGTGGATGCATATTATTAACCTCCAGTACGGCTCGGTATGATCCACTGGGGTTTATATTCGTACCAGTGTCGAAGGTGTCTGAGTATTGGAGTTGAGCATCGGACAACAAGCTCGTTAAACAGTTGATATTCCTCTCGGGCTAACCTGCCTCGTAGTGTATTGCATTAAATTGAAGGGTGAAGCAATCGCAATGTACACGATCTTGGGACGGATCTTTCACGGGCCACAGCTATACGAACGGCTTTCTTCCAGACTTGGGCATCGAGACACGTGACTTGGACCTGCTCGAAGAGTTACTATTTGTGCTCTGAGGTCGCGGAGGCAGATCGGGTCGAATAGCGGGTGGACGCCCAGCGGCAGCGGGAGGCTTGAGACCTGTAGGTAACATTCTTCTGCGAAGTGGAGGATCGAATGTTCGGGTGGGCCTTAAAGCAGCGTCGATAACTCTCGCTGCGTCATTCTCGTCCTCGGTATCGGTGGGCGTTTGACTGCGACTGCTGTAGTGCGCCCGATGTACCATGGACGCCTTGGCCAACCGGATTTGATGATAGTCCTCATCCCCCTCCGGGCTCGCGTGCTGCTGCTGGATGATCTGCTGCCGCTGAACAAGCTCCTCACTTGGGGCGGGTGTGACAAGTGATTGAGCATTGTACTTGGCAGCCTTTGGTGACTTGATATCTCGCGATGTACTATCGTTCGAGAAACTGTGATTTTGGTGGTCTCGTTCGGATTGCTGATTGGACCCACCGAAACTCAGGGCGAAGCTGAGATCCTTTCCTTCACCATCACTTGGATCCACGTTGAAGTCTTCAGTTGTGTCGGAGGCGCCCCAGAGACCAGCAATGACGTGAATCTGGGCTTTTCCCTGAGAAGGTCGCCCAACTTCACCAGGTATCACATTCTGCTCGGGGACATGGGCGATATTTGAGACGTCAACAGGGACTGAGTAAGTCCTTGACGACTCATGTACGAGATTTGGGATCGTCTCAGACGTTTGGGTGGCCCCGGAGAGAACTCGCTGAGCCTTCAACGGTGCTTGACTGTACTCATTGTCACTTTGGCTACTTTGATGCGTTGTTGTGGTCGTCACCGTCCGTTGGTGAGGGAGCGGGGATTCGTCCCCCAAAAGTAAAGACCGATCACTGGCAATGTCAGTGCGCGAGCGTGGCCTAACTTCTCCTTGCTCAGACATGCTTAAGTCTGCGCACTCTCTGACTGGTTCCGGACTATCAGCCCGCTTGATAGCATTTCCGTTAGTGTGAGTTGACCTTGTCTTTGATCCTGAGCCGCTTGTGGAGTGTGCAGAAGCAGCAGGGCGTTTTGAATGTGGAGGAAGCGGAGGTCGATGGTCTACTGACGGGTGTGCCGACTGCTTCTTCATGGAGAGTACTCCTTGCACGGCTGCAGACAGGGAATATGATTGGGCGGTCGTACCCACAATGAAGGGCAGGTTGATCTCTAGTTGTTGCTTGTGCATGCGCTGTGCCATCTTCTGTTTGTTTTCCTCATCAATTGCCATCGCGCGAGAAGCAGAAGCAGCCGTAGGTGCGAGGATCGAAGGTCTCCTGAGCTGCTGAGTTGGAGCGGGACCATCTGGGACGGTGTTTGTACGCTGCATGTCGTCATCACCTTCTTGCTCAAATGTCTCACGTAGGTTTCGTCGGTATGCTCCTTGATCCCTTGCCGTTCCAACTGCAACCACCGGCAGCTCTGAAGCATGAGATGGATGAACCTCGCTCGGGTCGTTGTCGTTGTCGTCCAAGTACATCGCATCTTGCTGAAGTGCGGTCGAATGGGTGTCACTTGTTGATGCTGGGAACACTTCGAACTTCACTAGGTTGTGACCGTGGGCATCCTCGACTTCCCCAACTTGTACCTCCCGGTCCTCACCATCTTGCAGTCTCTTAAACGGTGAGGGCTCCGGCGTATTCAGAGGAGACATTACATCACGGTTTTCTCCGAAATCGTCAAGGGTTCTGGACAGAGCGGATGTGATATTCAGCTCCTGGGGTGGTGCGGGCATGGACGCAATGGGCTGTTCTGGAGGCGCCATACTCTGTACCCGCTGATGAAGCGATCGGTTGAGGGATTCTCCGTTCTGATCTAGACTGCCTGCAAAGGAACGACTCTGACTGACAAGAGAGAGCTGAGATTCTATCTTCTCCTTAAGTTCGGAAACGGTCATATCCTGCTGCTCAAATCGTGCACAAATTCTATCACCGATTTCAGCGGCCGCTTCAAACGCGATTGCTGTCGCCTTATACGCGAGTTCTTCGGCCTGCTCGGTTCGATTCGTAATCTCTGCGAGTACTGTCTGTGCCTTCAGCTCTTCACGTTCTTGCCTTGCGGCCAGCGTAGCAATCCTTGCCACAGCCGATTCGTTAATTCCCTTCTGGATGCTTACATAGTCCTTAATAAATCGTTCCAGATCTAACTGCAGTGCCCTCAATTCAAGGATCTGAGCGAGCGCTGCTTGAACCTCGTGGCTGTTTGAATTGTCCTGAGAGGCTGGATGAGATTCGGCAGTTGGCACTGGTTTGACAATCGGCTCTGTTGCAGCCGCCCCGCTTTCGGGCGTGATATGGGTAGCTTCTTTTATACCAGTCGTCGATTCATGAGGCTTATGCTGATTCAATCGGCTCTCATGTATCTTTGACTTGACCGAAGCTACTCGGGCTGATGTTTCGCGTCCGTCTCCTGGCGCTGTCTTCGTTCGGACCCTTCTCTGGCGCCACGCCTTGATGGCTTGCCGAACCGCAGTTGTGGGGTTGAACTTCGCATACCTTGTGAATTTAAGGGCAGGTTCGCCTGCTGCTTCGGCTAGGTCAGGGTTTGCAGCTACAGTCTCAGTCATCACCTTCCCACAATTGGTGTCTTGGCGCGTAGAGGATCCGTCTCGATTCGCCTCCTTTGCGAATGCCGTTGGTTCCTGCCCGAGAGATCCACTGAGTTTCGAGATCAGTAGCTGCTCGACTCGACTAACCATAGCGTCGACTAAGTCTTCAAAATTCGCTGGGGACGCGGACATGACCCTAGCTTGGTCCTCAGTACGCTCTGGATGGTCGGCTTCAATCTTGGGAGAGGGGGTCGTATCAGAAGCACTTGATCTCCGGTCCTGTGGCTGACTCACACTATGGGGCTCATCGACATTGGCTGTGTCAATCATCTCTAGCAAGAGTATAGGCTCTCGTGACGCTGGCTTGGGAGGAGGCTCTTGAGCAAGGGCACCTCCCTCAGCGGTTGACGTATCGAAAGCTTGTCCACTCTGGTTAATAAGATCTAACAGCACTGGAGGTTCAGGAAACTGAACGCTGCTTTCGTTAAGGATGGGCTTACCCGTGTGCTCGTTCGTGACTGCATTAGAGTGAGAAAGTTCCTGCTGGAGATCATCCGTCTGTGTTGCAACGCTTTGCTTTCCAGGATCCTTTGCCTCTACCTCAGAGCGGGATGGAAGGGAATGCTCACCTGTTTGAAAAGGGTTCTCTTCATGCTTTGGCTGCGAAGAGGGTTGGGGTTGGGCTTCTTCTGTCGAAAAGACCGATGGAAGCTGAACGACCGCTTGACTTGTCATGTGGTATCGCCGCTCTAGTTCGGCATAGCTTCTGCTCATTTCCTCCTGCTGGATCACACTACGCTGAATCTCCTCCTGCAGGGTTTCATGCAGTTCTGTGTTGCGATGTTCTAACGTTCTAATCTCTTGCTCGGCATGCAGCAGCCTTTGTTGGAGTTGCTGAATCTCTATCTGAGACCGAGCGCGATATTCCTCGAATTCGCTCTCCACCTGCTGTCTCGCCTTCAAGGCCTCCTCTAGCTCGTGACGTAGTTTCTGAGATAGCCTGCGTTCTTCGGTGTACTTGTTTCGTTCGGCTTCTAAGGCCGCGGCATGTCGCTGTTCAAGTGCTTCAGCTTCAGCTGCGAGAGAGCGAGCCAGTTGTTGCTGACGTGCGGTCTGCTCGTCTCGCTCTCGCTTCATCGAGGCGATTTCAGCTTCCAACTTTTCAGTAAAATACTGTTCCATTTCTCGCTTGACCGAGAGCTTCGCCTCATGTACAGCACGCTCTTGATCAAACTTGGCTTCAAGCAATTTTGCCTCGAGCGCTTCGCATTGCATCTTCGCATCGAGTTTCGCTGAAACAAGCTTCCTCTCCTTCTCATTCACGAGTTCGAGTAAACTTGCATACTCTGAAGCATGCACGTTGGCCTCCTCACGTGCGCTACTTAGCTCACTCCGTAACCGAGTAATCGTGTTGTTAGCCGCCTTCAGCTCCTCCCTCGAGGTATCTAGTTCTTGGCGCAGACCCTTCGTCTCCAATCGAAGTTCCGCGATTTTAGCTTGGAGTGCTCGCATTGCTCCAGCAACAGCGCGACTATTTGTACACGACATGGCTTCATTCGTCACGCTTGCGATTGTGTCGGCAATGAATGAGTCGCTGAAGGAGGTGTTTGCCACACCGACATGCAGTACCGATCTATCCAAAGGTGAGCGGTGAGCTTCTGTAGCCGTAGATTGCGAAGTACTCACTGCGGTTGCTTGCACGGTGGAAGCGGTCGAAGGCAGCGCTGGGAATTCGTGAATCGGTATCGGCTTAACGGGCGTGTGCATTGCGGCCAGTACGGGAGTTGCGAGAGGAGTTGACAGGGGAAGTGGGGTAGCAGTGCGGGCAATCGTCGCGACTGACGCTGACGCTGGTGTGGCGGCACCAGAAGCTGCGGGCTTGCTAGAAGCTGATGGGAACGCAAGAGCTCGCGGTGCCAAGTGATGCTTTCCAGGCTGATTGGAAACGGACAAGTTACTAACGTCAAGGGTTTCTCGGTCGTAAGCTGCGTTTCCTGAAGCACTGTCAAGCATTGATAGATCACCTTGGTTGGGATCACGATGCTGAGAAACATTTTCGCTTCCACAGAAGGTCGATTGTGGCGTATGGACCGCAACGTTCAGGCGGCTGGGGGAGGTAGAGCGGAGGAGGCGCAGCGGGGTCGCTGTACGCGCAAGATCACGCATGAGTTGGGCAAGGTCCTGAAGTTGGGCATCGAAACCTCGCGATCCCATATCTCGCAATGGCCTTAGTTCCTTCGCCTCTTCACTAGCCGTTGATTCGCTCATCAAGTGTCCTAACTGAAATAGTTTGTTGCTTTGGGTTGCGGTGACTTGGACGGTGTTCTGACAGGTAATGCTGGCTGCCAAAGTATGGACACAACGTGTATAACGCGATGATAATGTGAGATTCGCGCCACCACTGAGTGCGCGCGAGATACACGAATCAGGCAAATCTAGTGAAAACGGTCTGAAAGAAGTTTGATGCAATTGCTAATTGGGAGGATTGGCAAGTGAAGCGCACAATCAAATGAGATGGAAGGCTTTTTTATTCCTTTGGAGGGGCTTCAACGACGTATCATCAGCGATATAATCAAAGATCCTCTCTAATCCATCCTTCGGGCTTTCTCTAGATCTCGAACTTCTACTCTCTCGCCCCCAGGAGCAGCATACCATGTTCCGACTGGGAAAACTGGCTAGTCGTAGAGCCCAGCGCCGGGAAAAGCAACTGGCAGGGCTATTGGTCCCAGCACTAGCACAGCAGAAGTGCATGAACTCACGGGGCATGACGTGCAACGCCTCGAACCTTCGAATTAACCAGCTCTTCCTAAACGTGTCGAACCCGGCGCGCACACGTTGCTGCAGCGTGACCCCTAAATATGCACAACATTGTTCTATTAACTTGAACTTAGACAGCTCTACTCTGCAGCGCAGGTATATGGCGTCGCTCGCAGCCGAACCCACTAATGCCAAGCGCTCAGGACCACGATTCCCTCATGAACTCAAAGGCCATGTCGTGATAGTGACAGGCGGCTCAAGGGGAATCGGGCTTGCGGTCACTCAAGAGCTGCTGGATGCTGGAGCTTCCGTTGTTGTTGTGTCAAGAACAGAGGAATCACTGGTTAGGGGTCTCAGCAAAATTCTTGAGCATTGGCGCGCAACTCAACTCCAGCCACTACGGCCGGTGGGAGCCTTTGCTCTTGCCGCAGCTGAGGCTCTACGCGAAGCAGATCAGGCTAGCACAGATCCTCTCTCAGCAGGTGAGAGCCAAATGTCGTTCTTCCAGACAGGAGATTCTGGGCAGAGCCAGCAAGATCAACATCAGCAGATGGTCATCGGATTGACATGTGATGTGGCAAACGCCAACAGTGTTGGCGACATGTTCAAGCAGCTCCAAGGACTGGTGCCTGGTATCAAGGCGACCTCTCTTGTTTGCTGTGCGGGCATATGCCATGAGACTTTGCTTTCTCGCACAGACGAGAGCAAATGCAACGACATGTTTGGTGTGAATGTACTTGGGGCGGTCTACACAACAAAGCTCTTCCTGCGACAACTCCCCTCGCTAGCACCTACTGTGGAGCAGCTTGGCGAAAATCCCTTCCGCATTGTGTACTTTGGAAGCGTGGTCGGCGGGTTGGGTAAGGCTGGCGTGGCTGTTTATGCTGCCACGAAGTCCGCCTTGGTTGGCCTCACAAAGTCATTGGCAAAGGAGTACAAAGGGCGAGGTATTACTGTAAATATGATTGCTCCAGGCTTTGTCACCACGGACATGACCAGGAATCTGGATGAAGCTCAGAAGGCCGCATTGCTGCGCGATATCCCCTTGCAGAGGCTAGGACACCCAGAAGATATTGCTCCAAGCGTGAGGTATTTGCTAGGCCCTTGGAGTCGATACATGACCGGACAGAAGTTAAGCATCGATGGTGGTATGTCCTAATGCGACGACTGTGAATGAGCGAGGAAGGAGTGTTCTCCTGCATGGACGGTTGTTCCTCGTCAACTGCATAGTATCCCTATTCCACTGTACAGAAAATGCCTACGAGTTCGACTCAGACCATACAGAGAAATGCCATGTGATTTTACGTACAATCGTTTGTATTTATCTCAAGTCGATGCATATCTGTCCTTATGCCTGATGCAATCATCACCTATGACGGCGATAATGATGATGATGGTGACAGTCACTTGTTAATTTACTCATCATCATCGGAAACAGCCACCAACGCGCGCTCGTCTTGAGCATTGTCGACAAACGTTCCAGTTACTGGATCGAAGCCTGGTGTCGGTGGAGGTGCAGGTGCTTCGGGATCCATATCAAGCACACTCTCAGGCAACCTACCTCCGGATTCCATGAACATCTTTCGTTTTGCAGCATCGACGCTGATACCGTACCTGATCATCTTGAAATACTTGCTGAAGCGAGGATCGTCCTTGACGGCGACGACAGGCACCACCGCGGTTGGTGCGGGTGCTGCGGGTGGTGCTGCTGGAGCAGCGGAGGGTTGCGCCGGCACAACCGCAGCTGCAGCACTTGGGGGCGGGGGAGGAGGAACAACCCCAGGAACTCCACTCGGCGGTGGAGGGGGTGGCAGCGACGAGCCCGAAGGTGGAGGTGGTGGCGGTAGTGACGATGAGGATGGAGCGGAGGCAGGCACAGATGCGGCTGGTGCAGCAGGTACACCAGGGGCGGCAGCCGCTCCGCTGACATTCTGATCGATCCATGGAACGGACTCGAGCTTTGCTTCGAGTAGTGCGAGGACAATTTCCAGTTTGCGTGTCTGTAACGACACGCGAGCCAGCTTGCGCTCGCACTGTACGGCGAATTTGTTCATGAAGTCCACTGTGTTTGTGATGAAGTTGTTTAACAATAGCAGGGTCTTTTGTGTGGGCGTAGAGTCCATATTCGCGAGGCGTCCGAGGTCCTCGGTGCTGACGACAGCATCTGCAGTGCTCATACTGAACGTTTTGGTTGCGTCTTGTGGGACAATTGACGCGCCTTGCGGTTTAGGTTGTGAGTAGGTAACTGAGAGGATCTGGGATGAGGCGCGTTTCCTTTGTATGCCTCCGAAAAAGCCTTGGTGTCCTGCTCTTTGAGTGCTAGTTCGGGGGATTGGTAAGAGGGTCTTTCACGGCGGGCTACAGGTCGTAGGAAAGGAGGAATCGGGCAGCCAGTGTTACAGTTCGACGTGAGCGCTAGATAAACTTCCAAAAATATAGAGGCTTCCACACTCCAGCCACATACTACGCTCAAATTGCGTCCAAACCGCGCCAACAGAAAGGAAAAATCTTTCCCGGAGTGATAATTCACTATGAAACAAGGATAGTCCATGCGGTTATGACAAAGACAGTCAATTCCTTGGACATACCAAGGAAGTGCGTCACAGATGCACATACTATCGCGCAATATTACACTCAGCCGAGCTTGATTCGCGAATGCAGGAAGTGAGCGTCGTTCCTCGTCCTGTTCCGAGTTCGGGGGTCCCGAAATACTTTGGGTCGCCCAAACCGACTCTCGGTCGACCGAGGCCCGGTTAAACCGGGGATTTGTCTCGCCAAGAGGACGAAAAAGAGCTTCAATCAAGCGGGATATTTGGCCCGAACTGGCGTGACCTAGCGATCGCACCGCGATACATCCCGCATCGCGAAGCGTGCTTCTCACACTCCCACCATGCGAGCCAATCATTCGATGCGTGCAAGGTACGTAGACCCCTCAATATCCAAGACGAACCGGCTTAGCTTGCTTTTCCCGCGCTTGAATGAAGATCTCTCGTGCTACATGCTTAGTGTATCCGGTCAGCAAATCGGGACCAATGGGATAGCGAGCCTGATTTAGATCAGCCCATACCATGTCTTATGTGCCTTGCTCTGAGCTCGGACTCACGCCCGTTTCACCATTTGTAATCTTCCACACTCGTCGAAACTCGTCGAATTGGGACTTCTCAGGCCCGTCGACCTGACGAAGCCTTTGCAGATCAAGTATACGGATGATCTGGCAGTGAGCGAGTTTGATGAAGTGCCTGAGTCGAATCGCAAGCAGTCGGAGGCGACGATTCCCACTCCGCCGATCCGTATCCTGCGAGGATTTGCCGAGCGGTACAAACCTCCACAACCTTGGGCCCCTCCCCCGCACTACGTCAAGGCTCAGCGTGCTACGGGGGCGAACAACGCACCATCGTATGTTATGTATGACCTATTGCAGCAGGACATCGAATGGCTGAATGAACACAACGCCCAGCACGAGCATGACGGACTCGCGCTTACCGAGTCGCAGCTCGAGAAGACTATCGAGGCACTCGAGATTGGCATGTACAAGATCACATACCCAGACTACGTGATCGACCCACAGTACAAGTACAGCCTTCAGTACGCGAAGGAGAAGCTGCTGGCCTCGGGTGAGCTGGATATCCCTGCGGGTGCGCTAGATGCCGTATACAATCACTGGAGGAAAAGAAGACTTCAGATTGGTAAAGCGCTCATCCGACACTTCCAGGCGCCTCCCCAGCCCGATAACATGTCCCCCAACGTCGCTTTCCGTCCGCGTGTGCAGGGCCGTCGTTCATCGCATCGTCACCAGAGGAAGAATGATGCGGCTGGTCTGGTCAAGATGCGTCTACTAAAGCGTAACTTCCAGCAAGTGCTCAACCTTTTGGATCTGTGCAAGAAGCGTGAGCAACTCAAGCTGAACCAGCTTATGATGGAAGCTGAAGTGTTTGACCAGCAGCTTGCGCAAACCCCAATTGTGCGCCAGTTGTTGCCAATTTACAAGGAATTTACAGATGCTATTCAGGCGCAGATCACACCTGCGGTGCCTGCAGTTGCGGCGTCTCTGGGTGTGACCCAGTCGGCACTCGGCACGATCCCAGGAATGGGCATGGCCATGGGCGGTACCGGCACATTGTACTTGCAGCATCCACACACTGTGGCGTCTGCGCTGGCAGCGTCCTTCAGCCCACCCACAAAGCAACAAGCAGAAAGCAACATGACTACTACTCAACTTGTCGATGCGGCAGCTATGAACATTGAGCTCATTGCACTTGCAGCCGCAATGAGCCGCCTCAAGCTGTCGAATTCCTCGACAGATAACAGCAACAGTAACACAAGCGCTTCAGGCAGCCCCAACGCATCCACGTCGCAGAGTGGACCTGCACCATCCCCGACCTCGTCGCAGCCCTCGACTTCAACTGCCTTCTTTGACCCACCTACAATGCCCAATGGTATGCTTGCAGGTGAGCACTGTTCTGGTCCGGCGTTTACTGCTGCATTGCGTGTAGCTACTGAGACTTTGATTGCAAATGGTCATCCAGCGGAGCGAGTAGAGCTTGTTACCTATTTGCAATCAAAGCTGGCTCGTTCCGAATATGGCCGCGCTGGTGCAAGCCTCTCTTTGCAGCCTCGTTTGACCCAACCTCGACCTATTCGTCCATCGATGTCCCATGGCCCTGGCGGCCTCGGTTCTGTCCGCTCAACTCCATACTCATACGACCGTGCAAGGGAGCACGGCGAGGCTGGTGCGCACGGCGCACGATGGAGTAGTCAAGCATCGGGGGCTCAAGGACATGCGGAGCCCGCGCTTCATCCTCGTTTGAGTAACTTTATTCCAGCGTCTGATAGTGAAGAGCTAACAGAGGCCGAGTACGGTGATGCAGATCTCCAAGAAGTGCTGCCTAAGTTGACCCGTGTCGAAGAGCGTGCAGGTGTTTATCGTGAACGTACAAAGCGTGCTGCGATTGCGAGCGACATTGCTGCGACGCGTCTGATCGAGGTTTCACAAGACTTTTTGCGCAAGCTTCGAACAGCACGGAACGCCGGCTTGGGCTTGACACGACTGTATTACGGTACCGTCCCTGAGGAGACCGAGGATGAGGAGGATGGCGACGAAGGCGAGGTAGAAGAGGAACTCGCCAGGGAAGAGGATGCTGAAGGGGAAGAACCTAGCCCAAGGGCTCGAGAGATTAAGTTGGATTCAAGTAGTGGCCAACAGAGTGACGATATGACCGCAAGCTCCCCAGCAGCGTCAACAGCCGGCGCAGTTAAAGAAGAATCCAACCCAGAAACCAAGCAGGCGACTGATCCAGAGGCTTCAATGTCAGGTCCGAGACTTAATCCCTCCAACATCTCTGATGATTCCCAATACTTCCCACTTAAGCGAGAGCCTCTGCAACAACATTCGACCTCATTACGTGTTGGTATGTCAGGTCACTACTCCGGCCACATTCCATTCCCCTTAGGAACCGTGAGTGTCCCGGATGACGTCCGTGCACGGGCGAACAAGGCGTTACTTAATGTCATGTCGATTGTCCCACTTGAAGAAGCCCTGGCGGAAAGCTCGATTGCCCCCACAGTCCCGAAGGGTACTTTTGAATCAAGCACCGCGGAGGCAATGCTGGCACCTTACGGGTCCAAGCCTTACATTCCTCCAGGATCTGAGCTGTACAAGCCGATCAAGGCAGAAGGTCAAGATGGCTCGGTCGAAACACCCGGCTTGGTGTATCCTGTCGACTTTATTATCCCAAGTTCACACATTACCGACTCGGATCGACGTCCTGGTCACTACATGTTTAGCCAATCGTCGAATCCAAGCGGTGCGGAGCCGCAACAAGCCATCAAAGAAGGAAATATGCCAACCGCTTCACAGGCAACACCTGGTGCAGCACCAACTCAAGGCACAACACTTGCACCTTCTCCGGTCGGAACTGGAGCTCAACATACGGAAGAGACTACAGGAACCTCTTCCTCAACTCCTGCAGCGAATGCGGGGATTGTCAAGTATGAACCAACCACGACATCGACAGGAGCTGCAGGGACCGAGCCCAAGTCAGAACTCACTCCTTCGGATGCCACCAAGCCCGAACCTTCACCCTCCAGTACAAGCGGCGTTGAGGTTGTCGCTCAACCGACCAACGAGCTTGCCCCAACAAGCGAGGTTCCGGCCAGCACCGACGAATCCCGTGCTCCCAAGGCTGTTACCGAACTCAAGTATTCAGTGGGTGAAATCACTGAGCAGTCTTATGCAAATCTCAGTTCGCTTCCCTTACAAGAGGCTTTCTTGTCAATCACGCGTGGATCAGAGGCAGACCTCTGCTATGCTCGCACAAGAGCGGGAGCAGGTGTGGTGGGACTCGGTGCCTTGCCTCATGATGATACTTATGCCCAAGCCGTACGATACCCCATCACTGGTCAGCCGCCTCGTCCCGTACATCCCATTCGCACGCTGAGCTCAGCGGCTCATTCAACACTTTTTCCTGGTCGATTTGCAACTCGCATTGGTCGAGGCGGGCGCATCTTATTTGATCGCGTGGTCTACCGACCCGTCCAGTACACGCCACTACCACCCCAGCAGTCGAATCAAGCACCTGCAGGCGGTTCACAGGCACAAGTTCAGCAAGTTGCTGGGGCCACCTCTGCTCCAGCAGCATTGGGAGCTGGAGTGGCTGCAGGAGCCTCTGCGACTGCTAGTGCGCCACCTACTTCGAACTCTCAGGCACAGGTGGCTGGAGTGCAAGCGCCAACTGATACAAAGCCCCAAATCAATCAGCTCCAGCAGCCTAGCCAGCCGCTCCAAGGCGAGAGTCAGCAGACATTGCCCAAAACCCAGCAACCAGCGAGTCATGTCGCATCGACTCAGTCTACACAGCCAGCGCAGGCTCCAGCTCATGTTCAGCCCACCACGTCATCTACACAATACCCTCCACACCAAGCACCAGCGCAGGGTGTAGCTGTGTCGGCCCAATATCCACAGCAAGGCCAGGCTCTGATGCATCAAGCACAACAGCCCCAGTCCACACTACAAGGGCAACAGCCGATCCAGACAGAGCAGCAGGCCCAGCGAGTATATGGCCAACTTACAGGACAGGTCTCGGCCCAGCCACAGACTGCGTTGCAGCCTGGACAGCCAGGTGCAGCGTATCCAAACCAAGGTAATCCTCAATACTGGAATACGTCTCCTCAGGCACTTCAACAGCAGTTCCAACAGCAACAGATGCAGTACCTCCAGTACTACATGATGCAGCAGCAGCAACAACAGCAACAACAACAACAGCACCAGCACCAGCACCAGCACCAGCATCAGCATCAGCTTCAGCATCAGCATCAGCTTCAGCATCAGCATCAGCTTCAGCATCAGCATCAGCATCAGCCTCAGCCTCAGCATCAGCCTCAGGCTCAGCATCAGCATCAGCACCAGCATCAACCACAACAGCAACACCCTTCACATCCTCAGGTCCAGCAGCAGACCCTATTCCCACTGCCAGCTATGCCACAGCATCAGCAAGCTCAAACACAGTAACCTTGGTTGTATTAAAGTGAATACAGTACATATATAACAACAAGCCCATCGGCTTGATTAATGATTAACAACTAGTGTACATCGATGGCCAAAGCGAGTAGACTCTGCATGTCAGTCGACTTCCGTTGGGGCAAGTTTCAGCTCCATTACATGATCTTCTTCCCAATCAAAAGGCGGAAGCTTACAGTACTCTAAGATGTACTTTCTCCGCTTCATCAAGTACGTGACCGTATTAAGATGTATCTTCGACTGTTCCTCCCTAAGCATTGAGGCGTATCGGAATTTCTCTCGTGGATCTCGCTTCGGAGATCGAGGGTCATGGAGTGCTTGATCCAAAGTCTTTCTGAACGCCCGCTCGGTTGCGATCGCCGTTTGATAAGCAAAGTAGGGGTAGACAGTATCGAGAGCTTCCTTCGACTTGGTAACGAGCGGGTTTAACACACCTAGCAGCTTCAAAATTGCCTTTAGCTCTAAATCAACATCAACTGGCTGGAATGCACGAAGTCGCCGCAATGCTTCGTAATTAGTGAATTTGCCTTCCGTTTCAAGGGCAAGGAGGCGGGGCGTGTCAAGGAACGAGTCTGCGTCTGCCACGCCGTAAATTCCGTGAAGTCGACCAGCCTGTGATCGACCACCCCACGGCCTTGGCGCGTCATGCGAGGCCGAAACGTTAAGCCGCATAGCGTGCAAGGCCAAGAATGGGGGCGCTTGTCGTGTTAGGAGTGCTTTAGCTCTTGTGTAATTTCCTAACACAAACTCCGAAAGAAGGTTGTACTCCGGGGCGACAAACTGAGTCAGATTAATGTAGACCAAATCAAATGGCTGATCGGGCACGACGAAACCGTAGTACGAAAGGAGGTAGGCGTTGGACGCACCAACCGAGTACGCAACCTTCAACTCTTCGCCTTTCTGGTATCGCCTGAAGGTTCGGATTGTTGCTATGCCAGGTACATCTTCAGCGACTTGGGGCGTACGGACACCTGCCACTCCCGGCTCATGGTTGAACATATCCATAAACGGAATGAGACAAGAGGGTGCATCAATAATACTAGGGCATGCATGCCTTCGCGTTGCGTCCATCATCCATGCGTACTGAAAGCGCTCGAATGTGTAGAACTCAATGAACCGCCACGGATCAAAGTCTCCACATTCATTCGGCAGCGTAACATCAAGAATAGTTTCAGGCAACCGATCAACCAATGTCTTCTTAAGTCGCGTATAGGCTTCGCGAATTCGCTGCTGAATCGGCATAATCGCTGGGACAAAGTCCGGCAATTGCATCTCAAGTTCTTTAGGGGTCCATGTAATGGGTGAGTACGTGTGATAACCATCTTCGAACGGAGGCCAGACATCGAACCAAGGCCTGAAGCGTGAGGTATGGTTGCTGAGTTCATGCATTAAAAACATAACGACTGCTTCGTCAGGTCCCTCCCACTGCTGGAACCAACCAAACGGACCCGTTTCCTGTGCAGTCCGTTGAGATATCAGGAGATGCAGCGGGACCCTCAGAATCTCTTCGTCTCTCGGGATGGTGTGTCGTGCTTGAATCATGACTCCATGTTCGGTCACATTGAAAGCTACCAATGGGTTGATATAGACTCCCTGAGCGATACCCCAGTTGACAAACTTGTTGATACGGTTCTCAACATACGCTTTCCGTAGTTTGGGGTCCAACCGTACCAGCGTCGCCTCACTAAGCCGGGTCGGAAAGGTGTAAGGTAGAGGTGACTTTGGGAAAACTGGGCGTGAGCTATTGAACTTCTGGCTGCGGCCCGGCAACGTGTGGCGGGGCTGGGGCATGCCGAATAAATAGGGTCGATTTGACTCTGATATGGGCTTTGTCGGGTCATACGCCTCACCCAACCCAGCAAAATTCAGCACCAGGACGCTGAGCACAATCATCCATTGTAGAAATGATCTGAACATAGAGCAAGCCCTCGGATACAAGGAGTTTTACCTAATTGGTTCGGTCTAACCTAACGGCACGAACTGGAGAGTTAACGTTCTTCTTCAGTGTGGTGCCCAGATTGCTCTATTTTCACAACACAGGAAAGTAAAAATATGGTCCTGAATTCGGACAAAACTGACTGCTCATTCCCACCACCACTACCACGATTGTCGGGAGGCAGGACGGATTGAGCTGTATAAATCAAAAAGTTAATAGGGTATAGTCTAGCAAACAATGTTATTGAACTGTACATTTAAACTTTAGCCCATTAGGGCGAGGTGATTTCGAGTACCCAGAAGAGTAGGTTGAGCCAGACGCGCTCGAACCACAACCGCAGCTTTGCTAAGGGCGCGAGCTCTGGACGCTTTCGCAGATCCAGATACACAACACCAGGAGGTGGCGCCCGCGTGGCAGGGACTACGACATTTTCTCGGTGAGGATCATGCTCCTGCGGAGGCACATAGGCACCTTCGATTGCAGCATTGCAGAGGATCTGGACACGATTGGCTGTGCTGCCTCCAAGTTCGCGGTTTAGAGAGCGTACTAGGTTCAGAGTCTTGAGAACGAATATCATATCCGCTGGAAGGGTAGAGAGAAACTTCACCACATCTGCCAAGGACGGCTGCTTTAGTCCTCCTCCAGCGGCCAGACGACGTTTTTGTTCAGGAGTCAGGTGATCCGTGATCAAGGTCGGATCGGGAGTGGGTAGACGCGAGATCAAAATAATCGGAAGCACTCGCCAATATTCACCAATGTTAAGTTTCTCGGCACATTCCTTTACAAGCTGGTCGTCACGGATGAACAGAGCTCGGAAAAGTGTTGCGAATGTGAGGCGGAACTCAGGATCAAGTTGGCGATACAAGCCATGATCCAACAGCACAACCTGGGCCTGCTTGACAGGTGGGATCAGCGTGTGCCACACACGCCGAGGCAGCCAAAGCAGGACATCCACACTTGTGGCCGCTACCCGAGCAATGCGGTAATAAAGCGATCGCTCTCGCTTAGCATACTCCTCTCGATCAATGTCGATTCGAGAATCGTAGTCTTCGGTCACATTATCTGGAGTGAGAACACGCACAAGTGCGTTGCCTGGATGTGGATCGCAGTGAACAAATCCGAATGAGAAGATCATGGCGCCAAATGCATTAGCAAACGATTCAAAGACCTTGAGTGGGTTGAGTCCCATCTCTTTGATTCGCTCAACATCTGAAATTTTGCATCCGTCGATGAACTCAGTTGTGATAATGCGCTTCGCAGTGAGATCCCAATACACCTTTGGGATATAAATGTCCTTACGACTGCGCAGAAGCGCTCTGATACGCTCCCCAGACTGACCTTCCAATATGAAGTCCGTTTCCTTCCGCATGTGGTCGTCGAACTGCTCGCCTAACCATCGTAATGAGAACGCAGGGAACAGCCGTTCGGTTAACAAGAGCAAATTGTGCATGGTCCGAAGATCCATGTCAAAGATCTCCCGCAGGTAGCTATACTGTACTTTGACTGCAACCTTTCGTCCGTCTTTGGTGACAGCCTTGTGGACTTGTGCGAGGGAAGCCGCAGCGATCGGTTTCTCGTCGAAGAATGCGAAGAGCTCCTCAGGAGCAGCGCCTTGGAACTCCTGCGCAAAGACCTTTCGGACCTCTTCGATGGGGAGCGGCTGAGCTTGATCCTGAAGCACGCTCAGAATCCGTCCAAACTGAGGGGGTAGTGCGTGCGACATGGAGACAATGTGCTGAGCAGCTTTAACATAGAGTCCACCCTGCTGCTGCGCCAGAAACAATAGCTTCCGCGCGGTGCGGGTGTGGAGCAAATCAACCTGACGCTGTCTCCTACGACCTAGAACAGTATGATCTACAAACACGACCTCACCTTGCTTGGGGAGTTTGGCTTGAGGCATTGGGGCATTGCTATCGCCGCCACCGTTAGCTGCTGGATGTCGTTCAGGAACGCTTGGCAGTGAGCCGCTGGGCATTGTTGATTCGGCAACCATACGCCCAATATGATCTACGTCTTCGGTATTCACATACTCAGTCACAGCAGGCGGAGCCTGGAGTTCGCCTGAGGCTGCCATCAGTTCTTGCATCATGGCTGCAGCCTGCTCGTCCAGAGTTGGTTCAGCCAATTTGAACTGCTTACGCTCCTTTTCCAGCTCCTCGGCTTCGAGGTGCTTCTCCTCCTTTGAGAATGTAAGACCGTAATCAAGCATGATACCGAGTACGGTGATCACTGTGCGCAAACTACGAATGACATTTCTCACATCCTCTGGCAACCACCTCGGCGGCGAGTTCAAGGGCGAGAGGGGAGTTTCTACAGCGCTAACTTCTTGCTGAGGGACGGGGGTAGGCGGAGCTCCCCTCTCATGCGGGTCCTTTGGTGGACCCTGTTCCGAAAAGACCCTTGCATTATGCTCTGTAGAGATCTTTTTAACGTATTTCGAGCCATCGCCAGAGATGATGCCGGTATAGAGCAGTCCTGCACCGGCCATGCGAACGGCAAATGAAGACAGGACTGTAGCTCTCGCCAGAAGCCCGGCGAGCAAGCGGCCCAGAAACTCCCCCCAGTGTAATCGCCGCGACGTGCGGCCGGACGATGAACCTGTCCGACCAGAGGTCTCGTTAGGCCCAGTACTGTCTGTGCTTGTTCTGGAAGAATGCGTTGATATACTGCTGTACCGCAGCGACATATTGTAGGTAACACCATTTCTGAGGGTGTGGACATGTGGACCGACGACTATCCCTCGGGGAACACTGTTCGTACCATTAAAACGGATCGAAGCTGGAACGGATCCCGAAGGCCGACTGGAACGCAACGGGTTCCGCCCCCTGTGGAGCAGCATCAAACCATGTAAGGCGCGCCTAACCAGCGGAGTGTGGCGGGATACGTTTGCTAGGGCGACTGATAGCTCGCTCTGCATGCTCTTCACGTATCTCCCACAGCTGAATCCCAGATTCTCGAGTTGGACTCAAGAGGCCTTTTCGGATTTTGGAGAATCCTGCGGGTAATAGAAAGAGAACAAGAAATACAACCCGAATAGGTGGCTCTAAAGGAACTTAAGTGTGCTTGGCGTCCAATTCTAGGGACCGGGGACTGCTCAGATGCTTCTCTTCGCGGATTGTGGAAAGGTGACGGGACAAACTTCAAGTCTAAGAGTATCTCGTGTCTGATGGGGCGGCGTTCTGAGCAAAGAAGTTGATTGTATTTGACCTGTTATATAAATGCCATTGGAGCATTTCTCGGTCTGGATAGTCTCTGCTTGTTGCTGAAAACCAACTCCCGTGGAGAGACTTTTCACCGTCCAAGGGGAATATTCAGGCGGTGCAGCATGAACAGTATAAATCGAGCTCCCTGTGGCAGTGTACAATTCAATTAGACCATTTCCGACATGTACGCTCCGGAGATAATGTTGTGTATGTGCTCGTATGCTCACAATCAACGCCCATCATTTCCTTTCTAGTTTTTGGCGCAGACGGACTAGGTGTGACCTAGCTAAAGGAGTGAAGTTTCGGTCCCCCCTGTTAATACGCACACAGAGTTTGGGCCACATTCTCTCTTTAGCACGATGAGCGAGCCACCAGCACTTGGGTGGAAGGGTACGCAGCAAGTCACTGGCACTGCATCTAAGCGGAGGGAATCTGAAGCCTGTGTGGGAGTGTTTGAATGGGCATATATCTCAGGAATACTATTGTCCCAACCATATTACATCCTGGTTCATTGTGTGTGAATTGGTCCGTACCTGGTGGTGGACGTGTATTCTTAGAAGGGACGTCTTAATGAGAGTTGACTCACGACTCGCTACGTGCTCGCTCACGTGCAGACCGTTCCTTCTTCCGACTTCGACCACGATCTAGAGGAGATTGTCGTTATTGCAAACGTTTCTCTCCAACACCATAGTGAAGCTCAATCGTATCGTGGTGAGCTGTTGCTGACGAATCAGAGGATAGCCTTTACATGCGACGCTCACCCTGAGAAATGCTTTATCTTCCCTCTCGGGAAGACCTCTGACGTTGCAACTAAGACTGATCGCACCCCAACCGTTTCCTTCAACACTCCTCGTGGCACGTACATTGTCAAGTTCAAAGGTACGTGGTACAGATTAAGCGGTACTAAGCCCGGGCACCTCTTGGTATGACGATCACAGAATAGAGAGGCGAGCTCCCTATTCTCAAGGTTATTTTGGCAGCCTGTGTTGGCCTCACCTGCATCGCTCATAGTATTATGACGTCTCTTCGCTCCCATTTGCATCTACTTATCTAGACGCCGAAAAAGGCTTTGCCAAGGAGTTCGTAGGCCACATGACCTTTGCACAGAAAGAGGCCAGGGTTCTCGAGTGTACAAAGCCACTCATCCCCATTGGCTTTGTTGTTTTGATCTTTCTGTGTATTCACCATTATTATCTAAGTTAGTTACACATTTTAGCTTCACCCTACGTCATAGAACACTGTCTCCCCACTCAAACACTGCTGGACTTGTTTTTCATCCACCTGCGAGAGCTGACAAATTTTCGCTGCCGCTACATTTCCGTGGATCGCATCTTACATAGCACAGGCTGGAGGCACCCTTGAAACTTTCAATTATACATCGACGACGTCCGCGGAATACATTATATCATCATCGCGATCAGATTGTGTTTGTGTTTCCCTTTGAAAACGTATGGGAAGCGTTCCTCAGGACAATCTTCAGAGCCCTACATGCTCCGAGATAGCTTCACCTCAGACGACCCAGGTGGAGTACGATTTTGCAGATGAGAGGTCATTCAGATATGCCATTTTACTCCGTCGCGGCTTCAGTCTGGCCCACGCACGTATCAAGGAGGAGCGCGAGTACGAGAAGCTCCGGCTTGCGCAGTCGGAGGACAGTGAAGACACCTGGAAACAGTTGAAAGATGGGGCGAAACGACTGGCGGACGGGATCGCTGATGATGCCCGAACGATTGCCAATGATGTTATCACTTGGCCAAGCCACGTTCTTGAGTCAGCGGTATACTATGCTCGAAACCTTCGAGAGTGCCTTACTGAAATCCTAGGCGGTCTTTCGATTTCCATTATCCTTATCCCCGAGGCAATCGCCTTTGCTTATATTTGTGAGATGCCACCTATGATGGGCCTATATGCAACGTTTATCCTGGGTTTTATTGCTGCCGCACTCGGTGGACGACCTCCAATTGTCTCAGGCGCAGCCGGGGCGGTTGCGGTCGTCGTAAAGGAGTTGACATCGTCCAGCGGGCCCTTAAGCGACCTACCGCTTCAAAAACGTCAGGAAGGTTTGCTCATGGCGATGATAATTTGTGGAGTTATTCAAATGCTTGTAGGCATTTTCAAGTTAGGTTCGTTTGCAAAGGTCTTTCCACACTCTGGCTTGATTGGATTCTGCAATGGACTTGCACTTGTATTGATCCGATCACAGCTCACAAGCTTTAAGAAGTGCAGCGACCCAATGTTTCACCATTTCGATAGCTGTCCTGCTGATCGTGTGCGCTGGCTCAAAGTTGACGAAGCCGAAACATGGTTCGTTGCAATGCACGTGCTCATTGCACTGCTCGTTATGCACTTCTGGAGGTTCTTCCCGAAACTGGGCAAGATTATCCCGCCGTCTATTATCACACTGATTATTGGCGCAGCAGTGGAGCACGGCTTGGTTCGGGCTGCATCCGGCTCAAATTACGCAACACGCACGATTGCAGAGACGGCTCCTATCAGCAGTGTGATGCCATCATGGCATGTGCCTCAAGCCGCGTCAGGTTCGTCAAATGTTCGACCTCTCTTCGAGTATGGTGCATACGCAGCGCTTGTTGGCTTAATTGAAAGTATAGTTGCACTCCAACTAATCGCTCAAATCATGGAAGAGCGTGCAACCAGTCGACAAATGAATCAAGAATGCTTTGCGCAAGGTCTCGGAAACTTTGTGTCAGGCTTCTTCGGTGCGATTGGTGGAGGTGCCCTGCTTGGCGAATCTGTATTAATGCGAACCACCGGCGCCAAAGGGCGTCTTTCTACTATGTCATGTGCCTGGTTTGTCATAATTTTGGTGCTCATCGCAAGCAAGGCGATTAATCTTGTGCCAGTTGGGACACTCTCCGGTGTGATTGTGGCCGCGGCACTACACACATTCCATTGGCCCTGCCTCACTTTCTTGCATAAGATTCGGCGCTCCGATAGTCTCATTATCATTGTAGTGACTGTACTTGCGCTGGTTACCAATCTCGCCATCGCAGCCATTGTTGGAACCCTCATCGCCGCTGTCAACAGTATGTGGGATACAAGCAAGCTACTTCATGTGCATCGTCGTGAAGGCCAAGACGTCGAACTTGTTGGATCTCTTGCATCCTACGAGAACCCATCCTCTAATGCATCTGGTAGCTCTCTTGAGCTCGAGATGTTGGTTCCACTGAAGCGCAGTTTAAGCCCAGAGTCAGCCACACCTGCTCGAGATGCATGTGAGGAGATGGAGCAGCCGGACCTTCACCCCGAGTCGGACGTTCGCGCCGGTAATCCCGCGGAACAACACAACGCCGTTGCCTCGATGCCGCTTGCAAGCCTCGAGTTGAAGGCAAGCAAGGATGTTGAAGCTGGGACAACAGTGACATATTTTGTAGAGGGTGTGCTGTTCTTCGCTTCGTTTCGGGATTTCTCAAGCTATTTCCATCCGATTCAGGACCCAGATATTATTACAATTGACTTCAGTCACAGCGTCATCTCTGATCTTTCAGGTGTGACGGCTATCTGTGGCCTTGCCCGACGATACGCGTTGGCACAGAAGCGAGTTATGCTTCGGGGCCTAGACTTGAAGTCATCTCGGCAATGCAAGCGCGCTCGAGATTTTAATCAAATCTTTGTACAAACGGGATTTGGCATGTTCGAACAGCCAGTCACCTCTAACACTTTAGACGTCACCACCGCGACTTCCGCGATACAGCCGCCGCGTGCTCAAGCAAGTGACCATAGCACTCTGGAGCTGGATGATGAGGGTGGGGTGGAGAACGTGAGCGTGACTCAACAGGCGGACGTTGTGCTGCACTTAGCACAAGAGGTGGGCGAAAGAAATTCTGATCGGTCTAGTGAAACACTGTGATTTGTCCTGCAAGTTAATGAGGTAGATAGTAATCGTTTATTGGTAAAGGGTTTCGTTTTTCAAGTCTGAGCAGTCTGATACGGTGCTTCATGGTGGTCATTCAGCGTGACACGACCATGTCTGCAGGTTAGAGTCCCAAAATATATGCATGTGATATACATAAGCAAGGAGCCTCGCATGTTAAGAGATTTCATACTTTACAAAATACACTAGGAGCACTGCATGATCTAGTGGATGATAAAGCCCTCGTCTCGGTCGGGGAAATACTGGGACTGAAGGATACAAGGTAGGCGGTTAGCATATCGAACAAACTATATGCGTGCAGGGAAGCGGACGACAGTTACTTGCTCTTGCGCAGGAGTTCAAACGCAACAAGGCTGGCTGCAGCAGCGGCTGTGATAAACAACCACTTAAAGGAACGGCCCTGGTCACTCGAGGAAGGACCTGCGGCAGCTGCCTTAGCACTTGCTTCGGCTTGCTTAGCGGCCAGCTCAAGCCGCGCACGTTTAACTGCTTCATACTTTTCACGGACCTGGTTGAGGCATGGGATAAGACCTCGGCCATTGTGGTCGTGAAGCGCCTCGGCAGCGTCTTGAGCGTTCGCCACTCCAAGCTTGTCACAGCCCTGGACGAATGCCTGCACGTTCTCGCGGTACACAGCCGCAGAAGCGGCCTCTGACAGCCCTGACACACCTTTGGGAGTGAGTCCAAGTGAAGCATCGATCTTGTTCAGCACATTGCACAAGACCTCACCACTCTCCAAGAACTTGCACAGTGACTTGATCGGCTCCTCGGCCTCGGCTTCTTTGGCTTCAGCGGGTGCGAAGCCAAATTCAGAGGCAAGCCACTTAGAGTAGTCGTCAGCAAGTCGGTTAAGCTCGATTTCAGTCATCGTCTCACGGTTTAAGGTGAAGTTGTTGCCTCCATAGCCTGAGGTACGGAGTTTGTTGCGCTTCACAGAGGGGATTTCGTCGTCGTTGATAAGAGTCTGCATGTTGGAAGTCTAGATATGATGGGAGGGACACAATTTCAAGATGATTTAGGGCGAATCTCGCAGGTATCGGGGTTGGGCAAAGATGGACGTCTGGAATCTCACAGTGTACTCGAGTCAAGCACGCGCCGTTTTTCCAACCTGAATTTGCAGTGTTAATACACAAGGACAGAGCGGATTCAGAGTCAGAAATACAGACTTTTTGGGACTATGCAGGAATAACACACCTAAATGTGCATGTTCTACAAGTCGCACACACGCATGCTCTCATATTCAGGATATCTGAACCTTCGTCTCATCCATCGAATTTCTTGCTCTTGGCTGGCTTTCGAGCCTGTTTTTGCGCGCCAAGCCGCAGGAGAGCTCCAATGATACTGTCAGCACACTCTCCCCAGGTCGTCTTCACTCTGACGTCATAATACACCTCTGAAGCAAGTCAACTATGGAGCTATCTAGTGGCCTTTCAGCGAGTATTCAGTCCAGCCTCCTGGTGATTGGATGTATTCCAGGCCTTTTCTCGGGTTATACGCTTTGTCCTCATTCCAAACTCGGTCTTCAACACGGCAATGGGAGCCTTAGTGAACACGCCTCATTTGTTACTGAACATCACACTAGCAAGCGGATGTGCTACTGATGAGACTGCTGGGGATTCACTGGTTTGGAAGATACTTAGCTGGGGAGGGTGTGTTCCTAAGACATAGATCAGTCGTTCCGAGGTCATCATGTCTTTATGGCGTGGTTTCGGAGCGAAATCTGCGTGCAGGCACGCTCTGGGGCTGAAAAAGAAATGTCAGGAAGGGGGCGAAAACTGTGGTGTGTTGGCACAAAACCTACAGGTTAAAACACAGGGTAGGCATTAGTGTTGCATCGTGTTGACCCGAGATTCTAGTTTCGGTCAATGTGATAGCCCCATTGATCTCCTTGTCCTGTGCCGCACTTGATCCCCATACCCTCAAATACTCGCTTGTATTGAAATTCCACTCTAGATTTCTCAAGAGCCTGGTAGGGATATGTGCTGCTGCTTTGCCTGACTCGAGAAAGACGACTCACTTGACGCGTCATTGATGCCTGTTCCTGTTTTACTACTCCCTCCCATACTGTAGGAGCGATTCGACGCGGTTGGACTGCCTCAGTGCGCCCCAGTAGCACGTACAGACATGGCGGAGGGCGTGGTTCCAGTCGACAGGTTCGAACGGGAGTTGACAATCGACGACCAGACGGTGACCTACCGTAGAGGTGTGTCCATCGAGAGTCACGATAACTATGTCATCACGTCCCATTACACGTACGTCCTGACAAAGGAACTTCGTTTTGGTGCCCTGAGGCTACCTGCTTCGCATGTATGGCAGACATGCCGGATGCTTGATATGAGCCTCACACTTATTTTGGATTGCGTCGCTCCTCCCTCATGAAATCTTTCTTTAGGTGGTGGAACTTCCCCTTCAAGAACCTCTTTCTGCAGTTCTCGAACAAGGCAAACTTGTATTTCCTCTTCATCGGCCTGCTCCAAATTATCCCTGCCATTTCAACTACAAATGGTACTCCAACGATCTATGTTCCATTGGCATTCATCGTTCTAGTTTCGGCGGCTCGTGCTGCAATCGAAGATCGGCAGCGCCACATCGCAGATGCCGAGAGAAACAACTGCAAGTATGAGCGAGCCAAATTCCGTCGAGTGAACTTGGAACTCAACGAGGCCGGGCTCGAGGTCACCCCCCGAAGTTCTCAACGCGAAGCATTGCTTGATCGAGCTCGTGGTTCCGGAGACCAGTCCGAACTTGAGACCACCACTTCGGGTGAGCTCAAGTGTGGTGACATTGTCAAAGTGTATAAGGATCAGATGGTACCCTGCGACATGATTCTGCTAAGCTCTTCCGAGGAGAAGGGCCACTGCTTCATTGACAAGGCAAACCTTAACGGTGAGACGTCACTTGAAGTAATGGTTTCCCTTCCTGCACTGCGCAAGTACTGCAATGAGCATGGAACTCGCTTTGGGTCACTAAGCGTAGAAATGGATTGGGAAGCACCCTCATCAAACTTTGAGCAGTTCCGATGCCACCTGAATTTGATCGAGAACAACACCAAAATCCCCGTTGCAGTGAACCACAAGAACCTCTTGCTTCGTGAAACGATTCTCCGTAATACTGAGTACGTGTATGGCCTGGCGGTTTATACTGGTGATGACACGAAAATCCGACGATCAATTGCTGAAGGTGAGAAACCTAGTCCGAAGAATTCGCGCATCATGATTCTTGTCGACAAGTACATGGTCATGATGTTTTTGGTCCTTGGTCTCCTGTGCCTTGTGGGTGGCATCTACTCTGGCGTTTGGCAGAGCACTCGCGCCAAACACCACTGGTACCTCAGGCTGCACCTCTCGGGATGGGATGGTCTTGTCACGGTCCTCGCGTCCACTGGCTCTTGGCTCATTCTTCTCTCAGCCATGGTTCCGATCTCTCTTGTTGTCACAGCACAGGTCGTCAAGTTCATTCAAAGCTTCTTTATCTCATTTGATCTCCGGTTCTGGAATATTGCAACGCAAAAAGGTGCACGATGTAACACTTCGACTATTCACGAGGATCTCGGCTTGGTTGATTTCATTTTCTCAGATAAGACCGGTACTCTAACGCAAAACAAGATGGATTTCCGTTATGCTTACATCGCAGTCCGTGATAAGCGGGCGGCAGCTGAGAATCCCGTATCTAGCTTCGTCTCCTACGGTAGCACGGATACGGATATCGCACGCGCCGTCAAAGCGAAGACCCGTGCTGCCCAGAAACGGAACAAGCAGGCTTCAGAACACAAGTCAGCTGATGATGCAGAAGGGTTTGATGCCACGCGTGACGAAGCTTCTGCTCCACCCGTTTGGTCGCAGCTGATCCACCCTGAGGTGGATCCTGCGTACGAACACAATAAGATCGTGTATGATGAGCAAGATGAAGCAACGCGACCTCGCTCATGCTGTGAAAAGATCGGCCTCAGCCGCTTCTGGCATACTACCGAGGGGTACTATCGTGGGCTCTTTAGCAGCTTCCCGAAGCAGGCAATTGATCATGCCATCGCTCAAACGCCTACTGCAGAGCTGGCAGACAATGCCTCATTGGCAGTGATCACGGACGACTCTGCAGTGCGAGCAGAACCGGGCAAAAGAGTGACATTCGGCGATCTCCCGTCCTTTACACGTCGTCTTGTCGTTGACTTGGTGCATAACGTACGGGACTTTGTTTTGGGCTATTCCGCCATTCACCGTGCCACCCAGGCACATCAAGGTTCAGCGGATCAAAGCAAGGTGAGTTCACCTTCGGGCTACGTTGCTCCTCCGCTTTCTCCTCTCCCACCCACCAGTCCTACAAGTCAGTCCTCAAGTGTAGAGTGTCCTACCCTTGATAATCCAGGTAAGACCTCGATCCGTCTACCGCTTGCGCCAGGTTCAACGGATGACATCACTCAAGGTGAGAAGAAGACGGCCCAAGCCGCGGTTGCGAACGAAGAGGTCGCTATCCCCAGCATCAATCCCAAGTGGATCGGGTCGTTTGAGAGACATGAGAGAATGCGTCTGCTGACGCTAATCTGGGGTCACCTCTGGCCAAATACGCCTCCTTGCGATCCTGCCGAACGTGAGGCGGCCATCCGTTATCTCCGCCATATGGCACTGTCCTCTACTACCAAACCCTTCTTCACACCACAGGGGGACCTGGATTGGCAGTTCGAGTCCGCAGAAGAGCTTGCCATGGTTCGCTTTGCAGCCTCCTGCGGTTTTATCAAGGAGACGGACCCGAACAGTGGCTCCATCCTCCTGAAAATTGTCGAGTTCCACTCTCCCGAACTTATCTTGTCACCGGACCTGGCACGCGTGCGAGTTGAGCGCTACAATCAGATCGCAACCTTTGGTTTCTCGTCGCGCCGTGCTCGCGTCACGGTCGTCTGGCAGCGCGTGGATAACACCGATCCCGCACAAGAAGGCAGTGTCCATATTATGTGCAAGGGCCAAGATACCATGATCCTGCCGCTTTTGGGCAATCCAAACGCTGATCGTGCGACAGCCGGCGATCGATTGATGTCAGAACTCTCCGATATGTCCGTTAAGGGCCTGCGAACCTTGGTTGCTTGCTATGCGGAGACAACGGATCAGTGGTGGTCCCAGTGGAGTGACTTGTATCAGTATGTCACGTCCATGGATGAGGAATCTCCGCAACCTGCAATTGCTGAGGTTTTCTCTCGGGTGATGGAACTTGCACAGGCGAACGGCCTCTCTCGAGACTCTTTCGAAGTCCCACCGTCCGTCAAACGATTGCGTGAGGACCTGTATGAGGTCGTTGAGCGCGCTGCAGCCTTGCGGCTTCTTGGATGCATCGGCATGGAGGATAAGCTCCAGCACTTCGTGCCCGAGTCAATTGCCGATTTTGCAAGGGCAGGAATCAAAGTGTGGATGATTACAGGTGACAAGCTCGAGACTGCACGAAACATTGCCTTAGCATGCAATCTAATTGATAGCGATATGAGCGCGGAAGACCGCCTCATCGAAGTCACCGGCGAGTGGGCTGGTATCGGGCAGGACCCAATGCGCCAACGTGCCCTTTTCGATGCTCTAGTAGCCGCTCGTCAGAAGGCCCAGTACCAGAATTTGGGATCGCCCTCGCCGACTGCAGCTGCAGCCGCAGCCGCAGCTGCGAGTCCGAGGGTATTGTCGCCTACCTCCAAGGACCAAGGAACGGCTCGCGTTACAGTCAGCGTCGGCGAGTTGCGCAAGGCACTTACCCAGCAATACATCCCTCTGCCCCACAGATTGGCAATCGGTGCCTCCCGCAATGGTGCGGCCTCTCCCGGTCTTCATGACGACGCTGAGCTGACCTTTGACGAATTCTCCGGTATTCTCTCTGAAATTCGCTTCTCTCTCTACGACGCCGTGCGGACTCAGGTCGATATTGGCCTCAGCCGCTACATCGAGTTGTCGAAAGGTACCGTTGGTGGAGTAGGTCAAGCATCTCTGCCAAGCGCATCTGAGCTCAACGAGATAGAAGATCAATTGCAAGCCGCCGCCGAAGGTACGCATTCCATCTTCCAAGAGAAACAGACGCTTGCAATGACTCAAAGTCAAGATGATGCGGTGCCGGCGCACTTGGTCTTTGGTTCAAATGCCGCACCACCCATCTCGCTCTTAGTGAATCGTGACGCATTCCGCCTCATGTTCCCAGGAAAGACGACAAATTCCTCAAGCGCAACTTCGCGTTCCGCCAGTTCTCCCAAGCCACATTCGATAACGAGCATGTCTCAGACTGCCTCACGCGAGGATCTCCCAGAGGGTCAATTCATTTCGCTTGAGACACCCTCAGAGGAGGATATTGAGGAGTTGAAGCGTCGGTTCTTCATGCTCGCGAGTGTATGCAAGAGCGTAGTATTCGCGCGCGCTGAACCAGCGATGAAGAAGAAAATGGTGACTGAGATGATGTCCCGTTATCCGCACATTGTGACCTTGGCGATTGGAGACGGTGCAAACGATACGGAAATGATCACCGCGGCGAACATTGGTATTGGTATTTCGGGAGTTGAAGGTACTGCCGCAACGAACGCAGCGGATTATGCTCTTGGGAGCTTCCGAATGCTTCACACGCTTTTGTTTGTCCACGGTTTTTGGTGCTACAAACGCGTTGCTCTGCTCGTTAACTTCATGTTCTACAAAGCAGCGTTACTCTCGTTCTCTAACTTCTTTTTCGGTATCCTGTCCCGTTTCTCGGGTCAGCAACTGTTCGTCGAAATTCTATACCAACTCTACAACGTCGTCTTCACCGCGATGCCCATTACCGTTTTGGGCGTTCTTGATCGAGCCCTGCCAGCGGAAGTGCTAGACAACATTCCTGAGGCATACCGCGAAGCTAAAGGTAACAGATTTGGAGGCGTAATCTTCGGCAGTTGGATTGTTCGCTCGTTCCTCCACTCTCTGATTTGCTTCTTCATTCCAATTCTTCCGATGTTAATCGACGGAAATGACGTTCTTGGTGGATATAGCGATCGTGGAAAGACTTTCGGCCATTACTACTTCTCCACAATTCAACTGACTTCCATTTCCATCTTGCCTAATCTCCTTATTCTGTTCTTTATGGATTCGATTACCCTTTTCCACATCTTCTCGTGCGTTTTCTCCATTCTGATGGTATGGCTTTTCTCAGGTATGTTTGCGGCCACGCAAGCGCTTGCACCTGAATTCTACGGTCACTTCTCCCTCGTTTTCTCGATGCCACAAACATGGCTCTGCATTTTCTTGTCCCTTGCGATCCCGCTACTGATGGAGCTCGTCTGGAAGTTCGTGCGACTTCAGTTGCGACCTACACTCACCCAAGTGATTAGAGAGCGCACGTGGGTGCGTTCTCAAGCCACTTTGGATGCAGTTCGCTCGTTAGTACTTGGTGAAGAGCTTAAGAATGGCGCCTCAGCACTCCATCTCTTTGCGCAGCACTGCCGAAGCGGCGGTGATCTGGCAAGACCAAGGTCGCACGATGACACCGCCGACAAGCAAGCCGCAGTCACCGAGGTGGGCCGTGAAGCTCTTGAAGCGCTGCGACGCGCGGTGTCTCCAAACACTAACCCTGATGGCTATCGACGAGAGCGACGTCGCATCCTCCAAATTGCGGATACCGCGGCGAACACGAATATGATGTTTACTCCCGATGACGATAGCGTATGGAAGCGTCAAGGCCGTGGCCAGAAGGTTAAGGTCACGAAGATGGATGTTCGTAATCGTGAGATCTACACAGGCTTGAAGTTCAACTACACTCGCATTCTGCGCCAATTGAAGGATGGTACTTATATCGCACCTACGCGAGCAGAGCACCAGACGCATATGCCCCTGCAGCGCACTTCGCTCCACAAGAGCGATGCTGCATCATCAGCAACTACCCGATAAGCAATCCAATGCCAATGCCATGACCTAAAGGTTCTTTCGCCTTGATTCCCACATGTAGCATTACCAGATATATTATTTTCGTCCTCATTTGTCTTGATATACGTAATCACCCTGCTGTTTATACCATCGAAAGGTGTTTGTTTTAACACTAGATTGTCTATATTCGTTCTCCTTTGACGATGCCGATTCATGTTCAGCGGTATTTACCGCTGCATCATCGACATTGCTCGCAATAAAGCCTACGGTTACAAAGGAGAGCTTCATTTATTGGCCACAGACGTATTGTGTGCCTGCCATTATTGTACATGTGAGTAAGTGAGTGGTACTGGCCAACTTGCCAATCAACTACACTGGTTGCGAAGTCACCCCTCCTGACGCGGACGAAGCACTTCCTCGTCGGTCCACACCTGCTACACCTGCTGAAGCCGATGCATCGTCCAAAGAGTTCTGTGCATCCTGAGGGTAGGGCTGGGCTAAGGCAGCAGTGACCGGCAGGTTCTTCACAACGGTCAGCTGGTCACTGAGCACCTCATGGATATCTGGGAAGCGGAGTGTGTGGTTGATGTGAGCTCCCTTTGGAATGGCATATTCTGACAGCTTGTGATAGTCTTTGAGATACTGACCAGCGTATTGGAAGTTTGTCAAGGCGGCACGCTTAGGAACAAATTTGCCCTTTGCAGCATTTTCTTCACGCTTCATCTCTGCAATGTCGTACTCTTCCATGTCCAAGAAGCCCCATTCATAACAGCACTGCTCGTATTCTTCCGGCAGAACAGTCTCCAAGGGATCCACCCAAGCGTCCTTGAGTTCCAGCCGCTCGCGTTCTTCTTGCGCCTTGATTGCAGCAACCTTGGCTGCACCCATCTCAAGCTCCACACGACGATAGAAGATCTCTTTTGCCTTCCTCTTGCGAGCCTTGATGCGTTCCGTATAGTACAATCGTTTGAGTTCTCCGATAGTAACGTGGGGTGAGCAATATACCTTCGTAACCTCGGTGGCCGGGGACAGCGGCGAATAGTCCATGGTCAAGAGATTCTTTGGTCCAGCCTGTGCCGCAAGCTTGCTGGCATTAGAGAGCAACGCCGTGCTGCTGTTGTTATTATTATATCCAGCCGGCACTTCAAAGGGCAGCTTCTCTGACGGCAGTGGGTGATACAGCGGATTGGGGGCCGGCGGTTCGGGCACATACTGCTGGATGTAGATGTGGAACGGCTCCTCTGGGATGACCTGGTCGGCCTCGAGCTGCGTCAGGAAGTTCGCGATGTTCCTGTTCATTTTGTCAAGGATCTTGCTGTCGAGCGAGGCCTTTGCTCGCTCGTGGACGAATTGTGTGTCTTGGTGTGACATATCAGGAATCAAGCCGTGATCAGGTACTATCTGATAGTTTTACAGAACTGCACGTAACGATCCGAAGGCGTTACAAAGCCTCGGATTACTAGTCAGATGAGCTAGCTGAGCTCGGTGGTTCGACTTGGTGCACGGTTTTGTGACGTGTGCAGGGCTTCCGGGGGGTATGGATACTGTCAGCTATACGGATGGCAGCGTTTAAATCAAGTAATCCGAACCTTATAGCACCGTCCAAGGTGGAGTATCCCTAACTCGGAACGTTAGTACTGTCGTTCAAACGAATCCGTTACTTTTCTCGATCCTTCCCGGTGTGACCATGGTCACAAAACGAGAGCAGCAAATTGGTGTGACAAGAGCCTCGGATTTCAGATAGAGAACGCGCATATCGCTGCACGCAGGTGAAAAGGGCTGTGCAGATACTTGCAGACGAATTGTTGTGTATATTTTAGTTACACCCGGGTCTTTTTACTGCGCTGTCGGTCATCCTTAAGGATCTTGGACTGGGGTGCAGCCCAAGAACCCAGGTCCTGCAGAGAGCTATGCATCGCCCAGACGCACACGCATCATGCGAAGGTGGATTCCAAGTGGGGTTGCCTGAAGGAGCTCGAGTCTACACACGTTTCTGTGCAAGCACGTGCCACATCGATCAAACACTGGTGGACTCTCCAAGGATTCGTGTCGTCAGGTACTTCTACTGCTTTGACACCGAGGCTGGCAACACTGAAGCTAACCACAGAGACAACAAGAAGGATGGTGAAGAAAAGCTTGTGAGCTCCAAGCCGCCACCTGAGTTGCGTTCAAGCACTTCAGATGAGAAGACTTCCACCTCACACTCTGAGATTGCGGAGGTTCACAAGGTAAACTCGATTGGGGTGTTCCACTCTCCAGTGTATCTTAGCGAAGGTCTGAACTTCCGAGGCACGCTTGATACAGATCGGTTCATCCACGCTTTAGGCAGGACTCTCGAGGACTTTAGTTTTTTATTCGGTGAGTTCGTCACAAGGCAGCGGGATCTCTATTGCGTTGTGAAAGCTCACAAAGCTGGATCTTTCTCACGTTCGGATACATCAACAGGTACTAGTTTGGAGTGCACATGCTCATGCCTGCAAACTGCATCAGATGGGCGAATTACGAGCCACATTGCACTTGAAATTGAGCACAGTGCGACTTCGATGGAGTCGCCCTCCAACGGACAGTTAGGGGAACTAATATCGCGAGTCGTTCCTACCCAAGTGGATGAGCGAATACGCAATGTATTTGCAATGCAGCTGGCCGGGTTACCCCTCCTCTGCTTGAAGGTGACGACGTATACCGACGGATTTGCAGTGGGATGCTACTTCAATCACGCTCTGCTAGATCAGGGCAGCATTTACTATTTCTTCAAGTACCTATCACAGGTTTACACCAGTGGGGTTGAAGCTCTCTGTATCAGGCGTCCTTATGTCTTTGACATGGATGTGGTCACCGGTGGCAACGCAATTCCGGAGAAGCTGCTAGATCTAGAGCAGTTCCGTGCAACCAGCGAGGAGTGGATTGGGTTTACCTTCTTAGCCAACGATGCGAGCAATCCTGACGGCAGCAGCGCATCTGAAGAGTCGGCGTCCACCCCGGATCTGAAACCGGACCCCAGAAGCTATGAAACTCTCACGCTGGAATTCCATCTCAGCACCATGGAGGTGTTTATCAGGAGGAATTCCTCCACCTACCTATCTCCCAATGACTTGATTCACGCAGTGCTTCTCAAGCTTTACTCAATGAACCCCGAGATACCCGAAGACTATGAGTTTTGCTTTGGTTTCGCATGTAATGTGCGCAAGTATTGTTCCGTTGGCGAGGAAGCAATGGGCAATGTACTGAGTCACCCGCTCCTGAGGATCTCGATAAAGGAGCTCCGGCATGCTTCTCTCCTGCAGTTGGCTCGAATGAATCGCAACCGCCTTTCAGAACTGAACACCGACTTTATTTGTCACAGCTTGGCGTGGTACCAGGCCCTTCAGTATCACCATGAACACCCTGGACACTACGGTGTACCGTCCAATGTACTGAACGCCAGAGCAACCAACTGGAGCACGTTCAACTATGATAGCATTCGCTTTGACGCATCGCGGCCGTGCGAACTACTAGTACCATGCCTTGCCCCCTTCAGAGTGAATGTTATTTCATTCGCGACGAGGGCTGATCAGCGGGTGCTTAGAACGACTGTGTCTGTTCCAACGAAAGCTCGCAGCCAAGTCGAGGAGCTAGCCTCCACCTCAGGCTTCTTTACGTCTTGGTCACACGCTAGATAGAGCGCATATGGATTTGATTCGTTGCGATCCGCGTAAGGCACTATGTCAGAGGCAGCCATATTCGCGTACTCGGTGACTTGCAACGAAATGAAGGACAAGCTACACTTAGTATCGTAAGGTGCACTAATGGAAAAGAAATACAAGATCTGTACAAGGACACGCATACGAACATTCAGATGATGAGCAACTTCGTTGAAAAGTAATGTGCGAGTTTGTTCCAGACGGAGGAAGCGTTCTATGTATTTTTATAGTAAAACTCGTTTCAAAGCATCACTCAGAGCCGCGCGTTTCCAGCTCAACTTCCCAGTCGAGTTTTTCGAAAGTGCTAGCGTGACGAAATACCAGATTCCAGTCCCTTTCCAACAATCACTTTGGACCGAGTTTAAGGGTATTCTCGAGGGGAGGGCGCAGTGATTGTTTGTTGTTTCGCATCCTGACAACATTTTGCGCGACTTCCCCATAGTTCGTGGCAGTTAGTCCCCTTCACTACCTCGATATATTCATCCCAAAGGAATACTAGAGGAGGCCGTCAAGATTTTTCTCGCATATCTGTACACTACGCGGTAACGAGAAGAGCACAACGACAAAATGCCACTCAAGAAGTATGATACCTGGCAGATATCCATGCCTATTGCGACGGGCGTGATTGCAGTCCTCACACTATCGACAATTCAGATAGTCGCACACACCTCGGGCGAGATTCCATCGTGGTTCCACTTCACGCCGTTTAGCATTGCAGCTACTGGGTACACACAACAGTATATTTATGCCATCGGCATGGTGTTTGCGTCAATTTGTGCGCTCATCACAGCATACCTTGTTGACCACCTTGGTCATACATTTGCCCCAAGCTACGAGGGATGGATCAAGGCCAACAGAGTCTTCGCTGCCTGCATGAGTTTGGGCCTCACACTGCAGGCTGTGCTTCCTCTTCAGAAGGATTTTGCGTCGCAGCTTGGTCAGCGAGTCCACAACAAGATTGACTACTCCACATCATCTATCCTCCACTTGGTCTTCGCCGGTCTCTTCTTCCTCAGTGCAACAGTCTACTGCTTGATTTGGACTTACGTTGTGTTCAAGTCGGAGGGTTACCAGCGCATTTGCGTCCCATGCTCGCGATGGATCAAGTACATTAGTATTACATTGGTCATCCTATCGGTGATCACTAGCTTCTTGATCCATCCTGCGACGCAAATTACGCCGCGTGGCAATTCCCGAGATTACTACAATGCTGGCGGTTTCCTTCAGTGGGTCTGTGTGGGCTCTTTGATCGTGTATCTGACCACATTTTCGATGGATCTCTCTGAGGCGAATAAGCTCGAGGCCGTTCCCATCGAAGAGCAAGAAATTGTTAAACTTGTTAACAGCAATTCGGATACAGAGACACTATAATAGTCTGCGCACGAGACTCATCTCCCTCATCAGAGACTCTGGTCGGCATTCCTCCCCACCGCCACACACAGCTCACCACCGCTTGCCGACATGTACTATATACTCTAACATCTAATAAACGCACATTTATGAGAACGCCTTGATGAACGAGTGTTTCTCCGATTGAGAGAGAGTGTTGTTGACTCAAGTCATCGACCTGTGCCTTGCACTAAAGCCACGCTAAACGAATAGCCATGGCGCAATGTGTGCTTCACTACTGCTGGGAGCAATCAGTCAATCCCAAGCTAGGAATGCTAGCACGTATGCAAACAAGCAGGGATGGAAGGAAGCTGGAAGCATAGTTTAGAAAAAAGCTCTGACGAGCAGCGAGTGTGTTCATACAGTGTGTTATGCTCCTAATTAGTACATCATGCCAAATCAATAATGTGTACAATATACCAACGACAGGTTAAGAAGCTGTGGAAATGGAGAAGTCATTAACTTGTTAATAAACTACCAGTAGCACTACCATCGTCGGGATTATCGAGACTCTTTGTGTAGCCATGACCAACGACTGCAATACGATCTCCGTTCGGACCTTTCAGGGCGCTTGTGAGCACTTCGCTCGGGCTAATTCCAGCGGCACTCGTTTCACCTGAATCAACATCAGCATCCATCAGATGCCATCTCAAGACTCGTCGGACAAAAGAAATTGGAGTCGTGATGGGCTGAACGACGTGCTTTGCTCCAGGCACCAGCTGTGAACCGCCCTGATACTCGCTTGAATAAGAATGATTCGCTGCAACTTTCATCAATTGCACAGAGCGGTAGTATGCCCATATCCAAATGAGCTGTGCTGGGACAAGGAACAATGCTGTGACAATCATCACATGTCGTTTCCTCATGGCATTATTCATAGCGCCGATCACAGATGGGGAGAGGGCGTCACCCAGAACGTGGGTAATAATAACCGATAGAGCCATACCCTGGGGCGCGAGTTGGAATGGAACTGACCACAAAATGGTGTTATTGACGGGTGAGAAGGATGCAAAGAGTAGGAACTCGGCAACAAGGAGGCACAGGAAGAATGCGGTTGTTCCAGGAAGCGCGAATGCCATAACCGCGAAAGGGATGGACAAGAAGTTGCACCATAGAATAACGCGTTCAGCAGCTACAATAGACTCAATGCGATCTCGGACGTTGTCTGGGTCTCTCAGGTTATTACGTCGTTTTTCAAACTCAGCCTCTTCATCTTCGAGGACCTCTTCACGCTCCAAGGGATTGACTTCTGCATCGAGAAGGCCTTGTGCACGTTCGGACTCGCTGCTCTCTACCTTATCGAAGGGGTTCTTGACCTTGGCCGAGGGAATGTTCATCTTGCGTCGGAGGTAATCGAGCATGGTGCCTCCAAATAGTGTGCCGAAAATACCAGTAAAGACAGTGACAGCACCGAAATAGATACCAGCCTTGAACTCTTCGAGCTTGAGCACCTCATTTACATACTTCAGACCAAAGAATGCGAATCCGCCGGTAACATAGGTCTGGGCCGCATATGCAAAGACATTTAGGGTATAGATCGGGTTTTTAACGATAACTTCCCAAATTTGCTTAACCTCCTCGAGGCGGGTTCTCGGCGCGCGAATTGCCGCTGTGACGACAACTGGGAGCTCCTTCTTGGGGGTTGGATTCGCGAACGAAGTCGATCCCTCGATCGCTGAGTAGGATGTTGAAGCAACGCCGACGTTAACATCCACATCGTCGGGTGGGACGAAATTTGATTGCTGAATCTGAGACTGACGTCCGCGTTGGTGTGGGTGGTGGTGGTGCGGTAGATGCATCTCGTGTGGGGCATTCGCGTAGCTAGGGTCGGGATGGATGTAGTCGTGTGGGTACAAAACAGGCTTGGTTTCTCCTCCTTCTTCTTCCTCTTCTGCAACAGGGGGCACCGAGAGCAGTGGTGACTCGAGAGGGGCAACCTGAGCAAGTGTGTCTTCAGGAGGTGTCTGCTTGAAGGAGAAAGGTGATTTGCCGCGCAAGCAGAAAAGAACGAATGGGATCATGATGCAGCCCTCACCGATGAACAGAGCACGCCATGTCCATTCTTTTCCAAGCCAATGGCCACTCTTTCCGAGGGCCAGACCTGAAATAAAGAAACCAAGCGCATAGCCCACGGGAATGGTGGTGTAGAACGCAGACAACCATGCACCCTTGCGACCTCGAGGTGCAACCTTGTCGATGAAAGCGGGTGCAATGCAGAGGAAGGCGGCTTCACCAAAGCCAGTGATAATGCGTGCAAAAGCGACGAGTTCATAGTAAGGCGAAAGACCAGTACAAGCGGTGCCGATGGACCAGATAAACAAGCCCGCAGCCATACACCGGAAAGGTTCATACTTGCCAGCAAGTGAGGCAAAGATTGGCGAAGCAACCATGTATCCACCCATGAATGCAGACGCGAGGAAACCCTGCTTAAAGTCGGAAAGCTCGCCATAGCTACGAGAGATATCTTTCAGTGAGCCTGAGAGCACGCCTCGGTCGCAGTACGCTAACAAGTTGATGCATATATACACAATGAGCATGCCCAGGGGGGGCAGAGGCAGCGTGGGGAACGGGTTGCTCTTATCGGCCTGCTTCTTGCCATCGTCAGCGTCGCTCGAGCTGCGCGACACGCGCGGAGACTCGTTAATGGCGCGTTCTCCTTCTCCAAACATGTGATGTGAGCGGGGCTGGCGCCTGGGCGAGGTGCGAAACCAAAGGCTATACAGTAGTGTAAGTCAGTGCGTGTGTGAGCGAGGGCCGGCATGTATGCATGCCCTTCGTGGAGGCATATGCACACGGATAGGGAAAGGATCTCTCTCGGGGGGAGGCGTCGCCTCGAGAATGCGTGGCAAGGTGTGCGTGCCTGGGGCCAACGTGGTGTGATTTAGCTGGATACGCGGTATGTGGACAAAATGCTATGGAATACACGAACCCGGTACTAACACACTTCAGTATACACAAAGCGAGAAACTGCAAAAATACGATTGGTGAAGAAGTAAATATAGGCGCAAAATCCCGCTACCCATGGCTGATAACATCCAGCAGAAGACGACCCAGAAGTGGGATCGATGCATTGAGAATGGTACGTATACTCGAACGCACACTGAGTCGCACCAGCGTGAGCTATTCGCTCCAAATTACCCATCCGATTCAATTTCCGAAAACCTGCTCTATGGTAGTATATACGTGGCGGGGGCTGAGTGCATGTCTCAAGACGCACGTTGCAGACTGGTGGAGCGGTGCATGCTCTTCGCATTGAATATAATCACTCATGCTCATTTATCCCCCCCATCCATCCATACACCTATAGCCTTGACCAAGTCGGGATACGGCTTCGTCGCAGGTGCAGCCACCTCCTTCCTTCTCTTCCGCGGCGCGGTGGCTCGATCGTTCGTCACTGCACTCAGCACGGGCACGGGACTAGGCTACGCTGTCAAGCAGTGCCAGGACTCGTTCGCATCCGCAGCTGCGTCCCGCACCAAGCAGCTGGAGAAGGTCCTCGTCCCCGTTGAGGTCCCTCTTGCCAAGCCTGGTTCGGACAAGCAGCAGGAGTAATCGCAGCAGCGGGCAGGAAGATGAGCACGAGACAACATGAAGAATTATCATGGCTGTCAATGTCATACCATACGACGCAGCGCGACACAGCACAGCACAAAGCAGTGCAGGGTTACCAACAGGCCTCGACTCTCCCAACGGTCAGGCGTCCCAAAGAAACTATGGCAGCACCATTGGTTCAGTCACAGACAGTCAATTCGCCAGTCAGTTAGTCAGCGAGTCGAGTTAGAAGCAAAGCGAGTTGGACGAAAATGTGAGGCAGGTAAAGTTCCTTGAGAAGACTTACCAGCAGGTGAGCGGGCTAGCGTCAGGGCAGTAGGAAATAGGTCCTTGGCGCTTTATGACAGTACACAATGGGGAATATGAATCAAAAACGTATCTACACCAGTCGCAGCTAGGAACTAAACCCACTGTGGCTGCCTACGAAAGCCGATACAAACATAAGACCAACAATCATAAACTTTTCGATTATATCAGCACTTCAGTTTTCGCCCTCGAGGCAAACCACTGGATTGAGTCTGCTCAGCCGCGCTACCTGGATTCCGACCTCTCTCTGGAAGTTGTGGAAGAAACTGTGGCTGTTGAGCTTCTGCGTAAAGAAGGGGGCTTCGGGTTGCTCGTTCCTGTCAAGTCCGCCGTGCCTGGCAATGGGGTACAAGAACCTGTGGCTACATCAGCACTTTCCGCATCGGCACTGCTTGAGGGGCGCAGCTCCGCTGGAGAGGACCACATGCTGCTCGTGCTCTTCATCTTCATAAGTTCGGCCATCTTCTGAGCTTCTTGTGCTAGCATTTCTGCATGCTCGGGCGAGTGACCAAGAGCGAGTGAGACGCGACGAGCACGCTCAGCAATTGGTATATCAGCATGTTGGGAGAGGTTGTAAGTGGTCAGAGTCTTCTCACTGTTGGTGAGCGACTTGCGGCCCGCTGCTTTACTCGAAGGGGACGGAGTTGGGGAGGGACTGCCCGCACTTGATCGACTAGAACGCCGAATTGGCGACGCAGCAGCTGCTTCAGCTGCCGTAGGAATGCCATATTGTTCCACTAACTTGGATGCCACGCTTGGTGGACGTGGTGGCGAATCAAAGATCTGGACATCCCCTGCCACCGACGCTCGGGTCTTGAACGATCTGCTCGGAGTTGCATTCACATTACCGGAGGTGGACGTCTTTCGTTCTCGTTGCAGCGCTGCAATGCTCCCATGTCGGTCACCCGTTGAAAAGGGTTCAGTTTGCATGCCTGACGGGTGAGGGGCGATCTCATGGTAAACTTCTGAATCGTCTTCGATAGTTGCGTTCTGTTGCTTCTGGAACCATAAGCTAGCTGCCTTGGCCGACTCTAAGGGATCATTTGGGTCGAAATAAAACACTTGTTTGGCACTTCGTGTGGTGGACCCTGCGCCTTGTGGTGGTTGTGGTGGTGGTAGTGGTAGTGGAGCTGCTGTCCCTCCTGATACTGCCCGCCCGCCTGAGACCGCCTCTGCTCCTGAAGCGTTGACGGTGTGAGCGTTGTTGCTACTGTGAGACTTAGATTCAGAATGAACTTGACTTGCAATCTTACTCTGTGCGCTGATGCTCGCTCGGTGGCCAGGTAGCGGAGGAGGTGCCCCAAACGTTCCATCTAAACTAGCTCTACGTCCTGAAGAGACCTTAAATGGTGCCGGCCCGCTACCATTCGAGGCAGTAACAGAACCTCTTCTGGGGCTCGCTTCAGGTTGATTCGGTTTCACACCACCTGAGACAGAAGTTCGCCTCGTTGGACTTGGCGCAGCAGCTGCTGTGGCGGCGATAGAGTTGCGCTTGGTTGGTGTCGTGGCAACGCTAGGCCGTCTTAATGTGGATGAGCTACCTGCCGCGGAGGAGCCGCTCTCTGTGCTAGCCGAAGGCCGAGAGACACGTGCATCCCCTATCGTGGTCTTTTGTGTCTGTGGGTTCTGTGAGGTGTGCTTATTCGGGTGATCTGCTTGGCTTTGATTGGCTGAGCGTGCGGCGGCACTTGTGTCATCCTCTGCGGTGCCGGTGGAGCCAATGATTCGGATGCTTTCGTGAAAAGATTTGGTGAGAATGTCTGGCGGATACTGAGATTGGTGTGAGTATTCGTAGACTGGATCAAGGGCTAAGCCTGTCGAGGCTCTTGAGTCCGATGAAGAGTGAGGTTCAGGGCCAATGGACGCGTGGTCGTACCCAAACGGAGCGTACGCATTCGTGAAGCCATATCCTGTGTGAACAGGATGGGGTCGGTTGTCAGGGCGAGAGCTAGAGCTCTCGGTGGTCTCATGACTGCTTTGACTGAACGTGCTTTCTTGACGTGTTACGAAACGCCCTGTCTCATGCTGATCACGCGCTACCTGCTGGGAATGGAGCTGCGCACGGCCTCCATTCCCGTCCTCATTTATATCCGACAGTCCCAAGCCCGAACGTGTCGTAGAGAGAGTGCTTGGCTGGATGTACCCACTCTTATTCTCTTGCTCTAACGATGTACCTGAGCCCGAGTTACTTGCAGCAGACGATCCAGCCGCCTTAGCCTTGGTAGGGGAATGGAGAGTGATGATGCCGGAGCTGCGGGTTCGTGTGTGAGTAGGGGAGCGAGACGGTCTTGCAAAGTTCATCTTGGGTGTGATGACTAGCTTGCCAAACACCCGCTCGTAATGATCTAGCGCACGCTTACTCTCCAATTGAGCTTCATGGAACTCACTCTCCATTTGCATCAGTTGATCCTTCGCTAACCGTGTCTGCTCTTCTGCAGAGCGCAATTGCTGGAGGCGAGTCTTGCACTCCTGTTCGAGTGAAGCGATGCGTGACTCGAGTCCCATGATTGTCTGATTCAACCGATCTCTCTCCACACTAGCCTGAGCAAGCGCGCGTTGATGCTCAGCAGCCTGGCTCATCAGCATTTGGCGCTGAGCCTGCAGTGCCGCAATTTCTCGCTTAAGCGGTTCTTCGCGCATGAAGACCTTCTCTCGAGCTTCGACAGCTTCAGCGAGCTCTCGAATGGCCGCTGCCTCGGACGCTCGCGCTTGCTGCACCAAGCTCTGCTCTTGAATGAACTTATTTCTCCATTCTTCAACCTGGTTTCGGAGGTCCAGAATTGTGTTCTCGTCTTCTTTGTGCACAGTTTCCAACGTTTTCTTCTCTCCTGCTATCTTCTGCAACATAGCCTGTGCTGATTGCGTGTCCGCCTCGCTTTGAAGTAGACGTGAACGCAGTGTGCGGATCAAGTTGTCACGATCTTCGACAGTGAAGCTCTCCATGTCACGTTTCAACTGGCTATAGACAACCCGCAAGTTGCGAAGCTCCTCCTCTAGCGCCAATACTCGTCCGTCGGCCTCGGCTACACGCTTCTCTGCTCGGGCCTGCTGTTGAACAAGCTCCTCCTCTAATTCACCTATGCGGCTTGCCCGCTCCTTCGCACACTGCTCTGCTGCATCGGCATGCATGCGCTGCTCCTGTAGCTCGCGCTCCAGCAATACAATCTTCTCCGCTAGGAGGTCGCGCTCCTGCGCCGCACGCTCTGCCTGCATCATTGTTTGCACTTGACGCTTTACATCCACTTCGCGACTAGCAGTGCTCTGTAGTAAGGCCGCACTCTTTTCAGCAGATTCGGCACGGGCCTTTTGCAGCTCAGATTCACAGTGAGTCAGTCGCTGAGTAAGCTCATAGAGCTCTTTGTCATACTGCTGCTCACGGGCAATGACGAATTGCTTCATCTCTGTGACTGTAATAGGACCGAGCTCGACGACTAGACTCTCACGCTTGCGCATGGCTTCCCACGCCTTTTCAATACGCTGACCGGTTCCAGGCTCTCCAGCGCCACGCATCATGTTCTGCTGTCGTTTGATGGCATCAAGCACTCTCTTTAGTTCGGCATCCTGTTCGAGTCGAAGCGCTCGCTTCTCCAGAAGAAGACGATGCAGCTCGTCCTCCTTCTGCTGCAATTCCGAGCGGCATTCTGCAAGCGCTCGTTCTTCGGTAAGAATTTCGCCTCGAAGGACGTTGAGTCGCGAAGTAGACTGCGCTTGCAGTGCAGCTAACTCAGCCTTCTTGTCTCGCACACTCTGGACCAACTTACTCATCTCTGACGTACGATCCCGCGCATGCAGCTTCTCAGTCTCAATCTGGGCCGATAGGTCAGCTTCCAGTTCCTTGAACCGCTCCTCCAAGAAAGATAAACTGCTAAGGCTGTTCCGAAGCACGCTCAGTTCTTCTTGACTTCGGCGCAGCGCGTCTTTGAGCTTATTGGTCTCTGCATGACATAGACGCTGAGCCCGTTCTAACTCCACTCTGGCTTCAGAGAGTTCGGCGGATAATCGAGCGTTGTCAGCAAGTGCACTACGTAGCCTCTTCGACGCGTCAGTCGCAATGGCGTCCTCACGCGCACTCATCTGCTCTTCGATCTTCCGCATTCGACGAGTGTCCTGATATTGAAGCTCCTCGCGTTCAATTTGCCACGCCCGCTCGCGGTGGATCATCTCGGCTCGGAGGCGATCGAGTTCCGATTCCAACTGCGAAACTCTTGCCTTCGCAACATCTTGCTTGCGGGTCGCCTCAGCTTCAGCCTCTGCCAGAGCAGCCTCGTGGTGCGCATTCAGCTTTCTAAGTTGCTCGCGGAGCTGCTCGAGTTCACGGTTCTTGTCTTCAAGGGCGGCGCGGGCCTGTGATTCGATACGTGCAATCTCTCTTCTGGATTCGGCCAGAGCATCGCTGAGAGCCGCATCTTTCCGGGAGATCTGGAGAGCTGCTTCACGCAACTGACGTCTAGCCTCAAGCAGAGCAGCTCGATCGGTTAAAGCCTCCCCGGGCTGTTGGAGACTCGACTTGCCTCCTCCGGATGCTCGAGTCAGGTGGTTCTCAAGAACTTCGTCCTTTGCGGCATAGACACGCTGTAAGTCTTTTAATCGGATCTGTTGTTCGCGGAATTGAGTCTCCAGGACTGAGTGTGCCATTTCGAGTCTCTTGACTTCCTGTTCTCGGCGGGCGAGTTCGGCTTGAGCAGCCTCAGCTGCGTGCCGATGCGCATGCGCCTCGCTCTGGTATTCAGCTAATTGCTGTTGAGCGACACGTGCGGTCTTCTCAGCCATCTCCCTCCGAACAGTCTCCTCGCGCAGACGTTCCTCGAGGCTTTCAATGAGTTTTCCTGCTTTTTGTTGCTCTTCTTTTAATCTGGCTTCAAGATCGCTTGTGAGGCGTTGGCAACGCTGATTCAACTCGGAGATGCGCTCCTCATACATTTGCTTGACTTCATTCAACTTGGACTGATCACGCGCACGGAGCTTCTCTTGCTCCTCTTCCCATGCGAGTTTCTCTACTGCCGCTAGTTCGCGGGCGCGTTTGAGCTGAGCTTCGATTTCGAGCCGCTGAGATCGCTCGTCTTGCACTTCTCGCGACAGCTGGTCTCGAAGCGCTCGCATGGCAATATCTCGGTTCTCAGCGACCAGCCGGTTTTCCAGGGCTAGACGCTCGCTCCATTGTTTGCTGGATTCGAGCTGCGATTTGGTCATGGTGTCACGCGCTTCTGCGGCTTCTGCAAGTGCCTGTGCGTGGGCCTTTTCAGCGTTCTGGGCTCGTTCAGTGAGCAGAGCAAGTCTCTCTTTCAGCCAACGGGATTCGCCATTTTCGTTGGTCTTGGGCGTGACAGATGCCGGCGCAGGATTGACCACATTCGCATTAGTGCGGGATGGCTCGGGATTAGTATTTTCCTTAAGGAATGTCGGAGACGCCTGAGAAATATCTCCCCATGCACTCGTAGTTGGGCTGTTGAGCACGTAGTCTGAACGTGCAGATTTGGGAGGTTCAACTGGTGCGGTGACGTCTGAAGCTGTTGAAACAAGGCCACTGCTAAGTGAAAAGGACGAAAAGCTGGATGCTGGTGCTGCAGTTGTGCCTGGAACGGATGGCAGCGGTCGGGGCGGGAGTCGCTTGCCGAGCGCAGACTTCCCAAACAAAGCCTCTTCCATCTTTCGGCCATCTTCCATATCTGCAATCTGATTAGGTAGCGACTGGCCCCAGTTCCCACCATTAAGAAGCTGGGTTGATGGCGGGTCGCTACTACTCATAATGAGATTCTAAGGGAGGCTACGCAGTCCTGGTGCGAATGTGGCTCGTTTGATCGAAATGGACCTGCGCACGGGTTATCTTGGCGCGTCTGAGCCGACTTTGAGCTAGGCTCTGACAATGCACAGCGTAAGGTGAGGCGTCTCGCTCGCTAGCTGATCTCTAGCTGTGATCGCCCTTGCGAGCCACTCAGCTCCTAGACCGTGAGCAATAGTTCGGATCAATCATGCCAGTAAAATGGAGGAAGTACAGGGGATAGCGCGGCTTCGTTCAGCATCGTAAGCAATACTCCATCACAGTGATATACCACACACATGGACACGCACAATGTGAGTAACCCACTGACAATCTCCAAACGGATCCACCCGAACACAAGACGCGGCGAACACTTGCTAACGGCTAGGTTCCGGCTTCTCAAATTCGGGAGCTCTTCTACAGCATGCCAATGTTGCATTGAGGAATCCTCTGCGGGACCAGGAGAGGTAGGGTGCTTTAGACAAAGCGGCGTTGGTGTCTCATGCTAAGCACAACACCGTCCGCTGCAACCAGCATCTTTCCAATGTGTGCAATCGTTACAGAACCGATATTTCATCACCCCCACTTTCATCACCCTGGTGAGTTGCTGTGAATTTTTGCGTGCGAGCAAATTCCAGCTTGTTTTCAGTGAGGTTGAAACCTTGATCTAGGTTCTGGATACGAGGATCCAAGCGGGTTTACGACCGGAATAATTTATACTATTGAATTTCTAGATAATGTCACGCGAAGATAAATCCCAGCAGGGCTCTAATGCCCCTAGCTATTCCCCAGACGACCTGAACACCGCTGCACATTTTGTTCGAGGTCTGAGCGAATTCAGGACACTGGATGCGGTGCTGCTGCCGTTCGAGCGCCGCGTAGAGGTCTTCCCAGGTCTCGAATTGGTTGAAAAACTTCAGGGTCTGCACAAAGCGAAGGGCGCGAAGAAGACTCCTGCGCTGATGGAACTCCAAGAGAAATCTAAGGATGATGTTATCAGGTACTGCAACGCGTTGCTCAGCTCGCAGAAGTTCTTTTTGCCCGTCGAACGCACTGACAAGAACAGTGGTTGGATGCCTAAGAAAGGCAAGATGCTCACGGTCAAGCTCGATGATTCTCAGAAGAGTTTCTCTGAGCAAAGTTTCTATGTCTGGTTGATCGAGCCTTCGCAGACCACGGCGTTGATCAAGGCCATCAGCTTGGTTGTGGGTGTTCTTGCCATTACATGCATCCGCATTTGGCCCGTATGGCTGCGGATTGCGCTCTTCTGGATCTCCTTATTCCTGCTTGCAACTATGATCTTGATGCACGCTCTGCATGTTGCCTCCTATTTCTTCTTCTTCTTGATTGGGTTACGTGGCGTATATTTCCTGCCGAACCTGTACGATGATGAAGTTGGTTTGCTCGAGAGCTTTTCCCCCTTGTTTGGCCGAGGCGGTGAGCACCAGGCCCGATGGCGCTACGAGCAAGAGGTCTTGCGTGCCAAGTTGGCAGGCCTCCCTCCCCCACCTGAACTCGAAGAGCCAAGCATCTGGACTTCTTGGCGATTCACGACCATTCAGGCGATTGTGGTGCTGATTGTCTGCTTCACCACGTGCAACTATCTCGGACTCTTTAAGCCAGAGAACGTACCATCCTTTGTTATTTCCCCCAGAGAGATGTACGAAATGTTCCCTTCGCTCACCCCACCTGACTGGGTGGATGACGAAGATATGCTCGCAAAGAAGGCACAGGAAGCTCGAGATGAAGGCTATTAATTGCAGCTCAGTTACATCAGTTTATGAGTAGTCAAACCATCGAACGTCAATTCTTCAGCTTCCTCGTGCGTGCGGCTTTCCCAATTCTCAATTCAAACCATGCGCACAACAGGTTCATTCGAGTGAGTTAGGTGCTCGGCGTACAATACATTCAACAGAACTACTAAAGCTACTGAGTTATCTTGAAATGACGATTCTTGAGCTGGGTCACCGCAGCAAAGCCTGCCATGCCCATCGAGTTACCCATGCCAGAGTCTTTGCGGCCACTCCATGACAAGAATGGATCAAGGTAGTCGCAACGGTTCATGAACACAGTACCAACATCGGCGCGTTGAGCGAACCACTCTGCACGTTCAACACTTTGGGTCCAGATCGAGGCGGTCAGTCCGTAGCGGGAATTGTTGACTTGCTCAATGGCATGTTGGTCGTCGTATACCTTTTGGACTGTGACAATGGGACCAAAGGCTTCTTCTTGGATCAATGCCATGCTTGGAGCAGCGTCTGCTACGAGTGTTGGCTGGAAGAATGTGCGACGATCTCCTGTGGCACGGCCACCCAGGATCACATTCGCCCCTCGTCTTCGAGCGTCATAAACCAATTGTTCCAATCTCGCTGGAGCCTTTTCCAGGGCTAACGGACCCATGGTTGTGGTCTCATTCAGTGGATCACCCAACCTGTACTCAGACAAGAGTTGTTTAGCTCTCTCCAAGAACTTGTCATAATGTTTGGCATGAACGTAAATTCGCTCTGTAGCGCAGCAGGACTGACCGGCATTATACGCAGCTCCATCCACAGCATTGGCAACTGCGTCGTCAATGTCAGCATCTTCGGCGATGTACATCGCATCTTTACCACCGAGTTCCAGACCGACTCCCATAAAGTGACCGTGGGTTGCAGCCTCTAATAAGACCTTTGCACCGCCTTCGTTAGAACCAGTAAAAGAGACATAGCCTACCTTCGGCTCTCTCAAGATATGATTCGAAAAGTCTTCATGCGAGACAATTAAATTCTGAACCAACCCATCAGGGAATCCCACAGTTTCGAACGCCTTTGCAATTCTTTGGCCTGTCAGCGCCGTAATGAGCGAAGGCTTAATCACGACGGCATTACCGGCTAAGACCGCTGGGATCAATGCATTGCAAACTGTCAACAATGGATAGTTCCACGGAGCCACAATAGCAACAATGCCGACAGGCTCTCTAGACACGGACCGATGGAAGACCGGCTTGGTCTCACCCTTTTTGCTCGACTTGCCCAAAGAGACGCCCTCACACTTGTGCTGATCGGGAAGATACGGCCATGGGAGTGGAACAGTGGTGCCGAGACGATCAGGGGCAGGCTGCTCAACGATTTGGGGCTTTAACGCCTGCTCGGCCTGCGCGACGAAGCTTTCAGTTCGGAAGACAAATCCCTTGATCTCGTTGTGTGACTGCTTCACGGGCTTGCCCATTTGCATGCTGATCTCTTTGGCGATAGCATCTGCACCCTCGGTAAAGGTCTTGATGAACTGATTGACCTTTAGCTTCCTTTCCTCAAGTGGTAAAATACTCCATTCCTTTTGAGCCTTCACGGCCTTTCGTAAGGCGTTCTCGATTTCGTATCGTTGAAGAAAGCCTACTTCCCCAACCACCTCGCCGGAAAATGGAGACTACATAGGATGCAAGAATGCATGAGGCTACTCGTCAGACCAGGGCCATCCACTGTACGTCTCGATTTTGTCATTGGCAGTGCCTACTGTCGACTTACCTTGATCACGTGACTGAGTCGCTTTGCTACAGCGGAGAACATGTGCGAGGCCTTACCTACAGGTATTCAATCTGAGAGTGACAAAGCTGAGCGCCCTGTGAATATGCCAAACGGTTGCGAAATACCCTGGCAGATCCAGCGCATCTTGTCAAGCGAAAGGAGTTCATGAGCGATAGCAGTTGGATCTGGCTTTAAGAGTAATATCAGCGTCTAGATGCCGACCTAGTGGTTTCCGATAATATATCCGCGCGCCATGAACACTCCTTGAGATTCCACAAATACGGGCCAGATCGCAGCTCAGATCTTCCTTCGAGTCAAAACCTCCCGTCTGTCAGCCCCTCGTGACTGACTGCAGGCGGGTGGATGACAACACCACCACCAAAACCCCACCACCCTGCGAGAGCCGATTTTTAGTGCCGTTTGGCTTCGTCAGCAATTTCCAGTGAGAAAAGGTAGAATGGCGTGGATCAGGGGTGGGTTGGCCCGGCATTTCAAGTTCATTGAGTGGTATCGTGGTGATAAGATACTGAGGCTAGATTCCACAAATTAGTTAAAGGCTTTCGAAAGCATCCACAGTGAGCCATACGCACTCCGACGCTTGCACCAGGCCAATCCGTGTTTGGCACATTTTTCTCAGAACAGGGCCAGGCCAGATAAGAAATCCAGTTCCGCAGTTCGAAAACTCGAAAGAGGGATAAACTTTGGTGGCGTGTATTGCGAGATCTGCAGGGGATCCCGGGTCGGGAATATATTATTCTGATAGCATAGTCTACGCTTTAGCTCTACTAGCCTAGACTTTGCGACTCGTTCACATCCCACCTGTGCACCGGAAGCGATGGCAACAACGGATGCGCCTCGGCATTTCATAACTTTGACCCAGAATCCGACGCATCCACACCCGCCGCAGCACCAACCCGGATCGCAATCAACTCCGCACCCACACCCAAGTTTGTACTCCCACCCACAACTCGCTCCGACTACGCTTTCTCCGCACGCAGTTAGCACCTCGGAAATTTCGAACGGTCTGTCGATACCAATTGCGCAGCGCGTGCTACCGCCTCAGCAGCAAGTTCTCCACACGCAGCCCGCGTCTCAGTCTCTTCCCCCGGTTCCACCACATCAGGCTCCGCGGTTCCAGACCGCGCCGCCCGCTGCAGGCGTAGTTCCAAATCTCACACCAGGTCCGACCCCTGGAGCAGCTCTCGGACTGGTGGGGGTACCCGCAGCAACATTAGGTGGAACCGCGCCTGGCGTCTCGGCTGCGTACCGAAGTGTCAAAGGACCCAGCGTGAACGCGCCGGCCCAGTTACCTCCCCAACACCAGCCGCAGGGTCAACAGCTGAGCTCAGAATCAACCCCTGGTTGGCCTTCAAATAGCCATCAGCAGCTAGCCCTGCCACCACAGCAGTTTCAACAACTGCAGCTTCAGCACCCTCCTACCCTTCATCAGCAGCCCTATCAGCCTCACACCCTTTTTGCCACACATCAGCCCGCAACACTGCAACGGCAGCCACAGAATCAACTCCAACCGCAGGAACATTCCGTGTCTGGTAGCATGACGCATGATACATTGCACTCAAATGCTCACCACGGAAGCACGGACGGAGTAAACGGCTCAACGACGAATATGAGCACCAGCAATGGGACAACTTTCCTGCTCTCGCAGGGGGCTCCCATTTCGACATCAGCGACGGTGTCAAGTAGTACCCAGACTACCGGACAAAGCCAGACTCAAGCGCATAATTCCGCGCAGCATCCTTCACAAACCACACGAGACTATTCCAGTACAGGGAGTGGTGGAGCCAATCTCAATGTGGGAACAGGCCATTTGGCGATTCAGTCATACGATACTAGCGAGTACACACCAGACTCCTCCTCGTCACGGTCGTCACAGTGCTCAAGCCCACGAGATTCTGTTCCCCTTTCTCAGGGTACGTCGCTCTCATCATCCCCACGAACAGAGCTCGAAGTTGATTTCACGTCGATGCGGGGTACGTATTCGAAAGACGATCAGATGACGGCGCAAACACCACAACCCATCGACGCCAAGACGAAACCTGCGTATGCTCAACAGTCGTCTTATTCGCAAAAGGAGTCTCATCGCATGACGGAGAAACCGCAATCCCGCACAAAATCTGTGCTGGAGAGCACTGAGGAGTCGTTGTCAACTATTGGACTGACTGTTTCTGCATCGGCTTCGTTTGTTGCAACAGTAGCAGCAGCCACAGTCGCTCCTCAACTCTTAGCGGCGACTACTGGCGTATGCGCATCGCCCTTATCGTCACCAGGCATTCTTCCATCACAAGCGGCTGCGTTGATTCCAACGACCATCGCAACGAGCGACGGCTCGTTGCCCGCCACTCTGCACACGACGTCCATAGTCCCGACGCTTCATGATGCGAAGCTTGGCCCTGCACTGGGTCTTACCCACTCTGACGCACTAGTCACCACTACGTCGGACAAGTTTGCAAGCAGGAAAGCACTGTCGGATCCGCATCGCCTGACCGTCCGCACCCAGGGGTGCTTTACCCAACCGACGGAAAGCGGTGCCTTATCACCATCGTTCATCGTGCTTCCGACTCCGAACGCACTAGTTGAGCAGCACCAGCAACACGTACAGCATCAATTGCTTCTGCTTCAACAGCAGCAACAGCAAATGCTCCAATGGCAGCGCTACTTAGATGCTGATCGAAAAAGCCGCGCTGTGACTCAAACGGATTCAAGCGCATCCACTCGCAGCAACAATGGAAGTAACAACAGCAATAGTACCACCAGCAATAGTACCACCAGCAATACTGACAGCAACCACACCACTAGCAACAGCAACAACAGCAGTGCAACGACACCATCTGAAGCTGCGACGACTACCTCTCTGCCTGGAGGGGCCTGGGAAAAGCTGACCTGCGTGAGTTGTAGCAAGCCCTTCATTTACGATCCTTTGGGGGCAGATGAAATGAACGCAGGCGCGAGCACGTACGAAGAGCCACACCATCCACGGCATCGTGACTATCTTCTCGCCACGACCATCATCACATGTGACAAATGCCAGTCGTGCTTCCACATCCTTTGCCTGGGATTGAGTTCCGAGCAGGTTGACAGGGTGGTCGCTGCGTGTGCTCAAGGAAAGCAGTATATCACGTGTCAGCGATGCCAGCCTCCATCGGTCAAGTCCCAAGAGCTTGCTCCTCAAAGAATCTCAAGCACGTCCGAGACTTCACAGGACAACTTACGGAGTGTAACCGATACATCACCGATTCCTGGCGCCGCCGCGGCGAAGGCACCGACAGCCACGAGTTCGTACTCAAAGAAGGGTGGATGTGAGGCGACCACCATTCTCCGTTCGCTGACAAATAACAATCAATCAGAGGGTTTCAGCCTAAGCCACGTCCCATCATCAGCTGCGGTAGCAGCTGCGTCTGCGGATCTAGGACACGGCCTTGGACTGGGTCTTGGACTCGTCCCTGCACTAGCAACCACCGATGGCGATGGGCAGAGCACGAGTACCGTCCACTCAGGACTCAGTGGAGCAGCAGCCGCAAGTGCTGCTGCTGCAAGTACTGGTATGTACCAGGTGAAGCCTGTATGGGATCGTGCACTTGCGGAGGCTGTTGTGCAAGTGATGCGCGAAAGAGGCCTGTCTCAGACTGAAGTCGTAAATCTCTGCGGACTTAGTGGTGGCCAGGCTGCAATGTCAGCCTGGGTGAATGGTAAGCCCGTCGGCAAATTGCATGAGCGACAGGTGCGCCTTCGCCATTGGCTGATTGAGCTCGGCATTACTCCGCCCTCACCACCTCCTCAACCGCAGCTACCACATGGATACATGGGACCAGCGTATGTAGGCATGGTACCAAATGAGTCTGCGACGAGCTCGGGATCTTCCCTGGGCTTGGCAGCAGCTGGTCAGTACGCGAGTCAGAGCTCAAACGATGGTGCCGAGCCGCCGCAGGACGAGCAATCCAATGACAATCAGACACCTGCCTCAGAGGAAATCGGCGAACCAAAGCGCGCCCGCACTGCAAACGAGGCGAACTTGCGTGACCACGCAGAAGTTGGTCATATGCATACCCAACCGCAGGAGCCGAATAGTGGCGCGCAAGCTGAGTCCACGAGTGGTACCGCCGCTATGGGGCAACCTCCGATGATAACCCGACAGTCGTCGTTGAAGCGGCGACGAATCTCCGGATTGTCGGAGTAGCGCCCTGATGACAAATGCTGCAATCGGATTAATCGCGCCCAAGTGCATGCACACAATCATATGATCATCTCGTTTTAGTCGCTGTGGAAAAAAGCACATCGCCTTCGCATGAATATTGAATCGCGTTATCTATCCAACGCTTCATGTCACGTTCGCGACTTGAGCCAAGCATGTCCCTTGAGAAGTCCTTGCATCCTTACTCCAGTCCACTACTGATCACCTAGTCATTATCCGTACGATCAGCTGAGCTCCAGTTTGTCGCTTCATGTGAAGGTTAATCTGTTTAGATCTTGAGAGAGATTCCTGATCGGTATTCTTGCGGGCCTGTGTTAAATTCTACCCTGCAATTTGCGTTCCTGATACTGGCTTCACCCCTTAGCCCTCGTGCTGCACGCATGGGCGTCGATTGATTGATTCATCATCAACTGAGGCATATCTTTGTATTGCTGTTTTCACCCTCCCCCATCACCCTTTCTTTCACCTCCATCATCATCACCACCACCATCACCACCACCACCACCATTTCTCTGGTTATTCATAGTGTCCCTGAGGCCCAACTCAGTCAGGGCCTCGTCTCCAATCGCCTGCTCAGTGGCAAGGGCTTTTCAATCATCCCATTTACTATATGCCCACTGGGATCATGAATTACATGTTTCTATCTGAATACGCCAACTCGGCGTTCCGTCGGTTAACAGTCAGCAAGGGGCTTCGCTTGTCAAGCGAACCTTAGAGGCACCTTCGCTAAGAGTTGTACGAACCATGGCCACGTATTGACCAGGACCATGGAGTGTTAGAGTAGAAGTCAAGCACACACAGAGATGGTATACTAGCTATATGATACGTTACAGGTACACTAGCAGTGAAAGTCAAAAGCAAGGTTGTCTTGTTGAGAGTTAAGTTGTTGGCTAAGGTTAGGAATAATAAAAAGCGCAAGCTTATTTTATCTTATCGAGCTTAGGGATTTACTCAACTAAGTCTGCAGAAGTCTATATCTGCGTATGGACTTCGACCTCGCTCAACATATATCTGTATCCTTCAATGAGCGTATCATCCTCAGTCGCCGCCAAGAGCGTCTGTGGTGACAACGGCCCAAATCCGGGCCAGGACGGGTGCACTTGAAGTTTCAGAACAACATTATCGAGAGGTCAAAACATGAGTAAACGTGAATGTCGATACGGATTTAACTGCAAGTACGTAATGTTCCACTCTGAAATAACTTGATTTTCGATGAGGAATCTTGACCGTAGCCGGTATGGTGACCTATTACCCACCCAATTATATTCCCAAAGCAAACGCGAATTCTTGTGCGTCTCCTCGCATCCATTATGCATGGCGAGGCACGGGAGTAGGTCCAAAACCAGACATATACACCGACATCCCGGCGTGTCCTGGTGATTTTCGGATCGATCTTGCCATGTGTGACCCGATCTGCACTATCCGCGACCATTTTCTAACTTGTCTGATCATGGTTCTTTCTCATCTAGTCGTCCGGATTGCTATTTCGCGCATCCTCAGGGACGAAGAATCGATCAGGCTGGTGGTGCACCCGCTGTCCCGCGAGGACTTGTGCATGCACAGCCGGCCGTCCCGGCGATTCCTACTCCAGCAGACGCAGTAGGACCAGGAGTACCAGCCCCAATGCAACCAAAACTAAACTTTGCCGCTCCTGGCTACCATCCCGGAGGCCCAATTCCAACCGGGACGATTGTTCCACCTGGCGGTGTGGGGTATGGCGCTCCCATCCCACCGCAAGTGCCCGCGGTTGCTGATGGAGTGTATCCACCTGGAATGTATCCCCCATGTGCACCTGGAATGGTTCCTCATGGATATGGAGGTGGTTATCGACCTTGGGGCGATTCTTACGACGGACCTGATGACTGCGACTACTACGAAGAGGACGATGAGGAGGCTCGATGCCCCTGTTGCCATGGTTATCCAAGCACCTGCAAGAACCCAGGTTGCGACCGCCGGGGTCACTGTGCATGCCTCGTCGGTCTGACCGAAGAAGAGAAGGAGGCTGAGCTGGATCGTGAGAACATGAGAATTCTTGACGATCAGATGGCTCAGAAGCACGCTGCAGCTGCAGGCACCGCTTCCCTTGCCGGTGCCGAGTCAAAGTTTGATTCTGGCCTTGATTCGATGCCAGCATTTGACGCAGAGGATTACTATCCAATGTCGCGGAAGTGTGAGTGCTGCCAGGGATTCCCATACCGTTGCGCAATCAAGCTTCCAGGCTGCGTCTCGAATGCTCCACCCAACCGTGTATGCAACGGTACCGCACAAACAGTTTGCGTATGCCGCAACTAACGAGAGCCTCTTGAAAATCAGAGCTCGTAGGGGCTTCCATCTCCTTCTTGCTACATTGTCTGGACGAGCTCCATTCTTCAGGAGCCATTGGCTTGCCTGATCCTGGACTGCCTATGACAGCATGACGCAGTCATTGGGTGACATGGCAATGTCATTTCCCTTAGAGTGAAGACGCGAGAGGATGTAGTTTTGCATCCCCATTGTTCACATTGATGTCCTCGCCGCTGTCGAACTATCCCCTTCCTGTCCCATCACCCGATTGTTCTTGTTGTATCTTGTGTTTTGGTGCCAGTCAGTCTGTACAGTGGCGATCAGTTGTAACTAGATTAACATGCAAGCTGAAATAGGCAACAACTTGTACATATAGCTATCCTTCGATCAATCTTTATCCTTCGGAGGTGGCTATGTTTGGCCACCCTCGCTTTTCTAGTCCCGAATACATACATTTGTCCTTGTGTAGAGTCAAGATATACATCACGTTGTGTCGTATATTGCACAGCGATGACAACTGCGAGAGGCGCAGCAATCCCAAGAACTCATCAAAGGGTCCGTTCTAACGTGCACTGCTGATATGGAACAAAAGTTGAGTCAGTCAGCCATCCTCCCTATGAGGGCTAGGTGCTGGGTCAGTACGATCTATTGTAATGCTAACAAAGCAAGGGACAATTCAAGAGGTTGGCACGATGGTGTGAACGTCTAGTCAATTTATAAGCGGACTGTAGTTGCGGACCACCTGTTTTCATCATCATCATCATCGGTGGCGAGTCTATGTCAGTATGCTGAACGGTGGCTGCTCTCGAGCCACCTTCGTGCTTGTTACACTTGGCATGAGTGAGAGATGAGCTCTCTCAAGTGTGGTAGGTGTGTGTGGATGTGGCTTGTCAACAACAAGTCGATTTGATGGTGCATTTATCTGTCAGAGTATCGTGTGTTGGTGGGCGGAAGCCCCCTTCGCTTCTTCGGCGGGGCTCCGAGTTCTTCACCTGTGCTGCTGGCGTCTGCACCGGCAACGACACCTGAACTGGACAGAGGGATGGCTATGGATGATGCTGCAGTGTCAACATAGTACGCAGGAGCTCCGCAGGTCGTGTGAGACAACCTCGAGCAGCTGGTAGTCGAGCTCACGTTGAGGGATGTGTTTCGTGTCATTGCCATACTCATGACGGAGGCATTGATCCTCAGGCTGACACCAACACCTGCTATGTGGGAGGATTGCCTGCTGCCTACTGAGGAAGCCTTAGCTGTGTGGGCCACGGCAACGGAGGAATAGCCACGACTCATGTGACTTCGAGTCACTGCGGTGCGGAGGCTCGCTCCGGCGCGTGCAAGCGATCTAAACATGTCTGTGAGGGGCTACTATGATGTAGCAAGGTAAAAACAGACGGGTTAAAACGAGTTCGGTGAGTCCAGCTCGTACGACTTCTGCTCTAGCACACGTCATAACGCATCTCCAATGCTTCAATGTGCGAAAACTCCACTTCTCGAGATTGCGCGAGGAATAACTAACGTGCGATGGGTAGTGCCTCTAAAGTAAACACCAGACGGCTTGCTGAGGCAGTTTTCTACGCGCCTTCAGTCACCAAACTGTCACGCACTCATCCCTTCCCCATATCCAGCACTCGAAGCCATGTGAATACACACAAGACCGACAGGATTGTTTTCTGGGCCAGGACGGTTGGGGAGCACTTTTAGCCCGATTAGGCCAAAGCTGCCCAGGCTTCATCGGTTTAACCGTGGTTCGAAAAGGAGAAACGGTTGGGTTTGAATCGCACGGTTTGAGGTGTGAATTGTGGGTATCTCGTAGGTGTGTTGGTGATTTCCCGTGTGAATTACAAATTGTGCCACGAATCCAAACTGATGTAACCTAATGTATTGAATGAAACCCCATCGTATTTATACAGAAATGGCGTTTGTGCAACAACGACCCTTGCCCCGATACAAGGGCGAGGTGGAGAAGGAGCTGTTTCAGACAGTTAAGAAGCGCACTCAGGGCATTGAACCCAATGACGCCGTAGTGGTCGCTCGCAGCGACCTTCTCCGCATGCAGGGCTCGTCGATGATTCTCTCCCAGTCAGACATCCAGCGCATCAAAGAGAGCAATGAGAAACAGAAGGCTGCCAATGCGGAGCGAGCGCAGGCGCGTAAGGCACGGATGATGCAGCTTGAGAAGGAAAGCCATCGCCGCAACCAGCTCACTGCTGAGGAGCAGCACGACATGGAAATCCAAACTGCCAACCTCTCAAGGTCCCGACAGCTGCTCGATGAGGAGCTCGACGACGTGAAGCACATGAATCAGATGGCACTGTATGCCAAGTGCGTGACCATTCGCGACGCACAGATTCTCGAGAAGGAGCGCCTTAGGGCCGAGCGCCTTGCTGAGGAGCGCATGCTCGACGCACAGATGGAGGTAGAGCGAATCAAGCAGTTGAAGCTCCAGGAGGAGCGAGATCGTCGTCGAGCACAGGAGCAACGACTTGGTGCAAGCATCATTATCCAGCAAATTCAGGAGCGAGAGCAGGAGCGCATTCGACAGGAGGAGGCGCGCGAGCAGGAGGCACAGCAGATGCTGGCACATATCAAGGAGCTCGAGGCCAAGGAAGAGAGAGACCGACTTGCCAAGCTCGAGGCAGGCAGGAAACTCATTGCAGAGGTACAGCAGGCAAACATTGAGCAAGCTCGACAAAAGCTGCTGGCCAAGGCAGAGGAGATTGAAGAGGATCGCCGTATCGCCGAGTATCTTCGCCAGAAGGAGGCACGTGAGCTGGCTCAGGAACAGGAGCAGCGCCGTATTCAACAAGAGAAGGAAAAGGAAATTGCTCGTCTCCGTGCGCAGCAGGAGCGCGCCAAGGACCGCCAGGCACTCATCGACGAGCTGCGTGCCAAGCGATACCAGGAGCAGCGCGATCGTCAGTGGCGTGAGCAACAGCTCAAGGAGGCGGAGAAGGCTCAGCGTCTTCGACTTGAATTGGCTCAGGCGCGTGAAGCACAGCAGCTCGAGAAGGCCAAGCGAATGGCTGAGCAAGCTCTTCAGGAGCGTGAGGAGTACGAGGCCATGCTTGAACACCAGCGACAGGTGCGAGAGAAGGAGATGGCAATGACAAGGCAGCAGCAGATCCAGCAGGAGCAGCAGCGCACTGCACTTCTATCACAGATCGAACTGAAGCAACAGATGCGCATCAAGGAGCGAGAAGAGTTCTTGCGAGAAGGCCAAGAGTACGAGCGACAGCTGCAGCAGGACAAGGCGAAGCTACTGCGAATCAAGCAGCTTAAACTTGCAGAATTGGAGGCAGCTGGAGTACCAGAGAAGTACCGTACACAGCTTGCACGCAAGCGAGTCCTAGTGTCATCGATTTATTAACGAATTAGAACACCGCAGGTCGTCGTTGCATCACATTGACGGTTCCAATAGCAGCCAGCATCATGTCTCAATCACATCACCAGACCAAAGTTACGCTCACTGCGTGTTTGATGTATGTCAGTAGTGGCTTTTGTAGTACGATTCATACTAGTGACTCACCCCTCTCTCCCCCCTTGTATCGAAGTGAATGTTGTTGTAACTATATCTTTGTCAATATCGTCCTCATATTATTCTGTTATCTGTGCACGTTGGCTGACGCAAGGTCAACCGCACCACATCTAACCACTCATGTTCTTTTGCGGGGTCCAAATTATCCAAGGACTTCTAATGATGCATACACATCATTGTACGCATTTGTGGATTAATTGGATCGTTACCATATATGCGAGGCAGGCTCTAAGTGAAGGGGAAGGCTTTATGCGGTGGCATCAATCGGGTTAAGTATACAACGGAGGACACCTCGAATGCTTTTTCACAAAATATTCCACTTTGCCTCGAACGCGTTCATGATTCGGCCGAGAATCACAGATGCAGAGCAGCCATACTGAGAGAGTGCAAGAGTCTTTTCCACCCAGTCGGCGTGGGCAGGACCGTGCGCATGTGCTCCAACAGCAAAAACAACGGGTTCATCGGGAAGGGGTTCAGCAAACTCGTTGATATTAACAAGCTCGCCTGTGACCGAGGTTCCGAACTTGTGTGCACCGGCAGGGAAGTACTGTGTGACGGGATTCTTGATAACCTTGAGGAGAACTTCTGAACTGTCTGTCGATCGAATCTTGAGCTTGTAAAGGAGCTGGACCATGAGACCCGCGAAACGCTTAAACGTGCGTGGTATCCTCACACTGGGGTTGACTTCAATCAACACGTTCTGTGTGGTCTGAATGTACACCTGAAGATGGCCGGCCTTGTTGAGGGGCGAGTCGAGCAATGTAAGCAGGCATTGGTGCAGAATATCCGGTCGGTAGTCCTGCGGCGACTTGCCGAGCTTAACTAGAACGGACTTGTGAGTGTCTGCCGTCAGTAGCTCAATACCTCTCTTGGTCTTAACGGTTTCGAGGCAGGCATTGATAAGAACAACAATGACCTTCTTCTTTTGGTCAAGCTAGAAGAGGAAAACGTGGGAGATACAGCGTTATCGAAGAACAGATACGTTGAGCTACGTATTGAACAAGCCCAATGTGGTAGAAGTCGCACCAATTCATCATATCACCAGAGTTGTTTTCACGAGTGGAGGAGTAACTCCACTCGAGTCGGAACGTACCACCTTGTGCGCCTTGGTTTCTTCAGACATGTTAAAATCACCTTGTGATATCGGTTCCTGCTTATGTACGAATCTACTTCAGTTGGTTTGTTCTGAACCGCTCGTACTCCTAGTCGCGCTTCAACTATTCAGTAAATGAGGATTGCGTACGGCATTTCGCCCCTTCCTGGGGATTTTCCAGCTCTTCCTCACGCTCTGTCCACAATCTTCCAGGGACGAGACACACGCAGGTCTATGCCTAGTGGATGTGGCTACTCGCGGTGTTTCAGAGCTAGACACCCTGGTGCTGTTGCACAGGCCTTGCGTAATTGGCCTGGCGAGAGGCAGCTCGAACGGACCGATTGCGGCTCGGGGGTGCTGGAATAACCCAATCCAGGCCAGGACGGATGGAAACCGGATTGGAGAATGGATCTGGAGGAAACAGTGCAATTGTAGTAATACTCGGTAATACTATCATTTGCATTGGACCAGAGTATAAATTCCTAACAAGGCAATAACTCGATCTGCCATTTTAACGTATTAAACTTGTTCCATAGCCGCAGGATTTCGCGCAATTTCAAACCAATCAACCCAAGCATCGCACATTGCTGGCCCCTGGCTTGACAACGTTCAATTTTTATTCAAAAACAGTGCGTTCCGGCGCTGATTCAAGCCGCGATCTGCGGAGTGGTGCCTGGGATCTGTGTTGCAGCCAACGCAGCGTCGTATAAGGACCCATTATTCATTGCAGCTGTGTGGATCCGACACCGCGTCAATCCCACAGCGCACCTGACCTAGAGTTAGCACTCTGGAGCGCTGGACAGCGTGATCGCTACCGCACACGTGATCGCACTCGTGCGCGCGCGTGACTACCACAGACTTTGTACAAACAAGGCTAGACGTGGCGAGCTCACGAGCCGATATCTGCCCTACTCCTTTCGGCACAGGTGTATGCGCGTCCGGTAAGTCTGATCAACCCTCGCATTGAACTCGCGCAACTGTTCCAACCTTCGAGCAGGTTAGGGGAGAACCAGCCTGTGCGTACGCAGGACTCCGAAGACCTAGAATGTCACATAGTTTGGATACGATGTGGCCCACGAGTCATCCATCCCCACACCATGAGCGTCAGAAGGGTTCGGCGGATGAGCCCAGCTCGTCGAAGTACTCTGAGAGTCTGGACGAGCTGATTCACGAAGCTCTGCTCGAAGTCCAATCCGAGAATGAATATGATCTCTCGTCGCATTGTATTGCCGCATCGCTATCACGAGCCCCGCGGTTTCAACTCTTGCAGGTGTATGCCGATGAGGTCATTCCGACCAAGGAGGTGCTCCCGACCACTCAAGCGATCTCCGAGCGTGCCCCTCAAGACCGGAGATCCTTGCGAGATCTCTGGTACACAACGAAGGGTATGCTCGGGCTAGGATCTGCTGGCAGTGATGAAAAACCCTCCTCTACTCGTTCTGCCGTTGTTCTAGGAACAGCGGATGAAAATGAGTCTACAAAAGCCACACCTAAGCCGACGATAGATGTTATTGATGCGGTGATCGCGAACCGATCCGGCGGAGGAGCCTCGTCGCTAGGTGTCCCCATCACAGTGGCCCCAGGTGCAGATTTAGGTGGTGGAATAGGTAGCGCGTTGCAGGGGATGAGTGCAAGTGCTCGAAACGAAGTTCGACTGGATTTCTTCCAGGGAACGACCCCAGTAAGGACGCAAGAAGGACTCGTAATGCCCCAAGCGCCGTCGCGTGTTCCATTGACCCAAACACGGTCGGACGGCGATTCGGATACGACCCCTGCTAAAGAGGCATCAAAGCCCGAGGGCCAACCGGAGAACAGAGTGAGTACTCAGAGTGAACAAGGAGTTGACTCTAAGTCGAATGGCGACACGGGGTTGGCACCGGGCCATCACAACTTGTTCGAAGGTGAGGCGTCGAGTGTTGGAACTCGGGTGGATGCGACAAGGCTGGCAGTTATCCAACGAGCCTTCGATGCATTTACGCAGCTTGACACTGACAAGGACTACATGATCGATATCGATCAATTAGAACGCGGTTTGAAACTTTTAGAACCCAACCGCCAGTTCACACGGCCTGAGATCGAGGAGATCTTCAGGACAGCCGATACAACGCGGACGGGTAGATTGCATTTTGCCGAATTTTACTCTATTTGTGCTTGTTTGGCGCTACTTGAATATCGTTTTGGACTGAGTGGGGGTGAAACTTCCCTGACGCCATTACAAGTTAAGACCGCCCTCAAGCAGGCTGGGCTTTCACTAGCAGATGAACAGCTTGAGCATATGTTCCGTGTCCGGGACCATACTGGTGCTCAACATACGAGGCGCGATAAGTTGTCTTTCCCGCAGATTCTCCAAATCTACCTCGCGGCTCCCAGAACTGAAGGCGAGCTCTTCTTACATTCATGGTATCAAGCAGGGCGTACAACCTTTCTTCACCACAAGCAGCACTTTGAAGCGTCGCCCTTGCAGGACCTCATTGCAGGTACTGCAGCCGGCGTCGCACTGACACTAGTGGGACATCCATTTGATACAGTCAAGGTCCGCATGCAGACCACAAGGCGCTTCAATTCCGCTGGAGAGGTCGTTCGGAAAACGATTTTGCGTGAAGGTCCTCTGGCATTATTCAAAGGCATGGGTTCGCCAATGCTTACCGTTCCCGCGATTAATGCGATTGTTTTCGCATCCTATGCACAGGGCCGTGATTTCTTTGCGCGTCGTCATCCTGAAAATCCTGAGTTGTCACTGCTGGAGATCACCGCCGCAGGAGCGTATTCTGGTCTCCTGAACTCCATTATCGTATGCCCTGTGGAACTCGTCAAGACTCGTTTGCAAATCCAGTACGGTGAGGGCACAAAGGTGTTTGCAGGTCCTGTTGATTGTATCCGACATATTCTGAAGGCCTCGGGCATCAAGGGCTTGTTCCGTGGTATGTCAGCAACAATCTATCGTGAAGTACCAGGATATGCGGGACAATTCTTCTTCTATGAAACCTTCAAACGTCAGCTGATGCGCATCGGCAACCGAGCTGAGGCCGAATTGACAAGTTTCGATCTACTCTTTGCAGGTGGCATGGCAGGCATGGGCAGCTGGCTTTGCTCCTATCCAATGGATTATGTCAAATCGCAAATCCAATCTGAACCTTACAATCAAAAAACCAAGTGGAGAAAGCATCCATATCTCTTTGACGGTGGCTTCATTTCGTGTTGGAAGCAGACTGTGCGGGAGAAAGGATTCAGGGAACTGTGGAAGGGCTTCGGAGTGTGCTTGATGCGCGCATGGCCTGCAAACGCCGCTGGTTTCCTCGCTTACGAAACGACTCTCTCGCTGGTCCGCAACCAGAACATCTAGACGCCATACGGCGCCATTACTGGAATTTCCTTCGTGTGGGTGCCTTGTTGGCGTACTTTGGTCCCCTTACTGTGCTACGAAGTTGCCTCTTGTATCTAATTCTATCGTCTTTAGTTTCTTTTTTCAATAAGAACCTCGCCTTCTTCGTGCACAGCCAACGTACTTTGGCTTCATCTCATCGTTACTCTGACCTAGCTCCCAAGCTTCTTCAAAGCTGAATTATTTAGTCAATCGACCTGTGCTCTATTGCATCGTCCTCACTATGCTTTGCCCTTGCTTCAATAGTTAACCGGCTATACATACGTCACATCTCTTGTCAGCCATAAAGTAAGAATAATACAGGAACTCAAAGATTTGAGACCGATCGTATCGCAGCTTAGCGATGATTGCATTGGAGCTAGCCGCAGCTGCAGGGCGAAAGCGCTAAAGGATCATTAGCACGGATGTCTTGCCAAAAGCCGCGCTGGCATCTGTGGCCTTGCACATGGCTGTCAAATCTCCTTCGGCTCGGAAATGCACCTCTCCTTCCATGGTATTCCGGGGCACGGCGGTGAGGCTCAGATTCGTCGAGTGCTTAGCATACTGAAGTAACTGAAAACCTATCACTTTATACATCGCTATTACGTGTTGAACAGGAAACATAGACTGGTAAAGCACACTATTGAATGACGCGGCAACTACAATGGCAATGGCAATGAACAAACACAGTGTCCTTAATATATATAACCCGAAAGCTTTTCTCATTTGGACACTGGGGTCGGCTCGCAAGTTGCATCAAGCTCTGTCCGCTGACGGCTCGACGGTACCGACTTCTGTCATTCGTCCTCTTTCTTCTCAGTCCCTCAATCGATCAAGTGAATCTGACCTCCATGCGATGGGCGCTATCTATTACTTGCAACACGACGAGTTCTGAGGCTGAGGCTCAAGATCTGTAATGGGAATGGCTGCGCGGGAGCTTGACGTAGGCGAAGCCATTGATGGACCTTCATCGCTCGAGCCAGCCAGCATACCCTTGGTAATTTCCAAGAATGCAGCATCGACGTTCTTACCCGTCTTGGCTGAGCAGAGGATGTGCTTGGCACCAACAGATTCGGCATAAGCTTCGGCTTCAGCCTCATCTACCTGACGTTGTTTCTCCATATCCGACTTGTTACCTGCGATCACCAATGAGATGTTCTTTCCGACAATCTTTCTCAGCTCCTTGACCCAGTTGCGAACCTTCGTGAAGCTATCACGATCAGTAATATCGTAAACAAGAAGCGCACCGTTTGCATCGCGATAGTAGATAGGACCCAGCGCATGGAAGCGCTCCTGTCCGGCTGTGTCCCAGATCATGAGCCTTACACTCTTGCGTCCAACGTTCAAGCGCTTTTCGAGGAAGGTCGCTTGGGTGGTTGACTCTTGATCATTGGCGAAGGTGTTGCGGATGTAACGCATGAAGAGACAAGTCTTTCCGACACGACCTTCCCCTAGCAGGACCACCTTGAAGCTGGCTGTACCTGAAGAGTTGCTTCCTGACATGGTTGCCTCAGTTCGACTTGGATGCGTATTTCACAAGTATATGCCCAGGAAAGTGTCTGTGATAAGTACGTTGCGGTCGACGCGAATCGAGTCTAAACCTATCAAATGTACCAGTCACACGACGGATTGGAGACCAAACAAGTACGACTCGTTGACGACTCACGGGCAGAGGTGAGGTGTGGAGGGCAATGGGGCGGTTCTGTGGTGTTTAATCCAACCCAAATGCACAGCCGTGAGACCTCGTTAAGAGCTAAAATCAGTCGGTGCATTAAGAAGGGAGCAATACCAAGTGAGATGCTATGATGTCACACAGATTCAAGACTATGACGAAACTCAAAACGGCTTGTTGAGGGTTGGTTTGTATATTCCTCCCTGCCATAGAGTCAGATTATGCGGATGTCCGTGCCACAGCAATCATGTGTCTCTATACCCTGCCGTACACTCGAGCTCAAACCCCTTTGCCCCCACTGGCAGCCATAGAAGACGCCATCTTCGCCCGAAAAATCTGTGGGTGAAACGACTTGGGTGATTCCAAGTCTCGATAGCGGTGAATCTAGGTGGCTTGATCAGTAAATACCATTGGAGTGCGATATCCCCTAGAATCCGGTGATATTCTACGTGTATATCAACCCTTGTACAAGGGTCGCATGCCGCAAAACACAGCGAAAACAGTTGTCCTCCACCGTAACCTGGCCGCATATTTCGTCACCCCCGACCCTGGATGTGAAGTGTGGCTTGCTGCTGAGCAGTCTACCTTTTTGAGTTATGCCATCCACCCGGGGAGGACCTCGGCGCCTCCGCCCGTTCTGCATTCATTTTAGGCGCTGCGTTCGGGCCAAGGGTCAGATTATGAGGACATCGACATATCCATTCGTGAAGCTTTCATGGCTTCAGACCCATGTGCATTAGACGGCTGCATGAAGATCCGGAGTCGCGTTTGGACCTAGCCGTTGAATCGAGTTTGACGCACTCGCAGCTTGATCAAGGCAGATTTACCTTCCCATCTCGTGCTTACTGATGGATATGCACCCCTCGCGCACTGGGCAGTGATGATGGATAGCGCACAAGGCCTGGACCCGCAGTGCACCGCGTCTAGCGTCAGTCGCTGCAGAGCTGGAATTTTGCCGGGAAATTCAAATTGGAGCGTTTCGGGCCAGGACAGACAGAGTTTCCTAGTGAATTCACAATAGCACATGTGCTGCGAGGTGACCTATCTGGTACTACAACGCGTTGTTTCCTTATTATTCTGATAGATATAAGTAGATACTACTCGTCTCTCTCATTTATTCATATCAGCACCTATCTACAGTCGCAAAACGTACCATATGTCGAGACTGTACGTTAGGCGTCAACCCACTCACAATGGCCTTGGCCGCACGCATAGCACAACCCATGGCGCTGGCAGCGCCGCCAGTGCCGGAATTCTCGACGTGGACTTCTCATGGCTTGACCAACTCGACTCCGATCAGCTCTTCATGGGTGTGGTAGGTACGCCGACTGCTTCCCAGCCCACAAAGAAAACCGCAGTATCGTCTGGGGACAACACATCATTGTCGCTGTCAGCTCCGGACAGCATATGCAGTGATAGCACGCCAAGTACCCAAGAGTGTACTGACAAATCCAGCGGTACAAGCTGTGGACGCGTTACAAGCGTTGTAGGAGAGTGCACTCTCTCCTCCACACCTGCCGTTCCAACAAGCCCCACACCTGCCGCTCCAACAAGCCCCACACCTGCCGCTCCAAAAAGCCCCACACCGACCTTGGTCCCAGGGGCTGTCGTCGTCTCTACCCCCAAGCGGAATGTGTATGCCTTACTGGCCTCTCAGTCTCCTCGATCTCGAGCTCGAGCGGGGCAAGTGTCGACGACGATTCCGTCATCTGCCGATGTACTTAACACTTCGCAGTCCCAGCAACGTACCCAACCACCGAGACTCGAAGACGTCGTTCAGCTGCCAAAGGCTGAGCCTATCGTTCAGCTACCGAACCCCGAGCATGATATCCCGCCTTCAAAGCTAAAAGCGGATGTCCAGCCCCCAAAGCCCCGGAACGCTGCCGAAATCCCTAGGCCTCTGAAGCTAAAACAGGAGAGCATAGCCAGCTTGTATGCAGCAGGCAGTACGACGAGTCAAGCGCACTCACCCAACTCATTTGGATTTGCACCATTTGTCTCTCCGTCCAATCCGTGTTACGGCTCTGCCGGAACCGAATCTCAGGCAAACCAGAGTAGTGAGGGGATCGCCCCGAATTCAACTATTATTCTCAAGGGTTCTCAGGCAGCAGCGAGTGTCCGTGACAATCTAGACTCCGTCATTCAACAAGGTTTTCAGTCAACCTCTCAGCATGAATTTAAGCAGCAGTTGCAATCCACTCCTTCAAGTGATAGTGTTTCTCAAGGTGCTACATGCCGCAGCACCGTTGATTCTAATGTGTGCCCAATGGAGCCAGTGAAGCCTTCAGACCCTCAGGTACGATCCGCTGCTCCGGTACGCCGGGGTATTTACGGCGCCAAACTACAGCAAGCATTCTCTCAACCAAGTCGCCCTCCAACTGGTGATAACCCGCCGTCGCAGCTGAAACCATGGACCGGAGGGCTTATCCAGCCAACGCCAGCGCCGCAACATGAGCGATCCCTGCCATCTTCTCATGACAATCTCGGCATGCGAGACGCCATCACGACAGCGGTCCCGATCGTGACGAATGAGCAGCGGAAAGTTCAAACTAGCGCTGCGAACTCTGTCGCATCGTTCATCTTGCCAGTATCCAAGCCCTTCCTGGCAGTCGAGATCCCTTTGCGACAGGAGAGTTCATGGGGTAGCGCGGTCAGCTCAAATGTACAGGAAAGAGAGCATAGGCTGTCTCCAGATCAGCAAGCCGTCTTGGATGCTGTCCTGAGGGGTGACAGTGTCCTCATTAGTGGTGTCGCCGGAACAGGTAAATCATTTCTCCTGAAAGAGATCATTCGCGCTCTTGACCCAGCAACCACGTTTGTCACTGCAACCACAGGCATCGCAGCAGTCGAGTTGGGAGGTAGCACTCTCCACTCTTTTGCAGGCATTAAACCACATGCAGATACTTTGGAGGAGTACTATCCGACGTCCCGTGGGGCAAAGGAAAGATGGCAGCTATGCGAGACCCTTATTATCGATGAAGTTTCTATGCTCAATGCACACCTGTTTGATATCCTTGAATCTTTGGCTCGAGTGGTAAAGAAATCGAAGGAGCCGTTCGGAGGAATCCAACTCATTCTGACAGGTGACTTCCTCCAGTTGCCACCAGTCTATAGCAAGCACAATGATAGCCAGTACACTAGTCGCTCTAAACGCAATTCGCGAGACTACGAAGCCCCGACTGGTAAAGCATCTATGAACATCGACCGCCTCGAACGTATGTATGGCCCGCTATATCACCATCGTGCATGCCCTGTGCCCCACGATCAGAAAGAGACTGCCCTGGCTGCTTTCTGTTTTGAAGCGCGTTCGTTCAACAGGTGTGTCCCACGAAAATTCCTCTTGACGACCGTTTTCAGACAGGCCAACGCGACATTTGTCAACACCCTTAGCAATATTCGCGTCGGTAAGCCTACGATTCGAGACCTCTCCTTGCTTGCCTCATGCATTCGACGACCGTTCGACACAAGTGACGGTATCTTACCGACTGTTCTGCACGCACGCAGGGCCAGGGTTGAAGAAGAAAATCGCAATCAACTTGCAAAGATTCCGGCACCAGAAATGGTGTATCAAGCGGAAGATAAAGGCGACATGGAATACCTCGAAGTCCTAAAGGCGAACTGCCCAGCGGTGTCCCCTCTGATTCTGAAGGCAGGCGCGCAAGTTATGCTCCTACGCAACCTGTCCGTTGAGCGAGGCCTCTGCAATGGTTCGCGCGGAGTTGTTTTAGGCTTTGCAAGCTGTATCGAGGAGTGGAACCTACGTGAACTTCTGCGTGTCGGCGACATCAAGGCACTCACTGAGGAGTACAAAGCACTGCGTCGAAGCAGACGCTACGCAGATGAGTCGTCCAATTCATCGGCGTCGGACGATACGACTGAGTCCAGTGATGAGAGCGATGGAGAAGCCGCAGTTCAGGCTATTTTGAGATCTCCAAGGAAGCAAAGAGCGCTGGATGGGGCGTATACGAATGTGTCCCCGTTCAAGCGCGGAAGCACGGTTAAGATCAGTTCTCCCAGCTCCAGCCCAAACCACAGCAGCCTCGGGCTGGTACGTCTGGGAAAGCGTCCTCCTCAAGAGCCGCTACTACAAACGAATGCCATGGTCCCCACTTGCGTGGCAGGCAAGCGTGTGTGCATGGAAGAGGGAGGCCCAACGGTCGAAAAGGGAGCATCCTGTAGTGTCAAGCTTTTCGACAAGCTCAGGGCCTCTGAGAATCAAGACCATGCAGGCCTGCACAGCACAGATGGAAATGCATCGTGCAGTGAAGAAACTAAACCAACATGCAATGCACGAGGTAGCTCTTCCGGTGCACGCGGTAGTGCGAGTGACAATAGTGTGGATGATACACCGCCTCCCCTTGAAGAACTAGCTGATGATGATAGAAAGACGTTCAACACCACGGATGGGATGAACAAGGACATGCAAGAGCCAGCGAAAGAGGACATGAAGAAAGGAACCAGAGAAGGAACCCAAGAGAAGGTCAAAGATGAGGTGCCACCGTTGAGTGAGACCACCACGTCCGTGGACAGTACTCAGTCCTCGTTTGTAACACCCTCGGCGAACTCATGGCTAACTCACGATTCTAGCAAGTCTCGGAAGAAGTCAACTCGGCATCAAGGCACCAGGCAGCGAAAGGAGCCTACACTAAAAGAGATTATCGAGACTTTAGAGCGAGAAGTAAAGTTGTTCGAACATGCCCCAAAGCTTCCTGTCGTTCGATTCACTAACGGCATCATTACCGTGATCGCGGAAGACTACTGGACTCGTGAAGTTCTCGAGACGCAGCCTGGTTTACCTCTGACTGTGGCTAACAAATCTTTGCGCCCGGGTCCTAATCGTAAGTTCGTGGCATATCGTAGGCAAATCCCTCTGGCGCTGGCCTGGGCCTTAACCGTTCACAAATCACAAGGAATGACACTAGATCGCGTTGAGCTCGACCTCAGTGGTATCTTTGAGCACGGACAGGCGTATGTGGCGCTCAGCAGAGTTCGTGATATTGAATCGCTCTCCATTACTTGTCCCTACTCCACGTCAGTTTTTTCGGCACATCCAGCTGCGCTGGCATTCTATGAACGGATAGCCGTTGAGGGGGACCTAGGTGAGAATGAGGTTGGAGAGAAGGACGAGACCGATGATGACGATACCTACGAATTGGAGTAGTTAGAGACCTCGGTCCTCATATAGATGTCAAGTCACAACCAGCGTCGGGCATAAAGGTAGCATCAACCAATTCGTTCACTGACGAAGTGATGCCAAAATGTATTACGGAATGAACGAGCGTCGGATTGAACCATGCTTCGGACATAGATCTGATTACAAGGATTCCAAACCTAAAACGCACATGCTCAAGCTAAGTGCTGGGCGTTTAAGGCAAGAGTGGTCGGAATTGTGAGTGGCTGGGAGGACTAAGAAGACGTGAGACTTCTCAATCAATCAAACAGCTAATGCCTTGGTAACATTCATAGTGCTCAGTTCAGGCATAAGTGACGAGTCAAATGATGATTCACTCGGCAAAAACCGGCGAGAGGTGCATTCGGTGAATATGCGAGATACGTTCGAAGTCAATGAATCAAGTGTACATTATTAAATCCAGATATTCAATCAACTGTAGGTGTGATCTGGGACTAGGTAATAGGTAATATTCAAGAAGGACAAAGACACGGCTGCGCGACTTTGCGGGTATCAAACAATAGGGGATTGAAACACAGGCAACTTGGGGAGAGAAACGGGTGACAGATAGGGAGCAAGGTGTACATGTACTTAAGCAACGGAATTCTATACAATCAATGACAGGATAATCAATATACTCAACGTGGACTCAGCTGCAAAGCAGTTCGATTTACATCGTGACCGTGTTCTGCGGTCTCATTCGTGTTCCCCTCAGCATCGGACCCTCCGTGTAGACTGGCTGCGGACGCAGATCGCCCAATGGATCGGGCGCTCGCTACGGTGGAGGCTGAGGATGATGACGATGAATGATGGTGGGTTCGGCTTACAAGATTGATAATTTGGCGTGCTGCGTCATCGAGACTAGTGTGTGATGACGAGCTAAATACATCACTATTGCCACTGCTGAACGACGGTGAGCCTACGAGAATCGGTGCCTGAGGTGACCTATCGTTGAATGAGTGAGGGGCATCAAAATGCGATCTAGCGATCTGACGACCACTCTGAGAGTGGCTGAGGTCGAGGGGGTGAATGTACGTGCCTCGTCCTAAGTCGCTGGTATCGTACAGAGGAGAACTACTGACATGAGCGGCTGCCGCAAGAGCGGCCGCACGAGCATGCAAGGAGTCATATGCATGGTTGCTGCTACTTGAACCTCTGCGACCAGGATTGTCCAGGGTCCGAGTAAGCATTGGGTTCGAATGAGATTGAGTAAGGCTCGACGCACTCATAAGATCCTGATGCGCTAGCGGGACTGTGTTACCATCATCATCGACAGTCCACATCAGCTGCGCGGGCAGCTCAGGTTCTAGAGACTCTGGCTCCTCTGGAATGGAAACCCTGTCGTGCATTGACTGGCGACGTTCGAGTTCCTGGCGCAGAACTTCGGCCTGCGATTGGACCAAGAAGAAAGATGCGGAACTTAGCATTTCGCCTTTTGCGGAGCTTCCAAGGAGAGATGATGTAGCTGTGGCTTCATGCGACGAATGTGAACTATATGTCGGTGATATGGGAGCCGAGCTTTCGGTTGCAGTAACCTGACCTTTCGCGGGTGACGGTGACTCAGGTAGTTTCGTAATTGATCTCGCTACTGATGGTGATCGACTTACGGGGTTGAATAGGTCCCTTCTCGCCGAAGATGGGGCCCGTGTGCCAATGTTTTGCGACCTCGAGCGATGATGATGTCCGACGGCATCGGATGCCGGAGGTGGCGTGAGCTGAGTAGGTCGAGGCGGGAAGTGGTGCAGCTCAGGTGTACGTGGAGCAAAAAGTGAAGCGGCGTCGTTCAGGGCACTGGAAGCATGATTGGGTGTTGAGGGATTGCCTCGAGGTTTGAAGACGGGCGTGCTTAAGGGATCGGGGTTATTCTTGGGGGACGAAGGGCCAGCAATGGAATATTGCTTCACAGCAGGTAAAGGAGTCGATGGGGCTGTTACCACAGTAAAGGGCATACTCTTTGTTGACTCGGGGAGGCCCCGAGAACTAGTGCTTAAGGATGTGTACGCGGCTGCAGGCGTTTGTACTGTTAATTTTTTGCGTTTATAACACCAGCACAGAGCGGCGATGACCACACAGAGAATCACAAGCATACCAATGACGACGGGGAGCGTGAAGAAGGACTTGCCAAGCAAACCTGGGTGAAAGACTATCGTACTAGCTCCTTGCGACGTCGAGGCATCTGTGAATACGAACTGAGCAGCCGTCCAAACTTGGGGAACATACTGAAGCGATTTGTTAGGATCTTGATCTACACAGGATACGCGAATTCTGCCGAGCGTTGGTGCGATTGCTTTCACACGGATACCTGACAGTACACTCGCTGCATGATCAGCGTCTACCGTGAAGACGAGTTTAGCGCTGGAGGACGAGGCAATACTCGAAGGTTGGAGAATATCGAGAGCAGACTCCGCAAACCCGACGGATATACGAGGAGAATCGAGAACCGATATAGTGCAAGTGTACTGGGTAGCGGCGGTCGCATCCGGATCCGTAATGTTAATTCCAAGTCTGTACCACATGTTTGCAACACCAGAATATTCGGTGCTCTGAGCATTCTCGGTGGGTGAGCCTTGACCAGAACCTTCAGTTAGCGCTTGGAGCGTTGCTGTGGCATTTGAAGGCTCCTGCTGCATGAAGGCGAATGAAATTGAAGGCGGTAAGTTCACTGGATACACATGGATATCTTCTGTGATGATATCCGTTGAAGACATGCCGAGAACGCTAGCGGAACTCATTGACTGAGGCGCAGAGCTTGGTAGCGGAGCCTTTTCGGCGGCTACGAGAATGGCGGTGGGCTCTGAGACCAGTGCGAATGCAAAGCTAGTAGAAGCGATGTTTTGCTGGATTTCCAGTGTTGTCGGAACTACGCGCAGGTGAGAGGGATGCAGCGCGATGGCAGGAAGGTCGTCTGATGTGATGGTACTCCACTCATTTGCAGACCCCAGCCGCTGCAGCACTGCTATTGTAGGGTCCGGCAATGAGTGGATCATGAGCATTGTACCAGCAGGAGCCAAGGATGCGGGGAGTTGAGATGTCGTGTTCCGTGCAAGTGCCAGTGATTGACTCGAAATGGGGACAAGCGGAGCTGCTTTGAACGTATTGTGAGCACGGAGGGTGAATGTAGCCGGCGTTGACTCGACGCCATCCATAGTGACCAGCGTAAATGTGAAAGCAGCTTCGCGTAGAGTAGCAGACGTGGCGTTCAGGGCAGCTGGCACCGACTCCACAGAACTGGTCCCAAGCCCAACCACTATGTCTGTTGGTTCGACATAGAAGGGATCAAGCTTTGCGACTAACATGGCAGAACTTGGAAGTGTGTGCGGAACGGATGAGATTTGTGTTTCGACTCCGTTGACAATAGAAACCGAGTATAAGGTGAAACCAAGAGGAAGTGTCAAGACACGCGGATTCACGAGCGAAGGCTTTCCACGCAGAACAAAGTACGACGAAAGCGTTGCAGAAGCAGTAAAGATTGCGGAAGGCCGCGAGATGTCAATGGTGGCATCAGCATCATCAGCAGCAGGACGAGTGAAGAGCGAGCTGGAAAACACGAGTTCGCCGGCGGTCTCAATGTCTGGGTTGCTGAGTAGATGCGCACGCACGGAAATAGTAATGAGCCGCTCAGAGCATGATGTGGAGGCAGCACTACTGAGCGAAACAACTAACGGATTGCTAAGCTCCTGAATGACGTAGCATCCCGCAATCTGAGTCTGAACATCTTCCTGAGATGTTGTGATCTGCACATCGAACTCGTATCCAGATTCAAACAGCATTGAGAGCTGGATTTCGTTACCGGTTACTTTCGAGAGATGAACGATCTGTGGCTTGAAAATGGGTGCCACAGGGTCGGGTGATGGTGGCAGTAGCTCGGGAAATGTTGGATTATAGATCATGGGGTCGATGCTCGTTGGTCCTGCATGCATTGTTACGCGATGTACAATGCCAGGGTGAGGGCCAACAACTATGCGTGCGTTCAAGATGTCAGACCACGAGGTCCAGACAGGGGGCATTGTAAATCGATATGCATGCACAGCATTGTTGACCATGACTCTAAGGGTATACGATTGACCCCACCCTGCGCCGCTCATACGGACATGAATCGGTTGCTGTTTGATCTGAGGCTGCGTCCGAATGCGATCAATGATCGCATCGGGAAGCGGAATATCCGTTGAGGCACACTTTGACGATCCGACATAAATCTGGGCAATGAGCGATCTGGAGTCAGAGCTTTGAGCAATGGTAAGAAGCTCAAATGGAGAACAGGTGATGAACTCCTTCGTGATTTCACCCCGTACCTCGACAGCTTCTGCTAGCGAGATTGCAGGTGCTCTTGTGGAGATCGTTACGAGTGGACCACCACTGTCTGTGATCACACTTTCTCCAAACGCCTCATTATAGGGATTTGAGTCAAGCACGGAGGCCGGGGTAAACCACACATCAAGGTGGAAGTTTCTACGCCCTGCGTCCGAGGTGGGAAACTGAGCGGACTGTGACCAGTCGTCACTCGTATATGCATATACTCCGCGAAGTCCCTTATGATAGGCCGTTGCATAGACTTTGCCAATAGACCCTTCGATGAGTTTTGCAGACGCCCACGCTGGTTGCGGCGAACTGTCAATGAGTGAGGCTTGAAATTCTGTGTCGTTAGTAATCTTGTCAAACTGCAGGTTGATGACTTCATGTTCATATAGGCTCGCGTCAACTAGGGCTAGTTCAGCACCTACCAGAAGTACGAGCAGCCAGCAGGCCAAAATCCACTGCCCCTTGGCCAGCCAGACCGTCGATGCCCGATCGTCAGAAGTGGAAGATGTCATTGTTCCATAATAAAAATAGGACAGTTGAGTGGACCGTGTCGTATGTTATTAGGCGCTTCAGTGTCGGCCTCCTACCGTATCAAATACTTTTTCAGACTGAAATTGTGGTCTAGAACGGCAGAGAGAACAGAACAGTTGAAGCCGTGAGTCACTACGCTCAGTTATGGCTAATTCGAGTGGCTTTGAAGCAGGTCGGTACTCACTAAACCCCACCGTCTTCTAACATCTATGGAAGCTGAACCGGAACGAACGCAGCAAAGGGCTCGCTGTCCGGATATTTTGCAGCTCACTGGCACCACGCGTTTGGCCCGCGACAAAGCACACACAATATGCTCCTCCTCGAGGCCTCGAATGCAGGCCCGTCAAGTCGAGCCAAATACAGTCTGATGGCTGCTACGTACGGTGTGGGCGTGTGACTTCTCGTAGTGCCTGGACGGCGTTTCACTGGAGTATGGTCGTGAAACCAGGAGTTTGTCAGCTCTAGACGCAATGATGAAGCCAGGACAAGGGGAACATGTGACATCATCTATTGTTTAGGCGGAATACACATGTTGGAGGCTGCTCTTATGATCGGTGTAGTGTATATCCAGCAGATCGCGTACACACGTACTGTAACTTCGTCTGTCAGTGCAGAGTTTCAGGAAAATATCTAGCGTCACCGGTGCGACGAATCCTGCAGTGTCTTAACTAAATTCTCTGCCTTGCAACTTGCCGGTAAATCTGTCAAAGACGTTTCTTCAGGCTGAGTTCGTCGGGGTTTTGTGTAGTATACTGGTCATGGTTTGGGCCGGTTGCCAGCGATTTATGATTTCGCCAGCACCATCTCCCCATTTTCAGGGTTATCTCACGTTGTTCGTGTCGTGCTCATGCTGACCCATTGACCTGGACAGCTCCAGAATTCTCTAACGGAAACTCTACCCAACCGGTGTCCAAGAATTCTGACAGGGTAGATTAATCGGATCAGCAGGGTCAAACAATGCCGCTTTGTGGCACCTTGCCGCGGTTCTGGGTAAGCTTGTCTGGGTATTGGAACTATTTCTGCACCCAAAAAGTGTGAGCTGATTTCGACCGCATACCCATGATGACGACCGAAACAGTAAAAGGACCATCAAAAATGATATAAATAAATTAACTGTTAAAATAATCCAGCACCCCTCGCTGTGTCTAAGTATGTGGCTGCATGTGTAGCATCTTCACACGTATATCGACTGGGATGAGGAGAAATTGGCCAATATCTCTTGACCTGTTCAGACGACGCGTATGCAGATTGACCCTGTTTGCCGCCAGTGAGTTTGATTTAGCTGCATCAGTGATTTAACGGTCGAAGTCGGGCAAGGTGTGTAGAGCCAAGGCTTGATTGGAGATGGAATGGCCGCCTTGACCATCAGGTAGACCGTTTCTATGAGCTAGCTTTCATTTATGCTCAACTTAACCTGTAATGGATACCCTGTCGCATCACCTGGCTATACTCAGGTCGCGAGGTGAGGATGGGCTTAGAGCGCACTTCGAGGCTAAAAACGTGGAGCTTGGTATGATGACATGAAGAAAGTGTGTGATAATACAAATCCTACCATTATCTTCGCACCCTGGACATGGGTCGAACTGGAACGGTAATGCTCCCAAACACTTGCTCGTCGTGAAGTGGTAGTACGCATAATTTCGGACTTTACAGACTCACCAACTCGAGATCGGCATATTCTTCCTATTTGACCGCCTGCGTACAGGATAAGACCCGAAGAGGAGAGAAGGAGTGAAGCACTCCATCCCGCCTACACCTTACACTGGCATTGCGTGATCACGACATACTAGACCCGCTCACCCACCTCCCAGAATCGAAGGCTTGAACCACGACTTCCTTGTTCTGAGTGGGATTTCGACTCCCAGCGCACCCGCGCCTGTATATCCACGTTTTCTGCATGTATCCAGTTACTACTGCGCGTATTGCGGTTCTGGGTGATGCCTTTGTTGATGTCGTCGCCGCCAATGTCACAAACTTACCCACCTGGGCACAGAGCGAACTCTGCGAATCAATGTCAATGCATACGGGTGGCAGCTCGGGGAACACAGTGAGCCATATTGCGCAATTTGTGCAGTCACTGAAGTCAGCTCAGCCAGGGCTTCGTCAGCCGTTCTACATTACCAATGTTGGAGAAGACGAATTCGGCAAGTTCTTCAAAGCCAAGCTTGCAGCTCGTGGCGTCGACATCGAAGGTGTGATTAGCCACTCCGATGTATCGACAGGTGCATGTGTCGTCCTCAGTAAAGGTAACGGACGCACATTTATGTCATCATTGGGTGCAAACCAGGTCGCGGATCCCACCACTCGGTTCTATCGGTCTGAGAAGATTTGGAAGACTTTGACCGAGGAGTGCAAGCTTCTGCACATTGCCAACTATTTGGGACTGCCGAACTTGCAGACTGAGAGCTTCTCGAAGTTTGTCCAGGATCTCCGTGCCAAGGGTCTTGTCATCTCCCTCGATCCGCAGAGCTCCAACACAGACGAATGGTGGGGAAAGAATGATATGCTTCGCACACTTCTTCCTCACATCGACATTCTCATGCTAAATGAAGATGAGGCATATAATATTGCCACTACAGGGTCGTCGTCCGTGCACGACCCAAGACACACACAGCACGAGCACCACAAAGATTTTGAAAATTACTATGCGGCGCAGGTACTGTGCAGCTACTTACCAAAAGATGCGCTCGTGGTGATTACAAAGGCTAGTCATGGTGCTGATGCGTATCGCAATTCTCAGCTTGTGGCCCGCTGCGGTACTTTACCAGTACAAAAGGTTGTGGATGCGACAGGTGGAGGCGATGCATTCAAGGCTGCATTCCTTATGCATCACCTGTATGCCCGAGAAAAGTGCAGGACCATGCAGGATGTCGATGAGACTTTGCACGACTCCCTTGCTCTGGGTTGTAGCTGTGGAGCATACCGAGTCACTGTCTTGAGTGGATCTGAGAACTGCCCCTCATGGAGTTTGATTTGCGAAGGTGCTACAACGATTCGTGCTTTGGACGCACAGCGACAAGCGAACCAACAGGCGCTGAAGACGACCCCGCTTACATTCAATCTCCAGCAAGTAGGGAAAAGCTTCCTCTGATCGCTCCACGCCTCTCAGCCAGCCTTAGTGACTACATTAGATGCTGTTTCTGTTTGTGTTTGTTGAGCTTGCATATGTGTACATAGTCAGAATGAAGATCGAGGAGTGCCCTTTAACTTCAATCAGTGCATAGACTTAGAATCAAGAGTGTGTATGATTTTCATCCGCTAAATAATGGAGAAGGGGGTGCCCTGCAACAATGAATGGTTATTGTAACGGAGGATGAGTCACTGGGCATCCCTAAAGCCGTGAATGTATCGTACGAACTGCTTACAACCCATCGATGTGACGTAATCGTATGACATATTCACGTGCACTAGACATTTGTTTACTGATTTACATTGGTACCAGACTTGGGATCGTCTTCGGCACGAGAGACGAAAGACTCATCAGCAACTTTGATCTTGATACGCTGTCCTCGGTTGATGAAGCGAGGCACGTTGATGGTACGACCGTTGCTGAGCTTAGCCGGCTTTTCGGTTTCGTTGTAGCCACCGCGCTTATCTGCACTGTAGTCTGCGGTTTCCTCAACTGTAACATAAGCGTACTGAGGGCCTTCCACGGAGAAGACAGCGCCGTTGTAGAACTGAACCTGAACCTTGGAGTCGGGCAGGATGTAAGGAGCCTGCTTGCCTAGAATGCCCGCATCGAACTCGATCTGCTCGAAAGTATCAGGGTGCATAATAACAGCGACCTGACCTTCGGTGTAGAGGAAGATGTATTCCTGCTGTTCAAGCTGAATGCGCTCAACCTTATCATCAGGCATGAAGCGGCATGGATACACCTTGCCCGTTGCAGTATCACGCATTTCAATGTGGAGGGAAGTGGGCCTTCTACCCATCATGGCTGCCTTGTACGAGAGCACTTGCATGCGCTTACCATCATATTCAACGAGCATACCAGGTCGTAGTTCATCTGCGTTAACCTTGTACTCACGGATGAAGATGGGTGCGAAGCGGTGTTCACTTGCACCGGTGAGCGCAGCTAGAGATCTCGAGGCCAAGGCGAGACGTCGGAACATACGTGATTCTAAGTGGGGTGTGATGATGAGAAGTGAGGGAATATATGAGATTTTAAATGTTGATGGAATATTGTTCTTATTGCAGAGACCCGAGCTGTCTTGGGCCACTCACACGCGGCACGATGCGTATTCTCACGTGGTTCGGAGGTTAGGAAGTCCGTGTGGAAATGGATTTGACACGCTAGTGATATTCTTTGTTGCATATTGATATATGGCCTCGGCTCACCCATGGCTCGTGCATTGAAATCCATAAATATTCTTGAACTTCACACACTCATATCTGCTCTATCACAAGACGGAAATTCTAGCTCAAATCGCAGTGCCTTCGTTTCCACCTCATTTAAATAGTAGGGTTGGAGACACCCTGCGGACAGAATTACACAACAAACGGCATGAGCAAGTTTGCGCAAGCTACAGGCGGCCTGCATACTCTCGGCAGGTCACTCCACCATGCGAATACGCCTGCCGGTTTGTTCCAACTCTTTCTCCGAGCCTACGGGCTTGGGCTGAGGCTCGGCTGTGGCAGCTCGCCGGGCCCTCAAACACGCTCTGCACACACCAGCTGCATAGGCATCCATATCAGCACTGCACCAGCAGCGCCGTTTTCTTCCACAAGCGATATACCCAGCCATATGCCTCCCGCGCAAAGTTGCAAGTATGAACCCAAACACCGAGGTAGATTCGTAGAAGAAGTGGACACAACAACAATAAGGATTGTGGGCCGGCAGAAGCGCGTGAACAAAGACGAAGCGTTTTCCGCCCCGGCTATCGTTCATCTTGACTCAGGGTCTACGGATTCGATGCCTGAGAAGCTCAAGGAGATAATCGAGGAAATTGACGCCCTAAAGAAGACGTCCTTGCGAAGAGTCGGCCCTCTACTGATGAAGAAATTGACGCTTCTTCTAGCAGAACACAAAGTTGGCATGGCACGTGCTCTGTTTGATCGTTACGCCTCGATTGCCAATGCCTTTCACTGGAGTAAGATGATCTCAGGCTACGTACAGCTAGGCATCTACGATGAGGCTATCGCACTCTTTGATCAAATGCTGAAGAGCAAGGTTCAACCGGACCTACAAATCTTCATGACTGTTTTGCGTGCCTACGCACATAAGCAAGAGTTCTTTGCGTTGGATCTGCTCCTCGGTCGAGTGGCACGAGAGGGATACACAGTCGACGAGAAGTTCCTCGACTATGTCCTAAGAACCTTGCAGCCAGTTGGAGCAAGCACCCTCCGAACACTCAATCCAAACACAGGTATGGACTCGAGTTCTGCGAGCCACCACTACATTTCACAGACGCACGCCTCTGGAACATCCAAAACTAGTGGAGCGGCCGCGGAGTATGCTTTCCGCGTTGTCCTCAAACTGCTCCACTACCGTGATGTGCAGGCACAGCGCGCTCGACTGAAAGAACATCTTAACTGCGCAACAACGATACAGACCACATTGTCTGTGCTTTCCAGCACGCAGAACCTCGCGATGCTCGCGCGCATTTTCCCTGAGCTAGCTGTGTGCATCTCTCCAGACGACAGGCCTACCGACATATCCTACCGCCCCACGTACCTCCTTCGCACGCTGTTGGCTCATGGACTGATGAATCAAGCGTTGTCACTCTTCAATGCCACTGTTTTGGCCACTGATAGCGTACACCCCATTCTTGTGGGACGTCTGCAAAAGGCATTGGGCGAGAGCGGATTCACATACGCATCACTCCGATGGTTTATCCAGAGCGTGATTCCAAGGCCAGAGGCTTGGAGAGGCGACAATGAGCTTAGCCGAACGGATGTTATGCGTGGCAGTGCATTTACAACGCTCGCACAAAGTGGTATGTTCGCATTCGTGGCACTTCTCGCACGCATCGAACGCCTGAGAGGTGTAGTCTCACCTTTTATTGATTTGTCATCGAAAGGACGCATCGGGCTGTTCAACCATATCATTCATGCAGGAATTCTCCAGGAGTATGTCCGCACTAAAAACTTTCGCGCTGCACTTACGTACGCGCGAAGTTCACCAGCGTGGAGAATGAACCCCACGATATACTCTCTCCAACTGACTTCCGCACTAGGGTTACGTGACTCGATGAGCGAACTCGCCGAACTCGCTGAAATTGCAATGCTCGATGTACAGCGCACGTCGCTAAGTGTATCCAACGAGCTCTTCTCAAGCAAAGATGAGTGGACAGAGCTATTGAAGGTGTTCATGAATCCAAAGCACCCTCTGAGTCAGGGATCGGTGTGTGAAGCAAAGGGCATGATCAGACATGGTATCACCCTTTCAGAGAGTCTTGAATTGCGCGCCCGATGGAGGGCCACTGTAAACTCTCGTCATGCTCAAGTGATGCAAGAGCAACAAACGTCAGGATCTAAGGACACAAACAGTGGTCCCAATTCTGAATTAAAGCCCATTGAAGTCACACATGATGAAGTTTCAAAAGAAATCCAAGGGCTGCGCATGCGTGAATTTGATGAGCTAGCCACTACGGTGAATGAAGAACTAGATGCCATCCTACAAGCCAATACTGAGCTTCCTGAGAGACTCAACTTGCCCCGAGCCGTTCAGGACCACGTGGAGCTGTCAGACGCCAAGATCTTGACGGTGCTCGACAGCATGATTGCACAATTTGACCACGCCCAGGACGTGTTCGAGACTTACCTCATTACAGTGAACAGGTTGTCAGACCATCGACAGCATCGTCATCGGCCCACGCCGAGCGATCGAGATGACTCCACCCCGCTCGGGTTTGCTCTCGGTGAGTCAACGCCTGTTGCAATCCCGAATGATCCCACCTCTCTGTCCCGTATGGACAAACTCCAACGCCGCGTTGCATCCATTCTGCGCCAATGGGCTGGAGCTCTGAGTGAATGTGGGCATGTCGCAGCGACTGTACATATCACGAGCTTTATTGCACGCCGCTTACGAGGTGAGCTGCGCACAGATTCCCTGCAGCACTGCTTGAGAGCCCTTGCAAGGGCAACTGTGACCAGATCCCGACGCTTAGCAAATCTAGCTGCAGGAAGGAATTGGAATCCTCATGAGGCAGTCCGAGAAACCTGTGAAGTCGTACCTGGCGATAGTGTAGCTCTTAAGATCGGCATGCTTGAGAAAGAGGATCGCGCAGCGATCGACGTTGTCTCGGAAGCGGAAAGTATCGCGAACGACCTGCGACTCGATACTCGAGTCTTTTCCAAGTTGTTGGCCAAGAATCGGTGTGATGAAGAAAGAGAGAGTGTGCTGTCGGTGAAAGCAATTGCGATGAGTATGCTTGGATCTGAGGTCAAAGCCATGGCCATGTTTGAGGGAATCTCTGAGTCCGTAGCCTTGGAGCGATTGCTTGCCCACGGGGCTTGCATTATGGATCCACGCTCAAAGAGCAGTGCAACCCTCTCGTTACCTTTCCTTGAGGGCTCGATTGAACAGTGGCAATATGTTGTCGAATCACTTCACTCAAGGCTTAGGCTGCAGGTCGATGGTCAATGCAAAGTTAATCTTTCGCAGTGTCCTATTTCGGAGGTGACTGCTAACGTGGAGCCACCTAATGCCTCACAAACTGCGTTGGCCAGCACACCATCCCACAGAACGTTGGCACGGCTGACAAATCAGTGTCTGTTGCGCATCTCAAGACTGTGGGATCTAGCTGCTACAGACCCACTTGATCCGCGATTTATGCATGATATCGGTGTAGGTTTCGCCCATGCTGGAGACATCGCGAGCGTTTTGGCTTGGGGCAAGCCTCTTTATCATAACATGCGTGAGATGTTCAGCACACTCTCTCCACTTTCAACTACTTCGGAAACTCCGACCTCAACTGAAATGGTAGAAAGCTACATTGAGTTACCCCAAGCAGTCGTCTATCCAAGGCAATATGATACGAGTGGAACCAACTCAAGCTCGCCAGCTGGTCAACCATTTGATCCACTCGATCGGGTGGCGAGCAAAATTATCGCGGCCGTCGAGGTCCAGGCCCGAAGGCAGCGGCTTGGTCACACCGCTGCCCAGCAATTAGCTCACCCCCTCGACGGGACGCAAGAGACTAACACTACATCAGCATCTTCGCCGCCTTATATCGCTCAAGCGATACTTGAGAGTTATTCAGTCATAACTCAGCCTGTCCCCTTCGCCCCTCGATCTGCACTGTTCGCTCCCGCATCGGACAGTGTCTATGCATCCGAGTTTGCTTCTATCAGATCGCTCTCCCAGCTCCTCCAATTTGCTCAACAAGAGTCCAGTGTAGACGCTAAGGCACGTATTATCTGCCCTCCTGGTGTTGGAGAACACGACGTGTATGTGGTCACCCGGCCTGTCCTAGACTTCTATTTCAATCTCTTCACGTCTGTGTGTGTGGCACGAAGAGCGGATTTAGCCTTGCCTTTGCTGCTCCGCCTTCTAAGTCTGAACGAGACGCTGGGTCACCACTTACAGCAGGGTGAACTTGTACCACCTCCTTCCGTCGCTGACACGAGTACTGCCACAGGATTTGCTGCACCTACTCCGTCAGAACTCTTCGATTCGCCTTTGGTTGTGGGAACACAAGCTACAGGGAAGCTTGGTGTAGAGGATAGCAACACCCCTATCGGAGGCATTAACGCGGCACAAGCACTTTCATATCACGACTTTGGGAATGTTCTGCAGTTCCAACAGCCCCTGTCATATGAAGAGATACTCGTCCCTGCCCTAGACCTGGCCACATCGCTGCTAGCCTCGAACCACTACGATGTTCGCCAGGCTTCAAAGTGTGCTCAACAGTATGTGGACTATGTTGCGCAGCTCTGTGACAGGCTGCAAATGACTTGGCGAGGTGTTACTGAGCCAAAGGGAAGCGAGACTAAGCTTACATTCGAAGAACTCACACGTGGAGTAAAGCGTTCACTGAACCGAGGTGAAATATCTGGGTTCCCATCGTCCGAGGCGTCTTTGATTGATGCTAAAACGTTATACACTAACGTCTGTACCCGTGTCCTCAATGACCTTCAGACTAGAGGGGAGATTCGAAGCCCTGTCGTCTTGCTCACCCAGTCTCTTCTCCGGGCTATGATGGATTTCCGTGCCGCCCAGCTCAAGTTTGATTCCGTACCTCAGCTGCTTGACACGTACAGAGTAGTCAATGAGCAATATGCCCCACATGATCGAATTGCAAGCCATGCAACGTCACGAGTTGGTAACGTTGTGCTTCCAACATTGGCCTTGAGACGCTGGCATTCTGGTGCAACCCGACGCAGTGGTGGCAGTGGCGGTGAGGTTGAACCCGCCAAGAACGCAACAAAGGATGAGTCAGAAGCACACGCAGGTGTAACAGAAGCAACACAGTCCTTGGCGCTCGCTCGTGCGCTTGACTTTACGCTCCGTGCTTCTGCAGAAAACCCTGTTACAGACACGCTAGTCGGCCTTGGGCTGACAAGCATCTTACGAGTAGCACTCCGACTGCTTCCCGATAACCCACAGCTACGGGGCAAACAATCAGACGTCCATACTGCAGTTGCGACGGCGCTCCCGCTGCTACGTAAGATCATCGCCCGTCGTCATCTTCCAATTGCTAATATGCCCGCAGCCCTTGGTGTCCCTGTTGCGGAATCACCTAACCGACCTCATGACGCCCGCCAGGATGCCCTCCATCTTGGAGAACTGCCGTATACAGCACACTATCGCGACATTAATAATGAGGTTGGACGGGTCTGGAAGCGATGCGAACCCAAGACCCCTGACGGCCTTCAAGCCTTAACGTATCGAAGCAACGTTTGGAAGGACCTGGAGATCCAGTACTCTCAACGCGACGTTGCGGTGCTCCCACATCCTGACGTCTCTGGCTGCGCTCGCTTTGTGAGGCAAGGGGAATGGCTACATGAGATCGCACCTGTGTTCCAAAAGCTAAGTGTGACTTCGAAGCTCGATTCGGAAGAGAGGCAGGAATAAATGAGTCTCGTCGCCATCCGCCTATCGGGGTTCTTACGTAATCTCGAGGCAAATGGGCAGTTGTTGGTTTATTCATGAATGGTGGTTAAGTTACTATAAGGAACAAATGCAAGAGTATTTTGGGTGCTTCACACTTGACGTGCGAAGTATGTGATAGACTAAATATATCAGACTCGTTTGTTAACCAATCACAATCAGGTTCTTGCAGACAAAACCATCTCGCTAATTGTGCGGCTGCGCTGCGTAATCGAATACATACAAAGATGTCCTGTACCCGAAAAAAAAAGCATCGCCCATCTGTTCTGTTCAGGCAAAAGAGACGCCACTGTAGAGGATGATAGATGTGATCGTTGGAACAAAGTTTTCAACTAGTATACATTGAGCCACTGGTTCATGACCGAGTTCAGACGAGCATGCTATGAAGCCTGGGAATCGTCAGGCCTCGAATCAAAGCACAACTAGTACAACAATGCATGTAGGCGTCGTGAGTAGTGTGATTGGCAAAAGTTGAAACTGGTAGTTCGGTAGGCTCAGCTAACTGTTACACCGCTGCTACTGCTTATTTCTTCTTCTTACCACCAGTATCAGCAGCTGCAGTGTTCACGATGACGCTTCCATCCGTGCGTTCGGGTGGTCGTCGCTTTTGGCCAGCTGGGAGGTCGCGTGGTCGCGCATCGATCTCAACACCCATGGACTTGCAAGTTGAGGCGATCGAACGTACTAGAGACTCAAGAGGAATGCCCTGGAGGTTAGGTTCGACGGACTGCTTGGCCTTGGCGATTTCATATAATTGCTTCACGTGGATCTTTGCCACATTCTCGTGGCCAGGGGAGTGCGCACCGACAGAAATTGCGCAGGCCTGCTTGATCATCCAGCTTGTCTTGGGTGCAAGAGGGACAAAAGAGAATGTCTTGTCGGGGTAAGCCGTGAACATGACACGCAGAGGAATGTCATCTTTGTAGTGGCCTGTCTTGGCGTTGAAATCCTTGCAGAAGTTCATCATATTGACACCCAGTTGACCCAGCGCCTGACCAATGGCCGGGGAGGGCTTGGCTTTGGCAGCGGGGACAATGAGTCGAACCGTGCGAGCGACGGTGAGTGCAGCTTTCTTATCAGCCATTACGTGCGGCTAAGTCGTGCTCTCTCGGCCGGAGGGCGACTGGAATTGGAAATGCCGGGAAACGCGCGCGAAATGCAGAGTGTGAGAGCAGGTGGACGAAAGCGGGAAGTGAAGTGTAAGGAAATGTACGGTGAGAAGCAGGTGCGATGGAGATTGGTGTGAGCAAATATAAGCGACAAGGCCTCATTAACCACGTCGTATCGAATTCGCGACAGCATATTCACGTCACACGCCAGGACATCGATCGCAAAACTGTCGCATCTTGGACACCAGAAGTAATATCATCCACCCTATGTAGGGCCATCGGCATATGGTGGATGAGATCAATTCTCAAGTCAGCATGAGGAGCGAATATTCTTCACTAAAATTCAAGTGTATGTCTTGTGTTGCGGAAATATAACCTAGATCCGCAATTGGGGAGCGCTGAATGCACTCTATAATGCCTGTGTCACCTCGCAAATGCGTGCTGGCCGTGATATATCGCCACTTTTCTCCACCACCGCATGCCTCGTCGTTTCACTCCTGAGGCAATGTGTATATATCAGCTCGCAGAGTCGGGATCACCCAGTTCCTAGCATGCATCAGAATTGTATGCAATCCAGACTTCCTTGGATTATTCACTTGTCCCATGGCCCGGTCTCACCCCCTACATGACACCATCACTCACCCCAACTCCAGGCCTTCCGTACCATGTCTCGGAATAGCCAACACCAGAATCAAAGCTCGCGCCGGCAGGGCCAGCACCATGCGAAACAGCCATTGTCAGGCTCAGTAGGCGCAAATGGTGCGAAAAATGCGCGCTCGACTGGAGGAGTCTCTACCTCCGATACAGCGGCAACAACTGCGGGAACAGCTCCGCCAGGAGGCTTGATTCCACCACCAACAAACGACCTCAGTTCGATCCTCAACACAAGTGCTGCAGCACAGGATGATGAGAAGAAGCAGAAGAGCACCGCCGCGCACCCAGCTCCGAGCACGCCGTCAAAACGTGAGGTGAAGCCGTCTGCAAACCCGAGCGAAGCGACCGGTGAGGGCACCAACAAACGCAACCCCCCTTCCACACCCTCAGCATCCGCATCCGCATCAGGACCAGCTCCGGCGACGCCTGCGAAGGACAACTCAGCTGCAACTGCTGAAAGTGCATCAAGTCCTGCGCTTGCGACCCCTACTGGAGGTAAGGGACGACGCGCAAGTCGAACACCCAGGCCACGACAAAATAGCATTACCACCACGATGTCAGAATCGAGTGGTGATGCAACTGAAGCCAAACCAACCGCAGAGGCAACGGTGTCCAAGCCTCCGGAAACCCCCGTCCGCTCAAGCCCATCTCAGAAGACAGTACTTCCTGAGGTCAGCGAAGGAATCGTCGCGAGGGCGAAGGCCTCACTTGCAGAGAAGCGACGCGTGCCAAGCTTGGACTTGACTGCAACTCCACGCCAGCTTCGAGGTCTTCCGACTGAGTCGCCTACCGTGGCTGGTATCAAGCCGGGTACCGTGAAGCAACGATTGGCATTTTTCTCTGGCCTCGCAGCCTTGGCTGACGCACCCAACTCTATTGATGAAAAACTAGCGGAGGAAGCGCGCCAGATCATTCGCGAACAAGCAAAGCGACGAAGTGTGCCAGAGCAGGCGATCCATGTTGTAGTGGAAGCGGTGCACAGTGCTCAAGAGCAAATCTATTATGCACGTAGTCGCCTCCATTTGGACGCGATCTTCTCGCATTTCAATATGATGACAAAGGCCGCGATGTTGATCTCTGATCGTCGGTTGCGCCCGAGCAAGGGACGAGGCGCTTATAACGTCCTAGCACGTGCACCTGAAGCTTTTCTGGAGCTGCTTGGAGCATCGCCCTCCAAAGCATCGCCCGCGAGGGCATCACCTACCAAAGCGTCGCCTACCAAGTCAGGCACCTCTACACCTCAGGACTCACCAAGGGCCACACCGCCAGGCTCAGAAGAAGCTTCTACTGACGCTGAGGGTACAATCACGCCCAAACTTAAAAACACATTGATCCTGAACGAAGCCGATGCACAAATCGGCCTGCCCCTGTGGTCAGAGCTCATCCTTCCTGATCCCACCATTAAGGTTGCCCCCTCGACCGTGATGGATCTCATCACCGAATGTGGTGGTTCAACTTTGGTTCTGTACAACATGTGCCGAATTCAGGACTACCTTCCCCACATTCTTCGCCCCGAGCAGCTTCCGCTGGTGCTTAAGGTCCTAGCGGCACCCTACTTTGCTCACAAGGCCTTGAAGATCGAAGGTGTTCATATCCTTCCCCAGGAGGCTGTCGCGCGACTCCATGATAAATTTACCCCTCTTCTGTGCCTCGATGACGACGCCGTGAGGAGAGTCCAGAGCCAACTTGAGGAGCGAGGCATCCTGCCTATCTTTGCGAAGGCTGTCATTCTCTTACAGGAACGAGAGTCGACCGAGGACCCCGTGTGGACAAGACTCAAGGAAGAGTTCGACGCCGAGATCGAGGCAATGGGGCTCACAGAGGCTGACCATGAGGCCTTGCAAGGCAAAAGATTTGAACCGACCGAGGAGTATCTGAGCATGCTACGACGTAACGCTCTGTATGCATTCACAAAGCAGCTACCCCCTAACGTGTCCACACCTCCACAGGTTGTCCTTGGCACTCAGCAGCTCCAGGGTGTAATTCTGTCCGGATGCGAAAAGCGCGTGGCTGCTGGTAAGAAGAAGCGCCCTCCTACCCTGAAGGCACTGCAGGAACTGAGCAAGCTGCAAAACGCGCGTGATGAACCGCTCCAGCTTGTCGTGCTTCGTGAAGCTGAACTTATTTACCACCGTGTTAAGCTCCACGAGATGCTTAAGCATGCAGCGCAGCATGGCATCATCCCTGATGGCGTAGGCGTTACATACGCTCATGTAGAACAAATGGTATGTGCAGCGTGCGGAGTTCAAGCTGCATGTCAATTCTTGCAGCTGGCGATGGAGAAACAATTGAAATTTGGATATGTCAACGAATTGTGTGCATTGTTCTCCGCGTTAGCCCTACCACGTATCGTCCTTGGACTTTCTGAGGCCCCGAACACCACCCCCAATAGCCTTCGCAGTATACTGCTACAAGGATTGCCATCAGATACCACTGGCGAGTCCGCTGAGCAGCTTTACGAGCGGAAGGTTCAAGCTTTGCTTCATGCTGCACGTGACCTAGCGCTTGAACGACCCATTGAACGTGAGGCATCGCCCACTGAGGAAGTTGAAGCCACACTCAAGACAGTACTAACTCCCCTCGCGTCAGGAGCGACGCCGCTCGTAGGTGTAGAAGGCAAATCCATCCCCATACCTGAGAACGCGGAGGTGCAGCTATCGATGCTCACCGCTTCAGAGAAACCAACGCCACGACCTCCAAGTCAGCTCGATACTGAAGTACAAGGGTTCATTACCAAGACACTCGAAGAGCCGGAGAAGCTGCTCTTTATTCGGGATTCGCAGACGTCTGAATCAGACGATGCGAAGCCAATCGTATCGTATGAATTGCTTGAAGCACATGCGGTCAAAGAGGACGTGACCTCAGCTCCTAGCTCGCTTACCGAGACTTCTGAAGTCGAGACGAAGACTGAGCTGCCATCGCTTGTCACAGATGACTTGATCGCATCCTCCATTGCAGTTCCCACTCCATTGTCCCGAACCCACACGTTCAAGGCACTCGTTCACGCCCAAACCGCAACGACACGCTTTACTAAGGCACTTCAGCGTCGTCGTGCTTCGCTTGCCGCAGACAATGAAGCCAAAGCACAGATTGATAAATTGTCCAGCTCGCAGCAGAATGATGCCGTGAGTGAGCAGAGCGAGCGCAAGTCGTCACCTTCGTCGAATGAGCTAACATCTGCCGTAAAAGAATCCGAGCCAACCCCTGCCATCGAGCCATCGAAACCCACACTTGCAGTCGAAGCATCTGAACCCGCACCTGCAAATGAGGCATCTCAAGCCGAACCCGCAGTCGAGACATCTGAGCCCCTACCTGCACCCGAGATGGTACTCACATCTGAGCCGCCTGAACCAGTGCCTGCACTTGCAATCTCTGAAGCAGTCCCTGCAACCGAGCCATCTAAGCCAGTACCGGCTGCTGAGACGTCTCTGCCGGTATCTGAAGTCGAGTCCTCTAAACCGGCTGAAGTCACCAAATCTGAAGAGTCACAGCCCCAGACAGAAATTGCCACAGTGCTTAGTGCTGTACTGCCTGCTGAAGAAAAAGTCGATGGCCAGGCGGCGCGATCAAGTCAGTCTGCTCAGTTTGATTCTCCCAAGCAGTCAGGTCGGCCTGCTGTCTTGGAGACTCCAGTGGCGGATCGATCTCCAGAAATCCCCCCAGCAACCGTGTTGTTTACACCACAGGTTAGCGATAAGGGGCAAGGCGGTCGACTCTCCGTGATCCTTGCTGCCTCAAGTCCTGATGAAGATGAATACTATCGTACTCAAGGGATTCTCAACCGTGGTGCAATTGCGTTCGCAAATGCTCTCAAGCTGCTGAAGAAGTATGGTCGAAACGTTGCCGATCTTGAAAAGGCTTCGTTCCTCCACGCAAATGACGCTCCAACCGCAGAGAGTGGCATGCCTGGTGACGTGGATTAAAGGTTGAGGGTGTTGGATACATCGGAACATATGGAGCGGCACGCATTACTCTAGATATGTGTTTCCTGTACCAATAAAATAAACGAATGAGTATATTCTAGTATGAAAACATGACTGATGCGAGGGAAAGGAAAGAAAGCAAGCGGAAGGTTGGCAGAGGGTCATAGGACATAAAGCTGTGCATTGAGCCTGAAAGCGTTTCAAATATGGAATGGATGGACTTGACTGCGTGTGAATGCGGAAGGTTGTTGTTTGGAACCTAGAATCCAAACTCGAACATGGAGTCGTCAGGAGTGCAAGGCAAACGGAAATCTAAAGGAAGCACACAGACCGACGGTATGAGGTACCCTGAGGTTGGAGGCATCTTAGTGCCTGTCGGCCGTTTCAAGACGCAGGAATTGGCATGAGATCATGCGAGAAATGATGCGGATGTTGGATAGACTATCGTGGTTGGACGCAGAAATCGAAAGGGATCTGGCCTCGTCAGAAGATAGTACCTATGACCGGTAAACGTTGGTCTGAATAATTTTCACACTTTCTTGTTGCAACGTTGAACTCGAGCGATTTCGCATTAAAGAACAAGGTTTGGAAAGAGTTGGCAAAGCTAACGAGGGAGATATAAGTCGCAATTCGAGACATGCGGGGTTTGGACTATTGGCACTGCATGTGCTCGTAAGTTGCGGAAACGTAGGGTAGTACGATTACAGGATAATGTAGCCAATTAGCAATCATGAGTAGAATGAGTGCGTTTACGGCTTTAGGGACAAAATAGTTTCGCGTGACCGTTACACATGAACAAATATGCAGATATCGCGAATTGTCTCACGCGACGATGCTAGTTATTCTAATGAATGATAAGGGGGTTGATATTCTTGACCATGCCCCATCCTGTACTGTTCGGCAAGTCGCTGAACATCAAGAGCATGCGCATAGTTGATGTCTTCTAAGTTTCGATGTGGCTTAAAATCACCAGTCGGCTCGTGCGCATAATTCACGGAGCATGCAGGATACTGCTGAGGCTGTTGGAGCCCTGGCGTTGGTGCATTGTACGCTGATGTGTGCTGCTGAGGAATAGTTCCTTGCTCACAATCCGCTGGGTGTGCATTCGTGGATGACAAGTGGTCGACATCTACAGCCACAGAACCAAGCGCAATCGTACTTGCTGAATTCGTTGAATTGACGGTAGGCCCTAGTTCTTCGCGCACAGCAACCCCATGTGCGAACGAATCTGGTGACCCAAAGTCAATGTGTGGGGGTGGTTGATACTGCTGCCCCTGTTGGTTTGACAGGCTTTGGTTGAGTGCCAATCTAGCCGACCGATAGCTCGATAAACGAGTACGCAAGCGTGATGAGATATCATCCTCACGTGCTGCACCTTGAATCCAGTCGCTAGCTAAGAAGTCCTCTAGACTCATGCGCTCGTTGGGATCTAAGCGAAGGAGATTGGAAATGAGATATCGCGCAGAATCCGACACCTGTGTCCAGACCTCATCTTCAAAATCGTAACGGCAAGCTGTGATAGTCTCAAGGAGGATCGGTTCGGAGGATGTGCCGAAAGGATCAAACGGATGGTAGCCAGCGACCAAAATGTACATTAAAACTCCAAGGGTCCAGTTATCCACCTTACTCGTATAAATTTCATGACGGATCACTTCTGGTGCACAATATGCCCAAGTGCCACAGACAGTGCGCATCTGATGGGCCTCACCGACAGCGAGCTTCGACAGGCCGAAGTCAGCAACTTTTAAGTCGCTTTCTGGAGTATTGTCATAAAGGAGAATGTTCTCAGGCTTTAGATCACGATGAGTCACATTCTTCGAGTGAATGTACTGAAGAGCTAGTGCGAGTTGTCGACAGGCACGAGCGGCATCGCGTTCCGAGTAACGACCGCCTTCTACAATTCTCGAGAACAAATCACCACCGTTGCAGAGTTCCATCACAAGATAGAAGTACTTGGCATCCATAAATGCGTCGATAAGCTCAACAATGTGTGGATGCTTACCCACCCTTCTAAGCACTTTGATCTCATCACGCACAACGGGCCATGTCTTGGCAATGTCGCCGCGCTCAATAATTTTGATTGCGCGAACTTCGCCCGTAATCTTGTCTCGGCATTTACGAACGGTCGCGAAGTGGCCACTACCCAAGGTGTCGTGAATCATCTCCCACCTTTGTTTGGCCTTGGCAAGGGGAGTAAAATACTCGGCAGGATCATCACCTAAGAGAGTATTAGAGAGAGAGATGTTAGGTCCATGGCGAATATGCATGGGGCGGCGTGGTGAAGGGTCAGCAGGACTCATATATCCACGGGGAGTGTTATTACCTTGCATCGCAGCGTTGCCCTGCGTGTTTAGGGTCATGTTCAAACTCACTTTACCACCGATTTCTCCTTGCATAGGCGCTTGGGGCTGGTAGGAGTTTGGGCTTAGTGAGTTCATCTGAAGAGCCTGAAGCATGCCCGAATGTGTGCTTGAAGAGATCGGAGAATGAGTCGAACCCCGCGCTGAGTTGACATCAGAGGTTGAGTACGTTGTTTCGGTTAAAGTCGGAGTGTACACAGGTCGACCCTGATTCTCAGCTACAGCTTGAACTTGACCTGAGGGCGGAGGAACTCCTTGTGGTCGGGATGCTTGTGGCTGGTCTTGCGGCTGTTGCGACTGCTGTTGCGGTGGTTGTTGTTGATGCTGCTGACTAGCTGTTTCGAGCTGGATTAACTTACACTCGTTCATGTACGAGTTTATCGCCTCGTTCAGCGCTTCCGTAGCGAGGCGCTCGACATAGCTGTCGGTGTGACTAGGTGGCCTTCCTGGGATTGGTTCACTTAACGGGACATTGTGGCACGTCTCTGACTTGGAATACTCGGAAGAGGCCGAAAACTGCTCGTACTTGCCCGTCGGGTTGTGAGCCACGACAACGGCCGCCTCTGCATTAACGCAACTAGCATTGGCTGAAGGATTTGTGGGGCACTGAGTATTTGCTGAAGTAGCCGGGCCACCAGCACTCCATGGAGAGGCGGGGGTCATTGTACCTAACGGGCAGCCTAACTCTGCCGTTGCTTTGACCGGATTTGCCACAGCGTTTGGGCAACCACTGACTAGGCGCTCGTTGTTCGTGCCTGGGTTCTCCAGGAACAGCGAATTAAGTTCGGTCGTGGACCTCGGATGAGGCTCGAGTGAAGAAGCACCACACCCCATTGACTAGGACGAAGAAGGTGTGCAGGTGTGCTGTGTGGGTGTGAAATTCGTCAGAGGACGAAGAGATAAACTGGTCCCAAGCGTGTTGGTTCAATATGCGATGCAGAAATCAAGTCAATTACACTATAATAACGGAAACTTCAATGTGAGGCATCGCATATAGCGAAACTGCGATGGGTGTTTGCTGAACCAGTCAACGCGCGACGCAATGTCACGTGCGTTCGGGCGGACACAAAAGGTAAGAAAGCAACCAAAAAGTCACCCTATGGGGATGAAAATGCAGTAAGAATGCAATCGGATGTTATTGAGGTCGCCACAGGGCGCAGCGCCAACACGTTGCGGAGTGAATGGAGCGAATGCACAAGCAAGGCGCGCCACTTCCGTCTCCAATCCGAGCAGCAGTAGACTTGGTTTCCTTCCAGCTACTTGGGCTGCTGCAGGTGCGTGTTGAAGCGCAGTGACCTGTTGATTCCCGTAGTGTGGCGCAAGTGATTTACATACACGTGGAATATCCAGTGGCGGTAGAAGTGAGCGGCGCGGGCGCACGTGGAGGTCACAAGACACACGGGTCAAGAGGGTCAGGCGAAACGGCTGAGGGTGAGATGGGATATTAGGGGGGAAAACGTTGCATGCCCGAATGTATGGGGAAGGAAGGATATGAAATTCGATATATACATAGATATTACACTAAGTTAGAATACATACACACCCGTGCACTCATGTCTTTTACAGATTTTAACTCCAGAGTCAGTATGAACTACACGACTTGAAAACTTGCATTTTTCGATCGAAATCGAGATTCACACCACGCAGCGAAGCAAAACAAGTCCACAAATGCAATCGCGACAGCCGCTTACCGCCGGACCACCGCTCCGTTACACCAACGGTGCGCCCCGCGGGGCCCAGCCAAACCATTTCCAACCTCAGGCTGGTACTGTCTCAAGAGGACCGGTACATGTGGTTGGCGAGAGCGACGGGGAGGAGTGGGAAGGCCGACCAGAATACTCCATGACGCGGGTTCCGCCATCACGTGGACGCTTTGAACAGGATGAGTACGCACACGACGCAGACGACGAAGCTTTGGTCCAGACTCAAGGCTCACCCAGCAAAAGAGACTTTAAGATTCGGTCTACTTTAGTGGACCCAAAGACGAGCGCAGCCATCACTTCTGCCGCTCGTACCGTACCCAGAGCAAGGGACTATAATGATGAGTCGTCTGACCCAACTGATTATACTTCTGACCTGCGGTATTCGCAGGCCGACGAGCTCTCCGGTCTGGCTCGAAAGCGAAGGGTTGACAGGCCAGGACGAGCACTTCAAGAACGAGATGTCAATGCGGCATCTCCCGATGTGGCATCTCGAACAGGGGGAGCCGGAGCTGTGTCAACGGCTGCGAACGCACTCTCGGATAGCCTAGCAAAGGACAAGCGCCCTCAGGCGACAGAAGAGGATCTGCGGCAAATGAACAACCTTCCCATCCTGACAGGCGCGGAGATGGTAGGTGTCATCTTCCTCTTGATTCTGTTTGGTGTGGTCTTCTTCCCATTGTACCAGTTCTACCGCAATATGCCTGAGAACTGGCGTGAGCTTAAGTAAGGAACCGAGCAGCGCCCGTCCATCACCCTCTCTCCGGTTGAGTGACCCAGATACCTATTCCAGATGGTAGTCGAGATAAGCAATTTAAATTGAGATGTTGAAGCTTTGTGCCTAATCGGGGCATGTTCTCTCAACATGTGCTGTCTCAATTCTGCCGCTTATCGCTTGTTTCCCAAGTCAAATGCTGCACAATAGTCAGCAGTCCGTTTTGATCCGGACTCACCTCCAGGTCGTGTGATATTTTTCGAGAAGATTTCACTGCAAGAGTTGGCTGCCAGGAAGGCAATTGTATCTCCGCTCGAAATGTCTTGAGCTATCGTTCTATTTATCACTCACTGACTCAGTTGGCTCAAGCAAGACCCCCGTCCCAGAATCCTTTCCTTGCAGACTTTTAGAAAGCATACAGTTTATAAACAGATTTTTACGACAACCCACAAGGCCCGAAATGCTTGCATTACCTAACAACAAGTTTTCCCATAAAGAGTCTCCGTGGCCTATTCTGTCCGATGGTGCAATGCATGCACGATCGCCCCCACGTTCACGCAACGGACCTAACGGGGGTGGATGAGATCATTTTTCGATTCGATTTGGTACAAGTATTCACACACTGAAATCGGCACTTTCTGGGGTAAGGAGAGACTGCAATCTGCATAATACTGACCCAAGTGCAGTGTATATTCAGAATTCCACAAACATTCCTCCAAGGATAATAGGAAACCTGACCAAACTCCACCCCAAGCGCAACTTTCGCTCTTGAGCGCTGACCATGTCCGTTTCGGTACGTTTTCGACACAAATCGCAGATGTCATCCGCAGAATAATCGCGAAACAGTAATACTATCCGTGAAAACCCTCATTTTTCCTAACGCTGTCTCAAATCTTCCCTGTAACCCGCCGTTAACCCCCCACTTGGTAATCTAGAGCGAGCAAGACGACGCATACGAGGCGGACATTCGCCGAAACCCTTACTCGCTGAACAACTGGCTCTACTATATTGCGTCCAAAGACAAGACCGATGTTGAAACCCGATTTTCTTTGTATGAGCGAGCAGTGGAGAAGCTTCCGAGGTCGTACAAGCTTTGGATGCGCTATCTCGATGAGCGGATTAAGGACTGTGAGAATCGTCCGTTGGACGATCCGCGATACGCTGCTACCAACAAAACCTTCGAGCGGGCGCTAGTACACCTGCACAAGATGCCCAAGGTTTGGGAGCGCTATCTGACCTTCTATAGTAGTCAAAAATTCATCACCTCTGCGCGAAGATTGTTTGATCAGGCACTATGTGCTCTGCCCGTAACTCAACACATCAAGTTCATTTGGCCTGCCTATATCCAATTTGCACAGACATGCGGTGTGCCTGAAACTGCTATGCGCATCTGGCGTCGATACATCAAGATTAATCCGGCTGCTCGAGAGGACTACGTCGAATCACTGAAAGAAGCTGGCTACTACGATGAGGCCGCAAAGCAGTTGGCAGACCTTTTGGCAGATCCGAACTTCATTTCCACCAAGTCAATGACTAGGCACGAACTCTGGACAGAACTGCTTAAGATTATTGTTGAGCATCCCACCGAAATCAGATCATTGAATGTCGATGCTATTATTCGATCGGGCATCAGGAAATATCCCCACGAAGTGGCGCGGCTTTGGACGACGTTGGCTGATTACTACGTTCGTATGGGCCTTTTGGATCAAGCGCGTGACGTCTACCAGGAGGCAATCGATACCGTCCTCACTGTACGTGATTTCACGCACGTGTATGCGGCGTATACCAACTTCGAGGAAATCATGATTGCAGCCAAACTGAAAGAGGTTGCGCAGGCTGAGGCCATTATTGCGGGCGTTCTGACGAAGGATATGATTCTCCCAACACCTGGTGTCAAGAAGACGAAGAAACAGCGAGAGAGAGAACAAGTCGTGCTGCGAAAGCTCATCCCGGCTGCACTTGTCTCAGATCCGAACGATGCTGAAGCTGCCAAGGTGCTCGCTGCCATTATTCCGCTCTTTGATCTGACCCCAAAGCAACTCCAGGCATATGCTGACAATGCAAAGCTTGAAGTCCAGCTAAGAATGCATCGACTTGAGACATTGATTGACAGTCGCCCAATGTTATCGAACAGTGTCGTGCTTCGACAGAATCCTCACAATGTTGAAGAATGGTTAAAGCGCATTGAGCTGTGTGGTGATGACATCTTAAAGAAAGTCCAAACGTTTACCCAAGCTGTGTCAACTGTCGACGCCGCAAAAGCAACCGGTAAGATCCAGGTCCTCTGGACCAGGTTTGCAATGTTTTACTTCCATCACAATCGTCTAAGCGATGCGCGGCTCATCTTTAGGCGTGCTACACAAGTTCCAGGTATTTCCGTTGAGTCGCTCTCTTACATTTACTGTCGTTGGGCTGAAATGGAGCTGCTTGCAGGATATCCCCATCGTGCAATTGATGTTATTTCGGAGGCCGTGGTCACGCCTAAGAACTACCGATCGCATAAGGCCAACCACCTTTCGGATGAGTCATACCCGGCAGCTGAGCGAATTTATCGGCACCCGAAGTTGTGGTCGCTGCTCGCAGACCTTCACGAAAACTTCGGCTCTGTCGAGTCGACAAAGGCGGTGTATGAGCAAATCATTTCACTCAAGGTTGTAACACCTCAGCTACTCCTAAACTACGCCGCATACTTGGAGGAACATCATTTCTTCGAGGAAGCTTTCCGGGCGTACGAAAAGGGCATCTCCTTGTTCACTTACCCCCATGTTGAACCCATCTGGCTCACATATCTTCGCAAGTTCACCGGGCGCTTTGCGGGAACGAAGCTTGAGCGAACGCGGGATTTGTTTGAGCAGGCGATTACTGCAGCACCAGAAGAATTCGTCCGTAAACTCTATCTGTTGTATGCCAAGTATGAAGAAGCTCATGGCTTGGCAAAATCCGTCTCCTCTGTGTATGAGCGCGCATGCCTGGCAGTGCCCAAGAGTGAGCGAGTCTACATGTTCAACATCTACATTGCAAAGACCGCTGAATTGTTCGGTGCGATCCGTACGCGACCGATCTTCGAGCTCGCTTTGAAGCACATTGATCAGAAGGAGGTACCCCTCATGGCGATGAGATTCGCTGCACTCGAGGCTCGGTTGGGCGAGATCGATCGAGCTCGCGCGATCTTTACCTACGCAGCTCAGGTAGCGGATCCAGAACGAGTCCCAGCATTCTGGGCAGAGTTCCATAAGTTCGAGTCACGCCACGGCAACGAAGATACCTTCAAAGATATGCTCAGGATCCGTCGCGCTGTTCGTGCTCACTTCTCTCAAAGCAGTGTTGCCACCGCGGCTGTTCTTGAAAAGATTGCTGAGAAGCAGCGCCAGAAGGAACAGTCGGCACAGACTGATTCTCAAGTTGGAGCCGCTCCACAGACCACATCTGCAACTGATGATGGCATGTCTGCATTAAAACGATTGAGGGCGGAAAGCGAAGCTCAAGCCAACCAAGAGGCCATCGCAGCAGAAGAACGGCGTCGTGCGCTTGCGGAAGAAAGATCTCGAAGCGCAACAGACACAGAAGAGCAGAAGCCTGCTCAGGTGCCAAGCTCAACTGGGCCGGCCGTGCAGATTAATCCTGAGGAGATTGATCTCGATGACCTGTAAATTAGTGCCAAAGGTGACTGTACTTTCTGAACAGTCCGCGTCACAATACAAACACTCAAGTAGTTATGCTGTAATGCTTGTTGTACATCGAAATTTATGAACACTTGACATTGGTATCTATATTACACGCTGAACTTCGCCGTGGATGTAGTTCGGCTTCCATTGACTATACAACACTGTGTGACGGGTCGGTAGTTCACGGCTATGCTCGGCGTCGTCGTCTGCTTCGTTTGCGAGCCTCCTCATCATCTTCCTCCTCCTTCTCATCGTCTTCGATGTGTCGACGAGTTCCTTTTCGAACAATCTCGTCGGCTTTGACCAGGTCAGCTTCCTCTTCTTCACTGTCACTTCCGATTGTGCGCTTACGACGACTACCAAGCTTAGCATCGTCGGCTGGCTTTGCCCGTTTGGAGGTTTTCTTTCGAGGACCCTGGTCTTCATCATCGGAATCGAGTTGTGGTTCTTCTTCCTCTTCCTCTTCCTCCTTGTCAGTATCAAGCTCAGATTCAATCTCCTCAAATTCCTCATCACTGAAGACTTCATCACGCTTGGCACGCTTTGTAGTCTTACCCTTGCCTTTGCCCTTCTTTGAAGCTTCTCCACGCTTGCTGCCACGACCGCGGTGGGGAGCAGCATACGTATCCTCGTACTCCATTTTGACTTGTTGCTCAAGCATAGATTGTTGATCCGCGCTAGGAGAAAGGATTACATCCTCCACATACGTTCGCCGAGTGGTGAGCAGCTTGACCTTGATTTTCTCTGGATTGGCAATACGGTCTTGTGAGGATGCGACGATGTGAGAAGCAGGAATAGTCAAGTTCATCAGCTTACCACTGCGAGTGGATCGCTCTTTGGATGTTGCAGGCTGCTGTTCTGTTGACTCGGTGTTGACAATGTCGATATTTCCATTGTTTGCCAGCTGAAGCGTCGCGAGGAATGTGCGGCAAACATCATAGCGTGGCCGTCCACTCAGAATTTCAGGGAGGCCGACCTCGACAGACTCTTCCGGCACACCTTCGTCATTGATCTTTAGTTTCTCCTTCAGGACTGCGTCAAGAGCGCTCTCCTCCTTCGATTTTTCCACTTCTCCCTGAGACGCTTGCTCGGACAGACTGTTAGTCTGCTCCTCTTTCTTCAATTGAGTTTGGTCAGACTCTGACTTCACAAGAACTGTCTGTGGAAGAGCATCAGGACCCTCCTTCTTAATGACTGCGAGCTTTTGCACAAGTCTGATGATCTCTCCACCGCACTCCTGAATATCGAATGGCTTGCGCGCGGCCTCTTCCGCTAAAATAGGCTCGAGTTCGCGCTGCCATTCATTCACACGCTTGACAAGACTGCTCTCATTGATAAAGCGCGCAGAGTATGCCAAATACTGTTCAACGTGTTCACGGCAAAGCTCTTCATAGGTCTTGGTGATTTGAGCAGTCTCAGTATCAAATGGTATGGCTGCGAATTCCTCCTGGGCATGCTCTTCAGCGACAGCACCTGCTGCTTCTTCCCATAGGTCACGCGCTTCGACCGCTCCAGCTCCATCTTGCCCGGTGGTCGTCGCTGCGGACAGCGCACCCAGGTCAAACAGGACCTGACCAGCGTCTTCTTCATACAGATCATCCGTATCGAGCGTGGCTGCTGTTTGCGCCGCAATCGCATCGTCCAGGAGCCCTGTAGCCTCAGGAGATGGTGCCAAGGTTGCTGCAGCTGCTGCTGTAGAAGAACCCAGAATGTTGGAAGCAGCATTCAACATGCCAACTGCTGAACTCGAAAGCCCACCGACCTGGGGCTCATTCAGGGTGGCAACTTGCGTAAGCGCCGAAATGAACTCGTACCCACTATCAGGTCGAGATGGTGAAGCCAGTGAACCGCTTGAAGCTTGTGCTAATGACTGAGCGACAGGCTGTGACTGTTTGAGCATCGGAGGTGCTTGAGACAGGACGAACTTAGCTCGCTTCGCGACTCTCTTGCGGATCACGAGGTTGCGGAGATAGGCGGAAGAGAACTCTGCATAGTAAGGGACGTGGATGGAACCTTTCGCGATGTTCTTCCTGACCATTTCCTCAAGTGGATCATAAGATAGAGAGCTAGATAGCTTTTGAGCCTCAAACGAGGTAGGGACGTCGGTGAGAATGGGCTCGGTGTCGGTTTGGGGCCTTGGCTTGACATAGGTTCGCCCTTTGCGGAACGGTTTTGGGGCGCCAACAGTCTCGTACGGGTCGAGTCGTTCCCAAGGATCATCTTCTTCCTCTTCTGGACTAAAAGGAAGGAGCTCAGGCAAGGCCTCTTGACTGGGCTGTGACTGTTGCTGCGACACTGCCAGACGTTGAGAACCTAGCCTCGTCAGACGAACGGTGGTTGGGTCGACCATTTCGTCAGGACCAACATCTTCCGGTTTGGCTGCTGCGGATCCTGCATCGGCGCTCAGCTCGTCTGCTCCACCAACACCGCCGTCTACACCGAAGTGCTGATAATCTGGAAGTGCTGCTTCGACGAGAGCAGCTTCATCGGCAAGTGACGCAGGTTCTTCGCCTGCATTTTCGTCAGCAGCGGCAGTGAGCTCTTCAAACAACGAGTGACTAACACTGGATCCACCAGCAATTTCATCATCAACGATCGCGTACGATTTGGACTCCGTACGACCACCAGTGACAATAGCCGACGCCTGGGCGACGGACAAGCGTCCTCCGCTCATGCTCATTCGATTAGCCGCAGCCGGTGACAAGCTTGCACGAGCGAAGACAGCACGCGGAGAGCCAAATGGACCCATTGATCCCATAGACCCCATACTATCATTCGCGCCTGGAGTAAGAGAGGATGCTCCGGAATGATTCATGCTGAGAAAATTCAAGCTGCCTGAGCCATAGTCGGTGCGTGAAACAGGATCAACGAGCGAGCGATCGCGCTCTTCCAGAAGAAGGGCACCTGACCCGTGGACAGCTAGGTTGGTCAACTTAAAGCCTGACCCAGTTGAAGCTGCAGAAGGGAGCAGTGTTTGGGCGTCGATCGAAATCAGTGAGAGTGGTGGACGAACCACCAGTTGTGACTTGCGAAGTTTGGCGTAAGGCTCTTCACTGTCAGCATCCAAATCAACATTGCTGCGTTGCCTTAGTGCCGGTGCGAAGTCGCTAAGGACGGGATCGTCATTGTCAAAGATAGCATCCATGTCAATGCCATCGGGACCTACAGACGAGGCTGCGCGGTTCTGCTTGTGCTTCTTCTTGATTAGTGCATCGAGAGTCGTGTACAACAGCGAATAGAGATACTCGACCTTCTTGCTGTAAATACAGGCTGATCCCTGAATGAGCATTGCAGCCTCAGCGAAGTTTAGTGTTGCGCCACCGGAACCATCAAAGGCTATGGAAATCGTTTCAAGCTCAGCTAAGTAGTCCTCAAGTTCTCGAGCCAGATCGATGTTCCAGTTCTGAGCCAGATCGCTAAACAAGAGAGGAGGGCGACGATGCAGCGGGATCGTGAGAAATGGTAAAGCAGAGTCGTATAACAGTGTTTCCGAGAATTAAAAGTAAGATACCAGGTAATACGGCCTCTACAAGTGACTTCAGTACGAAGTCTCATAACTGAGACCCATATTTTGGTTGGGTTACATACCGAATCGGCTCAAGAAGGTACGCGAAACGATTTTCATCACTCCGCGTTGTCATGTCTTGACCTATATAAACGTGTTTCAGGTTAAATTTCATGTCATACATAACGTTAGCATTCTGGCTTCGCTTTCTCCTCGACTGACGGTTATCTTCGATGCTGGATTGGAGCCGATTCCCAGGCTGAAAGCAGAGGTGACTCACATGACCTAGCACAGTCACTGGGTTTCACCTCATGTCGCGACGGATTATCGACTCCGCGGGCGACGTTACACACTGGATCTCCTCCCTCTGGTGCCGCACTCGACAGTGAGCGTCAACGGCTATGGAGAGTTCAGAAGAGGCTATGCTTTCGTGGAATTGTGAGTATACGTGCTGATAGTATGCAGGGCAAAAGAAATACCAATAGTATATCTAACATTCTAACATATTTCTTAAGTCGTGTCTACACCCATCGACCCACTTTCCTATACTCGTACACTTTGAATTTGAACTCAAATTCGAGGTTAAACAACTGTTTTTGCAGGATCCCGGTCCAGTCCGCACGGCGAGTGCGTACAAGCCCATGTCCCGGAATAAACCACTCACTGAGCTACAGACTGAGCGAGTTTCTGGACTGTGTTGCTCCCGAGATAATGCCAAAACGCAGGGGAGAGGCCGAGAAATTCAAATGTCAGGCACACTTCTGGATATCGTGCATAGAAGCATCGGAGAGTGTAGTAGTTTGGATTCGGTCGTTATATTGCGAGTTACGCTCAATTACATTATGCTGCAAGGCCGCACTGTGCTAGATCCTCACCATCCCTCCCAATTCACACACAGTCCTTCTCCCTATAAAGTTCCCCTGACACGCGCGAGAGTCTTCACAGGCATCGCCTCGACTAGGCAAGGGTAGATTGTAATCAGTGTTTACGCACCGACCACTACTGAACGCACCTCGCTGGCCAAACCTCTCGACTTGCGCCATTCAATCTCGGCACGCTCGAAGTGAACGAGTAGCTCAAGCCATGAGCGGGGTGCAGGACGTGGCCCAATTGCAGGTGGGGTCAACGCTCAAGTGGCTTGAGCGCCATAATTTGTTTGGTGCAATGAGGGAACTTGAAAGGGAAACCAAGAGCGATCCCTGCCAGCTGGTTGGCGTAGATCAGAACCAGAAGTACGGAGAGACCTACTCCTTCATTCGCCAATTGATCCTTGATGGTGAGTGGGAAACCTTGCTTAGTGTCGTATACACCGCCGTTTCGGCATCGGCATCGACGCTCGCGTCGTTCCCTTATATGAGTGATGCGGAGCGGACGCAGCATAGCCAACAGGTTGAGCAGGAGGGAACGCTCTTTCCAATCGTCCTTGGGGTTCCATTCGCATGGCGCAGAATAGCCTTCGCAATTAGACAGCAAATGTACTTTGAAACATTCAATTTGTCGACTGCGTCCCATTCTTCCGAGGAAAGTGATGCAAAGGTGGCCGATGAGCTAATCGCACTGCTCCGAGAGCTGCGAAGTCTCCTATACAGCAACCCGTCGCTGGATCACTATCGCATGCATGCCAATCCCTACAGTCGAGCCTCATTGGAATCGGCTGGTGCCTGGAACCCAAATGCCAATGAGTCTGCCACCAGCATATTTGCAGATATCTGTGCATGCTTAACATTGGGTGATTTGACACAACACAGTCAGCCAGGCTATTCAAAATGGGAGCTGAAATCCGGACGACAAGTTGTCTGGAACACTACCAAGCGTGTGTTGGACGAAGTAGCGGCACTTACTGATTCGAGGAAGATCGATATGCAGGTTGCTGTAAGGGCTTCTCGTCCAATTCAGTCCAACTTCACTTCTGAAGTGCCGCTTTCAGACAGCGAAGAGTCCGAAGAGGACGATTTGCATGATATTCTTGGTCGTACGGATGAGTGGGGAGGAATCCAAAGCCTTGCCCATGACGAAGATGAAGATGGCTCTGATTTAGATGCCCCAATGGATGAGCCGACGAAGCCTGGTATTGTTGATCGTCATGACGAGGCTCGTCGCGCCCATGACGATGAAGGCGGGCAAGCGACCCGTTTGCCTCGCGCTCACGGGGACCAAACTCCGAAGCTTAACATCCCCAACGTGACTGGAATTGGACAGATCCACATCACCGATCAAATGGCTGTGAGAGAAGAATCAGACCAATCCGGAGAAGAGGACGAAGGAACTGTGGTTGAAGCACCTTCGACCGAAGAGCCCATCGGTATCAAACACGGGGATTCTGTCGATGTCCGAAGCATGACCGAATCAGCTCGTTCAGACTCCGTGATTACCGTCGATGTTCAGCAAACACCAGGTGAGGAAGCTGCTTGCTCAACCCTCCAGCCTGCGTCGTCAAGCCGAATGGTCGCGAAACCCGGTCGCCTCGAAGAGCTATTATCACAATTAGGAGTAGACTATGAAGAGATCGGCACGGCGCCTAATTGTGATGTCGAGACTATTACCACTGCGCGGTTGAATGAAGAACTGGAGGAGGCTGCACGCGATTGGAAGGTTACTACGTCCGACCGCTCGAATAGGTCTGGTTCTCGCAGAGAGTCCGACTCAGGATATGCCCAGGCTGAAGAAGCGAGCTCTACGACCTATGAGACCCCAGAACAGCGTGAAATCGATAGTACCCAGCCCTTACCATCGTCGTCGCAGATGCAGCACATGGACTCTGATGACCCTGAAGCGCTTCAATTAACAGTTCTCGAAGCTGATCCATCAGAGAATGAAGATCCTGTAGATGGAGGAAATAATGCATTGGGACTGTCAGCTGAGCTGTCACAGAGCAGGACTGATGAGGTGCTTGAGGGACTAGGTCATCATCAGACCAGTGTCGCTCCTGCTTCGGCTAGAGGCTTGACTTGTGTGGAAGCGAACGGTAACCAGCCTCCCACATCACGAGAAGCGGACACGGAAAGGGTAATACCTTCCGTGGATCTTCAGATTCATCCTGAGTCGCAGCCTACACCCGACGAAGTAGAAGAGAAGCAAGGAGAAATGCTCCAGCATGACGAGGAAGACGAATCAGATGAATCTGAACCAGCCTCGCCTACGACTAAACCTCAGCCAACCTCCTACACCTTGTGTTCATTAGATTTAATTTCGGACGCAAAGGGTCCCGTCCGAGCGATGGCTTTCGCTCCACCTACGTATAAGCGCCTAGGTCCCAATCTTATTCCTGAAAACAGTGAGGAGTTGGTATTCAGGCTCCGTAAAGAGTGCGCAGAAGCAAAACGAAGTGGAAGGTGGCTCGCTGTGGGTACGAATACTTGTGCCGTCCATTTGTGCGCTGTTCCGTCTTGGAAAGCACTGCTGGCATCGTCGCAAGATCCTTCGGCGGCAAAGGATATAACAAACCTCGAGGATACCTCAACCTTTGCCCGCGTCGTGTTTGATTTTAGTGTCAAGAGCTACCAGAAATATCATGTTAGCTCGATTTTCTCGGTTGCTGCTCACTCGCTTGAGAACTACCCCATCAACCCAGCGTTTGCAACGACTGCTGGAACAGAACCCCCTTCGAAGACATCGGTGCTTGTTCAAGAGGTCGGCAACAATCCAACCTTAACGTTACTTGGTTCGCCCTCATCAGCGGGACTTCTTGCCTGCTCGTCAAATCACCCCGTCATCAAGGTCTCTCTACTAAAGGCACGCAACTCAGGTCGCCTTGGGAGTGTTGCTATACCAACCTCATCAGAAATCCGCGCTCAAGCCCTCTTGCCTTCACTGGCTGAGCAAGCGTTGCTTTGTGGTCATTCAGGTACTGTACGTTCTCTCGTGTGGCAGCCACGGGCGGAGCCATTCCTGTATTCCGGAGGTGCTGGAGACTTTGCAATTCGTCTCTGGGATATTACGCGTGCTAAATTCGCTCCTCCTGCTTCGACGGTTGGCGTCCCTGAAAATGAAAGTGTTGCATTACGTGGACCGTTGACCCGCGAAGCCGAGGCATGCGTCAGAATGCTGAGCGCACACAGTGCCCCTGTCTTTGATATGGCCGTGTGTCCTGAGGCGCCATTCCTCCTCGTATCGGGCGGTCAAGACAAGCGTGTGCACCTCTGGGATATTCGAGTGGGTGGTGCGTCTGCATTAAGTTTGAAGCCACAGGCCACGGTTGTCGCTCCCGCACCAGTTTCATCTGTTCAACTGGGTGGTGCAGGAACACGCGTGTTTTGTGGCACTTCGCAGGGCCACGTCGTCGCATGGGACCTGCGGGACACGCTTTCGGAGTCGGGTATATTACCCGAAGGCTGGCGAACCATGCCAAGTCAGTCGGACACGAGCAACACAGCCGCCAGCTACATTTGCCATCAGCTCACAACTGGAGACATTCGAGCACTCAACCTCAGTCCGGATGAGACGCGCCTCATTTGCGGCTCATTCGATGGCGCAATCCTTGAACTGGATGCGAAAACTGGTGACGTTGTGCGGAACTACCGTACCGCCTTGTCTCTTGGGGACTCGGATGAAACTTCCCCAGGAGATCGAATTACTCGCACCCTGTGGCACCCGCGCTACTCCGCTTGGAACGGGTTTGCCATGTCCACCGCTGGAGGTCGCATTTCCTTGCACTGGTTAGAGTAGGAGGAAGGCTGGGAATAGAAAAACAAAAGCGTTATGTGTGTATTACTCTGGCTCGACTTTATCTGATGACTATAATTCTTCCGGGGTGACGATCGCATCTTCTCCCAAGATGCAGGTCACAGTAAAGGCGGTATCCCCACTGTCGTTAGCATATTTTCCACTCTTGTCCCAGCAATGTGAGGTTTGTACGGGCTTCGATTGTTGAGTGTAGGCGGGTGCGTAGAGTGAAGGTCTGCGCTGGTAATAGGCAGATGCCTTGACTGCACCCATCTTGGGATCGTGAATCACGGAGGAGAGCACCCGCCATGTTCGTGGCCTAGACGGATGTGCATTTGGTTGAAAACTGGCTGATTCAAGGTAGCCTTCTCGGATATCAGCATTTAGCCACGCAGCCAATACGGCGCTGATTGAAATTATGAAGAATGCCAGGAAGTGTACGGCATTCACGCTGGACTGCCCTCTTAGCATGTAATCAACCACCCATGCTAACGGGATACCGCACAGAGCAGCCATCGTAAACGGTATTGCATAACTCGGCTCGGCAGCAGCACCATTCTCTTCGCTTGGCCTCGAGACTAATGCGTAGGGCAGCATTGAAAGCAAACAATTGTGGCACAACTCGGCTAGTGCAGCAATAACGAAGAGAACAGTCTGATGTGAGGTCGGATTGCTCCATAATCCATCGCGCAAACTCTGCAATGCAATGGGGTCGACCATCCTGGAGATTGACCACTGCGGCAGGATGTTTGCAGCTACACAAAGAACTCCGATCCACGCAGCTGCTGAAACGCCCAAGACACCCAAATAAAGGAACGATGTGCCCGTCTCAATGGCAGCATCACTCAGGTAGAATGGGGGAGTCGATCCCATCTCGTCCCAAACCGAAGACTGAGAGCCACTCGATGCCGGTGATATGGTATCCATCTCCACCTTCACAGGCCGTCCGGTCATATTATAGGATCGCTCATGCAGCCCTTCGTCGAAGCTGCCATAGCCGAGGAAAGGTTGTTCAAGTTGCCTCAGCTGATCGTCGTATTCTTGATCCAGTAGGCTCTTACTCTCAGGGGGTTCAACGCCCAAGCCGGCAGTAGAGAGACCACAAGGAGTCGGTGGAAAAGGCAACATCCGTGGGGCCATCCCCTGCCATGTCCAGGCAAACTTTGATGGGGAATAGCTGGATACATTCAGGTTTGCAACGTTATTATACGTTACTAAGAGGGCTTGACGGCTTCGGAGTTCCTCCTCAATCTTTTCCAAAGACCTTGGGGATATTAGTTTGACTAGATGCAGCGCATCCTCTTCCGTAATATTTTCATCATCGGCTACAATACCAACTCTAGCCAATGTTTCGGCTGCATCTATCGTGGACTTCGCAGCAATTGCGGAAATAGCTCTCAGAGGCATGTGATTATCACATTCCTGACACTCTGAAAACATGGTCTCAAAGCACAGCTCGTAAACAGCCTGGACGAGGGCAGCACCCAAGCCCATCAGAATGGCCTTCAAATACTCTACTTCCAGTTGCTTCTTTGCTAACTTTGAGTATCCCTGCGCCCTTCTGTTCGGTACCGTTGGTACCGCCGCCATGAGAAGTAAGGCAACCGAGAGGAGAGTGAATGCAATTGCGATTCCTCTCGCCCACCTATGTCCAGTAGTTTGAGCACGCCTCGGTAGTTCTTTGTTGCATGACAACATGCCGATGCGATTGCGAAACAGAAGGGCGAACATCATGACAAACCCGTGCTGCAGATGAGAAACAGCCGTCGCCACGGGCATGGCAGCATAGCACAGGCAAGAGAACCAGAGCCATCCCGAAATTATGACTAGAGGAGACAGTGCGATTGCACGCTTCACTACTGCTCCAGTGTGAGAGTGAATGATACTTAAGACACGGCGTGCACCCTTGTGGCTTGAGCGTAGAACGAGCAAGTACCAATTAATCCAGAAAACAAGGAACACGGTAAAACAAGCGAGTGAAACCAGGTTAAGGAGGAATGGATGGGAGTATGGCATTGAGGGTGCCAAACGTCTCCAGGTCGTGGAAGGGGAATGGCCAGGATCCTGCATCAGTAGTTGCAGTGCTGAGAGCTGGAGTACCCATGTGATACAGTAAAGACACAATAACCCCCACCCAATTCTCGATGGCATCGTGAAGCCGCTACTTGCTGTACTGCGGACGCTATGGTCTTCAGCGATCGAGCTGGTGCATGATAAGGTATCTTCCAACATTGAGTCAAGACTGGACATCGAAGAAATTGACATTGACTCATCGTTATGTGTACGTCTTATGTTGCTATCGCTTCGTGTTTCAAAGTTAGCTTGTGACTCAACTTCGACCTTGTCTGGACATTTGACTGGAACATGAGGACGTACATGCGAGAGAGGGTTGGCGGTAATATGCCGACTTCCGCTAGGCTCAGGGAGTAGTCTGCTATCAGCTTCCCTGCGTAGATACGACGTGGTCATCTTCTACTGCAGTGACACACTCAGGTGGGTCACCGCCAAAAACTCGAATCTTCGAAATTTTGGATGGCGAATATTTTTGGGCAGCTCGCTTTGTGGCACGATTTCCGGCAAAATGCTGCTGATACAGAGGCTCTAAAATAAAAGTTATGATATCTAGGTCCTAAATAAGGGGAATATAATTTTTCATTTGTGAAAACACTCTCAGATTAGGAGGATTTCACGAATATAACCTTGTGGGTCCAGACTCGAGTTGGGTCAGCTAATATTTGATTTTATCCACCGGGTCCAGGTTTCAAGAAGCGACGACGACCAGCCTCACTCCAGCCAGTCCGGGTTGGTCTTCGCGGGGGACATGCCGTGCACCAAAGCACACACGCATGAGTAAAGGAGATTCAGTAAGCTAGTTTATTTCACACGCTAATAAGCTACATAGAGTGATGGCTCCGCAAGTTTCGGCAGGCATCTTGATTAAGTAGTCGAGTTACTCACTAAGTGAGTGCTCCTGTTAACGACTCCGAGCAAGGAATGCTATTGTTAGTACGCCTGAGTCGTTAATACCAGCGCAACACCTGCCAGAATCCACTTGGGCAACCGTCCGGTGATTGGTAGTTTCAACTCACAAACAAGACCCTCGCGCGACGGGTCCTCATACACGGGGATCGAGGCTATGCCCGCTACAGGGCACACTCCAGCATTTGTAGCATAGGGATCAGGATCGGCCTGCGGGACAAAAGCGATGAAGAACGTCGGTACACGCTCAAACGCCGCACCAGCTGCATCAACATCCATCAATGCCAATGGAGCATTCGGTTCTGTCGCTCGGAGACTAGCTCCTTGGATACTGAAACCATCAACTTGAGCCTTGATCACATTTCCTCCATGTGGCAGGTGATTCGGACTCCAGGCTGCAACCAGTTTCAGCGTATCGATGGGAGTAGAGGTCATGCGAGCCGTGTACTGTCGGAGCGCATCGAGGTACGTGCGAGGACGGAACAATGTAGACATGAGAAGCGGTCGCGAAAGCAGAGCATTGGATGCGTCTTGAGTCCGAGCATATTGTTCGTTGAGGAAATTGATGCAGTCACGCAGGCCTGAGAACTTCTGTGCGACTGCGCTCAAGCACGCCTCGGGCGAGGTGGGCCACCACCCTCCGGGTCCAACTGCAAGCCACTGTGCAGGGACATTACCTTGAAGCAGTGTCGCTCCTTCGATTTCAAGATCCCGGTTCAGGTTTGCAACGGCTTTCGATGAGTCCTGTTCTTCGTTGGCAATGAGCACATTTGCCAAGCCTTCAAGCGTCTTTGTAATTGCCTCAGCAATTGCACTCGCGAAATTGAACTCGAGCTGGAAGAACGCTTCGATGGGCGTCCATTCACTGGGGTTACGACGAAGGATGGCAACTGCAGTCGTTGTGCCAGGCTTGGGCATAGCTGCGCTGGATCGTAGTTGTCGCCAGCGCCAAATCAGTGGCTCTAATGATGACTTCCAAATGGCACGGTTAAAGCCTTGGCTAATGACTCCGGTTTGGACAAGACTACGAAGCGATTGGGCAAGTGCGATCGCTCTCTGCGCACCCAGCGTGGCTGCGGCATTTGATGGCAGATCGAAGATGGCCGGCTGATCCAAGTCAGGAAGTGAGTTGATGAGTTGGACAAAGTCATGAGTCCTGAGCGATGCTGGTACGTCGCCCTTGAGTCCAAGAAGAGGCTTGCGTCGCGGTGCAACCTGAGGATTTGCCGATACAATGTCTGGTGCCAAGAATTTGCGCAAGTATGTAGTGAGAATACGCACGTCTTGCTCAGAATCAAGCCGACCACCGTAAACAGCAATTCTTAGAATGCTCCACAGAGCCTGCCATGTTATCGACTCTGGTGTTACGTTCACCTCCGAGGCGGTGAATAGTATCTTTAATGCCTGAGGGCTAGATGTCACATCGACTGGCAAGTACAGCGAAGACCTGAGTCGCTGCTGCAAGTCGTAGTTAGCGTGCCCCGATGGTGTAGCGGTTCCTTCTGCATGACGCTGTGATACAAGGGTAATGACCCTACTTGCAAGCGAAGGATTCGTGCTACCCAGTTGCGCTAGAGCAGCATCCGCGAAGCACATATCAACGATATCTGCTGCACTACGCAAATCAGTTTGTGAGAACTCATGCGCCTTCAACCAGCCCTGGGGAACAAATGAGCGTCGCTCTTGAATAACCGCATGCATCGCCGCAAGTGAGAAAAGCAGCTGTGCACGTGCCGTGTTGTTTCCAAGTGCCAAGTATTCGTCGTCCCAGCCTGAGTATGTGCGTAGCATATTTTGGCGAACGCCTGGAGGCGCTTCGTATGCAACCTTGATGCAGCGTTGAAGAAGAAGGGCTGGGAATGTAGGGTGCTCCTCCGTAGTTAACCAGAGTCGGAAACCTGGGTGTGGCGACTCAACAGCCCGGAGAAGCTTCTCAAGTGCAGGAAGCCAAGCACTCACAAGGTGGACGTTCTTCAACAGCACCCATCCACCCGTTTGCATAGCTGCACGAATTACTTTCTGGGCAGCCTCGGTTTGGCCGGAACCCATAGCTATTTGGACCAATGAATTTGAATCTGTCTTCGGCTCGTTGGGCTTACGGAGAGCGCTAAAGTGCTTCTCAGCGAGCTGTTCGACTTCGAACGACGGGTCAGTGCCAGCTGAAGTCAAGAACAAAATAGGACGTGCTCCCTTACCTTCTTCTGCAAGCATGGCAAAGTCAAGCGATGGCGGAGCCAAAGACGCCAAGCCGAGAGCATCCTTTGCAATCTGCGCCGCAGCAGATAGAACGAGCTCCGGCTTTAGGACGTATACCAATGCAAGGCGTTGGAAGTAGTCACCATGTGAGGCTGCGTTTCCATCTGTTGGCATCGAGTTCAAGAAGTCATCATTCGCATCTGCCATACTAGAGCTCTGAGCAAGCCACGTCCTCCAAGCACCGGTCGCAGACTCATCTGCCAGTCGGTGGCGCTGGATAATTGAGGGGCACGCAGTTGCTAGCTCACGCAATCTTCCGTGCAATTCCTGCGAAATCCATGAAGCAGGGGTAAATCCGGACTGCTGACTCTGCCCGTTCTCGGCTGCACCGGTTGATTTGCCCAAGAAGAAGTTCCACAGCGGCTCCGGCACGAGGTCGGGACGAACACGGTGGAGTATATGCATCGCAAACATCAAATGGTCGTGCTTGAATAAACCTCGTGAGACATATCCATATACAGTTGAAATTAGCGAGCTGCGAAGTTGTGGAACGAGTTCGGCCGCGCTGAGACCTGAGCACTCCATGTTCTTTCCTGTGAGCCGTGCTACTAGCGCAGTATGATTGTTGGAGTAGAGGTCAAAATACTCTGGGAGCGCGAAAGAGTACATATTATTTACGGCAACGAGCTGACTGATGGCGAAATACAAGGTAGCGCCAAGTTCTGCGACTGGACGGTATGCTTCACGCTGCTCGGTGAGTGTCGCCTGCACCACTCGTGATTTGGTGAGGGATGCCTCAATTACCTGAGCCTGCGATTTGGTCGCATCAAGCTTCTCGACAAGCTCTTGGTTTTCTAGCAGGTCACCTTCTGCTCGTGCCAATGCCTCCAACAGATCATCCTCGAGCTTCGAAAGGGAGCGCTTACATTGCTCTTCCTCTGCTAACAACTCACTCTGCTGCTTCTCAAGGGCAGGGTGTTCTTTGCTAAGAGTGGACGCAAGAAGCGCCTGCTCGAGACCCATGCGTGTGCTGGAGAACGACACAATGCAAAGCGAAGATGCAAGCACAGGAGGAACTGCAGGAGATGGATCGCGTGTGAAGAGAACCAGCGAGAATGAAGGATGATATTCGACGAACTTTTCACCAATTTGGACGACACTGCGGTCGGTTCCACCCACAGCTGCGCGCTGCAGGTCTTTACGGATTAGCGGGTATAAGAAGGCAGGGATGGTGTCCACTTCTTGAATCAGGAGAGTCTTACCGAAGCGCACGGCGAGTTCCAATGTGTTGAGGAAGCGCTCACTCTGCATAGTTGTAACTTCTATGCGTGACCTCGTAGCCGCTCCCGACAACGTTGAGTTTGCCGTTGAGTTAGCCGATGAACTTCCATCGAGGATCAAGCCAAGTGACTCGCGATTGCCATCCTGAGCATTCTTTTGGTTTGGCTTTTCGGCAGCGACAATGACGTTGAGCTGCTTGACTAGCCAATTGAGTGCGCGACCCGATGGATCAATGACGTACGAAGTGAGGGGGCTCAGTGCACCCTTTCCGGGGGTGGTTGAGTCATCCTTGCTCGGGGCTGCTGAAGCTTCGTGCTCATCTTCCTCTGCGTCACGGAATGGGAGTGTAGCCAAAATAATTCCGGCGTTTTGCTGCGAGAGCGAGTCGGCGCCAAGCCCATGTTCTTTCCATTGAAGGCGCTGAGCTTCAGTTGCAATGAAGCTGAGGAAATCCACACGCTTGAGTCGACACTTCTCTCGCCAGTCGTCGAGTGCCCGAGCTCGAGCACTTTCTGTCTCACCTCCAAGATATGTAATTGCTGCGGCTGCGAGTAGAGCATTGAAAGGGAGCGCGACAAGCGATGCAGTAAGCTGACGAACCTGGAGTCCCCAGCGTTCACGCTCTCCTCCGAGCTTGTCCAACAAACCACCGGCACGGCTAAGCGTCTGTTCAATCTTCTCCAGCCCAATCTTGAGAGATTCTGCTTCTGCGGTAATCTTGGCGAATGAGGCACGGAGGGTTTGGACTTCTTCGTTCAATTTTACGAGTTCCTCAGCGACGGCCTTTTGTCGCGTGCGAGCATCTTGTAGAGCATGATCGGCGCGCTCGAGTTCCAATTGCTTCGGGCGGACTACTTCTAACGCTGAGGCGTATCGGAGTTGCGCCAGCGTCCATTCTGCAAGAGGAGCTGCAGCAGCGGAAACATTAGCGATGCGTTTTTGCTCGAAAGAATCTGGGGTTTTGTTGACAAGCTGCTGTACTCGCATTCGAGCGTCTTTGGAGAGTGTTGATGCGTCGAAGGACACCAGCTTCTCCTTCGTTGAGGGATCTGACAGGAACTTCTTCATGCCCGTCCATGTCAAATCTTTGCTACCCATGAGCGTCAACACAGCAGCGAGCACATGGGTAATTTCTGGAGGGGGCATAGCGTAGGAACGAACCTCATTAATGTGGTCGCGCTGGATGGTACCGACTTTGCGTTTGGCTTCTTCGACCATGGGAATAATTTCGCCAAGTTCTGCTTCGATGACTGTGCGTCGCTCTCCAAGCTTGGTCTCTTCCCCTTCAAGTGAGGCCTTCAGCTCGTTTGCCTCTTGTTGTCTACCAGCAACAATGGTCATTGCCTCTGTGATACGTGTCAGCGCCGCATCGGCTTCTGCCTGTTTCGCTGCAATCAGAGCCTGTTGATTCCTCGCCTTTTCGCGTAGCCCCTCAACAGTCGCTGCGGCCTCATCTAGCTTGCTCAGCCCTCGTTGTAGGTGAGCGCGGCGATGACTAAGAGCGCGCTGCTTTCTGTGGTAGAGAGCCAAATAAGTGTCGAGGAAGGCGACAAACTTGGCAGGACCCACACCTGCACCTGGTCCTCGGCCCGTGATAGCTGGTGATTGCGCGGTTGCACCATCTTCGAGCATAGCCGCTCGGCTGTCCTTAGCGTCCGTCCTCGTCTGATGAATGTACTGGGCAATACGGATCAGACTGTTCGGATCAATGGAGGGAGTCTTAGCACCAGAGGCTGCCTGCGAGCGAATCTCAAGCTCACGCTCCATGTGCTGAATAATAGGCTGGAGGCGGCGGCGGGTAAAGGCTTGCATTGTTTCAGAACTCCAACCACCGATCCATACGGTCGCACAACGCCCTAAGAGTGCTGGATTAGCCGCCAGTCTGACGGCGAATTGAGGATGAGCAGGATTCAAGCAGAGTGCAACATGAAGCTGACGTTGGATCTTACGAGCGAGATACTCGCTTGCTGTTCTGCAGACTCCAGTAGGGATATGGGGTTCGGCCGATTTACTGTCTCCATCAGCCTCCGATTCTGCAGCTTGTGCGAGGGATTGACGCCATTCTGCGCGGATGGATGAAAGCAATGCTTCGTACTCCGAAGCTGTAAAGAGTCCAGGCACCTCACCTCCGCTCAGTAGCGAATTCACATCTTGCAATATCATGTCATTGTCGAGGTGGCAATCCTCCAGCACAAGCAGACACCCCTTTGACGCTGCAGCGGCAAGCGCGGCTCCACCACTGGCGCTGGATGCAGCTTGCATGGGCGAGACAGCGAGTGACACGAGCTCTTTTAACTCAGCGCGGAACAACTTGCTCGACATAGACGCAAACTGTTCGGGGGTGGCAGCGTTCTGCGCAACAGTCTTGGGGATAACTGTGTGATAGCCAAGCATGTTGGCCACCAGCAGCACCAATCCACGCTTGCCTGCTCCCGCATCACCAACAAGGAGGGCGGATCCCCCTGGGGCACCCAAGCTGCGCTCGAGGTGAGACGCTCGACTAATAGTATCAACGACCAATGTGATATCCAGAGGGCGGTAGTCACGTTCATAAGCATACTTCGCTTGCGCTAAGACTTCTCCAAACTCTTGGAGCGACGATGGTTCCAATAGATTGCCCGTAAGCTCGGCACGCTTCTGAAGGAAACCTGTCGTGAAGTCATTAGCTTGCCCATGGGTAAGGATAGTAGATTGCTTCTCTCCATAAGGATCAGCTAGGGAAGTTCGAATCAGTGCTTGGAATACCAAGTCAACTGCTGAAGTGACCTTTCTGTCTGCGTCGTTTGGATCAGAGGTGGCCTGAACACTCACTCGACTCAAAACTGAGTTTGCGTCAATACCCCAACGTTTCAAGCAGTTCAGAATGATCATGCGGAACTTGGATCTTGAGCTTGCATCAACGATGCGATCACCGAACACCCTGTCTGCTTCGTAGGCCCAGACGGCGGGGAACTCACTTGGATCTGCCAACGCATGCTTGCGAAGTCCAATAATCCACCTTGTTAAATCCCTAGGTGAGCATTGGTAGTGCCTGAAGTCGTCGGGTGAGAACCTGTTTTTAAAGGCACGGTAACACTCTATCATAGCCTGCGCGACACTCACACAGGCTTGTTGAGAAGTCCAGTCTGGCGGTGTTGGGCAGCGAAGGATACTGGAGCTGATGGTGGAGTTCGTGATGGGTTCTGCATTCGACGTGACGTTTGCAGTGCCTCCGATGCCGAAGAAGGTCGGCATTGAGACAACACTCTTGACCATATGCGTGTAGATGCTGACAAGGTTCTGATCACTTGCGTAGCTCACATAAAGGACTTTGGCTGCAGAGACAAAACGCTGCGAGAGTAGGTGGCGACCGACGGTACCTGGGGGGGCAGCAGTGGCAATAATCTGAACATTCTCGATGTAGATCCACTCAAGATTTTCGTCATAGAAGCCTTTGCGAGATATAAGCTGAATCAGCAGCTCGACGAGCTGGGACGTGCGATACTTGTCTGGTGATGGAAGGTTCAGATCCTTTAGAAGGAGAACAACGCGGTTGCCATCCTTCGGACGGAGCACCTTACCCATGTTCGTAGTATATAAGGCAGTCACCTCTAGGAGCTTCTGAATTGCATGGATCGCCTTCGTCTGGGAGTTACAATGCAATGTGGCAACCGTTGTACCTCGGAGGGCGCGGACGGCAGTCTTCACGATTCGTGTCTTTCCTGAACCCTCTGGACCGATCACGAGAATCGGGTCATACGAGTGAATGCTTGAAAGGGTGAGGGATGACGCAACACTTGACGACGATGCGGGAGCGGATACAGTTTGGATGTTTCCACTCTGGGCAGGTGTTAGGAGCCAGGGCTTGAGAATTGCCAACGACTCGGCGACTTCTGGTGTTTCGACAAGAAGCGGCAGTGCATCACCGTCGAGCTCCATGGCTTGACTTGAGCCTCCGTCGTGGCCATAGTGAGCGGAGTGTGGGCTTGGTTGAAGCTGCTGAGCTAATGCGTTAGAGAAGACCGTGATGTGCTGTGCATATGCAGCGGGACTTGGGAGAAGACTCTGGGGGACGCCTGCCCACTCGCAAAGTTGTGTGGTTAGTTGTTGGCGTTGTTCTGGAAGAATAGCGGCACCGAAGCCAAGCGCAAAGGCTGCCACAAACATAGCTCGTAGTTGTGATTCTCCGAGTGTCTGTGGTGGCTTTCGAAGAAGGAGAATGGGCCTGAAGACAGCGTTCAAATGGCTCAACACAGACTGCACCAAACCACGAGCCTCGATGTTTGCAGCCAGACTGAGCCCCTCTACATATTGGATGGTCTTTGCAAGGAGTGCATCAAGTGAGGTACGCAGGAGTTCTAGGATTGCTGCTTGTGTGGGGGAAGGCGATGGTGTATCAGATGATCCCGATGACTCCTTCGAATCCGATTGCTTGTTTCCATGAAGAACCTCTGACTGAAGCGACGACATCCACATATCAACAAGCGTTGCAATTGGAACATCTTCTTCTGAAAGTGCAATAACACCCATGCGTGATACAGTAGCCGGAGACGCGAAGCTAAGGTCGTGCGTCTCGAAAATAAAGTTTACCCGGTCGTCGAACCGAATTCGTGCACCATTCGGCATCGTCAGGAGACGGTTGTCGTCGAGAACTGAGTTGAGTGATTCAATCCACTCGGGATCCACATCACCATCACACACAATCCATGACAGTTTGCCTCGTGACTGCGCGCTATGATCTCTCTTACTGTTGTCACCCTGCAACGAGTTCGCACGAGCATCAGCTTCTACAATGCTACGCGCAGCATTGGTTAGCACACCGTCGTTCCACTCTCGAGTATCGGGGTCCATGTAACCTAATAGCTTCTGTCTGTCCAAAGACTTCGGATTCATCGTGTAAATTGTCATCTGATAACCCATGCGTTCAAGGGCCAATGCTAGCACCTTCAACAAAGTTGATTTTCCGCTTCCAGACGGGCCAACCAGAGCGACACCCATTCGCTGACGTGACGCGGCGTATAGTTGCATGACCTTGCGTAGTTGACGCGACTCGCATTTGAGACCCAGATCCTTGAAAGCTTGCGCCACGTGCGCTTCAAGTTGTGGATCACGGGGATCTGCTGCTGCGCTCGTGATCTCTTTTGAGAACACGTCGTCCAAAAGGCCCAGAAATCGTACCGAATCTGAGTGTGTGAGCTTAGACAACGTGCTCACACGCAGAACACTTACAAGCAGTGCTGCCTCCTGATTTGCATCGAGCGATGCACCGCTTCCTAACGCCTTACGACGAGCTGCGATTTCTAATCCACCTTGCTTCAGGACAGATTTCAGCGCTCGCAGACCCCAATCATAGTGAACTTGACGAGATAAGAGCTGCCTCGAGAGAGCAAATACTTCAACGAGCTTCTTAGCTAGCACTGGTGCGGAAAGGAAACCTTCGGCATAGAGCAAAACTTGAGAAATTTGGGCGTTATCCGGGACACTCATCGCCACTGGTCTGAAGAGTGCCTTCAGGTTATGTGGCAGCTTTGAACGACCACCGTATTCTCTAGAAGCAGGGTTGAGCGTCACGAAAATCGCAGCGTTGCGGTTAACGACAACTTCTCGCTCAAGGAGCTCGACGGTCTTGTCACCTCGACGAAGTGCTCCTTGGATTAGCTGAATCTGTTGTGAAACCGATGATAGTTGATCCTCTTTGAGTCGATTGAACTCATCGAAACAGCCCCAGGCCCCACTTTTCACAATACCAGCAAAAATGCGTCCCATGCTGTGGAAGTCAATTCCCTCATCACAGTTGAAAACAAGAACCTGCCGACCAACGAATTGACCAAGAGCTTTGACTGTTTCTGTCTTGCCCGTTCCCGCAGGGCCCAGTGGATTACCACCCTGGCCTAGACGAAGGGCTTGCATCAAGACAAGGTAGCATTTGTCCGTTAGTGGCGTGTGAACGAGACGTGGCTCATTACCTTGGTATTCATAGCTATAATCCTGGACCGCACCAGCCATCACCGCGACAATACGATAATGCTCAGGTTTAAAGTTGATCGAGCACGTGGGTTCACCTATGGCGCTGTCCCTATACGGATGCTGCGCGAGTTGGCTGCTAATGGAGCCGAAATCACTCGGAGAACCAGAGCTATCCACGACCAGCATTCGTAGTTCTTTCTGCCACGCCCATGCGTTAGGATTACCTGCCTTATTCTGTAGCAGCTGAGCGACTACGTCCGCGTGATGAATGACAGTTAAGATAAGCGCCTTCAGTTTCGACTCACCGACCGGATCTACACTGCCCGCTGCCATTGTTGTGAGCATAACCAGCCGATCATTTGCGTTTTGTGCCAATTTCTTGAGCCCACCTTCGACCTTGCTGAACGCTACAGCCTCGTCTGTGATCCCGTTTGATGCAGCGAGGCAGGCATCTACTCGTCGAGCGAAGGCAAGCTCCTCAGCAACACACAGACACTGTGATGCAAAGCGCTGGATCATTTTTGCCTGCTCTTGTGCGTCCGGTCCATTTGCAGAGGCGAGCAATTCCGCGGTGCAGTGGAGGATTTGGGTGTGCAGAGTAAGCTTGATGGATTCGAGAAGCTTGCTCAACCAGTCTTCGACTGCAGCAGTGACCTCAACAACGCAGTCTTGCCGGAGCGTGACTCGCTCACCAATCGCACTTTCAAACCCCACAACTTTGCGCTGTTGGAAAACAATTCGATGCAGACCCGCAAACAGTTTCTTCACATGGTTGTCGATCACAGAGGGGTTATCTGCCTGACCTAAAATTTCGAGCAGGTCATCATCTGACACAAAGTAGAAGCGAGGGAATTTGTCGCGCTTTGCAGTGAGGAATGCCACAAGCGCCTTTTGGCAGCGCTCCAACTGCTCCAATAATGAACCTGTCGTCTCGAGGAGAGACGGATACTGTGTCAATTGCATAATCACGGGGTCTGATTGGACAGAGGCCATAATATCACGAAAGCTGGAATCCAGACGACCAAATCGCATCTGTTCTTGAGGCAGCGCACCACGCGCGAAGATCGGCTCAAGATACAACCATTTGCGCTGAATCTCATTCAGTTGAGTCAAGGCTTGGGTTAGAATCCCGAAGCGGGATTCGAGCTGATTTGCTTGCTCCTCGAAGGGCCCAAAGAATGGCGACTCCTTGAGTGAACCAAGCAGAGCGATCTGATCAGAAATTTGAGAAAATAGGCCCCTCCAATCTCGAATCAATACCGTATTGCGACCCGACGTCGTAACGTGGGGCAGAACCGAAAATTCTGCGCGAGCACACCACGATCTGACCTCATCGAACGCCTCTCGTATCATTACTTCACCTCTGGCTCGTGCAGCGAGTTCAGTAATATCTCGAGCCCTGGCTTTGATTGCGTCTCCCACCCGCATGAAGTCCTTCATCTTGAGAGTCTCCAATTTGGTATCAGTTGGCATACCGAGCTTGCCAAATAAGGTCTTCCAGTGATCTCTCTGGAACGATTCACCCGAGACCTTTTGGAGCAGAGGGAAGAGTGCCAGATTCCTTTTGATATCTGCTGTGAGCATCTCCTGAACCTGATCAGGCGTTCGAGAGCGCGTCAATGCCTGCCACTTGCGCATGAGGTCTTCAAAAGTATTGAGTCGTGGACGGACGTCAATCCAAAGTTGGTCTGTGATTTGGTTAACCTCATCGAAGTATCTCTCAAGGATGCCCCATGCCTCGCGAGCAGCCCGAATTTCATTACCTGTAACATACCCAGCTTTCCATTCTCCTGTGGGATCAGGCAAACCAAACTGGGCCGCAGCTTCGACAAACTTGGCCATTTGCTTCTCCAACAAGGTATATTCATCGTCCCAAGAGCGCAGAGCTCCGACGATTTCCTTTGCGTCTAGAGTCGTTCCATCCTGGACCTTGTCTGGCCGCAGCGCCGACCATCGCGAGACAAGTCTCTCGATAGCCTGCGTGGTTTCAGCAATTTGACGGCGCGCGTTTTCCTTGAATGCTTCTTTCTGATCCTCGAGCATGGCCGAGAATCCTGAATGCGCCTGCTCGAATGCGGACCACTTTTGCTTCAACAGCGCCGCATTGACCGAAGTCGAGCTGCCTAACGCGCCGACGTGCTGCTTGAGCAGCGCCTCTTTCTCAAGTAACGCTGTCAACTTTGCAGCAAACTGGGGACGCTTTTCATTCAGGTCACGCCATTTTGCACGTGCATCACCAACCTCTTCCATTGTAGCAGGAGCTACTGAGAGGGATGCCACGGCCTCACTTGCGAATTCCTCAACTTCTCGAGCGCCTTCAGCAATATTGCGCTTAAGGGATACGACCAGCGCGGTCCACAGTCGCGACAACGCGTCGTCCACCGCATTCCGGAATCCCAGTAATGAGACCTTGAAGCATCCAACAACGATTTGTTCCTCAAGTCTGGCAGCATTCTTGACCAACTTCTGATGCGAGGCGAAATTGTGGGCCCAATCTTCTGTACTTTGCAGGTTCTGTGACGCAAGTTCTGCCAGCTCTTCGCTGCCCATAGATGCGACGCCACACCATATATCGTGGCGCCGTGCGACTGCCTCCAGAGCCGACAACTGTGCCACGACTCCCTTATAAGCAACGTAGATGCTTTGCGCGTGAATTGCGGGGAGCCGTGCATAGAGAGCATTACTAAGCTCTGAGTTGTAGTTAATAAGTGAAGCGAGGGCATTGTTCGATCGCGATACGTCTCTTTGCGGGCCAGTATCAGAGGTATGTCCTCTGTTCCTATGTCCTAGCAGACCTTCAAATCGTAAGGGCAACTCTGCAAGCTCCTTGACTGCAGCGAATGCGCGAGTTCGCAGTTCGTCGATTGGAGGCCGAAGCTGGGCTCCGGTGCGCGACATCGCGAGCTCACAGGTGAGAGATGGTAGCGCGTCTGACACGGTCGCCAAGGAGTAACGATATTGGAAATTGAGAACCTTCCAGATCTGATGTTCCCAGTGGGTCGCCCAGAGTTGTAACGCCTGCGGTGCGTAGTTTCCTGTTCGAGCCTCGCCAGCGATAATGCCTTTCATTTGAGCAATACCTTGGATCCATGCAGTCTCTCGCTTGGTAATGCTGGTGCTCAGAAGAGTTCGGACGGTTGATTCTAACATCTCATGTAGTGACTTCAGTGCCACATTACGGCGCTCCAAGGCCTTTGCTGATGCTGCCAGCTGTAGAAGATAAGATTCCACCTCCGCTCCTCGGGCCCAATCAATCCGAGCATTCGCTCGGATGGTTTCTTCAAACGCCTGAGCTTCCTTAAGAAGGAGACCCAATTGAGAAGGCCGCGCAGTTGACTGGAATGCATCGTAGAAGGTTGATGCGCGCTTCACTGCTTGAGCATACCTAAAACGACGTTGAAGGTCCATCGCGAAGCGTTTCAACTTCATGTCAATGCGCTGAGCGAATCCAAGCTCACATAGTTGTCTGACATCCCGTAGGAAGGTTACCAACGCATCATCAAAATGAACAACTAAGCGACCACCCTGATTGCGATCCAACTCCATTAAGGGGACGTTTGCACCGGCTGCAAGTGTCGATTGGAAGTCAGTGAGTGCATTTGCCTGCCAGCTGGCAAAAAATGAGTTCTGCGATCCCAACAACGCACTGATGAGAGAATGCGCCTCGCGGCGGATCTTATTACCTCGTGAAATCACATCGTTGTCTGGCCCTGCTGATTCACCTTTTCTCGCTTCCAAGAGGATGGCGTTGGCCTCATTGAGTGACTTGGCTTGTGATAACACTTGACCGATGCGGATGAGTTTCTCGATGAGAGGCGAGACACCATCCACAGGCATTCCATTTTCATCCGTTCGAGCCTTCATCTCGAAAGCATCTGGACTCGCTGTGACAGCTAGGTACACATCATCTTCATCTCCAGGCTGGACAAGTCCCAAGTCGGTTGCCTTTTTGGCGAGGGCACGAGATAACGTGGCGAGAGCACTAACAAGAGTAGAAAGTCTACCTGCCATAGCTTGCGCCACAATAGGTCGCTGCAGCAAACTGACGCACGACGCGCATTCGACAACAAGCGCGCTAGGCCGATTTAGAAGCCCCGCCAATCGCGATGCAATGAGTCCTGCAGCTGCGGTCTCAATCGGCGCGAGTGCAGCAAAAAAGGCTTGCTCTGCACGATGGAACTGCTCAGACGCCAGACCACCGATGTGCAGAATATCCACATGTGCAAAGTGAGTAAACGATGTTTCGAGCGCTACACGAGCAGCCGCCAGTGCTTGCGTTTGATTTGTACCCATACCAGCCGACCCAGAGAGCTGGGCGGAGATGGAGGGAGGCAATGATCGTGCCAACTCACTAACTAGGGTACGATAAGACAGCACAGTTTGGAAACGTTGGCCGAGCATCGCGAGAGCTGTGTCTCTCCACGGGGTTTCAGAGGTTTCTGACCGTTGTTGGTCTCGACCGCGGGCTGCAAGTCGATACAAAGTATCGACAATTGCTTCCCATCCGGATATGAGATTACCTGCTGTCGTCAAGAGCATGCGTGCTGACACGAATGGGATACCCCAGATTGTTCCGAGACCTGACGAACCATTTAGAGCATTCTGAACGGCTTGCGCAGCTTGGGTCGAAACTGTGTGGCCTGTGGACGCTCCCAGCATGGTCATTGTCGACGTCAATCGGGTTAGAGAGCCACTGTTCATGTGCGAGCTCCCGTCCTGGTCTGACTGAGCAAGTTTGGCTTGGTATGTCGCAATGGCAACAGACGATCGGATCCAAGCGCGAAGATACGTGTGGATGAGGACAGACACAAACCCCACCAGTTTGCGAACGTAAGCAACTTTGTCACTACATGGCTGTGCAGGCCAGGAGATCTCGAGCATCTCACTGAATGTGCCTTCTACATCTTCAAGGATTTGCAACACTTCGTCTGGAGCTGGGAGTTGCAAATCAGAATCCGCCACTGATCGTTGTGCCACACCCAAGAGGTTTCCGGCGGTAGTGGATGTTGCACCGGCCAGCGCAGCACTCTGTGCACTCTCAGCTACTGCATTAAGTCGTACACTCACGGCGTTTGCCTGAGCCTCTAGATCATTCAGAGGGATTGCGATGCGCTCGAGCAGTTCCGCGACAATGGAGGCGTGGTTGCCTTGCTTGCTAGAGACACCAACGGAGGCCGCGTAACGCTGCCACCTGGTCAACTCGCTTTGTATACTTGAGGGAATACCTGTGGAGTTAAAGTCCAAGTCAGATTCCGAGCTCAGGTCTGTGCTATTTCCCCGAGCATGCTGAAGCTGGCGACTGACTTCGTGAATCGCGCTAAGGAGCGGAACGAGGGACTTGGGTTGCGGACCTGCAGCACCAGCTGAGCCTACGTTAGGCTTCACGCCGATACTGCCATCGGGTCCTGTAGCCGTGCTGCCTGGATCCACTGAGAGTTGTGGAACAATCACGTTTTGCACTGCGAGGTATAGGGTGTCCAGTGGGTTACTCTGAGTGCTCATGAACATGACGGCCTTTTCCAAACCCGTGACGGATGTGCAGGGGTGACGCTTGATGGCATAAACGTCCAGAACGGACGCAGTGCTCGCAACACCAGACAGACCCACCACCTGGTTCGACAGCTTCAGCGAAGTCGAACCGGTCTCAGGGTCGGAAATGAGTGTGGCGCGGAGTACCATGCACTCGGGTTCATTGATGAAAGTAGATGTTGCACGGTGGCTAGCCACTGACTCCTCATACTTTTTCGCTTTGGCACTTTCCGTCAGCCGAAGCAGATTCACAACAGAGCGTGTGATATACCTCAGTGTGGCATCAGAATTCAGAGCCGCGGCTGCAGGCGTGGATACCGTGTGGGTTGAGGCTGGGTTGGCCTCTCCAATGGCATGACCGGACATCTCAACTTATATAGACGGGTATAGCTTGGTTTTTAAATCAATCACCAACACTCTATACTCGCTTTCGATATGCCCTATACTTGTGCAATTCAAATTTCAAAATGTTAAACCAACCTGGCTCCAAATCGCTTCTGCGACCAACCGTACTCACCTACACACAGAAGGCCTGCGCTACTTCGCATTCGTCAGCGCTAGGCGAGCATATCTTCTCTTTATTCCAGTCCATATATCGCACTGAATCATGCTCGAGCCCCCGTCTCACCTCGATGACACACTTGTGAGCGATCGAATCTGGCCGGAATTAGCCGCTCTAATCGATATTACGACTTGGAGCGCTTTAACTAGAGACGGCGGAAGAGATGGTGTGCTGGAGAGCTGAGTTCCACATATGCGTTGTCCTCAAACCACGTGGTGGGCATGCAAATCCCGCGAGAAGATTACTGGCGAAAAACCGACTGGATTGGTGCGCGTCTTGGCGTCCGTGGTTTTCCGGAACTAGGGGTGAAGGAATACGGGCCACAAAGATGAAGCCTTGGAAAATGTACGTGCCCGGAGCATGGAAAAGAATTGGTGTTTTGGGTGTATTTGCGGTGTGCTTCGTGTTGAATCACATGCGGTTTTCATTGTTGATTTTGTGATATATCTAAATGCATGGGTGACATCGAAGTATGCACGACACGGTGCTTCCATTTCCGCACTTTTCCAACCAGATTGGAAAAAGAATTTTCCAATTTAAGCGTCTTGACCCACTTTTGCGTGTGTATCTCAGCAGCGCCGGATCGCTCCGAGGTTGATATTCTCACAACTGATGCGCACCAATGAGCTCTTCCACTTGGCGCTTATTATGGACACTTCATATGTCCACTCGCTCCCGGACTGGCGCATTCCAAGTCACGCTGCATGTTGAACCTGGCTCACTCGAAGGTTATTTTGGACCGTCGTGATACATCACACACTGGTTTTGCCCCTGGATATAGCATCAACTAAGCGAAAATGGCAGGCTACCCTCCTCAGCAATACCCTCCTCAGCAGTACCGCGCTCCCGCAGCCGCTCCTTACGGCCAACCCGGTTATGCTCCCCAGCCTGCACCTGCATACCCTCCCCAGCAGTACGGTGCTCCCGCTTACGGTGCTCCACAGCCCGTGTACGGTGCTCCTCAGCCCGTCTACGGCCAGCCTGCTCCCTACCCCACTCAGCCGGCTCAGACCGTCGTCGGTGCTACTTCCCAGCCTGCTGGTCCTTCCACTGAGCTGAAGAAGGCACGCGATATCCTCGAGAGCGAGCTCTTCGGTTGCTTCGACGACTGTGGCACTTGCCTTTTCGCCTGCCTCTGCCCATGCTTGATCTCTGGTAACACCATGGCTCTTGCAAACGGCAGCTGGTGCTACGGCTGCTTGTGCGTTGGTTACTGTGCTGGCTGCCAGCGCAGCTACATTCAACAGACCGTTGGTGTCCCTGATGCTGGCTGCCTCGTCAACTGCCTCACCCGCCTCTGCTGCCCTGTCTGCTCTCTTACTCAGGAGGCTCGCGCAGTTGCTATGTGGGATATGGACCGCAAGAAGGTTGGTCCTGGTGCTTCTGGCATGACCTCTCACTAATTCTAACGAGCAAGGCATGCTAAGAGTCCCTCGAGTCTTTCGTTCCTGGCCAAGGCATGCAATTTCTATTCGGTGTTTATCTCATCTGCAGAAAAGCATGCGCACTCATATGACCAATAGTTGCGACAATTTATACGCATGCCCCAGCATGTTCACAACCTGAGCACGGAATGACCCCATTCCGCTCTAGAAGATGCACATTCTGGGTATGATGCGGTGTGAACTTGAAAGAATCATGTTTTGGCGTAGAGGAAGGTCTTTCTCATGATGAAAGAATGCGAGAGAGAAACTTATTACAGAATGGTAGTGGATTAAGTATCAGCTGGTGTGCATGCGAAGATAGTCCTGCAACAACCATTGTGCACTGCATCTCCACGTGGTATTGCGTCCACCCAATGCGCCGCCCCTAAACAAAGGGCGCTGCCGCTCATTGTGCATAGCCTGCCAGGTTTGCTTACTCATTCGTGGCTTGCGTCCGATGGAGGGTTGTAGGTCCTCCATAGGGCGCAATCACCTGCGTTTAGTAAGGACTTGCAAGCTAGATCGTAGCGTACACAAATGCCATTTCAAGCCCCTAATTGTGTTTTGTTTTCTTGTTTGTTTGTTTTGCCCTCATCCCACTTTTGTTTCTCCATTATGTTTGTCATTCATCTGATCACACCCTTCAGGACACACACATATATACCCACACACCCAAACACACCCACACACACCCACACACACCCACACACACTCACACACGCACATACTTACGCATACTCCCGTTATGCGTCCCCGGGTCAATCCTTCGCGACATTTTTTTCGACTCAAGGGTGAACGTTCGGTTGTTTGTTTCGTTCTCATTCGGTTGATCGTTCTGATTGTCCATTCATTTTCGTTGTGTCGCGGTGTATTGTGGTGTGACGTAATGAGATGCATGCGTGTCATGTCATCAACGATAGACCCATCCATAGAGTTGCCCACATTTTAATTGTCCATCCTGTGCCTCAAGTAACCCACGTGCTTGCGATTGCTACGATGAGGTCGTGTGGGAGTACGAATCTAACTGCGCACTGTTGTGGAGACTGTGCTAACTAGTCTCGTGGCAGTTGCCACACCCGTTTTCGAGCGTGTTTCCGAGCCTATCCATACGTTTCGAGAGGAATACTCGAGCACGTGGGAACCAGAAGTTCCTGGCCATGCAACTTGTGAGTGATTTTCAGAAGTGAAATCAGTACCGAATCATTATCGAATATCACGAGGATCGCTTTGTGAGTGTGTATGCAAAGCAAATAATTCACTTTATGCAGCTTACATAAGCGAAAATATTATATACCATCATACGGATCTAGGCGCGAAGCTCGATGAAATTCGAAGAAACACTTCGCAAGCAGGCATATCCTCCATGGAGGGATAAATATGTCAGGGTACGTCAACGTTTCAAGTTCGCTTGGAGGTATTTCTGGGTGCATATGATGTAAGGTGAAACCTCATTCAATGCTCGCCACTTCTAATCCCTTTGGATATAGTATCACCTTCTTAAAGAGCAACTCAAGAAGATCACGAGGGTGATGCCGGGCACTGCTACCGCTACGAGCTCAGCGAGTTTGATCGCGGCAGGCTCAGTGGCACCACCTTCGGGCGCTGCTGCGAGTGTGGGTGCGACTGCTGCCTCGGCAGCTGCAACAGCAGCGGGTCTTGCTCAGCATGTCGGCTCAGCCACTCCAAGTGAGGTAAAGCGAAGTCTGAGTCTGAAGCGAATCGCCTCGGGATCCTTAATCTCGGCTCAGGACCAACAGAATCAACCTACGCATGGACACATACAGAGCGTTGCATCGCACGCCCAGTCTCACCCGGCGCCGAATCTACCCTCACCTTCAGTGGAGCACGCTTCGATGCCTTTAGACGCAGCGACGGACAGTCTGATGACCGAGGGCATGATGCGCGCACTGTATGAGCAGTACAGTAACGAGTTCTTTGATATCCTCAACGAGGATCTAGAAACTGTAAATTCACATTTCAAAACGGTTATGCAAGATATTCGAGAGCTGGAGCGTACCATTCAGCAGGCGAACACTCAGTTGTGCAGCCTCTCAAGCGATAACGGCGACGTTCACGCCGATTCAGCGTCCTCATCCTCATCCCAGTCAGCATCCCCCTCCACAGAGATTAGCGCTCATCGTGAGTATCTAAGACAGTTGTACGAAAAACTCAACAGCCAATACGACTTGATTCACGAATTTGCACAGCTGAACTACTTGGCGTTTGTCAAGATTCTTAAGAAGCACGACAAGCAGACAAAGCAGTACAAACTAGGCCCTTACATTGCAAAGCTCAATAAGCAGCCATTCTATCGACTTATTGACCGAAATGTTCCCTATACCCAACCGATTGGTCCAGACTTCCGCCTGAGGGCATTCGTTGCTAGCGGCGATGTCGATGCGGTCCAACTCGAACTTTCGACCGGTGCAGCAGCAGATTGTGTGGATCGATTTGGATCCACTCCACTTCACCTCGCTGCACGCCACGGATCGGTTGACGTTGTTCATGCGTTAGTCAAAGCCCGAGCTGACGTCAACCGACAAGACAAGTATGGCACGACCGCTCTTCACGACGCCTCGCGAGCTGGCCACGGTGAAGTCATCAAAGCGCTAATCCTGGCTGGAGCAAAGATTGATGTGGTGGATGAGCGAGGCAATACTCCTCTGATGTCTGCCTGTGAGTCGCGCTCTATTGAAGCCATCAATGGCTTGCTGAAAGCCGGAGCAAACACGCAGATCGCAAATAATGACGGTAATACGGTGTTGATGATTGCTGCTGGCGCAGGTGCCAGCGCAGCGGTCAACCTCCTCCTCGAGGCGAAGGCAGATCAACAAGCTCGAAACCGCAACTACGAAACTGCGCTGTCTCGGGCGACGTCTGCAGGTCATACTGAGACCGTTCGTACCCTCTTGGAGTATGCTCGGGCCACAGGCACATTTGCGCCGATTGAAACGCTGCCTGAAGAAGACGGCAAATTGCCCACATCTTCGATTCCTTTGGTCTCCGCGTGCGTGCGAGGTAATGTTGACTGCCTCGAATTGCTACTAGAGGCATGCAAGGAGCAGCGCATTCGACGTAATCTTGCACGTGGACGCGGGCACACGATTGCGAACTTTGTTGAATTAGATGTGAGAGATGTGTTTGGTTGCACACCGCTGCTGCGAGCTGCTGAGTATCAACAACTGGGCTGTATGCGTGCCCTGCTGAAGGCCGGAGCTAATCCAAACTTAGCGTGCTCAGTCGGCGATGCCAATACCCCTATCATCACATGCGCAGTAGCAGGTTTTACTGAAGGCGTGCGAGTACTCATTGAGCACAAGGCCGATCTCGACAAAACCGGAGCAGAGAACTCGACCGCCTTGATGTGGGCGGCTGATCGGGGGCATGATGAAATCGTTCGTCTGCTGTTGGAGGCAAAGGCGTCGGTATTGCCCAGAAACATGTATGGTCAGACAGCTCTGATTCGAGCATGCGTATGGAACAACAATCGCTGGCTCCCTCAGAACACTCGGACTGTCGAGTTACTACTCAAAGCAGGTGTAGACTGCAACGTGCAGACTCACAATGGTTCGACCGCCCTCTCGATTGCTACAATCCGAGGACATGTGGAGTGCGTCAAGCTGTTGCTCGAGCATAATGCACGTGTTGACATCAGTGACTCGGACGGTTGTCAGCCACTGATCCGAGCAGCAATGTGGGGTCACGTCGAGTGTATTAAGCTCCTGCTGGCCTATGGTGCTAATCCTGACGCTCAAGACTTGGATGGGCGAACTGCGCTCATGTTTGCGGCGAGTGGTGGTCACTACGAAGCGACCGAGCTGCTTCTGCAGGCTGGTGCCAATGATGAGCTACAGGGTGCAGATGGATGTACCGCCTTTGATTACGCCATGGAGTTGGGTCAAACGGCCATCCGCGCTCTTCTGCTGCGCCATCGCGCCGAGAAGGAGACCGCATCAGCTGTTGCTGCAGCCAAGTCTGCCAAGACACCGGCGCCTGAAGATGCTGCCCCAGGCTCCGCGACAGAAGCTGTTACTTCTCCGCGTTCAGTCGATGGGTCCCCTCAGCTTTCGCTCGTCAGTGTCGACGCAAGTAGTCACCACTCTAATCTGAGCATGTCGACTCCTTCGCACATTTCGATCATGCCTGGACCTAACATCCATGCTGCCATCCCCGCTGAGGAGATGAACCCCGATGATCCTCTAGCGAAGGCGCATGCTGCTGCACAGGCAGCGCAACAACGTGCCGCTCAAGCGATTGCGAGCCTTCTACGACGTAGTACTGCTGACACTAGTCGATTGCGTGAGGCTGCGATTAAGGACCATGTGGATCTGATTAGAACGGAGCTGGAACGAGGTGAAGGCCGCCCAGGATTCATCGATTCGCAAGGGGTTGCACGACCCTGGACGGATCTGCCAGATCGCTTTGGCTCTACTGCGGTCCTTCTTGCAGCACGTGAGAACTCCGTCGAGTCACTGAGGCTTCTGTTGAGCACCAATCCACCGCCCAATGTGAATGTGAGAAACGCCTTCGGCACAACGCCTTTACTTGCAGCCGCCACGCACGGTCACTCTGAGTGCGTCGAGCTACTCTTGCATGCGGGAGCCAGCCTCTACGCCCGCGACTCGCTTGGCACCAACGCACTGATTATGGCATGCACGAACGGTCACGTAAAGACTGTGGGAATCCTGCTGAGATGGAACAAAATGCTCTCAAAGCGTCGATCCCGGGTGCTTGGAGGAGATGTCGTTAAGAAGACCAGTCCAGAGGGTTCTGTGCCAGCTCCACACGAGGCTGAAGAGCTCTCAGCCACGCCAGAGTCCGCTCGAGTTGAAGCCAACGATGTGATCACACCAGCTCCGATTGCGGCATCGGATGCCATCACCCAAGTCTCCGGCACGATTTCTGATTTGAGCGAGGCGGAAGAGGGTGCTGCATCAATCTATATGGCTGATGCTGCGGAGACAGCTACCAATATTCATGTCTCGGAGTGCCCTAGTGAGCGCGAGACCACAGAGCCAGCCATCGTCACCACGAAGGTAAGTCGAACCATTTCAAACGCTCTTCCCCCGAAAGGTCCGTCTGTGGTAGTTTCACGTTCGACTGCTCAAGTGAACGCTGGTCTTGACGAAGAGGAAGCCGATCTAACCAGTCACTTTGGTCAGCGACCGTCCTCTGCATCCCCTTCGCATTCACCTCTTGGCTTGACAGATGCGGCACTCCCTCCCCTAGTTGAGTTGCCTCCCGGTGCAAATTCAGGTGAGAGAGCACATTCCAAGCCGTCCACGAAGCGCACTGCTGTCGCTGCGACGATTAAGCCCAAGGTTTATGAGTTGTTCCCGAGCAGTGATCAAGCTGGCTGGGACTTTATCAATGGCAGGAATCATGCAGGCTTGACTCCGCTGATCGCTGCAGCAATTGGCGACCACGCCGATTGTGTAGAGAAGCTCATCGAGGGTGGCGCATATGTTGATGAACCTGATGCTCAAGGTGATACGGCACTGACACATGCAGCGCGTGCCGGACATAATCTAACCGTCAGCGTTTTAATGACTAAGGGCCACGCGCATCCCGATGGAGCTCAGCCTCGTGTTCGTTCTCACGATGGTGGAGTCGTCACATCTACCAAGCCTTCGGTTTCCCCTCCACTTGTCAGTGCCGCTCGTGGTGGCCACACGAAGATTCTGTCGCTTTTACTTGCACATCGGGCAGCGCTCGAGGTCCGAGATATTTATGGAGGAACAGCGTTGATTCGCGCCTCTGAACACGGACATCTGGCCTGCGTCCGAAAGCTTCTTGCAGCTAAGGCCGATGTCGACGCGCTTGGTGAGGGAGGTTGTACAGCACTGGCGCTCGCGTCGCATCAAGGCCACGCGCCAGTGGTTCAAGAGCTCATTGCAGCGAAGGCGTCCCTGGATATGCGTGGCGAGAGTGGAGCAACAGCGCTCCTCTTTGCCGCCGATAAGGGCCATGCCGATTGCGTCAAACTTCTGCTTGATGCCAAAGCACATCCAGAAATCCCGAACGTTCATCGACACACGCCATTAATTCGTACCGTCTATTGGACGAATAACGAGTGGCGCAACGAAGATGCCATGCGTTTGCTGCTGGAGGCCAAGGCAAATGTCAACGCTGCTGGTGAACATGGCAACACGGCTTTACACGTTGCTGCTTTCCGTGGTCATCAGGTTGCCATTCGCATGCTTTTAGCAGCAAAGGCAGATGTAGATCTAATGAACAATGAGGGACTGACCGCACTTTCTCGTGCAGCAGCATGGGGCAATCTTCGCTGCATGATTACTCTGCTCGATCATGGTGCTAACCCACACCTGCAAGATAAGCTCGGACGCACTGCAATGTATCATGCGGCATCCTTGGGCCGTCTTGAAGCTGTTCAGGCTTTGCTCCAGCGTGGAGCGAATCCGTCTATTGCTGCATTTGATGGCCAGACCCCGTATGATGTCGCGGTTGCGAAAGGGTACACGCAAGTTGCGGCCCATCTCTCGAGTGTGCGTCAAGCCGAAGTTGCTGAGCGCAGGAAACAGACTACGACCCCAGGAGTCTCACAAACCCCCAAACCAAACAAGTCTGGCAAGGGCACGGCGTCAGCCCCGACGACACCTAATACCGAGCCGCGTCAAGGACAGTTAGACTCAGTTCCACCGATTCTAGGGCTTGGTGATTTACATCCACCGCAAATGCTTGTCCAGGGGCAAGTTCCAATATATTCGAATGCGTCTCCCATGCCAATGATTGTACCAACCCCCGGGTACGCTTACCAGCCTACTTCGACACCAGGTGCTCCAGCGGGCTGGACGTTGGTTCCAAACACTTATCTGCAGGCTTATCATACCGCCACCCCGACCGTGACGTCTGTACCCCTTCCAGTCGCACGGCCACATCGCTCGCAGACACAGCAAAGTGCATCGCAATCGACTGACGGAGTACAGCCTCAAGGTACCGCGCAACAACCACCACTTCCTACACATCCACACACCGGCAGCTCGTCGGTTGGTCCGCAGTTCATGAGTGGCCACCCTTCGCCCGGGGCCGCACGCCTAGGTCGACAAGTCAGCCCGAAGTCGCGCGTCTCTCCACCATTGCCGGCAAACTCCGTATCGCCTGCTACAATGGCTGCGATCCCGACTACCACCCTGCCATCAAGTGCATCTGCAGCGATGGGCGTTGTAGCCCTGCAACCTTCTTCGAATCGTTCTGTCGCAATGGTTACGCCTGTACCACCCACATCACCGCTTTCCGCTTCCACATCTGTGGGACCTACTCCGCATCCCAAGCTCACGCTTGCTCAATTATGTACAGCTCTGCGTGCCGAAGAAGCCTTGGAATCCCTTCGAGCCCAAGGTTTCGCCACAATTGCTGACTTGGCTGCGCTTCGCGGAGAGGCCGACTGGGCGCTGGTCGTCGAGAAGCTACGTTTGCGCCGTGTGCTGCAGCAGTGGGTGGAAGCAAACGCTCACATCGTTTCACAACTTACGCATATTGAGTAATAAGCATACGCCTTAATTCGTCTATCGCTTGTACTTTCGCCACATCCTTGTGCAATCCAATCTCAGCGAGTTCATCTAGTCCTGCCCCCACCCACTGTCTGAGGTTGCAGTTGCCAAGTACTTTGTCAGTACTTTATCTCGGACTGTACATTCACATGTTTTTCCTTGTGGTACATTGGTTAGTTAGGTTGATCCCTACAACAGAGTCGCAGTATCTTCTATACAACATCTCCTCGCATATGCCTTAATGTTCCGTTTTGTCCTGGCTTTGGCTGCGGTGTTAGCCATTCTATACTTCCGCATCCGCTCTGAACACTTCCGTCCCATTTACACCCCACGTCCACGTAGTACACTAGTGATTGTTTGTATGACACTAAGTAGCGATGAGATAAATTCCTAGACAACGAAGAAATAGAGCTTAATTACGTCGATCAAACCTGGAGTTCGGTCCCAATTCAATGATCTATCATCTCGAGATCGGGAAGCTCGTGTTGTAGAAAATCATTTGAAACGGTGTTTTGTGTGCTCTGGTAAATTCCTAATTGTGTTGGTTGAACAGTATGATCAGAGTGCTTTGGATTGGTTGTTATCCCTGCCGGTCCGACGGTCATCGCCGATACGGGCGCGAGGGTTGGATCATGGGAGGGCGTAGTTGAAGGCAGGGGCGGGATTGCTGGTGTTGGCACTGGGGGAGGTAGACCAGGTATTGTTGGGGCCGTTGACTGGGCTAGTGTGGCTAAGCCAGGTGTAGCACCGGGCACTCCGGCGATCGCAGGAGCCAATGCTGTCAATCCAGCGGCTGTTGTCTGAATTAGCTCTACATTTGGTACACTCAATAAGCTTCCAGGTGCCGAGCCCGTCACAGCTGCGGCTGCGGCTGCTGCTGCCGCGGCTGCAGCAGCAAGTTCTGGCGTTGGAGTGGGTGGCACGGGGCCACCTGCTACCTGGTGGAAGGGTGGGATGGGTGGTAGGAAGGTACCCATAGATGCTGCGGCCGCTACGGCTGCAGCAGCAGCTGCCGCTGTCGCTGCAGCCGCAGCAGGTTCAAACTTTGTTGCATCAATCGTTACAAAGCCCTCTTCTCGTCCTTGCCTCAGGGCAGGATCCTGACTCAATCCAGCCGCAACTTCTTGCACGGGCATAAACGATTGTAGCACACGTACCACAGCTAGAATTCAAATCATATAGAGGAAGAAGTAGAAGTCGGCGTCAGATACAGATTAAGAGTGAGTCTGCGCTCAAGACCCACAAACAGGTATGACTCCTTGGAACGGATGCAGGCGTGGAGGCAGATGAGGTGCCGCAACTCAGCACATGCTTCAGCCACCCAAGCCCACAGGTCTCCACACATATCGCATCCTGCAGCGCCGTAAACTGGAGGGCCCTACTTGCAAGATAGCACAGACTGCAATGGGCACACTCTATCATCATCTGGTGGTTTCGAACGTACTCTCTTCACTTGTGTCAATCGCTTGGAGCTTAGCCAACAGGCTTTCTAAGTTCTGTGCCATTCGGAGGCTGTTCTGTCTGAGCGCAAGGAGCTAGAGATTGGGAGAGTGGAAGTGCATAGTATGATGTGCGGAGAGGATACATTAGTCTATTGGCTTCTGCACGGTAGGAGCGACTCCATATGTCACACCGCGCGCCTTTTCCAAGTGTAACTAGTGAGCTCAACGGTGGTTGCAAAATTGTAGGAGGCAGTTTTAGCTCACTGCGAAAGTACATGGGTAAGTAAATGTGATAAAACAACGTACACTTTCATATTCTTCAAGTCTGCGCTTGAGTTCATCGAGCGACATCTCCTGCACGTTCAATCTGAGGTATGTTAAGTTGTGGAGAATCGGACGACCGCCGTTTTCCAAGGCGCACTCCTAGGCTGGCGTGCTCTCGGCTGCGCGTTATAAGGCAACTGTGGCAGCTCTGAATCACTCGAAAACAACCAAATCATCGCTTAGAAGCGACACTTACCACCTGTATGCATATCTTCCAGCGTTGGCACATGAAACCTTCGCGAGGTTTTCGAGGCATTCTACAGCGGAGAGATGCTTTCCGTAGCTTGCAAGTTGGAAATTAACAGCTTATAGTGTCGATTGTATTTCTTCTGCTGGACGTTCGCCCATGCTTATTCGATGGGCGTGATCGGCATACACAACTGCATCTCCCATTATGAGATTGTTTGAATTTCTTTTTGACGCTGGTATTCGGGACGTTGCCTTCGCAGGTTTTGAGGAGTACGAATCCAGAAATCGTGAAACGTTCAAGATGCAAACCCAAGACCATGTGGCATAGACTAATGGCATTTCTGAGATCACACACCTCGTGGATGTCGCGCTGGAGGGTCGATGCGAAATTTGGGGCTTGACCAACTATTTTCCGGATTTTCTGTGAATTTTCGCGATTTTTCACCTCGTGAACTGTGCAATGTTTGAGTGTTTGTAGCGCGATTGGGTGTTGTGCAGAGGGGAAGAAATGCCATCCATTGCGGAGACACCTCGATGGAGTAGCGGTACATCATCCCAAACCTTTCATGACACCAAGAAACCTCTCATATTTCGACACCAAATCTACTCTGCCCGTTTATTTCACCCACAGAATGAAGTTTAGTGCAGCTATCTTCATTGCTTTGGCGATCTTCGCCATGGTGGTTCTTCCCATCATGGCTAGTCACTTCGTACGTATCAACCTCAAGCTAATTCGTGTGTCTGTACACTGCTTGCAATGTCAGGGCGCGGAAAAGTCCTGGACTACATGGCTCTGCCCTCGAGACCAAGACATTTGACGCACCTTCTCTCCACATTGAGGTCCATACATCTGTTGCCAAGCCTTGCATGAAATCCTTGACTCATACCCACTGTCTCTACTACCTGACCTCCCGCAATTCATCGTTTAGGCCGGCGAAGAGTTTGCTGACGAGGCCAGCTTCCTCGAGCTCTCTGCTCAGGCTGAGCTCGAGGCCGAGATGGCTGAGATGGCTGAGATCGAAGCCGCTGCTGAGGCTGACGCAGATGCGGAGACTGATGCTGAGGTCGAGGCTGGTCTCCAAGACTTCGCCGAAGTTGAGGCTGAAGTTGAGGCTGAGGGCGAAGCTGAGGCTGAGGCGGAGGCTGAGAATGAGGCCGAGGCAGATGCCGAGACTGAGGACGAGCCTGCCGCTGCCCCTGCTGCCCCTGCTGCCCCTGCTGCCCCTGCTGCCCCTGCTCCTAACGCAACTGTTGCTGCTAACGCCACCGACGCTGCTACCGTCAACGCCACCGACGCAACTGCTGTCAATGGCACCGAGGTTGCTAACGCCACTGCTGCTTTCGTCAACCACGCCCAGGGCTACCAGATCAAGGATAAGCAGTGGGAGGAGGAGAACAAGAAGCCCCAGCCTCCCCCAGTTATTCCTAAGGATGTTGTTTACACTCCCAACATTATCCCTGCTCAGAAGGAGCCCCCTAAGCCTCTCCCCAAGGGTATCCCTCAATGGGCGATCGATCCTGTCAACGGCTACGAGCCTGCTGACATCATCGACGAGATCAAGAACTCTGACGAGTGGGTTTAAGCGCATACGGTGGACTATCATCCGTTGATTGGAGTGTTATTCCTTGCTGTGTGCACGAAATAAACAAATGTATCGATTGAACCTGAGGGGTCCACCACCAATCGTGGGAATAAGGATTAGTTTGAGTTAACTAACCACTTGGTTCTTAACAGAGTATATTGCAGAATATAGAAATCCCCCTACCCTATCTATCTGTAGTGACTCGGTTGCGCATATGTGGATCTTACGCCGAAGTGACTTGCACAAAACCAGCTGGCCCCACTGGTTGGGTTTCCTTGTAGGTCGGGTTTTTCGGAGGCAGGGGTGTGGGAATACCACCCGAAAACAGAAGAGGACTAGTTTATCGCGACGTTTTATAACACGCAAAATCTCACGGGGTGTTTGTGCGGTGGTAGTGGTTTTTGCATGACCACTTAGCTGACTAGTGGCCCAATCTATTTCACCCTCGCATTCTGTAGAATATTAGCTAGAAATGTCTACTCTTAGTAACATTCTCTACCGAGTACGTTCAAACCCACGCTTTTCACGCCTTTTTGCATAGTCTTCTCAGCACATGATGAGCATAGCGCCAAAACAATCAGGATTATATGTACAAAAGCTTACTGTACATCAAAATCTTCCACTCATCTGCCTACACAACCTCTGTAGTTCATGCGCAACCCTGCCGTCAAGGCAATTCCTCAGCCTCAGGACATCACCTTGATTCAGAAGCACTTCGGTGTTATGATTAAGACATGGCCCGGCTATGCTCCTCTCGTCCGCTACGCCGTCCCTGGTGTTCTCACTCTTGGCTGGCTCGCCTACCCCGCTCTCACTGACAACTTCCGTGAGTCGATTGGCCTTGGTCCTGCTCCCAAGGATGTCTTCGTTCAGGAGCACCAGACTGAAAAGGTCCAGGGTGCTGGTATCCACTAAGTAGGTCATGGGCATGAATCTCGCACGCACGTGCATCAATTTATGCGGAACTAACCCTACACAAGGGTGGAATCCCTTGAGTGATATCAAGGCATGCTCGGCCATAAGATGGAAGCATCGCAATGATCTTGAGAGACAGAACAGAACAGGCACGCTGGGCTCGGTTGCGAGAGCCTTCGCGAGGCCGATGCAGTCTAGATCAATGTATGTAGGAATGTGAATGAATCAATCCCGCCTCTCAACAGGTCGCGGAGTGTAGGGCTCTCGGATTGAGACCGATCCCCTTACACGGTTACAATTTGAAGGAACAGACCCAACAAACCTGTGCTTGTGGACGCGAGGCAACAACAGACCTCAGCGCGGCAGATATTTACAGTTAGAATACATTATTAACAGCTTGTTGGTTATTTATCGATTGTGTTGTTTGCATGTCTAACCATCTTACAGGTCCTACGATGGAAGCCACTGTGCTTCAAGGTGATGGCACTTCAAAATGGCAAGCTTCAAAGACTATTGGTTTATATTCTCGAGTACAACGACTCTTTTATCGACAGCTAAACCAAGATCATTTACATTAGTTGTTCTCCCTTAGAAGAAAGCTGTGTCGAATGCAGGGTCCTCAGCCTCGAGCTCAGCCTCGATCTGAGCCTCGATTTCGAGAAGCTCCACATCACGACGATTGGGGTATTCTGCTTCCTCTGCATGGGTTGACTCACCCTCAGATTCTCCTTCTGCATCGAACTGAGCCTCGGTCTCAGTGTCAACCTCAGTCTCAGTCTCAGCCTCAGCGTCAGCTTCAGTCTCAGCCTCGGCGTCGTGCTCTGCGAGCGCCATAGTCTCGAGCTTCTTCATCGTCTCAGGGAACTCCTTGTGATCCTGGGTGGCGTTGTGGTTAACCTCCTCGGCACGGAGCAAGTCGCGCTGCTTAACCGAGAGGGTGTTGTTCTCGGGAGAAGGCAGTTCGACCTGCTTGATGCGGTGTGCGCGAACACCGGGAGGAGTCCACTGGTGCCAGCGGTACTTGCCTTCGCGGTCCTTGAGGCGACGGGGTGGCTTGTGGTACGAGTTGGACAAGGCATCGTGCATGCGCTGCATTGCGTTGCTTGCGTTAGCAAGCATGTAGTGAGCCGCGTTGGCGATGTTCTCGCTGAGATAGGCTACCTCAGTGATGTTCTTGATGCGAGGCATCGTTTCGTTCAAGGTATTCAGACGTTGGGTAATCTTCTCGACGCGCCTGTTCATTGAGTCGCGGCGGCGACCGAGCTCACTCTTGCGCTCGCAGTAGGTACCCTCGAAGTCAGGATGGCACTCGCACATACCAAGTCGGCACTGACCGCCGTTCTGGCAGGTAATACCATCGCAGGCATTTTGCTCGCAGAAAGTACCCTTGAAGCCAACTGGGCAGACGCAAGCACCACCCTCGCAAATACCCCCATTTTGGCAGGTAATGGACGAGCATAGATCCTTCTCGCACAACAGACCACCGTAGTTACCCTTGCACTTGCACTTACCCTCCTTGCAGACACCACCGTTCTGGCAGGGCACGCTGTGGCACGGGTAGTGGGGTGAGACATTCGCCAGAGAGATGGTCTCGTTCATCTTGGTGACGTTCGCCTTGGTGCTGTTGTCGGGGCAGGTGTAGTTCACCAGGGTCGAGCAGTTTGCGGGTGGTGCGTTGGGGCATGTGCACTGCTCCCAAGCGGGGATCATAACAGGCTTAACATCGAAGGGTGCAGGGGTCTTCATCGAGATCTCGCAGCGTGCACCCTCCCATTCAGGAGTGCACTTGCAGACACCAGCCTTGCAAGTACCGCCGTGCTTGCATCTAATCCCCTTGCAAGGGTCAATCTGGCAGCGGTCACCTGTGAATCCGTCAGTGCACTGGCACTTGCCTTGGGAGCACTTACCACCGTTGAGGCAGGTGATGCCGGGGCAGGGGTCAATCTCGCAGTACTTACCAGTGAAACCATTGACGCACATGCAGAAACCACCCTTGCAGACGGCGCCGTTCTTGCAGTCAACGTTCAGGCACTCTTCACCAGGTGGAGGTGCAATTTCGCAACGAGCACCCTTGAAGTTACCGAAGCAGTTGCAGGCACCTGTGGCGGGCATGCAGTCACCACCGTTCAAGCAGGAGACACCACCGCACTTGTTGGTAGGATCGACCTCTGCGCAAGTAGCACCCTTCCAGCCGGGCGCGCAAACGCACACGTTGTTCATGCACTTACCGCCATTGAGGCAGTTTGCGGGGTCGCAGCTAGCCTTGACCTCGCAACGGGGACCAGTGTATCCGGAAGCACAGGTGCACTTGCCCTCAACGCAGGTACCACCGTTCTGGCACTCGATGCCAGCGCAGAGGAGGTTCACAGGCTGGTTGGAAACTTGAATGGTTGGCGGAGTAATAGCAGGAGTTGCTGGCTTGGGATCCTCCTCAGCACGGAAGCGGAAGTTAGAACCCCAAGTAGCCACACGCTTGGCGACGGTCTCGATCAAGCGTGCCTCGGCACGTTCGCGTTCGATTCGTGCCTCAACTTCCGCGCGGAGCTCAGGCTCGAGGGACGCGCGGATCTGCTGAGTCACGAGGTCCTTCAGCGCCGAGAGGTCCATACCTGCGGAAACAGTCGATGACTGCTCAAGGAGCGTCGAACCATACTAGAAATGAATGGAGAATAGGTCAAGGGTGGGTAAGCCAATGCTCGACAGGGCTAACTTTCCTCTCAGGTTTCACTCCCAACAAAGCGCAGGGCGTCAGGCATGTCAGGTTGGGCTGACATGACTAGTCCTTGGCAACGGAAATACATGAGTCATTTCCGTCTAATCCCGATGGGTATCGTGCAAGACTACTCCAAACGATCCAAACTACTTACCAGTTCCTTGGCCACTGGACGCGCTTCAGGAGCTTTGAACCTAAGCGAACTGCGGTCGGGGATCCAAATGCTCTCGGGGTCGTGACGGATCTCATCGACCAGTTCTGCACTCTGCCAGTCCTGGCCGCGTACCGTCCAAGCTACCGCCAAAACAAGACATAGTGTAATCACCAAGGTCTTGGTGATCATCTAGAGGTGGAACAAGCAAGGTGAATTTGGTGCAGTTTTCGAAGAAATGCTGTGAGCTAACAGCCTTTAATATATAGCCAAGACGGATTACTACCTTATCATGCCAGTTGCACTGGTGTGCACTCGATGCATCGCACGCTATTTACTCCCAAAAACCACAGTATCCAACTTTAAACTCAACCCTCCTGCCACTGAATAGCCTACCTTTTGTCCCGAGCCCAGCTCAAGCCCAAGCCCAGCTGGCCCAGGCGGATGGGCAAAGTTCCAAAAAGTTCCAAAAAGTTCCAAATTTTGGAACTCCTCCCCTCTCACTCTCGGCTCTGGGCTGGATTTCAAATTCATGGCCAAACTTTTCTTTTTAGCGGCTATCCGTCCTGGCCCGGATTCTCGTCTCTTTCCAACGAAACCCCTCAGATTTGTCCTCTCTGCAGCAAACTGGTTGCAGCGTAATTTGAGGCGCTTGACGCGGACTGACCCAAGAGTTAGTGTAGTATTCTAAATATTCATTACGGTGTCTACTTAACAGACCCATTACACTCGCGTCGACCATGGCGGAACGACTGCTTATTCTCAACGATTTGGGCCAAGGCCTGCTCAATCGTGCTTATCAAGTGGTCCAGTTCGATGGAATCAAGATGATTGAACCTGAATTGGATCGCTTCTTCAAGGTACGTTCTTTTATCAGTCTTGACGTCTTTGTTTTGTCGGTTCCAGGATGGTGCAGCCTCCGGTGTGCGCCCTTAAACCAATTTTCCAACCTCGTTTTAGAGCTGAAGGAGGCTCCTCCATGAATAGCGAAAGGAACTCGAGCTTTCGACACTGGTTCAAGTCCGTTGCGTGCGTCCTCACATTTTTTACGCTTTTCCACTGGTTGTTCCTTATAGAAAATTGGCGAGAACTTCCCTCGTGGCATTGAAAAACTTTCCAGAGAGCGTGGGATGGAGTTGTTCACGAAACGAGCGACGGAAATCTCTACGGCACTCAGCAGTTACTACTACACGTTTGTGGACGTCTTGCGATTTAATGAGAAGGTAATCGACGAGCTCGTCAAGGCTGCCGGCACGTTCTACAACATTGATATCATTCACTGCCAGGATCTCGCTGTGCTCTACATGAACCTGCTTACCACTTTCATCAAACTACAGGTGCTCCTGTCGCGGGGTAATGAGGCGAGCCGAGCTTACATTCCAGCTTATGCCAAGGCCCACCACATCGTCAGTGGTAACTCTGAAACCAACTTCAGCGCAATCGCTGATTACCTAACCGTGAATCAAGCGCCGTTCGACCACTTGCGACAGCACCCAAGGTTCCAGTCGCTGGGTAGCTTTGTTTCTCGCATGCTGAACCAAATTGAGCCAATCGTTGTTCGATTCTCTGACCGCTCGACGTACTTCGCTAAGCAAATCTTTGATGTCACGGATCGAACAGACGATCTTTTCCAGCCGAAGTGCGCGGCGGATCACGGACACATCCTTCATCTCTCTGAATACTATGAATGGATTCTCTGGACTTTACACGTGTTCCCCTCCGAACTCGTGAATGAAAACTTGGTGAATCTCATGGCCACAGCACTCCGAACTACTTTTACCACACCAATCCATCGCGATATTATGTGGAATGTCTGGGAAGATACCGAGGAGCTGTTTGAGAACTTCCAGATCAAGACAAGTAAGTTCAAGCTGTCGAAACACAAGAAGGTCATCAAAGACATGCATAATGAACATGAACAGATTCTTCAAAACCACTCTGATTGGCGACGCTACCTCTGCGCGGAGCTAGAGTCAGTCACCAGTTTACTCAAGCTCGCTCCTCAGTTCATTGGTCCCAAGTTCTCACTTGTCCTTGCACTTTTGACCGTGGCCCGTGAGGAAGTACTCTGGCACTTTTTCCATGTGGGTACTAAACCGCACCGCGCCCCCTCACGTTTCGCGATTACCCATGATACTGCCGTCGTTGAGCTTGTGCATCGAGTAACCGAGCTCTGTGATTTGCTTCTCATGCAGCCTCGTGCCACCACACCAAAGGATGGGGCTGACGCCAGTAAGGATCCGACAGAAAGCCTCTCAATGGCTTTCCTTGCACGCAAGTACCATGAACGCGCTCTACAGGGAATTGCAAAGACTTTGGGAGCCCGTCAAGCCGCTCTTGAAATGTTGGTTCCAAACGCCCCTGATGTGTTTGCAGCGCTCCTCAAGGATCTTACCATTTGCGATACACTCGAGTCACTTGAACCCTTGCGTGTCAACGCCTTGCGTTTACAAGCCGTCCTAACCTCCGGTCGCCCTGGTGACGCCTCAGCCTTGTCTGAACCGCTCCACCGCATTCTTTTCCACTCTCGTGCATTAGACAAGTATACCGACACGATTCGTGAGAAGTCATCGTTCAAGTTGTTGTGCTTCGTTGCACCGGCACTGCAAGCTGCAATTGCCCACTGCTTGCCTCCATCGACCCAATCAGTCTACGCGTTTGCGTTGCTACGCACCTTGGGACAAGCCGTCGATAACGTGCATCGAGTCTGCCCTGAAGAGGTAGGTCCCATCGGACATAGCAGTGCAGTTCAGATTGATGTGGGTTTGAACAAGCTCACGAGCACAATTGTTGACTGGCTGAAGAATGTCTTTAACTGGTATCGTGACAATATTAGCTCAAAGGTGCAACCACCTACTGCTTGCGCTTACCTCCGTGCACTCGCTCAAGCGCAGTCTCGTGGGCGTGATTCGATAGCAGCTGTCGTAGTGGTGAACGCACAATATCCATTGCCAGGTTCTGAGTCATATCTAAACTTGACCACCTCGGCACCTCCAACTGCACAGGCAGCTGAGCAACAGCAGGAGTTGGCGCACATGCAGGTTGTCATTTCAGCCATGACCCAGTTAAGCGCGGTCATTGCTTCATGCAAGTCGCTTGAGGTGTATACCTTCGAATTCTCCCCTCGCGAATATCTTCGCATCGCGCTGCAATCGTTCTTGCGTAGCACGGTGCGAGCAATCGTAGCAACCGCTCCGCCCATGACCCCTCAGCATCAACAGCTGGCTCAGCAGATGCAGATTCGATTGATCAACCGACCCTCTGCGATCCTTGCGACTATTCGCCAGCTGACTGAGATATGTGCGCTCCTTGACCGACGTCATCCGCTTGGTTTCTCTGACATGCTTCGCACTGTTCTTCACACTGAATTGGCCGTGGTCTATCCTAAAGCTGGTGCTGATGATGTGGGAAGTGCGCAGTGCCTGCGGCTTGGTATTGGAGCTACAGACAACACTGCTGTGGCTTCGCCTTTGAGCGGATTGTCAACCGCCGGCGCATCTGTGGGTGTTAGCGGTACCACATCTACGTCAGGTGGCGACGGATCTGCTGCCACATCTTCAGATCGCGTCACTCTTCGAGATCCTGCTGCGCTATACATCATGAAGTGGTATGTCTGGATCTTCGCACAGGAGCTTGATAGCCTTGGTATTGTTTACAATAAGGAGCGCCAATGCTTTGAAAGTCTGCCTTACTTTATCGGCAAGAATCAACAGATCACTCACCCGATCCACGCAGAGCTCTACACGGACCGCACGGAGCTACGTGCACTGGCAACCTTGTTCGGACCACGCGGTGTTGCCAAATTCCAGGAAAAGCTCCTGGCAGAGGTGAGCAAGATGACGAAGCGAGTCTTCGAGTTGACTCAACTGAACGCACCCCTCATCGCACAGGTGAAGGGACGCTTCACTGAGGGACAGTTGTGGTTGAACACTGCAGCACAGCTGCAACAGCCTGAGCAATTCATTTACGCCAGTGTTATAATCGGTGGTTGTCTTAGGTTCCGCGACATGCTTCAGCAAGCTCTCAGCGACGTAGTTTCCGCAACTGCTCCAACCTTGAAGAAGACCATTGCCCAGAGCTTGAGCCTTTACAAGGACATTACTAAAACACATCCAGGCACCTACGCTTCAGCCCCAAGCCTGGTCTCACGTAGCTCGTTGTTGAACCTCGAGAAAACGCCCCGCGCTTCGATGAGTGCAACGGGCCGACTGTCCTTTGCTAATCCCCCTTCAACACCATCATCTACTCCGGCTTCTCCCACCTCCTCCCTTGTGAACGCTCGTGCCGCCGCCGCTCACTCTATGGGTATGGGGCCATCACCGTACTTAGCGCTCGAGTACCTGGCCGAGACGGCGGGTGAGCCTTTCGAGGTTTGCGATCCCGCGCTCCGTGATGCTGTTCGCAAGTTCAAGACATCTACGCAGGATGCTCAGGTTTGGCAGCTGTTGCCAGAGATGTATGCTCTGTCCATGTATTCAGCACCTTGGATGAATGCCAAATTCGACATCACATCGCAGGCGCATGATAATAACATGCACCTGTTAACTTATGCTGTACGCGAGCTCATCATCGTCTTTACCCTACTTCCTTCGCTGCAGCAGGTGCGCTCAACTTCCATGCCTCAGGTCGTCATGACTCCTGAGGAATGCCACAAGACTGTCCGTGCCGAACTGGAGCGATTTGTGGAGTGCACGGCTCACTCCATGTTGAACATCGCTAATGCAAAGCAATTGCGTGGCGAGCACCAGAGTGCTGCAGATTCGTCGGTGCCCCGCACAACAGCGCTCTTGAACGCGAACATAAGCAACCTCTCCGCGGGAGGAGCGGTGCCACCTCAGATGCTTGTCTTCCTCGAACAGTTTATGGAGGCCTGCTCACGATATCTCCACATGTCCAAGCTCGAGGAATGCCTACCGTACACTCTCTTGCGTACGAATTACATTCAGATGTACGAATCGATCCCAGGCTACGACCAACCCATCGAGCAGGACTAAACAAGACAATGCCATCTGACCGGCTCTCTTTATTCCAGGAGGCAGGTATATTGCAGGACCGAATGTCAAGACAACTATAGCCCTATTAGACCAGTCTAGTCCGTAGGTTCGGTCCGACAGCTGTATGTCGTTACAGCGTACAGGCCGAGTTCCATGGGCGGCAAGCATTCGAGAAACTAACATTCTTTTACTTGCCGCCACCAGCGGGTGGATGGAGTTGGAAAGAGACGTCTTTTTCGCTTGGTCTGTTTACAATGTGTTGAGTGTATCTAGCGACGTGTAACTGGGGTGCATTTGTATTCAATCAACGTACCATGACTTATAATACATATTTGACCTCCTTGTACCCAAATCAGATCGCCACTTTTTAGGCATTTTTCCTCCTACAAGCGGAAACGAAGGACTGAAGTGCGTTTCGGCACTGGAAGAGCCGTTCGTTGGCGTATCGCAGTGGCCATCTTATCGTTGCGGTGTGCTAGATCAGCACCGAACTGCGTCCGATACCGATGCCTCCCGCAAATGCATCTCGAAATGCGCTGGGACACGCCAACTTCGCGATCTGTATTGTGCTTCTTCTGCTTGCTGCAGTTGCATTCGCAAATTACTCAATAACTATCGTGCACACGGGCTACGTGCGTGGTAATATCTTCCCAGTTTTATCTAACGGCACAGTTTGTACACGTGCGCAAGTTGACGCAGATGACGCTAACTGCATTGCCGGCTGCCCTCGTAGAAATGGATTTATCAAGGACGCCCTTACAAATGATCCGAACGTCTTCGTGGTTGAAGGCGGGGGTTATCTCTGGGGCTCTGTCTTCCTTTATTTCTTCGGTTCCGAGCCCCATAAGAGATGTGTCGTGAACTCTGCCTATGATCTTGCGACCATAGGAGGCAGCGACTTCTATGCTCGGGAGATTTCCGATTTAGTCGAGTATTACACAGAAATCAAGAACAGCACAGTATTGATCAGTACCAATCTTAACTTTGACGATGTTGACAAAGATGGCTCACAGGTTAGCGATCTAAAGGATGCCAATTTCCTAAAGTATAAAGTACTGAATAAGGGCGGCGTGAAAGTGGGCTTTATTGCGCTCATGAGCTCGTACTACGCGAACCAGAAGGTCCCACCTCAAATCCGTTTCAACGTGGGCATGAGCGATCTCAACCATGCCCGTGTTGCCATCTCACAGATGCGAGCAGAGCACCCCGATCTTAAGACCATTGTCGCCATAGTTGAGCTTAACACGCTGACAGATGTGGTCGAATATGTCCTGGAGTTGGAGCATGTAAATATCATCTTGAAATCGAGGAGCAATTCGGCTGAAACCCCAAGTGTCCGTAAAAATATCTACGGCAAGGACGTGCTCGTCTCTCCTGTTGGCGATGACGGCACCTACATCGCAAATATCACGGCCACATTCACCGACGATGGAGACTACGTGTCGCATGTCGGAGGGCCCATCCGTCTGACAAATACCCTACCCTTTGATAATACTACGTGGACAGCTATTGAGGAATTCGAACCTATGAGCGACCCTCAGTACAGCCGCGTTGTTGGTTATACCGCGAATTCAATCTTCGGTGGTTCTGGACCTATTTCAGCCACCGCTAAGTGCGAGCCCGAGTTCTGGGGTTGCCGATGCTTTGCCTGCCCCGCGGGTGAGCTCGTGGTTCAAGCTATGCTCGCTGCGTGCCCAACGTCACCGAGTCATCGCCCATGCGACGTTGCCATTGTGAACGGAGGCTCCATTCGTAGCAATATCACTGGCCCAGACGTAAGGTTCTCAGATATCGTGAGCATGTTCCCGTTCTTCAACACTCTTGTGGCCTATGATGTCATGGGTAGTGATCTTCGCGCTGCAATGATTCATGGTATCTCTTCAGGTGCAGGTGCGGGTAAGTACCCACAAACAAATATTCGATATGTACTGAATCCCAACACTACTCTCGTTTCGAATAACGACCACAGCCAGCGCATTATGGACCTTCAGGTGCAGGACAGCGTAACAGGCCAGTGGGTTCCATTGGAAGATAGCAAAAAGTATCGACTCGTGACGAATGACTACATTGCAGCGGGTCTAGATGACTACAAGATGCTGAACATATCCAATTTTGATAGCGCGAACGTGGATTTCTTCGGTGTGGAGCAGGTCCAAGTTGTAGCTGACTACTTCAGCCAATATTCTACTCAAACGAACCCTCTCACGCTTCGTTCCCGAGATGAAGCCGAAGCTTGTTTAGTCGAGACAAATCCCCCTAGTGAGTCAGGGTGCATGGCTGCATTCACAGACCTGCTACGTGATGATTACGAGAAGTGCCCGTCCGCGCAAACGCAATGCGAACGCGTTCAAGGGACCTCCGTGTTCGAAGGAGTCTACGTGGGATTTTCATGTGACCAATGCTCAGGACTTGGCACCTGCAAGGACAAGGTATGCGACTGCAGCAACATAGGTATCGACGAGTTCGGCGAGGGGTTTGCTTATGTTTCTGGTATCCCCCTCAGCGGCATTTTTAGAGGTATTCAGATGGTGAAAGGCAGTGGTTGTCACGAATGGCGCAAAATTTGGTCGCTCACTGACGGTGAGCGCTCATCGATGTATGTTGCAGCTTCGCTTTCTTTTGCGGTGACTGTAGCCTTTATGGTCCTCATCCTTATGAATTGCAGCAAACCACCCATTCGCGCCACCGCTCCAACATTCAGTGTAGTAATGTGTATAGGCGCCTTGATAGGTACCACGGGAATAATTGTGGATGCGGAAAGTTCGTCCTCGGTAACGTGCAACACATCCCTCTGGCTCCACCTTCTTGGCTATTCTGTGCTGTTTGCGTCACTCTTTGTGAAAACGCACCGTATTCACTATGTGTTCAACAGCAAGAATCTTAAGAATCGCATGGACTACACCGATGGCAAAGTAGCTCTCTATATTCTTATCATCGTTTGCATCGAGGTCTGCCTTCTTCTTATCTTTAATTTGATTTCTCCTCTCAGTGCCCAGCCAATTGTTCAAGAGGAGAGGTTCCAGGTCGCGTTGCTGTGCAGCTCAGCGGGTAACGGTGCCTTCTCCGCAGTCCTTATTTGCTTCAACGTTCTTCTCATGCTTTGGGGTGTCTATCTCGCGGTCCGTACTCGGCAAGTCGAGAGCAACTATAACGAAAGCCGTTGGATCGGTTTTGCCATCTACAACTGCGCCTTCTCGTGCGTTATAATCCTGATTATGATGTTCATTGTAGTAGATAACGAACCAAGTGTTGCCTACTCGATCAAAGCATGGCTTGTGGCCTACCTCAGTATTTCCACTCAGGCTCTTTTGTTCTGCCCCAGATTTTACATTCTGCGGAAGGGCATCACTGAGGAGCCTCGCCCCAATTCTCCACCCTCCTCATCCTATACTGACTACCGCAATCCACAGCACCAGTTCTTGGTTCAGCGACTCCGCGATCAGAACCAGCTTATTCTGGAGCGTGATAGCGTTCTCCGCAAACTCACTAAAGTCTTGGAGGAGCACCAGATCCCAATCCCACCATTTACCCTGCGAACTTTGGATGACTTGACCTCAACGCACTCTCCCAGTGGTAGGACAGCATCGGTGCAAGGGACGGACGAGACGCGAACAAACGATGGCAAGAGCACCTCGGGAAGTGTTGGTGGAAATGATACGACAACGGGGGGAGGCTCACACGAATCGAGTGGCCCTGCTGCTGCCGGTGATAGAAGTGGAAGTGGAAGCGGTAGCGGTAGCGGACCTGGCACTGGTACTGGCTCAGGTAGCCGCGGGGGAACTTCGGGCTCAACCTCCATCTCACCGGGTCCGCGACGTCCTTTATTCGGGCTTGGTAATTATCGCGGCCGTCCGCGCGGTGGACTCTCATCGTTCAATGCTCGAGGGACCCTCTATTTGCCCGAAATGAATTCCACAGAGCCACCCGCAATCGAGATGAAGCAGACGGATGTCGCGGGATCTAGTGCGGCTTATGCAACTGGCACAGGAACCCAACCTACCCCAGCATCCTCTGCCTCCGAGAAGAACCAAGTCTCTCCCTCCGAAACCCGACCTGCAGCAGCTGTCGAATCGTCCCCCTTGCCACCGCAGCCACCTGCGGAGGAACAACTCCCTCCACCTCCTGTCGATGAATCCCTTCCGCCTCCTCCTCCACCTCCCCCTGCAGATGAGATCCTGCCTCCACCACCCCCTCCGCCCGTGCCACCAGTTCCTGCAGCACCACCGGTACCACCGGTGCCTGGAGTTGCCGTGGTCCCGGCTCAAACCTCTCCCACATCTTCTCCTTCCGCGGCTCGACCCCAAAAGCCACTTCCGGCAGTTCCCTTGCCTCAACCTCCTTCACGGAAGTAAGCAGAGGCAAGGCTAATTGAACACTAGTTATGCTTACTCGCGTCTTGAATAGTTCTAGCTTTGTCCTTTACGCTGCTGCGTACATCATGTATTCTTGACATCCCTTCTGTATACTTCCGAGCACAATCGCTTTATTTCAGTCTCGTAGTGTATCAACCGGTGAGAACTTGCCGCAAGTATACCATATACTGGAACCAGGGAATTCTGACCGTTGAACGAATTAAGTTGTAAACAAGCACTAGCTGCTGAATTGATAAAATCTTCAGTATGATGTCAGTCAATAAACTCGACTATCACATTGCCAACTTCACACTAGGCTTAACAAAGACTCGCGATAGTACTGAGTTTGACTCTTCTACGCAATCGTGCACGTACCTTCTGGCGCGCACTGACGAGTGGGCTGACACATTCTGGCATTCTGCTGCTCTAACGCCTGAGAAACTTGCGCTTCACGGGCCTTTATCTCTTCTGGTGTAAGGTGCATCTTGTCTTTAGCATCAGGAACCGCCGTTCCAATACCTTTGGGTTTCAGTCCCCTTACATTCACCGTTTTGCCGAACATTTGCTTGATTTGTTCTGGAGGAATACCTTGGGCCAGCGCACGGCGAATTAGCCTCTCGTTCCTACGACGGGCTCTAAACCGACGCTCGCGCCTGCGGATAAGGACACGTCGCTTGTGTTGCTCAAGCTGCTTCGGCGTCATTGCGCGTACTGTCTCTTCATCAGTGTCTTCCTCTTCTGACTCATCTTGATCATCATCGTCATCGTCACTATCGTCTTCATCCTCATCCTCATCTTCATCATCTTCATCCTCATCCTCTTGATCTTCGTCGTTCCCTTCTTCCTCGGCCTTTTGACTTGCATTGGGCTTCGACTTGCTCACCGGACCCGTCTGTCGCTCGCTCGCACCATCATCTGACTGAGATATCGCGTGAGCCTTGTTGGCGCGCTCCTCCGCCTCTCGTAGTTTTTCCCGTGCTCGGGCAGCTACCGCTTCAGCCTCTTCAGCCTCGCGTTTTAGTTGCTCCAATCGCATCTCCTCTTCTACTTGTTGTTGCTGGACCTGCGCGTGGCGCTCCACTTCTGCAGCTGCAGCGGCTACTGCTCGTGCAGCTGCCTCAAGATCAACAGGTGAGACATTGCATACGGAGAGCATTGTTGGCGCAATATTAGCAGCAACACCCACAGGTGATAGATTCGTAGATGGCACGTCTCTCCTAATGGGTTGTGGAGAGCTGCTGCTGGTAGGGCTTGCAGCAGTCGGCGATGCAGCGCTAGGTGCTGCAGGGGTTGGTGTGACCGGGGGCTGAAGGGCCAATGAGTGTGTGGACGCAACAGGAGCATGGAATGCGGGCTTGGGGGAGAGTGAGCCATCCGCTTTGATGGCTTCAGCCGCTGCTTGAGACGCCTGCTTCGCGGCGACTGCAGCGAGGTCCTTGGAGCTGGTAGATGTTACCTCGGGTTTAGCAGTGGTTGATCCACCAGAGTTTGTCTTTTCCTCCCTCTTTGTAGCCTTCTTAGCCGTTGCATCATCTGCGGTGGATGAATCCTTCGATGTGCTAGTCTTTGCCGCCCCAGTGAGCTGTGTAGAGGGTTTCAATTCGGAAGATTCGCTGCGCTTTAACACAGACTGAGGCGTACGTATAGCTGATGGCGATACGAGTGGATCCACCGGCTCAGCAGACTCTCCAGATTTCTTAGAAGTCAAAGACGACACGTTCGGGCTTGAGACCGCTGGAGAGTTCGATCCAGCAGCAACAGTCGATGAGGTTGAAGGTGAAGACGCAGCTGTTCCGTTCGTTTTTTCTTCCCCTCCTGGTGCCCCTGCGCTTTGATCCGTACAGTTGTCGTGATGAGATCCGTTGTCACCATCGTCTCCGCTCTCGTCACCATCGTCATTGTCACTATCGCCGTTGTTATCAGAGCCTTCAGGTTCTTGAGTTAGTTCATGGGCGAGACGGGATAATCTAAGCTTAGCCACTTCCGTCCAGTTTTCCCACATTTCCTTGCCTTCTCCTTTGATTCGGGAGCTAATAATGGGCATTGCAAGCGTGACCGCGAATCCGTAGTTGAAGTAGTAGCCACCCAGCAAAATCTGCAGATGGCACTGTCGAGCATTGGGTACGTCACGCACAAACCAGATATCGGTGACGCTAAATTGGGTCCCGAAGATGACATCAGGGGTTAGAGCACGAGTGACCATTTGAAATCCATCTTCGAGTGGAATTAACCTTGAAACACGATGAAGCCTAGTGAAGCTACTGTCGACCTTCATCTTGGCCTTGAATTTCCGTTCTTTAGTTCCTGGGGTTTCGAATCGAGGATCGACAGGTGCACCGGGCGCGCGAACGTAGTCTTTCCAATGAGTCGTTACAATTTCGATATCACCACGCAGCGCATGGAAGTCTGCAATTGAAAAAACAGCCTTGTCAGCTAAGAAGAATTCATAGAACTGGCGTGAGGTCAAGTTGAAATACTGATCGATCACAACAACCATATCCTCAGAATCGCCCTCAGGAGGAGGGTACTCTCCGAAATCAATCTCTGGTCCAGGATCGTTCGCCTGGCCGATGTTGACGTTGGAGCCAAATGTGCTTCCGTGCGAACCTCCTGCAGCATTCGAGGTTTTCTGACCCTTCTTGGCACGTTTTTTCTTGGCCGTAGCTGAGGCACCTGCCTCTTCCTTCTGTCGAGCTTCGAAAGCACGCACAGTTGCCTCGCGCTGTCGCTCAGCCTCAAGCTTCGCCTGCTGAGCTTGGTTTCTTAGTGCTTCCAGGTCCGGTCCTTCGCCCTCTCCTTTCTCTTGAGATCCAGAGGATGGACTTTCGGGGTTGGTACAAGTCTTTGCCGTTGTTATCACATTAGCATCCAGCACTTGGATACTAGACTCAATTTCAGCCGCTTCATGGAACTCATCATCGTCCGTGCCATCGGCCTGGTGGATGTTCTGTGGGATCTCGAGCTTGCCCTTGACTTCGTCATTTTCACTGCGAGGCGAGCCATGTGCGGTTTTTGAGGAAACTGAGCCGCCTGCGGGAATTTGAGCACCGCGCAACGATTGAGACATGGGATCCGATTGCGAAGAGATGGGTCCGCTCTTGGGATCCTCGATCTGCTTCTCCTTCGACGCTGAAGTTGCGGAAGAAAGACTTGGGCTGGTGGCTTCTCTGGAGCTTGTTTCGTTACTTCGGACGAGAGAACCAATCCAATTCATAAGCAGGCTTCGCCAGCGAGTGTATCAAGTTGCGAGAAGCAGGATGAATTGCGAATTACACCCAGAGAGCCACGTATTCTTGCGATATGTCTATAAAACTCGAGTTTCAAGTCAGAAAGGTCAGAGCCTAGTTAGGTAAAGGGATATAAGTCTGCACGTGTAGAATTCGTGCGCTGAACTAGAATAAATACTGCAGCTTTGTGGCAGTATCCGCGACGGAGTGACACGCATATCTCTCCAAAGCATTGACATAATCCCGAGCTTTCATGTGCAAACGTCACGTGGAAAAACACCTGATTTCCTTCCACCCCCAGGAAGAGTAAACGCTTTTGGGACGGGTGTGGCTCGACTTCAACTTAGCTAACGAGCGAAATCCTATTATATTGGCATATATGATCTAGCGACGCGTTCAGATCTCGACGTTGCCACTCAACTTATCTAATAACTAGCATATACGGTCAATTCGGACTCACTCTCGAGACAACTGTGAGCGACACTTCGTGGTCGAGACACTCGGAACGAGCCCGGTTCAGAGCTTTGTTAGACTACGCACACCACGTAGCACACATTCCTGCACAGCACCCGCTCACTTCTACTGTGCCAGTGCTCAAGTCATGCTCTGCTGACCCATGGACTCAGATGACTCAAGGCTGCGCCAAGGCTCGAGGGGCGAACTGCCTGCAAGTTGCAGTGAGACGACTGGAAACCCGGTCGGTTCGACTCAGAGAGGTGGATCTGGTTATTCCCGTGAGCAGCTGGCTGAGGCAAACTCACCTGAACTGCGATCAGGGTCTAGGTGGGGCCAGGCAACCAGTTCGACGTCCCTCGGCGTGAACGACAGCAATACGGCACGCGTTCGAGCAAGGGTGGAGGGCGTCGACATTGAGACTCCGCCAGAAGAGCGAATGCATTCCCACACTCGCACGGATGACTCGAAGCACGGAAGCAATCATACTGAGAACGACACTGGGAACGTTGATATCAATTTGTTTCAGTTCGGTTCCAAAGAGTACATCTCACCATGGTCTATTGGCCCCACGGCTCGTGACATCACCACGCTTGTGATGGATGTTACGCTAGGTCTGTCAATGTTATTACGTGGCGTCTGGGATGCCTTACAAGTGATTCCACAAACGGCCATGCTCAAATCAGTGTGGAAAGTTGTAAGGCGACTCATTGAGGCCGCACTCTCGCCCAAGCAACTGTTTCGTGATCTGAGATATGAAGCGAGTTACCATTTAATCGACTGGTTGCCCCAAATCTTGGGGTTCTCAATTCTCATTGTCATCTTACCAGCAGCAGCACGAGCATTAGTTGAAGCGGCAACGTATCTCGTTACCTGGGATATTGGATTTGCGAACGAGCGATCCATGCTCCTGTTCTTGCTGCTTCGCATTGTGCTTGTGAGGCCGTTCGATAGATGCTTTTTGTGGGGTTTGAGATATATGAACCCTAGCTTCGCTTTTGAGTTGGCTTCTTTACCTGCCCCTCCAACTCATATTCTGGTACGCGCCTCGTTGATGCGTATTCTCTCTGTTCGCACGGCCTTGGCACTTCTATGGTTTGTTGCGGAAACGCTTGCGGATGCTCCGCAAGCATCATTTGTTACATCCGCCTTCAGTTTTCAGTGTGAGAGCTCCTCGATATCCGCTTGCAAGAGTCTTGAGTCGCAATGCGTACCACTCTTCGATACTTTCTTTCAACCATATTGCTGGAAAGCTTACCCTTCGTTTCAGCGTTCTCTGTTCCTAGCGACAGCGGGTTACCTGGGAGACCCATACTCAGGTGTGCCCTCGGACCTGGATCCGACTCAGATCACTGCCGATATCGAGCATCCAAGCATAATCGGCCGCATTATTGGCACAATCATTTACATAATGCAACACTTTATTGTTGGCGCAGCGCTGGCACGCGAGTTGTTCGATCCTGTTTTCTCGAGAGTTTCATATTACTTAGGCAAACGCTTCACATCTAAACTCGCAAAGGACAGTCTAAGAACAGCCCTCGACTCGGATGGCAATCCACGCAGACGAACTTCAGTGATGCAGCGTGTACGATGGGCCCTGAAGCGATTGCAGCAAAGCCTTTACGACGTTCTATATCTAGGCCCAATGACATTCCCAACATACGCTACAGCATTCAATCTCAGTGACGCGTTGGCGCAAGTGGACCGGCTTGCACGACCGGTCAGAGACACTGAAGCACTGCAAGGGTTTGAACGATACTTTTTGGTGAAGCCTTGGGATATTGACTCTCCACAGGATTGGGATCTCAGCGAATATCAAAGTTCGTACGTGGAGATAGCCACCTTGGCTCCAGAAAGCTCTGACAGTATTCGATTGCCCTCTCACACTTCTGGCGGTGCTAACCGTCCGCTTTCCGCCTTGACTCGCCTGTCAATGCAGGCTAGTGATACAAGCATGATGGCATCAGAAGAGTCGCGGATGGTTTATTCAGGAACTAATCTGGGAATCACAGCCCCTGCTCCTATCTCCACAAGGAATCCGGCATCGATTCAAGTTAGACCTCGAACACCTCGATTTTTCTCGTTTCAAACTCAGCCTTCTACCCCCGAAACGTCTGATCGCAAGCTAGAAGGGTCCCACAACTCTTCATTCCTGTTTGTTGCGTCCTCGGTTGATCCCGAATTTGCACCTGTGTCTCCTCGTACACCCCGTGGAATGTCAGCGCGTGGAAGTCGAGGATCCATTGTTCGAACTCTTACGGATAGCCACAGCAGTGATTCGAGGCATTCCGTCCCCTCAAACAATAATTCACCGGGATATAGGGACCCTGTTGTTTCAACTACTGAGCACGCACATTGTATACTTTCCCACTACTATGATGACGCGTTCGATCGTGTATCCTTCAGTTCTGAGGGTTCGGCCAGAACTGGCCTCAATGCCAGCGAAGATGGATTTGCCAGCAGTCAAAACAGCTTAAGTGGGAGTTGGGCTTCGACACATGCAACAAGCGTCCCAACTGGCAATCAACCGAAACATTGTGCACGTAATCGCGGTCACAGAGCTGATGTGTTCGAGATTGAAGAGGTGGCTGTACAGGACGATGTCACCTCCCAGGCTGAGCAGAAGACCATAACTTCTCGTCCACCACTGGGTATCGAAGATTTGGTAGCTGACACGCCTCGAGTAGGTGACGTTGAATTCAGATTCGATCGTCTTGATCCACGTTCAATCGATCAGGTTGCCCTAGCCTCCTCGCTGGCGGCAGCCGCGGCAGCGCTCCCTGACGACGTTAGCGATCGATCTGCAGCTACTGCGTCATCGCCTCGTTCTCCAACCATGGCTCTACTCAGAGCGCGTGCAAGTCAGGTCGCAATGCAGTCGTCGTATGTGACATCTTTGCTGAACCCTCCACAATCCGCAGATGCAGCAAACGAGACACATCCCCGAAGGTCAAATCAGATCCCCAATTCTCTCCGACACCGTCAAGAGGAGGGCGCTTCCAAGGAAGATGCAGGAATCCATGAGAATTCACCGGGCAACCTATCGCCATCCGCAAGCTCTAGTGACAACATGCCAGCGCATGAACCTATATCGGAAGTTGTCGTGCAACTCTTGAAGCACCCAAGCTCTGTGGTGGCTCATTGGCGACGAGACAGTGCATTGATTCATGAACGGATACCTGACCCACCCTCATCTGGAGGATCATCCGAACCATCCTATATACTCCGCTTCGCTTTTGTCTCTTCGTCATACGCCGTTCGTGCGTATCTCGCTGGAATCGGATTCGTCTTTCTCTTCCTTGTCACGTCCCTCCCGTACTGCGCTGGAGGCCTCCTAGCTTTTCATCTAGCGGCCGCTGCCGGGATGATCCTTGCCGTAGATATGGCACGTCCGTCCATGTTGGCGAGAGCAACGGCCCTCCGTACCGTCCAGATGCGAACTGCAAGTGCATCAGATGCCGAGACGATTGAGCACACAAGCCTGGATGATGTCGCCAAATACTTGACCGCTGCCGTTTTCACGGCATCGCTTCCAACGTTCCACGTCCCGAGTGGGACGACACCCTCTATATGGGCTTCGTTGAAGTCGAATGTAACATTCTTTATATCCTTGTGCCGCTCTCTGACTGACCCAGACTTCTTCTTTGGATGGGAGGTGGCTCGACCACTTCTTTGTTCCTCGGCTTGGTTGCGTCAAGCCGTACGAGACGTGGTGCACTCCCCGGTTGCTTCAGGTGTTCCGAGAGCTTCAGCGTATCAGTCCACCTCATTTGCCTCCAATCACATGACCCTGTGAGTTGGGCGGGCAGTGTAGTTTCAGCTCGTCACTTCTCACCACTGCTTGAAAATTCGAAAAATTTTTTTTATGGTGTTGAGCTAAACTGCAGGGGCGACGAAATACGGGAATGCAGGCGTGTATATGCAAACAGGAATTGTATAATAGACCTTTATTGATGTATATGATTTATTGTCACTCCGCATGTAGACCTAAATCGCTGCGAGTTCCAGGTTCGAATTGCCACTCACTCTGCCCTTACCGTTACTCGTGGTGTGAATCAAGTAGATTGAGTGACGCTGAGGGGGGCTTCAGGACATTGACGCCGTGGTAGACTAGGACACTCGTAGTACCCTTGATGCACCGCCTAGCTGCCTAAGCTACGTCTCTAAAGCATGCAATCTGCGACGCTACGCAATTCTGGGGATGCTGAAGAGGTGCTTTCGGCGACCTCTCTGGGCGCGCCGCAGAGGCAGACTGACACATGGCCCCCTTCATCGCTCACCAAAGAAGCGCCTCCGCGTCCTTCCTCGGCTGCAGTCTACAGTGGCTCTCGAACCAAGGGATATGGTCCACCAAAGGCAATGAAGTCGAGCGTGATTGTACCAAACTTGGAGAGGGTTCAGGCACGACTTAAAGAGTTGGAAAATGAGGAGGCAGTGCAAGACGGCACGGTAAATTCTCGGTGTGAAGGGACAGATCGCACTGATGACGCCCTAAGTGGCCTCATTTCTATCCCCACAAAGCTCCCATTGCACTCGGCTAGACAACGGCCACAGACTGCTCCAAGGATACGAAATCCAGATCCGCGAGCTTCTGTTGGGCGAGAGATTGGCGGTAGCACAGCACATCTATCGACATCTCCATTATCTCTATCACTGACGGCTGGGCACAGCACGGGCTCAACAGCACCAGGAGAAGGACTCATCACAAGTAAGCCAGCGCCCGTACAACACGAAAGGCTGCGCCACCAGTTGTCGCAGGCTTCATCTACAGCTTCAGAGCTTTCGGACCTCCCCATTCCTCCACCTCCTCAGATCGTAGGTGCGAAGCCGCATGCACCGAGGAGCAAATCTCCCACGACTAAGGCCAAAGTGGCTCGAGTTCCCGGGAGTATGCAGCGCATCTTGAGTGCGTCAGAATATGTGAAGTCGGTGGCCTCATTACTAAATCCCGGCAGCGGGCTTGACGCAAGCCTTCTTCAAGAGGCTGCTCCTAATGGCATAGCTCAGAACATCCCACAATCTCAACAGGTTGCTGCCATCTCAGCTCTATCAAACCCAGCACTACCACCAGAGGTCACAAATGGCCTCGTTGAAGCAGCAGCGACATTATCTCATCAGACCCTGGAACACGCTGCGATGCGAGTTTGGTGGCTGGAGCAAAACTGTAAGCTGCTCCGCGATGATGCTGCACGTCAGTCATCGCTGGCAAAAGACGCAACCGAGAAGGCGCAGCGCTATGAAGTCGTGTCAGCCCAGCTTAAGCACTTGGTTCATGAGAACGAGGTGCTTCGCCGAGCGCTTGCTGAGCTGCATGCGAATCGTGCGGCTCAAACCGAGCAGTTGCGGGACTCCATCCTACGCGCAGTGAGTGCACAGAAGAAGCTCATTGTGGAGAAAAACGCAGAGCTTGGGCAGAAGGTCATGGAGCTCCAAAATGAACTAGCACAGAAGAATGTCCTTCTGGAGGAGCGCCTAACGGCTGTGAAATTAGCTGAGGAGGAAAGAAAGGCAGCGAACACATTGATACAGCGACAATCACATGAAATATCTGAGCTGCAGGATAGACTGCGTCGTTGGGAGAAATTGTGTGAGCAGGAACAGAGCAATGCAGCTCAAACGTGGGAGAGCGCTCGGAAGATGGAAAACGAAGTAGAGCATCTCAAGGGAGAGATGCAGATTCTTCGTCAAGAATTGGAGGAAACACGGTCTAAGCTTGCAGTCAGTGAGACCCGTGCTGAGAACTACCGCGAACGCGTGGAGGACGCGGAACGTGCGATGCGAGAATTGAGATTGCAGCTTGACCGAGAGAAGGATCAGCTGGTGCTTGAGCGTGCTGCCAATGCTTCTAAGACAGCCGAACTGGAATCTATGAATCGAAACTACGCCCAGCTGCAAGACCAGTGCGACACTCTAAATCGCCAACTACAACGCAGTAAGGACGAGATCGAGATTCTCAGGCTGCGTACTGCCGGAAGCGACAAATCGTTTGAAGCACATCGTGTGCAAATGGCTCAGCTCGAGAATCAGAATAGGGAGCTGAAGGAAGCGGTCCAACGACGTGATGCAGATCTCGAAAAGGCCTCCCAACGGCTGAATGACCTATTGCTTACCCAGAGCCTAAAGGAGAAGGAGCTTTCAAGCGCCCTAGCAGCGCAGGAGTCGCTCAAACAGAAAGACGATACACTCCAACGCATCATTGACAAGCTGGAGACAGACTTAAATTCGAGTCGAGCGCGTGCCAACATGCTCGAGGATGAAATCAAGCTCTCAGCCACTCGACTCGAGCGGGCCATTGCCGAGCGTGCACGGAGCGAAGAAGCGCTTCGCGAATCAGAGGCCGCTCGAGCAGCTCTTGAAGCTTCGCAGAGGGAGTGCATGGCCAAGTTACGGGAGAGCATGAGCGCGCGCACAAACCTCGAGACACAGCTTCAATCTCAAGGTGCTGAGCTACGTGGACTTACGAAGCAGTTTATTCAGCTCCAGAATGAGACACTCGACCTGCGCTCCATGCTCCACGCCAAGACCGATGGTCTTGCCGCAGCGAAAATCGATCGTGATCGAATGGAAGAGCTGCTACGCTCACAGATCGCACAACTGGATGAACGTCAAACTCAACTTCAGGCGGAACTGCGAGAAGCGCGCGAAGAACTCGCTCGGGTGCAGGGTCTACGTGAAGCCGAGAACCTTGCAGCCGAGAACGAGCTCAAAATGTGGAAGCGGCAGCTTGCGCGGCGCCGGGAGAATCAAGCGAATCCTCTTGTCATCCCCGTAGACGTAAGTGGTCGGCAGTCCTTGTCCTCAACACCAGTTCCACTCGAACCAGGCTTGATGAGTCCTCTCCCAACTTCCAGCGCCCGCAACACGCCTTCTCCAACGACGCAACCTGATCTGTAGTAGAACTGAGTGGTTGCTCAGCTTTTCAATGTATACAACGTAGCAAGATAGTAGTGGACGACTTCCTGACCACCTGTCCGTGCACCAAACTTTAATACACTATTTGCAAGTGATTCTCTCTTCGGGTGATTGAGACAGCCAGCAGACATCGACACCAGTTCCGCGATGGAGGCTACAGGCACATGTACCGTAGTTTAGTCTACGATGACTTATTACCAGGCACACGGTCAGGCTGCTCGTTAGCTAAGTACTACTCGATGGTTCTACAAATTCCAACGTACCAGGGGTGCTGGAAAAAGAGAAACGGCTCGTTTCGAGTACATTTCCGACGTCTCGCGATTACGTCCTGGGTAGTGTGCATATGTGCATAGATGTTGTAATCAAACGTATATCTATCTGATAACTCGTACTGGACTATTAAAACGTATCCAAACTGCTTCAATGCGTCACTTTGTCTCACCCGTTACATTTTCTGTGGACAGACTTAAACCATTTAGCTCTAGCGTGCCTCTGCTTGTACCCTGCAGCGGCTCTGTTCCCTCTGGACGCAAGACAAACGATACGCCCAGCTCGCGAACCATGGCTCAACCCGCCTACTTTAGCGCTGGCCCCATGGCTTCGTATCCGGAACAGTCCCAGAATGGGCAGCTGAGACTACATGCACTTTCAGTTGAAGAGGTGTTCAACCTTAAAGCTCAATTTGCCGTGTACGACGCCGACGGCAATGGATTTCTAACTGTGGCCGAGCTACAGAACATGCTGCGGGTCATGAACTTCCACTATAACGACACCTTTATTATGCGACTCTTTGCCATGACCTTTGCAATGCGAGGGAGAATGAACAAGCCCGAGGGCACGACTACAGATCTAGACGGTATTGGTGGTGATGCCGGTGCCCAAGCGGTTGCCGAGCTCATTTCTCGTGGTTTAACCATCGATGATGTCATGCTTTTCATGCAGATCTTCCTAACAATCAATGACATTGTCATTGCGTCTATCCAGCGAGAGTTTGATGTAATCGTCCAAGGTCGTATGACACTGTCAGCAGAACTCTTGCGCATCTTGACGAGTTTGGTGGACATGGACGAAAGCGAGAACATTAGTCTGGCTGCTGTACGCAATGAACTGCTAATAGCCATGGGAATGCAACCCGAGCCTGAACCGACCAAGACAGGGGTTCTAGAACAGAAAGAACTGACACCATCTCCTCCTCCCCCATCGTCTCACCCGACATCCATTGCTGATCAGCGGTCCGAAGCAAGTGTAACCGCGACTGTGACTCAGGAGTCTCACTCTTCTCTACCACCCAGCATGAACCTTTTGTCGCAGCCGGGGTCGCAGGCCGAGCCTCTGGCCGAGCGTCAGGCCCAAGAGTCGCAGGTTCCGCCACCTCAGTTGCCACCTCAGTCTCCATCACGACCACCGCGGCCACAACTCCATCCTCAAGGTGGTGCAACACCTCGACCGGTGCAGCCTACTCCAAGCAGCGATGACCAGGTCGTAAAGCCTGCAACCCCTCAAAGGCCGGTGACATCTGTAGCGAAACCGCAACCACCGACTTTACCCAGCCTGCTAGAACTTGACGAGTCAGACATTGCTCTGCTGCGGGAACGCGCTCGGCTTCTGGATGAAGAGAATGACTACCTAGACCAAAGCGTGGCACTCTTTTCTTATTTCTTTGATCCTCAGAAGCGTGGTTCATTGTCCGTATCAGACGCTCGACGATGTCTGAATGCGCTTGGACTTCCTCCATCAGAAGCACCGCTCAAGCTCCTCTCGCTTAAGCAGGCAGACGGCCGAGTGACCTTGGACCAATTGAAAAACGTTTACCGATATCTTCTTGTGCTACACGCAAGCAAGGGCATTGAGATGCACCGTATTCGCGCGTACTTCCAGCAAATTGATTCAAACGGAGATGGTGTCCTCACGCACACCGAGTTTGCGGGTGGAGTACAGGACTTGTTTAATCAAAAGGCAGATGACGCACTATTTCTTTCAGAGAGCGCAGTCCCAGGTTTGTCTATTCCTCAAAGTCTCGATTACGGAGGGTTGATTGCGGCTAGAGCTCGAGCTCGTCAGGTAAAAGCACTTCGATCATTCCCGCCCACCATCACGGCGTCTACGCCAGGCGATAACCCCCAACGGCTGACTTACGAGTCTTTCCGTACCATGCTGTTGAATCTTGAGGAGAAAGGAGACAATTCCGCGTATATTGGCGGCTTGAGATTACCTGAAACCAAACTGACCGCGCGCGATGCTGAGCTTCTCTTTGCTCTTGCAGATCTCGACGAAAACGGTACCATATCCCTCGAGGAATTCATTTATCTCTTTGGACAGCTTGGAGGTGCTGGTGCCGGCATCGGTGGCGATGGAGCTACCACGGTCACGCAGCGGCTTGCACGCATGCACGATCCAATGACTCCCATCCCTACCAATCCAATGCAGATCCAACAGGACGTCGCGCTACTCTTGCTGCTAAAGTTGATTCGCGCGAAACTACCTTCACCGCTTGAGTCGCTTTACGACTTCATGTATGCTCCGGCCCACTATCGCACTCCATTGTTCTCCATTTTGGATGGGCATCCATGGTACACTCTTGCTGCAAAGGTGTCTCCGAAGCTTGACCACACTGGGACAGGTTTTGCCAACTTGAGGCCAAATCCAGCGCTCGCTGTCGAGGCAGATCCCGTGTCCAACTCTAAGCCTACAGGTGCCGCCGGCATGGGCAAGGTATTTGCTGCGGTTGTGCACTCATCCAGCGCAGCTGCAATTCCTCTGAATCAGCTCCTACCTCTCCCAGGCTCTGTGGGAACAGGGACAGGGTTCCCATCTCATGTAGAACGCCTAGAACGGTATTTGCTCCGCGCTGCCGCACCGCTGCGACCCTTACCTACATCGCTTTCAACAAAGGAGAGCTCTGGGGGCGGATCGATTCTTGGCAACATTGAACCACAATCGTTCTTGGGCTCACTTGCCTCTTTAACACTCGGTGAGAAGAAGCGTGCAACATCTGGTCCTGGTATCACGGAACCTCCACTTGCACTCTCAGCCATGTCGATTACCTGTCGTATCTTGGACTCCATGCGATCCACGACATCGATTTCCAGCTCTCCAGCTGCCAGTTCGGAGCCGACGGTATTGGGCGGGTCGGCTGCAACCATGCCCTCCCCACCCGGCACCAGCCTATACCACGCTTCGATTGCAACTGGAATTGCAGCTGCTGGTATCGTTCGATTGCCCCCCTCGGCTGCGGCGGTGGCGCTGCAGCGAAAGAATAATCAGAATCAGCTTACTCACTCTAGTAGCGCACAGGATCCATGGAAATCCACCATGGTCGGCTCGGAAGTTGCGGTACGAGCGCCATCTGTTACAGCGGCTGCACAGGCTCAGGCGTTGTCCACATTGCAAGAGGCCTCAGCAGGCAGTTGGCTGTCTGCCAATCCGACAGTTGCACTTCGTGGAGACGAATTGGGTCGATGGGGAGAATTCATCCCTGCCTGCGCGCTCGAGGTGACCATGCTCAGCGTCGAAGGCCTCCCATCACCTGCACCTAGGATAGCAGATTCGGTGGCGGGTGCACGCATTCGCGTGTTGCTATTTGACAATCGACGGCCGGTTTCAAATATGCACACAGTTAAGGCCAAGTTCGCAATTCCAGGAGCGGTTGGTGGTGGAAAGCTACGTCCTAACGAACTCACAACCGATATTGGCTTTGTAAAGTGGCAATTCCCGGACACAGTGCCTGAACCAAACCCGAATGGTGACGTGGATTGGCATCAATTCGTCGTCAAGACCGATAGGCCCAACACTTCGCTCGTTTTCGAGCTTTCGTTGTTGCTGCGCAGACGTGACGCGCGAGCTGGTCAGACATCTACACTCGCGGTAAATGCAATGCAACGTTCTCATCGTAACCTATTGTTGGGACATTCACATGCCCCAAGTGACTACTATGAGCTGTCTGCTGGATGGGCTCAGCTGGACATTTCATTGCAGGATCTACTGGATACAGGCAAGCTTCCTATCCGCGACCTGGATTTGCCCATTCACGCTGGCTCTTTCTTTGCCGCTGAGGCCGTGAATCCTGCGGAGTCTGTGGGTGGAGATGCTGTGACCTCTGGAACCCCCGGCTACGCTCAACGGCGCCAGGGTAAGCTTCCTGATCCTGTCCTGAAGATTCGTGTGACTCCCGTCGAACTGATCAAAGCTGGACGTCGTATCCAACAGCTGATTATGCACGCGCCCGTAGACGCAATCTTCCCTACAAACACTGTTCGAGTTGTGCGTCTCGCGCGTGAGCTGATCCGCGATGAGCTCGCCGAAGGTCTTATTACTGCGGACAAGAACACTACTACCTCTTCCACGAGTAACTTATCATCCGGCAATGCAGGGGATCCCTTAGGCCTACCCTCTAGCCATACCAGCACGCACACAACTTCAAGTGGCTCCATATGTTCGCTTTCCACAGGAGCTGTCTCGTCATGGCCCCTTCAGGTGCTGAACTTTATCCTCTCACAGCAAGACGCACTGCAAGCCTTTGCTGAGCTCTGGCAACGTGCAAGAAAAACTATTCCTTCCAACAGAAGGCGTGACGATGGTGGCTCGAGCTCCAGCTCAACTCGCGAGCTTTTCAGGAGGTCATTGATTAAGTTGCTACCGATGATGTCGGCTTCTTCGCGAGTCCTGCCACCCCTGATCGTAGGCGTCACTGATCTCATCCGACTAGCATTCTTCAGGTCCGTTGCAGATGATACCACAGACCCATTTGTAGCTCTTGCTAATGATACGCTACGACCAGGATGGGTCCGCGGGCGTGGTCTCGTCTCCGACCATGTCACAGCGAGTATCGGCACGTTGCAGTCCGTGGCTCCCGCCGTCATGAACGAGATGCTTGTGAACTACGTCGCTCAAAACTTTGCATCGAGGCTGCGCGCCGTCGATCTCTTAGAGGAAGAGGCAAGCGATCGAGTGTTCAGCGACGATATGTACAGCAGGCCATTGTCACGAGCTTATTACCTCACCCATCGCCCATTCGACACCTCGGAGGTGGTCTATGACAGTATCGGTCGTCTCAGTGAGGACCGCTGGCGCGTTCTCAATCACACACACGCAATCCAACGCACGCATCTCGTAGAGGTCTTGCAATCCTCAATGGCCGAGAACGTTGAGTCAAGCGCAACCGAAAGCGGCGTAGCAGGACGCTATTAAACGCGTCCATCACCTCACTCCTCCATACACACGACATGTATGTCTTTTAGTTCGTTTTCATGTGATCGTATTTTGTTGATTTGACTTGTTTTCGTTTTATTAGACTACGTTTATCGGTCTTCCTTAGACTGTACACATTATGAAGCGAGATTCCTTGTCTTGGGTTGGACTCGAACTACGCCAATGGAATGATATTGTAAGAGTTCATCCCTAGCATTCATAAGCTGCTTGTGCCAGCATCGTGCGGTTTGGCCGGCTGTGGGCTTACAAATGTCTTATGCACCGTGGATCTTGATGGGTTCGTCGGGGTCGCAGATCTTGTACTTTACAAGGAACTCAGCCGCCTCTCGTCTTCGGTCACCCTGCAACTGGATAATTTCGCTTCCGTCCTCATCGCGGAGGATGGTACCGTTTGTGTTGAACATCTAGAATGATGGCAAGGGCGAGGGACGGTAGGTGAGTGGGTAAACCAGCTTCTGGTGGGCATCGTTTCGCCGCGAAAACTACCGCAAGACCGACCTCGATTTCAATCAGCAGCACTACAGTTCGATAGAATGAAAAAGATACGATCTACCTACCTTACGCATGAATCGGAGGATCTTGTGGAGGTCAAGGTCAGGTGCGAGGCCAGCAATGGTCGTCAAACTCTTGCGGTTGTTACGCTGCTGGTTGCGGATGTGTACGACCGACATGGGGCGCTTGGCGAAGTCGCCAACGGCTGAGCGCTCCTCATGTTCTTCGAAGGACTCTATACGAGGTGCGGATGAAGTCACGCGGGTGGGATGTCAGTGAGAGATGCAAGGTACGGAGGTGTAGAAGCGATGAATGCCTAGCGATTGTGGGTTTAGGGCGACATGCTGGTACATTTCCTAGACTATCTAGAAGAAAAAACGACATAATTACGTACCGATATCTGTGCTCTTGAAGATAACGTCGTAAGTGCTCATGATGAAACACTATTCCTCGAGATTTACCTTCCTAAAGGATGTACTTCTTTTGTCATTCCTCCCTTCGGTCCGTGACTGCGGGTTACGGCCACGAAAAAATTCCCTACAACCGACAGAGGCTGGCAGCCTTCGAACAGGTGGCTGCCTCTCGCTGCAGCACCTTCTGAGACCCAAGACTGCAGCTCCTATATCTGGCATGCTACTGGCTTGGGGCCAGAGAATAAACATGGCCACCTTGTAATCTACAATATTCCCTATTGACACTCACCCTAGACCACTCATAGCTCGAGTATTTCAGCTCCCAACAGAATCCGAGTTCAGGCGCTCATCGTGGGAATACGCACTGAATTGCATACCAAATAGAGTTCTTTATTCGCCCGAACTGGGCCAGACACAGTTCCCACTCTCAGATCTCCCTGGCCAGTCCAAGGCCCAGAGTCCATCGGTATCACCCCAAGCGAGCTGGTGAAGCGGGCACCGATCGCCAAAACTCGGAGCTCGGAAAGTAGTTCCAATCCACCTTGATTGATGACTTTGATTTGCGTATGGTGGTAGTTAGGGAGGCGGGTAAAATTGCTCCTTCGGTATGGCATGCCATATGATTCAACTTGCCCACGTTTGCAAGCTTCCGAATTGCACTTACTCGTCGTAAAGTGTTCATTTCTAAGCGCTCACTTTTCCCCGCCCTGTGCCTTCTGTTCGGTGTTGTGGCGCTTGAATATGAGTAACCACACTCGTTCCTGTGCACAAACCTCCGTGTACTAGACTAAACTCACTCCATGCAATTGTATCGACTGGTGCTCAGCTAACATTTCGTTCTTCAAACACACTAATTCACACCTCTCATACAGCCTCTAGGCACACGCTGCTCGTCTCTGCCCGCCCTCGTGAACGCCTCCACCGCGCTACACGCGAGGAGCTTTCGAGCTGGCTCCCTTGCTCCGAAAAGGAGACAAGCTGTCTTACTTTTATCCGTGGTATTTAGCCACACGAAGTCTGCACTAGAGCGTAGAGCAGCAGGTGCACGTGCTGCACACCGACTACGGCCTAACCCATGGGATTCGGTCGTCAAAAGCGGCACTCTGCGACAGATGAGTGTGCGTGGCCACTGGTATCACCGCAGCATTGGAAAGACTTGTGTATGCGACAATGTGCTGCCAGAGCCCCAGTCAGCCTCGCCAATCCACTTAGGGCACGAACGGAAGTCACCGAGTCTATCAAGAAGTCAGATGAAAGGATTCGGATAGGCCCCACCTCCGCCATGCCCAGTAGTAATGCTAGGTTACTGAGATGTACAGCACAAACCGTCAATCGTACCTCTTCTTTTTCTCGACATCCGCATATTTCTAAATCTTACTTTACATCAACGAATCGTCTATTTACATTTTTCACGTTCGTGTATTTGCTTTTCCTCTCTTTGGATATTGCTCACAGCCAAAATATCACAGAGTGTGATCCCGCGACTCAGACTTTCGGCGAGAATGATCGACCGTTCTGCACGTTAGACAACTGTGGTGGACAAGCACCAGAAGGCTGCTGGTGTGATCCCGCATGTTGCACTTCAGGTCGAGGCGACTGCTGCTCAAACTACTTCCAGGTTTGTTTCGCGCCGACCATCGCTTCAGTGTCACCACAGCGGGCTTCTACAAATCCAGTCAGCGTTGTTATCACGATCTTCGGCAAATTCTTCACGACATCCGGTAGTTTGGCCTTAGGAACTTTCACGATCCCCGAAGAAAACGTGGTATCGTGGTCAGGGACAGAGATCAAGTTCCAGCTTCCAGAAGGTTATGGTCGAAACCTTCCAGTCACGGTTACGAATCAGTGGGGCTTTGTCAACCTGGTTGAAGCGCCTGGTTTTTCGTACGAAGTTCCTCGCCTGGATGCTGTTTCACCGACATCAGGACCCACCTCGGGAGGCACTCAGTTCACTATCATTGGTAGTAACTTCGGCCCTCCGAGCGCGCCACTGCAGGTGCTGTTCAGTGGTTCGAAGCAAGCGACGGTGCTCAGTCACACTCACACAACGATTGTTGCCATCTCACGCGAAGGTCAAGGTCTCAACATTCCTGTCACTGTCGTGCAAAACGACCAGACCTCCAATACTGTAACCTGGCGATATTCTCCTCCATCGGTACACTCTGTTACACCTCTGACAACCATCCAAGCATCCACCCTGCTCACTATCCGAGGTAGTTCGTTCGGCACTACAGGTGCGGTTGTGAGAGTTGGCGCCTCCAGTTGCCGAGTGGAGAGCCAGTCACATGACGAAATCAGATGCACTGCTCCTGTTGGCTGCTGCCAGAATCAGATCCTAACAGTTACCGTACAGGGTCAGAGTTCTGCACCCTTTTACGTTGGATACGCACGGCCGACCATCTTCTCCATTGAACCACAGCTGGGGCCAACCATGGGTACTTATGATCCTGAAGATCCAGGCCAATGGACTTATGTGACGATTACAGGTGACAATTTTTATCTCACAGGTACCGTTGCGGTGGGTGATGCCGTGTGTCCAACTTCAGGCTTCTGCTATATCGATTCTTGGAGTAACAACGAAATCATTATGACCCTTCCTGCGGGACAAGGCGCATCTCAGCCCGTCGTAGTAACAGTAGGAGACCAGCGCTCATTGCCAGCTACTTACAATTATTCTCTCCCAGTAATCAAGAGTGTGAATCCACCTATGGGCGACACAATGGGCGGCGTACTCATTACAATTGAGGGTGAGAACTTCGGTACCATGAACACCGTAACCATTGGAGGCGTCGTCTGCCCGGTGTCATCGCGAATTCCCCATACCCAGATTGTGTGTACGCTTCCGACGGGCACGGGCGCAAACTTGCCCGTGCATGTAATTGCAGCCGGCCAACAAAGTTTGGAACCCTATCTATGGTCGTACTTTCCACCCACTGTTGAAAGCGTCTCACCCAACTCCGGATCGACGGAGGGTGGAGTAGAAATTACAGTCACTGGTACCAGCTTTGGTAACAATGGCGTTGTGAACCTGAAGTCGATTGACAGTCCCGAAGAGGAGGAAGGTTATCCCTGTATCATCATGACGTGGAATCAGACCCAGATCACCTGTTCGGTCCCTCCCGGTATCGGCCAGAATCTAGCCGTGGTCGTTACTACGGGCGGCCAGCGCAGTGCATCGGACTCAAATCTTCCAAACGAGGCGCGGTTTAGCTATGATTTACCTGTCATTTCGCAAATATCCCCGCTACACGGACCATCGGCGGGCGGAAACCAGTTGGTCATCACAGGTACTAGCTTAGGATCGGAGCTGCTTGGTGTCACTGCAGTTGTTTCGTTGGTCCAGGCTGGTAACGTTGCACTATGCTCTATTGTATCCCATTTGCATAATCAGATCATCTGTACAGTGCCTCCAGGCATTGGTTCTGAGCATATTGTTCATGTTGAGGTAAACGGATGGACCGCCACAATCGATCCCGCAGGGTCATCTGCTGGCGAACCGTTTGTATACTCGTATGACCTCCCAGTCATCTATGTTATCTCACCACTGGTAGCGCCATCAGGCGGAGGAGCACTGATCACAATTTCTGGGTCGAGCTTTACAACCGGCGGTTCATTGGAGATGCTCGCCCCAGGAGGTGGGGAAACATGGGGCTCAGGAGAAGATACAATCGTGGCTGTTACTATCGCTCCTAGCGATATTATTTCCTGGACGCATTCAGAAATTGTATTTCGCCTTCCTCCTGGTCAAGGAGCCAATCGACCAATACGTCTAACAACGCTTCCAGATCCCTCGAACCCAAGCGTCGCCCCTCCAAGCTTCACCACAGGCCCGGTCGAAGATGGAGGCTCAAGTCCCGATGCGGTGTCGCTGCTTTTTAGTTACGCAGCCCCAACCTTGTCGTCAGTCTCTGTCGTCAGCGGGATCGCGTATACTTCAGGCGGAGCGACGCTTGTGCTCCAAGGTAGTTCCTTCGGGACTACTCCCAAAGTTTATATCGGAGACTCAATTTGCGAAGCAGTGCCTATTTCGCCTGACGAACCTGAACCGGTCAGTCATACTCGTATTGTGTGTAGCCTTCCCAGCGGCCAAGGCCTTGCAAGGAGCATCTTCGTTCGTGCTGGTGGTCAGATCAGCGATTCAATTCCATTTTCATATGCAGACCCAGTCATCACAAGCTGGGAGGTCGCAGAAGAGTTCATGGACATCGGAGGTAGCGGCTTGAGTGTGCAAAGTGGTCCCAAAACGAGTGGGAGCATCCCCATCACTATCCATGGCGATTCCTTTGGCTCCATTTCTGGTGCTGCATACGTCGATATCGGCGGGTTTGAGTGCCCCATTGAGAGTTTAACTCATAACAAGATAGTGTGCACACTACCTCAGTGGCAGGGCCGGGTCAATGTCTTTGTTACAATTGCTGCCGATGTGGGTGAGCCCTTTGCGCAGATCAGCAATTATGTCACTCTTAATTATGCAGGGCCAAGTATCACGGGCTTGGAAGGCGGACCCTTCAATACTGCTGGAGGAGATACTTTGACAATCCATGGCAAGAATTTTGGTGTCTCCTCACCCACGGTGCTTGTGGCAGGCAAACCCTGCGCAGTTCAGAGCAACTCTCATGAGCTCATCACTTGCTCCACACCTCCTAGCGAGGGTCTTGCGTTGACCGTGACGGTCACTGCAGGAGCCGTCACAGCATTCGTGTCAGGGTACGATACACTTGGACCCACAGTTACAGCTATTTCAGGAGGACCTTTTAGAACGCAAGGTGGCGATGTTGTCACCATAGCAGGAAGTAACTTTGGTATATCTGCGGCGAAGGTCACCATCAACGGCAAATCGTGTCCAGTAGTCAACGGCTCAATCAATCCATCACACACGGAGCTTAAATGCACTCTGCCAGCAGGCGTTGGTGCAGGACTTCCGGTCGTTGTAACTATACTGACTCAAGCTTCGGCGGTAAACGAGTATTCGCTCTTGAGCTATGAACCACCATCCATAACATCCGCTGGCCCAGTCATCGCTACCGGGCCGAATGCTGGCCAAGTCGGAGGTGGATCGACCGCTGGAGGCCAGCTACTTACGATTGAAGGTTCTAACTTTGGTACTGCCTCTTTGGCTGGCCTCCTTATGTCCGTTAGCGTTGGTGGGAAGGCCTGCTCGACGACTGGTCCAGGAACGTCATGGACACATAATCGAATTGTTTGCTCGGTTCCCAGTGGAGAGGGCACGGCCAAAGCGATTCGCATTAGCTATGGCTCCGGATTATCCGACTTTGTTGAAAGCAGTGATGTTTTCGCGTACGGCCTGCCTTCGATTCAGTCCGTAAATCCCGACTCGATCGCTACCTCTGGCGGAACAATTACAATTGGTGGCTCGAACTTTGGTCTTACCCCAACGGTTCACGTGTTGGCTGACAACAACATTGACGTCCTCGGGGTCTGCACAATCGTCTCCCGAACGCACTCTCAAATCGTCTGCACCGCCCCTGAGGGTACTGGTAAAGACCTGGGGGTACGGGTTACGGTCGGTGGCCAAACGGTAGTGTTTGAAAATGCGTTCTCGTACAATCCTCCTACGATAACGGGTGTCTCTGGTGCCCAAGGCCCAACATCGGGTAGTGCCGTCGTTACGCTACGAGGCGCAAGCTTTGGCTCAACTCCTGGCGTTGTCACAGTAAATGGTGTGCCCGCCTTGAGTTATATTACCTGGGAGCATACCATCGTGGTCTTTGTTGCACCAGAGGGTGTAGGCAAGAATGTACCCATAGTTCTGACCACATCCACAGGCGACACATTCACAGGTACACAGGCGAATGGAATCGTATTCAGTTACCATAGTCCTACTCTTAGCTCTGTCTCCGGTCCCGTCCCAACAGGGTGGGCGGACGGAGAGGCGAGTCCTTCGCGTGATATCACCATCGTAGGCGCATCATTTTCTGCTTCTGAGACCGCTGGTACCCCCAATGCAGTCGTCACAGTTGGTGGAAAGGTATGCTATCCAATCACTAGCTGGTCTCATAACGAGATCATATGCCGTGCACCGGAGCTCACCGCGGCAAGTGCGGTAGCCCTGCCAGTAGTTGTCCAAGTTGCCGGTGTCTCTTCATCTTCGCTTCAGTTTACGTATGCAGCACCAATCCTTAGCTCATTTTCTCCACCAAATCCACCACCCGCCGGCGGACTCACATTGACGATATATGGTATATCTTTGGGTACCATGGTGAGCGCTCCTACTGTAACTATTGGTGGTAGACCTTGTCCAGTGACTCTTGCTGAACATTCTCGAGCTGAGTGCACACTACCACCAGGTCGAGGCTCAAGCAATGCGATCGAATACACGGTCGCTGGTCAGAGTTCGCTAGCTGGAGGCTCTTCCTTGTCTCTGGCGTATGCTCTCCCAACTGTGACGAGTATCGAACCAGCGTCTGGTCCCACTTCTGGAGGGTTCCTAGTAACCGTGACTGGCACAAACTTTGGGCCGAACTCAATCACATCGACAGGTGTCGCGGTTACCATTGGTTCTCAAGACTGTTCCACAGACGGGCTCACTCACTTACAGGATAATTCTCACATTGTGTGCCGTGCCCCAGCGGGGTCAGGACAAGATTTACTGGTCAGGGTGTTCGTTGGGGATCAAGCGTCTCCAGCAAATCCAGAGCCTGAAGAAGCCGTTTACTTCTCGTATACAACGCCACACATTGATGAGCTAACCCCTTCGAGTGTCCGAACATCCGGTTTGGTGCCATTGACGATATCAGGATCGAGTTTCGGCTCTAGCGCCGCAGTTGTCAAGGTCACAATTGGAGGAGCTATTTGTTCCGTGGCTTCGGTCAGCGACGAAGAAGTCGTCTGCACAGTTCCTCCTTCAGAGGGTGGGGACGCAGCGGAAGTACTTGTACACGTTGGGAATCTTCAATCCAATGCCGCCTACCTTACCTTTATGCCTCCCCAGATTGACGCGATTAGTCCAACCACCGGGCCTACAAGTGGTGGGACTATTCTCTTGGTCACGGGCAGCTCGTTTGGAACCGGTGGAACCGTCACTATTGGAGGCAAGATTTGTTCTGTTGTCCCTGGAACTTATACTCATACGAGTGTCCGATGCGTACTGCCTGCGGGAGGTGGAGAGGACTTAAGTGTTCGCCTGATCACATCACGGAACCTTGATTCCAACGAAGCATCCAATGAGGCGCCGAAATTCACCTACAACCCCCCAACTATTACCAGTATTTCACCTCCATCTGGCCCCACATCTGGTATTTTGACAAATGGAGCTATTGCTCTACTTACCATCACCGGCACAAACTTTGCAAGCGAAGGCAGTGTCACGGTTGGAGGCCAAGAATGCGTGGTGAACTTTGCCGGAGGCGCATGGTCTGATACGAGAATCGTGTGCACAATTCCTGAAGGTACGGGTGTTGAACGACCCGTGCTTGTGTATGTGTCAACGTATAGCGATTCAACCGTGTTGCCTAAGCCTGATCCACGAGTAACAGCTGTTCCAAAGTTCTTTGACTACCAAGAGCCCGTATTGACGAGCTGGCTTCCAGGCCCAGGGGAGGGTGAGGAGTCGCAAAGTCTAACTACAGAGGGTGGTCATGCGATCACCGTTGTTGGACGAAACCTCGGTGCGGTCTTGGAAGATTTACAAATCACCATCGATGGTCGAGGCTGCACTCTGTTAGAGTGGATCACGCCGCATGAAAGGCTTACATGTTTGACTCCACCTGGCGCCGGTAGCAACTTACCTTTTGCTGTCACGCTGAATGGCCGTGCTGGTAATTCGACGATGACAAGTAATTTCGTGTATGCTCGACCCAAGGTCACATCAGTCGCATCTCCCTCGTGCGTGAATCTTGCCAACGTCGCAACTGACTGCGGTGTTGACCTTCCACAACATATACTAACAATCACTGGCACTAGTTTCGGCCGCGCTGAAGACGCTGCCGTAAATAGCATCCAGGTCACCGTTGGGGAAGTTGTATGCCAAGATCCCACCATCGTGGTTGATCACACGCAACTTACCTGTACGTTGCCGACGGTAACAGCGGGACAGCTTATGCCTGTGCATGTAACAGTTAGAGGAGTTCAAACCGCAACTGGCTTCCCTGGCGTGTCTTACGCTGGACCAAAGATCACCGAGGGTACTCTCGTCCTCGTAAGCCCAGGAGACGACCCAATGGGCCCTCTTGAGATCTCAACAGATGGAGGTGTGTACACCGCACAATCTGTCCCCTTGTCTATGATTCGTAAACTGCAGCGCACTCTCACACGTTCAGTTCAACGAAGCAAGTCGTATCTCCTTATGAAGCGAGATGCCAGTGGATTCATTGCCTCATCATTCGGTGCAGGTTTTTCAGCTTTGGACACGTCCGTTAATTTGGAACTTTCCCATACCTTTGGTGGCCAGAAAATCGGCTTCCAAGGAAGCTCATTCGGCCATGATCCATCCAAGGTGCGCGTGTACTTCGGTGAGACCTCGTCACCTCGTCGGTATGAGTGTGCTGTTGATATCAATAATTCTGGGGATGACTACATTGTCTGCACAGTTCCCTCCGGCGTCGGTAAAGACCTCCATCTGACAGTGGAAGTGACTGTTGATGGGCTGGGAACCCAGATCTCGGCTCCCTCAGCGGATACTGTCAGTTATCCAAACCCGACTATTCTTGCAGGCACAATTCGTTCTCAATCTGCCAACGTTCGTTCCACGAGCCTAATTGGTACAGTTTCACAGGGACAGCACATCCTATTCGACGTCGAGCACGTCGGGTTGGATGCGAGCAAGCTTGTTGTAACATATGCACCGAACGACCCAGAACATGGTTCGGCGATTTCATCTCTTACATGTTCAAATCCCGCGATCGTCTTGGACGAACAGGACCATCTGCCTCTGACGCAACGCACCATCTCGATTCTCTGTCTTACGCAAGCTAATCCAGGCTATGTTGGCCCGTACGTGTTTACAGTCCGAGCGCTCAATGCAGTTTCGGGGCCTGGTACGGATATGTACACTTATCCAATTCCACCAACAATTCGGTCAGTGACTGGCTGTGCAGGCAGTTCTGAGGCACCACGGGACAGCACAGTTGGGGCAGGTGACGATCCTGGATTGCAGACATATGACTGCCCGACAGCAGGTGGTATACCCATTACTATTGAAGGAACTAACTTCGATACTCTGGATGTCTCGGTCAAAGTGGGCTCCCAAGACTGCCCCGTTGTTTCGGCGACGGAGACAACACTCGTTTGCACGCTTCCCAGAGGTGTCGGTGCAAACCTTGCAGTCGTGGTGACAGTAGGAGCCTACTTCTCGCCTTCCCGTAATATGCTCAGTTACGCCGCCCCGGTACTCTCGACCATCACTGGTTGTCCCTCTTCTGCCCCGTCTGGATCGGAGCTCCCAGGCACAGCTGAATGTCCGCGTACGGGAGGCATTACACTCACGCTCACAGGTCGCGAGTTTGGCCTTTCCGGGGCGCGCATCCTCGTTGGAGATATTATTGCGTCCAATGTCCAGCATGCGCCACTGTCGCCTGAGACTGAGCTAACATTCACGCTTCCTGCCGGCTTTGGGTCGCAGATAGATGTGACCGTGCTACAGGCGAACGGCCAAGCGTCGAGTGGAGTCACCATCAGTTATGCCGCTTGTCCGGCAGGTACTCATGAATCAACCTCTGACGCGTCATGCACACCATGCAGTCAAGGAACGTTCTCTGCTACAAGCGGGCAGTTTGCATGCACTCCATGTCCAGCTGGAACGTACCAACCGGACACTGGTAAATCGTCGTGTCTACCTTGTGCTACTGGTAAACACCAGCTCCAGTCAGGACAGACAGATTGTGAGGTCTGCGCTGATGGCTACTTCGCCCCATCGTCGGGTCTTGCCGAGTGCCGGCCCTGTGAGGCTGGCAGGTACGCCACCGGAGCTTCGGCGGCTCAGCATGTAAGTTGCCTGCAATGTCCTGCAGGAAAGTACTCCGAATCTCCCGCGGCGTCCACTGGGTGCGTCGAATGCAGCGCTGGCTACATCTCAAGGCCCGGTGCCGCATCATGCACGCCGTGTCCAGCAGGCACATTTGCGCAAGAGCCCGGCCTCGACGCATGCGAACCTTGCGCATTTGGCTATGCTCAGCCCCTCCCTGGACAGGCTGCGTGTGAACCATGTGAGGCAGGTCAATATGGACCGGAAAGAGGACTTGCCAGTTGCATCCCATGCCCCTCAGGAACGCAGTCCGCGTCGTCTGGTGCTGTTGCTTGCGACGTCTGCGACGCAGGTGCATACTCTAAGAAAGTAGAGGGTGTTTTTGGTCCCACAGAATGCCCCGCATGCCCTGCTGGGTCGTATACTCCAGTCACCGCTCAGCAGAGCTGCTTGCAATGCCCACCGGGATCTTTCACCGGTAGCTCAGGTCAGTCCGAATGTACGCCTTGTCCCAAGGGTAAATTCAGTGGAGGTAATGGCGCATCCAGATGTCTGGCTTGTGCACCAGGAAAGTTTGCCGATTCCGAAGGTACGCGAGCTTGCATTGCATGCGATGTAGGAACATATTCGGCTGCCCTCGAACCCACTCCGGACGATCCTGAGCCGGGTATTGAGGCTTGCACACCGTGCGAGCCTGGAAAGTACCAAGATGCGACTGAGCAGTCTACATGTAAATCATGCCCAGCCGGTCGAGCAAATGCGCAGGCAGGTCAGTCTCAATGCCCAATATGCCTTTCGGGCACGTACACGGATGAACCAGGGCAGCTTGAGTGCCAAGCATGTGAGAAGGGACGATATTCGATCCAATCTAGCACCACAATCGGACCCACCGCCTGCGTCGATTGTGATCCAGGTCGATTCGCACCAACAGAGCGTCAGAGAAGCTGTGGATCATGTCCCGCAGGTCAATATGCGCCGGATTCTAAATCCCATGAGTGCCTCATTTGCCCAGCAGGCAAATACTCGACAGGCGGTGCATCGGTTTGTGATACGTGCGAGGCTGGCTTCTTCTCAACTGGTGGTTCCACGGGGTGTATCGCTTGCTCTGCTGGCTCATATGCCCCAGAGGATGGCCACCCATTAACGTGCCAACTATGTGAAGTTGGAAAGTTTGCGCGTGATCCCCAGTCGAAGAGTTGTCAGAGCTGCCTGCCTGGATCCTACGCTCCGCAGCTAGGACTTTCTTTCTGTTATGCGTGCCCTGTAGGTAGATTCTCTAAGGATCCTGGATCATCAGCATGTCTGCCGTGCCAGGAAGGCAAGTATAATCCCGAGCCTGGCCGATCAGTCTGCGAATCCTGCCCTGCCGGAACGTACGCAGAGCACACCGGTCAGGTCGCATGCGCGCCGTGCCCCACAGGCGAGTTTAGTGAAATCGAAGGCATGTCGCGATGTGAGGTATGTGCTGCGGGTAAATCGGCTGGTCTCGCGTCGGATCAGTGCGCATCATGCGAACCTGGCACGTTTGCTCCTCGAGATAAGTCGATGCAATGTACTCAGTGTCCGCCTGGTACATTCCAGCCTGATCCTAGCAGCTCTAACTGCGTCCCGTGCCCTCGTGGTACATTTTCGGCGATATTTGCAGCCGAGAGTTGTGAACCATGCGAGGCAGGTCAATATGCACCAGAACTTGGCTCTCGCAGCTGCACTGCATGTCCTGCAGGTCGTTTCGCACCCTCACCTGGAGCTGTCGGAGCAAGTTCATGCTCTGCATGTGCAGCAGGTCGCTTTGCATCACAGCCAGGCCTAGCCGCGTGTGCTGACTGCGAGCCGGGTAAGTATAGTCCAGAGGGATCAGTGTCATGTTTAGACTGCCCCATTGGTACGGAACAACCCGAGTATGGGAAGGGGTCCTGCTCACCGTGCCGCGCAGGATCTGCCCAAGCCTCCATCGGCCAGCCGAATTGCGAGCCATGCTCTGTTGGCAGATATACGGCTGTAGAGGGTCAAGCTCTTTGCATACTTTGTCCGACCGGACGTTATGCGTCCGAACCTGGACGAAGTTCATGTACGCAGTGCGAGCCTAACACTTATTCCATCTCCACGGTCACGCCTACAATGGAAGCTTGCGTGCCCTGCCCTGAAGGTTCATATCAGCCGACTCCAGGCCAGGGTTCTTGCATCGCGTGCCCTCCCGGTACGAAAGGCGTCAAGGATGCGATTACGGGTGCAACGGACTGCGTGCCATGCGACCCTGGTACGTTCCAGGGCGAGTCAGGGCAGACTGATTGTGATCCTTGTCCTGAGGGACACTATGCACCTGATTCTGGATCAGTGGTCTGTCTAAGATGCGCCAAGGGTTCCGTCTCGACAGGTGGCGCAGCTATTTGTACGCTGTGCGAGCCAGGATCGTTTGCAGATGAGGCCGGCTCCAGCGCATGTGAAACCTGCGCACCCGGCACCGTCACCACTCTCCCTGGTCAGAGTTCGTGCGTCCCCTGCAGCCTTGGTACTTTCGACGACACAACCCGTCCAAAGCGTGACACCTGTATCGCCTGCCCACTCGGAAAGTACAATAATGAGCCTGGTCAAACCCGTTGTAAAGACTGTGATCCTGGCAAGTATACGACGCGAATTGGTCAGATTTCGTGCATTGACTGCCCTCCCGGTACCTACTCAAGCGTTGCCGGCGTGATTGACTGCACTCCTTGCGAAGCCGGAAAGTATGCATCAACCCCTGGTCAGAAAGCTTGCACAGCATGTGATTCTGGCCGCTTTGCAGCAGGCGAAGGCTCTTTGAGTTGCGTTGATTGTCCAGCAGGTCGTTATGCCGGTTCTCCTCAGTCTAGTGCATGCGCAGAGTGCGAAGTTGGTAAATACTCTGCTCTTCCGAAGCAGGTGGCGTGTGAACTTTGCCCCGCAGGAACCTATACATCGACTAAGGGCTTGACAGTTTGCATCGCGTGCGCTGCAGGCTCGTTCTCGGCCGTAGCTGACAGCGCGGAATGTGAGCTTTGCCCACCAGGCAAATATCAGCCGTTGCCTAACCAATCTCGCTGTGAGGATTGTGCACCAGGTACCTTCACTTCGGTCGCCGGTGCGCTACAGTGCACAGCCTGTGCCCCTGGTACCATCACGAATGGCTTCGGTAAGAGTGAATGCACACCGTGCGACGAAGGCCACTTTGCTCCCGACAACGGAATGTCGGCCTGTGAAGAGTGCCGCGCTGGCTTCTACGGACCTCAGAGTGGACTGCGGTCGTGCTTACCTTGCCCTTCCGGTTACTACGCACCAGACACCGGTGCAACTGAATGCCTAATGTGTCAGCCGGGCACCTACAGCGTCCAACCAGCTGAGGGTGGTATCACCGAATGCTTGCCTTGTCTCGCAGGTAAGTATCAACCGAACGAGGCACAGGAGCTCTGCTTAGACTGTCCTGTTGGCCGTGCAACAGCATTAGAGGCACAGGCCGAATGCCAGGCTTGCAACCCGGGAGAGTATAATGGTGTTCCTGGTGCCACAAGTTGTAAGCCTTGTGAAGAAGGCCACTACACTGATAAGACAGAAGCCGTCAGCTGCGTTGCCTGTCCTGTCGGCAAGTATGGTAACGACACAGGTCAATCAGTATGTACTGACTGCGAACCCGGTCGATATCGCGCTGTTACAGGTTCAACTTATTGTGAGTTTTGTGGTCCTGGGTCATTCCAACCCCAAGGTGGCATGTATGATTGCTTGCCGTGCCCTGTTGGTAAGTACATCAATCAAGTGGAGAACACAGCATGCCGTGACTGCGAACCTGGAAGGTTTGCAAACAATCCATCGTCTCGTGACTGTACCGACTGCTCTCCAGGGTACTTCCAGTCGGCTGAGGGGCAGTCAAATTGCAACCCTTGTCAACCTGGAACATTCGGCAAGTGGTCAGGACTCACAGCATGCGAGGCTTGTGCCGAGGGTACCTACTCTTCTACTTCAGCTCAATCAACTTGTGAGATTTGTGGAGTGGGGCGATATTCCTCTGCACCAGGACAAGTCACATGCGCACCATGCCCAGCCGGACGGTATAACGATCTTCTCCAGCAAAGTGAGTGTTTTGCATGTGAGTCCGGCTATCATCAATCAGAACTGGAAAGCACAACCTGCGAAATCTGTCCCGCTGGTCGATTCTCTCAACTTGGTGCCACCGATTGTAGTCCTTGCCCTGAAGGTGCGATAGCCTCAAAACCTGGATCGGGCTCGTGCGAAGCCTGTGATCTGTCCATTTCAACAGCAAGTCGCTTCTCAACAGAGTGTATTTGCAATCCAGGCTATTACTTCCCAGACATGCCAGATTACACTGGTCCTGACCGGTGCTTAGAATGCATTCAGGGAGCTGATTGCCGTGAGAGTGGAGCAAGGTGGCAAACCCTTGCGGCTCTGCCAGGTTGGTGGCGACCCAGCACTTCATCGTCGGCATTCTACCGTTGCACACTTCCTAGCAACTGTCCTGGTGGAGAAGCGGCCGCAAGTACATACGGCGCAAACAGCGGCTCTCCTTGTAGTGCGAATCGTGAGGGTGCGCTCTGCCTTGTGTGCGCACCTGGCTACAAGACAGGTGTTGACGGTTCGTGTGAGCCTTGTCCAAAGGGTGAAGGTGCTTGGATCGTCACGATTATTGTTCTATTGTGCGTCGCGATCCTCGTCGCTATCTCAGTGTACTTCTTGATCCGTTCTGGTGATGAAATGGTTCGCCAGGTAGAATTGAGCAAGGAAGAGGCGAATCAGCGCAAACTCATGTATAGACAGTCGGGCGTCCACGTGTCTGACAAGGTTGCAGGCGGTCGAGTGGCCAGACTTGACAAATTGAGCGCGGTCTTACAACAGTCCAAGCAATCAAAGGAGGATGCAGGCAAACCTTCAGCCAAGGCCACAAACCCCAAGATTGCGAGCCGTAGAACTTCGCTTGCCATCGCAGACGAGGATGTGCAAGTTGGTCTCACAAATGTTCACGACGACGATGATGAAATGGAAGCTGATCTGCCAGACGATGATGACTCAATCTCCGATGTTACAGATACGGAAGATGAGCTCGAGATGGAGGCCAAGTTCAATTCGACTGACGGTGCGATCTCTGGCAACAAAGCGGCTACGCGCGAAGAAAGACGAGAATGGCGTCGACGACGGCTCGAACGCAGAGCACAGCGCCGCATCGCCGCCGGATTACCACCCTTCGACCCCGACGAACCGAGTACTGACGAAGAGTCTGACTTGGATGCCAGTGACGGTGACCAGGGATATTCAGCAGCCGCATCGAGTCGTGTCGACGGTGGAGTCATGACTTCCGTACCGCTTAATTCCTACGGGATGCCCTTATTCCCAGCGGACTTACCAGATCCATATTCTGATGAAATATGGAAACGAGAGCACCCGCCTTTGACTCGCCGCCGCAGAGAAGATTCAATCGCGTACAAGATCAAGATATTCATCTCATTCCTACAGATTGCAACAAACATCGGCACTAACCTTGAGATTCAATGGCCCAATGCGTACAAGAAGTTTGTGCTGTTCTTCGATTTCACAAATGTGGATTACGTCTTGAGCAGCCTAACATCTGCCGAATGCTATGACAGCGTTGATTACTACACAAAGTTTGTAGTCACTGCAGCGTTCCCGCCCGTGGTCCTAGCCCTCATCGCAGTGCTATGGATTCTTCCACGAGAGGCTAGCTTCGTTTGTTTCCGGCAGCTGTCACCGCAAGCCAAACTGCGGTCTCGCATGAGAACCTGGATTATCATATTGTACTTCATCTTCTTGATCTACCCATCAGTGTCTTCCATGGCACTTTCCCATTTCGCCTGTAAGGACATTGACGATGGACACACCGTCTACTCACTATTGCTCGCTGACGTCCGTCAGCGCTGCTACGATTCAAGGTGGAATACTTATGCATTTGTGGCTGTAGCATGCATTCTAGTATATCCGATTGGTATCCCACTCTTCTACTTCTACCTCCTGTGGGCACGTCGCAACCGCCTCTTCACAGATGGTGCAGTACAAGCCACCTTCGGCTTCCTTTATATGGGTTATCAAGACAATCGGTGGTGGTGGGAAATCGTGGACCTCCTACACAAATTGATCCAGACTTCAATTATTGTTTTGCTTCCATTGGGCACACGCTTGCCAGTTGGTATGGGTGCTGCGGTTATCTATCTCGTCTTGATTCTCCTTTTCTCTCCTCACATCTCAAAGGAGAACGATGTCTTCAGCTTGGTGTGCCAGAATCTCATCTTTTTGATGATGTTAGCTGGTTACTTCTTCTACCGCATGGACTACGCAACCCTTACCGACAGTGAGGACATTGGTATGTCTATTGCTCTCTTCGTGGCTACGGCAATCTTCGTAATAATCTTCTTCTACCTCGCAATCCAGGCAATCTATCGAGGCATCCTCTTCTTGCGGAATAAGTACTGCCCATCTGAGGCGAAGAATGAAGATGGTACCCCTCGAGTCGATGTTGAGACAGTAATGGCTCAATTCGATCTTAACGTCAACCTTAGCAAGAAAAACGGTGACACGGCGCGAGATGCAGTCGGGCCGAATTAGCCAAGCCTCGATGCTCTGAACAGAGAGAGCGAAATTTGTCCTCTTTACTTTCGAACGTCATCTAATGTACATAGTCCTACAGCTTTGATTGTTTGTAGTTAATAAAGAACTAACATAGAAGTTTTATTTATTCCTCATCACGGCGGTCTTCTTCTTGAGTGGCGCAGGGAGATACTTCTTGCAATACTTCAGCGGGAATCGTTGCGCCAAGCATGCCCAGGAACGTTGAAGCTGGTCCAGGCAGTCCAGCTTGCGCAATCTGCGCATTTGCGAGGCTCTCAATGACATGAACCGCCTCGTTTGCACGGCGGGATGCATCGTCTTGATCTACAGAGTACAAGGCTCGGTCTAAATGCGCTTCCCCTTGCAGTTGCGCATCTAGCGCAGCCATGTACGCTCGCATCGCTTCACCCATCTGGTCCTCGTCGTCGGAAACGCGTTTGAACTCGCTGGCAGAAGCAGCCTTCGGTGCTTTCCTATTCTGTTTCTTCCGTTCTGGGGCTCTCTGCGCTGTGAGCTCGCTGTGATCTCGACGCAGATAGCCACCTTCTTCGAGATGATTGAGTTCTTCTACAATGTCCTGGGGCAATTCACTGATCTCCATCCTGGGTTCAGAATCATGAAGCACCTCTGTAGGCCTGGACTTAGCTTGTTTGCGCTTCTTGAATGGAACCGTGACAGGTGGCTTCTGATTTGTGTAATCAATGTCATCGCCATCCGTTTCATCATCGCTGGATTCTTTTAAATCGTCCCCCAGTGACAAGTTAGCCAGTCCCAGTGCTTCCTCGAAGGTCTCGACGTCCTCCCAGTTCTTCGGCACACCTGAATAGATTGCACGAGGATGCTTGTCATCATCATCATCATCATCCTCATCCTCATCATCACCAGCGTCATCGCTGTCCTCGTCTTCGTCTTCATCGCCGTACCTACATTCATCCGTCTCGTGGTCTCTGGCGACGCGTCTCCCATGGCGATGACGTTGGTTTGCACGCTGCTTCGCTTGCAGCTCATCCAGACCCTTGATAATATTCATCAGATTCATAAAATCATCAGTCATAAAACCATCAGCCTGTGTTGCTCCAGCATTCGTTCCTGCGTGATCTCCCTCGATATCCATGTTCGAAAATGCATGAAGAAACTCCGCTGTAAAACACGGTGTTGAATCTTCTTGGGAGCTTGTCTGCATACTGCCTCCAGCCTCATTGGCTCCTTTGGGATCAGCGCCCTCCAGAGTACCTTCGCTTTCGACAAAACGATCAATCGACATGTAGACGCTAGCTAGATTAGAGGATGAAGACGCTTTCACGGGGTCACGTGGCCGATGTGCCGGAACCAAATAAAACGTTGGGGCAGCTTGGAGTGCTCCCCGTTCTTCTTGCAAACGGGCTTCAAGGAATGCCCTTTCTTTGTCAAGGAGCTCCGCAAACTCTTTTGCAGACGCTTCCGATCCGGCTGGGATCCATGCAGCGTCTGAAGCTTGATCCACTCCATTCTCAAGGAGAGAATAAATCATCGCCCTCGGTCGTTCTGATGTCTGGATTTCCACAATGTCTTCGTCGGGTTCTACCTCTTGAATTTCACTCGTGTACTTGCTGGGGTCGAGGTTCTTCAAGGACGGTCGAGATCGCTGCGTTGAGTTCTCAAGTGATGCTGCTGCCCGAACCTGTTCCGAGAGGAATTCGTTCATTGGATCACCACTCCCCAATCCCAGCAAGTCATCAAGGCGCTTGCGTGATATCTCGTCGTTAAGATTGATTCCCTCATCGAGTGTTTGGGATGTTTCCATGCTGTCCATCGAGGTAAACTCTGGACCTTTAACATCCATTTCGGTGGACGCGACATCTGCGCTATTGCCTGGTGAGGGGAGAGCACCTGACCTCCGGAGAGTCCACGCACGCACGTCATTGCTCAAAAGGGATTCTGTGCTACATAGCATTCCGAGTGCTACACTTAGCAGTTGGAGGAGACCCTTAGAGCCGTCGCCGCGATTGATGGCCTCCTGAAAGTGTCGTGTCAGCTGCTGTCCGTGCAGAGCGTATACCTCCATGGCAGATTCAAAATCAGAATCAGATACCAAGGATGGTGCTGAAAGGGATGAGGTTGCCTCCGGGCTTGGTTGTAGTCTCCAGTCGCGGGCAAACGTTTGAATTTCTGTCGCATTTGGGAGCCCTGCCGACCCCGAGGCATATGCAGCTAGGTCTCCCGCGAGAATATGCTCTAAAAATTGGTCTTTTGGGATCCCAGCCTCCTCAAGTGCAGAGTAAATACGAGCTAGCGGACAGGGCCCGGAGCTAACGTCAGTCATTCTTGAGCCTCGTCCAGTATCGGCCGTGTCATTCCACGACCGGCCGTGGTACAACCAGCCCAGGCCGGTACACGTCGGTATTGGAAGTCTTTGGGCAGTTCCGCTCATCTCAAGTGCGCCATCGATAAACCACAATGGTGGGGGTCCGGTGTGGAATAGTTCTTGGAGAGATCTTATCCAAATGTTCCGAGGCTGATCCTCCTCGATTCGTGACCCTGACGTCTCACATACACCTCGAGTCCTGATGAATTGAAGGATCTTGACAGTATCCTGGTAAAAGTCAGCTGAGCTAAATGTGGGGTTTGCAGCATCTTGAATGATTTTGCGATAGTCTGCACAATTTGTTACACCGAGCGGGCTGTTGCGCAGACAGGCCAACGACAGGGAGTCCAGCTCCGATTTCGTCACATTCGCTGACCAGACCGCACGTAGAGGTGTTGAGTGTGGTGCTGAATTTGCGTGCGACTGGCGAGTTTCGTCTGGCTTCACCGACACAAGTAGTTCAACGGGGTAGTTAGTGATCAATTCTCCATTCATTCCCAAGTCAGCAAGGCCTGCCTCGTGATTAAACATTAACGATGTCGCAATCGTCATGGCTTGGGCGAAGGTCGGACACCCTACAATTCGTTCGCGATCATCCAGTATCAAACTGATCTCTTCCTCCCGATATTGTGTTGAGATGGGATTGGCCAGACTTTGATTTGGTTGTCTTTGTAGTTTACGGAAACCTGCGTCAAAGTATGCTTCAAGAGCAGACACTACGCGCGCACCTAGAAGGGTTGCCTGAGAAAGTTGGGTAAGTAGCTGGGCTTCTTCGTGTTCGTAGTGAGATGAAAATAAGTCACTTGTAAAAACCTCCGCTTCCGACGAGGAGGGCGATGATGCGTCAGCTTCTCTCAAAAACATGCCATCTGCAGCCAACATTGCAGCGGTTGTACGAATCTCAGCTGGTAAACCGCTTGGTAAGGAAGCCAGGTACTGCTTATGGGGCTGGATCCTACATCGCAGCAGCTGAGCCATCATGAGCTTTGGGAGTCGAACCCATGTCAACACGAAGTCAGGAAGAGTACCCGTCGCGATAGCATCATCAGGGGATCCCGATACGCAATCGCGTGCTCTAACAACAAGTGCAGTTCGACTGGACTTGCGCGTGATGGTTTCTGAGAAAAGCTCTGTAATTGCAGGGACTATGACTGCTGGGTTGAGATCGAGCAGAATCGCCACTGAGACAGGCACTAAAATCGGCCGGGCTACTGAGTTGTTGATGACCTCTAGTCCAGCCGCAGGGGAGCGCAGCAGGAGAGACAGTTGTCGATAGTTCTTTCTCTGCAAGGCCTCGCAGACCCGTGCCTGAAGAAACAACGGCGGGTACAGCAGCGAGCGGATCGGATGAAGTCTCGTCGCCTCTAATCGATGCTGCAGCGCGCATTGAAGCGCCAGAGGAGGCCAACATTCATGGGAGTATGGTCCACGCACGTACGCTAATGCTGATTCGACGGCAATATTGCTCACTGGCATATGATCCGAGCTCGCGACCTCAACTCCCAATCCTTCGGCGGAGTACGCCTCAGATGGGGTACTTTCAGCATTGCTCATATCAATCTCAACCGGCACATGCAGGGACGGTCGTGGACGACGAATCAAACAGAACTTTCCCTGGCGAACCCACAGCCGGTACTTCGCACGCTCAGCAGAGTCGAGCCACGGAGGCACGACAGGGGCAGCCTCTGCAAGAACAAAATGTTCCGACGATGTATCCGTCACTCTTATTGTAAGATCTGGGAACCTGGCCGAAAGCTGAACGAGCAGACGGAGTGCATACCATTCGTCATCGACGGATTCATCCACAGCAATCGCGCCGTAGATGTGAGGACACACGGCGAAGGGCCATGGTTTCCCCTCCTGAGGCCCACGCTGTTCCCTCAGGTTTGTAAGCATATCCAAGACATCTGTGCCACCCCTGATATTTTGCAATTTGTGTTCTGGTTCATGTCCGGCTCTGACCTTGGCTAGCGGATCGGCATCGTCAATCTCGTCATGTGAGGGAAAGTATCGCGGTTGTTCGGCGGGATTCCAGATGTGGAAAGTCATGGGTCGGCGGTACCAGAGATATCCACGGATCTGCGGAGCAAGGTAGCTTTCGATCGCTCTGCGCACGGCCTCGAGGTAGTTGTGAAGTCCGACGCGTTGCCCCGACCGCAACACGTGCTCCGACGTACGGATGTCGCACTTCAGGGTGACAGGGATATCATCTAAGTAGATGTGATAGTGAAGGAGATCTCTGCCAAAGAACGACATCATATCGGGTCGTATTGACATCGTGGCGACTGATCTAGCGGATTTTTGGGTCGTCTACTCCGCTCAAATCCAGAGATTCAACACAGGTGACAATCTGTAAATTTGTAGTGTTCACATTTCTAGTTTCACGAGATCTCCCATACATTGGCTCGGAGCACCCTAGGAAACCGGATGTACTGATGGATTGCAACGATATATACCTATCGCACCCACTCTAGATGTCCCTACTCGACGCTGACCTCGATAACTACCGCAGTGAGGACGACGAGGACTATGAGCCTGAGCCCGACTCCGCGGACGAAGGCAAGACTCATAGGAAGCGCCACCAGCCGCAACCCAAGTAAGTTTCATGATGACGCAGATGCTGGATCTGCGTACATCCTCGCTCTCCATTATCTTTGTCGTTTGTGATAGACCTGCTTTAGGCGCTCTAGTTCAGAACTCTTGAAGCTCACGAGCTCGCCTACAGTGTTTTGCTGTTACTTTGCTCGCTTACTCACTTCCCTGCTCACACTCACACTCACCGATTCACGACCGCATCTAGTCGCATTGGTCCCGCTGTCATCGACGTGGACGATGACGAGGAAGAAGAAAATGTAGACGTGGTAGGGTATGGTGTGCTATATAAGACTCGCGCTCTCAAGGCTGCTGAATGCCGAGAGTCAGGGGACGGTGAGGATAAGGACACCTTCGTTGGTCCGAGTCTCCCTAGCACTGGTTCTAGTGTGCCATCAACTGGTAGTAGCGATAGCACCACCATCCCAGGTTTTCCAACTGGTAGCAGCGGAACCCTCAAGCACACTAGTGGCTCCAATCCTGTGAGCGTACGAGTGACCGGTATGGAAAAAGGCGACACGGCGACGAGTGCTTTCGAGCGAACGCTTGCACAGGCTCTGCTAAACGAGACTTCAAAAGACCCACGGATATCTGACCCCGACGAGAGTAGTCTAGAGGACTTGCTTACAGAGACTGCCCAAAGCAAACCGGCGAAGAAGGCCAAAGCGAGTAGTAGGAGTGGTATCGAGGAAGCGACTGCGAGTAGTGACGATATCACGCGCCTTTTGATGACAGGGGCGCTTGGGGATAAACCCAGCAATAAGAAGGATAAGAGTGGCAAGTCGTCGAGTCAGGGCATCATTGATCCCTCCACGGCTGCGCTCTTGGGCATCCCACGATCATCCACAAAATCATCAACGAATGGAGACGCCCCTGAGAAGAAGGTGAAGAAACCCAAGCTAGACCTCATTACCCAGTCAACTCTGGTCCAAGCCGAACCAAGGGCTGCCCTCGCAGACATCTTTGCCCGATCCGAGGCGCGTGATGCAGAATACGAATTGGAGAAGCAGCGTGAAGTGCAGAAAGAATTAGATGAGCTGGAGAAAGCCATCAAAGACAAGTCCAAATATATCGTGGAGGAAGAAGTCGAGTTCGCGGGCGAGCGTATCAAAGTTCGTCGTATCCTTCAGGTCGGTTCTCGTGAAGAACAACTGTACAAGAGGAGAATGGCACAAAAGGATAGTCTTGCACAGATTGTGAGTGAACTCAAGGGTAAGAAAGAGCTGTCAACACTAGACAAAACGAAGATAGACTGGGAGCAGGACAAAGAGTTACAGGGTGATGCAGAAGAACTCGCCAGACTGGCTAAAGGTGGTTACTTGGCTCGGCAAGAGTTCCTGATCAATGCGCTTGAGCGTCGAAGTGAGCATGACCGCGAGGTACAGGCGATCCTCCTGTATAAGCAGGCAGCAGCCGAGCGAGCTGCAGCTGCTAAGCGCTTCTAGTTGCGCCGTTTGTAATATAGTAGTCGTACTGTTTTACGTCCGATTGGTACTGTTGTTTTATCAAACATAGTAGTAGTGGCTTGTATTCAAAATAGGTAAAATCTCTATACAACTGCTGAAACGGTAGCTGACCCCTACTCAGTATAGCAATCACTGACACTGATGTACTGTTACAGCACACGCCTGTTAATGCGTCGAGTCATTCCGCCGCACGTTAGGTAGATGGATTGAGTTACTGGATAACCCCCTTACACCTGAGCCTTTTGAGCCCGATCCAGCCGAGCCGGATCGAATAGTTGTGGTTGCACTCGCGGCTGCGGCATGAGAACCGTTAGCACGCGCTATTTCGGCATTTGCCCTTAGGACAATCTCATGTAACTCGCGATATCGCGCCTTCAGATTTTCTACTTTGCTCTTCAGAACCACGAGATCGGCCTTTCGTGACTCAAAATCGTGTACCAGCCGGTCACTTCCAATGAATCCTTGCTTCTGCTTCAAAACGGCGTTGTCTGCTCTCAGTTGATCGCGTAACTGCTTAGCCTTGCCCACACGGTCACGCAAGGCTCCGACCTCTGAGTTTCCGTCGTCAAGTTTGCTGGCAAGCTCTTTGTTCTTTTGACGTACAAAGTGGAGTTTTTCTCGCACGTGTGTGAGGATTTGTACCGTGGCAACCGTCTTTTTCCTGAGCTTGTGCAAGTGATCACTACGCTCCTCGATCTGGTCGTGCAGGGTTGCATTCTCGACTCGAAGCTGCTCGAAATCAATGGCGTGGAGACCACCAGCCAGCTCTTCCTTCTGTTTGATCGACTTCTCCAACTTGGCCAAGTAGTTTGTCACGTTGATATATCGCAATCGAGCCTCGGCAAGATCGCGATCGACCTTCTGTTCACGCTCCTCCAGGGAAAGGAGAACCTGCTTATCAATTTTGCGCCTTGTGGCACTGTGTGTTGCTTCAAGCGCTGTCGCACGTTTGAACATTCGAAAGGTGTCCGTCAACTTCACTAAGCGTTCATCATGGCGATCCAAAATGCTCGTTAATCTGTCGATCTTCGCATCAGCTTCTTCGCGGCGTTGGTCAAGCTGGTCCCAGGCGCGCGAAAGCCTGTCGAGCTTCTCATAGTACAGCTTCTGGAGTGGTTCCGTATTGCCCAAGCCACCGAGGCTTGGTCCATCGACCAGCGAGCTGTTCCCGCCTTCGATGTCATCGTAACCAGGGAGTAGCAGCCCATCACGACCATCCGCAAGTGATTGCAAACTTCGCTGCAAGTTCGGATCACGGGCCCAGAGCTGCAGAATCTTGCGCTGACGACGGGCGTGAATCTTTCTCAAAGCCTGTCGCTCTGCAAGTGCGTCCTGCAAGTCTTGCTCTGCCGTTCGGACCGTATCATTCAGCGCATCGAAATCCAAGTGTGAGTTATTGTGACAATCCGACTCCGGAACTTCGTTCTGCGACCTCAAGTAAGGATTGGAGTAGCCACCTTCAAGTTCGCCTTCATCCGATGCCATGTTTGTCCGGCCTTCAATTTTGTCCAGGTTGGCGAGCTCATCTTCCCCAAACTCGTCTTCATCAGCGTCCAGATTACGCAGTCCGTCAAGTTCTTCCTCGAGGCGCTGTCTTGCAGAGGCATCGGCATCGTCAGACTCACCTGCTTCATCTCGAAAAGCAGACTGAGAGTGCTGTCGGGCGAGCTCAATACCCTTCTGGATCCCCGATCGACGTCGATCGTTCTGTGCGGCCTCCAACTCGGCTTGGGTAAAGGAACCGCGTGGTTGTGATCGGTCACTCGGTGATGCGCGTGCATCGCCGTAATCTCCGTCCACAGCATCTTCTTCCTCTTCTTGATGATACTGTGGATAGTAGTCTGCTTCTCCGGCCTCCTCTGCGAACTCTTCGTCTTCTTCAGCACCATCGCCGTACACACCTTGGGTATATGCATAGTACCTGGTAGCTGTGTCGTCATCTGCATCACGATACTCCGCTTCAGGGTCGTCTAGGGGCAGTCCGTCGGGGTAGTCACCAGCAACTCCCTCGACTAAGCCGTCCCCGGGACCGTATTCGTCGTTGGCTAATGCACCCTCCGTGTCGTCTCGCTCGGAGCTCATCTATACAAGGTGCGCGAAAGCGGTACGTGCGAGCAGGGGGTTCAGCGGGAGTGAGATCGCTGTTTAACTCGGTCGTTTCTGTCACTCGACGGTTCAAGGTTTCTTCTCGGCTAGGTTGTGAGTCATTCACAGGCTAGACGGAACTGCATTTGCGAAACAACGACGGAAAGCGATGTTCTAATAGTATAGAGGCTGAAAAGGTCAAGTATTATATCCAAAGCAACTCCATGCCACGCATATTCCATCAGCATACAAAGTAGTAACTGCTCGAAAGGAGTTTGAAATTTCTGCGGGTACAAAAAAATTGGGACTTACTGAAGCTGCGAGGACCTGGAATTTAAAACCAGCGCATGGTCCTTATGAGGCGCAAGGGATGCGTCTATGAAGCGCTGCTAATAAATGTTATCCTGTGGTCTATGTTCAACTTTGGCGTTTATGCAGTGAAAATGGTAAGCATCTCCCAAGTTCAGCCTCGGAAAGCCTTTCCGAGCAGGGGAACGGACTGGGGGAGCGTGAATCGTGGATATCAAACCTGCAGTGACAAGAGGTACTCGAATGATCGAGTACCTCTTGTCACTGCAGTAGTGGACGCCTCCCCAGTGCGTATAAAAGAGCCTTACTTGCTGATAAATCTCAGCTAGCATTGGTGGGCGCGATCCGGACTCGGTCTCAGAACAGTCCTGACGCGTCAAATCTCTACATTAACAGGTGTTTGACAAAGCGCTATTAGTCGTTTGCACTGCTGCAACATTCGATTCGATCTCCTACAAAGGCTGAAGACAAGTTCAATCCTTCACTTGAAGCACGCAATACCCATGAGCAGCGCGGCGAACTCCGATGTACCCTTCATTGGATGCACCGTCCCTCTCCCCTCTGATCTGAAGAGTACGTCCATCGAGTTGCAACCACTTCTGTGCTTAGTTTTGCACTCGTCTCGCGTTTGATTCCACTGCCTGCCTCTTTACTCATCCCACTCGTTGTGCGCCCCCTCCTGAATCGCCTGGACTCGCAGTCCAAATTGCGCTGCGACCTGTGGCTGCTCCTCAGCTTGCCAAGACTGTGTTCAAAATTGCCGGAGATAAGAAGCTTTCAACTATAATTAACAATGTCAAAAAGGAGCTGGGACTGCAGAAGTCAGATTCGTTATATCTCTTCCTCCGAGGTAGCTTTGCTCCTGCCCCAGACGAACAGGTTTATGATCTCTACCGAAACTTCGGAGATGGTGCCGGCAAGTTGGTGATCCACTATTCGCTGAACCAAGCATGGGGATGAATTCCCTGTAGGGTTCGTGCCAGAGCTCGGCCAGACAACATGGTTTATCTCCACCGCTCTTGAAATGAGCATTTACTCAACAGTGTACATATACATTTGGCTAATATAATCGTTTATGAAGGCGTGTAGACTACTTCTTATTCTTTGTTGGTGGCTGTGAACAGAGCACCAGGCTCTGGAGTGCTGCTCTGGTCATGAGATGCTGTGTTGTCCTGTGTGGATGCGTCTGCTAAGTTCTGCTGTGTCATCGCACTCTGTACAGCCGCAGTTGCTGCAGCACGCGCGTATGGATAGTAAGACATCAGAGGATGCGCCCGGAAGTCAAGGGGCTTCTCGTGATCCATTCTATAGGATGTCCAACGAGCCTGGAGCTGGCGGGGCATCATTGTAGGAAGCGAGCTTTGCTGTGCTCCTTGCACACTCGTTGGGGCCGGTGTCGAGGTAGGAGGCCAGTGTAATAGCGCCCCCGTTAGATAGCGTTGTGCAATCACGGCCGATTCGTGTGAATCAAATTGAACGATAGCGTAGCCAAAGTTCTTCGACATGGATGCCTGTGGAACGTGGACTGCAGTGATTGCTGTGTTCTTGAGGAAAGGCTTGAGGATCCTTCTCAGCGTCGCAACAATATCGGCATGTGTCATACGACGCTTAAAGCCTGTCACAAACAATGTCTTCTTATCTTCAACCGGCTGTGTGCGGACCATCGCATCATGCAAGCAAACCCCAAAGAGTTGGATCGCGGGATGAAGCGCAGCTGCACGCCCTGCTGGCGATTGGAAATAAATAAAACCATGAACATAACTGCGAGGTGGCTTGTTAGCGATCTTAACAGGGTTCTTTGGCAAAGGCGGAGGAAGATCTGTAGAAATGCCCGATGAGTCAGGGGCATCGACTCCCTCGATGGATTCGTTTGCCTCAAGATCTTCACCCTTCGAACGTACGGCCTCACGCAGTGCAGATGTCGACACAAGTGGATCGTTTTCGTTCGCTTCATTTGATGCAATCGCTTCAGCGGATTCGCCTCTGAAAATTTCAACGGCAACAATGCGGCCACATGCTGAGAAGGCTTGAGTCACCTCTCGAGTCGTTGCGGCTGGTGGGAGACCTTCAACGTATACCTTGTATGCAGTCTTGTTGAGTGCATCCAAGCGCGACCAAAGGTAGGGTGATGTTGGATCCGTCTCGACTTCCAGCCCGCTCGTGTATGCGAGAGCAGTTGCCACTGGACCAGCTTCTGCTATAGCATCTGGAATACCACGTTGGCCCGCGGGGACGGGCTTGGCCTTGACGAACGCAGCAACGTACTTCATCATCTTGGTTCCACTGGCGAAGCGTTCGCGAGCACTCTCTAACTCTTTGACGGTGAGTTGACGCAGATGTCGGGCAAGCATGGGAGTCAACACATCGGCTTCATCTTCGAAAATACGAATCGCCTGGCGATAGAAGGAGTTAACTGCTGCGTCAAGGAGCTGCCTACGCCTGCGTGTGCTACTTATTTCCGCTTGTTGCAGCACTTCCACAGCTGCCGCGACTGCTTTACGAACGGACTCCTGGGTGACCGCCACCTGAGCAGTGAGAGATGTCGCTGCAGGAGACGATGGTGTTGCCCCATCCTGTTGCACTGGAGCTGGCGCTGCAGCCAACCCACCTGAGCTGGGATTTCCAGCTTTTTGCGTCTCTGACGATGCCTCAGGTGTTAGAGAAAGGCCCATGGAGGATGCTACTTCGAAGACTGTGGCCGCTGCGGGGGTGGCTTTTTTCATCTTCTCGGCAACGGTAACAAATGAGTTAAGATCGTGGTCCAAAGAATCACTTTCTTCGTCGACTTCGGTTGGGTTGGTGTCTTTCGTAACATGGGCTGCCTCAATCACCTGTGCCGAAGCGGATTCAGCTGGGATACCCTGATCTGCAGCGAGTATAGATGGATCAACTTTCCGAACAGCCTCCTCAATTGCTTTCGCAGCAGCGGTAGTCGCTGCGAGCGCTCGGTGATGCAATTCCCGTGATTTAATCATGGTGTCAATCTCAACCTGAGTCAACGCTGGTTGTTCCTGCTCTGCAAAGTCATCAGGCGCCGTTGTTTGAGGGTTAGCGCCCGCACGTGCCTTTACACTCTGGTCATACGCAATTTGGCTCAGTTGGTGAAACTGTCCCTCAATTGCTGCTTGGCTCATGGTGTCAGTGCCCTCCATAATCTTGCGAGCTCGTGTACGGAAACGTTTAAAGAGTTGAACAAACTTGTCGTACTGCTTTGCGGTTAGGACGGTAACCATTGTCTCCAGAAATTTCCTGCGCAGAACCGCGAGTGCTGCGAGTCTCTCCTGCTGGTGGAGCTTGTCCAACGCAAGGAATGACTTGGTGCGGTACGTCTGCTGCAGCTTGGTTTGATATGATTCGGATGCGGAAGTATAATCATCTGTTGAGGCGACTTCCTTGTTCCCGTTCCCAACCGAGTGCTCAACGGCATTAGTTGCGGCTACAGAAGTCATAGCATCGAAGGCTGATGAGGCTTCAAGCATTGCCACATCAGCTTCAGTCCACACTGGATCTTGGTTCAACAATTTGACATATTGAGCTAGCTTTGCCTCACTATCTTGGCGATGCCTCTCTCGTAGTAGCTCCTCGTCCGTGATCTGTACCTCGTTTGTTGTTGCTTGAGTTTGCGGGATGGGTTGACCAGCTTCCTTGGCAAGTCGCTTCTGCTGCAGTTGGAGCTTCTTTAGCTTCTTCGCTTTTAGCTTTTCAAGCAGCTGAGCATCCTCCGGGGAGGTAGGCAAAGTCCCATTCGGATTAGCATATTTTCCAAGATCAACACCAAATACCTCACGTTCCGTAATGACGACTGGGTCCATCCAGCCCTTCGGAATCGCTGGCTCAGGGGTTTCGGTAGAAGGAGAAGTGGCGTCCGCAGGAACCACTGGCGTCGCCTGCACTGAGCTCGATGCTGTCTCACCCGTAGGAGTTGTGCTGGATGTCAGCCTCTTCCGCTTCTTCTTCTTGAGCTCCTCCTTTTCCTTTCGCAGCAGCTTCACTGCTTTGGCAAAGACACTATCATTAACAGCTGCAGCCAACAATGCTTCTTCGCCTTGTTCCTTTTCCATCTTACGCGCTTGCTCAAGAGCCTCGAAGACCTTCAATTGTTCGGCCTCCTTCGATGCCTTGTTCAGAATCGTCCACGGATGCTCATGATTTGGGACAACGTTGATGCCGTGTTCCTGCTGTTGTGCCATGCGTTCAGCTTCACGCTTTTTGAGATACTCAGATTGAGCGACAGCACGTGCGAGGTTCCGACTCTGGATTTGGGCCCTGAGGGCTTGATACGACTGCTCGTTCTCTCGCAGCGCCTGTGGCCATTCGTCTACTGATTCCGGTAAAGAGCGTGTGGACAGGATTTCAAGATCAGCGAGCGAGAGCTTACGCACACGGATGGGGACTTCGTCTGAGTTGGATGGTGCACCCCGCGAACGACCTCGTCGCTTCTTCGTCTCTGAAGTAGTTGTCGTGCTCGTGCCGGAATCATTTTGAGTACGGTCGTTAGTAGAGAGGAACGCTTCATCATGGTTACCAGGGGTAGTAGCGAAGTTTCGCCAAAGTCCGCAAGCAACCAGCGAGTCGGAGTCTGCTGAAATACTTGCGGAGCTGGGTACACCGCGAAGCGAGAGCTTCAGGGTCAGGGTGGATGCGCCAATTGAGCATCTCCGGAAGCCAGCGGCGAGCTGCGCAGAGACCTGCGTCGCGAGTTTCGTACCGACTCTGTACATGCTAAGGGTATGGCTGAGCAGTGTGAGTCAGCTGCCGGGCTTGGTCCCCTCGTTCCGTCACTACGGGCCCTAATTGTGCAAACGCCGAAACAGACTGAATCGGACTTGGGAAAGAGTGGCTCTTTGTCGTAGGCAAGGGACGGGTGTGAGATTTCAATTAATGAATTGGACTTGATTATGGCAGGACTACGCAATGCGTATGAAGAGTATTGAAAATACTATCCCCACCTTCCGATTTCGGTCCTCGCCAAAACCGACTAATTGACTTGTTCCACCCTGTCGTGATGGATCATTTCCAGGTGAGTCTCGGCCCAAGGCTCAATCAGATAAACATACGGCTTTGTAGCAAGAGTCAGCAGAGTGGAATTCATAGAATACAACAGTGTCATGTCGAGCAACCATCTAGAAGCTCGGCATCCCCTCCATTTCAGAGTCGCGGTACCGACGAATCTCGAGACTAAGACGAGAAAAGCTAGGTCTGTTGGTGAAAATTCGCATGGCTTAGTAATAAGGACTGACTGCTCTAGAGTTTTGCCCATTGCCAAGTCCGAAGTCAAATGCGACATCCTTCTGCGTGCCCTGTTCGGTGAGCAAGTTCCAGTCCTGTTGCAGCTGTCTGACGCTAAAAACCGGCTCCAGGGGTGTGAAAAATCGACCTGCAGGAAGAATGCAAGAGTCGGGATAACTCAGAAGTGGTGGGTCTGGATTGAGTTAAAATGGTTTGGTTGCGTTACCGTCCATATATCATACCGTTCCTTTTCCTTCCCACAGCTGTTATGTCTTCGTTAAGCGTGGGAATCGCCAAGAGACATAATCACAACTGAAATCTTGGACCTGGCATGGAGAACAACGACCAGACCAACACCGTGTATGTGCCACGAGTTCACTCCATCTCTGAGCATCGCTATATCTCTCTATAGATTCCCTTGTGAGCTGTGCTGACGCGACGAAACGCGGAAAGCGGGAACAATGGGTGCCTCCTGTTCTGGTGAGCGTGAGTTGGTAAGTAGCACCTGACTTGTCTTGCTCAAAGTTGACTTTGCAGGCGACGCGGTGATGAATTTGCGTTTCCTATGTTGTCTCATGCCGGCAATGCAACACTATCCCTGACTTATCGCCCTTCATTCTGCACTCTACACCGATTAAGAACCCTCCGCCCATCGAGACCGCAGAGAATGGAGAGCAGCCTCCTTTCATCATTGATGAGCCTTTGCCAGCATGGGCGCAGGATATCACTGTTCGTGTTGTTGACAATGGGGTAGTCAAAACTCAAAAGTGGGGTGATGTATACAAACCTGATGACACAGTGCGAGGAGGAGGATTTACTTCGCTTAAGTTTGCGCCCAAGACTGCACCCGGTGAGGTGCCAAAGGACCAACAAAAGGCAAAGCAGGGCAAGGTTCAGCAGGAACCCACCGCTACTGAGAAACCAAATGAGACTGACAATGCCGATATCGAAGTCGTTGCGCGAGAGAAGGTCCAGGATCAGGCTGACAAGGACGAAGAGACGAACCCTGAGGAGAGTACTGACTCAACTAAGGAGCAATCCGAAGCAACCGTGCCTCCGCAACCTGTAGGAAAATCGCTCCAGCAGCCAGCTGCCCTGAAAGAAATCATGGATGGCGCGGCAGCGACCTATGGTAGTACTCGTCCCAGCACAAACGCAGATAGTGTGACAAATGCGATTGTCAAGCTCACAGAATCACTGAGCTCGTGCGCACCCAATGTAAATCTCCAAGCGCGTACCCATCAGTTCCACAGGAACATGCATAACCTTGTATCGCCTCTGGAGAAGGATCTTGCATTGCCATTTACTTCTATCCTTGCTGGGTTCCAAAAGGGTGTGCATGTCGTAGATTTGAGTACTATGATTGATCAAGCGCGCGTGCTTGAAACCCCTGCTTGGGAGCCATGGGCCCATCCCTCAAAACACTTCAATGACTCTGGTGTTGCGGGCCGCGAGTCTACAACCAAAGCTGTTGCCGTAGAGATCGCACGTTTCCGCAGATCACGATTGAATGCCGAGGAAGACAACCGACGAATTTTGCTGCAGATTGGTGTCGAAAAACGCGCAGGCCCTGTCAAGCCCGCGGGAAGTTCGGTTATTGGTTTTTAATTCAATTTATTTGTGTACTTAGCTCATGTACCTATTTGTCAATACATCATGTCTCAAAACTATCGACACGGTACTGAAGCTCATGGATCAAACACCTCGTGGAGACGTAGCTTCGACTAATGGATGCGCTGACACGAATACCACTGCTGTGTTACGAAGCTAGCGACAGAGCGAGTCAATGAAAGTGCAGTTGGGTAGAAATGAACGGTTCAAGGGCGAGGAGCGGATTAGAGACAGTTCAGACCGCAGTGGTTGTATTACTTCGCGGTTGTACGACTAGAGGAAGGAGTACTAAGTAGGATGGTTAACCAAATAGTATTGTGCAGAAAGAGCGCAACAGCTATGTTCGCTTGTTAAGGAGCGAGTAGGCTCGGCGACTTAAGTCAGTACGCAGTGCAACGCTTAAGCATCCGAAGCAGCGCCAGTCCCTCGAATTGGTGCAGTAGCAACATTAATCGTCTTGACTCGTCGAGTGAGGACGAAGTAATCAACAATGTTATACAGTAGCCAGAGACCACGCAAAATGACTACAGCAAAGTTGAAACCTGTGGAGCCGTCAACCGACGACTTCGTTGCGTTGAACACCTTGTACGTAATAGCGTCTGTGCAGCCAGGGTTGTTTGAAACATTGGAAATAAAGTTCTGAGCGACTCGAGCCTTGCTGTACGCGTAGATCGACATACCCAGGGTCATAACGTTAACACTAATCGAAGCCATAGTATGATATGCTTCGCTCTGGTTGTCATTCGATTCGTCGTCGTCGGTTCGTTCCTTATAGATTCGGTATGCGTAGTAGATGTTGATGAGGGAACCAAAGATTGAGATAATCATGTTCGAAAGTTGGGTATTCGGAACCTCACGAAGCGGAGGTACCATGTCATAAGCATCTCGGCGAGACTCAGGGCAGACGTCCTCATTCCACTCGATTTCGGAACGCTGGAACAGGTAGATGTCGGTGTTGATAGGATAATCCGGGACACTCTTGACAATGTCATAGAAGTCGACAGATGACCAACGTGTGTCAATTTCATCGGGTTCACATATCTCAGGCGAGCTATTTTCAATCATGCCATAGCACATATTCTGGTCCAAATTCATCGCAAAGTTCAGCAATGGGACTTCACCTGCATTGTTGACCCTGGTGAATGTAAGTTTGTACCAATCGTCGTCGAAGTCCCAGACGTTGGGGTCCGAATCTGCCGAGCTTGTTTGTTCAACTGTAATGGAGGCGATGGGACAGTCTGCACCGTCCGGAACGCACACGTCGGAGGCACCACAAGTAGTGAATCCGCTTGGACAACCTGAACCCGTGTTGCGGCGTCGTGTCAATGCCGTACCGTAATTAGAATCACGCTTACCGCAGATAAGAGCGGAACGCCAGGTACGGAGAGTGGTCTTGACCTTGGGTCCATCCGCAGGAGTGTAGTCGATTGGGATGCGAACGAGACTTGAGTACCCATGAGGACAAACCAGGGGTACGCCAGTTGAGATCTGAATGTCAACAAGCGGTGCTGTTGAAATGTTGCGAGCAAAGTCAGTAAGCAGCTTCGTGGTGGAGAATAGGCGGCTGAACGACAGAATACTCATCAGACTGGTAACAATCGCTGCACTGATCTGACAGAACGTGATCAAACGCTCGAACTTAGTCAAGCGTCTTGGCTTGAGCGAGTGAGAGAAGAGACGAACGCCGAAAAAGATACCCTCATCGCGTTGTGGGAAGAGCTTGTCGATGCAACCAGGGTTTTCGTTCTCCGCACTCGCGAACTTTGCCTCGGTACCAGCGTAACTCACGGTTGTGGTGGTGGGGTTTGATTCGGCACCGTTTTTGGCCTGGTTTGCGGCCTCGTTTGAGCTCACAACTGTTACGTTAATGTTGTGGAGAGCAATACCTTCGGAACTGCTCATGTGAACCGATTTGCACACACTCGCACCTGACTTACAACGAGTGTTTATCCTCTCCGGAACTCAATACGATTTTTCTATTTCGTCACCCCTCACAGCGGCAACGCGAAGAAATTTTGGAACAGCCGAGTCGCAACAGCGTTTCCAACATGTTGCACTACTGGTAACCCTTAAATCGTCTGTAGACCGCGTGGGCGGTTGCCATATCCTGCATTGCAGTGCCTACACTCTTAAAAAGGACGATTCGTTTGTCCCCCTTTGCATTATTAACACGAGACATAAGGGTTTCTCGATGTGAAGTCAAGCACTGGCCGAGGGTTCCGACAATGGATGGGAAACAGGCCTCCGTGCATGTGGTTGTGACCGGTTCGGTGGATGGTGGCACATCAGCCGCAACAGCTGTCGAAGTTTTGGACGCATTGTGCTTGGTTTCATCTTGTGCTTGAGTCCGCCGTTGTCGTCGCTTGAACTCCAAGAGCGGTAGGCTGAAGTCACCGGCAGTCAGAGCGTTGTGACTGTCCGTGATAATAGCAGCGGTCTCCAAGGAGCCTGATGCGCACTCATCGAGTGCCTGGGTTACGACGCCAGTGTCAAGTTCACGCTGATCTGGGAGATAGCTCCCGACCGAGGCGATGAAGACAACCTGTGGAGAGTTGGCCGGCCAGGCGTCGGGTAGGGACTGCATCGCACTCGTCTCCTCGTCCTGCGTTGGCACCAGCCACCTGGCTGGGAAAAGTGGGGTAGGTGAGGCCGTCGCGGTGATAATAAAGTCGGCCGTTGCAACAGCACGCTGAACTGCATCCGTTTGAGCGGATGACACGATATATCCAATCTGACAGACTCGGCTCGAGCCATAGGTTGTTTCAACCCAACCCCGAATGGTATCGGCCAGTTCTTGGCCGGCCTCTGCCCTTCTTGCAACGATACAAACAAAGTTGATTCCCACATTCAATGCAATAAACGCTTTAATATGAGCCTCAGCTTGTAGTCCAGAACCAAAGACGAGTAGCCTCCGATTTGAGGATATCTGTTGTTGCTGAGCCCGCTTCATGGCCTCCACAGCAAGCTTACCGGCAACGGCGGTACCCGCAGCTGTACGAAACGCAGTTAGGTACGTGGCGTCCATTAAAGCGAGGGGAAATCCAGTGGCTGGCTCAAACAGCATAATTGTTGCAGGCACGGTCGGGATGTTGTGCTTCGCATTTCCCTGTCGCACGCTGACTATTTTGACTCCAAGGACCTCATCTGGGGTTCTATCACTTGATGCACCCATGTTCGCTGTAGGTTCGTCCGTGTACCGGAGGTATGCAGGCTTAAAGAGGGTCACACCCTGGTTAGGGACAGGGAGCAGAATCCGATCTGGCACGATGACAATAGGGGAGTCGCCCTTTGTGGGGGCCCCAGATAGGATCTGATGTGAAATGTCCGGGGCAGGATCTTCAACGGCTGCACTTGCGCGGAAAATGGCCTCGTTGATCGCAATACCGTCCTCGAAGCTGAGGAGCTGCTCAACCTGGGCATCGCTAATGAGTGACACAAACGTGACGCTCAATTCCTGGATTTGTGTAGACATATTGGTTTCCAGACTTGGTACAAAATTAGTAACAGCGGTGTGCTGGACAGACAGTCCTTGGATCCCGCAATACCGAGGAGGGGATCAAAGAGAATTCCAAACTTGAACAAACTTGCAAAATACTGAGTTTTGACTTGTACTCGAGTTCCCTGACGCCGATTCTGTCGTCTGTCGGGTCATAGTGGGCTGCAACATACCATACCCATTATATACCCCAAGGGACGTAGGATGTCCTTTGGATCTAACGTCTCGGATCACAGACTCCATGAGGCCAAAATCTGTAAATCGGACAGAGGGGGCTTTGTGAGCGATGAAGACCGGATCTTCGACCGCCAGCTTCGCTTATGGGGCTCACATGGCCAGGCATTGCTTCGCACATCCCGTGTGCTTGTCTTCGGCTCGGACGCGACTATCTCTGAGCACCTGAAATCTCTTGTGCTCGCGAGCATCGGAGGAATCCATATTGTCGATGACGCACTGGTGACAGAATCGGACCTAGGTCGCAACTTTTTCGTTGATCATGACTCAATCGGACGGCCGCGCGCACATGCCGTGGCTATGTTCATGTCAGAAATGAATCCTCGTGTGTGCTTGCAAGTGAGTACCATCTCTTTGGAGCTGCATCTGGAAGGATTGAAGCGCTTTGCAGAAGGACGAAGCACACTAGATGGGGTCCCGGAGCCCATTTTATGTCGAGAGGCGTCCAGCGAAAGCCTGAATATTCCTCCCCTTGCGTCACTAGAGGAGGTCTTTAACCTGAAGAACTTCAACGTGGTAGTGGTAGACTCGAGGAGGCTTAAGTCACTCGACAGCCTCATTCAGTTAGACAAGCTATGCAGGAAGCACGATGTTGCTCTCGTACAGTTGTATAGTATGGGCTTGGTAGGTGGCTACCGAATCTCCGTCCGAGAGCATTGCGTTTTGGAAACGCACAGGAAGGATATTCCAATCATCCAGTCTCTTCGCTTGCATCCATGGCTCTTAGCGCAGAACCCCGAACTGGTAAAGTTTGCGTTCAGTAAGCAATTTGATATTCTTGAAATCGGTCCTGAGAATCTGCAAGACAGGGAGGGCATGCCAGCACATGTTGCAGATCTAGAGCAGCTCCATGCCCAGGTACCATACCCTGTCATTCTCATCCGTGCCTTTTGGAGGGCAGCAGCCAAATGCTCTGGAAATGATTGTAGTACATCGTATCCCCGTGACGGAACCTATGTTCCCGCACCGGTATCACCCACAGCATTGATTGAGGAGATCAACGCGATGAGGTGGAGGAAGCTTACGACCGCTGAACCCTCCGAAGGCAACTTCGATGAAGCAGTAGCCTTTGCAAAGCAAATGATGAGAGGGTTCTCCGACAGAATGAGCAATGCACTATTCGGTGTCAACCTGGCAGTGACGACTGGATTGGAGCCAAGACTCATCGAAGTCCTTCGAGAGACTGTCTCACTACCGAAGTCCACCCAAGAGATCATAGATGAATCTCTCGCAGTCCCCGTAGTGGAGGATTCGATGACTGCGAGCTGCCCACCTGCTGATCGACTCACCCACCCATTTTGGGTCGTTGCTCGTTCGATAGGTCGGCTCCAGCAGATAACACAGGGTCGATTCTCCCCTCTTCCGGATGTGCCGGACATGGAGTCGAGCACAGAGAACTACGTTGCCTTGAAAAGTGTATATAGGGAGTTAGGGAGCCGAGATGCCGCGCTCTTGCAAGATGCCATTTCGGCTGAGCTTAAAAGCGTAGGTAGGGATGAGTCCGTAGAGGATTTTATTCTACGGGCTGCTAAACACTGGGGACTCACTTCTGACACCCTTCTAAAGCATGTGCTCACAAACTTTACTGGCATGCGAGTTTTCCGAACGCGATCGTTAGAAGAAGAGTTTGGCCCCACTCTTGATGCGATGCATACGTCCTCACTTCGAGAGTATGTGATGGACACACGGTCCGAACTACACGGCACGGACATGGAATCACTTCCTCTCAACACGGACTGGTATATCGCAATGAGAGCGTGTCTCGAATTTCAAACCAGGCATGGCCACTTGCCAGGTGCGCCCGCTTATCAGCGGCCGCAGGACGAACCGATGACCCAACGCGCAGAGTCCTCCACCAATCCCGACTATGACTGGGAGTCTGACAACAGCTGGGAGTCTGATTTGTGTGAGCTGCGGGAAATCCACGAGAGCATCCATAACAGAATCTTTGGGATTAGCTCAGTAGCAGCGACTGGCGAGGATGTTATGCCCGATGGATCGGTCGTGGCAGACTCTGAGAACCCAGCCCCAAATCCCAGGCCCGAGTGTAGTGTTGAGCTGTGTCGACAGGGTTGTCGCGAGATACATACCATGGCCTCCATTGTGGGAAGTCTGTCAGCTGACGTAGTCATCAAGCTTATTCTGCGGCAATACTCTATTCCTAACAATTGCGTCATCTACAACGGCATCCATGGAGTTGGAAGTGTATTCGAGGTATAGCCGAGAATTTCTTGCAGGGGCTTGCCGGTTCCGAAACCGAGCGTCCATGTAGCACTATGTTAATCAATCGGTAATACTTTGTATAGCACGTAGAATAAATGCGTTACTGCGCGCATTTTACCCACTCGAATATGGACCTGGGCCCTGAGGCCCAGACCCGCTAAGTGCCCTGGCCTGAAAATATATCCGTTTCTTTCCAGGAGACAACTGTTTACAAGTGGCTGCATGGCTTCAGCTGCCCAGTGAAGCGCGTATCAATCTGGTTTATTGCGTGATACATCACATGAAAGCTCGAAGAAGCTTGCTTTAAGCGTGTGGCATTATCGGAAACCTGTGAAATCTGAGGCGACGTCGACGGTTGTTACTTGAAAGTTCGATCTTGATAATCAACCCTTACAACCGGTCCCTCCCTATATCCTTTGTCTCTATCCACTCGTGATTCTGGCCTACCTCCAGGTCTATCCACGCTGATCAACCTCTGACTCTCGTGAACTGTCCGTGGTTGTCGCGAAAATGATGGAAACCGCACGTCGATCGATGCTGCATTCGGGCTCTGCGAGCCACCTTGTGCACAGGGGCAACTTTGAGGACGAGTTTCGCATTGGCAAGCCCGTACAGATCGGAAACTATCTCCTGCTTCAACGCATCGGTAAGGGTGGCTCAGGTCGCGTCTTCAAGGCACTCAATGTTGAGACGGGTGACATGGTCGCCATCAAGTCTCTGAGCAAGGCTGAGCTGGTGAATACGGAAGATATTGAGAAGAAGTATGGTGAGACCTTTATTCTGGCAGGTATGCAGCACAAAAATATCGTCCAGCTATATCAGGTCTTCGATACCCTAACCGATATTTTGCTCGTGATGGAGCTCGCCCCCGATGGCGACCTTCGAGACTATCTGGGCGAGAACCGAGCGATCTCAGAATTTGAAGCGTTTAAATACTTTGAGCAGTTAGCAGACGCTGCGAAGTATTGTCATAAGCGGAAGACGTTTCATGGAGACTTAAAGCCCTCAAACGTCGTGTTGTTCCCAGGTGGAGTTATCAAAATTGTCGACTTTGGTTTGTCGGGTTCCCTGAAGACTGATCCCAGACGAAGATCTACTGCAGTACCTCTCGGTACGCCCTTGTATCTCTCGCCTGAACAGGCCAGCGGCGTCATTCCGGCATCGCATGCCGCCAAGGTTGCGATCGATGTTTGGGGTCTTGGAGTTATTCTATTCTGTATGGTGTGTGGGTTCCCAATGTTCTCGGAGGATTTGGATCGTGCAACACTTACTCGGCGCATCCAACGACGCATCTTTAGGATTCCAAGCTATGTCAGCCCCAACTGCCGTTTGTTCCTTGAACGTATCCTGGATGCCAACCCGGCGACCCGCTTGCGTATTGAGAACTTTGAGGAACAACCATGGTGGATCGATATGAAAGCAGCTGTTCAGGCGGTGGAGGCGGCGCGCGCCGTACACGCACAAGCAGCACGCAGTGGTGCAGCTACTTCGCTCGAAACCAAGTCGAGCTCTGAGGGTGGTGTTGTTGCCTCTGATGATGGAGTACCCAGCGCACAGGGCGAAAGTGGCGAAGCCGCCCCTGCAGTCCCCGACTGGATGTCGATTGTACCCCCGCAGTACACCCGGGTGCCTACCACTGAGGAAATCATCCAGGCGAAGCTGGAGTGCTATTCTGCAACGACGCCGTTGGAAAATTCGGCACCTACGCTGGGCTCTCAGGCACTTACCACCGCGGGAGCAAACCTGACTACCATCGCGGGTGGCACGGCTTCGCTCACAAGCGCTCAATCCAATGCAACTGCCACCAACTTGACAGGTGCACTGGCAGGTGTAGGACCCGGAGGTCTTGCTTCAGCTCTGTCAAATCCAGGTAGAGCGGGAGGATCTAATCTCACAACTCGCACAGGACTTGACGTGGCGAGTCGGTACGCTGACAACTGGAGCGCGACCAAGACATCAAATTTGACCTCCTCAGCAATATCTAGTGTGCGTCCCTCAGGAGGTATTGCAGGATCTGCATTAGGTGGGGCAATATCTAGCGCTGGTAATACGTCGGGTGCTGGAACAAGCTCAAACACGTCTGGAGGAGCATTGCATGAATCATCCACATCTCGAAGAGCAGCTACCACCACTTCGCCTGGAAAGGCTGCTGGTTCTGTCAGTGGTGGAGTCACGTCCCGAACAAGTGCGTCCAGTACAACATCTCTGTCCCGGCCTTCGGGTGCGCACAATAAGCCCACTACGTCTTCGCAGCGAACGACTAACTCTTCATTCAGTAGCACCAGGTCTGGTGGGGTGGCGCGAAGATAGATAGATCGTCCCAACCCAGCTGGGTATGTCATGTGGCCGAAAATGTGTATTTGATCCGATTCTATTTGACCCCACGTGACACCAACACATAAAAGCTTAGCATGAGTAACTTCCTGAAGGAAGCCTCACAAGGACTGAACCTCTGGGAGAGCATATATCGCGTAATAATAAGTCACTGAAATTGCCATTGGTATTCGCTTGATTGTATACAACGTGGCAGGTGTTTGCTGGGATTGATTCTTTGGTTGTATTGCCTGCAAACTGGATTCAGTCGCAAACGGTCCAGTCCAGTCCAGTCCAGTCCAGTCCAGTCCAGATTATGCGTCTCGGCTCACTCTTACTGAGTAAGACAACTTGATCAAGATCGAGATGTGGGAGGGTAAAAAACAAGTGATACTGCGTGATGCGAGAGTGACCTTGGCGGAATAGCTGTATAGTTCGATTTCTCGCCTGTCATGAACATGACAAACTCCATAATATACCCATGCACTCATTTCTCATGTTCGCTTTTATACCCCAAATTTATTCCTCCCTCATCCTCGCGCCTTCTGCTCCCCTCAATCTATGTTCCGCACGCTGGCCCCACACTCTATTTAGCCCGGCTACGCCGCCAGCAAGCAGCAAACTCGCTAGCAAGCAGACCTCGCTCACCGCGAGTCTAGTCTAGTCCAGCCTGGTCTAGTCTGGTCGAGTCAGTGAGCGGCCTCGCATCCTAGCAGATCTTATTCTCCCACTGGCTTGTTAGCCAGGTGGTCAGTTAGTCTGTCGGCTGGGGCTCAGACACTTGGAAACGACTGTACTCACGACTCTACCACCTTGGCGTGCCTGCTCGCTCGTGTGACTGCCCTAAATCTGAGCAGATTGGAACAAAGGTTTCCAGTCGTTTCTGATTGGTCTGATCAGAGCGTAGGTGATCGCGTCCTTAACAAGGCAGAGGTCTCATACGGTTTCGTGATACACGGGTGTAGTGATATTTTGTGCTGCCTTGTGAACTTCGTTATCTTCTCCTCATCCTACCTCGATGCTACCACTGTCCGGATCCGCGTCAGCGTCGGCCGCGGCTTCGCCCTCACCCGATCCCCGAACTTCGCCCCACGGGGCGAGTGCCTACTCGGCATCTCCTGTCCATACGCCCGCCGTTGGCTCAGCCTCTACATCGCTGCACCTGCACTTGCAATCCCAGTTGTTGCCTTCCCACGCGGCACTGCAAATTCCAGAATGGGACAACGGCCCGAGTTCGCGGCGTCACTCACAGCCGCAGGCATTAGATGCAGGAGAGCCCGAACTTATCTTCACGGACATGGCGCCGATTGTTGCAAGCGCAAGCGTCAGTGCGAGTGTCCCTGCTAGCGCTGGTCCAAGCAACAATGGTACCGTTTCAAACCAAATTCAACTGCATCTCGCTTCTCCCCCAAACTCAGCGTTAGGTCCTCAGCACGTTCAAACACATCAGCAGCAGCATTCCACACATAACTATACAGTGCTCCAACAAGCGCGAGGTTCTTTCGCTGATAGCCTGCACAACATCAGTATCACGAATGATCAACTCGTCTTCCATAGCTATGAGCAAGATCTCAGCCCCAGGCCAGAATACATGGTCATCTCGCATGCGTCTCAATTGTACGAAGCAGCAGCAAGTGAGGGCCCAGGCCGAACGGTTATTGCTACACATAGTCATACTTATTCTCGTACGCATCATGTGGGGGCGCAGCAAGGAAGCTTCTCCAACCATGGAAGCAGCCTTCACGTGAATCACTTCCAGGACCCAGAGCCCGACATGCGAAGTGGATCAGCTGGTTGCGACCCCGAGGATGACGGTGATGAAGTCACGAACACAGTGGTTTCTGCAGCCACAAATGCTGCCGCATCCGCCGCAGCACAATTAGCACAGGAGTATACATTTCGAGCACGCACCGGTACTTCTGCAGCAGTTCGGAGCACCTCAGGTATCAACAGCTCCTTGGGCCTCAAGAATAGGATTGCCAGCAGCCCTAGCAGCAATATCGACGCTTCGCTGGGTGCGTCGCCCTTACAGGTGTCGCCTGCGATCCAGGCATCTACAAATGCAGCGTTGATTCCACCTCCTCCCCATGGATCCACGGGCATTTCCCAAGCCGTAAATCCTCTCTATTCAATGTCTACGTCATCAACTGGGCCTACCTCGCACCTCCCGCCCCAGATCTCTCAGAACTCGGGCCAACTTCAATTACAGAGACATTCATTTTCGCACCAAACAACGCAGCTTCAACATTCGCAGCAGGCTCAAAGCCAGCAATATGAAGCGTCACCTCATCCTGCTGACCTTGGTATGAGCGTTGGTATGTCTGCTACTCCATTGATCAACGAGGGTTCGTCATGGAAAGCTGGGGCAGGCCTCTCGGGAATAGATGTGGTAGGGCAAACTGGTGTCGGTGGCAGTCCTCTGCCAGCTACAATCAACGGTTTGCATGCACAGAACCAATCAATATCAAAATCCGCGTGGCCGCCTTCAAACGTGTTGGCAAACTCAACTCACCCTGGCAGTAACGTGAATACTTTCAACCCACCTCTACCTGCAAAGCCGACAAGCGCAGCATCTCAAGCGCAAAGCGACCATGGTCGCCTCTTGGATAACTTCAGCAAGCTTAGAATTGCGTCCGGTGCAAGCACTTCTATCTCCACGGCAACAGGAACAGGAGCGGCCCCTTCTCAAGTGATGGGAGTGCCTCGTATCACCATCAATCAGATGCCCACGGATCAGCTTTCAGTCCATTCATCGCACAGCCCTCTTCCACAGCCGCAGCAACAACAGCAGACGCAGTCCACATTCCTACAACAACCATCGCAGCAATCCAACCCAATTTCAGCGCACTCACCTCAGCATCTCCTCCAACTACCTGCAAATCAGCAGCAGCTTTTTAGCGCGGGCACCCTCCAGGCTGCTCAGCAACTGTATCCTAACGCTGGGCCACCACATGGCGTCGGAAGCGCATCAGCGTATCAACTCCACCAAGATCACACTCCAACTACTTTCTCCGAGCTCCAGCACTCACCGCCATTCTCTGGTCGTGGTGCGCAGCACACGAGTGGTGCGGCGGCACGCTTGCCTCCTCTACCGACCCAAAGCTCAGCTCAGTATCATTTCGTCGCTTCAGGACGTCAGCACGGTCCTCTCAACCATGAGAAAACCACCGCTGACCACTCTAATGGAACTACTCATTTAACTGTACCTCAATTCTATCCATCTCTTCATCATCGAGCCGCGCGCACACAACCGAACTCGCGAACTTCGACAAGACCTCCTTCACCTGTAAATGGTCACCCCGCGATGAGGGGGTCGGTGTTCGGACAGCCACCAATTCCGGTACCTGGGCAGCATGAACCCATGGTGAGTGTGATATTCGAAACACCTGGCGTACTGACCAACGCGCACCCAGCCCAACCCGATGTCAACGTGCAAGTCACCGCGGTCCCCTTCAACAGCACAAATAATGATGGTCCCCTTCGTGTTATTACTCAGATCACGGCTGCATCCCAATCGCTCGGCTCCAGCCGAAGCGACTTCGACGAAGAGCAGCCATTGCACTCCGGCAATGATTTGCAACAACGGCCCAATGTACGTCTCTCACCACCTGCAAAGGCTGGGGGCATGAGTCAGCCGCACCCCGGCACTCCACGTTCATCAACCCCTCGAGGAGAGCCACTTGCGCCGGCAGCAACTGTCTCACCCGTTAAGAACGGTGCTGCGTCTTCTCAAGTGGATTCCGGAGACCCACTCGACCATCGTCCAGTTGTATCATCTAAAATCTCGAATATTCACCGGGAATCTGTCGGAGGTGTGCCTGAAACCGTGCCTGAGGCCTCTGTGCTTTCGTCACTGAGCCGTCTCCAACTGAGGACTGAATTGGATGCCACACAGCAGCCCCTTCTCTCCATGAGAAGTAGCCAGATCACTGAGGCGTCAACTCAGAAGTCGAAATCAGGACTGGAGATGTCGCAAAGCGACCAAAGTGAGGGTGGTGCTCATTCCGTTGGAGCTTCATTTGGTGTGACTCCCAACATATCGAGTGGTAACTTCACCACCCTTAGCAATCATATTATGGCGCCAATTCCCACTGGGTCGATACCACTTCGCAGTGATGAGCTTGATACTCAGTACTATGTCGGTGAGCCACCTGCACGAGTACTTTCTGTCGACAGCACGGGGCTTGAAGTTGTCTTCGACACTGCAGCAGCCGATGGTCATCCCTACGAAGTCCGAAGGCGACGCCGATTGCAAGCGGCAATGCAAAAGCAGCGAGCTGCAGAACTGCTCGGTCAGCATGCGAGCAAGCTAGGGGCAGGAGACCGGCCAAACCCTCCACCTGCTAATGCAAACCTGGATGACTCGTATTCGTTTGTCAATGACGACTTTGATGACGATCTAGATCTAGATGACCCTATAGATGACATGAACGTTGAAGCACTGATCCAAACTGGTGCAGAGACAGAGGTCACTCCGGTGACATCAGGCCAACTTACTTCACACAGTGTCACCGCCATCCCAAGTGAAGTCCCCCAATCCCCTGCGAAGCCTGCTAATGATATTCGAGCGCCCCAACCAGAAACCGTCACGAGCCCCGAAGACAAACCTAGTCCCGTTGACCAGAGTGACAGTAAAAAGGAGCCGAGCAGCGCGCAGGCTGACGAGCATACTGACAACGCAAATGGCCATGGTCAGTCATCTTCACCGCCACGCCGCAAAGCGTTGCTTCCTCTGCCAACCGAAGCTACCCCTGTAATACCACTCACTGATACGCCACTCAACATCCACCCAACGATGGTTGCACCCTTGCTAGTTCCAAAGAACAAGATGAAGTCTATCCTCGGTGTTCCCGATACAGATGACAAGATCAAAGTCCCTACACAGGCAGCTTGTGGGGGTAGTAGTAAGGATGGGTCATCATCAATCCTGGGCCAGCCTCAAAATATCCGAGCGGCTGATAGCATCTCAACTATCTTGACGATGCCCCCAGACGACCTACTGCACAAGGAGCAATTGGAAGCAGCACAGACTGGCGCCCCGTTTTCGAAGCAACAACAGAAGCGCGCATGGCAGCGGCAAATGGAAGAAATGAATATGCGTACAGAAATTCAACTGAGACTCGCCGCTTGCTCCAAGGATGCCGATCCCGCAGTAAGCATACTTGGAACTGTCCCTGCAGTCACCACAACAAGTGCCCCTGTGAATGTACCCTCAGCTGTTTCTCAGCCACGTGCATCGCCTGCGGGAACCTCTCAGCTGCCTACATCAAAGCCACAACAGAGGCAACAACATCATCTTCATCAACAACAACAACCACAACAACACGGATCATTCAATCTGAAATCATCAAAACAATCCAAGCATGGTAAGCTGCCAAGAGGGTCACACCACCAGTCACACCCAGACGCACAGCAAGCCCAGACCGTCTTCCCGCATGGCCGCTCGGCCCGGCCTGTCCACGACGAGTCCGCGCTTATCACACCTGTCACTGTTCCCGTAGCCGGATCACCGCCTGCTGTGACGTCACCGACTGATCTCGCAGCGTTACATCGTTCTCGCCAGCACCCACATGCCAATGTGGGCCGAAGGGGTCAGGCGCAAGCACATCCTACGACGTTCATGCATCAGCAAGGTCATCCGAATCTCCCAGTCCAGGTACCCATTCCTATGCCTGTGGGAATGGTCATGATGCCAGTGTCCGCAGTCGCTCCAATCCCACCTATCGCGGCAATGCCAACGGTACCCGGTGTCCCGGCACAGGGACACCTTATCGTGTCACCGCAAGGAGGAGGTAGCCATCCACACCACTTCTCTCACGCACGCGGAGGCGGAGGAGGCGGTCGCGGTCGTCAAAGGGGTGGTTCAGTGGAGTAGACCTTCAGAGTCTTGGCTTAACTCGCTGGCTTGCCGTTATTTTTCAAACACCACTATGTTATGTTTCATTATTAGTCACTTTATTACTCTTGCTCACGGGTGCTGAGCCATGTCCTTCCCGTGGCTTTGGTTTTGCGATTTCTCTGTTGACAACAGGTCCACTGGGATCGCTAAGGCCAAGTCCCGCTATGCGCCTCCTGGCCTAACGGGCCAACTAATGGCGTAGGTTCCGTACGAATGTTTACTGAGTGTTGACCCAAAAGCATAGATCTAGAGATCTCCGATCTCACTTTACACAGCACCCTATTTTTATTAGTAACTATCCTGTACCTATTTCTTGAACTGCATCTGCTTCTTTGCTGATGACATGCTCTGGATTTCCAACATAGAGGCCTTCACCGACAGCTCTGCGCTATTATCCTGCTGTTCTGGTTCCTCGTCTCCTGCGGAGGTTCCCGTCTCATCCTCTGGTTCAGCCCACTTTGTCTCTACTGAGTCCAAGGGGACCGCACTTGTCAAAAGTACATCCAACTGCCCCTGCAACGAGTGGCATTCAGCTTGGAACGCGATTTCTTGGTTGAGGCGCTGATTCAGTTGCACAAAGAGCTCATCGATTGCTGGGAATTGTCCGAGCATTGAGGAATACATCTCAATTAGAATCATGGTAATATCAATAAGTGTGTTTGTGTAGTGCGGATTTGTAATGTAGCGAACGATGAACTTGAGAATGGGGACAAGCGTAGATTCCTCACGGTTACCCAAACTCTGATTGGCAACACCCTTGATCAGGATCTCTTCGAAGATAGAAATGACTGCAGCCTTATCGTTCTTTGCAAGCGCAGAGTCTAGGGCGTAGTGGTGCTGGAACTTGCGCAAATACTTGTCGTATACGGCAAGGCGGTGCTTATCAGGCCTCTGGACTACGAAGTCGTCCGCGGCAGATGTGTAACGAACACCCTTCGACATACGATCATGGTACCCCAATCGTTTTGTGGGCATGGACATCTGACTCGAGAAATCGTCGTTGGGTCTGCGGCGCATCGTGAGCGTGCCATCAGCCAAACCAACGGCCAAGGTAGAGGCATCTGGGGCAAATGCGACAGACATCACAGGAGAGTTGAACGCCATCGAGTGCACCAAGTCATATCCATTTCGAGTATCATATACATTCACATGCTGATCAATAGAGCCTGACAACAGTCGCAGACCCGAAGAATCCAGGGCCAGAGAGGAAATCGCCTTCTGGTGGGCCTGGATCTCGTGCAACAGCGTGCCACCTGCGACAACATCCCACACTCGAATACGGTTCTCACCAGCACTAATGAGAAGGTTACCGGTGACATCTTGGATCAGAGCTGAAATGGGTGCACCATGATCCATCGTTAGAACGCATGTGGCATCCTGGGCGGCTCGCGCATCCCACAACTTGATCGTGTGATCGTAGGAACCCGTTACCATAACCGATTTGTTTGCAACGCTCTCAAAACCAACTCGAACAAAGTCAGTGTGGCCTAGCAAGCGGAACTTAGTTGTCTCCGTTGGGATGTGAATACCCATCGCAGTCTTATCATCTGAACAGGACAGCAGCGTGGTACCGTCGTCAATAAAGTTCACGCAACGGACGGGTGCTTTGTGTTTGCTCATATGTCGAAGTCGAGTTTTCGTGGAAACTTCAAACACGGACACAGTATTGTCGTCCGATCCCGTGGCAAGCATCTGGCCATCATTGCGGAACGTGGCCCAGGTCACGGTCGACTTGAACCGGTTGAAGCTCTTGTTCATTGTTGAGAAATTCGAGTCGTAGATCTGGACACGTGTGGACGAGCATACCGCAAGCTCGTAGGGCGCCACTGGAGAGAACGAAAGGCAGCTAATCAAGCTGGGTTGCTTGGACGTGTGCACGTCGGCGTATTTGCTCCAGAACCTGCTCTCTGCCGAGTTGTGAATGGCGGTGGGGTCGTTGCCCTTATCCACCGCCTTAAGCGGTAGCTTCATGTATCGAGACATGTTTGTGGCTTAGGTATATGTCGTCTCTAACAGTGACTGTCTGAATTAACTAGTTCTAGGTCGCGTAGTCGCTGCGAAATCTATCAATCAGACCCGATGACACCTCTTGTCCGAGAACGCCGTAAGTCTTCGGGAAAGATCGAAAATTGAAGCAGAAGTGCAGTTCAGTCAAGTGTTCAGTCAGAGCAAATTTGTTGCACCAACCTGATAAGCTGCCACAAGTGATCCTTCCGTGACTGCACGATGTGCAAACCTCGTAAATCCGTAAATATTCTCTACGGTAACAACCGCGCAATTGCTATCCATCCTGGCCCGGAATCTCGGAGCCGTCTCGAGACAACCTTCCAGAGTGACCATGGTCACAAAACGCTGCTCCAGGTGTGTATACTCCGATTTTGGCTAATTGCTAGGAAGGTTCATGCAAGCCACCAGTAGAATACCGCTCCCAGTGCTCGCTCAATCTATAGTTCAGCTCTTATCACACAGATTCCTCGGGTGTTCACGCAACCGGCAGTCGAAACGCCAGTCGCCTCGCCACACACTGAACAAGATTTGATGCATCGCACAACTAGGGACCAACCGAGCCCTTGAGTTGAATATTGCCATGTCTGTGTTTATATTCTATATCTCTGCGTGCTTATACGGTTTTTATTGCGTGTATCCTGTGTACTGATGTGGTATGCCCTCTAAACTGGCGATTTGAGATTCAACTCGAAAATCCGCTCTTCATTTTGCGCCTGCGCAGAGTACTGGCGAAGGGTAACTTTGTATATAATGTGGGTTATGACTCTTCGTGTGTGTGCGTCCTAGCAATTGCGCTTAGAATCTCCGACCGTGTCCAGAACATCCACGAAATCGTGAGTTTCCATTTCCTCTCGGATGCGATTCGGGCCGGTTGTGGAATTGGAACTTGATTTAGTGAGATTGCTTCAGGCAGTTCGGGATACAACGAAGGCTTTGCAACGCTTCATGTTAGTATGTCCTTGCTCACTGGCTGCTACTCTCTAAAACAACTTCTACGCACCGGGTTTTTAGTGAGCCCACGCCTCCGTCGATTCATCTCGGTGTTGCGGCTGGAACATCTGTCGTGGAACTAGGTCTCGAGGTGCACGAAGTGCTTTGACGACTCGGTTTGGAACGATTGGAACCCACTGCAGCTCAGGAAACTTTGAGTCTCCCTGTCACTCTCTTGAAAGGCACACCCACAACACTCTCAAGATGTTGGCTGGCAACGTGAACGTCCCCAACGAGCGAACTCCTCTCAAGGAGCATTCCTCTACGACGGGTAAGGACACACGAAGCTACACAAGCATCTCGCCTCTTGCCTCCCCTCGTGCTATTGAACAGCTTAAGGGCGTTGACACCGACAATGTTGACTTCACGCAGTTCAGGTCGGAGTATTTGGTAAAGCTGAATGAGCGCCCCAAGCCGCCCATGACCGTGATGGACCACGTTTGGAATGCTATACACATCACTCGCAAGGTTGTCGTCATGACCATGCTCTTCTTCGTCGCACTTATGATGAACGTCTTCCAGGTAATTAATGTGATCCTGTTCTACTGGACTTACCGCAAACTCTATCGCCTTGGTTGTGAGGTGACAGACTACTTCTACGGTGGCTTCCTTGTATCAATCCTGGAGACCATGTCAGGTATTGACTTGTACTTCTACGGTGACCCTAACTACTTTGAACCCGTTCTTCCGGATGGGAGCCGCCTCGACAAGGTCATCCTCATCTCTAATCACACTTCCTACGCCGATTGGGTCATCTTCTTCAGTGCTGCATACCGCCGTCGTGCGAATCAGCTGCTGCGCATCTTCTTGAAGGACGTCGCGGCCTACATTCCTGGTATTGGCTGGGCCACTTACCTCTCGGACTACTTCCTTGTCAAGAAGTCTCGCGACCGCGGCAACTGGCAAAAGGACGGTCAAGTCATCGTGGATCGCCTCAAGAACTTCAAGGAGACTGACTCTCGCATTTGGGCTGCGATCTTCCCAGAGGGTACTTTCCATGACCGTGCAATTCCTGATTTGGTCGAAAAGAACCGCAAATTTTCACAGGAGAACGGGTTGCCCGTCCTGACCTACCTGCTCAACCCCTTCCCACGTGGTATCACATCCTGCATCCAAAACCTACGTGGGCACGCGACCCACGTTGTCGATCTTACACTGACTTTGACGGGTAATGCAGATCCCTCACCTCAGGCTGTGCAATACGTTGGTGCATTGCCACTCGAAGATCCCGCTCGCGTTCTTCCCGATGCTTCTGATGGTACTTCATTCCGCGGTCCACGCGCAGCGCATATTCACGTCAGGCTCCACGATATGCAAGACGTGCCTGACGATGCCAACGAAATCCGCAAGTGGATGTCAGGTGTTTGGCAAGAGAAGGAGAAGCTGCTCGAGTACTTTAGTGAACACGGCAAATTCCCAGGTCCAGCTTACAAGAGCAAGAGTTACATGTTCTGGGGCGAAGGCAAGTATGCCCAGAACTGGATGATTCGATTCCCAATCTTCTGGGCATTCGTTACCTACCTCTTCTACAGGATTGCGTCTCAGCTGCCCACTCTTTACATCCAGTATGGTACTATCATTTGCATTGTTGTCAGTGTCACGGGTATCGTGATTCAAAAAGTCTGCAAGCCACGTTAAAGCGGCAGAACATGCAAGCCTGCTATGCACAGCAAGCGAGCGGCCATGTCTAAAATCCACGTCCCCGTAGAGTTGGCTATTTGCCCCCTGGACCTACCGGCAAGCCAACTGAAGATTGTATATCAAATAAAGCTAAGTGCGGGAGGGAATTCACGCCGGTGGCTTCTCGCTTATCTTTCGCTATGTACTTACTACGCCCAGCTGCACTTCTTTATACGGGATATGAACGAATCCATCCGCATTTCTGACTCTATCGGTCGATATATGTTCAGAGTGAATATGGCAGATTCCCCAGATCCTGTTCTACGCTCGTTCGAGTACCAGCATTTCGGCTCTTTTCACGAATCCTTGAATCGATGGTGGAATGAACTCGTAGTTGCGCGCCCATGGCATCCTCACTAAGGTAAATAAGCACTCCCTAGCCCGTATGACTCGCTGAATCCCAGCGTACCCATGTCATACTGATTATTCTAGCCAGTAATTTAGCAGGTAGGTTTATCTCAAAGGAGCTGTTTTCCGAGCAGCGTTACCAAGAGGATCAAGCCCTAGCGTCCTTGTTTACACCAAAATTAGAAATAAACTAGTTGTTCAGTGCTATTATAGAGAATTCGAGCTTGTAAATCCCTCCACTGGTCCCTTGACTCAGAGAAAAAACTGGCCTCAACTACATTTGCAGATACTCTGTTTCAGATCACTGACAAAGTGCATCAAGAAACTAACTCTAAAATCAGTAGTATCGCACTCGTATCTCGCGTGTCGTATGGACACTACGTTCCAGACTCTCTTTGTCAATGCAGACAATCCACTTTCCAACTATTACCGGGTGCTGGCGCGATTGGGTGAGGGCAGCTTCGGGGTAGTGAGCCTGGCCCAGTGCTGCAAGACCGGACGATTGGTGGCAATTAAGCGAGCAAAGCGAACAGCAAACGATCCCACCGGCATCTCCCTTGATGTATACCGAGAAATTGCGGTAAGTATTTAGCACTCCTGACTGGTCACAGATGTCCTGTGCGCTTCGCTGTCTGGGTAGCACCCATCTCATCGTGAATCACATCCAAACCCCTTCGGTATAGGTACTCCGTAACGCGCAGCACGATAATCTTGTAAAGCTTTACAAGATCTTCCTCGATGAGGAGGGAGGTGAAATCATTCTTGTGTATGAGTATTTTGACTGCGAGTTGAGCGAAATACTACGCTATCATCGCAACTTTCAGAAGCCCATGGCACGTTCAGCTGTGAAGTCCGTACTGTACCAACTCCTCAATGCTGTGGACTATCTTCATAACGTCTTGGGATGTATCCACCGAGATATCAAGCCGGCCAACATCCTGATCGCTGATGTCTTTCGACGGAGGCAATTGCTCTCCTCGCTTGCCTCCTCGGATCAAACAGCAGTAAGTGATGCCTTGAGCTCAGCCGTCAGCAAGACTCCGCTGGTATCGCGATCGATTGTGAACGCAACGAAGTACCAGTCGCCGCCAGAGGTCATCAAGGAGATTATTTCTTCGCGGATGGCGACTCAGCTTGAAACAGCACGTCAGACAGCAACCGAAGAAGTCCTACAGGCGGATAGACTTGAATCAGGTTTAAATCGCGATTCTCGAGAGACGGTCTCCGACTCAGACTCAGACTCAGACGCAATACGTTTGGGAGCAACACGGCAACGCACGAATGTTCAAGAAAATCAGACGAAGCATGTAAAGCAGTCAGACAACGCAGAGGTGCTGATGCGACAACTAGAACGATCGATTGAGTCTATGCAGCCAGCCTCCTACGCACCGGTGCCTGAGCTGTGGATTGCTTCGCACTTTACTAAAGTCTCGGAACCTCCTTTTTCATTCTACCCCCCCTTGACATGGATGCATCCTAAATTTGTGCCAACGTTGAACATTCAAATGCCAGCCCATGGTCGAGTCTGCCTCGCTGACTTTGGACTCGCCAGGATTATCTCATCCGTAAACCTCCCTCTACGACCCCTTGGTTTGGATGGAGATGTCGCGACGCTGTGGTATCGAGCGCCCGAGGTTTTGCTAGGGGCCGAGGTGCATGGCCCCGCAGTCGACATGTGGGCAGTTGGATGTGTTTTTGCTGAGCTGCTATTGGCAGCGCCGCTCTTTGCGGGACGTGAGCAGAACCGTGGACTGCAGGAAGCTCAACTCCACACTATCTTTGGAATTCTCGGTCCCCCCTCTCCAATCCATGTCGACCAGAACGGCATGGAAGAACAGAAAGCGACTGAGGAAAAACTAGAGCATGATGGATTTAACCTGAGTCCCTCTTCGACACAGGCCGTGGCAAGTATGCTGGGCGCTCGGCCCTGTCAAAGTCCGACAGTGGTGGCAAGCACAAAAACACTCGCCACAACTCCTGCCCAGACAGACAACCACTACTGGCCGTCGATGAAGAGCACGAAGTACTATAAGAAAGTCGCCAAATGGTCGGTCACCGACTTTGGCTCATCCAGTTTGAGTCACTACGTACGCCGAAGACTCGGTCGAAGTCCAGGGGACCAGCATGCACTGGATCTCTTAACGAGGCTATTGATTTACGATCCCGAGCGTCGTATCACAGCCAAGGAGGCCCTGGCGCATCCTTTCTTTACGGAGACTTGCCAAGACCTAGACTCTGACCCGGCATTGAATTGCATGTTTGCATGGGAGGCCGGGAGTTGTGGGTCTGCTGTGGATCCCGAGGGGCAGTTGCCAGGCGTAGGGAGTGGGTTGTCCCTGTACTACCGCTACCCACATGTGCCGCGCAAGGTGCGTAGTCATCACAATCACCATGGGGAGCAAAACCACCATCAGGAACAGCAGCAACGGATTCACAATCATTCACAGAAAAGCACGGTTGCCTCCCAAGCTTCCCAAGCCAGTCAAGCGACTCAGTCGGAGAAGTATGGTTGGTAGTAGGCCGTCACCATTACTCAAGACAAGCGTTGACGTTCAATAAATGAGAAGAATGCCAGCAGAGTATGCATGCAGATCGGACGTCGGTACACAATCTACTGCCGTTTCTAAATCAAGCGTGTATATCTACGCATGCCGTGCTGTGTGCAGCTGAGGTCGCGGACATGCAGTTTCCTGGAGGGTACCCAGGAAACTCCAGTACCCAGCTCAGGGTAAGGGTGAGAAAAACCGCCCGCGGGATAGCCCGGCGGACCCCAGAGCCCGTACAAAAACTCGTCGTCCCTGTCCCTGGACAACGCGAAAAGTCGGCTCTCGGAAGGAAAAAGTTGACTCGTCGGGTTGAAGAGAACCTGTCAAAAGCGCGAGACTGGTAGTGGAACGAATGTCCAAACTATTTGCATTGGGTACACGCGCAGCGAAGGGTTTAGAAAAGGTTAGTGAGCCTTTGGTATACACATACAAAGACCTCCTAACACCTCAGCCTAAGCCACAGAAGAACGCTCGAGGCATCCCATGCACAATCGTGTGCCGCGAAACACCTGACTACACGCGCCTGTATGGACCCAAGTATATGCATCGTGGACAGCCCAAGGTCACTGCTCAGATGACCATCAAGGTCAAGGACGTCAAGCTTGAGCCTCTCCAGCGCGAAGTTTTCCTCACACTGTGCGGCCCTCGATTGCGCAGGAATTCCGACACTATTCATATCACTGTTGACAATATGCCCACTACTCAGGTAGGTTATTAGCTTTATGTTGGTGCCATTTGTGATTCATCTCAATCAGTCTCGCGGGCAATGCGTATCAGGCCGTCAATTGACAAGAAAACCTCGCACCCTGATGGTCGGGGTTTTCTGAATGCATTGATGTTCTGCAGCAGCGGATGCAGTAACCTCCCACTGTTGCTATATCGCCACTCAAGCGCTTGTCTACGCCTCGCTCATTACACACATGCTATTTTGCCCCATTTCACCCACTGTAGGCTTCCGAAAACCGATGTCACCAGATCCTGGAGAAGCTGTTACTCGAGTCCAAGTCACTTGCGGAGCAGATCCGAACAGAGCGTGCATCCGGTGCAGTCGAGAAGGAAATCGCGGAACTGGAGGAGATCTCACCCACAAGGCCACTCAATGCAGATGAGTGGAGGGTACATGTAGAGACCGTGAAGAGCTCACCTTTGAACTTCTAAGCCCTCCTACTTCGCTCCATTTATGTCAATCTACAATCGATCACCGCACAAACGCAAATCAGTTATCTCCATGAACTTGTTTGGGGATTTCTCAAAGTTTGTCTTCAGGAATGTCCGAATCATTCAAATCGTCTGTCCCTCGCAACGGCTTCGAACCGCAGAGCCCCAAGTCGCCAGCGAAAGGAAGGTAGCCGTGTGCTGCGGCTGAGCTCTCGCACTGACCCACACCCTCGCCCACACGTACGTCCAAGTCTTCCTACAATCCTACGTGCCCTCTCCATGCGAGGCAGCATGTACCACAAGTATTATTAGTAGTTAATGCCTCGGCAGGTTCAGAATCAATCCCTGAGACCCCGTGCTGCCTCCAGCCCATCATAGCTCCCTGGCCCTGGGGTCGTATTTTCACCGCGTGAACTCCGGATATGATGATATTGTTTATACTTTGAATCATCAGCTTCCGTGGTTATTCTCCAGTACACTACATGTAGTTTATTCATACATCTTACAGCCAATGGATTTAGTATATACATCGTGTCCATCGTGTTGGAAGGAAATTGATTCATATAGCGAACATGTGAACTAAGTGTAACGTTGTTAACCAACAAGAAGTGCTATTGCATGCAGTAACAATTGACAACAGCAGATCAATTTGGGACAGACCAGGAGCCTAACTATTGACTTTTGAATCAGTAGAGGATGAAGGATATGCCGTCTGTTGAGAGACTGCTTCAACGTTGGACTCTGAGGATGCCTGTGTCTTCCCGAGTTCGGCCAAGGATGGCATATAGATTTGCTTCAGAAACACGTTGATCATCCAGGCTGTCGCGCCCCAGATTCGGACACTCTCGGTCCCTTGTGCTGGATTGGATAGTCGTTCTTCCCCTAAACCTGCTGAGGAGTGTCCATGGGCACCGGCTTGTGTAGATTCTCTAGATTGTGCTGGCGTCGACCCTGGATGTTGGTCACTCTCAACAGACCTGGCAGTCCTCATAACGGTCGGATGATAACTTAAGCTCTGCGTCTGTTCACCTAAACTTCGATGGAGCGCGCGCGCAAGAACACTGCTCGATGTAAAGGTACTAGATGTGGATGCAATGTTGTCCGACGGATTCGCGTAGGCTGTTGAAATTTCCGTTAAATCGAGCAACTCTGCAAGGCGAGGATATTGCTGACATGTCTTTGGATCCCTGCTTGACTGGGCGTGTTTGGATATGTCACTCGACACCGCTTCTTGCGACGATGCAGAGGACGCAGCTACAGTGTTTCGATCGATAACGTGAACGTTGCCAATCGTGAAAGGGAACGATGGCCGGTCTCGGAAGGAGGTCCACTCCGCGAGCTGAGCCAATCTGTGCAGTGGAACTGCGAAAAGCATATCCAATTCAGCCTCAGACAACTTGAAATGCGTTTCAGATACATCACGCTTAAGAAATGCCACGACAGGCGTAATCACTGTGCCTGGCGTGTTCTTGCTGCGATCCTGGGTCGTGCAATCGTGATGTAGACCAAGAATCTCTGCGTCCTCCTTTTCTAGACCGATCTCTTCGTTCGCCTCGCGGAGTGCGCACTTAACAGGATCGTAGTCATCGGACTCATCGTAGATACCACCTGGAAAAGCGACCTGACCCGAATGATGCCGCATGTCCCTGCTCCTTCGAATCAGTAGGATCGATGGAATGCCCTGGTCGAGGCACAATGGCATAAGAACTGCGGCCCGGCGAGTAAGTTGTGCGCCGCGACTTGAATGTGGATCGACACCCTGAAAAAACTCGTTGTCGACATTCGCACTGCTCTTCGGCGCCGCTGGATTGCGAACGATCGGAGTTCGAGTTGTTTCGATTTTGTACCTCGGGCGCATTTTGAGCAATCTCGCTATGATTGCCCTATGGCGTGCGGAAAGGCTCATGGGAAAGGTGAATATCCAAGTCGGATCGTTGCACTAGTATACCCAGAATCTCGCCGCACTTCCGTGAAGTCGCTTATCTTGAGTACCTGGTCAAATAAATTTTTCCTGCTGCAAGGAGAGAGGGGTTTGTATGAGGTGAGTCGGCGGTCAAGACGCTAGAGGAAACCGACTCAGAATGAAAGAATAAGACAATGAGCAAGTCATACGGATTCATGAAACTAAGTTGGCTCTATTCGAACTCTGTCTGTATTTACACGTCTGACTCTAGTTATTCACGAACTATGAACTTGTGAAGCGAGTTACCAGAATCAGATATTGAATTAGGAATGAACATTTGACTCAAGACTTTTCCACATACAGCATGTGCTTACATGCACAATCTCTCTACAGTTATATTTGCCCACCCTTCGCTCGCTCCATGGCAGCACGCAAGGCATCCGGCGAGGAGAAGACTGATCCAACCTTGCGATGAGAAAACTTAGCGCCGCTGCGTGTACTCTCGGAGTGAGCGCACTCCGAAAGTGCATGAAGCGCTGGTTGGTTATGAGAAGACTTAGTAGGGTGACCTGGCGTCTGAGGGAGCTCTTGTGGGGCTGAAGAAGAGGGCACCATGTTTTCGTCTGCGGCAGACGATGCAATTTGTTGCCTCAGCGGACCTCGACCCCGCTGTGGAACAGGTGGAGGATTGGATGACAAACCAAACCAAGCAGCTTTAGGGGAGCTCACATGCGCTGGGGTTCCATGAGGCGTGGTCAGACGTGGTCCAGACTCTTCTGCTTGTTCCGCGTTCAGCTGTCGAACCTTATTCGCGAGACTCCTGCGGCGAGCTGCAATACTTGCGGGATCGGCACTAGATGGACTGGGTAAGGGCTGCATGTTTGACGCAGCTGAGGGCTCGAGAGCTTGTAGCACAATGCCCTTTGCGCCCCACCTAGCACGTGATGCGGTCGCAGGCGTTTGTGTTATGGAGGCTACAGGATTTTGCACGGCTGAAGGGGTAGGGGAAATAACGACTCCCTTCGAGCGGCCCGAGGGGGTCGGAGTGGCCACTGCGGTGCCACTACTACAACTAGCAGGATTAACACCATTGTTCACACCGCTTGAGGTATGAGGTGGGGAATTGAGTTGAGGCTTAGTTGGGACCGCCGGTGGCTGACCGTGATCTTCTCTAACGGACTGTTGAGATACAGGTGCTAAAGGTGGAGGAGGGGCTGGTCTCGTCTTGGTCTTGCTCATCCCCGCATTAGATTCTGCGGCACCAGAGCTTGCGACTTGGGATTGCAAGTAATGATTTGGACTATCTTCCTTTGCGGCAGCCATGGCAGCATCGAACACACTTTCAAACAATGTGTCAACATGTACGTGAGAAGACGGGTGTGATGGTGTCTTAAGAAGGCTCGTGGGTCCGGGCGTAGTTGGTGATGCAAGTCGGGATAGGTCGGGCTTTGGAGGTCTTGGTGGGGGAACTGGTGTTGATATCACAGCTGAAGGTAGACCTGTGGCAGAAGCAGGAGGGTCGGACTGGGTTTCCAGCGGTGGGTTTTGCAGTAGTGAAGGAATTTCTGGAACCGATGACTCCAACTTATCGGTTCCATTCGTCAGTTCATGTTGGGGTCCAACATCTTCGTCGCTTCTCTCTGAATTGGGGTCATCGCACGCATTGTCATGCTTCTCTCGGTCGACTGGACGGGCTCGGAGCTCATTCCAGGCCTCAAAGATGGAGTTAACATCCGCATCCAACTGAGCTAGCTTAGCGTTGGGTGTTACTGGAGCGGGGTCAGCAACCCTCGTAGGAACGGTGGAGCTGGGTCGCAACACAGTTGATCCATAAAGCTGCTTGTGCTGCATGCGCAGGGCCTCGAGTTCTGCCTCCGAGAAGTAGACAACATCGGCGAGAGATAAGTCCATCGGATTCAGAGTTGTTGCCTGCTGCTGCGCCTCAAGCTCCGCAGCGGGTAGGACAACTGCGGTGGCCAACAGGTCGTCAAAACTTTGGCGTAGGAGCCGATGGTGGAGGATCTCACGAACACTCGGCCGCATATGCGCCTGAGGGGCGAGCAAACTGTCAATCAATTGCTCAAGTTCAGCCGAATACACTCCCTTGGGAAGAACCGCACGCTGTCCTCGAACAATGCCGCGTACGACCCCCGCTAAAGAGTCGCCTTCAAATGGCGGGCGAAGGGCGCAGAGTTCATAGATTAAGCATCCCAAGCCCCACACGTCCGAGGCTGTGCCATAAGCACGTCCTCGACAGATCTCAGGCGATAGATAATATGGAGTTCCAACCATAGTCTTTGCGAGAGCACTGGCATCCGACTGCTTTGCGATGCCAAAGTCACCCAGTTTGACCCTCTGACACGCTGAATTCATGACGAAGACGTTGGACACTTTCAGGTCACGATGTAGGACTGGTGGTGTTGCAGAATGCAGCTCATCGAGAGCAAGACAGATTTGCAATACCCACCGGATAATCAATGGCTCAGGAAGACCATACTGCTTGAGAACTTCAGGCTCAACGCTCAGCATGGCTTGCTTCTGCCTTCGACGGGCCAATCGTTCACGAGCACTGTCAGAGAGCTGAGGGCTCGAATGATCCGATAGATTCACGGTCTCTTCGGGCGCTTCATCCTCTGGCTCGTCTTCGTCGAGTTCGGGCTCTCCGGTGTGGCTCGCTGGCCCATCCTCCTCAGCATGGTTGGGTGATGAGTGCTGGAGGACTAAGCTGGCTCGAGCTCTCACACATTCTGCAAGATCTCCAGCAGCACAATACTCCATGGCAATAAAAAACGATCCTGCCGGCGTGTTTCCGCTCCCGTTCGCAAGATCGCTTATCGCTTCGGCGGACAGTTGGGTCAAGTCCATAGGCTTCACTGCTATACATCGATCGAATGCGGCCTTTTGCTCCCCAAACTCATCAGTTTGGATCATTCCTACGCCTCCATGTTCGCGAAGTACCTCCTTTCGGAGCAGCTCCATGTCAGCCTGGCGATGTTCGCAGGGTGTCAACCCAAAGCCTGCGGCGTAAATACCAACGGAACAAGGATGATGATAGGCCGTCATGATAACTGCTTCATTAAGGGCACTTTGTCGCTGGCTTGCCGTCATCTTGCTCCAATGGATTTCTTTAATGCATATCCTCTTGAGGGCACCCTCACAGCTCGAAGTTGACGACTTTGCAGCGGACTTCACAGAGCCTGAGGTCGTGCCTGTTGCCTGCACTGGTTCATACAGCTGTTTGGAGGGTTGGAAGTAGGACTTAATTTTGCTATCCAAGACAGTCACGCGAGACTGTGGGTTTCCCGATGTAGACAGAGGATTCAACGCGAGGTGGCAATACTTCTCATAAGTATATGCCGAATAGATCGACCCGTACTCGCTAGAACACAAGAGCTCCCCCAAGACATAATAAGTCAAGGTGCTACTCATGTCACACTTGCTACATGACTTGCTAGCTGGTGTGGAGGCCGTGTGATTGTGTGCCCTGCGCACTCCTGTGGTCGCTGGGGTAAGTCCATGGCTCTTGGAACCAGCGCCATGATCAAGATGGCGGGAGACATGGTGTCGATGGGGAGTTGCCGATGCGGCATGAGAATGAGTCGAGGAAGAAACTACGCTTGATGACGCGGCCGCTTGTGTGGATGCATTGGTCCCATGGGCACTGGCTCCGCGCGTACAGGATGTGCTCGAGCTCTTGGTTGAGGATTTTGTCTGACCAGCTGCTGCCTGTGAGGCAACAGTGCGAACCGAACGAGCGCCACGCTGGCTCATGTCACGAAGAAACCTTGCTGGTGGGCTGGGTGCTCTCGGATACTGCAACAGATGATCGCACAACGAGTGTCTCAGTGACTAAGGTTTCGGGGTTAAAAACTGTAACGAAGCATAAACTGCGCAGAAGTTCGAGGTTACAGGATGGGTGTCGTCTAGATTAAAATAATTGGAACGGTATCTTATGAGTAAACCAGACTGATACATATTATTGCATGCACATACACCCCCCGATTCCCAGGAAACTACATCTCCGCAGGCACACGAACAAGACCAACTTTTCCCTGTCGTGCTTGACTAGCCGTTAGAATCAAGAAAATGTTCGTGTGTTCGACCTGAATGCATACGCTGTCGCGGGTGGTGACAGTGCCGTGGGTTAATAGGCTTCGTAGAATTAATCGTGCATGGCGCTTCGTCAAAGCAAGGTAAATTGTGTATGTAGCTTGGCTTAAGCGGACATGAGTGAAAAGTCAAAGCTAATGTCTAAAAACTAAAACGATCACCGTAGAATGGAATGACAAGTTGTGCCACGTATCGTGTGAATACCCACGATCGATCGATCGACTGGGCAACTATACAGTCATTCCTTCGTAGATACAAACGTCACAGTACGAAGAAAGCAGGAAGAAAAACAAACAGGTAGAGATTATTTCGGAAGTGGATCGGCAGTAGGAGGATTCTGAGCCAGGTTGGAATGCCCGTGAGCCTCGAGCACCCTTGACATAATCAAGTTCAACGAATCTGTACGGTTAATGAACAGTTCTGCATCTTGCTCGAAATCACTCTCAAGATCTAGTTCGATCTGTGAGAAGTTAACATCCAGATTAAACCTGTAAAGGAAATCAGGACCGATTCTGACCACTTCATCAGGCTTTGCTGGTCCAACACGAGTGCTGGATTCGATGATATGCAGGTGTAATAAACGTGTCAATACACGCACTGCTTCATCCTCGTTTGCGCAAATGCGTGATCCGGCGATGAGATATCTTGCGGCATCTACGCTCGCAAAGCATAAGGGGTAGACGCTGTCACTCCAGACTGAAACAGGACGATCAGAGAGCTCTAGATTTTCAAAGAGGGCGTGGGCAATGAGCCAATCCGCTGGTATAGGCTGCAAAGCTGACGCCCGGAAGAGCTCTTCGTTCTCATGAGTCATAAAGCGGTACAGGGTGGAGTCGTTCGCGAAGGTCACGATCTCGTCCTCACCTAGCTTACGGCTGGGTACGGACGCTGGATTCACCTGGGATTGACTCGGCCCGGTCAGATGCACGACATAGCGTCTATGAACCGGAACATCTGTAGAGGGACTTGTTCCGCCAGTGCTGCGTGAAATCTGCTGCTGGAGGACTGGAACTGCCGTTGGGGACTGGTTTGATTCTGACTCTGCTAACAAGTCTCGAAGTGCGGCACCAAGGTGCAGGCTGTAATTCGTTTGGTGCTTATCATAGGAACGAAGGAGGTCGCGCGTCGCTTCATTTGTTTGTGCAAGACCCTCACGAGAGACGCGAGGTAAAGTTGCCACCGCCTGTGATACTGTAGGTGGCACAGTACTCTGGGGTCCAGACGTAGGTGACGCAACTACAGCACGCAGCTTGAGCTGGTGATTGCGCATGTTGCTAAGGTATTGGTACATCTGATGAGCAGTGAAGCGGTGCATTGCAAGGTGTGAGAAGTTGAAACCCAGTGCAATGTTAATAGACCCAGCAACAATTCGCCTGAGCATTGCCTCACGTTCGAGCTCCTTTGTGCGGTGCTTTTCGATCACTTCATCTTCCCTGTCTTTGGTCGAGGGAACAATTACGCCGCACGCCAATAAGATAGCTCCGAGCCTCAGTGCCTCTGTTAGATTAGGAGTGATTCGCTGCGCCAACAACCACGAGACCACTTCTTTACCCGTAAAGCAATTCTTATACTTTGTGAATCGGGGTCTACGATCCACGATCGCAATCGATCGCATCATCAGCTTTGCCGCCGTAAGGGCGCGTACGACCTCCCAAAGAAGACATGTGGCCAGACCTGGACCGGGTGCGAGATGTGTTGACGGAGGATTCGGGTGGAGCAAGTTCAAAAGCGCCGCCTGGTGGTTAACGGCCGAAGAGAATGTTGTGACAGAATTGGGTGCCGAACCGGATATCGCAGCATAGGCCGGGGTATTGGGGAAGGGAATCGAAGCGAGAAGCGCATAACGTCGTGCGAGCGCAGGCTCGAGTTGCCATAGTGGCGACTCATAAAGCGCATCGCGAACACACGCCGCGATGAATTTACGATCGGCGCGCACTGGCGGAGATGGTGGGTCGTACCTGAGGGTAGGTGTGAACGGATCCTTTGGCGGCGCAGCACTGACTTGCGTCATAGTAGCAAACGTGGCTGAAATTGTTTTGGAGGAAGCATATCCTCCAGGTTGCTGATTTGGGGGAACAACGAACTCTTCCTCTAAGATCGATTGGCGGATTGCAGCAATCATTTTCAGTACCTGCATCTCGTCGCGGCGCCACGTCCGCTCAAGTAACAGACGTAGCCTTCGTTGAAGAAGCGACTCATTCCCAAGCAGCGAACGAGCAAAACGGGGGAGCGGGGGTGGGGGGAATGCTGGATTGGAGGCTCGTGCCATTACACTTTGATTCAGCGAGGAGATGAACTCCCGTAGCCCACGACCTTCAGCATCTTTCTCATCAGCAGATGAACTACCCCGGGCGCTCATAATGTCGTACTTCGATGGGTGGCGAGGAGGTAGATGACGATCGCAGAGCTCCAGAATTCGGGCAGCCGTAGCACTGGCCTCTTCCGGCGTTCCCTCGCTCGAAGAAAGAACGCCCATACTCACGAGCATACGCGCACTATGTGGCGGAAGGCTAGCTTTCGGCATGCATGCCGCGGACATCTGAGCGACACTCGTTTTTAGAAGCCCTCCTGAGTCCGCGAGTTGGCCAGAGGTGGTGGTATGGGCCAAGTAGTACGCTGGGACTTGAGGAGGTGGGTTTGCCGATGTAGAAGTGCCCATTGATCGCGAATCCGTTGAGGAGGCTACGGTCGCTCTACTAGGCCCTTGGCCGCTACTCTGAGTGCTTTGAGGCGAGGCCCCATCACCAGTTGCTGGTGGGTTGACATCGCCTGCTGTCGCTACGGCCTCTGCTCCGTTGTTTGTATTCAGCATGGCAGCCACTGCCTCTTGAACTTCTGCTGGGGGTGGTCCTAGCGGATGAAGTTGTGTCCCCTCAAACGCGGGCGAGCGTGCAAGAGCTGGCACAACAGTCTTCGCTGCACGGACACTAGCGGATTCGTACTGGTCCAAGTCCCCCAGCAGAGCATGAGCTATAATCGGTTGTGACGCCAGGTTACGAAGCTGGTTTGCCAGTGCACACTCTGCATTCACTGCTTGTCTTAGATTAGCAGCGACGAGCGGATCTGCGACGGTCGCCGTAGCAGAGAGGAAAGCTGTAGCCGCAGCTGAGAGTGGAGGTGATGGATTGCCTGCTGTGGAGTCTTGACCCGCAAGCGACTGTTGTCGAAGTTGCATTGGGATTTGTGACGCTGAGGAGAAGAAGTCGAACAAGGTCGCTCGTTCTGCATCGGGATTGGTAATATCCAGGGGTGAGAGGAGGTAGCTAGTTCCAGTATAAGCGGCATGGCTCAGACCTAAGGAATCAAATGACCTCAGATCAGCTCGGTGTGCCTCGAGTGCTGCATCGATTGCCTGAGCAATATACTGATGTCGCTGTGATATGAGGTCCTCATCAGGCTTTCCGTCCTCCTTTTCTCCCTTTGGTGCAGTGGATGGGTATGAACGTGTACCAATCGATGGCGAATGTGTGAGGGTGGATGGCGATGCAACTGAAGTCTGTGGGCGTCCAGGCAGAACGGAAGGCTGGGATCTGGCGAAGGTCCTGGCGGCTTGTGGACTTGCGACACCATCTTCGGCTTTGCTTTTGGTTGCGGCCAACTTAGATTGCTCAAGACTGGCCAAATGCTGCTGTTGCTGCTGCATGCGAGAGAGTTGGACCGACGGTGGTACAATCGACGCTCCACTGGCAACTCCTGAGCCTGCCAACGCAACATTCGGCAGTCGTGTACGTGCCAAAATAGCGGCAATCCACATGTCCCGATCGCGTGCGGTGGGTGCGCACAACAGCCATCTTGTAACGCCTGTTGAAGTGTTTGTGATAGGGCCGGCTCGAGATGTCACACCTGCAGGTCCTCCCATGCTTGGAGTATACGAGTAATACATACCCGCGAGGTTTTGTGCAAGTGCACTGCTGTTTTGTACGACCGTTGCCGAGCCTGACGACGCGAAAGGTGAATTAGTCAGAAGTTCGTGGTTGCCCTGGGCAAGTTGTGGTGATGCTGACAAAAACGCGTTGGTGGCGCCGAGCGCAGTCACAGCTACTGCAGCAGCTAGTGGCGTCGGGGCAGTAGGGCCTGATGCACCAATGGCAACGTTGGTTACAACTTGTGAGATCATGGTATGGATCGGATTGACGGATGTCTGCAAAGTCAATGGCAAAGGTCGGGGTCCTGAGGCCAACACAGTGACAACTGGTGGCGGGGGAACTGGTGCATGTGGCGATGGGTACGTTGTCGAAAGATCCGATAGCTCTTGACTCATGTGGGTCGTGGGGTCATTTGACTCACCATCGCCGTCGTAAAGTGAGTCTAGATTGACGTTGGTCAGAGGATAACCCCGACCTAGCATCCGTCCAAGGCTGAGCAGACTTGCAGAAGGTGTGGCGAATAAAGATGCTCGGACAGCAGCCAATGGCGAGAAGCGTGCGGTGATCGCGATAGGGGCAAGTGGGAATGCCGTCACAGCAGAGACTTGCTGGACACTAGATTGCGACGCCTCGACGAGGGCATTATGCGACGGTGCAACCACAATCTCAAACACATAAGGTGTCGGCGAGTCAAGTCCCGTTGTATCAGGGATTATGATTTGCGTCGCTCCTTCCACTAATTTTAATCTCCCCTTCACGCACTCGCTTCGGATCCGGAGTCTCTCCGCACGAACCTTTCGGAGTTTGTCTTTAATGCCAGGGAACCATGGATTGAGGCGAGCCTGTGATTCAATCTCTGCATACTCTTGATCGATAGTGATCAGCTGCGGGGTGACCTTCAGGCAAACTAAATCCAGCGACTCCGCGCCTGTGCCGAGCTCGAATAGCCTTTTTGGCCACCCTGAAAACATGCCCTGAGTGAATAAGGTCCCAGAAAGTTTGCTAGTAGCTCTGAACGTACGAGCGCGCTGCATTCGGGTTTTTCGACGTGCATAGACAATATCGAACCAATCAGGCACCCGCACATATCCGCATTTGAGCAGCATGGAGAGGTGATCGGTGGAAATAAGTCCAGCCTCTGCAACCAATCCTATCTCAGTCTCCAGTGTGCTAATTGGGGGCGAAGGTTCGGACAGTGTCGGGGATAAATCGTGGGCACCCAAAGCTAACGCAAGGAGTGCATCGGCTGCCAGGATCGCTATTGGATCATTCGGATTCAGCGGGTCTTCTGAGAAGGAACTGAGAACTTTGATAGCTTCTTCTGCAGTCGGGACAGGGGGTGGTGCTTGGCCGAGCATGCTAGCTGGAGCATTTCCTGAATTGGTGTTCCCAGCCGGCTCTGCAGTGGTTTCATCCAGGACATTTGCAGCCGTTGCGACTGCAGATGCGGCCGCGGCTGCGGCCATGGCAGCAGACACTACAACCGATGGGTCTTGGTTGCGGTTTGCTAAGTTCTGCTGTGTTAACATTGTTGCAGCATTCGCCACGGCTGACGCATAGGCCGTTGCTTCGGCGGCTGCTACTGTAGCCTCGGATAATTGTTGCGCGGTCAACATGGCTGACGCACGCCGCGCATGATGAGCTCGGTAGATTGGTGAGGGTTCGTATCCCGCTGAATCCACGGGCACCGCTGTTGGTGACTGAGGTTGTTTTTGAATCAGGTTACCCGATACTGAAGTGTCGAGTGTGGAGCCTGAGATGGACAAATGACCTCCGAACATTCCTGTGCCACTCGTGACCCGGACAACCGAAGAAGCTGACACTGAGCGATGCACTTCGGTGTCAGGTATCATGGACATCGACCTGTCAGGAATGAATCGACGAAGCTCTCGACCGATGCTACTGCCGGAGGTTGATCTAGCAAGGTGAAATGCATCGGAATCCATTCGGCTTATCGGACTGCCACTACTGTGCTGCCCAGCAACCCAAGCAGGACGCACCGACGTCGACGAGTACCCCTCCAGTTGCAAATACCGCTGCACCAGCGAATCGAACTGGGAGTGGCTAGCGTGATTTGGATCTTGGTATGGCATCGACTGCAGCAGTGATTGCAATTTAGCCGCAACACGGTCAGTGAGCAAAGGCGAGAGTCGCTCCTGTTTGAACATATCGAACATCTGGTTCTGTTCAATAAATGTGGTCAGGAATGGAATGAAATCAGGGGACGCACAAATATTCAGGAATTCCTTCGCGTTGAAGTTGTTTGCAATCGCAGAGTACTCATCTCCCATCATATCTCGGTCGTCTTCTGGGTGCATATTCGACGGGACTCGATGATCTATAGGTGTGCCGGGCGAGTCTTCATTTCCAGCATCCAAAGCTGCTGAGGAGCCTACAGACTCATTGGGTGTCTCCGAGCGACCCGACTCCGATTCGGCCTGCTCGGGCTTGGTTGCGGCAAGAGGATCTGTGCCACCATTTGGACCTCCACCGTATGGGGGTGTTGGGCGCTTACCAATCGATCTACGACCAACGCGATTCTGGAGAGAGCTTACTGTCGTGCTGAGAAGGGAAGGACTCGTCCCGAGCGATGTCATATCAGGAGAGACAGACGATAGCGTGGCGACAACAGCCTGTTGCGCTGCATTCTCGTTGCGCTTCTGCAGTGACTCCAAACGCATCTGGAGCTGGAGCTGCTGTTGCTGGACATGGACTAACGCGAGCTCTTGTTGCGAACGAATCTCCTTTCTCAGAGTCTCCTCTTGAAGGCGTGATGAGATGTGACGCTGTTTTTGTGCCAGGTACACCTGTCGCAGGGTAATCACAGCAGGCGTTTCTGTCAATATGTGCAAGCTCTGGCGATAGCCTGTAAAGAGGCTTGCAAATGTTTTCAGTATGGCTCTGCGGCAGCGCCTCACGACAATATTTGACATTGCATGCGAAGACTTCTTCCAGGTATCAGGCCAGAAACTGAACGGGGCGGGAGTTGACCATTCCACCCAGTCTTGAGCTTCTGTGCGCACGCGGCGAACCGTCAGCTCCGTCATGGGATCTTGTCCGCTTCCAGATCCAGACTCGACGAGCTTAGAGAAGATGGTGAACTGAGATCCTCGACGAACTGCGAAGGCATACATTGACTGCCGACTCGCTACCCCGTTACTGGTGGCCTCATCCGTCTGAACGCGCGCTGCTTCATCTCTGCTGCCAGAGCTCACTGGGTCCAGCATAGCGTTGGACTCGAGTTGTTGGAACACGTGTGTCAGCTGATTTAACAGGCTGGTTGCGTCTTCAGTCTCACCAGCAGAGCTCGTCACTTTCGTAGAAAACGCAAGTGCAGCTTCGATAGAATCAAGCTGCTCCTTCGTAAATGCAACCCCTGTGCCGCTTGGAATGGGATCTGAACTAGGACCCGACGGCACACCGGAATGCGAGTGAATCAGGGTTAGCCCAAGATCGGGAAGCGCACCGGCGACGGCGTTGTTCGCCGCTGAATCCGAAATGCGATTCGATAGCTGACTTGGCGGGAATTCGTTAGAGAAATCAGTGAGGCCCAACGTTACGCCAGATCTCTGTTCAGCCACTGACGATTGCACCCTCTGCGGAGGAAGAGGGGCGCCATCACTATCAGTATCCGTTCCCCGATTCACAAATGATGTAGTATCGTGTGCCAGATCAGACCCTGACCTTCTAACCAGCAAGCTGGAACCTGTGGGAGTACAAGGTCGCGACCACTCGGGAGCTGCTCCAGGTAGGGGATCCAAGATGGGTGATCCCACACGCGATCCTGTTGGGGAAACATCTGGATCATCCACGCGCGTGCCTTGCTGAAGGGGTGCTGCAAGCATTGAAAGCATCCTGGAGCGCGCGTGACGATGGCCACGACTACGTGGAGTAGATGTGCCTGACTGAGATTCTCGTCCGAGTGAGTGCCGAGACGCAACACTGGGGGCAACGCTTGAATGAGTTGAGTGAGTTGGGCTCGGTGGCCGTTGAACTACGTCCGTAGAGGCAGCACTCGAAGTGAAGTCGGCCGACTCTACTGTTAGTCCCAAATTAGAGATAGGGTAGGCAGTAGGGATTGCGGAGCCCGGCACCACAGTGGTATTGGAAGGAAGCTCACCCCATCGTAAGAAATGCATCATGTGTGGAAGCGGCAAGCCGGGAGCGCGCCAGTCGTCCAATGTGCTAGTGCGCTTAACCGTATTACCTCTCTCGGTGTCGCCATTGACTGGTGAATTCTCCTTCGACGAGATTCGTTCTTGAATCGCAGTCCAAGCCTCCTCCTCCCACCTGCGTGCCTGTGCTGGAGGCACTGTCAAGTATGGATGATTAACCAATGCCCCGGTAACCGGATCCATCGTAGTGGCTGAGATAAGCGAGGGTACGCGTCCGCTGCGCAGGAGATAGGAATGCGCCACAGCCTCAACAGCAGGTCGCTTCTCAGGCACCTCTGCTTTTTCTCGCTTTTCGAATAACGGAGCATTCGCTGACAGTGCGGCTTTGAAGTTGATAGGATCTGTAAAGCTGTTCCACAGATCAATGGCACCTCCAAGACTGTGGATGCGATCAACGAGACTGAGTGTGTTGCCTTGTAAGACCAACACGTCTTCTATCTTCCCTCGAACTCGCCCCGATTCTGAGGCCCCTTGTTGATTGGATGCTAAGGCGCATGTTGTTTGTGATATATTTGATGGTTGCGCGGGAGAGGGACTTGTAGACAGCTTAGGTCGATAGACTGCGAGTTCACACGAAGGTACATCTCGGCGAGTTCTGCTCGGAGTGGAGCCCGCGAGTGAGACACTTGTTGATCTAGTCGCGCCCTCTGCGGCCCGACCCCAACCCTGTCCCAAAGACGGAGCTTTGCCTCCAAACTGAGCTTCAGTTTCACTTGAATTCTCGTCTAATTCGCTGTCACTGTAGAGTGTTCTGACGGTATTTAACGTCAAGACGGGCCTGCGGGTGTTCAGCACTTGCTGTTGTTTCATTTCTTCACGTGTGCTTTCTTGTGCGAGGGTTTGAATGTGCAACTTTGAGAAAGCCGCTCCAAACGGATCTTCGCCCAAATCGCCTTCCTCGTCATCCTCTTGCTCGAATCCTACACGCTGCTGCATTTGAAGCCTTCGCAAAGCTTGTTGCTGATCATGTAAGGCAAGTTTCTCGGCCCTTCGGCGCGCTCGCTCCTCCATTCGTGCCTTGGTCGCTGCCGATGTTTCAAGGCCTCCAGTTGAGACCGCAGCCGACCCACGACTAGAATCAGTTTCATCTTCGTCTTCACCTTCACTCGAACAGCCTTGAAGCATACAGATCACAGCTTCGGATCCACTGGTGTACGAATCTCCATGACCATAGCCTGCAGAATCTGACTGATCCCCACTCCCCAAATCCTGAGACTCCTCATCGTCAGAAATGCCTTTGCTTCGAAGCCCGCTCACACTTCGTCTGTTATTAAGCGAAACTTCATCATCACCTGTGTCAAAGTCTTCTAGAGAGGATTCATCCGTAACCTGTGAGTCTGTTGTGAGTCGATAACCCGAACGGAACTCGTCTCGGCTATCGTCTGAGCTGTGGGCTGAGGCTGTTCCGGTTCGCACTCGCCGGATGGGTCGGCGTGCTGTAACTGGCCTCGTCACTTTTCCGCCACAATCGGGACAGGAAGGAGGCGCTACTGGCTCAATCATAATTAGGCCCACCTGAGTCGAACGGCCTGGCGGAGGTTGATAATACGACTGCAGCTCTCGTCGTTCTCGATCAACGGACCTGGTACGTTTTTGTTTTTGCTTCACCTGCTCTGAGTAGAGCACGGGCTGGGCATTCGCGGGCAAATGATCCGGAGCCAATATTGACTCGATGGTTCTGAGTTTTAGGACCTTTGACTGGGCTTCTTTTCGTGACGCAAAGACCCACGGCCTTCCATCTGCGAGATACTGTTCGGCTGCCGCCTTAGCTGCGTTTAGCGCTCGCTGTCTGCGAGCAGCCAAGGACTGACCATGTGCCCGAGTGGTTCGGCTAACGTTGTGCTGTCGCGTGGGGACTACGCGGGACGATGCTGATGCTGAATGAAGCGTTACGTGTGGTTCATCGCTCTCCTTTGTCGACGAACTTACACGAGACCGAATAGATGCAGATATTGGAGCATTGCATATGCAAACATTCTCCTGCTCACTAGGGATGGTTGGCAGCAAATTCGATGCCACTGAGTCTGCCAAGCCTGCAACCGGAGTCCGAAGTGTATCAAGTTGGGAGTTAGGCGGACTCTGCATTCTTACTTGTGGCATGAGCGAGCCTAGTGGCGATTGTTCTGAGGAGTCCTGCATACGGGCATTTAGCTCCAGTGCAGGCAGCGGTACACGGGTCGGCTCTGGCGTGACCGAGATGATCTTGGCCATGTCACAGCTCACTGCTGAAGCACTCCGGCTTGGTCGATTCGCAGCCTCAGGTCGTTCTGTGGCCTGTTCTGGGCCACTTGGAACCGACCTGTCCACTAAAGACGCTGATTGAGGCTGCTGTGGTAGATGCAGCGAATGCATCTTACTTACTGGCGGAAACTCAACAACAGGTGAAGCTCGCTGATCCCCATCCTTACTAAGTTGGCGAAATACGGAGTCAAACTCTGCATCAGTCGCTTCTTGGTCCGCGTCTCCATCGTTTTGGGCCTTATGAAGTGGGCTTTGTGTGCGAATAGGTGTACCAGACGAAAGACTAGCACCTGACATGCTACTCATCGGTGATGCCGCTAAGTCATTTTGGGGAGGCTCTGTGGTTAAGGGAGGGGTGACATCGCCTGGCAAACGTCCAGGACTGGTGTAGAGCGGCCGACTTGCGAACGGAGCAGTCTCCTGAACTTCAAGCACTGCGGTACGGAGCACGGAATGGTCAATATAGTCCGTCCAATGTATCGAGGTAATTTCTGAGAGGGACGTAGCCGCACATTCGAGCGCATGGAATAATGACCATGCGAGCCGCCATGGCAATCGACAGAACGGAAGATTCACATGTTGCATATCATCCGACAGATCCGTGCGGGTGTTGCCAAAGGCGGATTGAACCTTGGTAAACATCGATGTGATCGTGCCACTCGGTAGCGAGGTCCAGGATCGAGTTTGTTGCCGAAGCGTCTGTGGTTGTTGTGCCTGCTTCTGACGTGCGGTTTGTTTTGATTCCAGAAACCTCGAAGACAGATGGGCTCGTGCAGCCTGAGAAAGTGCCGAGTTAGATCCAGGTAGCGCGAATGGGTCGCCTAGCAGCAATGTCCGGCACAGGGCATGGAAGCTCTGGAGCGTTACGAACGACGCACTAGTAGGATTATGGGAGTGAGAGCCTTGATGGCTTGGGCCTTGAGGACTGGACGGTGTCTCAGAATTTGCAGGTACACCTGCTCCTGCATAAAGTGATGACCCCGCAAAATGCGCATTAAGGGGGTGTGGTAAACCTAATCGCTCGCAAAGTAGCGAAGCTATACTACTGTTCGCGGAAAACCGTTGGTCGAAGCAACGCACCGCATCTATGGCATCGTCACGGGGGCGCAGGGGCGACGCCACTGGAAACACTGGTCGATTCGGCATTTTGGGAGGAAACTCTGCTCTGTCGCCACTTTGATGCAGGTAGAGCTTGTGCTCTGTGAAATCAGCAACAACCGTAGGAGTATCATTACACAGGGAGTGAACGATAGAGGAATGAGCGCCGACTAAGAACGGCATGGGGGCATCAAGTACATCCTGCATCGTTGGCAAGAGCAGTGGGATGTAGACGTAAGGCCATTTCAAGGGATAAAGCAGGGCTGTCAAAGTCTCGAGCGCAGGACTGAGCACTTCGATCTCATTGCTGATACAGAGAACGGACAAGCCGCACATCAACGCCGTAAGCAGGCTCACAATTTGTTCCGGATCCAAGCATGCACACAGTATGGAGAGCTGAGCAGGGTCGAGTGCCGGCGCAGAGTCGTACGGTGCTGGTGGGAACACGAACGCGGGCAGTGTCGCAGCTACCTTTGCCGGTGGTGGGGGGATGAAGCGCATTCGGTGCGAGACTGATTCTAGAATACATGGCCGGTAGTAGATCTTTTTCGGATCTGGCCCCGATTTGGTTGAGGGCTCTTGAATCGAGCGGGAGTTTGTGCGTTGCAATTCCAGCACCGACTTGCTCGAGTCGGTTGAATCCGTCGTTGTTGACAAGTCCTTGTTAGGCTGGCGATGGACACTCTCCGCAGCTGCACGAGCACGCGATGACGCTAGCTTGTGCGCCTGGTCAGAGGAAAGCAGACCACGTGCCTCAGCGGCCGACAAAATTGAGGGACCCCGAACCCACAAGGGTTCAACGGGATTTAGTGGAGATGATGGACCTGAACGGGCAACCACAACGGGGAGGCGGTCGAGAACTTCCCAAACGTATCGTGCAAGATCGGGTGTCAGTGCACGATCGTTGCATAGAGTCGAAATGGCCCGTGTGATTAATGTATAAAAGGGACTTGTACACAGCACACAGAGCGCCTTTGGCTCATACAGTTCGGTTGGGATTGTAGGTAACTCGGACGCCTCTGGGTCATCATCGTCGCCGTAGGACTCATCGCCCATTTGCATAATAGCAGTCCCAATCTGCATTCGAACCGTAGCCAAGACTTCATTCGAACACCTTGACCATCGTGTTAAGCAATAACCGTATGCTCGAGTCCCTGTCAACACGAACGAGTGGAGAGTAGGACGCCGCTCCACTTTGGATAAGCATAATCCTAGAGGGAAAACGAAGCCTTCAACTCCCTGCAGGTTATCTTCCACGTCAAGCGCAGGCCTCCCTGTGCCACTGTATCCCTCGGTCCGTTGAGCCTCATTTTGTTGTTGTTGCTCGAGTGACGAGGCTAGTCCCGAAGATGAGACCCCCGACTGCGCCAATATTGAGGTTGCGGGCGTCCAACGGGTTCTGCTAACTAGTGCGTCAATTGAACCTGGGGCTCGTTGTGGATACCGAGCAGTGATGATAGGTCTAAGCCCGGACTCGACTGGATCTAAATAGTCGAACCCCGAAGGACCCTTATCACGAGCGCCGGTCCCAGACGACTTAAAAGGCGTGACATCAATCTCATATAAAACCACACTATCGACTACGTTGCCCGTTTCGCTAGGACGCGCTGTACTACGATTGCCCTGCATTTCGCAGATCGTCTGAGTCGAGAAAGGTAGCGTGACTCAACTATCAACCTAACAGAGGCACCAGAATGTAAAAGTGACTGGGGACTGACCCGCCCCCTCCTCTCGGGGTGGGTGGGACGCTACCGTCAACACAGCCTCCACCTCAGTGGTTGAAGGAGCGATGGGGCTACTTTTCCGGCCGGCGAGGAAGCCGAAAGGCCGCGCTCAGCGAGGTCTGTGGCGGACCCTATGGTGTCCCTTTGGTCTGCCAGAGCTTCACGCAACGCCAGCTTTGCCTTGGCAAGCTCAGCCCGACGTAGGTGATCGCTTGTCAAAGAAGGCTAAAGTTAAAAAAGCGGTGTAAATGGAACGATGGGATTTTCTCTTGGTGTGAACTTGTGCACACGACAGAATCGACTGGTATATCTTTTAAAACATACAATAAGTCCATTTAACTCTGACATTCATCACCACACTGACTCCGACGCATCATTCCAACTGCCATCGCCCCTGAAGAAGTCACCTCTCATGCACGAAAAGTCGGCTCTCGGCGGGTTTTTCCCAGAGAGAGCTCAGTCAGCAGCCTGCCTACATTTCACTGCGGGGCTCGGCTGAACGGTATGAAGGTACTAACAATAGACAGTGAAATAATGTATATAGTACAAGAAGAAGGCGGTAGTATGCAATTTATTGTAACCTGAAGTAGAGATAAGGGACTAGAGCCTCTGCAATGAATCACTTTCGGGGCAAGAAGGGGATCACCTCCTGACCCATCAGATAAGGCTGCAACGGCTTAGGGATTCGTATTGTACCGTCGGGCTGCTGGAATTGTTCCCAAATTGCCACGAGCATTCGTGGAACTGCGCAGGCTGTGCCATTCAGTGTGTAGGCGAATCGTGTGGCCGGACCTGTAGCTGAGCCAGAGGCTGCACTCGGGTCAGCTATTTCCTCACCTGCCTCGCTTGCCCCGGACTTGGATTGGGAAGGACGGTATCGGATGTTAAGACGGCGAGCCTGATAATCTGTGCAGTTGGATGTAGAGCTGATCTCGCCGTAAGTGGGCTTGACTTTGCCTAGGTCATCAACACTAAATCCACGTGTGGAGAAGGCCACTGTTTCAGGTTCTGTATCGCCTGCTCGCTTTTTCTTCTTTCCATCATTGGCCTGATTGGCAATAGCGGACGCTGACGCGTGAACAATGAGGGAACGACCTGGCATCAAGGCCTCCATATCGACCTTGCGGTATGCAGGTGCGCCCAGATCGCCCGTTGGCATGTCAAGAACCTTGAAGTTCAAACCGAGCTCAGTAAACAGCTCTCGCTCGATTTGGATGAGCTCTTCATGTAAGGCATCGCCTTGTTCGGGTGTGCAAACAACAAACATCTCGACCTTACTGAACTGATGTACACGGTAAATGCCTTTTGACTGGACACCTAGGCCACCGATCTCGGTACGGAAGCAGTGGTTGAAGGCAACGAGCTTTTGGGGAAGCTCCGCCTCTTGAAGAATTTTGTTCATGTAAAGACCTGCAAGCGGTATTTCAGCTGTTGCCGAGAGTGCAGTATCGTGGCCTTGAATATGATAAATGTGGTGACCCAACGAACGCTCATCTCGGCTCTGGAAGCCTGCACCTTCGATAACTTGCAGTCGCGCCAAGTCAGGGGGTAGCACAGGAGTGAATCCTCTTGAGACAAGTTTCGAGACAGTCCATTGAATCAAGGCTAGCTCCATCAAGGCGGCCTCTCGGAGCAGGTAGTAGAATCGAGATCCCGTCACGTTGGAAGCGGTATCCAAGTCAATGAGGCCGTGCTGGTTGGCGAGCTCTAGATGATCCTTGGGAACAAATCCCGCCTCACGAAAAGCCTCAAGTGTGCCTACTGACGGGTTGACATGCGCCAAGAGATTTGCCATCGATTCGTCACCTATGGGTACCATCGGGTGCGTATCATTAGGTAGCTTGAACGCAAGCTGATCCAGCTCCTTAAGAATCTGGTCCTGTTCGCTTTCAAGTCGAGCCAGTTCGTCCTTGATACGGGTACCTTCCTGAACAAGCTCGGCTTCGGTCATGTTTGCGATGTCGGCGGCGAGACCTGGAATGATATCACCAGCCTTGAGAGGTGCAGAAGGAGAAGAAGCAGAAGACTGTTGCGTGCTTTCACCCTTTTGCCCTGCCTCCTTCTTCATCCTGACCAAGGTGGCCTTCAACTTCGAGACCGCATCCGACACCAATTTACGACGAGTGCGAAGGTTCTGGATCGGCGCAAGGGAGTTGGAACGCGCATCAATCAGTTGGATGACTCTGTCAACGTCGACGTTTGTGTAGTTGCGGTTCTTCATGTTGGTTCGGATCTGGTCGGCATTTGCGCGAATGGACTTGTAATCAAAGCGTGGTTTGACAATCACACGCGTGGTGTCTGCTTCGCTGGCAGTCTGTAACTTGCCTGGCTGGACTGTCTCATCAGTATGCATCATTGCGCACAGGCCTCGCTCGACAGCATTCATACACGCGCTGAGACGCGTGGACTGAAAAGCGTGTGCGGCCAGTTTCTTCCTCGCGAGCGCGAGTGTAACTCTTGAAAGCATGTTATATAGGTTCTGCGTGTGCGTTGCACACTAGCTCTGCAGGTCTTCAAGCGGAGGTGAAGTGTCTTAAGTGGGTTTCAACACCACGCACACGCCGGATGTGTCACAAACGTCCTCCTAAAAATCAGGCTATTTCTGTGAAATCGGATTTTGAGGCATTGGGGCTTGAGGAAAAAATGAAGCTATCCATACGAACATAATCGTTTCACAGTAAGGTTTGTTTTCCCGTCTTTATTGACGACAATAGGTAGTAGCCGTCCACCCATTGTCACTGACACTGCAGTTTCTCACAATCTACCCGTGATGTCCTTGATGTGAAGGCGCTTGCGCGTCTCACCACTCACCAAGGACTATAGGCCTGTGTTCATCAACAATTGCGAGGGGAGAAGGTGACATCAAATCTCCTCGCTCCATGGCATCTCTGGGAAGCGATGCTGGATTTACCAATGACAGGGCCTGGATATACTTGTTCCTCGGCATATCCCCTGGTTTGCTGAAAGTGTCAAGTGACATGGAGAAAGATACTGGATGCCTCAGTGCAGACGGCCAAACGGCGTCAAACACCGGGATGAGTCTTGGGAAGGACACAGCTAGAGCATGTACCAAGTGGAACAGAGTCTTGCGTTCGTCGATAATAGTTGCCATAATTGCAAGTATAAAAAGCGACTCTAGAACTGTGAAACGCACTATGTTTTCAAATAACACCCCAAGACTGGACAAGACCCCATAGCAAAGCCCATAAATGCAAAGAGGGATGACATAGCGACCTCGGGCTGAGAAGGCTCGATACGAGAGAATGGTCAACTGAACCGGCCCTAATGGATTTAATACATCGAGGAATGTTAGCATCCAGGCACAAAATGTTGCAAAACTATAAATCTCGTACATTACTCCTCCCTCAGTGAAATCTGCGATATTCAAATCCGTGTGACGGACCCAGAGTGCCAGAGTGAAGACACATGTAAGCAGCAGTGCGCTGTGATCCAATTGATCCGACATGAAGGCCCATACTGCGGTCGGATCCTCGACAGTTCCAGGCGGGTCAGATACCTGACCCCACACAATATAAATAAGCCACTGAAACAAGCCTGATGCCATGGAGGGCACCTTAGGAAATACGAAAAGTTTGCGAATGAACAACCAAACGGGAGCGAATTCGCTGCAAACCCAATGGGTAAGTTGGAAAATATGGCGCCAACAGATAAATAGGCATAACCAAATGAAGTGACTGGATACGACATACCGATTCTTCACAGTTGGTCCTTGTGTTACTTCTTTCTTCACTCCAAGATAGGCCGTCGAGAGCAGAAGACAGCAGAGGAGCGTATAATGTGTGGGCTTATCATGGTCAACGAGAAGATCATACTGAATGAAATGTGCTAAGTCGCTGAGTCCTAAGAGGCGCAGTGGAACCACGATCCGGGATAGCACATAGACTCCGCTATGCCAAGTTACAGTGGACAGAAATCGAGATCCGTAGTCAAGAGCCCCGAATACAACTCTCCACGAAAACCATACTATGACCTTGAACACCACTTCGAGCAGCAAAGCAACAAGGGCTGCTGCGATCCAAACTATCCATTCCGCGAGTGCAAGTATGGCGAATGGGAGTTGAATGCACATCCGAGGAATGGTCACAACCAGGCGTTGCCAGAAAGACTTGCTCGGTAGGGATGAGGCTGACGCACGTACTTCCCCACCGGAGTGGCTTGTTGAAGTACTGAAGTGAATTTTGCGAGGGGGTGACAACATTAGCCTCTCCATAACGGGGCGGAGTAGCATTGTGGATAGGGAGTGATCACTTCGCTCGAGAGCACGCAATAATGCGGCTGGCGCGTCTACATATCTCAACTGCGAGAGAGGGTTGAGCCATAACTCCGGTAGTGCCCATGATAAGGCCTCCACCGTTGTTTTCCATCTTGACACCAGCCATGATTGGCGTGATCCTGTTCGGAAGCGAAGAGTATCTAAATCCGACCAGCGGACCGTTCTACCTACCTGAGAATCGTGTGAATCTGGCAAAGAATCAATAGGTAGGATGCGTGCTTCCTGAAAGGAGAAAGGTTCATCACTGACCAGTGAGCTGCTTGGTAGAATGTCATCAGGATATACATGATGACGGGAGGCCTTCTGAGCAACAACCCCTATTAGCGTGTGATTTCCATTTAATATGTGCATACTGCTGAAGATGACGTGTTTCCAGTAGCCCGATACAACGCGGATCCCAGCGGAAACATATGAAAGCAGCTTCCAATAAGGCTGATTCGTCAGGTAGTTAAGAGGTGGCTGAGAAATATACATGTGATCATTCATCTCCTGCGACAGCAAAGTCTCTCTGGCTTCATCGAACCAACCTCCTGTCGAGTTGGCACCTAGCTCAGCGAGGTAGGCAGATAATCCAAAGTATGACCTTACGTAAGTCTTCGCCAGCAACTCCACTCTAACAGCCTGCGTTGCGGGCAATGTAAAATTTCTGATCAGATATGCCCGCAGTTTGTGGAGTTTCAACTCCTCATACTCACTCGCTGCTGTTGGTGCAAGCTGGGAGAACCACTCATCATGGCCTCTCAGCTCTGATATTAAAGCCTCGGCTCGCGTGCTTGGAGCGCTGAGAGGAAAGGGTATGGACCTTCCAATGCGCGGGCATGGTAGTTGTAAGGCCTGTGTACATGCGAGCTGATTTCGCGCAAACGTTTGTGAGCCTAGGTACTTAAAGCTCCAATTTTGAAGCTCCCGAAAGGTAGGTGAGCACCGAATACTCTGCATCTTCCATCCTCTGATATGATGATTAGTCATGCGTCGAGACTCCAGATATTGAGATTTTCGCATGATGGTGCACAGTTTCTGAAGGGTCTCTTCGACTTTAGTCAGCCGCTTCTGGATTTGACGCGTAACAGCGGCAATACGTGATGTTCGGAAGGTTTGGGGTGTATACTTCTCATGTAGCACGGCACCGAATGATGGGACTAGTGAAGGATACATTGCCAACCCAAGAACACCGATATCTCTCGCAGTCTTGAGTGCGTTTTGGGTATCAGACGTCCCGAACACGCGAATGGACCAAAGTGCTCCGTCCAGTCCTAGACTACCCCAACCTGCAGCAAGCGCTCCGTAATTATCGCCTTCAAGCCAAGGTGCAGGAACAGGATCGCCCTGAAGAGCGTAAAGATCAAGGAGGCCGTCCAAGACCGCCTGATCTTCTAAACCGTCCATGGACAAGGAAAATATCGCGAAGATGGATGATTTAGGCCGGCGACGTGGGCGATGAGTCGCGAATATACGCTCCATTGAGTTCCGATGAAGCAGGACGCCCTGTGTTAACAAGGAGGTTGATTCGCCCAACGCTGATGATTTGCATTCAGAGAAAACAAGAGCGTAGGCACTAAGAGCACAGTACTTTGCAAATGCATAGAGAAATGGATCGATCGCATTCAAGTTCGCTGGGAACCATACTGTAGGATTAATCACATTTGGCATGCCATGTTGAGCGACCTTGTTTAGCGGGGTCGATCTATGGGCATGTAAGAGGTCGAGAAGCTGGATCTGGTACTCCGAACGCAAGTTCTCATAGATTACTGAAGCCATTACTATTGAACTTGGTGGCTTCCAGCACATTTCCTTCATTTCGTCGTCAGGTCTGCTCGGGGTCGCAGAAGACAGGGGATCCGCGGGCGGCCTTCCAGCTATCTCCAACAGTGTAATAGGTGTAGGCTGCAAAGCCTCCAACGCCTGAGTGCAAACTAGTGGAGATGGCGTGTTGGGATTGCTTGAGGTTTTCCCATACGTTTCGTTAAGGAGGGTCGATCGATTGAACCATAACTTGGTATACCCTCCGGGCATCGCTATGGAGAATGGGTGATTGAAATCGGGATCGAATCCCTGGGAGGGATCGAATACATTCTGTAGCACTGCATGGTTCGTTGGCGCTCGACACCTCACCGTTGCAGACCATCTCCCATAAGCCTGAGCATGAAGTGCGTCTGCATAGAGGCCAGTGGCTCGAACGTATCCAGCGGTGAACTTGATATTTGAGTCTGGGATCATTATGAGGAAGATACATCCAAACGCCAGCAGTGTGCCGAGAAAAGAGCGAAGAGCGGGAGTGGGGATTCGGATATTAAGGGCACGCAATTTAATGTCGCGCACCACATTTTCGGACACAACGTCTTTGACTGTTTGATCAGAAGCACCGTAGGCATATCCCATCAGAGATGCATAGAGGGTGTTCCATCTTGCGGGCGCGGGAATAACATCGGCTTCGGTCAGAAGCGTCGATTCATCAAATCCACGCGTGGCCTGCGGTATTCTAGGGAGCTCTAGGTGATGGTCGTCAGATAGAACCTTGCAGATGGTAGAGGCTTCGCGGGATGGAAAATCGTAATCTGGAGAAAACATAAGAAATCGTGAAGCCAACTCATACTCCGGTACAGCTGTAGGGTGGACCAGTTCCGGCGCGACGGGAGGAATATCCACCCTATTGGAACGAGAGGGTTTGTGCTCACTTTGATGTGAGCGAGTGTTGAGTCGAAAAGGACTTGCAGAGCGGATAGATATTGAGAATGTGACACAAATGAGAAGCCATAGTACTCCGAGGCCTGCTCCAATTCGGACCAGCAATGTCGAAGCACTAGAGTCTGAGAGCATCATGGAATACACAAAGATAGAGAGGAGTGTTTGCGCTTTCGCCCTAGCATCACGAGCCTCTGTCCCACCTAAAACTGAGGCATGTGTTATACCACAATAGAGTCGTTCATACGACTTGGCCATTTCAATGAGCACGTTGTCTGCTACCTGAGTTTTATCAAGCGGTACCTCAGCGTCAGCTTCAATCGCCTGCTTGAGAGTGTGGAGAAAGTGGGCAAGATCACGGTCATTGTTGTCTGTAAATGTCATAGTCGCGCCAGCTGTGCTCGTGGTAAAGCGCCTGGGTCTTGGTTTACCCTCGCTTGAGGTCACGTTCAAATGATAGAGTACATCTAGCAGCGTGAACTGATGGGCATTTGGGGAGATGGATCCAGCGGCAACCATAACTGCGGCTCCGTCAACGGGTTGGATATACGATACTCTAACATCCAATGAGTCATGGGATGGAGTGAACTCGTAAGCTGCCTGTGCCCGCCTCGGTATCCGGTTGGACTGTTGGGGCAGCGCTTTTACAGAGAGTGTGAAATTCGCCTCAAGTTGTGCTAGCCGAGAAAACCAAACCTGGGGCAAACCCTCCATCCCAAAGATAACGCGCTGCCTCATCCTAGAATGCTCTTCCACGATGCTGCGGAATGTCTTCGCCCTTTGGTTAGCGTCCTTCTCAGCCTCCTCCATTTTTTGCATTCTGCGGAGAAGATCTAGATTGAGAACGCGATTCACCAGATCCATCTGGGAACTCTTTAGTGCTCGGAGCTTCTGCTCCTGGATTACTTTGTCTGCGAATCGATCCTGGAGAAATTGATTCCATTCATCAGGGAGGGGAGCAGGCGCGTGTTTGGAAGCTTCGGTGCTTGTCACAACGGACTGGATGGCCCATGATAGTTTCGCTGGCGCAAAGAACGTAGAGTTGTGAGCATCGAACATGTCCAGAATCATTAATGCGTAAGTCATCCATTGACGCATTCGTGGGGAGAAGGCGAGGATCTTGTGAGGTAGGTCGAGTTGGGATGGAGTCGTACGCGTCGTAGCACCCCCATCTCCAAGCTTACTGCTCCTGCTTGAACCGGAGTATGAGATGAAAGCTCGAATTGAGTATCTGTTTAAGCTCAATCGTGACTCACTCTCTTTACTTGCTACTGCTTTAGCAGCGTTCTCGAGCGAATCTAAAGTAAGTATTTCAAGGACACTACCACTTGGAAGCGCCGGCGCATACGATGTATCAAAAGTGGGCTTTGTCATAGAACCGATGGCTTTGTCTGCCTGAGATCTCAGCCACAGTGCCTCCTCTTTGGAAAGTTCAACTAAAGTTCGAGGCTTGTGGGGTGCACTGCGCTGAGTGAAGTTTCGGACCTTGTCGATGAGTCGCCAAGAATTGAGACCGTCATCGGGGTCATGTGGCAGCATACGCCAAATGCGTCCGAGTACCGGGCGCGAGCTGTTGTCATGCGTGTTGGACATGACCAGGTCATGAGTCAGTTGTGCTTGCCTCAGTACTTCTTTGTGAAGCCAAGGGAACCGAGATCCTCCAGAACCGAAGGTGAAGTAACGTTCGTTCCTAAGGTTATTTATACTTTCTTCAGCTTCCTCGTCGCTATTCAGCTCCAACTCCTCAGCTTCGTCGAGGTCCCAAGCTTGTATTGCGTCTGTGTCGCTGTCCTGATACGCCACTGTTGGGGAGGAGCCAGTTCCTTCCAACCACAAATCGCTTGAGGACGCAATTACCTCACGTTTCATCTGTGCTGTGGCGGTAAGGGCTTTTGTCATCGACTCTGATTGTCGCAGAACCGGCAATTTCGCGGAGTTTAAGTAGTCGGCCCAAAGCGCTTGCTGGTCCGTGACATGTTGCTGCCAGTGGAATTTGCGCGGCACAAACGTGACCTCGCGAACAAAGTCGCCCGTGTGTTTCGGCACATTACACAACCTGCCTAGAATAGAGCGCTCCAATGGTGTCAAGAGCCCTGCTCCAGATGTGTGATCCCTAACAGTAAAGAGCTGTCGCAAAATCCTCCCATCAGGTGGCAGAGTGCTCAAAATAGAGTAGAGCTGAGATAGCATTCCTTTCTTTCCTGGCAATGTGGCAAAAGGCCCGTCTTCGACAAGGCGAGACAGTGATTTGATTGTTTGATTCAGTGCCGCTGTCAGTTGGTCGTTCTTCACTTGCCAGCTCTCCGGCCTATGAACCCGTCGCACATCTCGAATTGTAGATTTCGCTTGGTGAAGCGCCTTGACAACATCATGAATTGAAATCATGAAAGGCGCCACAACGGTGTCACCCGGCTGAAGCAGGGAACGACTTGGTTCTCTTGAACGAAATTGACAGATCCTGCGCCATAGAAACTGCACCAGGTTACGGCAAGCATGAGGAGTGGATAAGGCAAGAATGGCCCTTTCAAGTGAATTTGATGCGCCAGGCTGAGTCATGCCTGAGGGGTCCAAGAATCCAAACCTCCTGCAGCGAGGCAGCAGGAGCCATTCGGGAAAATACAAGAAGGCACGTGAGTACCTGCACCTGTACTGCAGTGCACAGAGTGTGGTTGGGAGCCACTGTGCTCGCCAGGCGGGAGAAATGGTATGTGGCAATGAGACTGAAGGTATATACTCTGTTCGGCATGCCGCAGTGCCTAGGGCGTGATTAAAACGATATTCATAGATAAGATTACGTTCGCCAACGGAAAAAAGGGTCACGGCTGGATTGAAAATGAAAAGCAATTCACGGAGCTCGCACGCCGAAAGGGGGATATATGCAAGCAAATTGCGAGTCACTTTTATCGTCTTGATGGAGAGCTCCTGCCGGATGGAGAATGGATCACGATAGCACGGAGGCGGTGCAGCTACCTTACAGGAGCAGGGTTGGTGAGCTTTTTCTAACTCCTGGCGAATGATCCTCTCTGCGTCAGCTCTGGAGACCCGGATGGGTCGGTGTGTCGTGGTTCGCAAGAGGATTCGAGTTCTCGACCAACGAACCAGCGCTTGATATATCAGAAACGGTGACACAGGAGGATAAACCGAAAGGATTTGTTCAATGTCTTTCGATTCAAGTTGCAGAAATGCATGACTGTACATCAAGGTCTCAAAGAAAAGTGCCATGAACCGGAGGTGCCAGCTGCAATCTTGATCAGTGTTTGTGACTTGGTCATGAATACGTTGGAAAACACGGGGATGCATGAAGTCCAGAATGTGCTTCGACTGCGTTGTCCGAGTTATGTCAAGTTGACTGCTAAATGGTCGGCTGTGCAGCGGACCAGCGAAGGTCTCGTAAGGAAGATAAACCACCACTCGTTCTACATGATGGGAACAACTCGAGCTATGCTGATGATTCTGAACTGTACCTAGATACGGAATGTGTGGCTGGGGTCGCCAGAACTCCGGCCGCGTGTGTGCGCTTAAGAAGTACTCTTGGCTGTACTGTAAAACCTTTGGTAGCATGGGCCAGCCCAGTTCCAGCCGTTGGCGCTCAATGATCCTGCGCGTCGGCTCAGGCATTCCGAAGCCACCACCATAGCTGCGAACGCTGCCAAAATACGAGTATCTCTTCGGTCGCTTGTTTACTCGGAGTGGATCGCTGGGGTTCTCTGTGTGTTGGTTTGTGACCACTACAGACTCGTCTTCGCTCAAATGACGTGTATGGATACTGCTGTCATTATCGTCGATCAGCTCGCCATTAGGGATATCGGGACATTCAGGGCCGACAAGTCCTCTATCAACTCGCTGGGCCAAACTGCGCGAGAAACAGCTACGTCATCGCTACCACCGTCAGTCTCATAGTCAGCACCTCCAGCCCGTGTATCCGTGTGGACAAGCTTCAACTTGAGCGTATCCAGTATGCTGTATACGCGTGACAGCATTCTGAAGTCCAGTGCCTCTGAGGACTTGAACGCTCGTCAGTCAGTCAGTCAGTCAGTCAGTCAGTCAGTCAGTCAGTCCGTCAGTCAATCACTTCAATTCTGAGTAATATGCCAACCAGCGCGGGCGACGTCACTGCAATCAGTGTTGCACGTAGTATGTGCACCAGTGTTCAATAGTAGTCGTGATCAAGTCGCAACATTTTGCGAGTTGAATTATCCCACCACCACCACCACCAAAATTTCAACTTCACCACAAGATAGTTTTTGAACTGAAACCACTTAATTGTAACCAAGTTGAAATCCACTTAACACCAGGGAACTAGCGAGTGCCCGTTCGTGATCCACACATAATCCAACACATCATCACCTGTTACAATCGAAATGCTTGGAAAACTGGCCAGCCTGCTCACCTCTTCCTCGAAGAAGGGCAAAACCTCCTGCAAATCGGAAGTGACGAATCGTTCAGGAGATGAAAGTGGGACGCCCTCCTCGCCTAACAGCAACAACAGCGACACTGACAAGGCATCCCAGGCGACAGTCGCTCCTTCCAGCGTACCTGAATCCAAATCGCCTCTGATGTACTCGTCTGATGTCGCCGCTGCAATCAAGTTCCTCGTCAAGCCCGCGCTCGTTCAGAAGCTACGAGGACTCCACCACGAGCATCGCGACAATGCTACTTCATCCGAGGCAGCAACAACAAAGGTCGCAGCCACCGCTACAACCGATTCCACACCAACACCAGAGGAGTCGGCACTTCTCATTCAGCTGCCTGACCTTAGCACACCCGCAATGAAGCTCTCTGCCGAACGACGCCAGGATGTGTTCGTTGAGCTCTACCTTCAGGTGTGCCGCGCACTATGCATATTGCACGAGCGTGCACAAGAGTGCTCGGAAGATCCCTCGCTGGCCCCCATCTTCCGTGATGCTCACCTTGAAACGGCCGCCCGAAGGATAATTGGATACTTGTATGCCAGCGCGGGTGAGGAGGCTAAAGACATCCGCGACCAAGCCATCAAGGGAGCGATTCGAAGAGACATGGTCAACAAGCTACTCTCTCAGACAAAAGAGGCCACATGGGAGTACTTCAAGGATGACGAGTACCATGCGCTCCCCGAGAAGGCAAACAAAGTCGTCGAGGAGAGCTTCTGCGAGTTCTTGAGGACAGAAAAGCCAGCGACTGCCAAGTACTCGTTCCCTATGCCACCCAGCAAATGGGCATATGACTACACACTAACCTTTGATGAGATCCGGCCCAAGGATGGATTCAAGCACATGAGTAACTATGGTTACCAGAACGTTTTGCGCAGAATGGTCAGGGGTCAGGACAGCGTCGCACAAGCACTGGCCGAGAAGGCTCAGCAGGAAGAGGCTGAAGCAAAGAAAGCTTCAACATGCTCCGACTCCGAAAAGGATGTTGCTCAATGCCAAATTTGCTACTCCCCATTCGACGACTGTGTCTCTACTGCTTCTCCGGAGTCAAAGGGTGCTGACGAGGATCCATGCCGCCGTGTCCATGTTTTGACCTGCGGCCACAACATTGCCTGCCAGGACTGCTTCTCCAGCTATGTGCTTGGCAAGCTAGAGCGCGATGAGGTGCTGCCGTATGTTAGGTGCCCCCACCCAGACTGCAAGATGCCAATCACTGCTGACTCATTCTATGAAGCATGCTTGCCCGTTCCCATTTACCTAGCAATCGCTAAGGTGCACCTGCAGAAGACAATATCACGCAACCCTGATTGGATCCAGTGCTCGAATGAAGGATGCGTATATGGCTTCCTTTTCAAGGAGCCCGCGGGCACCGCAAAGACCTTGCGATGTGCGCTGTGCCATAAGCAGCAGGAAGTCAAGAAAGCCGATCCAAACCAGGATGAGGACTTCCAGCGAATGTTGAAGGAAGGCACAATTCGTTTGTGCCCCGCCTGCAAGTACCCCGCTATCAAAGAATTTGGTATGTGCAACATTATGAACTGTGGCCAGTGTGGTATCTTCTGGAACTGGAGGACCTACCAGACTGCGCCAGATTCGCATACCTTGAAAATGAAGGCTCGAGCCGAAGGAACACTTTGGGAGCCTGGCAATCTAGAATACCAGATGCGACTACAGCGCGAGAACTTACCCGAGTTCATTGCGCTGCTTAAGCGCAACGGTATTGAATACGACCCTAACTACAGACGTGGAGGGTGGTAAACAAACTTCTAACAACTGTGCAATCTAATAATATGCTAATATGTGTGAAACCTACCTCGGAAGCGGATGACCCTAGGAGTATCAAAGTGGAAAAATGATTGACACTGTATTTAATCATAAAAAGATTGTTGAAATCTGTATTGTAGTTGAAACACTCGTTTATCGGCTTCCTTGACTTGTGTACTGCACAAGCTGCTGCTTTGTTTCAGCTAACTCGCGGCGCATCGCGTTCATTTGCTCACTCATCATGAACAACTCACGACGGAGGTCGTCGATTTGCTGCTGCAAGAGCATGTTCATGTTGTACTGTGCCTGTGGGGACAGACCGGTAAGGGTCGAAGATGTTGGAGACACTTGAGGGACACCAGTAGGATGAGTAAGTGAACCAAGCTGGTTTACAACCGTTTGCTGCAAGCTCTCCATCGACCGAGTGACTGCTACACTGGTTGCGTTAGAAACGACCTGGTTCAGCTCTCCAAACAGGCTTGTGAGCATCTTCGCCTGCGCAGGTAAGATAACCTCACGCATGGAGGCCGTGACAGCTGAGGGTAATACAGCAGTGATAACAGACGCGACTGAGTCAGCAACAACTTCGGGTTTAATTGACACCTCGATTGGTCCAGTAGCATTTGGCTTCGGCGTGCCTTCAGCAGCGGTCCATACTGTGCCCTCGGCTTTGCCCGCACCGACAGTCGTACGAGTCTTCTCGAAAGCCGTCTTAATCTGGCTGGCAACTGCATCCTTGACCGATTGAGAAATACGAGCTTGGAGTTGATCAAGCTTTTCTTCCTGGCGCTTTGTCGTTTGAGCGAGGCATTGCTTCAGCTCGTCGATGGTAGCCGCTTGACTCTGTCGCTGCTGCTGCTGCTGCTGCTGCTGAGATGAGGACGCGAGTGCAGTACTCGTCGTCGGGGCGGTTGCCAGCTCGGGAGTGGCTGGTGTAGGAGGCTGCGATGGAGTTGATGGTCCCGAAGACGTTGATACGGTTTGTGTTGACGTCGTCGTACTGCCTGTGGTGGTCGTTGCTGCTGCCTTCTTAGCCTGCTTTGTGGGTTTGCTCTCTGAAGCAGGAGTGGATGTTGTGGCTGCGGATGCTGAAGCGGAAGTGGAAGCCGCAGCTGAAGGAGCTGTGGGCGGCGCTTGGTCCAAATCAATCATCTTGCTCGCATCACCACTGCGGAGGAGCAGCTTTGGCTTGTTGGAAACGGTGGCGGTGGGCGCGGTAGAAGCTGGCGTAGCCGATGTGGAGGCCGCCGTTTTGGGCTTGGATTTCTCCTTCTCCTTGTCCTTCTCCTTTTCTTTCTCTTTCTCTGCTTTCGCGGGAGGGGTGATGGATGATGCCACAACAGCCGACGTCTCACCACGGTCCGAGAGTTTGCTCTCGCTCTCTGCTGCCTTGTGATCCTTTACAACGTTCTCATCCCCTGACTTTTGGGGTGGCTGCTCTGGCGCCGAGGCTGTGGAGGTTGTGGCTTGTGTTTCGATGGGCTTTGTCTCTGCATGAGGTGCAAGGTCCTCAGACTTGGTATTAACCAGTTCGGCCTTGCGCTCTTGATCGCGCACGATAGCTGGAACAGACTCCGCGGGCTCAACTCGAGCCTTCACATCCAAAGTTTGGTCTGTTTGGGGCTCAGACCCATCAGACATCGTATCTTCTCTGGATTTCTGCAGCGAGCTGGATCCGGAAACCGTATATGAAACGGAATCGCGTTCTGGAGGTTTCTGTGCATGTGTCGGCTCGCTCGCTGGCATGAGAGGATATCGGCAGCACCACAGAGACGAAATTTCCATTGAAATGGATTGAATCGTTTTACGCTCATCCAGGACGAGAAAGCGCACAAAACCGTCCTCAATCTCCTCGATGCCGTACGCGTTCCCTGTCCCTACAACGTCCATTGGAACTCTTCGCAGCAATGTGGGCAAAGTAGCGATGCTGACAACGCGGGAAGGGAATGATGCTTGTGCCACATGCGTTGCTCGCATATGTGTAGTGTCGATGTGGATAATTAATACACAATTGTGATCTCCATCGGGAGATGAAACGGGGTAAGCAACATAATTGAGACCAGGATCAATCACAGGCATTCCAATCGAAACCTCAGACGTTCCGCCACAGCCAAGGACCAAAGTCCGGACTATTGTGTGAGAACTACCAGCTGATGGCAATTCATGCGTCTGCGATCGGTGCAGGGAAAAAAGGGAGGCCGTTGAGGTGTCCCAACGTACAGAAACGAGTAAAGAATCGTTCACGGCTGGCGAGCTCAGAATGTCAACACGGACGGTAGGAGGAATATCCGTGGTCAGCTTGGACGTGAACTCAAGAAGGAACGCATCGTGAGTCATTGAGCAAAGGCGATGCACAGGCAGCGTCCACGTCCTAACTTCGCTTGTTTTCACGGATCCTGAAACAGCGGCGCCCAAGAGAAGGGGCTTGGTATCGTTCTGAACCAAGGTCACAGCCACACCCGCTGGAATTGGGAGCAGCGCGACTGGTTGTCCCAGCACTCCTGAAACGTGACGTGGGGTTCCTGGTTGTACCAACGTACCCAATGGCACTTGATCAGTCGGGCGCAGCACCTTAGGTGCTGGTGCTGCAGTAGTACTCTGCTTCTGCGCACCAAGAATGGAAGCACCATCGAGTACAGCTCTCGTATCAACCATCAACAGCCCGCTCTCGGTTTTAAAGGCAAGGAGGAGGTGGATCTTCTTCGATGCTATCTTGTTATCGTCCTCTGTGTCTCTCAGCATTTCTCGGACTAGGTCAGCATCTGCGACTTGGGTGGTTTCAGGTGGTTCGACTCGTGGTTGTTGAGCGTCCGTTGTAGCCTGGGTCAGCGATGTTTCCTGATACCATGCAGAGCAACAGTCCAAGATGGGATTCAAGCTCTGGATAACAATTCGGGGTAGATGCGTGGATGGATCCATCACGAAGGCAACATATTTGGAATCGGGGCGGCTTTGAACTGCGATGAGCATCCGGGTACTCTCGCCATTAGCGAGGGACGGTCCACTGGAGTGAATAGGTGAAGAAGATGGTGAAGACGATGGAGACACGAATGCGGCTGGTACGGGAGCCGTCAGATGAATAAAGGAGATGTCTTGTCCACCAGTAACGTTCTGAGTCGTGTTTGCAGGATCAATGCTCCTAGTGACGAGATAGCATGCATTAAAGTATGTGAATTTGTGGCCGTTGGTCACAACCCTTCTTCCCTCAGGTGTGTCTGTGCGGATGGGCACGCCCTTGAGAAGTTGCTGTGACTTTGGATGCACCACCTGGCTCGACTCCAGGTCAATGCGGTAGTGCTGAATGGGATCATTTGGTAGTTCGGTCCACGTAGCAGGTGTTTCCTCGGGCTCATTGACCTTACCGAGACTCAAGCTTAAGGCTGACATCGTGGAGTATGACAACTATGGGGGCTATTCTCAAAGCTGGTTGGTCCTAGCGCTGGCGCCGTGGTTGAATTGACCGGGAAATGAGACAGTGGCAAAGATATGGGTGGGATAACTAGTCTTACAGCGCACTTAACTGCTGTGGTATGGTCGAAGTCGAAGCAGGGCTATGTTAACTGGCTACACGATGGATTCGCAAGGGTTCAGAGGTAATGATACTGAGGATGCTGGTTGACTCCACTCAATGAACGCGTTACGAAGGGATGGAAGGGTGATTTCAAGAGATCAATGTAGTGAATTCATGCGTGTAATCTAGCATAATATATAACACATCCATGCCGAGGTCTGCATCGCCCTACTCACTTCCACGCAATATTGGGTCTATCACCTGAGATGAGAGATCTCATCCACCGGGCTGCGGCCTGGACGCGTAAAACCATCCACCGGGCCAAACGGACCAAAATGCTTCGAGTCAACTACACTCGTTCTTACTGAATATCTCGTCTGTGGATGGAGTGGTGAGATTTGCGAGATATGAAGTGGGTAGGAACTACTCACCCGAATGCAACAATGTGGGTCTGAGCCTAAAGCACTTATGCCACACCTGCTAAAAACCGTTTCGCCGTGAACTTGCCGTGAGACTAGTTCTTCACGGTGTGCTGTGAGTATTTTCAACCTGGTTTCTCGCTGCCCAAGGCGCACACTTGCGTGGTTCCGCCATCGCACTCGTCTTGGCGTTAGCTTCCACGGCACCCACCATACTTGGCTTCTACAGAGCCCACGCCAGCCCCGGCGCAGTGCCCTACAGTGCAGTGTCGAAACGCCTAGTCCGCTTGGCTGAGGTACTTGCGTGCGCCGTGGCGTGTTGCATGCGTTGAACTGGCTTACCCCACCTTGGTTCCCGCTCCCCCGTCCCGTGTTCTCCCTCCTAGACGACTCCCAGTGCGTCGCCCACTTGAGACTTGAAGCCTCCTGGACGCTCCTGTACAGACTGAATTGGGCCTGACGCGGTGTCAGTACGCACAACCAAACTGTATCTGAACTTGTATCTACACCTATCACCACAGCTCCCACACACATGATCCGGAGGAAGGAGTCTGATGCCAGACTCCATCATCAGGATCGCAATGATTCGCGCCAGCGCGTACAACACCGAGGATCACAGCAGGAGGACCAACAGTCTGCTAGCAGTAGTACGGGTAGCCATCATGGCGAATTTGACGCCATCCTGCCTGTGCGACGCACTCGCGGTGCTGCTGGACTCAATGAGCATGCTGGCGGTCAACCTCCCCAGCCACCTCATGGTGTCCGGCAACGCGCTCCAGGCTTCGTCTCGATTGCAAGCGGCGCTCACAGCCCAGGCGACAGTGATTCTGACCTTGCACGAGTTGCGAATGCCTTTGCGCCGCTACCTCTCATGGCTCCCTCATCGGAGCTCCAGAAGAATAATAAGACACTGGACTCCAGCAGCTCAAGTTCAATCGTGCTTGAGGAGTCTGCCATCAACCTGGCAGCACTCAACTCACCTACGTTGACTGCAGTCACTCGTATCTCCAAGCTGAATGTAGACCCGTCTTCGCCGCAAGCACGGCCTATGCTCCCAATGAGCCCGCCTCTGGGTGCTATCCTGGCCACTGGAGGATTCCCGGAGTTAGATGTCTCCACTACACTGCGCACCTCGACTGCCAGTCCGACGTTTGGTACCTCGGCATTGACATCTGGAGCTTTTGCCCCTGCCATGACAACCAAGACCAACTCAGGTTCTGCAGCTGCTGCGGCACTCGCGACAATGTCGAAGTTATCTTCGAGCCCTTTGGCCTCAGAAGCTAATCTCACAACATTAGGACCTAGTTCAAACGCTTCGTCTGTATCTGGTGCAATGAAATCGCTATCCTCAAAGCCTAAGGCGGAGTCAGTCTTTCGTCCGAGTGTTCTGCCTGTATCATCCTTCCCCACGGATCCTAACACGGCAATCACATCATCCTTTGGCTTCACAGATTCACCACTATTAACTGCTTTCACGGTTTCCAATGCTCCATCAACGTCGATGGATATTGCCGATCGATTTGACTTGGTTTCTTCAGTGGCTACGGGCGCAGCTTCCACGCTTGGACCTAAGGCTACACTCTCTTTGAACAAAAAGAACCAACGAACGAGCAGTAACTCGGCACAATGCATTGTCTTAGTGTCTCTTTGCGACCAGTGCGCTGAACCCTACCCAGTTGATAGGTTGCAGTACCACTTGGCTCCAACTGAAGGTGCCATTTCACGAACGATCACATCTTCCTCAACTGCACCACCACAGCTCGATGCGTCTCCTACGACGTCTATAGCGACAAGCCCACTCCCTCCGGATGGGGCTTCCGTCGGGCAAGACGAGATGGAAATCCAACCAACATTCGGAGAATCGACGGCTGCTAAGTCTGCGTCAAGCGTCATGCACATTCCAGCCACTCCGCAGACTCCGCAGCCACCGAAGCAAAGCCATCCTGTCCAAGCCCATGACACTTCACGTCTTGCATCCCCAGGCTCTGTATCTGAGACCCCTGGTGATTTTTCAAAAGGTAAGCTGCATGTCCTCTGTGAAGAGTGCCTAGAGAAGGTACCGAGTTCTGAACGGACCAAGCCATGGACAAGACTTGCCACAAGCATCCCCGCGCAGCAGCACTTGGCCTCTTTGGGTCGTCTTTTCCAAGCCACGAGTGCTGTGTCATCACAGGCCAACTTCCACGCAGACGATTCCAGCTTTACCAACCCCGTGGGTCCAGGTGCTCACAATGATATGGATATGACACTGTTTCCTTCATCGATGAGACTCATGCTACAATCCTCTGGAAGGACCACATCGAACAAGCAGCAACTGTTGAACAGCCATGCTGTGCCGCTCGTTGTTGACGACAAGGTTGTGCAAGACGTTTCAAATATCAATGCCCCGCAATCAATCTCAGCGCCGTCAAGGCCGGTCATTGTGCCTGTGTCTACACCTTTCGTCGGACCCACTGCGTGGTTCCCTGCGGGCTTACCACCTGAATCTTCGCTCGGCCCTTCACAGCATCAGCTCGGTCACAATGCAACCACATCTGAAAGAAGTAATGTGGAGAGCGCTCGTAACAGTTCCCGACGCAAAAGCGTGAAAGGAGCCAGTGATATGCAGATGACACCCACAAAGTCCTCGAGCAGCGGCACAGGTATGATTCGTTTTAATGATCCTGCCGAAGTTCTTAAGTCGATGTCACCAGCCGAAGCACTCGCGGCTGCACTGGTATTTATGAAGAGTGACCTCGACGCATTGATGGCACAAAGGAAGCCAGGTCCAAGCGGCAACGGTAACAGTAAATCAAGCACCAATCACATCCAACACAAGTGAAATGCCTATATCTATCATCTTCCCTGAGCAAGATTGATGCTCTTGGAATCCGTTACCCCACAGCTAATCTCGAACTCCAACCGGTCGAAACAACTGAAATAGCCCAAGCACGATCGAGGCTCATTACATTAAGTATATTGGCGCAACAACCAGATTTTGTGATAGAGCTATTTGGTACGACTTGTGAGTGTATGGCCTTTGTTTTCTCCGTTCTGTACAGTTTTCACCCTCAAGCTTTATACCCATCTTGTACATAGAATACAATAACATTAAGTCGTTGCAATATAGTTTGGATGAAGCTAGTTGGGTTGCTAATTTACACGTAATCTATATCCGTAGGCATCGTCTAATTTTGTTTCATCTCATCCCTCGCCCTTGACCGCGACCACCAAGTCCCCGTCCACGCCCTCTCCCTCCAAAACTGAAGCTATTGGGCAATCGAGCCAACTTGTGCGCGAGATTGCGGACCTGAGTTTCCATTGGCCCATCCATGGTAGAGACATGCTGGTTGGAATCTGTCATTGAGGCTTCGGACATCACTCGATCTCTGTCGGAGGGAGCGTCTGTGTCCACTCTCAGTGCAGCGACATACCGATTCTCTTCTTCTTCCTGCATTGCTTCGGCAATAATTTGTTGGGCGGCCTCTCGTGCAAGTCTCCGCCTTAGCACCCGAGCGCGTTCTCTCTTGGGGTGCTGTGCAGAAGACGGATCTGACACGGCTAAGCTCGACATCTCAGTCTCCATACGGCACTCCTTGACGCTTTCCCGGACTTCACCCTTGGATTCGGTGTTGCTCTGCATGGAATCTTGCGTGGAGGATACTGTACCTGCAGGATTACCACGGTCGGTCACATGACGGGTCTTTGCCGATGCAGGGTGACGGAATTTCGAGAGTAGATGGAGTGTTGGGTCATCATGACGTCGCAAATGAACCTGACTGTAATGCATATTTCGACCCTCGGCTGTGGTGGTTTTGAAAGCACATCCGGGCGATGGACAAGCGTACATCGGCTGCGATTTGGCCAGGCTTCTGAACAGCACATCGTGCGTCTCAAGGACGTGGATTTCGAGCCATTTTGATGAGGGCAGGTGCTTTCCGCACGTGGCACAAGCAAATCGATGCTTAAGACGGACGTGTTCATCGAGTGCCGTGATAGTGCTGAAGATCATGTCACACCCCTCTGCATCACAATGATAAACTGTCGCCGTCTTGGGTGAACTCGACTTGAAGCCTCGAGACTGAGGTCTATCCGAGACAACTTCAATCTCTACTCCTTTCGGGTCATCCGCGGTATGTGGTGCCTTCTGTTCGCGATCATCATGCCGAACCGTTTGGGTCTTGGTGGCAGCTAGGGAGTCATTGGCCTCAGCCACATATAGCGCGTATCCTGGGTCAAAGAAGGGGCTGGTTGATGCATGCCACCGACTGATGCAGCCCGAGTAACCCCTATAGGCGATGTCCTGCAGTGTAATTCCGCAATATCGATCGTATCCATGGAGTTTGCCGTACGCTGCCGGGTGTACCCTCCTCTTGTTGAGTCTGATCCGCGGCTTGGTCTTCTTCTCCGTCTTAGCTGGACTTGTTTGCATGTCATCTTCGTGCGAGGATGAGGAGCTTGCGCTACGGCATGGGGTGCTTTGGTTCATGAGATGCCGTTACAATACAATGTTAGCGCTAGCTATCCATATGCACGTGTGCGATGCCGTGGTTCGGACACCCTGGAAAAGTAGTCAGGAGGTTTGTAAATCCAAGTTTGAATCGCTAACGGCTAGGGGTGACTGATGTTCGTGCCGCGGGCCTCGTAGCACAGCGCGGCAGTGAAGCTCTGGCGAGATATTCTTGCATTCCAGGTGGTATATGCGCTGTATCTTCATTTATGTGTCAAAGGGCGCGATAGTGCGGGTATGCAAATTCGAAGGAGAACATAAAAAAGAACAAAAATGATTTGCGTGACGACTCAGGTCCTGCACAAAACATGCATTAATACTGCCGGACGACGCAGTCTAATCCATAGACTGACCCAGGCGTGTTACATTGTACCCGGAGCACTCGAAATGCCTGCTCCAGCGCCATAGTCAATCTCCTGAGTTATGGCCGCGGATTCTGGAATGCGGAAGCTCATCTGCACCGTGCAGGTGGAAACAACTTCATCACCAACATTGGGTAGCCTAACATTCGAAGCTTCGGATGAGTCGAGAGGCGCGCTTGCTGGGAATGCCATTGTACGAGCCATTGTAGGTGCTCTCCAGGAATCATCTGCAATACGAGGAGCAGGCTTGGATGCACCTCCATGGAGAGAAATTCGGTGAGGGTACAACGTATCCGCAACATCGACAAGGCCAAGGTCGATAAGTGAACGACGGGCGCGGGCGACTGCATCAGCTAATGCAGCCTTTTCTGCAGCCGCGCGTACAGCTCGAGATGCTGCGGTGTGAACATCCAAACGAGTCTGGGTCAACGTAGCGCTCTCATCGCCGCGTACATAATTTACCAGGTCGGGTAGCTTGCTGAGCGGCAGGACAACAGAGACATCAGCATTGCCATTGTATCCTCGATTCAGTGTGCGACGGAATTCATCGCTCCAGACCTCCTCTGGTCGAACCTGTGGTGCGCGTGTACGGAACACAACTGAATATAAATCAAAGTCACCAGTACTCAGCTTGATTGCACCCTCAGAGCTAAGAATTCCACCGTGTTCATGGATGGCCTCCGAGGATGTTGTGGAAGCTGCTGCATCGGCTGCATTGATGGTGCCGCTAGCATCGATATTAACGGTGTGGTTCCTTTCGGGATTCGACTGCTGCAGGGTTTCATGCATGCGAGTGAGGAAGTTTGCAAGTGATGCTAGACGTCGTTCAAGCTCGTGGTACACGACGTCTTCCTTTAGATACAGGTTCAGGTGAGCATCACGAGCATTTCCCCACGTCTCAGGATTGCTGGCCATGGATGCAGTCCAGGTGCGGTATCGGGAGTTCAAATGGTCCTGGACCATTTTATCAAGGGTCGCATTGCGCTCGCTGATGGTACCGAACGGACCGCTGGTAGCTGAGCGCAGTAGTGATTCACGATCCAGGATGTTTTCGGTTCTGAGATTCAAGTTGACAGACACACGGACCATGGTGGCGGGAGTCGCGGCAATGCCTGTTCCAGTGACCTCAATTAGGTGGATTTCATCTTCGTCAGCATGCGAGGCGAGGACAAAGCAGGCCAGCACGACACAGATATAGAGAGTTATGCGCCTCAGCATTTATGGCAGAGCGAGCGAGCGAGCGGAAAGCGCAGTGATGCGGAACCTAGAATAATGGGAATCAAAGGGAGGCAAGCGCAAACCATAAGCCTACAGATGGCACATGACTCCCACCAATCATTATTCAGTTTGGTCACATCACATCTCTTGGAACCATGGCACTCCAGATGGGTCTCGACCTGCGTTGCTCGTAAGATTGTTTGCCATGTCCGGGTGTTCCCAACCTGAATCATCGCGAAGTGGAAGATAAGCCTCCACATGGGAATCTCACGGTTCTGTCGGGAGGCCACAGGCGCGAGCTAGGTCAAAAGCTCACGAGTTGACTGTATGACTGTGAGCGCGATTATGTACCATGGTGGATGGATGGCGATTTAGGGGAGTAAGCAGTAAGTCTACATCGGAATGATCAAAGAATAAAATACCTCACAGCCTGGCGAGTGTAAATCATGTGTCATTTTGAATTCAGTGAGAGGTTATAATGCCGAAACAAGCTGTCAAAGCCAGTGGCGGCACACGAGTGTCGCCGTTGAAAATAGCCAGAGAAATTCGAATTCGAAAAAAATCTCCGCTCCGCTCGGCTCCGCGCCGCACTCTGGGGTGCGGGAATAGACCCAAAACCCGAGCAGACCCGCGAAAAGTGCGAAAACTGAGGGAAAAATCTGGTCACTTTAGGTTGAAAAATGACTGGGTGATAGGTATTATTTTCGGAATGAAATGTGAAATTTTAAATCATTATGGTATAATTTTTGAAACAAAACTAAATTAACTTCATACTGTTGTGTACTATACTACATATTGAATGCTTGATCTAAACCAAAACTGAAACTATCTCGCACATGCCGTAATACCAAGTGTACTACATGACGCATATACCGCAAGTGCGCAACAGTGTTTCGATTCTATTTACGTGCTGGACAGAGGAATTATCTTAATTAACCTGCATTGACCCACTCACACTCGCTTGGTATAGGAAGATCTTGAACCAAAATGTCCGAAGAGAAATCCCACGCCGGCACCCCTGGTACTCGCACTGAGCGCACCTTCATCGCTGTTAAGCCCGATGGTGTTCAGCGCGGTCTCGTTGGTGAGATCATCAAGCGCTTCGAGAACAAGGGCTACAAGCTCGCTGGTCTCAAGATGCTTCAGCCCACCAAGGAGCAGGCTGGTCAGCACTACATTGACCTCAAGGACAAGCCCTTCTACAACGATCTCTGCAACTACTTCTCCTCGGGTCCCATCGTTGCTATGTGCTGGGAGGGTACTGGTGTCATCAAGGGTGGCCGCACTCTTCTCGGTGCTACTCGCCCTGCTGACTCTGCTCCTGGTACCATCCGTGGTGACTTCGCTGTTGAGGTTGACCGCAACATCTGCCACGGCTCTGATGGTCCCGAGGGTGCTGTTCGCGAGCTCAACTTCTGGTTCAAGCCTGAGGAGATCGTTGACTGGACCTCCTGCGTTGCTAGCCAGGTCTACGCTTCCAAGTAAGGTGCTTTCTCGATCACTAGTGTGAGAATGAGCACAATAAACACTTGACTGAGTGGGCCCAGTTAACAGCACACTCTTCTTAACACTTGCGAGAATCAGAAACACAGGCGCTTTACTAGGGACGAGAGTAAGAGGATAAAATATACCACGAGCTGAGGTCACTAAAGGCTGACACGCTACGATAGCCTGAGACATTAACTTGACTACCACTGAGATTGGATGAACGTGACGTACACCGAGGTCTGCTGCTGGAGGAATGGATAAATAAATGGGATGATACACGAACCAGTGTTGACCTCCAGCCGCTCATTGACGCATTCGAGTCTACTCCCAATCGACCAACTCATCCTCCTTGAACCAGATGGCGATCTCCCTCTTGCCGCTCTCGGGAGAGTCTGATGAATGGACAATGTTACTTGAGATAGAGAGGCCAAACTCACCGCGGATAGTACCAGGGGCGGCAGCAATTGGATCGGTTGCACCACACATGGCTCGAACAGCTGCAACAGCGTTGACACCTTCCAGGGCGAGCGCCACAACAGGTCTAGAGCTCAAGGCAGTAACTATCCTGTTGAAGAATTCTTTGCCTTCGTGCTCAGCGTAATGCTGTTTGACACGATCCTGATTGGGCTTCAACAGTTTCAAACCAATCACCTTGAGACCACGGTTCTCAAAGCGGCGGACAATCTCACCGATAAGGCGACGTTGGACGCCATCGGGCTTGATGGCCACGAAGGTGCGCTGTGTCGCCGGTTCCTCAGGCTTCTTCTGCTCAGGGTTGGCTGCGGCTGCTGCAGCGGGTGCGGCAGCTGCAGGGGATGCAGCGCTGACAGTCTTTCCATCGAGAACAACAGAAGCCTGATCAAGCGCGGCCCGAGCATTGTTCAGTGCCTCTACAGCGGCCTCGCCGAGGCCCTGAGCCTTGGGAGCAAAGTCATTCACCAAGGTCTGCACCTCTTTCTGCGCAGTGCGAGCACGGTTAATGGTGTCTTGGAGGGCGAGCTCAGTCTCTGAAAGTTGATCACGCAGGATACGTGCGTCATCAGCGGGAGTGTTTGCGAGTTTGTCCTTGATCTGGCTCACCTCCTTACGGTAGTACTGGACATCCTTGATGAGGCTAGAGTAGGAAAAAGCGAGTCGATTCGAGTCAGAAGAGTGAGTTAGAGGCCGATCCTGTGACCAAATCGATTGGTTAAAGCATGAAAGACCTGATAATACCATTTTATCAAGTGTGCAGCGTATACACGGGTACTTACCGAGTGAGAGAGCTGGTACGGATCTTGATGGGGCGGACAGGATCAGACATGTCGATTGGATGGACTTGTGTACGAGTTCTAAAACAGCAAATGCAAAAAATTGATTCTAATGAGCGTGCTAACATGATTTAAAACATTTGTTTAGTTATCCTACCGTAGGGTCGTCAGTGTTACACCTTACATTCTTCTAGGATTTAACTTCGAAAACGGATGGAATTTGAATTTCAAATTTGAATTACAGGCTGTTTACTGCGTTTAGCGGCCTCCAGACCCGCTTCGGGCCTCGAGCACGCAACGAGAGTGGATACAAATGACGCTGCTGCTCTGTATTAATACATAAATGCACAATGTAGGGTCAGGACAAGTGTCCGTGGTCGCTAGAAATACATCTCTGAAAGCACATTACACGAGTGCTCATTCAAACAACACTATTACCCTAAGAATGCTCACTGAACGAGCGCGGGGAGAACGATGTACTGACTACCGTTATCGCTCTCAGCCGCTTGTCTATTACAGGACACAACAATAGGCTGGCTCTCGCACGACGATTACCAGTTATCTAATCTACTATAGAATCGAGTATCAGCTTCCCTATTGCTGCTACTGCTTAGTTCTTCTTGACTTCTGTGAAGTCAGCATCGATGACGTTCTCTGCGGGCGACTTCGTGGCCTCCGAAGCAGGCGTGGCATCGGGGAAGACAGCGATTTCCTCAACGGTCTCTGCAACCATAAGATTCTCCGCATCGCTGGCAGCAGCTGCTGTTGGAATCTGCTGAATCAGGACTCGGCGCTCAAAAAGTGGGTACTCGAGGGTGTCAGCAACCTCGGGTTGGTAGCGGCCGAGGAAGATGGTGACGCAACCATTGCGGTGGCCCTCACTTCCAAGCACGGGAATGACGACTTTCACATCGGCTTCGGGGTCATTCTGGAACTCGGGATCCACCAAGCCGTGGGGCTTGACAAGGTGCATCTCGATACGAACATCTTCGAGATCCGCAAGCTTAAAGCCTGAACCGAAGTACTGTTTCAGGCTGTCAAGGCCCGCGAGAGGCTTAGAATACCGCTCAAACGTGGCAGTCTGGAGTTTGGTTGACTCATGAAGCTGATCAAGAGCACTCTGCGCAAGCATCGCCATGAGGGGCAGACCACCCGTCTGGAGAACCTTCATCTCAAAGTTGGGAACTTCGTCTCGGTGGTGGCGAGGCGCAACAATGTGGAACAGTTGCGCTCGACCAGCGGCCTCAGCACGGCGCTCTGCCTCGCGAATCTGCTCTTGCGCAGCGAAGACGTGAGCAGAACGCTCAAGCTTGATTGCGGTTTCCTTGAAACCGACTGCGCGCAAGAGCGAAGCAAGGCCCTGACCATTGCGCAAGACCAGGCGACGACCGCGCAAGAAGACCCAGATCGAAGCACCGATAATGAAAATCCACTTGAGAATGTCGATCAGAAGGTAGATGAGCGAAGAGGTGATAGAGAGGATCAACGCGACCGCACCAAAGAGTGCAAACCTGAAGCTTAAGGGCTTGGTGCTGAGCCAGTTCCAGAAAACGCGCAGCGTCAAGAGCAAATTGGATTTGCCCTCTCCCTTGCCGGGGGGAAGCTGACGGTCTCGAAGGGGCTGTGTGGGACGCATGTGCAGAGGAGCGGTAGCACGGAAGAGCTTGCTGCCAACAATCACGTCATCGGTTTTGAATGCGGCGTTTGGGATCTTCACGTTGGCGAGCTCCTTCTGGAGTGAGTTCTCGAGCTCGGAGCGGATCTGGGCAAGCTCAGGGGTAAGTTGAGCCTTGGAGGCCATGCTGAACGCGCGAGTAGGTGTGATACTACTCGAGCCTAAACACAAACTTCGGCCAAATCGCGAGAGCGCTCCAGAGGTGTTTGCATTTGCGGCGTTGTTTGCGCAGATCCGGAAGAGCTGGCGCTCCAGTGCACTCGAGGCTAGCTTGGAGAACATGTCTAGAGTGATGTCACAGTATCGCGAGGCAAATTATATCCATCATTCCATCAAAGTAAGCTTATATGCCATAGTCTTCCTGGGACGGACTTTAGGCCCGGGATTTCTGCGGCCATTTACGTGGTTATATGAGGTCCTTACGCATTATGCACGATGTTTCATGACATTCATGCATATAATCTATGCAATGCAGGAGAGATTACTAATCAGCACTCACAACATCCCCTTGATCCAGAACGTGTGGTACGGGAATTTTTACGCCTTTCACTCTCAACAACCAAGTGTTAGAAGCGGGTACATCTCGGCGCGCAGGTGCAATATGAGCTCGCTCAAACGTAAGGAGGTGCCCACAGCGAATCAACAAGGTAGTTATCCTGGTGCGATTGGCACCGAGGACTCAAGATCTAAACACATCAAGCTCAGTCATGATCTTGGATTAACGGATACAACCACAGAGAGCGGCACAGAGCAGGCCGCAGCAGGCGTCGACTACGGCGATGAGCGCGACCTAGACTTCGATGCTTCCTTCTTTGAAGGCACAACCCACGCCGACGTCGATCTTGATGCTATTCTGAGGGCCGTCAATGAGGCGCCAGCCGTCCAAGAGATGGATGAAGCGAAGGCACGAGCAGCGGTGGCGCGGTTGAACAAGGCAGTCGCCACGAATTCTGTTATGCGTAGTAAGTATCCAGACGATCCGACCAAGTTTATGCAGTCCGAGGTTGATGTGGATGAAGCGCTCATGGCCCTTAAGGAGTTGGCCGTTGCACCTCAGTTGTACGATCTTTTTATATCCCTTGGCGGTTGCGAGACACTGGCGTCTCTCTTCACGCATGAGAATGACAATGTGCACGTTTCGGTATTGTCCTTGCTTGCGGAGCTGATCAATGCAGATGCCCTAGCGCTGGATCCAGCGAACCCAATGGCGTCCCGAGCGGCATGGAATCTTGTCGCAGAGATGATTCGGCTGAAGATCTTCCCCATGATGATCCAAACCGCTGAGAGTGTTGAGCCCGATGAAGAAGACACGCAGGCCACTGCTGTTTTTAACTGTCTATCGATTTTGGAGGCTGTCATTGAAGGCAAACCTAGTTTGGCAGCACTCTTTGTCTCCACCACCCCTCTCCTCGCCTTCTTGGTCGCTCAGGTGGCTCCCCCACACAAACCTTACACATCTGATGCCTCAGGCACGAAAGTTGCCCTAGTTCCGTCGCACCGCCTGTATGCGAGCGAGGTCCTGCTTCTGGTTAGCGTTGCGGCGAAGACCGAGTGCCAAAAGGTCTTTGCAAGGCTGAACATGCCTGCCTTGCACTCGTTGCCACCACTGTCTGCACCGCCGGGCATTGACAGCATCATCAGCAAGAGAAAGCCAGGGGCTGTTCCATGGTCCAGCTCGGAGTGCCTTACCAAAGAATACCTTGAGTATGACGAGGACGAAGACGAAGAAGACGAGGACAAGTCAAACGGAAGACTCGCCGAGGAGTCCAAGTCGGAAAAGGGCATCCCTGTTGCATCATTGACTCCTATCGCCAAGAGTCGATATGGCAGCGGCATTGCGCTGCAGCCCGCTCTGAAGGTTTTGTTTTTGATGGTTGAACCTGTGCGGAAGGTCGTCGACGTACACATGGATAATTCTGTCGAAGAGGAGCTTTATCTGAATGTTTTCAATGTAATCTTCGCCATGATCGACGATTTCGCTCCCGGCAAACGAGTAATTCTTGAATGCTATGGACTTGAGTCCCTGGTTATGCTGGCTCAGCGAAGGAACATCTTCCTAGCTCCAGCACTTCGACTGATGGAGGCCATGCTCCAAGGCAGTTCTTTGGTAGCACGCAAGTTGGTGGACATGGGAGGACTCAAGACGGTTTTCGGCCTGATGGCTCATTTGGACTCCATGTTTCGTGCTCACAAAAGCTTGCGAGGAGATAGGATAGCAATCGAGGAGCGCTTGGTAGGCATCGCTCTCGAGCTCATGCTGCAGCTTTCGGGTGACAAACGTTATCAGCGCGTGCTCGCAAAGCTGTGCGAAGACAACTTCGCCAAGTGTGATATTTTGGCCCGGATGTACACTGCACGACGACGTGCCGTGGGCGAGGCTGAGGCACGGTTTGTTGAGGGTCTTGCTGGACTAAGTGCAGATGATCGATATGCCGCACTTTCCGAGGGCGCACGCTACCTTAGGAAACTAGAACATGGGTGGCTAGTGGCTCAGCGCGCTGCAGCTCTGCTCGCCTTGGTACTGACTGCAGTGTCAGTTCAATTCTCCACGGACTCAAGCTCTGAAACAGCAACCGTCAAGCAAGAGGATGGATCAGCTCTTACCATCAAACTCGAGTCCGACGCTCCATCCATCACATACCAGCTCACCGATGAATCGAGACAACTGTTGAAGATCCTCTATAATAATGATATGCAACTGAAGCCAGACATCGTTGACGTGCTGCGCGAGTACTGCAAGTTTGTTGACAAAGCCCGATCGCATCTTAGGTTCTATGCCAATGTCATGGGGACACTTGCGGATAGTGTTGCATCTCCCGTTTTCCTGGAAGCGAAGTAGTTAGAGTTTTTGTAGACCGGAGAATATCGCATACAGATGACTACTTTATTCGGGTTGCTTTGAACCATAAGCCGGGTGGTTAGCGTCACTTGAGTGCCAACCGAAACGAAGCTAAGAGAAGCTTGTGATTTTACATGGATGAAGAATTGAGATGACGCCAGGCTGAGAAGCGCAATGCGCCATAAGCTACGAAGCGCACGACAATCATTACGATAAAGACCATTCCGACGTTCCACCAGTATCTGGCATCACCATGAGGCATTCGGAAAAGGTTCAAAATCGTGTGGCCGTCCGTGAACGGGCAATAGTTCACTACGCCCATGGCGACTGGTAAAGCGATATACTCGTGAGGCTTACATTCTAGAGCTAGACCGTCGAATTCCGTCGCCATAAGCGCCTCGAACATGTACTTCTGTGGTGATACCGCACGTACAAACTCCATCCACTCCGGCATGGACTTGTTGTTCGCGAAGAAGCCTGTGACCATCATAAATGGTACCATAACCATTGGGGAGAGCATGAGCGCCACCGTTCTGAAAGGAACCAGCGCGCCGACAATCAGTGCATACGAGTGGGTTGCTTGTCCGATTAAGACAAGACAGAATATGAACTGGAAGAACTTCTTTCCGGAGCCTTGTAGCCCGACCATAGGATAAGCGAACATGCCGAACACAAACGCCAAAATCGTCTGCAAGCCGATATCAATTAAAGTTCGACCGACGAAGTATGCAGACGTCGTGTAGAGGTTCTTCTGTTTTTCCCTCAGGAAGAGCGCACGTTCTTCAGTAAAGGTGAGAACCGCTGACACGACAGTAATAAAGGCTTGGATACTTGACATAAAGAATAAAAATCCGACTCGTGCAAAGATAGATGCTTGAGAGTTGCCAGTCTGATAAAAGAGGATGCCAACGAAGATGGACAAGAATACATTGACCAGAACTCTGAGAATCGTGTTCATTGGTTGGCGAATAACGTGAGTATAAGTACGTTGAGAGAGATATTTCAATTGATAAACCAGGGGAATTTGGGGTCCACCTGTAGCAGGGCGATTGGACCCACCGCTCCCGCCATCTTCGTCCTCGTTCAGACGTAGGATGCCCTTCCGTAGGCGTGGAACGTATTGCTGAAGGAATGGAGAATATCGCTCGTCTCTCCGAACAGGATCTTGCAGGTAACGGTCAGTGATCGCGCTTAATCGTTTATCCTCAAACTCCGCGACAAGTCGTTCAAGATCTTTGAAACGCACTTGCGGTGGCCCAGTTCCATCCTTCTTGTCATTCTGCAGCTTACCGTCCTGATATTGCTTATATAGCGCAAGGCCTGCCTGGAGATCAGGTGGGAGCTCCATCGGATCATGTCGTTTACGCTTCTTTCTTCTCTCCTCTCGTATTTTCTTCTCGTGCTCTCGAACTCGCTTACGATGCTCATGTTCTCCGTCGGGAGCAGAACACTTCCTTCTCTTCTTCTCCTTGACGTCAGGTTCAAGCAGCTGAGGCACTGAAGTAGCTATGGACATGGCAGAGGAAACTGCCGCCGAGGCACTCGAGAGCGCAGATGCGCACGAACCGCGTGAATGAGGATCTGAATAATCGCCATCGTAGGTTACCGAGTCGTCTCGCTTATACTCAATACCGAGCTTGTCGGATTTTTTCCGCTGGCGACGCGCTTCAATGTTCTGAGTATAGGTCTTCGCGTCTTCTGCATCATCATCGCTTTCCTCTTTCAATGTAGAGAGATTAGCCGACGATGCGAGCATATCTACCGTGTTCATCTGTAGGACATTCAAGAAAAACTCAGCAGGGTTGGCGGAATCGGGGCATCGGTAACCCAGCGACTTGAAGTAGGCCAAGGCTCTGTTGGCAGGACCGAAGTAGCCGATTTTACCGCGTGAGAGCAAGATCAGTGTATCAAATAAGGCAAGGATCTTGGCATTCGGCGAATGGATCGTGAAGATAACAGTTCGACCCGTGCGTGCTAGGTTCTTCAGAACGCGCATAACCTTCACAGCGGTTGTTGAATCAAGACCGGACGTCGGTTCGTCTAAGAAGAGCACGGACGGATTACGAATCATCTCGACTGCGATCGAGACTCGGCGTCTTTCACCACCAGAGATACCACGCATGTTGGGAGTGCCGATGGGCGAGTCAGCACACTTGAGGATATCAAGCTGCTTGAGGATCTTCTCGCAGCGCTTGTACTTCTTCTCTAGAGGCATGTTCGGTGGCAATTGCATGTTCGCCGCGAATTGGAGCGTTTCTCGTGGCGTTAGAGTACCCAAGAGCACGTCATCTTGCATGACGTAACCTGTCATAGAGCCAAGCTCCTCTTCTGTCATCCGTGTTCCATTGAAGTAAATACCTCCATGAGACACGGGCTTACTGTCATCTGGGTTGTCATCTGTGCTTGGTGCTGGGTCCTCGTAATCTTCCAAGTCATCAACATCACCGCCTGAAACTGAACGGGTCGTGGCATTCGACCGGTGCTGATTCCCACCATTTTGCGGAGGCTTTAGCTTGATGCGTCCGGACAGAGCTGAAAGCAGTGTTGTTTTACCGGCACCAGAAGCACCCATGATAGCCACCATCTTTCCTGGCTCAATCGAGCCAGAGATGTTATCCAGCACCACCTGAGTGATCTTCTCGCCCTCATTGGAGCCGGGCAGCATCCAGCTAAGAGCTGCACACAGCGAGTCGTTGTTAGCACTGGCCTCGAAGTCTTCCTGGGCCTCTTCTTCGAGTCCAAGTACATCATCAAACTCCTTCATTGTTCCATCGTCCAGGTCAGGATCGCCTCGAGTCGTGCTAGGCGGGTCGGCCGGGTTCGCCGCTGGTTTTGCCTTGGGCAAGACTTTCTGAACACGAACAGTTACGTTCTTGAACTCGAGCCGGGTCGGCAGCTTAACTGTCCATCGCTCGACCTCAGATACGACATCGTCGTCATAAGTATTTGCGCGGAAAGGCTCCTCTTCAGAATCGCTGTCCGATTCAGGATATTTTTCATCTGCTTCACTGCTTTCATCGTCGTACGAGTCGTCCCACTCGTCTTCGTCATCATCAGTCTCTTCTTCTTTCTTCTCCTTCCTGTCAGCGTCAAAGTCTTTGTCTTTGCGTGGCTCTGTGGTTTCAGGAGTTATAGCAGTGCTCTTGGCTTTGTTTCCATTGGGTTGCACAGCATCCACAACTATTTGAGAAGCTGTCTCTGATGTCTCCGAGGGTTGGTCTTTGCCCTTTAGATTGACACCTGTCTGGCCTTCGACGCAGATTGTTTGAGTGCTTGTAGTTCCCCCTTCTTCTGCACGTCTAACTTTAGAAGTCGGTGCAGTTTCGGCTCGATCAGCACCAGCATCGTCCAGCGAGGATGCTGCAGCAGGTGCTCCGCCGGTCTGGACTTGCTTTGACGATGAAAGATTTGTTGGGTGAACCTCCCTACGATCCACGTCCGACACATTCTTCGCGGTTGATGCGCTCTCTGCGTTCTCCTGGGTTGTTGCCTCAATTGTTTCGGAGGATTGCAAGGGTAGCGGTCCAGTTTGAGGTTGTGAGTGAATGTGCGTCGTCACAACAGAAATAGGAGGAATTCGAGTCGCTAAGGGCACGGCACCCTGTGACGTGCTCTCTACATGAAGCTGAGCCTGCTGTGCAGCGATCGCCTGAGCTACAGTAGGCCACACCGCAGGAGATGAAGCCGTGTCAATATGCAGGCTGGGACGAGCCTTCCTAGGCTCCTGAGCAACCGGCACAGATATGCCACTCGAAATACTACTTCGGGACTTGTTCTTTGCGTGGAAGCCCCGCCAAACCAATGAGTCGGTCTGGCCGTCTAGCTTTCGGTGGCTGAGGGGCTCATAAATCACTGAAGGTGAGTCTTGAGGCTCTTCAGGGGGGACGTTTGGTCCAGATGCAATGCCATGCTTCGAATCCACACGCGGCGGCAGATTCTGATGAGCTGTTGGTCGAACAGGGTTCTGACAAGTGCCGGGATAGCTTGCCCCAAGAGACGGCACTGGTTCGAAGGCGCTTTGGCCACTGTCAGCTCCCGACAGTTCTCGCCCTATAGATGGACCCTGAGCCGGGATGCTAACTTGACGAGTAAGTTCAGGTGTACTATGCCTCGATGGTCCCCTGCTCCCCATTGAATCAGGCCTGGGATGTCTTCCAGATATCGACAAGCGATCGGATGCAACCGGGTCAATTTCCGTATGTTCGGAGGCTTGACTCGGTTGTTGAGCGGGGATAGATGGCTCGATGGGAACGGGGATCCTGACGTCGGAGGCTGCACCCGGGCCTGCAATGGGTGGAGAACTTGGTTCAATTGCACCATCCTCAGGCTGAGCTGTAGAAGCGGTATGCGTTTCGATGCTGGAATGTTCGACCTTAGTCCCGCTCACTGATGGCGAATACGGTGGCATTTGGTATGTTTCAGGATCCATGGTGTGTGGCGGTTGCATAGTAGATGGAAGGGAGTGGCAAGTTCCGGCATAAGCAATGTCGTCGTTTGAATTGTTCGTTTGGGTTGGCAGCGGCGATGGCAAAGTATGGAAGTCATTTGAATCAGGATAGGAGCAAATGACGTTGAGCACAGGCGAAGGAGTAGGCAATATTGTTGGAGTTGGGGTTGGGTTGTGTGATGGCAAGGTAGGTGTCCCAAGAAAGTGTCCATGAGTGCCTATTCGGTCAAGATCGCCACGACGGCTGTTTCTGGAATGCGATATGTCCATGCTTCGTTGGTGGTCTGTGGTATCTACATCAATAATGCTAGCAAAGCCGATAGAACTATGAAGTAGGCCTCCTTCATTCGGAGGCGGACTCCCAGGTATTCGAAACTCACCTTCTTCGTCTGCACACGGAGCTCCAGTGGGAATGGTTGTGGGATGGGGCATATCGTCAGAGTTTGAGGTTTCTGTAACCGTATCACCAGATGACACTGCTGTCTGCACCTGAACTTCATTCGCTGGCACATGATGAACTTCTTCTTCTGGTTCGCCTGCGGGTACGGCATTTGTATCCCCTGACGGATTCCGAGCAGATGGCTTGGTAGTCTGGGTGATGATGCGGGGGAAGGCGCCGACAGGTACGTATCGGCCATCGCGATTGTTGCGACCATGCATTCCCCCTCCTCCAGCAATTGGAACGAAAACAAATTCAGCAGGAGGCTGAGCGCTCGCCGCACCTGCAGTACTGTTTGAACTCGCCAAGGATGCTGATGCAGCTCCGGCTGAGGATGTTGCAGCACTTGAGGACCTTGACGGATCATCCCTGCTGCGATTCCGCACTTTGGAATCGCGTCGTGGTCTCTGGGACATGGCTTGGCACAGTCCCTTTCGACAAAATGTTGTCGGGTAGCTCACAAAGGCACCTGGTTTTCTTGCTGCCAGCAACTTGTCAAATGGGCCGCCCCGACTTGTGTACCTAATCAGAGGTAACCCTAGTACACTCGAAACTTACGTACTGAATTATGATTCGAGACGATACCGCAGACAAGTTGTCGCACGCCCTCTGGATCGACTCAAACAGCAATGGCGACTGTTTGGTCACTGCCTGAGTCCAAGTCTACAACAGTGGCAGAGTCAATAGGTGAAGATGACAATGATGATGATGACGATGATGCGGGAGTCGAGTCGGAGGTCCAGGAGCAAGAACCACAGACACTTTTAAGTGGATGCACTTGGATGAACACATCCGCTGCAGAGTGCGTCTAGCCTTGGCTCGCCCTGAGGCTTCATCGCAGGCACGATCTAGTACGGGATACAATGTACTGATCGCTTTCATGCTGCAACGACTGCAGCGCAGCGTAACAAAGACAGATGCGATCACCAGGCTCACATTATGATGTCACCGCCGAGTAGCCGTAACACTTTTTCACTCAGAGCCGTTCCGATCATCAAGTGTGACGGGGTGGTAAGGCTGCGATTTCTTTGTCCTACTATTTGGGGGGCAACAATCACAAGTGCCCACTGCTGGTGACAGTGCGAGATAATAAATGCGAGTGTGTGCCGACGGTTACACAGGCCCGGACACAAGGGGCCACAGTCAGATTTGTTGCTGCTGCTTCAAGTCAGCGCTCAGTTTGAATTTAATCTTGAGATGTGGGACAGGCCAAGCCCAGCTCACCTTCATCCCTGGGCAGCATTTGGACACAAAAACAGGGGCTGGTGAGCCTGAGTTCGTGTCGAAATGTACGATTGGTCGCAGACCGCACGAAATCAGAGTGAGCCAAAGAAAATCTCCGAACGGAACAAAAACGTGTGTGTTGGGGCCATTCGTACACCTCACTAGAAATCGCATGCTAGTTATCGTTGTGGACGAGTTTAGTCTCAGAAATGACATCGCGTTTGGTCCTTGGTGCCATTACGATGAGATCTCGCAAGATCCAGTCAACGACAAAATTTCCGACAAACAAATGAGGCTCAAGGTCATGAGTACCAGAGCAAAATGGGTGGGCTAATTGGTTTTAGCCCATGAGTCAATGGTATTATGGTGGATATCACGCGCCAATTCATAAATTATAATTATTTCCCTCATTTCCAGATGTATTCTCGTGTGGAAGATCGGTTGGTTTGGATCGTCCTGCACACCAAGATCGATCTCAGCACACGAAGATGAGTTTAGCGGTAGGCACGCATGAACTCGAGCGGCTGGACATGGTCGTTTGGGGTGTCGAAATACTTTCTCTGAGACCTCACTTAAAGTGTCAGAGCCCTGGCGTCTCACATTATAACCCCGCACCCATTGTCATACCTAAGTGACGGATTTGCGTCCAACGAGGAGTCCAGCTGGATGTCGTTCGAGTTTCTAAATCAGGACTCGATGTGGCGACTCGCATACTCGATTCGCCAGGTTTTACCAGGCCACCATCAAAACAGCAGCGGGCTCGAGTTCTGGAGTGGAAATGGTTTGGCGTGATCAGTGAGGTAGACACGACAGCATGCGAAGTCTCCGAAGCAGAGTCGCTACCACCATGGCGTATAGGGAAAGAACTGCATTATGCGCCGGCATGATTCGCAGATCACCCGCCAGCAGCTCGCCGGAGTTGATGTGAGGCGAACCTTGGCCATCTCACACTATGGCCAGTACATGGTTTCGAGCCGGAGATTTTATATTGATGTGTACTGGGCACGATAGCGCGAGATACCGACAGCAGGAGCTGAGAAACCTTGGTTGAGTGCTATTATGATATTGATTTCGCTCCAGCATGTTGGGATCCGGATTACACAGGATAGCTCAATTATTCACCATGCTCCGTGCGATCCTCTCATCACTATGTAGGCCGCTACAAAGAGCAACAGAAGAGCTGTGCGGACATAAGAGAGCCTGACGGGTCGGTGTCGTCGTTTTACCAACCGCGATTTCGCGTTGCTCTCGTCTTATTCCCATCCTCTTCAGCTCTCTAGGGAGAACCAACGAAAGCAAGTTCGTGTTGTTGAGCTGACAAAAGCACCTGGACCGCAAGACCCTCACGAACCATGCCCTCCTTATCCTTCCAGAACATCGTTGTTACGGTACCTGATATTCGTGGGCCAAAACGCTACTTGCCTTCATTTTTGAACCGCAATGCTCCGCGGAAAACTGTTCTTCACAACGTCAGTGGGACATTCCCATCACGAGGACTCGTGGCCATCATGGGACCCTCTGGCTCGGGTAAGACAACGCTGCTGAACGCCCTGAGCAACCGAAACGCCGTTGGTGGTGGTCAGAATATCCACGTCTCGGGATACGTCAAGGTTGATGGACAAATCGTGCCTCCATCGTTCTTCTACTCAAAATCGGTTTCATTTGTGCCGCAGGACACATGTCTCTTTTCTGAATTGACTCCGCGAGAAAGCATTCGCTTCGCAACGGCATGCTTGCTGCCCTCACTCACACAAAAGCAGATCGAGAAACGAGTGAATCAAACAATTACTGAGTTGAATCTCCAGAAGTGTGCAGACACACAGATCGGAAATGAGATGTTCCGTGGTGTTTCAGGTGGTGAACGAAAGCGTGTCTCGATCGGGGTCTCGATTGTAGCGCAACCCTCGATCTTGTTCTTAGATGAACCTACGACCGGCCTCGATACTGAAACAGCCAGTATGGTAATCCGCTCAATCCAGGGTCTTTCGCTTAAAGCGCCTGGTGGATTTTTAGCTGCTCATCAGGAGAACAAAGAACTCACAGAGAACTCCAACCCGCACGCCATCGACGTTTCGAGCAAACCGAATGACCGTATTGTGATCATGACTCTGCATCAGCCGTCGTCGGAGATTTGGCATATGATCGATCATCTTGTGCTGCTAGTGGCTGGGCATATTGTTTACAATGGCCCGGCGAAAACAGCAATGGACTATTTTGTGGCAATTGGATTCCGGCGCCCACTGCACACGAACCCTGCAGACTACTTCTTGGACATTCTTCAGGGCACCGAGGAAGACGACGATGACCCAATACCCGAAGCTGACCGAACGCTCACAGCTGCCATCGAGCATCGCCCTGGCGCATCTCCAGCATCTGTGGTATCGTCAGCCACATCAGCGGCGTCAGCACAGAATTCCGTTGTGTCATCGGTGCAGTCGGCACTTTCGGCTGTGACGTCCTCCCAGACTACCACGAACACTGTACTCCCAGGCGGCTATACCAATGCAGCAGCTGCCAATAAGAGGATTCGTGTGAAGTTCCTGGCGACAAGATGGAAGCAGTATGAACGTGCCCAAAAGCTTACAGGAGGTCAGCTGTCAGGAAGAGCCAAGCGAGCACAAATTCGTCAGCTTATGGAACAGTATAAGGATAAGAGGTCTTTAACAACGCATCGCAAACTCAATCCAAACCGGCCTGCACCTACTTGGGATGATGATGATGATGACTTGAATGAACCCGAGTCCGAGTACGATCCAGATGACTCTGAGCTTGACCCCATTGAACGCAGGCGAAGTATGGCTGATGCCTCGCACCCAGATTGGCAAGCCATTGCTCAAATGGAAGAAGAGAATCCGCTTCCCTATTGGACGCGCACGATACATGAACTCAAGCTGCTCTCACGGAGAAGCTGGACAACTTTCAAACGAACCAAGCTCATGGTACCCATGAAAATCGCCCAGATTTGCCTGACGGCCATTCTTATCATCTGTTTGTTTGCTCCTCTGGATAAGAATCAAGTTTCAGTGTTAGATCGATCTGGAGCCATGTACCTGAACATCATCGTTCAAATGTTCGCCACTGTTCTGAGTATTGTGATGACTTTCCCCGAGGAACGCGGTGTGTTCTTGCACGAACAGGCATCTCGAATGTACTCGGTAACGAATTACTTTGTTAGTAAGCTGTTGATTGATGTGCCTATCTTATTCATTACTATCTTCCTATTCTCCCTATTCGTATACTTCCCGCTTGCATTCCAGGCTAGTGGCTTTGGAGGTTTCTTCTTGGTATTATTCTTAGTTGCCATGTGTGGTCATGGTATCGGTTTGATCGTTGCATCTTGTGTTGCATCACCACCTATTGCAGCGCTGCTTGCGCCTCTTTGCATTGCTCCATTTATCTTGTTCTCCCATATTGCCCTACCCGGGGATCCAAATGCCACCATCGTCCCCATCTTGAGGCCGTTCCAGTGGTTGTCACCTTTCTGGTGGGGACTGGACGCTTTGATGGTACTTGAGTTTAGAGGCCTACGCCTGTCTTGTGACAACGATGAAATCTATGAAGTTCCATCACCATCTGGCTCCCAATGGCTTTGCCGATTTATTAAAGGAGAAGAAGTCCTAGACTTCTATGGAATCTCCTACAATGCATTCGGTCCATCGGTTGGCCAACTATTCGTTCTGGCTTTCCTCTTTGTTGCAACCGCTGGAGCTCTCCTAAAGGTGCTTTCCATGCGTGTTGCCAGTAGTGTACCCATGTCGCCTCCACCTAAAGCCCTTTTGGCCGCTGAAGCACGGGCTCGTATGGCACTGGAGCATCAGCAGCAACAGCAGCTTCAACATCAACAGCAGCCACAGCTTCAGCATCAGCACGCCCCTCAACGAGAGCTTGAGGATCGCTCAGGCCCTGCAGACGAGCGCCATGCACCGGGCCGAAGGCATCGAGAAAGGAGGGAGCGTGTATAACAACAAGTAAATATCCAATTCGTAATTAGACGCCCTCCAAAGGCCTAGCCATAAACAACTCGCTTCGACAACTGAGGTAAAGGCATGGATGAGACCTGAACCAATCAATGAATAGTGGTAAATCTCTATGCCAAATTTCGATGTTCCTTGATCAGCTTATTGCTTTGAGCCCTCCTGAGAAACCTCAGCACTGAGTTCCTTGAGTGTTCTCTCCCAGGCCTCACGCGTACGGGCCTCTGCCCGCGCCTTAGCTTCTGCCAGTGACTTCTCGAAAGGAGGATAGCAAATACCTTCCTCAGTAATGATGCCTGTGAGATACTTTGCTGGAGTAACGTCGAAGGCGGGGTTGAAGACCGGACAGCCCTCTGGAGCCAAACGAGTCGATCCAACCACAACGACTTCTTCGGGTGATCGCTCCTCGATCACAATATCACGCCCACTTGCAATGTTGAGATCGATGGTTGGGGTAGGCACACAGGCATAAACAGGAACACCCATCTCTTTGCCACAAATTGCAACTTTCATCGTACCAACCTTGTTGGCAACGTCACCATTTGCAGCGACGCGATCGGCTCCGAAAACGATCAGATCGACCTTGCCTTGGTACATAAGCAAACCCGCGGCGTTGTCTGGAATCAAGTGAAGCGGCACACCCGCATGCATCAGTTCAAAAGTTGTGAGCTTGGCACCTTGCAGGCGTGGTCGTGTCTCGTCTACCCAGACGTGGACGTCCTTACCTTGTTCAAACGCAGTGTAGATTACACCCAAAGCTGTACCCCTTCCGATTGTTGCGAGTGCGCCGGTGTTGCAGTGATGGAGAATGTTGGCCTTGTTGGGCACAATCTTAGCGCCGTAGTCGCCAAGGCGACGGTTGATTTCTCGGTCCTGATCAGCAACTTCCTTTGCCTCACGCAAAATGAGCTCGGCAAGCTTGGTTGGATTTGTCCTGGTATGGAGGAGCTGAACGAGTTCCATGATGCGTCCCGTGGCCCACTCAAGGTTGACAGCAGTGGGGCGGGCCGAATCGAGATACTTTTTCGTTGCAGCGAGCTTTTCTACAAACTCTGCCATGTTGTCTCCACATGCCGATGCAGTGTTTACGGCTGCGAGAGCCATGCCATACGCTCCAGCAGCACCAATGGCAGGTGCGCCTCGAATCGTCATGTCGAAGATGGCTTGGTGAACGTCCTCGACGTTCTTGCACTCGATGTAAGTCATCTTGGCTGGCAGCTCACGCTGATCTAGCATGCGAATGGTGTTGTTCTCCGTCCAAGCGACGGCCAAAAGCTCGCTCAACTTGGCCTCCAGCTCTGATGCAGACATGGTGAGATGCTACGGCTTGTGCTGGAACGCTAAAAGGTTAGGTGGGTCAATGGGAGGTGCGAAGGTGAGGGTGCATATCACAATGGGGCCTGACCACTTGGCCCGATCCTCTAACACCCAGCATCCGTCCTCTCAGGATGGGGACTCGGGCTGGAGTTTTCGTCATATCTCGTGGGACTTCAGGACCAGAGGCGCGTACAAAGTTCTGCCGAGTTGTACTCAATCACACTACGGCAAATGCTATGCATTATTCGCGGCCAGATCCCAGATATAGAATACCCGGAAAAGGAGCTGTTCGCACATTCAGTGCGAGCCCTGCGAAATGTGACCATGGTCACAATCGGCTGTGGGAAATTTGAATTTCACAGTCGAATGTGTCTCCTTATTGTGATTCCTTTTTAGTGGAATATATAGCCATTGAATCATGTCATCCAAGGCATTATTCATTGACGAGCCTGGAAATCCACGTGAAATCCCAACGGCGGTGTTTTTGGTACGTATTAACCTGATTGTCATCACAAATTTGAGCTCCAATAGGGATCTCACCATCCGAACTACCCGTTTGACCCGCTTTGGCATCGCTTTTACGGAGTGTTTTACGTTAGCTTCCCTGGATCAGGAACTGTACTGGCATATAGTGGTGTCCTCCTGCTAATCACGTCCCCATATAATCTCAATATATCCCCGTATTGCATCTAGGAGGACCCTGCCCTGTTCGTGAGCACGCATTACTCGGCCACTGTTGAGGGTGCGGAAGCTGTGTTGCGCCAGCTCCACGAGCTTTACGGCAAGTACAAGTTCCTTGAGAGCCGCATTGTCCAGCAGAAGCGTAGCCTGCTCTCCAAGCTTCCTGAGATCGAAAGTGCGCTCAAGACTTTGAATTATCTTGAGAAGACCGAGGGCAAGACGGCTGAAACGTTTTTCGAACTCGCAGACGCTATTTACTGCAAGGCACAGATTGAGAAGAACAATAAGGTGATGCTTTGGCTCGGTGCCAATGTCATGGTCGAGTACACATACGAAGACGCTCGAAAGCTCCTTGAGCAGAACCTCAAGGGTGCTCAAGAGACTCTCAAGTCCTTGAACACTGATCTTGAGTTCCTCAAGGACCAGATCACTGTCTCTGAGGTGAATATTTCGCGGACACACAACTACCAGGTCAAGCTCCGCGAGCAGGCCAGGAAGCAGGCCGGCAAGGGTGAGGACAAGTAAGCCAGCGGCCAACTCATGGCAGAACAAACACAAGTAACAACAACACCTGACTCGGGTAAACTAGGACGCGAGCCGCGCACAGGCAATCCGGGTGATATCAACGGGGGTCATGTGGTCGTTGCGGACCAGGCCACTATGAGTGTATGAACAAGTTTACATTGTGACTGTCCCCTTCGTTTGTGGTTGCTGTTTGTTCGCAGCCACTGCGATTTCGCTTTACCTACTCCTGATTGAATGTGCAGCATATTGGCAAGAAAGGGCACCCAGCTTTCGCTATCTAGGTCTGTTATGGAAGCAGTCACCTGCATTGTTCTTCTCCCAAGATCGACTCCGGAACGAATGAATACGAAGGTGATCAAAATGACCTGAGATTCCAATGCTATTTATTGATGCATCGAATTGTTGTAGGCACTCTAACCACGCCGATCAACTGACAGCAGCAAAAGTTGGTGCAGGTGTAAATATGAGTATGTGTAGCGTTGAGGAAACTAGAACTAGTAATAAAACGAAGCAAAGTTTACACTGAAACAGTCGACCACGATCCTTTGGCAGCAAGCCGTTTACTCGTTGGTGGTGTCGCGGCCTTGTACGTGGGCACTGAAAGTTGAAAGGAGATAGTTCACCACTTTACGGAAACCCTGCATGGGAACAACCATGACGCGGTAGGAGACGGGAAGCTGACCGTAGTCAGGCCAGCTCACAGTGCCAGAACCGGGGAAGGTTCGGATCAGGGTTGCCTCCTTCGCGAAGATCTCGTCTTCGAACTTGGTGTACCAGTACTCACCTTCAGAGGCTTTCTTTGACTTTTTACCCAATCGCGACGAAGTAACTTCGGAGCACTTGGCGATCATTAGAACCTGCTCGAACTTCCATCGCTTGCCCTTTGACTCCTTGTGAGCCCACTCAAGGTCCTTGAGCACCTCACTGTAAAGATGAGGGACCAATTCGACAGGCAGATTGACAATACGGTCTTGAACGAGCAGAGCGAGTCGACCACTATCGGGCTCAGCGGACTCCTTGGACTCAGCCTTTTTGTCAGCCTTCTTGTTGGCAGCAGCACTTGACTTGGGATAAGGAGCCTTGGCAAAGAGTTCTTCGAGTTGTGCCTTGAACTTGCCTGCATTATCGAGAATAAAGGACTTGACCTGACGCATGGACTCGAGTTTTGCGTGTTCGGTGACATCCAAAAATGTGGCGAATGCAAGGGGCTCCGAGCCTGCATCACCAGACACAATTGCTGAGCCGACCTCAGACTGGTTGACAATCAAATCCGCAAACTCATTTGACTTGAAGGTCTTGGGCTCACCAGTAATGTTGGAGACGAACCCCTTCACGGTGTGGTAGTCAGTATCAGGATCCAACGTGCGGTAATCGAACTCAGCTTGGATCTCGTCTACTTCTTCTTCTTCTTCTTCCTCTGCATCCGCCTTTGATTCAGCTTTGGTCTTTGCCTCCTTCTCTCCTTGCTTGCCCTTATTCTTTGACTTCTCAGTCGAAGTAGCCTTGCTCGAAGAATCGGCATGGAGCTTATTAGCCGGAGCGTTCGGATCAAACGACAGAAGCTCGTCATTGTCCTGAGGATCTTCCTCCTCGTCATCGTCCTCCTCACCAAACTCGAGCGTGCCATCTTCATCTTCATCCATGGTCCCGAAGTAGTTGCGAAGGAAATCATCCTCATCCTCGTCCTCATCCTCCTCAGCTAGAGCATGCAGAGTGTCTTCATCTATGTCCTCTTCGTTCTCGCTTTCACCGTCTTGGTAAGGCTTGTAACCTTCGGCGTGCAGTTGCTTCGCAATCTGCGCAAGACGCTGGAAGCCTCTGTAGTCGTCGTCGTCGTTTTCATCCTCATCCTCATCCTCATCCTCGTCACCAAAGTAGCCGAAATAGCCATCCTCATCCTCATCGAAGTCAAAGAAACCGTCTTCATCCTCATCTCCGTACATCATGTACTGTTCATCCTCTGAGTAGAACTCATCTTCCTCTTCTTCTTCGTCACCAAAGTCTGCAGGTCGCTTGAACGAGAACTTGGGTGCGGTCTTGGATTCCGTCACTTGAGAGGCAGGCTTGGAGATGACAGTAGTGGAAGACTTGATGTCTTTGCTCTTGGGCGCAGTTTCCACCTTCTTGGTGGGCTCAGCCTGAGCCTGTGTCGGTTTCACCTCCTCCTTCTTAGCTGCCGGCCCAGCGGGCTTCGTCGTTGCAGGTTTGCTGAATGGTAGGGCGGATGACTTGCTGAGTGTGGATGACTGCTGAACCTTCTTTGCGTTTGGACCTTCAGACTTAGCAGACGTCTCGAGAGAATTCGAGGTCTTGGACGCCATTTGTTGCTCAGTGGCTTGGCTCAAAGAGCGCTTCTGGCCGAGGCCAAGTGTCTGAACCTGCTGTTGAGCGGGCTTTTGGGGCTTTGCGGAAGGTTGCGTGGCGGCCTGCGACTGTGGCTTGGCTTTAGATGATACCTTGGACATGGACAGCGTCGGATCGTCTTGTGTAGGTGCTCGCTACGAGTTGGATAGCTTGCTACGGTGGGGAGACGGGTGCGAGTGCGGAAAGTGGCAAGTACCAGATTAGTTTACGATGACCGAACTGGGCAGGGCAGGGTACCTAGAGGGGAAAATATCGGGCATGAGTGTTTATATAAGCTTTGGAAACGATATCGTATTTTAGCTTATCACCTACAAGGGCGGATCAAGCTACGGCGATACTTCGGCATTGTGGTTTTCGAACTTGAATTCTGGCGGCCTCTCCCACTCGGTTCTGTCCACAGCCGTGTATGAGACCCATGCTCGCGACGCATGCTTCGTGATACGCCCATGAAGCGTCGAAGCACTGGATTTCTACAGGGCTACGCCACTCCTCGACAGAGATCGAACCTTTAAACTAGTCTGATACAGTGAATGAGCAGCGTTTCATTAGGCGTATGTCTCAGGGATGGGGTGTCGAGCGCTAGAAAAAAGAGGATACGAGTACGAATGCGACGTGCTATCGCTGTGTGCTAGGATTATATTATAGCAGGCTGTGCCGCACCTTTATCAGTGCCATCCCAGTCAATTATTCAGTAAGCAATCCAGCAGGCCAAAGGTAGAGCTGGTGGCGCTTACGCACGCAAAAAAATTGCAGTGAACCCATGCGGCGGGGTGTTGAAATACCGCTCTGGAGGAGAGAATTTCGAGCCTGTTTGGATCAGTTTTAAGTCATTTCTAACATGATTCGCAAGGTACAATACACTTGTCTGCTACTGCTTTTGGTAGCAGCGGTGGTTGTCTATGCGGACCTACCGGATGACATCAAGTAAGTAGCTCGTAACGTCGCATATTCGCTTGGTTTTACTTGGCTGGCAAGCTTTGGGGGTTCTATCTACGACTTTTGCGCGTTGTTTCACGGCATGCGGGCCAGTGCTCGTATACGTGAGTGTCTGTCTGCGATAGAAAGAACACCCCTGGCGCTATACAATGAAATCTGTGCCTTGGGAGCAACACTCACGCAACACACCCGAATCACCCCACCTTTTACACTCTAGATGCCAGATTTGTGAGGATGTTGTCCAGACATACCATGACCGCTGGCGATGTGCAGGTACGTTTTGAACCCAACAGCGGCACTTGCTTTGGTACAGCCTCAGTAGATCTTCCACCTAAGCGTCACATCTTCCAGTCGCAGTGTCGGCTCGGGTCAGGAACTTTGCGCGAAAGAGGGCCACAGAGTGGTTCCTAGCTCGACTCGATCACGTTTCCCGTACTCTCCTGGTCCCATCTCCTCGTGAGCCCCACAACTGACGCGCTCTAACGAAGCTCTACCTCGTCCTTTATCAATATCCATCCCCTCCTCTCTCTATCTAGGCGAATCCATGGTTGAGGGCCCAGTCAACATGTGCACAGGACCCATCTTCGACTGCGATCAAGCACCTCACGCCACCGAATGTGAGGCAATGCGCAACGAGTTCATCACCGATAGCTCAAACGCCATCTGGATTGCTGCTCGCCGCGAACCCAGTCCCTTCGCGATCTGCGTGCAGCTCCAGAAGTGCTCCGACGACGAGAACTCGAAAGCTTGCAAGGAGGCTTTGAAAAAACCTGAGTGCGAATTGAAGCCCGAGTGCGAGGCCACCAAGGTGTGCTCGTCCATCTGCTACACATGCTACCGCCTGATCAACGAGTGGCCTATCTTCCAGGAAACCTGCAAGCCACCGGGCGCAAATATGGCTGATGAGGTCCAGCCTCCTCCACCGGCACCTCTCGTCAAGCTCACCTCGGATCCTATTTCCTTCGTGGAGCAGCAAGGTATGCAGAGCAATTACCTCACCTACGACGACGAACAGTTCCTCCGTATTGCTGCATCAGGTGCAGTTTCGTTCAACTCACGCGAGCACGCCGAACGCGCTCATCGCGTTCAACGCGCGATGGAGAGTGGTCTCTTGTCTGAGAATCAACTCCGCATGATTGCCGAGGCCGCTGCTACTAGCGATCTGGTTCGCCACTCCTCCTTCTTGGAGTTGAACTCCCAGACGTCGCGCTACGTTGATGCGTCTGAGCTAGAGTCAGACCATGACTATGATCCTCAAGCAGATTCTCCTGAATTTTCTTCATCGAATATCGAGCTCCTCCAGGACGGAGCTTTCAAGGGTCTTCGAGCTCGAGCACGACGCCAGCCCGAATTCCGTGGTGGATTCGACACTTCTCTCATTCAGAAGACGTGCTACAACATGTGGGATGAGCTTCGAGAGTCCCGCCGAGCACGCTACTTCATGACGTACAAGCGCACCACCATGCCAGAGCTTGATTTCAACGACCTTGCAAGTGGCTACGCTTGGGATGCACACTCGGTTTGCAAGTGCCTGAAGATGTGCCCCATGCAGCAGGGTGAGAGCCTGGAGCTCGTCCAGATCTGCCGATACAACAAGATGCAAGACTTGTTGATGCGCACAGCCTTCCCTCACCTTCCTAAGATGTAAGCAGCAAGATGCAACAGCTGCCCAACATAGGTTGGTTAGGGAGGCGAATGGAATGGATAGGTGACAAAGTCGGAACTAACGATGGAATTTGGATTTTGGTTCCGCAAATTGTATGAAGATGTAATTCAACCCCTACATAAACGTTTACACCAAACTTTAACCCAATGCATATCTGCTCGTACGGACTCGGGCTGGACCCGGGTAGCTTTAGCGCTTGAGTCGGAAACAAAGTGTTGTATTCTGTATTTTTAATAAACATAGGGTACAATGTGACAACCCTAGTGGGGTGTGCGCATAATATGCGGTAACACTACCAGTAACGCAGCTAGCGCACGGTTGAGCAACGACTGCCGAAGTCTTGATCATTACATGTCGTAGTCGTCTCCAAGATCGGGTAGTGCCTCTGCACCACCTTCGTCTTCTGACAGGTCATCTTCATCGGCAACTTGCTTGGCAGCTGCTGCAAACGCCTTACGTACTGCATCACTCTGTTCAGCAGCACGGTTCATGAGTTTGTTGTTAATCAGATCGTGGAGTGCAGTCACAGATCGCATCAGTGCCGCAGCATACATCGTAATCAGGCTGTCATTTGTCTTTACAGTGAGTGCCTCAGCAAGCTCGGGCCGCTTGAGGTCTGGGCAGTAGTTGAAGATCTCTTGAAGAGAGTTTAGGATCTTGGGATTGGGGGGAAGTCGACCCGCACAAACGTTGTCGAGGTACTTGTAAATGTCATCCATACGCTTGTGCAATGCCTTGAGTGAAAGCAACTTGTTGCCCACAACATCTGTGATTGTCGAATACCTAACATCCTTGATCGTTCGCAGCAGATGTTCCACACCAATCTCCTCAGCCTCCTCTGCACCGATTTCAGATGGTAAGTGTACGAACTCGCGTCGTGCAACAGAACCAGCAACGGGGACAGCAGGAATGGAGAAGTACGCCTTCACGGGAATCTCTCGGGTTTCGTTGGGCTTGACATCGATGATGCAGAATACGGGCTGTGCACAGTATCGTCGAACAACCTCGTGAATAGCCAGATCCGTCGATCGGATTTCGGGACCGGTACTGTACCATCCTACGACTTTTTCAGATGCATTGACCTTCTTGCAAAGCGAGAACATGAACTCGTGGTAGTTATGGTCGAAGAACCAGGTCTGTGGGTTCTTGGGGTCCTCTTCAAAGGGCACAGCGTACGACGATGAGACATCAACGACTGAGCCATGAGTTTTCCCGAGGAGGATACCACAGACGCGCTTGCGCAGGCGGGCATCAACATCACCAGCAACACGGTTATAGTGGTCCACAACCGACAGCAAAACGAGTGGATGTACAATCACCTTGCTCGGAACGCCTGGGGCGACCTTCTTAGCACGGCTTGGATCTTGTTCATCTTCAAGATCGTCTTGATCCTCGGCTCTGCGCGTGGCCTGGTCGTTGTCGAGGATATCCGGTGTTATGTTGAATGTGTCCTGGTCTTCCTTTTTGTCCATGCTGTGATTTATACTAGATCTTCCGCTAGGTCTCGCGAAAAACTATACAAATCAAAAGGCTCTTTGATTGATGCTTTGACTGGTTGGTCTGGGTCCGGGTGGATAAGATCTTCTTGGCCTTATGCGGCTAAACATAGCCAAAAGGTAGAGTATCCGGGTCGGGGGTGACAGAATATTCTCGAGGTGAGAGAGTGAAAACAACAGTCTGTAGATTAGGTTTTGTTGCCCTTTTGAGGACCTTGTGAGGAGTGCAGGGTGCTGTGGAGTAATTCATTCGGTAGCCAAGATGCAAACCTATGTACTGAGGTTAGGTTTTGACTCGAAGTCAGCTGGGAAGGCGGGACAATTTAGCCCTAACTGAGGACGTCGTCGAAACTGGCCTCTGTCGGGGCGCATTCTGCGTGTCGCATAAGCTTTTGCCAGGTTTCGAGTAATCTTCCATCTCATTCGTTTGATCCTACGCGCTGTCATCTATCCATATTTAGACCCTCATAGGCAAGATGGAGCGTCGTGCAGTCGTAAGACCTGCCGCTTCTTTCATCAAGGCCTGTGTTGTCTTGGGCATCACGCTGCTTGTCTTCACAGCGGTTGTGATGCCCGCGGGTCCCAGCCTCGCGGCAGCTCTCGCTGTCGGGGCTGGAGCTGATGCGGCGTCTGCGCTGGAACACGGTCACGCCGTCGTCCTGGACATCACTCCAATCCAGCCTCAGTTGGAGGGTGACGCTCCTGTGAATGCCGCCTCTGGCGTTGCGCCTGTGCAGCACAGCGATCTGCACATCCGTTTGGTGCGCTCGGAGCTTCCCGAGAACGAGCAGGCCGAGGTCATCGACCGCATTCGCCTGCGACAGGTCAACAACGGACTTGAGGACATGGCCTTGATCGAGGCCGATGCGACCTTGCAGGACGATGTGAAGTTGACGCGTGAGGAGGTGCGCGAGAAGCATCTCGCCACATACTACGGCAACATCAAGATCGGCGGGCAGAACTTCCGTGTCCTCTTCGATACGGGTTCGTGCGAACTTTGGGTGCCCTCGTCACGATGTAGGACTCAGCGATGCATGCGCCACAATCGATACAACATCGATGAATTCCGCTTCCGACAGGGCGAAGGCTTTGCCAAGCAGCGTCTCGATATTAAGTATCTTTCGGGCCGCGTCCGAGGCCCCATGAAGTACGAGAAGGTAGAGATTGCCAACATCGTTGTTCCCAACCAGCTTGTCGGTCTTGCTGAGGACGTCGACATTAACCTTTTGGACGACGTTCACTGGGACGGCATCGTTGGTCTCGCCTACCCCAACGCCAATGTCAAGCGCCGTGGTGTTCTACCAATCATGGATACCATCATCACATCGGGTATTCTAACCAAGCAACAGCTCTCGAATCAGTTCGCTTACTACATTGATAACCAGGGTGGTGCACTCACCTTCGGTGGTGCAAACTGTGATCTTCTCGTTCCTAAGGGTCCCAATCAGTCCAAGGAGTGCGTTGACAAGTTCAACTTTATTCCCATTTCTGACCCAACCTACTGGACCATCCAGTTGGACAGCGTCTCCGCAAGCTACTCGAACGGTAAAGTGGTCAATGAGCTCTGCCCCGCAGCTGGCTGCAAGGCGATTGTTGATACGGGAACCTACTTGATGTATGGTCCTTCAAGCGCCATCCGCCGCTTGCTCCCGTCGACAATTGGCTTGTGCTTCAATGCTCAAACCTCGCTGCCCACGCTCACCTTCAAGTTCCGCGTTCCTGGCAACTGGCCTGCTGCTGAAATCACACTCACGCCTGAGGATTACCTCCTCAAGTTCGAGAAGCAAGGCAAGGAGGAGTGCGTGATGGGCATTTCGCCCGATCGTGATACCGTCTGGACTCTTGGTCAGGTCTTCCTGCGATCATACTACGCTCTTTTCGATCGTGACAACAACCGTGTCGGATTCGCACGGATCCCCCGTGACGCCTCAGCAGTGTTTAACGCAGCGCTAACGGAAGCAGAGTCACAAGTCAGCACAGAGACTGCGGTAGAGGCTGAGGCTGAGGCTGACGCAGAGGCTGAGGCTGACGCAGAGGCTGAGGCTGACGCAGAGGCTGAGGCTGACGCAGAGGCTGGGGCCGAGACCGAAGCCGAAACTGCGACTGAAGCCGAGGCTGAGACCGAAACCGAAACTGAGGCAGAGGCTAAGACCGAGGCAGATGCAGAAGGTGAGGCTGAAACTGAAGCTGAGGCCGAAGCAGAAGCCGAGGCAGAAGTTGAGGAGGAGATCCAAGCTCCTTACATTCCTCCTGGCCCGTCCAATATGGAGGCTTTGAAGCGAATGGAGAAACTATTTATGAGTAGGCAACTGTAAGCACATAAAGATAGGTTAAAGTTAAGTACGTCAGCTTACACCAGGTCCCTGAGCATTCTGAGTGTATTCAACACAGTGTCTATTCCAAAAGGATACCAGGAACTATTGTATTCAGCGACCATCCTTGCAAAACAAAACTAAATATGTGCCACACTGGACGAACGCTTGCCAAGATTGGACAATTGTAAAGACGCTTGTTGGTTAGACGATAGATTAGGGTCGTCATCTTCGATGGATTCTAGCGCCGGACAGCAGCAAGGGAAGAGACGCGACAACAGCGAAGATTTGGTAGGACGTGCTGAATTCTGTGCCGTAGTCGTGGTGATGCAAGAAATTGATCGAGCAGCGGGACGGGTCGTTGGACCAAGAGCGGCATCAACTTGTTGCTGCTGTTGGATCTGGTTGTTAAGTGATAGATTCGGTCGAGGCGGAATGGCGGGCGGGATAGGGGCAGTCGTATGAGATGTTTGGGGGATTTGCGGGAAGGGTGGAGCCGCGGGACTAGCGGGCACGCTTCCGATTCCGCCCCCACCAGAACCAGTAAGAGGAGCACCTGACGCTGGGGATAGGCTCGCTCCGATCAGATGTGCTGGAGGAGGTGGTGGGGCGCCGCCAAACGACCTTCGTCCACGTCGGTCAACAAAGCCCATATCGTCATCATCATCACTATCGTCATCATCATCCATGAGATCTGTGCCACGACTACGAGAACGCCCCATGCTTGGGGTTCCGTCACTATCACGTGCGAACTCGTCTAGGTCTGAATCATCACTGTCGCTGTCTGCAGATTCCTCAACACCATCGTACGCGAATGGATCAAAGACGCTTTCAGTTCCAGACACTGAACCACTCATCTCAGTGTCGGAGTAGTCATGTCCAAACGCCATCGCAAACGCCCGCCTTCGTTGTTCGGAGCTGTCTGACCCCTGAGACCGAGGCTTCGAGTCGCTGTAGCTCTGGCGGTGCTCGATGTCCTCCGCTATCACAACCTGGTTTTGATCCACTTCATCCCCACTAACAGTTGAATCCCGTGAAGATGCTCCCTCTGTGCCCTCTGCTGCAGTGGAAGATGACTCTTGTGTAGCAGCAGCCGCTTGTGTTTCCTTAGCTGCTTTCTGTTGTCGCTTGGCCATCCGTCGCAGATGCCGTGCATGTGCGCGGGAAGCCGCGGCATTCGGAATGATTTGTAGTGCGAAAATATCATAATCTTGCTTAGCTGGTCGCGACAGGAAATGTAAAGGAGGAATGTCATCATTCACAACTCCACGCTCAAGGTCCCACACAACCAACTCGTATTGGAGGGTCTGGCCGAACACGTCCTCCACGGTAAAATCCATTTCTTCACGTGTCAGAGCGCACTTTTGTAGTGCGCGAGCGAGTCCGGACTGGACAGTGTTCACTGCTCGATATGGTTGAGAGCTCAGGGCACCGCTCAGACCACCTGAGGGTGGACCTTGCAGAGGCGTTCCTTGGGGCCCTTGAATGCGAGTACGTCCTCGCTGACCTGAGCCAGACAAGACCCGGGCTGGAACCGTGGGGGTTCGGCGTGTGAGGGGTGTTCGAGCAAGTGCAGAGGCTGGAGCACCAAGTGTTGTGGAGGTCGTCAAAGTGGACGTCGGTGTGCTTGGCGAACGATGCACGAGTTTGCCGGGACCCTGGGTCGAGATGGTGGGGACGCCATAAACTCGACCCTCGTCAGCCAGGCCCTTTGGTTGCGCGCCACTGAGCGCGGGGTTATTCGCGGTTTCGCTCGGTATCGGAATAGGCACGTATTCAATTTGAAGCCGCCTGCATCGTAAGCGACGGATGTGATTCCCAAGGACGGGACCGATCAATTCAGGTCGATGATGGAGGTCCTGAACGAAGCGATGTCTCGCAAGAGCGACCAGGCTCTGAGCCGTACAATCTACGCTGACCTGAAGTTGGATTAGGTGTGGCTCGTCCGCGTCATGTTCACGAGGTAGAAAGGGGAAGTACACTGTGCACCGGAAGAGATCTCCAAATACTCCGCGATTTGCTGTCATGTTGGCGAGTGAGTGGCCACCACTACCAAGGCTTGCACCCAGAGCAGAACTCAGTCCACTGACATAGCTGCCTCCAGCGCTGGATCCAGAACTACCGCCTCTTAATCCTTGACTCAGGCCTGATAGGCGCGTATCATTCGCTAGCTGGTGTGGTTTATCAACAGCCTTCGTGTCAAACTGCCCATCTTGCCCTACGTTCAGATCCGAGCCCATGGTCTTGGACTCGTGTGCGAAGATTTCATCCATGTTTGCACTCGACGAGATGGGCATGTCATCGTCACTGCTAGCATTCTCACCGTCTGATCGATGGCCCATGTCTGCGACCAAGGCAGCAGTGGAATCTGATCTGTGCTTTCGCGACGATGTGACCCGCTTGGGCTGGCGTGGGGGTACTGGAGGGGGCGTTACCGGTGCATTGTGGGCATCGCTGCTTGTGGTATCCTGTGACGCAGCGTCCTTTGCACCATTCGTCGTATCATCATCTGTTGAACGCGCTGCCCACGGGCCTACCGGCTCTTGAACGAACGTGATTGTGGACTTAGGCGTCTTGGCCTTGGGACGGGTAGGGGTAACCGGACCCTGACCCGCAGGGGCAGACGAATTCAAGTCAAGTGCATCGCCATCCACATCTCCTGAGCGTGACCCACTGCTAACCGGAGAAGGGGTCAGTGGAACTTTGCGTCCCACAGCTGCCAGCGCAGCCGCGAGCAGAGAACGCCGCCTGGGATCATGACTCGAGCTGAGTCCAAAATCGGCCAGGGCTTCTTCCTCGTAGTCAAATTCGTCCTCGCCCGCAGCAGGAGCGTTGTCATCATCAAAGGAAGACGCCAATACTAGATCAGATATGACATGCCGCGATGTGAGATGGGCCTCAATATCGAGGTCAAACTCTGAGTCTAGTAATCGCTTTGCCATGCCTGGGTTATCCTTTGGGTTCTAAGCTTAGCAGCTTGCTCAAAGGACTATTCAGACGTAGATATGGGGTTGGTGGTAGATGTAGCGTTAATTCTGATATCGCTACACACGCCACGCCCTTTGTCTTCTTGAATCACCTACACCCGAACGAACCTGGTTCTCCAACGAGCCAGATGTGCCACTACCAAGCCAGATTCTGGGGCTGTTAGATGCCTGCCGTTCAACGATCACCCAACGTTGAGGCTTGAACGGGGACCCAGCGTGCGTATGTAGGGGTCAGACGGCTGAACACCCTAGAGCACTGCTACCACACGCCGACAAAGAGATGACTGAACAATGTGATGAAAAGAAGACCTGATTCTTGGATGGGTCTCCTCGGGACTCCAGGTCCAGTGGAGCTACAGAACGATTGCAATACATGTAACATGGGATGAGGCACAAGAGAGGTGGGTACATGACCGGGATTCGCGAGGCAACCTACGAAACAACTCGAAAGACGCCTCCTCAGGTCAACATCAGACTAGTGAAGCACACTTTTGAGGAGGATTTGTGTGTGAGAAATGGGTTAAATCGTCCATCTGACATATTTGACTGATGAAAACTCTGCAGGTGTATCACCCAGCAAACTTGAATTCAGCGTGGCATGCTCCCTTATCCCACTTTCAGACACTTTTCCATTCTGTGTTCCAGTCCGTTAAACTTGTCCACACCAGCGCAGTTTAGCCTGATCAGGCCAAACTTCAGGTCTGATGACGCGAGAAGAAGCCAATAACCAAGCCTGACATCAACCATAACTGTATAGCGAGGTATCACTCTGCCTGCGTTTGAGAACGTGTTGACTGAATTGTTATCATCGGGCGTTTATTATATCCAGGATGTAGCCTTCCGTTACAGTTAGAGCTAGTAAGTAAGCAAAAGTGAACTTTCATGGCAGTTCTCATTTGGAGTGACTGCACACGGATCAAAACCAGAGATACATACATACATAGTGCTAGTGCAATGTTTTACAATCCCAGAGCCATTCGAACTGGACCTTGAAGCTTTGCTTTGAAATCATTGAATGGCAAGAACAGATCTGCACCCAGTAGTCGAAGCACCGATGCAGTGTCTGCGTCCAGTCCAGCCTCTCCTCCCAAAGCCTTTGCACCTCGAGCCTCAACCAAAGCCTGCTTCGCCTGTTGCTTGGCCCTGATAGCGGCTTCAAAAGCTGATGTCGCAGCAGAGGCAGCCAACTTGGCCTCCGTGGCGGGGTCACTGCTGATGACCGCCGAGGCATTGCCGGAGATCAACGCCTTCTGAGTTTGTGTGCCAGAAACAGCTGCAGCTGCGATGCTTGCCGTGCTTCCTTCGGACACAATGCGTTTGATTTCCCCGGTTCCACCCTGGGCTGTTGAAATCTCATTCAGCATAAGGTTGATTAGCTTGACGGTCCATGGATTTGCAGACCAGCGTGCTGAAACCTTGGCTCGAAGCTCGCTTGGGATAGAATTGTGGAGCAACCCAGCACCGATTCGGAGTCGAGCAGTCGTACCAGCACCTTGGATGAATTGCTCGCATTCAATCCTTCGCTCTTTATCGTCCTTTGACTCGCTAGCTTCTTCTTCGTCGAGATCTTCATACATGTCAACTGGGGCCCAGAAGAGCACGTCTAATAGTGCATTCCAAGGGACTGAGCGACGCAGTAGCAAGCTTGCCAAGACCTTAGCAACTGAGGTAAACGCTGAGGGGCAGTCGACTTCGAGGGACTCAAGAATCCAAATGATAGGTGTGATACCGCGGAGCAGCTGACGCGCAGTGACAGCTTTAGCGTCTATCAATGCAAGGATAAGCTTCAAGCTCGCTTGTGCTTCTGCAGGACGACGTTCCGCAGCCCATTGAACGCAGTGATAGATAACTAACGGAATACCTTCCTCGCGCATCCATTCACGGGCACGAGCCTGAACGACAGCGTTATTCATAAAGCTTTCGTACCTGCGCTTATTTTCGGCAGGCTCTGTGTCATGCGAGGGTAAGTACTTCAAAAGCTCTTGGGACGGCAGTTGAACTACATCCTGATCCGTGTCGTGGTTGTTAGCAACGGATTCGACTGCATTGATGCATGCTGTGTACAGCCGCTGAGTAAAGTACTTAATCAAGTCCGCAATACATCTCAACACCTCCTCCACACTTTCCGTGTCCATATACTCCTCGACCATTTGCTTCATCGGAGTGTTCTCCATATCTGCGCTGGTCGGCGAGTCACCTTCATCTTGAGCATTTACAGACTTGGGATCTAGCAGCAGATGAGCATACTTGACCTCACACGAGTCGAGAGCTGCTTTATCAGCCGCAGCATAACGATCGGGTTCATATCTTTGCAGAGGTTGTTGCTCCTTGCGAACCGCAATCTGGTGCATAATTGCATCGCGCTCGTCCTTGAGCTGTTTGGAGAGATAGAATGCCAGCTTTGGGGAACCGCCTGTCACGCTGCAGAGTGTTGGGATAGCGACTGAAATGTTCGAAATTTCCAGGTACTGGATCGACTTGCTCGGAGCGGCTGGTAGTTCTGCTGAAGCTGTGGTGATTGGCTCTTTGGCTTGCGCCTCCGTGCTGTCTGTCTCCACGTGCTGTTGCCTCTCCTTACCTTGCTGAGATTGTTGCTCGGCCTCAGGTTGTACAGCAGACTCTGCCTCATTCTGTTGTGTTGTACTAGCTCTGCTCGACAGAGTCTGAGCAGAACTGGAGGAAGCTTGTTGTTGTTGCTGCTGCTGCTTCTGCTTCGGCTTGCTGGGTGATGAGGGTTCTTTTGTGGGTTTCCTGGCAGCATGCTTACTCTTGACAACACACCATTCGTCGTCATCGTGTGCTGCTTGCATGGCAGCGGTCCCAATGTCTGCTCGTGCCTGGGGTGGAGTGGCCGTGCTTGTTTTGTTGGGACTAGCCTGAGGATCTTTCTGGAACTGCTTTGCAGGAGTGTTGAGCGCTGTGGTAGATGCAGTCTCCAAAAGATGGGCGTATCGACTTGATGGCTTTGCGCTGGATGGAGGCTCGTTCTTACCCCTAGTCGAGGATGTGGTGCTTGCACCAGAAAGACTTCCATGACGGCCGAACAGGTCACGGCCACTCGCTGATCCACGTGCTGAAGATGCCCCAGCCTTGGAGTGAGAATCTGTTGCTCGCGGGAACGACTGTTGTTGTGCCGTTTTCGCACTTTGATCCTGGGGGACTGGTTGAGCATCCTTGGGACCGATACCGTTGGAGATCCAGCGGCTGTTACGGAGATCAATGAGATCTTGAAGCATGAATCGAAGTCGAGAATCGAGCGCATACTTGGTTTTACCCTCGCCCTGGGTTGGATCCGGAATGCGGCGCTTCGTAAGTCTCTCAATCACGGCAAAGTATTTGTCCATAATCGCCCGGCGCTCTTGAGGTGAGAGCCGTGCTGAACGCCCGTGAGCGTCGACACCAACCCCCATACCATCGCGCAAGCCGATATCCGCTGCGAGTGCTCTGACACTCACAGCAGGAGCAGGTGTGCTTTGTGCCGATGATAGAATCGATGAGCCTGTTGTTTTCGATCCGCCTTGAACCGCAGTGAACTCCGATGAAGCTCGAATGAGGAGAGGCAATGGAGTGCTACCTAGCATACCACCATGCTCTTCATCCTCCTCGCTGCCGTGCACTGCAGAATTGATGTTGCTTGTCCTGGCCGAGTTAATCCGTCCGCTTTCGGGACCGTCGCGTGGAACATTAGTATCTACAGTAAGACTGGCGGCATTCGCATCCGCGGGGGGTTCTAGCGGGAACAATGAAGGCGACTCTCCCTGAACATCAACATTACTTTCTGGATGCGCAATTGCATGAAGCTGTGAGTGGCCCTGCTGTTGTTGCATTTTAAGCATCTCCTGTTGCTGCATCACAGTAAGCTGCTTGCGTACGCGAGCGCGCAACAGTGGTGAGGGCGTAATCATGAATTGAAGTTGTTCAGCAGGAAGATCACCAGCCAGGGCACCCAACTCGGGTGAGGATGCTCCAACAAGCGACAGACTTGTCTGGTTGGCCAGTAGTGGAAGCGTGGATGGGATCGACTGCCCCTCACTGCCTCCCTTTCCGCCGCCCAATGCGTCTTCCAACTTCAAATCACCCGCAGTAAAGCCCGGCGTGCCCAAGGATGCGGCAACCTCAGCTGCGCGCTGTGCTGCGACTTCTGCTGCAGCTGCCACAATAGGATTGGCATCCGAGGCCAATTTGCTAAAGAGTTCGCGAAGCGCCTCGGCGTAAACCAGTGAGTTACCATCTTGCATAGGGGTTGATGCATCGGGAGCATCGATGAAACCGCGAGAGGGAGTATCGAGTTCAGATTCATCAGTAAATTTGAGTGGAATGGGTTGAATGATGGGAGATGCGCTCCTTGAGCCTGTAGGCGATCCAGTTTGTGTAGGGGAGCTGCTTCCCTCCAAGAAGGGGGATGCACAATTGGCAGCTCGTGATGCCGAGGAAGTGCGGCCGCCCTCTGGGGACCCAGCAGGCATGCGAATAAAACCATTGTCCAAGGGTGGTTTGGTGCCAACCGCGTTAGATGGCGTGGTTACAGCTCGTGACAGAGGCTGGATAGGAACTGGAGTAGCTGTCTTCGCCATTTCCGCCGTTGATTTCTCAGATTTCTTCTTCAGATCAGACTTGGGTGCCTCTAAGTCAGGATCGCCGTCAAGAACAGAACCTACGGTACGAAGCAAGGTCACAAGACTCTCAACTTCTGATTCTGAGGTGGTTTCCTCGGATTGCAGCATAGTGTTGAGACAGTAGTAAATCGCATGCCTTGGCATCAAGCCACGACGGAACAGCTCACCACAGAAGATGACCGTGCCTCGCGCTCTTGCCCTTCGCTTGTTCTCTTTATCCTCTTCTGTGTCGTCCGGTCGTTCAGCAAACGAAGGTGAAATCGAGTCAGGGAGGGTGTTTGTAGGCTCCCCACTGAGTTGCTTGTAACATTCCGTAAGAAGCGCTTTCTTAAAGGTCTCGCGACCCAAGACCTGCGTCAATGTCGTACCTCCGGGTGTACTAGCCCCGCTACTCGTTGACACACCCAAATCGATGTCAAAACTTGGTACCTTGAGCTTCGCATCCTGTAATGTATACTCGGCAGGGACATAAGACTGTGCCGTGACATAGAACACCTTCTTCGAGCCGCCTTTGATCGATTTCTTGTGTTTCGATGCCGGTGTTTGCAAATCTCCACTCTCAGAAGGCTGAGAGGAAGACAGCCCGATGCTGGCGCAACGATGTAGGGTCAAAGGTACCGAGCCAGGTCCCGTTGCTACAAATGCAGCTGAATCTGTCTCGTCATCTGAATCATCTCCTGAGCTTGAAGTGACGGGGACTGGCGCAGGTTGCTTGCGAAGTGTCTCAAGATCTGCGTTATACTTGATGTTCCACTCAGGATCAGCAGAGATCAAAGCTGCACACAAGGCTGCGTATAGACCAGCATATTTTGGCTCGGAGATGGCCTTTTCGTAGATAACGCGCGCCACTTGCCGCAATCCAACTACATGGGGAATACCCGCGCATGCTTCAAGCGTCTGTCCTGCCAGCCGTGTGAAGTTATCAGGTGTCAACTTGTTCAGAACAGAGAGAACAGACTTAATAATCTTCTGCATCGCCGCTTCGTCAGCCTCGGCCTGCAGCTTCTTGCGTTGTTCCTCATCGAGGGAATCGATTTGGGTAGTGCTTTCAGCCTGCTTCTGAGCAGCCTCTTGCTTTGCTTTGATGGACGGCGGTACCCATCTGTTCTCGGCCTCTCGCAACCCACTCGTAAGCTCAGTCCTAGCAATCCCTCCCTTCGCAAAGTCACCCGCAATACTGCCGCCCTCGGAGCCCTTTAGGAGAGCCAATGGCACGTACGGCTTGCGTCGTCCGCTTGTCTCACCTGCTGATTTCTTCTTCTTAGCCGCTCGCTCGTTGCGTGCGGAGACAGCTTGGGCATACTGCGCCGATGTCATGTTCGTCGTCGATCCATTGCCACCATGGCGGCCTGCGGGTGCAGACGCAGCACCAGCCTTGCGAACTAGGGACTGTTTGTCCTGCTGCGACTTGTCCTGTTGTGGAGCAGGATCGCGAATGATTTTCGACGCAGATTTGGCAATGGTATTGTCGTTGTCCCAGTGCACACTGCTAGCCGAGACACGGCCAGGCGTGTTGGGTGCCAGGTTGTAATCAAGGAAAGATGGAATGCCCGGTGGTGGGGTGGTATGATAGGGCATGAGCGTGTACAAATAGAAGATTGAATAAGCAATGACATTTTCTTTACCCACAGCTAGTGTATCGTCGTCAAAGTCGGGTCCGAATTCATAATCATCTTCATAGTCATAGTCATAGTATGTTGTGCCTGCTGCTGTCGCGGCTGCTGAGGCCTCCAGACCGTGTGCACCTCCTTCAGCACCTGCCGTCGCGCCAACCGTACCTGCAACACCCGCAGCACCAGCCAGACCGGTCTGGGCGTAGGAGGGCACATAAACGGGCGCACCCAAACCCGCCGCGGCAGAGGCGGAAGTGCCTCCACTACCTATGCTGAGGCCCTTAGCTGTTGCGGAGCTCGGAATATAAGGCGCGGCACTTGTGCTAGGCTGCCACGGCGCCGCATTTGTAGTCAGAGCAAAGGGCTTTACCGAGTTTGACGACGCTGAGCTCAAATGGCTCGGGATATACGGCGGCGCGCTCGTCGACGGACAGAATGGCTTGGCATCCAACTTGAGTTTGCGCTGTTTGGGTGGCTCTTTCACAGACGTCTTCGACTCGTCTGCTTTGCCTTCAGTCGCATTCTGGGCCAATGCGGGAGATGTACTCGAATCCGCACCAGAGGTGGGACGCGACATATCCCCTCGCACGCTCGATGCGTTCTCGGAACTAGTTGAGGAAGTTTTTTCAACTTGTTCCGATTGTGGATCGGTTTTAGCGTGGTCCATGGGACACTATCCGCAATCAAAGTTGCGTGAATGTGAATATATACACGTATGGATCGAATCGCACGGTATTTTCTCTACGGCACTTATGACGTCGCGTGATTTCCAACTTTGATCAGCCCGTGCGGACACTTGATTTCATTCATTTCGCGGCAAGCACTCACTCTGAAGGGCTGAGATCGTGTGACTCGCGTCTTGAATTGGAATTAATGTCGTACAGGGTGGTTATATAGCCTATACACTACTCACTGAGGCATTGACTCAAGCTGCTCCCATTCCTCATGCTGTAACTAGGTCATACGTCATGGTTTCTGGAACTAACTTTATGAACTTGGAACGGTTGTTTGAGTTATTCATTGTTACTGGGATTGCTGGATGGGGCTGTTGTTTCCGCGGCAGGCTCCAGCTTAACAACTTTCTTGAAGTGTACTGCACGCATGTGCTCGTACTCAGCCTGCGCTGTGGCAAACTTCTGACCGCAACCCTCTACAGCGCACGTGAGTACGCCATCGGGTTGACTTGACGACTCAGCAGCACCACTTTCGCTGCGGGGGCGGCGCTGGCCAAGTTGGGCCGAGGACCCACTTGAACTAGAGCTGGAACTGGAACTGGAACTGGAACTGGAACTGGAGCTCGCTAACATCTCCTCTTCCTGGCGCTTCGCATGTACATTCGTCAAATACGGATTCACGTGCGTCTGGGACACGGCATTGTAGTCCACGGCATGGGCATCCATTGCAGCCAAACCGAGTGCGGCAGCACTTGGTGCGGGCGGTGCTCGGCGAGACGATACAGGGACGCTAGCACGTAAGTTGGGATCATAGATGTAACCCTCCTGGGCCAATGCCAGACCCGCAGGTGTCGTCTTGGTCGGGGCTAATGCATCCTCGCCCTCGCCCTCACCTGATGCCTGTGCAGTAGAACGAAGTGCCGTCTTGGAGACAGCTGCGTAGAATGGACTAGTTGAAGCAAACGGCTGGCCACTGGTGATTGAGTTGATCGAAGACGAAGCGGAACTGGAAGTATTCGAGTTGCTCGACTCCTTGGCCTGGTGTTGGCTTTGGATTTGGGAGATTTTCTTGTACACTGACATGTAAGTGCGCGCAAGTGAAGCGAGGGAAGAGGACGATGCGGCACCTGCAACGGACGCAGGTGGGTCGATACCCGCCTGCTTCGCCCAAGCGATCAATGGTGAGTCTGCTGGTACATTGGGGCAGTTTAGGAGTGAAGGCAACAGTGCCAGGCGGCGGTAAATCGCCTGAGTTTCCTCGAGATCCACAGTTGCGCCTGTGTTGGCTTCGGCGTATGCCTCTGCGGCAGCCTTTGCCCAAGCTTCTCGAGGAGTCATAGGTGGAGGACCAACCGTGGAAGGGACCTTTGGAATAAACGAGAATGGGATTGCGCCACGGCCGCGATGTGTCGTCGGCGATGGACTGGGTGCGAGCCCAGTAGCTGAGGCAGCGGTGGGTGATGCCTCTGGCTCTGCCTTAATGGCCTCTTCGCTTGCTGGCTTAGGCCCATCTCCCATCACATCCTCCGACTTGGCAGTGGCCTCACCCTCCCCTGACTCGATCTTAACAGCATCGGCTGATTCAGGCTTGGTTGAATCGGTGTCATCCATCTTGACGCCCTGCTGTTGAGCGGCTAGCTTAGCCTTCTCCGCCTTGAGTCTTGCTTCGTCGCGCTCCTTAGCCTCGAGCTCGTCTGCGCCGGGGCCCTGAGTATAATACTTCCAGATTTTGTAGTGTAGGGAGTGCTTCCACACACGGTAATAGAACTCTACGCACTCTGCTGTGGTCTTGGTTCGAATGTGCTTCGCGATAAGAGGGAAGTCCTTACCCCACTCGCAAATGCAGGCCTCAAACAGCGCAATTTCCTTGGGGGCCCAGCTCTCAAGCGGGTGGGGCTGTCGCAAGGGCGACCTAAGTGCATCCAAGGTGGAGTACTCGGTGACGTCATATTCGGTATTGACCCAAACCGAGCCTCCACTCGAATGGACCTCGCGCTGTTGTGTAAAGAGTGCAAGAGACGCCCGCAGCATCAGGTCGATTTTGTCGCGGCCTGGCAATTCCAATGCGTAACTCGGTCCGAACTTGGTTTCCTCCTCCTCTGTCATCAAAAAGTGCGAAGGTGAAGTACCGCGTCGCACGAGCTTGCGCTTGCGTTGGCGCTTTTTGAGTGTGGTAGTGCTGCCGGAGGAGCTGGAGCCACCTTTGCGCCCGCGGGTGGACACTGCGCCCGCATTGCTGTTGTCTCGGTTGGCCCATCTCCCTCGGCCAGTGGATGTGGGTGCCGATGATGACGATGATGATGATAAACTTGTAGTCGATGGTGCGGATGCAGAATTAGTACCCGAGTTTGCAGAGCTAAAGGCCGCGACTTGATCCGGATTGGTCTCCTCGGTGGCCTCTTCACGGTCACCGCTAGCTGTGATAGCATCATTTGTCGTTGAAGATGCATCAGCGGACTCAGATGCTGCCGTAGGTGCCGTGGGCTCAACGGATCCTGCCTGACCCGACACTTCGCCGTCACCCGCGGTCATTGCTGAATCGTTTGTTGTGTTATTTTCCTCACTCATGGTGATGTGTGTGGCTTGTGCGGGACAATATCCAGCGTGACCTGTCTAGATACGCTGAAATTCGCCCTTGGTCTTCGGCACCCTGTGCGTCTACTCTGCGAAGCCGCACGGATCTACCTCGCGGTGAGGTTCTAAATTCGTGAGTTGGAGAGGGAAAGTGTGGAAATGAGATGCATCTCAATTAGATTGCATAATATGGACATGTGGGTCGGATTTCTAGAGAGGCTCTGTTGTATCCCACGCCGTTAGATCATGCTAGCGTGTGCCTGGTCTACCCGGATCACGCGCCAAACAAAGTGGTTTTGAGAGATTTTTCCAATTTGCGAACAAGTATAGTAAGCTAGGCTTGGAGGCCCGACGACGCTATCTTTCAAATCAAACTAGGCTTGGATGGGGCTGAAACCCTAGATAAATTATATCATTTGAAACTTTAAATGCAACATTTTCATCGAACACGTCCTCTACTCGAACTTCAAAGACGACTTGCAACTCGAGGCCTGGACATCTTTGTTCCATTCAGCGTACGTAGCATCCGACTTGGCCAGGCTGCTTGGGATTCGTGGTGAGTGATCCAGGACAGACCCGTCTGTCTCACCACAACAGCTCCCTACCACATGGTCACCAAGAGTTAGCGACCCACTTGGGGTCAGCTAATGGAGCACATGACTTGTCTGTCAGACCCAGTGACAGGTTACGAATGGATGAAAAGGAATCCGAAGTACGGCCTGGTGTCTGAAAGATGAGTGTCTGAAGGACGTGGTAGTGCCTTCAATGAAAGGATGATGGCTGGGATGCGATCATTGCACGCACTAGTCACAGGCTCTGATGCGGCGCTCTTACGAACTGAATCACTGACCAGTCAGAGCTCCAACCCCGCGACATGACCCCCACTTTGGCGTCTAGGTTTCAACTTACAATCGCGTAGTACCTGAAGAATATGCTTTGCCAGGCGGCAATGTCCCAAATGAGTAAGTTTCGACACAATCCACGCTTCAGTTCGAGGACTCCAATGCTCCAGCTTACTCGATCAAATACGCAGTCCTAGGCGAGCCAAAATGTGCGCCTTGAACATGCTCGGCTAATGCTCGATCGCTTTTTGTCTACCCATGCAAATCCCCCGATGAATCTGTAGCGACCGCCTCGCAATCTTGGTTGGCAACACCAAACGAGTGTGGAACCCCTTTTTGCAGTTCTTGTCAAATGTAACTGAAGTGGAGAACCCCGCGCGGGACATGCCCAACCCATTCGACTCATATGTCATGTCCTCAGTCAAGAATGCGCTTAAAGAGTCCGGTTTGGTGATCAACAATGCGCTGACACTGAATGTGAAGTCTCCTGCGTCACCCGACCTAACTATCGAAGACATACGATACTCCTTCGAAGTGTCGCCAGGGCGACTGGTTGCAATGCAAAGACTTGCGCACGCCGTTGGCTTTGGTTTCTATGACACATCATGTGCCCTTGTTGTTCACCCCGTTCTCAGCACGTGGTTCGGATTGCGAAGCGTCTTACTATTCAACGCTGTCGATGCGCGCGGAGAACCGATTAAGGGTTCGGACCTAGTGTCTGAAATGTCTCAAGCACTTGCGCAGCGAGCTCAGGATGAGGGGCCAAACGATGAAACGGGAATTAACCCTTTGGATTTGTTCCTGCATATTCCAGAGCCCGTATTGGAGCCAGCCACATTGCCGAACCCCTGTCTTGCATCAGGATGTGCAGATGCTCATGCACAAACGTGTAAGGACTTGATCGCCAAAAAGACCCGTATCCGACCACTTGAGTTGCGCAGCGCAAGCGATGGTAATAGCCAAACGGAACCTGAAGAACCTCTATATCGTGACTCCTCGCTCTGGGACGAGCCTTCGACAGCGTGGCTACTACTTCGAGAGCAATGCTTAGTCGGTCGAAAGAAGCAAACAAAGCCTGATGCAGAGGGAAAGAGTGAGAGTCTTGAAGGCAAAAGGCCCGCAGGTCCTGGCGAGGTGAGTCTAGCCAACCCGACAGCAATCTGTATAACTCCAGAGTTTATTGCACAGTATCGACCGAATCCATGGCGATACTCCGATGGCCAGCTGTTATATCACTATACTTTATCGAGAGACATCTTAGCAGAGGAGCTCACAAGCTTCAACAAACGATACAACCTATAGTATCCGCGTAGATGGTTCAAACTCGCCTAGGAACTCTGAGTTCCGCTACTGGAGTCAGGTTGGATGTACATTTTTTTTTTCATTTCATTAACTGTGTGTCCCCAGCGTCATTCCATACACATTGAGTACTTTTCCGGCGTAAGTCCAGAGTATTTGTTCATTCTAAGCGCTTAGTGGGGATGGCCTTGCATGTAGCACGAGACTGATGAGGGCAGGTAATTCCCCCGCCGCTTGCTGGATATATTGATTACTGAGCATACTGCCCTCCAGATAGTCCAATATTAATTGTGGGGTATCCGGGGCCAGTGGAGAGACTACCGGCTCGAGGCCACGGTGAGCTGAAGCCCGTTTGCCCCCCGACCCCAGCTGGATTTCAGTCAGGCGCCCAGCCCTGAGCCTTGAAATATTTCGACTTTTCCACTCTTTTGCTTTGAAGGGCTGGAAAAACCGGGCAAGGACGGATAGCAGGATCTGATCTTGTACAAGTGATTGGTGTGTACTATATCACGGGAATGCACTCAGTGCACGAAGCTGCCATACTGCATGTGGTTTTCAATTTGCGTGCTCTTGTCAATGCTTGCCTCACTTCCCCCACTGCACTCATATACATCCCGCTAATCTCGGATTTCAGTGACATGCTTCGCAGTCTGGCACGTTTGCGAGAGGTGCGCCACGCGCACAACCGCACACTAGTTCGCCATGCAGCTGCGGCAATGAACATGTCTACCTCGGCTCAAACCTCCCTCGAACGGATCGTAGCCGAGGACCCCCACTTCGATGCTGTCGTGATCGGCGCTGGAATTGGTGGCGCAGCTGCTGCACTGGGTTTGACCACACCTCAATTGGCGACCCCAGTAGCAACTCAACTTGATCCCTCTGGTCGTGCAGTTCGAGATTTGAGCAACCCCACAGCGGGAAGCAAGACGGGCAAGAAGTCACGCGTACTGGTTATTGACGCAGAGAAACACTTTTGTTATCACTCCACCGGACGTTCAGCTGCGATCTTCTCTGAGTTGTATGGTACCCCCACCACCCAGGCACTCTCCATCGCAACCAAGCCTTTCCTCTATGCGCCCAAGCCCAACGGACTCACCCCTCCTGGCGACACACGACTAGTTTCGCGTCGTGGAAATGTCTGGCTTGCAACTGAAGACTCGAAGGAGGCCATGATCAAGCTCTACGAGGAAAGTGTGAAGCTGATTCCTTCACTGCGCATCATTAGTCCCGAAGAAGTCGCAAAGCTTGTACCATGGGCCATCGCAAGCAATGTTCGTCCACGAAGCGAAGTCGAGGCACGATGCAATGCCTTTGGAGAAGACGATGCGGCAGCACTTGGTTTGTCTGCCGAGGCTGTAAAGATGTCGTCAACTGCTGTGTGCGGAGCTATTCTCGAGCCTGACGCAGCAGATATGGATGTTGATGCAATCTGGAAGACCATGGTCGACCGAGCCAGGGCGAATGGCGCAAACTTTGAAGCTGGTGTTTGCGTCGAGCGTGTTGGATCGAGCGGTACTGGTGGAAAGAGCTGGGAGCTCGAGCTCGTTCAGGGCCACAACAGTGGAGCTAGTGGAGCAACGTCGGTGTCATCACAGTCGTCTGGCAACGACGCTCGCAGGGTGCGCATTACAACAGATCTCGTTCTGAACGCCGGTGGTGCATGGGCTGATAAGGTCGCCGAGCAGTTTGGCTTCAAGACCGTCGGTTTGGTACCGAAGCGCCGCACCATTATGCAGTTCAGTCCTTTGGATGTTGCAAAGGACTTCAGGTACCCCCTAAATGCTGGCTCGCCGGGCATCAAAGATCCAAATGAATACCTACAACATGCCAACACCTGGCCTGCTGTATTTGATATGGCGGACAAGTATTACTACAAGCCTGATGCAGGGCGTATTCTCGCCTCACCATGCGACGAAACACCCACAGATCCCTGCGACGCGCAACCCGACGAAGTCGACCTTGCACTTTGCGCTCATCGAATTCAAGCAGCTTCCTTCCTGGAGCCACAAAATATGATCAGCAAATGGGCCGGTCTCCGCTCCTTTGTCAGGGACAAGAATTTCGTTGTCGGTTTTGACAGTAGGCGTGTGAATAGTAATGGGGGCGGAGAATTTTTCTGGCTTGCTGGTCTTGGTGGCTACGGAATTCAGACGAGTCTTGGTAACGCTCGCCTTATCGCAGGTCTCGTTCATGAAGGTCGTGTACCTGCGGATCTCGAAGAGAATGGTCTTGAATTGAGGGTCGTCACACCTAACCGCTTCATGTAAGTACGGAAGTACGAAATTGTTGGGCTGACCATCCCAGAAAGCAATGTTACTCAGAACATAAACTGTTACATCTTAGAGTCGTGATAAATAACCTTTATTTTTCAGATAGTATCTTCAAGTATTCGTTCATAGCGAACAAGTGTGCCTCTCCTGTTCCCTGGTTCGTCACGTAGATTTGACACACATTCGCAGCGTTTTCGCTTTGTTCGAGATCGCCGTACTCGTCCTCAACAGTTGGGCCTGCTTCATGCACGAGGCGAAAGGAGTTGACGGCGGCCGTGGGCAACATTTCAGGAGAAATGTGCTCTTCGGTCTTCATTAAGCTTTCCAGTAACTTGACTCGATCTGAATGCTGTACTACTGCCTGTCCTAACCTGTTTGTGGGAATCCAAGCCGCCTGAATGACTTCTGACGGGCTAAACCTCCACCGCAGCTGTGGAGGGCCTGTTTGCCCGGTGGATCTCAACCTCCTCGCGTTATATTTCTCCCAGTCAAACACAAAGAACACAATCAGATGTTGCGCTCGAACCGGGCCACCCACCACAGGATAGGAACTCTCCCATAGGCAAAGCGGCATGATGCAATCCAATGCATACCCAATTTCCTGTGCATGTGAGTTACCAGGCTCATTGCTGTCATCATGCCCCGCAAGGGCCTGCAGAAGTGGCCTCATACTGCCTCCAAATCTACCGGCAGAGATCTCGATATGCTGGTAGCTCTCGAAGTCAAGCACCTCATTGCAATCAAGGGGTGGGAGCGTGCTCTCATTCCCTGCTCCATCAGACGCACTGAGGTCTTGTGCCATCGCGGAAATCAGGTCGATTCCACATTCCTCTGCGAACTCTCGGAAGGCCGCACCAATGCATGTTTCACCCCTTTCACACCTGCCTCCCGGAAGCACCCAGCAACCTGAGTAATACATTTGCCTAAGCGGCCTGCGTGTCAATAGGATGCCCTTCTCTGATCGAAACAAGAGTACCGAGCAGAGCCCAATTGGTTTGATCTTGGTTGGTGGTGGAACGTCAGGTGCTTGCAAGGGTGCGATAGGGGAGGCTCCAATCGGCATGCGACGATAGCATTCGACATAAAAGTGGGCATTGGCGATGGTGCATATCCTATCCATTAGGTCTTGCTGGATTTCTTCGTAGTTTAACTCTTTCTGCTCAACATCCTTACCATCACCGTCTTCAAACACTCCAAGATCCACGAGTACGACCCTGCTGGCTTCGAAGATCGCGTTACTCGATGGCCTCTTGCGAGGAGGCTGTGGGAAACTACTGCCGCCTCCAACCTGCTTGTGCTCTTGCTCGGCCAATACTGCCCCAGCCAGGGCTGTGGGCGCGGTCTTAGGCTCGATGACCGGTCGAAAGACATAGAGTGATACATACTTGATAGGTCGTTTACCCACTAGCTTGGCATGGATGGACTTTCCAAACTCGCATGGCGACAGTGCCTTAGTGATAGGGTTATAGACCAACACACCACCGTCAGTACCCGCCCGTATGCCGCTACCTATACCAGTGATGCTACCACTGGTTTCGTGGGCGATTTGTGACGCTGATGAGGCACTTTCGGAAGAAGTGGACTTGAAAAAACCCCACAGGGACCTTATGGAGCTCATGATACACCCAGTGGCAAGCTACACCGACCTAGTGTTGGGTGAGCACCCGCTAGATCGAGAGTATTGCACTATGGCAAACGAGCTTCGTCATTCGCTAGACTCGCAACATGCTGCGAGTTGCGTCAACTCGGCCTCAATAGGGTGGATAAGATCTTTGGTTTCAAATTTTTGATCCGTTAGACCACAGTGGTTTCTTTCGATTTTGATGGCATAGACCGTGTGCCATCTCTATATGATGAAGTTCATTCAGTGTGGTATTGTTTGATCTCCTTAAAACCTCCCGACAATCCCCTCAGAACTCAGAATGTATCCTCATTTTCTTCCACACAATTTTCAATTTAGTCCGGCTCACTCCCTCACCCGACATGGCGCACATGCACCCACGTGCGCTGCAGCAGGAAAAACAGGAACAAGCAGGACATCCCCAAAACCATGTGCAAAGGCCGCATGCTGACTCCCAACGCCGGGAAACCAGCTGGCCTATTGATTTGGACGATGATTTCTTCGATGTGACATCCCCACTCTCATCGCGGTCTGTCGCAGGCGGGGCATGGGGAGGCGTAGGTCGTGTGCCACTACACAGGCGAAGTGACACCTCAAGTGTCGCTGCACAGCGGGATCGTGCCTCCCGCGTGTCTCGCTATTCTTTGTCCCTTGTGAACGACAGCTTCCTTGATGAACCGGTGAACACGAGCAACACTGAGCTACATCAGCAGAAGCACCAGCACCAGCAGCATCAGCATAAGCACCCACAGCCAGCCCATGAGGCTGACTTACCCCCAGCTCCCAGGCATACCAAAGGTAGCAACTTGACGGTTCCGCTGGTTCAGCAGCTCAGTGATCAAGCGAACACGTTAACAGCAATCGAAAGCGTCGACTTGAGCATCCTGGACGATGATGATAATGATGATGCAGTAAGCTCGCGCGCCTCAGTGATCCACGTGCGCCGCCGTGACAGCGCGCGCCTGCGTGATTCTGACCATAATCTTGGTGCTGATCAGCATGATGATCTCGCAGAAGTCAGACCTCGGGTTAAGCGAAGAGCTCGAGAATTCAGCTCGACGTACGTGCCTGCGGTGGCTGATCAGCAACCCAGCCCGCAAGAAAGTAAAGGTGAGGCCAATGACCAACCAAAGGTGTACACAAGCGGTGCTGGTGACCTCGCGGAAGACAAACCTCTTGTATTGATCAGTGGTATTGGTCGTCACAGTTTGAGCAGTCGCAACAAATCCAATCCGGAGAAAACCGTTGTTCAGCAAGTGGAACAGCCCGCATCCAATCCTGCTCAGGACTCCGGGCGTGAACCGCAGACAATTGTGGCGCGTTTACGACCTCTTAGGACCCCTAAGTCAAGAGCGCCTGCTAATGGTGGTGCGACCTCAACTCCCGGCGCAAACCTTAAAAGCCTTCTAACCCCTGTCTTGATTCTGAAGAAAGACTCGGCTACCAGCACAGAGCCGCCGTCGTCAGCAGTGACTTCGGCGAGGCACCCAACGCAACGTACCCAGCGGAGAGCCTCGGTGGGGTCCTCGGAGGCGAACATCGTGGCAAACCAAACCGATACACCATTGGGGTCTCAAGCCAACCAGGTAGAAGAAGAGATCGAGGGTGTTGTTGGAGTTGTTGTTTCTGGTCGCCCCAGCCTGACCAATCGTAAACCTTTCCAGCCACTGAATCTACCATCAGCAGTCGAGATTCTCCAGCCACGACACCCTGTGCAGCAGACAACCCAGAGCTCCTCTATTACGCTACCCTCTACCGTTCAACAAAATAGTGAGGCCGAGGATCCGATTGGATGGCTCGGAGAGCTTGAACACATCTTCGATGCTGACTCGGCAGCAACAACAGCAGTCGCCCAACAGTCGGGTCACTTGTCGCATACCATTGTGGATGCAGCAGTTGCGCATCCACCTTCCAGGCGAGAAGGCACGAGAGGTTCGTCTGGTGCAACCTTCTACGTCGATCCACTCATTACTCCGACTGCCATTCGACATCCTCCAGCGTCCTCGGCGGCCATGCGCGGCCTCTCCATTCACAAACCCAACGTCAAGAAGACGCCGGTTGCCCAAGCTGGCAAGACAGGAAAGAAAACCGCAGCAGCACCATTCACACCACCGAGTCGCAGCTTCGTCGACAACAGCCATTCGAATTTGACTACACCTGCGCAAACGCTCAGGTAGCAAGCGGCAATAGATGTTGTAGCTTGTCATGCTCTCGAGTGGGAGCTCTAAGACTACGTGTATTGTGAGTTGTCTATAGGAATTGAACAATAACTTATGTTGAATAAATCCAGATATTCTAGTTGCAAGTTTCCGGAGGCATTTTTGACCTCATGAAGCATCTAGACTCAAGAAATAACGAGCCCAAATTAGATCGAATGCCTACACAGAACCAAACCCAGGACAATTTCTAACGAAATTTAGTCATCGACATCTGACTCGTCTTCGCTCTCATAGTCATCCTCTTCCTCATACTCCTGGTTGCCAGTTGGAGAGGCTTGTGAAGCTGGAACCGTGGGGTCTCTATCACTGAGGTAGGCAGCATCTTCGTCGAGCGCGGCATCCGGTGCAAGAGGCGGAAGGTGAGCTGGTACGTGCTCACCGTTGGCCCTCACACCCTGAGCTGCTTGGCTGATCGTGGGAGGTCGCGAAGCGGCGCGTCGTCTGTTAGGGGAGTTGTTACTTGAGGCCCTCTTTCCAGCTGTCGAATCGGCGCGATTCTTCGCGGCAATTTCGAGCTTCGCCTCCTTTGCCTCACTTTGAGCGTTGAGCCACTGGTCCATAGAGTCGGCTAGCTGAGCCTTAAGTTGTGAAACTTGCTTCTCGAGCTCTTTTCGCTGAGCTTCGGAGTTAGCTAATTCAACTTTGCGCTGAATCAATTCAATTTCGAACTTACTCATCAATTCGGAGAGTTTCTCACATCGACGCTCAGATTTGTTCAGCTGCTGTCGGAGTCTGTCATATTCGAGCTCACCCATGCCTCTGGCTTCAGATTGGAGTTGTAGCTGTGATTTCAGCTCCTTGACCTCCTCTTCGAGTCCGTTAATACGCTCACGAAGAATCTCAGCTGTAGCCTGCCAAGTCTCTTTGGTCTGGATCAAGAGCCTATCAGCGTCCTCGAGCTGTGACTCATAGAACTCGATGCGCTTTACAAGCTCCTCAATGGTTGCATTCGGTCCCTTGCCAGCCAGCGCGCTCTCCAACAGCCTGTCAAAAGTAACGTGTCGCTCGCGCAGCTGCTTATTCTCCGTAGTCAATCTCTGGATCTCGGAAGTGTTCAACCTTGCAAAGTCCGCAGCACTGTCAACGAAAGCCTTGAACTCGCGCTCCTTGGCGTCTAAGCGATTCTGTAGAATCTCAAGTTGTTTACCAGCGCGTGCGGCGATTTCTTCTGTCTTGGTCAGCTCAGCACGCAGCTCTGCGTTCTCTTCTCTCAGAGCACCTGTTTTCGCCGCCATCTTGTCGTAGTTCTTGAGGGCGCGATCACGCTCTTGCTCGGCAATCTCAAGACGCTCACGAAGTACAACCTCAGTGGTGGCATTGCTTGCCGCAGCGCGCGTGTTCGCGGCTTGAAGGCTCGTAAGCTGTGACCTTAATGACGTGACTTCGGCTTGAAGAGACTCAACTAGCTTCATGGTTTCAGCCATATGCGCCTCGTGTTGCTGAAGTTGTGCGGCTGCACGAGCATGCTTTACTTCCCATTCACTGGTCAGCAGAGTGCGCTCTCGAACGCGTCCCTCCAGCACTGCGATCTGGGCAGCAGATTCTGAGGCCTCAACTTGCAGGTCATTGTAAGACTTCTCCAGAGCATGCAACTTTGCAGTCAATTCGCGCACCTCTCGTCCAGCTTCCAGCGCTTGAGTGCGTGCTTCAACAAGCTGGCTAAGCAATTCCTCTCGTTCGGCCGTCAAAGCAGCAAAGCCACCTTCAGCGTCCTCAGAAGCAGTAGGCTTTGCAGGAGATGAGTCTGTGCCTACCACACTACTAACTTTAGCGCTGTCAGCAGAAGCACTGGTATCAGCTGAAGCAACAATAACATCCGAGGGCTGTACCTGTAAGGGTTGTTCTCCCTTCACTGGACTTGGCTTCTCTACAAAGATTGACTCTCGCTTACTTAGCATTTCTCGTAAAGAGTCAACTTGAGCTAGTAAGCTCGAGGTAGTGACCTTTTCCGTGGATAGGGCGTTTTGGAGCGCTTGAATTTGAGCCTGATGTGAGAGCTTTTCCTGCTTAGTGTGCTCAAGCACTGCCTCTGTTTCACGGAGCTTGGTCTCAAGAGCATTGATTTCGGTACGCGCCTTCTCAGCAGCGACCTCGTAACTAGCTAATTCAGACTCAGATTTCTTGAAGTGCTCAAGCATGGCTTCCAGACGTGATGAGAGCTTTCGTTCACGCTCAGCAAGCGCTTCGGCGCGTGCGCGCTCCTCTGCCAATTTCGATTCCAAGTTTTCGGCACGGAGGCGCTGGTCCTCGGCCTGCGCCACAGCGTCGCTAAGTCCTGCCGAACCAGATGCCATCGCACGCTCATAGTTTGCTCTGCTTGTTGCAAGGTCACGCTCGAGTCGAGCCAGGTCCTTCTCGAACTGGGCGATGGTATTTTGTGCGTCTTTCAGTGACGCCCTGGTGCTGCCAAGCTCCTTCTCATACGAGGCAGCAGTCGCCTCGGCGGCTTGCTTCGATGCAGCTTGCTCCTTCATTTCAGCCTCGAGACGCTCAATTGCACGCTGTGCAGTTGTTAGCTTGCGCTTTTCATCCTCCAGGGCTTGTTTGAATGCATCTGCGCTGTGCTTTGCCGATTCAAGCTGACTGGTGAGGGCCTCGAGCTCGCTAGCCTTGACAGCCAGCTCTGATTGGGCATGCGAGAGTGCTTTGCCTTGCTCTTGTTCAATTTGGCGAAGCGCTTCGAGCTTGCTCTCGAGCTCCGTGACCCGAGTCAACAGGGTAGTGATAGTGTTGTTCGACTCGGTTTGGGCATCAGACTGAGTTTGCTGCAATTGGCTCTGTAGCTGCGAGATGAGAGCCACCTTGCTCTGTAATTCTGCTTGAGCAGCCGAAAGAGCGGCTTCCAGACGACCAGCTTCAGCTCGCATAGCTTCCATGGAGGCCTGAGCAGCTTTGAGAGCCTGGGCAGACTGAGCAGATGCTTGATTCATCTCCTCAGTCAAGGAGTCCTTTTCTTTTTGCAGGGCGACAATATCCTCCTGGGCTTGTTGAAGCTCTCGATCGCGCATCTTGAGCTGCGAGTTGGCTGCATCGAGCTCTGCCTTGCACTTGGTGAAAACCTGGTCGAGTTCAAACTTGGTTGCCTCCCAACTTGCGTTTTCTCGACGCAAAGTCTCCCGAAGCTCATTCGCATCTTCACGTGCGTCCTTAGCAGCACGCTCAAGCTCGACAATCTTGTTAGAAGCACCAGAAAGCTCGTCCTGGAGTTGCGAAATTTTGGTCTTGAAGTTCTGGGTTTCTGTTGAGTGCTGCTGCTGGAGTTCAGCGATTCGTTGACGTGCGGCATCACGCTCCAATTCGATAGCTCTTGCGGCATCTGCGTACTTCAGAAGCTGCTGCTTGGAGCGATCGTACTCGTCCTCCAGCTGTTTGATGTCGCTGCGTAGGGTCTCGTTCTCAGCAGTCAGTGAGGCGCGGACAGTCTCGAGCTCATGCTTTAGGGCCGAGTTTTCGGATTCAAGTCCGGAACACTTGCTTTGAAGCTTTGCTAGAGCTGCCTCATTCTCCGATTCCAACTTATTAAGTGTCTCGGCTTGGTTTTTCACTGCAGCCAGCTGACGCTGGAGCTCCTCGATTTCATTCAAATGAGTCACGACTCGAGCACGCTCGGCTTCGAGAGCCTCAGTCGTGCTCTGGAGGTTCGATTCAAGCGAGGCAGCACGGGCAGCACCCTGCTCAAGCTTCTGCTCCGCCGAACGCAGCAGCTGTTGAAGCTTTTCAGCCTCACCCTTCCACTCTGCAGCAGATTTCTCAGCCTGGGCTTTCAGTTTCCTCTCATTTTCAAGGTCTGAGGCAAGTTGGGCGTTCTGCTTGGCAATTTTCTGCTCACGTTGTGCAGCGGCACTAAGTTCGGCAGCGTGAGCACGGCGCATACCGGCCAGTTCGGCCTCATGCGCATTGTCGCGATCGAGAGCTTGCATTCGCAAGTCCTCGATGATTTGCTCGGTAGCCGCATCGCTGGCCGCCTTGCTGCTCAACTGCTGAGTAAGTTTGTGGATCTGTGCCATGTACTTGGTTTCTGCAGCGGAGTGCTTGTCTTGAAGTTGAGCATGCGCATGGGTAAGTGCTCTAATCTGTTCATTCTTGGCCTCGAGTTCAGAGCGCAAGCGTCGGATTGTCTCGTTGTCACTGGAACTAGTGAAGAACGATGCACTCGCCCCACGATCACGCTGGGGGGTCAGGACATCTTTCACCACAATAGTTGGGGCTGTTACCACAGCATCTGCTCCTTCGAGCTTTGTCACTTCCTCTGGCTGTGGCACCTTTGTTTCATCCTTAGATGTCGCATCCTCCTTGCCATCAAGTGTCTCACCCTTAGCGTCGGTAGCAGCTGGTGGCTCTTCCTGAGATCGCAACTCATCAAATCCCTCGAGGTCTGCAAGATTGGCAATGTCTGTTTGCTTGGCGTCTTCGGTCGGACCTGGGGCCGCTCCAGCACCAGCACCAGCGCCAGCAATGGCTGGATTGTTGGCGATTGCGTTTGGTGCCATAAGAGTCGATACACGCAACTCAGTATCGTCGATGAGCGAGCCTCCGATGCCTCCACTCATGCCAGACGCCATCGATGCCGAGTCATCGAGCACGCCCTGTGGCAGAGGTCTGGAGTGGACCCGACACTTAAGTTGCAGACTACCCAGCTTGATTGTGGCATCACCTGTATATTCGTCATCCCTAACGAGGGTAGCGAGATCCAAGTCCGTCTTGCCGAGGGTTTTTTCATCCTTGCCCACAATTACGCGTGCTTTAAGTGACGACTCCTTCTTCTGAAAGTTGTTGCCCTTCTTGTACATGGTACTGACGAGCTGCATGGCAGGCGTACCGAGGGGCCAGCTGCATGACCCATTGACGCCTGTGACAGGGGTGCTCTTTGCAGTGCGTGGGGACTTTTCCCACACAAGCACCACAGGGCCCGGCAGCTGCACTTTCTTGTCATACGTCAGCTCCACAGGTTCCAGGGCGATCTGGTATTTGACGGTCTGCGCGCCTGCGCGTGCGAGTGCCTTGAACATGCTTCCGCAGGGCGGTTCGCGGCGCGCTGGGGGTAGATTTCACAGGGGTTTTGGTGTCGGGGTAGAGTGAGCCGTGTCACAAGCCATGTGCAATGTGTTGCTTTGCGCGATTCCGACTTGAATCGGAAGGAACGTGTGCGAATGTGTATAGTGATAGTGGGTGTTGTCGAGAAAAAACCAAACAAACTCATCAAAATAAGCATATTCAACTGCAGTATAGCATTTGTACACACCAAACCATCCCATGCGATCGGATTTCACAGTGTCTGGCAGTGTAGTGGATCGATCCGAAAATATCCAGAATCGGGTGGATGGAGTCACACCACTCCCATCCGTCCTGGCCCGGATTCCCAACCCCTTTGACTCCCGCGCTCTTTTTGTTGAGAAAATTTTGAACCTTGTGTGAGGTAAAACACTGCAATTTAGAGCCCAAGTTGCGCGCAGTTCGACGTGAATCGCACGGCATAATGTTACGGTACCCGTGATGCATCGGAGAATATGTATCCTACATCAACAGCGCCCTCATGCGGCTTTATTTTCGCGTGATCATCCTCTCGGAGTGAAAGTTGGAGCCCAATTCAAGTGAGTGAGTGTTGGGATCGCTCAGTAAGGTGGGTTCGTTGATCCCGAGAATAATGAAAATGCGTCGGGCGAGGCAAGGAGTGACTAAACTATCCGAGGATGCCGTCTGGGGCGATTACCCAGCGCAGGATCTCGCAGCGATCACCTGACGCAGGTTTCTTCGGGTCGGAGTGGTTAATGTCGCTCGTGGAGTTCGTTATCCGCGCAGTGTGTGTTAAATTCGCGAGGTCGGTGGCATCCACACCGACGGTCCAGTTCGTGTGTGTCTTTAGTCCATCTGCGGCGTGATCCGAAGGCTAGAGCTATCCACTCACTTGTCTTGCGTGAACCACCGATACTACGTGTACGATTTATAGGGTCATGAGCGCGACAGAGGAGCTCGTGAGAGTGAAAACCGAAGACACCGCGTCGGATGCGTCCATGGGCATCGGTGGTGATCAAGCCGTTAAATCCGAGCACGCAGGAGTCAAGTCCGAGGAGGCTATGACGGACTCAAGTTCGGGCTCCGGCTCTGGTTCCGGCTCCGGCTCCGCGACCAAGGTTGAGGACGACGACATTGAGAACCTCGAGAACATCGTACTGGATGATATTGAGGAGCCCAAGAAGCGTCGTGGTGCCAAGGCAGAGCAACCCAAGCTCAGCCCAGAGGAGGTGCTTGAGCGACTGGACGCACTGCTGGGTAAGCTCACTGCAGCAACGACCAGCTCGAACTCTACCTCGACGACCAAGGCCAAACAACCACAGAAGGTGAGCCATCGTCGTATGAAGACCGAACAGGAGGAAGATAGTGCGCTGCTCGAAGATGAAATGAATGATGGACAGACTGTCGAGGTAATCACGCAACAGCCCAGTATAATCCGTGCCACGATGCGCAAGTATCAGCTCGAGGCGTTGAATTGGATGGTCCGTCTCCACGATTCGAACATCAATGGTATTCTTGCTGATGAAATGGGTCTGGGCAAGACGCTAGAGACCATTTCACTTCTTGCGTATTTGCGGGAATTCCGTGGTATCAAAGGCAAACACTTGATTCTCGTCCCTAAGACGACCATTACTAACTGGGTGCGAGAAATCACCAAGTGGTGCCCAGACTTCACTGTTTTGGCTTTCCACGGCCCAAAGGAGGAGCGTGAGTTGATCCGCCCCAAAGTCGGCACCACGGACATCCTCATCACCACCTTTGAGATGTGTATCATTGAGCGCTCGGTCATCCGTCCCATCCCCTTTGAGTACCTTATCATTGATGAAGCTCACCGTATCAAAAATGAGAATAGCAAGCTCTCGCTTGTTGTCCGAACTTTCACTTGCAACCACCGCCTCTTGATCACAGGTACTCCACTGCACAACAACCTTCACGAGCTTTGGGCGCTCTTGAACTTCCTCAAACCCGAAATCTTCGCGGCGTCCGACGATTTCGAAGTGCTCTTCGATTTGAGCAATGCTGAAGCGGCTGAAACCGTCGTACAACGTCTGCACCGTGTTTTGCGTCCTTTCTTGCTACGTCGTTTGAAGTCGGATGTTGAGGCAGCTCTGCCACCCAAGGTCGAGACCAAGCTGTATGTCGGTTTGACAGCGATGCAGCGTGAATGGTACAAAAGACTTCTTGAGCGTGATTACGACGCTCTTCAAGGCAACGCAAACGACAATAAGACGCGATTGCTCAATATGGTGATTCAGCTTCGTAAGGTATGCAATCATCCTTACCTCTTTGAAGGCGCAGAGCCAGGCCCACCGTTCGAAGAGGGTGAACATTTGATCGAGAACTCAGGCAAGATGATTCTGCTCGACAAGTTGTTGAAGAGACTTAAGGAGCAGGGCTCACGTGTGCTAATCTTCTCGCAAATGACCCGCCTGCTCGATATTCTTGAAGATTATTGCTGGTATCGCAACTATAATTACTGCCGCATTGATGGTTCTACACGTCAGGAAGAGCGTGACGAAGCCATGGATATTTTCAACCGACCTGGCAGCGACAAGTTTATTTTCCTCCTGTCCACCCGTGCAGGTGGCCTCGGTATTAACCTGCAAACCGCAGATACTGTCATCTTGTATGACTCAGACTGGAACCCTCAAATGGACTTGCAGGCTCAGGATCGTGCTCATCGTATCGGTCAAAAGAAGCAGGTCAATGTCTATCGCTTTGTGACAGAAGGTACGATTGAAGAGAAGATCGTCGAGCGTGCCACACGCAAGCTCGCCCTTGATGCTATGGTGATTCAACGAGGTCGCCTCATGGACCAAGAGAAAAACGTTTCCGCAAAGGAGCTCCAGTCCATGATTCGTTTCGGTGCCAGCTACATCTACCAGGGTGCAGGTGCTACAATCACTGATGAAGATATCGATGCAATCCTGATGCGCGGTCAGCAGAGGACAGTTGAAGAGAACAGCCGCTTGCAAGCAGTGGCACAAAACTCGCTACTCAACTTTAGTCTCTTCGATCAAACCAATTATGGTTCTCTGCATGAGTTCGAGGGCAAGGACTACCGAAGCGCCAAGGAAGAACAGTTCATTCTGTTTGCACCTCCTCCACGTGAGCGTAAGCCGACAGTAAACCCCGATGTTTCCCAAGGCGAGAAGAAGGCACCTGCGCCTAAAGAGTTCCGTCCCAACATCAGACCCGACCACCAGTTTTTCAATAACAAGCGCCTCGAGGAGCTTGAGCGCAAGCAGTTCGAGAGTGAGATTCGCTACCGTGAATTGTGCGTAGCCGCTAAGCAACGACTCCGAGAGGAGCGTAAGCAGAAGGCTCAACGGGAGCGTGAGGAGCGTCGCCGTCAGCTCCAGCTGGCCCGTGAGAAGCGCCGTCAAGAACGCGAAGCTCGCGGTGAGGCTGTCGACGATGATGATGAAGTAGAGGCTGCCGAGCGAGCTCTGCGAGAAGAAGAGGAGGCCGAAGCGCGCGCTGAGGAAGAAGCTGCTCGACTTGACGCCCAAGAGCTCGCTGGTATGGACATCGAAGAGGAAGAGGAAGAGGAAGAAGAAGAAGAGGAAGAGGAAGGCGAGGAGGAAGGCGACGAGGACGAAGATGAGGAGGAAGAGGAGGAGGAAGTGACCAAGGCTGCCGGGGACAGCATGACCGCTGAGGCCATCACTCCTAGTCCTTCAACCGAAAATCTTTCATCTGGGGCAATGAGCGCCGGTCCCGAGCCTTCGCCCTCGTCAACCGCAGATGAGTCACAGTCTCGAAAGCGTCGCAAGGCAAAGCGTTCAAAACTTGATGTTGCGCTCGGTATTATCCGCAAGCCCAAGATCCCCAAGTTCAAGAAGGGCGTTAAGCGCGTTCGCACTGACCCATTTGCCAACGAGTTGGACTACGAGGCTCTCAAACGAGAGGCAGGTTGCTTGACGCCCGAAGAGGAAGCAGAGTACAAGCAGCTCTTGGCAGAAGGTTTCCCCGACTGGCGAAAGCTCGACTTACAACGTTACATTACTGCATGTGGTACGCATGGCCGTAACGCGGTTGCGGATATCTCAAAGAGCGTCGAAGGCAAATCGCCAGCAGATGTCCTTCGTTACCACTCAGTGTTTTGGAGGCGGTACCAAGAGATCAAGGACCATGACAAGCTCATCAAGTCAATTGAGCGTGGTGAGGCGCAGTTGAAGCGAAGAAAAGAAATCGAAAAGCTCCTTGATACGAAAGTCAGTCGATATATCGATCCTGTTCTTGATATGAATCTGGAGTACCCGGCCAAGCAACCTATTTTCAATGCAATTGAAGATCGATTTATCATCTTGTCCATGCGTCACCACGGTTTCGGCAACTGGGAAGCAGTTCGTCGCGACATTTTGCAGGCGCCCCAGTTCCGTTTTGACTGGTTCATCCGTTCTCGCACCGCTGCGGAGATTGGCAAGCGCGGTGACTACTTGCTGAAGCTCCTTGAGAAGGACTACGAAAAGGAGAAAAAGGCACAGGCAGCCGCCGCAGCTGCAGCTGCATCAGCAGCTGCAACAACTAAGTCGAAGTCGGGCAAGGGCGAGTCAGAATCAAAGAGCTCAGAGTCAGGCAAGGCTAAGGGCAAGAGCCGATCGTCCGCTGACTCAAGCGAAAGCAAGAAGGGAGACGCCAAGAAGACGGAGTCCAAAAAGGGGAACGCACGTAAGAAGGATGAGTCAGAAGAAGAATCAGATGAGGCAGAGAAGAAGGAAGAGAAGGAGAACAAGGCCTCGAAGGGCCCCACCAAGTCGACTAAGGGTACTAAGGACTCGAAGGATTCCAAAGATTCTAAGGATTCCAAGGATGCCAAGGACTCTAAAGAAAAGGGGTCAAAGGACAAGGAACCAGCGACCAAGCGCAACACTCGAAAGTAGACGTGCCGCGTTGCATTCTAAGAATGTGACTTCTACTCTATGTTCATCACACTTTGATTGCACATAAACACACCGTAAATGTTAGTACATCTCAATCAGAAAAAGCGAGGCGTTTGCCGTAGCAAGCAGTTTTATGTCGACGAGAGGACCACACGCGGCTTCCCGGCTTATTACACCTTGTATTTGCCCTTGGGATTGGGCTTCTTACCAGCGATTTCCTTCTCCATCTCCTCGGTGATTTTGACAAAGTAGTGTGGTGCAATCTTGGTTAACCAGTCCAGCTCAACGACAACGACTTGACGCATAAACTCCTTCTTCGTTTTGACCAATTCATGATAGATCACGGTGTTTGGAGGCTTAACAGAGCTGGGCGAACCGTCCGGATTAGGCTTAGGGAAAAGACATGAAGATGGATGGATATGCACTGAGAGCTTCTTCTTCAACGTTCGGTATGAACCATCATGTTCTAACCGAGCAGCGTGTGGGAAAAATCCCGCAGCGATAGCCTTGCGGATCCGAACTTCGAGCGGACCAGTACCGTCTAATCCAGAGTCACTGCCATCTCGAGCCACGGCATTACTTGAAGCAACTTCATCCGTTAAGTTATCAGCGTCAACTGTCAGGTCCACCTTGGCACACATACTTTCGAGTTGATCGCGTACATCGCGCGCTCGACGCAGAGCCTTATACTGCACGAAGTTTTCATAGCAGAAATGCTGATCAAATTCGTTCTCCTCCCATTGCTCGTATAGATTCAGCAGCGTGAGATGATCACCATTGGGATGCCAGAATGCTTTGTGCGCGTTGTCCGCCTGGACCGCTCTCGTCTTGGGGCGATAAAATATAGTCGATCCTGCACTAAGCATGGCACATATAGTGAGGGCCTGTCGCACGCATCGGTATCTCTCACTTTGGAGCAAAAAGCGGGCGAGCATGGGGTCGATGGGCAAGTCGGCCATTCTTCGCCCCGTTCGCGTCAGCGCACCCTCCGCATTAAGAGCACCTAGCGCATAAAGCAGCTCGAGCGCCCGCACTAATGTTTCGACGGGAGGAGGATCCATGAAGTCAAAGTTATGCAAATCATTCACACCTAGCGATTTTAACAGGAGAACGACGTTTGCCAAATTGGTTCGCTGGATTTCAGGCACTGTGTTGTCTTCCAACTCGTTTTGATAAGCTTGAGCCGTATAGAGACGGAAGCATTTACCCGGGGCAACTCGACCAGCACGACCCTTGCGTTGATCAGCTGATGCCTTGGAAACGGGAACAACTTGTAAGGATTCCATGCCGGTGTGTGGATTGTAGAACGTTTGCTTGCAAAAACCCGGGTCGACCACAAAAGTAATACCGTCGATTGTAAGCGATGTCTCGGCGATGTTTGTTGCCAAGACAACCTTTCGGGCGTTCTTTGGCGTCGGCTGAAAGATCTGTGCCTGTTGTTCTGCAGGTAGCGCGGCATAAATGGGCATGATTAGAAGCTCAGGGATCACGGTACCAACTTTGGAACCGAGACCCTTCAGTCGGCTATGGAGCTGCTCTTCGACGGCTTCAATATCCTCTTGGCCTGGCAGGAACACAAGGATGTCTCCTCGAGGCTGAGTGACATGAATTTGTAGGACAGTCACCGTGGCTGCGTCTATGTAGTCCACTTCAGGCGCCTTAGTATAATAAACATCAACGGGATATCGTCGACCTGGAATGTTGAAGATTGGCGCATTGTTGAAATATCGGGAGAATTTCTCAGCATCCAGCGTAGCACTGGAGATGAGCAATCGCAAGTCTGGTCTCGCTTTAGCAACATCTTTGAGCAGACCAAAAAGTACATCCGTGTGCAAGGTTCGCTCGTGAGCCTCATCGATCATCATGACTGAGTACTTCTCCAGGTCGGGTGAGGTGAGGAACTCACGCAACAACATACCATCTGTCATGTACTTCAACTTGGTCTTCTCACTTGTGCACTCCTCGAAGCGAATCGAGTAACCTACCTCTTGGCCAAGTTTCACGCCCTTTTCGACTGCTACACGTGCAGCAACTGACATGGCAGCGACTCTTCGGGGCTGGGTGCATCCAAGCATCTTGCCATCGTCGCAGAATCCTTCCTCCATCAAGTACTGCATGACCTGAGTCGTTTTACCAGATCCCGTCTCACCCACAATGATCACGATTTGATTCTTCCTAATCGTATCGATGAGTTGATCGCGGAGGGGATACACAGGTAATCTCTTTCGCGCCTCCTGAATTGCCTCGAATTCATTTTTCTTTTCCTCCAGCTTCGTCTTTTCCTGCTCAAGGGCCCGCTGTTTCATTTCGAGGAACTCTTTGAGTGGATCACGACCCTTCTGGATTTCGGCTGTGATGAACTCAATTTGATCATCGAACACAAAGTCATAGTCCTTACCATCCATCTGTACCTCCTGACCGACGCGTGCTTTGCCATCGCCTCCAACGCCAGCCTTGTTAATCTGAGCCTTTTGCCATTCCGCAAGCTCGCTCACAGGGCCCTCTGAGAGTTTTACGCGCTTCGTCAGAACCTCCATCTGCTTGGCCGTATCGATACGACCCGCTTCGAGGTCTTCATATCCAACACCTGGCATCTGATAAGCCTCGACTTTCTCGCCCTTGGAGCGAATTTTCTGGGCGATTTGGAGTAGCTCTTCCTTTGCCTTGAGTCGTTCTCTCTCTCGCTTCGTCAACTCGACACCTGAGAAGAGGAATTTTTCGTCCTCAATCTCCTTCTGGACCACAAGCATCTGCCTTTCGGGTCTTTTCGCCAAATACTCCTGCCTCGAGCGTATCCTGAGCTCTGGAAGCTGTTGTTCCAGCTCGGCCTCTCGAGGCAGCTTGGATTCATCATTGCGTGCGTCTGTGGACATACCTCGGGAGTAAAGCGGCAATCTAACCGGATAGTTCTGCTCTAAGTTGTAATATGCTCTAAAATAAATAAAAATATCACTAAGACTAGCGTATAATCCCGAGTTTCGGCCGTGTTGGAAATGTGCTTGAGCTTACGTTTTCAACAAAAAAATTTTCGAAGTCGTCAGTGCGCAGCCAGCCATGAGAGGAATGTTCCGCACCAGACGCCGAGAAGGAGACGGATTGTAAGGTAATTAACAGTGGCAACAACGGTACATGTATGGACGCTTCGTTTCCCTGGATGAGCTACGAGCAGTAAGACAATTTGTAATTCTATTCTATGACGGAAGTTGGAAGCCGACCTACAAAGCTTGTCTGTGTGCTGAATCGCCGGATGATTTCAGACCAAAATGCTGCGTCCACACACTGCTGCTTTTCGAAGGCGCTCTATTCCTTGGGCATATTCTGCATTTCACCAACAATCCATCATAAGGCATCCGTTTTAGTGCCTCTGGCCATAACCACCGTACTGCTGGGGACGCTGCAGTTGCTGTTGCTGCTGCGGTGGACCAGCACCAGGCCTTCGAGGGTTTGGACATGCATTCGCAAAGTGACCCATCTCGCCACATTTGAAGCAAGTAACATCAGCCAGATTGCGCTTCGCACGGTTGCTAGCCGCGGTTGCCTCGGCTGCAGCAGCTGCCGCTGCAGCGGCACCACTCTGCTCGTATGCAGCCTTGACACCGGCGGTTGCGGCACCAGAGGCGGCGGCGACAGCAGAGTCTAGAGCGATAACCTGCGCACGGGCAAGTGAGACACCACCAGCGAAGCGTGTTTTGCCTGTGGTCGATGTGAAGAGACGACTGAGTGTGGACTGCTGCGCGCTTGACTGCAGCGCTTGGATCGCTGCTGTGTCAACACCATCAGTGGCTGAAGACGTGGCCTCTGCCGCGGCGAGTGACTCGTCAAAGGCAGTTGTAACCGAATAGAGCTTGTTTGGCTTGTTCACGGCGGTACCGGAAACAAATGCGAGTGCATTACCGTTTTCACGAGGCTGAGGAGGGCGCATAAGTGGCATTCCATCCTCCGCGAACGAAATAGGCTCGTTGAGTTCCAAATCTATCCTAGGGTGGCCCAGTGGGCACTCGGGGCCTAACTTGCAGAAGCCTGCCAGGTACCGAGGGCAAAGCTCCTTTCGAACATGTTTGTGTCGACAGTTGGGACCGTTGCGACAGAAGCCGCGTTCGTACCACGGGCAGGCGTTAACGCGAACCTTGGGATCAATGTGCAAGAAAGGACATTCATCACCCGCGCTACACTCACCATAGGTCGAGAAGAAGTGGCAGAGGGGCATCTTCGCCATATCGAATTCGTGCAAGTAGTCACAATCGCTGCCTCGTTGACATAGACCTCGCAGCCAGTGCTTGCAAACCTCATTCTTTTGTCGTGTGTGACGCAGTGTACAGTTGATATCATTGCACTGACCTCGCAAGAACGCCTTACAGATAGTCTCTGAAGATCTGGACGCTCGGAAGGCACGCAGTTGCGCCCTCAGGAAGGGGTCGATCGTGAGATTCACGTCGACAAAATCATCGTCAATCAGCAGGCTCGCCATTGGGTTTAATTCTAGCGTATATACAACCCAGGATTACTTCTCACGCACCTGAATCACGTGTGAGTATGATCGTCCGCGGCTACTCGGTTCGAGTTTGGACAAAGATTGGGGTTGGATTATGATGAATCCGGATGACCAATCGGAAATTCTTCTAGCTAATGTGATAGATACTAGCCTGATTTATCAAATCAACACCCTAGATTCAATACCTATTGGTCTCTTTGTCGTCTTTGTGGTTCAGCGGTGTTGTTGAAGACTCGATTCTTTATAGCCGTATCCGGCTAAAATTCCTCGTTGTAATCGTCGTTGCAAGATTTGCGGTGGGAATATATACAGGGACTCGGTGGCTAAGCAAACTGCACAAGTCACGCTGGTATTTGCGCTTTCCGCTGCAATATCGACCCTCAAATCCCAACCTCCGATTTCTTGACAGGCTTCCGTTGAACCGCGGATATACCTAGGAGTCGTTAAGAGCGCAAACCGTTACCTCTGTAGACTCGTTGTATGCGCTTATTTGTTGGCCATGCACAACTGGTGATCAAGTCTCAACCACGGGTTTAAGTCGTTTACAACAAGCTACATACGCTATGAGTGTCAGCGGCGATCGCTGGATCGGCTATGTCCCCAAGCAGAGCAAGGTACGTAACTACGCGACTTCCGACGCCTCCTAAGGACTGGACCACCTATTGTTCTTCGTCATGCGGCATACCAATGCTTGATTCGTCCGTCCACGTGCTCACCGCACACCGCAATGTACCTTTGCGGCGCCTCACCCGTTGCTTGTGTAGCGCACCAATGTTCGCGAGGCTGAGGGTCTCTCGAGAGAAGCCGAAACTCTAACCGGCCGTGCCTCGCCTTGTCGAAACAGAGCAAGCCGACTTACCAAGTTCCAATCCGAAGCCGAGGAACGCAAGATCAAGTTCGATGCCATCTTCGCGGGCAAGCAGGAGGCCGCATCCCTCGCCTTCTATTATGCAGAGCCATCGAAAAGGTGCTCTCATACCAGCGTTGACGATTCTAGCCGGCCAACCCCCAGGCGAATCATCACACCTCCGCCTTCTTCGCGAAGGACCTCACTGGGCACCGAGCAACACAGGCGCGAAGTCCAGCGCGAGACACTTTCCCTACGCACTCAACGGGAGCTACAGCTTGACCGACAACATGAGGTCGCTCAACGGGTTCGGGCGATTCATAACTTCAAACCGGTTCTTGAAGAGCTGAAGCATATTTACATCACAGATAGCGAACCTCGCCCGCAGGACATTAAGGAGGCGCTGGGGCGGCGGGGGAGCAACAAGTCCACCGCAACGGAGGTTGCTGATCAGGTAGCCAAGTTTAAGGCCAAGTTTCGGAAGGAATGCAAGCAGAAGGCTGAGAGCTATCGCATCCGTGTTCCATGGAACGCAACAGATAGTAACTCCCAGGAGAATGTCATAGTGGCTCACGAAGCAGCGCTCCTACAGCTAACAGAGAATCAGCACAGGGCCATCGCACTGAAAAACTATCCTAGAGAGCAAGCTGAGCTTGCTAGCCGACTTATCACTGGTGGTAGAGGCGAACAGTCTTCGACTGCTGCTTCCATTCGTAGTCAATGGACGGTTGATAACCTGCTGAAGAACCCCAAACCGTCGTTACAGTCACGCTCAATTGCCATGAACATGGATCCTGGACGTGACGATGTAACTCATCCTCCAGTTCCTTGGTTGCCACCCAAAGGAGAGCGTGTGAAAGGCATTGCTCTTGAAGATCCTAACAAGGTAGAGCAACAGCTTGCTGAGCTAGGCACGCGGTCCAAGTCGAGGGACCGAGAATCACTTATGCTGTTGATGCCCCACACTCGCGACTGGCAACAAGCGTATCTCAAGCATCGTGCGGTCCCAGTTGGGCCTGCGTTGAAGTTTGCTGAGCATCAAGCAAGGGAGGATATCGCGACCCAGCGCGCCTCCAACCAGGTTCGCAGCGAGCCGACTGCAGTCACAACTTCTGAGAATCCTGCTCTTACAATATCGGCTCCAGGACAGGAGAATGTCAGACCTCAAGAGGTTGAGCGAAGACCTTCGAGTTCTTCTACCACGAGACCCCCCATTGCTCGGGCGGGCGAAGAAGTAATAACTATGCCCGTCCTAACTCATGATAACAAGCAAAACGATGCATTGCTAGCTGAAATCTCACCGCAATCTCACTTCGTAAGCCCTCAAGAACTCGAGCTCCACACTGCGATAGTTGAGTATGAATCAGTTACAGACACGAAGCTCGAACCCAACGGTGATGATTCCGATGTTGTGGTAACGATTCCGACTTCGCGGCAAAGGCAGGAGGGGCAGGATGGTCGTTCATCGAGTCCTTTGCATAGGATCCCACACTTCGAGAACCTGAATCCCCAGATTCAAGAGGACCTCAGAAGGCAATACGAAGCGAAGCAGGCCAAGGGGAGAGTTGATGCTGGACTGGGTGTGTTCTATCACTACACTACTTATCTACCTCCCTCTCAGATTGCAACTCACTTCGGACGAGCACTGCACGCCCAATCCAGTCAAGATTCAGAGTCCGCAGATGGCCTGGAAAGCGGACCGCGCTTTATTTGCAGAAAATCCGAGAATAATCCTAGGGGTTCCACGTTTACGAGCACCGATGAGCCACCCATTCTGAACTATGGTTGGTCTCCATTCCCTCAAGCGGTACTCGAGATTACCGATACGTTCCAAAAGATGGCCCGGGGCTTGATCCCTACTGACCGTGTGATTGCGAGGCTGGGCGAGTTCCACGAGAAGACCAGACAGTTGAAATAATTCTGCCCCCTTGGCTAGTCAATTGAAAAGAAACACCAATGTATATAGCACATGTTGAGATAATTCTGTTTATTGTCAGACTATGAATACATGCTACAACACTTAGCTTCAAGACGTGTATCTCGGGTTCTCGGATAGAAAGTGTACAGTCTTCGGGATGCAATGGGTAGCTGTGAAGTTAGGTTCATGTACATGGAAGATGTCTAGAATGCCTCAATCGATTGTTACGATGCAGCTCGTGGTATGTGTACGATCAGTGTCACTTACTCGTCACTACCGCTGTGGCCGTGACCATGGCAAGGCTTGCCATCATGAGAGTGACCGTGTGCCTCTTCAGCCGCAGGAGAAGCGGATCCGGGCTCAACAGCAGGCTTGGCATCCCTTCCTTCGCCATCACCGGTCTCCTCTTCATCACCCTCAACAAGCTTCATCTCAACACCCCACTGGGCTGCGACCTGTTTCATGGCATGGGGATCCTCAAGCAGGAGTGGAGCAATGATCGTTTGAATGGCCTTGTTAATAAGGAGTTTGGGTTCGATGTCCCCGTCAGCTGGGTCCTGCTTGAACTCGTCAATCAGCTCAGCATATGGAGTCATGCGGAGCATGGCAAGCATTTGCTTGGTTTCAGGATTCTCCGAGTTCGATTCTTCAATACCCTTGATGAATGATTGAATAAGGCTGTAGAAACCAGAGCGCACGTGCAACTCCTTCGCATCTTTGTTCTCCTCGCGCTTTGCTTCGACGAAAGCGAGAGCGGCTGCCGCAAGGTTGTCGCGCGCGTACAACATCACTCCAGCGAGCTGAGCACGCTCAGGCTCAATGAACAGGTTAGGGATAGCAACGTTCAAACCCCACATTTGCATGAGTGCCGGAAGGCTCTCAGGGCTGGTAACACAGACCTGTCGGACAATGACTGCGCAGATCTGGAGGAAGAGCTTCTGTGGGATGCGGATATCGGCTTTAGCATCATGAATGGGGAGTCGAGCGCGGGAGAGAATCTGCGCTTCCATCATGGCAACATCCTGAACACGTGTGACAGGATAGCCGTACGAGGCGTTGGCAGCACATTGGGTAATGATAACAAACTTTCTGAACTCATCGCGAGTCATGGCCTGATCCTCATTGTCGAAGGGATCTACAGGGGCCTCTGCAGGCTTGTCCTTGCCTTCCTCAGATCCGGAGATCTTGAGCTTTTCGAGCTGTCGTGCAGCAGCGCGCTCTGCAGCACGTGCGGACTCCTCAGGAGTCGGGGTGTGGTAATTGGCAAAGAGCCCTGGCAGCAGCTTGAGCAGCACGACCTTCAGGAAGACTTCAGCAACCTTCATACGCTTCTGAAAGACGGGAGGCAGGTCAGAAGGCCCATGGCCGTGACATGGTTGCCCGCCGTGCGAGTGTCCATGTCCACCGCCATGCGAGTGACCATGGCCTCCACCACCGTGAGAATGAGAGTGGCCGTGGTCGGAGCCTCCATGGGAATGCGAGTGACCATGAGCGTTTCCGTGGCCGTGACAAGGCTGGCCATTATGGGAGTGGCCGTGGGCACCACCTCCGTGCGAGTGCGAGTGGCCGTGATCGCCTGAGGCGGCCTCCTTACTCATCTGTTCACCCATATCTAGGTCTCTAAACTGTGAAGAGGTTCCAAGCGGCGGGTACGGCAGGGTTCCGGTGAGCGATCGACACAGGTTTCCGATGAACACATGGGCGATCTATGCGTTTCACAAGTTGCCTCAGTTCTATCCCTACCCCAGCATGAGTTATTCACAAATCCGAAAATGTGTTCAAAAGTGCGTGAAACTCCTCTCCGATGAACACATGCACAGGGCACACACCTCCCAGTCACCTCTGAATGACCTGAAAACAGCTGGAACGGCACTGAGGGTGCCTTGTTCTGCCTTTTGTACTCCACATTCAACCCACCTCGTCACAAGATCTGGTTCAAACCAGCAGTTCTCAGCTAAATTGCCAGTCTAGGTGCGGGCGAATTTTTGCGTCAAGGTAAGGCGTCAGCAATTTTTCCGTGGAAGCAAGCCTGGAGGTGGCAGAGAGCTCACAAGATTGCAATGAGGAAGGATGTTGAAATGGTGTGATGGGGTTTGTGGGTAGTTGTGTGGATATACTCATTGAGTATGTTAGATGTTGAGCATAGAGATTTACTCATTATTTCTTGGTTGCAATGCGTGCTTCACCGGGTATTTTAACAAGTCACATGAAGATATTTGGTTTTAGTGAAGGTGTGCTGATACGGATATGTGGGATGAGGTTCCTGTTCAAGCAAATTTACTTGTTGCTTGGAATTCTACGACTCGGATATACGCCAATCTTTCCATGCTTCAACTTGGCACTCAGTACACTCCCCCCAACCGAACACCATTTCGAACCAACCTAGACAGGACCATATTCGACGTCGTCGAGTCTGAGTTGACTGAGGTCGTCATAAGCAGGCCCAACACTCTCAGTTCGTTGCCTGACGATACGTTACGATACTCTACGCTACGATACGCGGTGTGACGCGACTGAGGTAGTCATCAAGTCCGCAAGCCATCAAACTAGTGACGTGAGCGGAACAGAGCAGAGCAAACAGGTCCATCATGTCAAGCCAGGCTTATATCGTCGTTCAATACGGCACCCAACAGGCACGCATTGAGCTACCTTCGCGTAGTGTCACTGTGGGTGACGTCATGCATGACTTCTTCAAGGCCAAGGGTCTAGACGAGTACGTTGAGATCGATGAGTTTGCCGCACGCCTCTTCCTGGGTGAGGTGTTCTTCAATAGGTTGCAGCCCATCTCCGATGTGCTCGACTGCGCCTGGGCCTTCCGAGAAGACCCCAACGATGAACTCGCAGATATTCTCTTGCTAGTACGCAAACCCGACGTGGGTGATGCTGCTCAACGTGCAAGCCTCCGTATCGACGCGAGTGGCCCGTCCCTCTACAGCGGTTACCTCTGGAAGAAGGGCGGCTCCGCCATGACACCCTACAAACGACGATGGTTCTGCTTTCAAGGTGCAACCTTGTACTATCAAGAGGATGAGAACTCGACCAACGCACTAGGATACATTCCCATGGGCGGCTGCGAGGTGATTCCGAAGCCGGGTTCTTCGAATCGTAACTTCTCCCACTACTTCGAGCTCACCGGCGGTACAGCTGGTAAACGAGACTATGCACTTGGAGCCGAATCCGAAGAAGAGTTGAAGCGATTCACCGACGCAGTAGACCTGTTCAATCAGCGCCGTGCCAAGTCAATTGTCGTGGCCGCTATCATGGAACTCCGTCGAAGAGGCTTCGCATCCATGAATGGTATTTTTCGTGTATCAGGTGATAAGTCTGCTGTAGATGCGATCAAGGTTGCTTACGACAAGACTGAGTTCCCCAAACTTGAGGAGATCAAGGATGACAATGTCCTCGCAGGAGTAGTTAAGATGACCCTACGCGATATGCGATATCCCGTCGTACCGTTTGCCCTCTACAATGATTTTGTGGACGCTGGCAGAGCGATGGACGCTGACCGACCAGAGACAGCGAAGCAGGCGGTGGCAAAGCTACCCTATCAAAACATGGTGTTCCTCAAGTACCTGTGCTCCGTTTTCAAAGAAGTGGCACAATACGAGGCGACTACACAGATGACGCCTAAGAATCTGGCGATCGTCATCTCGCCCAATATCATTCGCACCCAAACCGACTCAGCCCAGACCATGACAGAAACAAGCTATATTCATAACACAATCGAGGCAATGATCACCCACTACGACGTTGTCTTCCCATATGTCAAAGGTGAGACAGGATCAGCTGCGGACTTCCCTCCTCCCCCTCCTCCCCCTCCTCAACCCAGCCACTTGGCGGTCGGTGTCAACGTCTTCGGCGGTTTATCCAAAGAAGCAGCGGCAGCCGCCGCCGCCTTGGTCAAAGCTGGAACGTCAAAGGCGGGATCGTCGGCTGCATCAGAGACCGGCTCCGGTGGAGCAGGCCCTGCCTCACCTGGGGCGAACGTCACCACACCCAATTTGCCACCCCCTGTTGCGCGAGCGCCATCGGCCTCGGTTTCTGTTGTATCCCATCCTCCTGCCACTCGGCCCGCTCCTCAGCCACCACTATCACCGCCAGCACAGCCTCCTCAGCCTCCGCAGGCGCAACCCCCGAAGGCACCGCAACTGGCACAGCCAAAACCACCGGAGGCTAATGCTGAGATTGCACCATCTCAGTGTGATCTGAAGCAGACGGAAGCCTCGACAATTGCGCCAGTCCAAGCCTCACCAGCACCCGTAGTGACTCAAGAGACCTTGAACCAGGCTGTCGCAACATGTGACTCTGTGGTAGCGCAGCTCACCACGGCGTTGAACACCTACACATCTCTAGCCAAGCAAATTCAGACTATTGCGTCAAGTTACCAGTCGCAGGACAGTTCCCTTGCAGCTGACATTTCGAAGAACATATCGCTTCATTCCGCCATTACTACCGTGTTGTCAGAGGCTAAGGTGCTTTCAGCAGCCCTTAGTTCGTCTTCGACTTCTCTCAACGTCCCCACCTCGGTCGGGCCGGCTCCCGCAGTCATTCAGAATATCGCTGCAGACGTTCAGAGCAAGGTAGCTCCAAGTACCTCGCCTGCCCTATCCGCCACCACTGCAGGGCCGCTTCGCCGTCCACTCCCTAATCTTCCCCCACTACCGGCCCTTCCTGCGCGACCTCAACCGCAAGTGGCACTTCCCGCTGCGCCAGCCCCTGTGGCACCCACCGTAAAGCTCTTGGGTGTGGCCACCGCACTGTATGATTATCCAGGAGGTTCGCGTGCGGGCGATGTACCATTTAGTCGAGGAGCCAGACTTTATATCGAATCCAAAGAGCCAACGGATGATCCCAATTCTGCGGGATGGTACAAAGCCTACATTCAGGATCCAGCCCAAGCCTCTAATGGTTCGGCCGCTGCGTACTGGGTTCCTGCCAACTATGTACAGATGAACTAAATTGATCGGAACAGAACCACTTAAAGCGGTCCCTGGTCATGCATATTCCGTGTCTTATTAAGTGGCCGGTCGCTACTGCATCGTTGCCATTTTTCATTGGAATTCTTCTAGGTTGCTTCGCGCTACCAGTCAGTTACCTTTTCGCGCGTTAGAGCAGCATACACATGCTTCGTCGACATCATACAAGAACATCCTATTTATTTTGAAATCGAGTTTGTGTCCTAGCGCAAAGCAGTTCCTTACAAGTGCGACAACTTGGTTGCAGACGCGAGAGCGGTTCACCTTCAAGCATTCTGCAGCGCATGCAGAGCCCTGTTGCAACGTGAATAATGATTCAAATATGCTACGGCCAGCGAAGTCATGTCGAGTTCAGTCAAGACATCACTCCACGTGAGTTGCGGATAGAAAAGATATCGAAGGGTGGAGTAAGGCAAGGTAGTTTGTTTGGGATGAGTGACTGATGCACACCACAACGAACCAACTTATCGTCCATTGCTTGTCTGAAGACGAGTAGAGTTAGTCTACATGTGGATCAGTCTGGACTAAGTCTGGACTAAAACGACGCGTTCATAGCCATGGAATTACACTTCTTCATGGCCAGTAGAACTGTAAGAGTTTCCGCGGCCGCATTTTGATCGGAGCCAAGCCCATGTAACCGCGCATCCGGTCTTGGAGTTGATCCAGAAGTTCTTCCAGAAAGCCCGGTTGGGGCAGGACTCGCATCCCAGCGCGGTTCCATTGCGCTTGTAGTTCCAGATGCAGCCTGCAATAATGTACACTGGAATAAGTACCAAAATGACGATTAGGAAGATTGTGCCACTGCTCAATCCCTTACGCTTAAGCAATGCACAGTTGTCAGGGTGTTGAAGGAGGAAGTGCGCTGCACCGGACCCCATGTTCTCAAGTCCGTAGACAATAGGATCACTCACCGGGCCGCATGCTAGGGCGAAGCCGATCTCAGGCGACCTGATGGGGTCATACACTCTCGTAAAGTTAATCCAGAAGACTTCGATGGGCTGCGCTCCCTCCGCCAGCCACGTCAAACCCTTGCCTGGGTAGTGATCCTCCCACCGACTAATTTTGACATAAAGGCTCCCGTCTGCAGGGTCGGGGTTGAAAGCGCATGTTGCGTAATCCGTGCAGTCTGACAGCGATTCTGCGCAGAATCGAAACTTCAAATCGTAGTTGTTCGGCACTGAGATCTTCTGTTCAGTCTGTGCATAGTGCGATACGTCACCACCTTTCACTACATGTGGAGCGTTAGATACGGACATATATAGGTGTAAGTCGATGCTCCGGCATGCTTGAGTGCATCCGACTTGGGATGTGGGCAAATCAGATTACGATACATTGTCGTTAACAGTGGAAAACATGAACGTACCCTTGCACGCAGCGGCTGCAGAGTTCGCAAATGTGAGAATGGTGATAAATAGAAGAGCGACGGATCCGACCCACCTCATTGATGATCAATTTGTATCTGTTAGTCACAACCCGAGGGAGAGACAAAATAAATGGTGAGATGACACGCTAATATATAACTTCACAAACAATAGGCGATGCCTGGGCTGCGGGCACGGTAGTTGCTCCGATGCAACAGCTTTTCCTGTGCGCTTCGCAGGAGTGGAACTCGGCTTGGCGTGGCGACGCAGGCATGTATACATAGATGTGCCACAAGATGCAGGTTACCCATGCCAATAGGGCGCGAACCCGCCGAAGCATGACACCAAGCAGCCAGTAGGACCCTCCAACCACGCACAGTAAATCCTTCTTACTGACGTGGTGGACTTTGGTGCACAATTTCAACACGTTTCCACCAACGCAGCGAGACATACAACGCACTCGTATGTGCACCACATGTTGATACATCAAGTAAACACAAATCATACCCTGCGCAAGCATGCAGTGCTCCAAAATCAACCCTCATGCTAAGGCCAAGTGAGAATCGTGCAGCGCATTTTTTCAATTTGCTACCCGTTAGTTCGCATCATGTTGCGAGTCTCCCAATGAATCGGCTGACTATCTTCATCTCTCCAACAGTCCCATTGCCAAATGCCATCAACGTTATGCGCTCGCAAAATAATATAGAGTGACTAATTTATTGTTTCAATACTCAGTTTCTACGTCAGTATACATGTTGTAGAGCTAAGCTAAGGTCAAACTGTTTTGCCGTTACTGCTTGCCTCGTGGTTGGAGCTGACGTTGTGCGGTTCTCGTCCTGAACAACAACGACCTCGATAACAATCCATTATAATACGAAAACGCCTCCTACCACGTGCGGGTGACAAGAGCAAGGGTCTTCCCACTGGGTCTTAATATCCTGCTGCTGGGTTATCCTTACCCTTGCGACGATTGCGGGACCATGAATGCTGGGCGTGAACAAATCGATTGGCGCGGGAGCACCATTTGCTCTCTTTAGCGAACACCAGTGGCGTCGATAACCAAATCACCAATCTCTGTACGCATTGTCGGAACTTACTTAGTAAGGTCCTCAGCGGCGGCAGCACCAGAGATAATTTCGATAAGCTCGGAAGTAATCTTAGCCTGACGCTGACGGTTGTACTGCAGTGAGATAGCAGCAAGCATCTCAGCGGCGTTCTTCGAGGAAGAGCTCATGGCCTGCATGCGGGCAGCGACTTCGGAAGCGTAAGCCTCAGAAGACTGGTGGTAGAGGCGAACAGCGGTGCGGTACTCCCAGAAGTTCTGGTAGACATCATCCTCACCTTCAGCATCGTACTTGGTCTCGATGTCCGTGTTGGCGAGCATTACACTGTAGGGGTAGAGAGGAACAGTGGTGGGCTCGGAAGTGGATGTGGAAACGAATCGGTTGAAGGTGAGATCACCGCTCTCGAAGTCCTGGTTGATAATACCATCTGCGCAAAGAGCAACCTGTCGGAAGGTGAGGCGCTTGACACGGCCGACCTCGGTGAATGCGGCAGTGAAGTACTTGCCGAACTCACGCTCGAGCGTGGTACGACCCTTATCACCAATCAGAACAAGCTTGGTCTTGGAGCCGATGGTCTTACGCAAGTTGGGGCGAATGGAGCGGATGACCTGAGCGTTGACACCACCGCAAAGACCACGATCGGAGGTCATGATGACGTGAAGAGTGTTGCCATCACCCTTGGGGATGGTGCCAGCCGCGGGTTCGGGCCATGCAGCCGAGACACCCTGGGCAAATGTGCGTGCAATCTCGAGCTGATCCTGTGCGGTACGAAGCTTGGAGGCAGCAACCATCTTCATGGCCTTTGTAATCTTACCAATGGAGCCAATAGAGCGGATACGGCCCTTGACTAGATGCGGAAAAGGATGACAGGAATCAAGTGAGCACATATATATCGGCATTACTGACATCGTTGCCCATGCGCATACCCAATATCACTCGATAATGTCACTAAACGAACTCCTCGAGCCGACAACGGCGAGGCTTTGACAATGACACACGCAATATTCCGACCCAAGGCCTATATATTACAATGGATCGTTGGGCGAACCATCGTAAACATACGCCTAAATACGGCACTACCCATGCGTTCATCGTGGAAAGCTCGCCTTTGGGGCCAAGTTCGGTTCGTTTTGTGCCTTGAGTGGCGATACTTTGAGGGGACGAAACCATGGCAGAACGTGACTGCAGCGCATTATAACGCAGATGATTGTGTACGTACGCTCAGCGAGGGTTGCGACACCACGCTTGGGCGCGGAGGATGCCTGTCGATGTGGAGAACAGATGCGCAAAAGTTGGGGGAGTCGGGTGAGAAGAGCTCAACAAAATAATGCGGTGAGTTTAGAGTGCAAAATGAAGGTCATATATAGGATACATTGCACTAAAAGATACATACCTTAATAGCATCCTGCGCGGGCTTGGCAAGGCGCATAAGCATACGGGAAGAAGCTTGCATGATGCGGCGAAATTGGCTAAAAATAACCCCTGTTTCTTACTCGATTTTACCTCTCGCCTCTTGTCATTTTCGTCGCTTTTCAATATTATCCGTCCTGGCCCGGATTTTGCACCGGCTCATCACACCCATGTTCGTGAGCCCAAAGTCTACCTTTTGTCCGGGGCCACTTCAACGAGCGTTTCAGCCGTTTCGACCGTCATGCAGCCCACATGCGGCAAATATCCCACCTAGGATGGTGATTAGACGACATGAGTACTTGCATTGCAATGCTTTCACACCGCTCTCATCCTGATTCAGCGGCTATCCAAGCTGATATCGGATTTCGGATTCAGGACTGGATATGCGCAATCCAGGGGAGCAGTCAGAATAAGTCGCAAATATTCTTTTGTTGCAGTAGCCTTACTATCTACTGGCTGAGGTGTGGTCATCTCCCGCTTGCACACCCCACCAAGAAAACCATTCTGAGTTTCTGGTCGAGCCCCGATCGACTCGGTTTCGCAGCAAATTCTCGAAGGATCTCAGGAATGGACATGCGTTAGGATCCTCCGCAGGCGCATCGTGATCTTTGTGCAAACTGTCTGCATTGAGTTGTATTGGAGCTGACATGCCTTGATGTGGTTTTATTTCCTCAATGGAATGTGTACTTGGTGTAGATCTTAAGCGGATTCTTCCCACGAACCAAACCTCTGACAACTGGGTCGCTGTGCGTTCCATCCACATACCTCTCTTGTAGACCGTACCCCCTTCGAAACATGTTCTCTCGCGCCCTCGCTCGTGCCACCCAGACCCTTTCTCGTGCTGTCACCGCTTCCAACCAGAGCTTCGCTCGCATCCCTCAGTCGGTTCGATTCTTCAGCGCGGCTGGAGCCTGCTTCACTCTCCCCCAACTCCCATGGAAGCCCGCTGACATGAAGACCTTCATGTCGGAGACTCAGATTGAGTACCACTACAACAAGCACCACCGCAACTACGTCAACAAGCTGAACGAGTTCGCTGAGAAGGACGAGGCTATCAAGAAGATGTCCGTCGAGGAGGTCGTCCAATACTCGGTCAAGAACAAGAACCAGGGTCTTTTCAACAACTCCGCCCAGGCCTTCAACCACACCTTCTTTTGGAACTGCCTCACCCCTAACGGTGGCTTCCAGGCATCCAAGTGCCCCACTTTGGCCAAGAAGATGGATGAGGACTTGGGTGGCGTCGAAAAGGCTCTCAACGCTTTCAAGGACGCTGCTGTCACTCACTTCGGTTCTGGCTGGGCTTGGTTCGTCGTAGACGCCAACGGCAAGCTTGCTGTTAAGGGTTACCACGATGCTGACACCCCCATTGCTCATGGTGAGGTGCCCATCATGACCATCGACGTTTGGGAGCACGCTTACTACGTACGTTAAGGATTGCTAGCCTGCCTTCGCAACGCTTTTCACATCGCTTCAGTTCATGTTGTCTGTGCTGCCTTCCTGAGTTCTTCTCGCTTATCTATTGCCCGCACGCTTGTGTCCCCTCAATCACACTCTAGATTGACCACAAGAACGACCGTGCTGCCTTCGTCAAGCTCTTCCTTGAGAAGATCGGCAACTTCGAGTTCGCAGAGGCCAATATCAAGGCTGCCTTGAAGAAGTAAGCTGGATATCAATCCATAGCATCGCGACCAAGATCCTGGTTTCCGAAATTATCAACATATACCCCCTTGATCATCCTGATCGCTTCATTGAACTCTTCGACATATTGCCACTCCCTTCCTACGTTTCCGGCTCGGCGCTGAGGCGCACACACATTACGTGAATCTCGGTGCTGTGCTGTGGGATTCTGGGAGGTGACCGCTGCAAACTCAAGCAAAATGCCGCGTGAGAGTTCTATTCGGGTTGCTGACTCCTCCATGACGTCCTTGCAGCCAGAATACAACACATACAAAATTGTTTATTAAACTCTGTGGGTATATCCCAATTGCAGTCCGGGTGGCCGGTGACACAAAATACACCATCTACCTAACAACAGGTCTCCCGAGTGTGTCAGGACTCGTGCGTCAAGAATACCAATCTTGCCCGACCCCTGGTGGCTCGTGGTGTGACTGGACAGCTGGATGGCGGGCATCCGTCCTGGCCCGGAAATCCGACTTGAAGCCCAAAATGCATGATGAGGGCGGTGTGGATATGGCTGGAGATGTGCGTGTTATGCGTGTAGATTACGTGCCGAAGGGCTGAAACCATTATAAGACCTCGGTAAATGTATTATACTATGAGTCTATCCAGCGCTTTTGTTTCCCAAACCACTCAGTTTCCACGTTTCTTATCAAGACTCGAGTCTTGTATCACTTCAAGTCCACACTTGCACCGGTTTTACTACCGGCGGTGAGCCACTCGTGGTCTGAGAACCAATCACGACGATAAATTCTGAGCTGTGGGATAATATGCATCGTTCAGGACCGCGCGTGGCCGCACCGGAGTTCACCCGCACGTGATGGCCCGCCCTCAGCACCCCACCGACATGAAGTCTGGGCTGCTGGACGGAAGAGCGTTAAGACACGAGGCGAGGCTGAGAGAGTGGAGGAGGGAAGAAAGCATGTGATCGTCCACCCATCTCCTGGATGTCTTGAAATCTGAGGTCAAGCGGAGACCCTGAGTGGAGACGGGCTCTGAATTCGATACTTTCGCAATTCCGAATCTCGAGAGGATTCGGCTCGCCTGGAAGCAGACACTGCGGCGGCAGCGAGGGCTCCCGACCCGCGGGAATCCATGCCATCATACCTGTCTGCATGCCTGCCTGTCTTCTGAGCCCGGTTCCATGTGGATGTCACCACCGGAGAATCAGCCGACACGCCCTCGCGGTCGCGGTGCCAAGTGAATGTCTGCTAGGAGTCCTGTACAAATGCGAAGCCTACTGAGTGAAATGATGTTAGACGTGTGTGTCACAGCCATGAGTTAGATTACCACAGCAACATATGCATTTGCTGTCCTGCTTCGTTTGGGGATACACATTCTGGTTTGAAGCCTGCGTGTCAGTTCCGGAAGTCCGACTTCAGCTCTCTCATTCATTCATGCAACTCGCTACGCTGCTGCTTTCTTATCCACATTACATCATACCCTTCTCTCACTCAGTGTCGGGAAGTGCCCCCCTTGACCGACCGTCTAATAACCTTGGAGGGGCAGGCCATTTCTAGTGCGACCCAGCGGCCAAGTTGCTGAAGCAGTCGCCGCTCGACCTCTGCGCTTCGACATGTCCATGTCTATCTCCATGTCCGTGCCGAGCGCGAATCTCGCACTCCCAAAACTAGCTCCAGAGGACAAGCCCACCACTAGCGTCACCCCCAACGCCACCGCAGTAGCAAGTGGTCAGCAGATTCAGGCTGACACAGGTGATGGATATGTCTCCGTGCCCACCCAGAGTTTTACCGCTCTCTGCACCAACCTTCACGAGATGTGTTGCAAAATGGAGCACTTCATGCATGAGTTCCAGGGCTTGTTGGCGTCTGGTGGCATACCTGTGCACGCAGACATGGCACCCGCGAATCTCAGGCCGATACTTGAGGCCGCCATGCAACTGCAGACCCAGGCAGATCGGACGCTTGGTGGCATCAAGATGATCAGTCCCGTCGTCGCTGAAGTAAAGACGGTGGATCATGAAGATGACACCGTAAGTCTTCTTGCACCGACTGGGCTTGCTTTGAGGAGCGCACTTCTCCAGCGATTCTTGCATTGGCTTAGAGCACCAGCTAAGCCAACTGCGGCTTTGCTTGCACGGTCCCGACTCCTTCATCCTCATCATGATTTTCCACTGGCCGCGAACCTTTCACGCGACAGTGACGTCCTACATTGCTTTAAGCCCTCTACAACAGATGTTGATAATGTGGTATTGTCCCCACTCCGCAGGTACCAACAACTGGTTCAGGCCGATAGTGCTGAAGGTGGCAGAAGGGATTCATTGCGTTACTTGTTTGGTCGATGCCTCCGGCACTATATTCATCAACTTGTTCTGATGCTGACACCCAAGGTCGCTGAGGACCGCAGACGCCTCCAAGCCATCCAAACTATTCGAGGCGTTGTCCGAAAAGCCTTGGGCGCACAAGTCTTTCCATATGGTGACTTTGCTTTGAAGACCTATTTCCCAGGTTCGCCCCTCGAGCTTTCTGCCTTCTTTTCACGTTCCCAAGACTCTTCTTGGATCCGACGCCTGTCAAACACCTTGTGCTTGGAGGCAGCAGCTCCCATTTCACAAGCCGAACTCGCACTACATCCAGTCGGTGGAAGCGCTACTTCGAGTTCGTCGAGTGGACCAACCGAAAGTGGTGATTTGTCTATCAGCAACGATAAATCGAATGCTGCGACGTTATCACCACCACCACCTCTAACAGCGGCCATGCCAAACAATATCTCCCAGCAGCTATCGAACGGCCCAGCACACGACTTCCATATCCATTCCGTTTCGGTCGTCTTCAAGAGGACGATTCCGAGTCACTTTACACCCTTACAGCTCCAAGTTTCGGAGGCGGGTTCAAGTAACGAATTCAATGCTGGAACTTCAGCACCAGCTTTGAGTGCCTCAAGTCCGTCCGAGCTACCTTCCCAGGAACCGACCTCAAAGCAAATGGCTGCGCCTGCATCTTCAATCCTTCTACAAACCATGAACTCAGCATCTTCAGTTGTCCAAGTGATTACCTGTAAGGTTGGAGATCTACAGGTCAAGCTATATGGGAACCGTGTTGCAGCGCTGAGTTCCACCACATTAGCAGAAGGTTTTGACACCCGAGCTGGATCACATCACCTTTTCAAGCGCTCTCTGTTGCTTTGCCGTATGTGGGCACTTGCGAACAAGCTCCTGGCTCCGAGTGATGATCCAGTCCATCCCGACCAAATTTGCAACCCCTTGTATGTAATGTGGCCCTCCCAGTCTGGAGAGCTCAATTCTGTCTTGGCTTGTACACCAGGCCTTGAAACCAATCCACCCCGATTATTTAATACTTCCCCAGCCAGTAGCAGCGAGGCGGCGTTTCCAGCTTGTGGTTCCGCAGCATCACAGCATTATGATGCACAGCCAGGCATGGCCTTCAACCCTAGTCTTCTTTTCACTGAGGGCGGTTTATCTCCTGCTTTGTTGCGTACGCTTGTATTATTTATTTTTAATGCCCATCATTCCCACATTCGTACCCCGTTTGACTGCTTCATTCTTTTCATTTCATATTACGCGCAGTTTGACTGGGACAAGTACGGCCTGACGGCAGGAGGGCCAGTTGATCTCGCTGCTCTGAGACGCGGCAGTCTAGTGCATGTCAACCCTGCAACTGTCACTCAAGCCCAAACGGCCATCTCAAACGATTCCCTACAAGATTCAATTGCAAAGCTCCTATGTAGTCCATTCGCCATGAATGAATCTACCAAGCACCTCGAAGACGAGATTGTTCGCATGTTAGCCGAACGAAGCACCAGCTTTCCCGATCACTTTACATGGAACAATTCGGAACTCTTCGGCACGCCTTTATTCTCGGAGACAGAGCTACGAGGTCTCGCATCGAGCACGGCGCCATCGTCGGACACAGCGCATGAGGCAGGTAAAAAGCTATCTCCATACTCTCAAGGAGCCACGCCTTCAGGCGCATCTAATGAGCCTGGCGGACTGCAGGGACTGCAGGATGTTCAACCGTCTGGTGGCAAACAAAAAGGACGGAGCCGTGGGAACTCTGCATCCTCGAATGCCGGCATGGGCATCGTGCATCCCCCTGAGACTACAACCACTAGTGGGGGTAACTCAGATGGGGTGTCGAGCGCCACCTCAGCGGGGCACAAGCAACAGCAGCCGCAACAGCAGCAGCAGATGGGTGGTTTGTCGGCACTCCTACGTAATGCAGCTCCGAAGCATGGCGAGCTGTCATCCGACCAGAGCCAATTAGTAGTCCAGAACCAATCCTACGGCGCCGAACTTGGCTCACCTGAAGCATCAAACAAGTTCTCTGTCGTGGCTAGTAAGCCTTCGATCTCAGAGACTGCGGATGCTCTTGGAAACGACAATTTCAGCCACTTACTCTCAAACTCGGCCTTCCATTCACCGCAAATGGAAGGCTCATCTCGATTGGGCCTGATGCATAACGAAAGCAGCCTGAACTCTAGATTGAGCTTGGGGATGCGCGACAATTCTTCTCTTTATCAGCCTTTCGGTCTATTGTCCGGGAATAGTAGCTCCGTCCCTGAGCCACAAGGATCGCTGATGTTCCCAGATCATTACGGCCTGAGTTCATCGCTGCTTCACGATTCGTCGCTCCTCCAGTATAACACTTTGGCGTCAAATCCAACTGACTCGCTGCTCTCGAACTCACTCATTAGCGACCTGCAGAAGCCGATGGGGCTGCAGTTAGATTCTACACCCGCTACACAAACGCTTGAGAACTCCCTGAATATGTCCACAAGCGTCACAAATTCATCATCAGTATGGAATCCACTACCCAGTGCAGAGGGCACATCCCTAGTGGCAATCGCTTCAGTTCCTGTGTCCGTCGCACCGAATGAGCAAAGCACGAAGCCCAATGGATCCACCAAGGCCGGAAATCGAAGCGGGGAGCCAACCGCTCCCGCGACTCCACTCCAAGCCCGGCGTGCATCCTCCGGTTTACCTCGGAATGGAAGCAATGGCCCCACACCTCAGAACTCGAGCACGGCCTCATCACTAACCCCATCTCAGACCCCGGTTTCGGTTACCTCCTTACCCATTAGTCCGCTGGCTTTGTATACTCAGTTCGTGGTAATCGATCCATCCGACCCTTCCAACAATCTTGGTCTGTCCGTATCACGCGCTCACGAGCCCGTAGTTCGTGTTGCATTCGCACGCACCTATTGCAAGATCCTCCGTCTTATAGCGGCCCTGGAGGCATTGGAGAGTTTCGAGTCCAACGCTGCACATGAGAGTGGTACAGAGCAAGAAGATGTACTTCGCCTCCTCCACGCTTCCGTACATGAATGTATGGTGCAACTCTTTGGACATCATGTTGCTCACGTCGTTCAGCATCGGGCTGCAGCCAAGTCCTGGATAACCTACAAAGACAGAGGGTTATTTGGGAATGTTTCGGGAGCGAGTGATGCACCCAACATGGTTGACTTGAGTGCACCCGTCGCAGACGTCGGCGTACCGGTTGACCTCGAAGTAGAACCTGCACTGAACAATCCTTCGCAGGGTTTTGGGGAGCGAGATGACGCTGAATCTGTTGCCACATCCGCGGATAGTGAATACCAGCCCAAACATGAAGACGTGCTTGACGGACAATTCGACACCATGCTTGCGAGTGTGCAGCAGGCTCGCCAGTTTGAACTACCTGACCTGGCAGAACGTGATATTATCGAGCTTGTGCGCCGCATTCTCCTCGAGCGAGGCTCGGTCCCAGTTGGTCGAATGGGCTCGCTGCTCCATGGCTCCACTAACAATCACAGTCTCTCTGCTATGCTAAAGGAGCATTATGGTGGACTGAAGCGCTTCTTGGAGATGCATGACGATATTTTCCATGTTGGCAAAGATCACCCGTACAATCCGCATGTCAGTCTTGTTTCCAAGGACCCATTGCCACCTAGCGGTACACAGTTTGATACAGCCACTGGAAATATGACCATCTCGGATGGCACGGTAAATGCTACAACTGATGCACCAACCGCAAACGGTAGTTTCCAAACAGGAGGTATACCACTGTCGACACAGGATGTACTTTCAACCAACGATAACTCTGCACCTGCGATCCCGCGCGATTCCACCAGTACTCACATCGCATCCACTGCCGAGTACAGTGACTCTGCCCAAGTGGCACCTGCGAAAGCCGTCCCGTTTGTGTCGGGTCACCCAGGTACCGGTACAAGTGCAGGTTCTCTCTCTACTCTTCCCTCATCACCATTGGTAGCTCATAACCCGTCAGTAGCGTCGACTCAGTATGGCTATGTGACACAATCGCACTTAGTGCAGCTTCAGCAGAACCATCCAGGCGCAGTTTCACAGCAGTCAATTACAACCTTGCCCCTGACGAGCACAAGCACATCGCCTGGGACAGCTCTCGCGACCATTCGGAGTAGTTCAAGCTCCACAAATCCAATGCTGAATGGTCCCCCTGCCCTTAGTGATGCACTTGCCACAGCACTTGCGGCAGTAGCTCGTCCAATTCAATGGCGTGCTCAGTTACAGCCCCAGAATCTCATTATCGCCATGGACTGCCTCCGAACTCAGATCGAGGGTAGGTCCTGCCCACAACGAGTCTCAATCGTTGACTTCGAAGGAAGACTGCTCTACGACCGCCTGGTTCAGCCGGTAACTCCAGCGCTACTTGCCTCTTTCCCGCATGAGAACATTGAGTCTGCTCCATTTGAAACGGTTAGGCGAGACGTAGAACAACTAATCCATCGCCGCGTCCTAGTCGGATATGGTCTGTTGCAGGACCTGACGGCTTTGGTCCAGGTCCATCCAAAACGCCTATTGCGAGATTTGTCGCAGTGTCGATTCTTGACCACCCAACGCTCCATTCCCTTCCACAAGTTGGTTCAATCGCGTCTCAACATTTCGATCCGCAGAAATGGACGTACGACGATCGAAAATGCTCTATATTCAATGGCTCTATACAAATCTGTGGCCCTGGAATGGGAAGAGGATCTTATCGCAAAGTCGGCCGCAGCAGCCGCAGCAGCGACTGCAGCTGCTGACGCTCGACAGAATCCCACAATAGCACCCACATCCACGGCACTGCCTGGGGTCAATCTCGGCCCCGTGCCCAATGCCCTGAGTCAGATGCATGCACATGCGCAGGCTCAATCAATGCAGCAGCAGAGGCCCCGCGCTCGGTCATCGTCAGCTTCATCGTTCGTTCCCCACCCAACGGCGACTCAGGAGCTTCACGATCAAGACGCTTCATTGCAGCTCCTGAAACTTCCCTCACAGCATCAACCCCAGCTCTCTCAAGCGGCTCACTCGCAGGCTTCGACCTTCCAGCCTGCACAGCACCAACAACAGCCGATTCAGCAATCAGGTGGAGTCCTGGCGTTCCAAGGCAGGACACCGAGTGGCACTTTCCATATGTATCCACAGTCTGCGTCGGTATCGAATGTTGCTAACACTTTATTGCCACAGCAACAGCATCAACAACATCAACAGCATCAACAGCATCAACAGCATCAACAGCATCAACAGCATCAACAGCATCAACAACATCAGCAGCAGCAACATCAGCAGCCACAATCGCAGCAGCCGCTTCAACACCAGACCCATTTTTCGTCCCCCTCGAATCAGGTATCAATGTCGCTCAGCGGTAGAGCGACTACGCCGCACCTCTCAACTACCTCACTTGCTGATTCTCAGATCGTCCAGCATATGCACCACTCATCGCAAGCGCTCTATTCTGGGTCCGGGTTATCGACGATGTGGTCGCACTCGTCTCTAACGTCTAGCCAGCCTTTCGAATCACCTATGGCTCCCAACACAGTTTCCAATCAGGTGAGTGCAATGCAGACGACATCTCAGCAGTCATCTCAGTTTGCGACAATGCAGAATCTCACACAGCCTGCCCCACAGACTCAACTTCATGCCCACTCCTCGAATCTGCTCCAGTACTCGTCTCAAGCTCAACCTCACTCCCTGCACCAATCTCACTCGGTCACCCAACCGATACATTCCATGAACTTTGACGTTTATGGCGCACAACCTGCATTAGCTTCGACAACTGCAAGTACCTCTGGACATGAGTTAGTGGGAGTCAACTCGGCGCAATCGCAGTCACTAACAAGAAACTTGGGGTTTTTTGATCCTTCCCTGTACATGTACATGGCACCTGGCTCACCATCGCAAACAACCTCGCGTATTTTGCCAACCAGCATTCAATCCCCTCCAGAGTAATTAGTACTACTTGCGCCTAGTTTGCCATTCTAGGGCAAATGATACCCAGACGGGGTAACAAAGTATTACGAACGTTGTGTGGAGCAGCTCGCCTCCTCTTCTTTTGCTCTCTCGTGTGTTTTGGTTTGCATTTCCTTGCTCTGATGACATTTAGTGGCTAAAGGCGACGCGAATAGTGCAAGCTTCGCAAGTCATGCCGTCACCACTATTTTCTACGTTCCACAAGCGCGTTGCTTGGTTTGAAAGCATTTCAATCAACCCAACTCGCTCGCTGAACAATGCTCGATCTTGCCAGACGGCATTTGATTCTGTTTATTCCCAAACTATCTGTTTCTGATGTGGTCCTGCGATGCGTGATATTTGTGTTTCACACAGCCCGGTATTGCATACCTTCCATATCACGCTGTTCCAGTGCCACCACGAAAACTTTCGTTGTTAACCCCCCTGTCCTGATATTCGCTCGGCCCAAGCCTATTGTTTCAACCACACCCTTTGCATTGTTCATCTCACTGGATCAAATTTGAGTGATGTTTTTCCTCACCTCTTTTTGTTCAAAGTCATCCCTATACTTACACACCTCTCTTGCTCTGTGCTATTCTACAACCAAACTGTTTATTTGTCTGCTATGCGTTTCTTTGGTACGATTGACAAGGGGATCGGATCGAGTTCGCTGAGCTTGACCAGTCCAAAGTCAACTACGATCCGAGTAATACCTACTCTCCACACCTATCACGCATATGTATTCATGCCATTAGTGCATCACTACCACTATTGTGATAAGGTCTTGGGTCGTATCTGCTTGCGCTTTCAGTGACGTTGTCACATTTGATTGTAGTCATATCTTGACAATATAGATCCATCGTTGTAATGCCCAAGCATGTAGATTATTGGATTAACTCATCATCCAACCGCAGCACTATCAATTCAATTTGCTTGGTCAGTCTCGCGTGGTGCATCCTCAGCTCTCACCCGCTCGCAATCCCGCCCGCGCAAACCGAAAAATCGCGAGTGGGAGAGCGGAAAAATTGGGTTCAAATATCACACATCGGTAGGTCGGATTGGGAGCGATTGAGCCAAGGCCGCGCCTAGGCATCCTTGACATTGGCTAAAGGACGCGACAGGCTTGATATATCTAAGGTCAGATTCGTCAGACCCCAGTGCACCCTAGCTACATATGCAGTCATCCACGAGTTATGACTCCAACTCCAATCCCGCCTTGTTCACACCGGCCTACTCGCCCAAGGAGGGCGGCTGGATGCGGCCCGGTTTGTATTCTGTACGTAGTCTTCATGCTTGATTGATCTGCACCTCCGGGTTGGGTGCCTTGAAACTCGCCCACCTACATCTTAGCCTAGGGAACACTCGATCGACATCCCAATCCTAGGAGCTTGACTCACACCTGGCTCGCGTTGGCCACCTTCGCGTTGGGTCCACATCTATTCACTATCTAGCCTCATCCACCACCGGTCCCAAGCTTCATTCCATCTCTGCCGATCAGTGATCTGATCCCCACGGCATCGCGCTGGAATCCCGCCGTGCCACCTGCCCATCCAGGCATTCCAACTCCGACAACTGCGAGACCACTCCATCCTGAATTTGCACGCGCCGAGGCCCTCCTTGCGGATGATCCCAAGCCCAATTCTGCGCAGCCTCACACATCCGCTCGGCATCTGGCAGCGCAACAGCCAAGTCAGAGACTGCCCACTTCAGATCCATCCTCCGGCTCAGCCCAACAACCCAAGGGTCCGCATCCTTCAGGTCTTCAGGCGACACACCCAAGTGCAACTGGTGCCTCAACGGTCAAGAGGATTCCTACTTCTTCAGGATCAAATCAATACGTCAAGGCCCCGTCGCAGGAGCAGCAGCAATCTCAGGCTGCAGCTAACGTGTTTCATATTGGTGAGGGTCACGCAGCGAAGCCAGTGGAAGTTGTCTACAGCGCCAGCAGGCTCGTGCCGACGAGCCGTCCAGACGAGCAAGACAGGCCTGAGAAAACAGAGGGGACCATTGGTGGTCTGTACGCCCAAGAGGAGTCACATTTCCTGAGACGAAAACACTCGTCTAACAATTTGCCTGATGGACAGATCGCGTCGGTTTTGGGAAGGATACCCAACATGAGTGTCCCTCCTGAGACTCGCATTAAGCAAGAGTACTTTGATGTCAGCAAGCCCGGGCTCATCGATCCATTTCTACGACCAGATACGAAATCAACCGCGCCGACCGCACGAGCAGACAACCATCCTGCATCAGCATCTGCGAGCGCAGACATACTAACTTCAACTCTTCCACCGGCACCGGCACCGGTTCGACCTGGAGCTAAGGTACCTCTTCCCAAGGCACCGCAAGATAGGCTCTTTACCATTCTCGAGTCAGCTCGAAGCACGGCCTCAAGTGATCGCTTGGCAAGTACAACCGGGACTCAGACGCAGGCATTGTCTCCGCAGCATGGGGGTCGAGTCATTCACAGCCCCCCTCAACAGCGACAACAGCAACAGCAACAGCAGCAGCATCAACATCAGCAACAGCAACAGCAACATCAACAGCTACAATCAATAGCGACGCAATTTGCAAGCGATCAGCGACCTCCGCTGCCGCGACCTCCTACCAGTCGAGCTCAGCCAACACCCGCTCTATCCCAATCCGCACCCTTAGCGCAGACATCACCCAACTTCAGCACATCATATCAATCATCGTATGCCGCACTCCAAGCCCCGCGGTTACCCACAGAGCAGCACAGTCCACAGCTCCCGGTTTATACGTCTCCTCCTACAATCACCAACTATGATAGTTCGGCCGTCGCCGCAAGCTTGAACTACGACCACCTCCTCGCCGATGATAAGCCGCAAGCCACCATTCCACGACCATACCAGGGTCTTCAGCGTCCAGCAACGGCAAGAGAAGCATCAAGAAAGCTGATTAACGACAGTTCAGCGTTCACAACTGCAGTTTTCTCGGAAAAGGTTGCCCGCGACGATAGTGCACTTCAGACCCGGCCAACGCAACCGAAGGAAGAACCTAGAAGATACGTCGCGCCCCCACCCGCACCCGAACCAGTAGCTGCCTTCCAGAACGACACGGAGACCGTCTCACAGTACGTTCCGGTGTCGAGCGTCCCACAACCACCGCCACAACCAGAGAAGCCTCCGAGCGTACGCAACCAAGTGGTACCCTTCGGAAGTAGTGTATCTCATCCACATACCGGCTTAGATGATGCGCCTAACTTGTTTCCGCACCGTGGCATTCAGATCGCACTGCTGCCTCAGTATGAGTACGAAGTGACAAAACAGCCGACGCATGATGAGATCTTAGCGTCATTGCCTCCGCCTGAGTTTCCTCACCGGGTAGGAGGTGGCTACATGCCTGTCTATGCAGCAGAGCAGGAAGCCGACCTGCCGCAGAATCGTCCCATCCCTCGGAAAGAGGTCTTTTCGAAGGTTGTTCCGAAGCGCGAATACCCCGTTCCTTCAGCGAACGCACCGACGAGAGTCGTCCCACATGGACATTCCCATTTTAATCTAGAGCCCAGCTTCGCAGAGCCTGAGCGCGCCTTAAGGCAACCGATCCCGCGAACTGAGACGGGTGAGATCGATGTGGAGAGGCTCCAAGGCCATCCTGATTTCGTCACTCGAAGCGACATCGCGAAGACACAATTGAGTGAACACCATCTTCGTGCTGGAGGTGCACATGATGCAACCTTCACATCACTGAATCCGCACGACCGGAAAGAATACTACGATGAGATGTCAAGGCCTCATCCGCGTCACGCGAGCGTTAAGTACAGCACCATTCTCGCCATGGAAGAACGAGAGGCGCGCGAACGAAAGGCCGAAGAGAAGGCTCGCTCGCCCAAGCCGGTGTGGAACGCAATCCATGATAATCTCATCGATCAGGCCTACGGCATCGATCTGAACTCTAGACGTCACGGTGGTGGTGTATCAGTGCAAAATCGAGCTTCTGTAATCGAGCGTGAAAATCGCACGCTAACTGAAAAGCCCCTAGCACCGTGGATTCTGCCTGCGGCTTCAGATAAATCCGCTGGCGAGGCTTCATCAGATACAAGGCCTGCCACACATTACGCGAACGTCGCTCCAGGTGCGGCAGTCGTTACAAGCCCTGAGCTTGCCCGAATCATTAAGATCGCAGACGAGCTGCGTGCGGACAGGTATGTCCCGATTACACCCACCGCCTTGCCAGGCTATCCGAGTAGTGGCTTGCAGTCGGGCGAGGAGTGGATCACGCGCGAGTCAATGAAAGATACGCCAGTCTCAAGCTCAGTGTTTCAATATGAACTGGTTCATGGACGCCTTGATGAAGCAGAACCAACACAAACCACGTTCACAACAGCATCTCCGTCAGCAGCCGAATTACTTCTAAGTGGCGGTGTGGTGCTTTCTAATGATGCAAAGCGTGTGCTGCGCGCTCGACCCAACCATGCGGTACCTGGCCATCCAAGTGGGGCCTACGACCCCGTTGATAATCGCGGTCGAAAGCAGTACATGGGTGCACCGATTGGAGGTGGCGATGAGTTTATAGGTGTACCCGCGATCGATGCCAATCCCAACCTCGAGAATCGTCTGAGCGAGAATGCTAGGGCCCGAAATCGTCGCGTGGCGATGGCAGCAAAGCTTGAACGTGCCATAGCAAAAGACCCACGATCTCAAACTGCTCGCGGACGAGAAATCTTAGCGGGTATCACAGGTGGCTTGCTGCGTGGCGGATTAGGTGGTGGCGGTGGAAGTGGAATCGACTACGGAGCAGTGATTCGGCCCGATGTTCCATCACATCGTGAGAATCCGCATTACAATGTATACATGTAAGTCATTGCTTGCTTAACAAATAACGTGTTGATTATAATCTGTTTATTGCGACTTACGCTTCAATTTCGTATGGAAAGAACTCAAACATAGCATTGTTCATACACGACTCAAATCCCTTGGTTCTCTGTGCTTTGGCGAGGATTTGGGTTTGGATGCTATCCGACATAACATTCAAACTAGCAAGTCGAAAGGCCAACCCAATTTCGCTTGAGCATACAATGCATGCGTAGGGATGCTGATAGTTTCAATGTTCTCCAGCGCAGGTGGTAACACTTGAGCGTTTACGGAGACTGATCCAAGATTCCGACAACGGGGTACTTCTCCAGGAACTTCTTCGCCCAGCCGTTCAGAGTTTCACGTTGCTCATCAGTGAGACCCTGGATGCCTGTCTTGTCGGTCTTCAAGTCCATAGTAGCGAGGGCGTATGAAGCATCACGTGCGGTGAGGACGTTGTAGCCATTGCCAGGGCCATAGAGGTCTGCACGCGACGAGACATCAAACACACAGAACTTCTGGTACGACTCCACCCAGCAGGCAAGCCACAGTTGGTGGCCAGGCTCACCGTTTGCAGCTCGTAGCGCATCCTATAGGTTGTCACAGGCGAATGGGTGAGTGGCGAATTCGTAGGTCAATGTCATGTGATTTCGTTGGGTCGGGAGCACAACCTTGCCTCGTTCTCTAGGTGTACAAGCCACAGCATTACCTGGATACGCGTGGATACGCGGACTGGTTCGCGTCAGCAAAGATCAATTGGATTGCTGACTGTGGAGGGACTTACCAAGCTGATGATGTTGTCGAGTCGGGGCTCAGGCACCTTCGGAGTTTCACTGCTCATCGTCGTGCAAGATTGATGTGTGTAGATTTGTGGGCTTGGGGCCTAGGTCATGGGATATATGTGTGGTAATAGGGTAAGTCATGTGTAGATCCATCGAATGGACTATCTCTACACCCACAACACTCATCCACACTATGCATTCTCAATCCCATTTACCCTCACTTGGATCATGCTTTTTGTCTAGTGTATCCGCTCCGGACCGCGACCGACGGTATCAACCCGGGTCACCCAATTTACACTGTCAGCTGCTGTATCCAAGGTATCCCGTGCATACTCTCCTCACAGTTGAAAGAGCAGGTATATACGACGACAGGAGCTCGTTACACAGGTTTGTATCCATTGCGGTGCGGTCAAGAGTTTAGTACGCAGAACTGCTACTGCGCCAGGACCATAAGTTGCCCCACATATGCCACCACGGCCGAAGGTAACCAAACTAGGTGAGCGTCAGGCGGCCGTAAGAAGCACGTCAGACGCGTCACCTGCTGTTAACGAGGTGTGGCAGCGAGGAGGCAGTCGCAAGATAAACCACGAGCTGAAACAGGATTTAGAGCGGAGCCAATTGGATGGATCTCGCATTGACGCCATTAAAGAAGGCCTTGCATATTCACTTAAACACGAAGTAGAGTCAAAGCAAAATGTTGGTACACAAGGAAAGGAAGCTAGCATCACTCTCAAGGCGGTAAGTTGCATTTCAGGTCATGCAATCCTAAGTTTAGCACTTGCTGGCCTAGCGTTGCTTGAGTTGGCATCCGAAACTCAGCCATCCAGCGGCTATGCAAGCCCACGTGCCGTGACCATCGCTGCAAAATACCTTGACCTAGCAAGCAAGCACGACGGTCGATGCCGTGAAGTTCTGAGGCTGGATTCGAGATCGATTGATCTCGCTACTTTACGTTTGCTCGCCCAATGGGCCATCGAAGAGTTGCGACAGACGAAATTGCTGTCGAGTAGAGAAGCCGCGATGTATTCCGCATCAAACATTCAGATACCTCCTGCAGTTTCGGAGACTCTGCGAGATGCGCTCACCCGATCCGCCGCGGATGGCAACAAATTCCTCAAGGTGAAGCGGATCCCAATGCGTGGTTTTGGCGTTGTGGCCGCTCAGGACTTGCCGGCAGATCTCCTTCTGATGCTGGCGCCAGGTCTCATTGTCTTAGATGAACCCTCGGACAAGTTCTGTTCATTCTGCGCATCAATGATTCCTGGCCACAAGGATCAGAAGGACAAGTCTATTCATTCCCAACTGAGGTGCGATATATGCAGGTCAAGCTTCTGCGTCAGATGCTCTGCCTCTAAGCTCGTCCAAACTGTTCATGACGCTGAATGCGATATACTGAAACTCATGTTGAAGTCTGAGTCAATCTATGCGCTTATGATGTATCTTGAAGGCCTAATGAAATCTAAGAAGCGTCGTACGCAACAGAGGGGTAGGAGTGCCTCTCATCTTGACGAGGAAGCATCCTTAAGCCATCGTGCGTCTGAGGAAATTGACGATGATGTCCCATCTGTTGATGAGGATGGAGATGAGGATGAAGACGAAGACGAAGACGAAGACGAAGACGAAGATGAAGATGAAGATGAAGATGAGGATGAGGATATGGATGTGGACGAGGACATGACAAACATCACAGAGATACAAATCATTAATCCCGAGGAGGACGATTTCTTGGATGAGGACATGAACGAGATCAAAGAGGCTAAAGAGCAGTTGGAGCGAGCCAAATCAGCGTCGAAAGTGCTGCTCGGAGATGACGTATCCGAGGAAAACGACATTTCACGTACCACCGAGAGGTCGAGTGCGTATGCACCAGCAACATCCTTTGTACGGTTATTGATCAGAGCGCTGGTTGTTCGGAGTTACGAGAAAAAACACGGATTGTCCCAAAACAAGCAAGAGGCACCTACTGCGGATATTGATAGCACCTCAATGCTTCGACGACAGATGGGCATTTTCGACTCGATCATGAGCCTCCATCGCGCGAGTCCAGAGCGCATGCGGAAAGATAAGCTGTACTCAACCGTCAGCATGGTGCATCAGGCGATTGAGCTCTTGGAGCACACAAACCATGTGAATGTAATTAAGGGCGTATCGAGAGAACAAATCCTCGATTGCACTTGTGCTTTATTGGCAAATGCAATGCAACTATCGTATCCGACTGAGGTCGAGCGTGGTGAGGAGCAGCAGCTTGCTGTAATCAAGAAACAGAGCCCTTTTGCAACTGGCATCTTCCCACCTGCATGTAGATTTAACAGCACATGTTCGCCTACTGCCGAGTTCGATTTGATAAGCCGAGATACAGAGTTAGGTATCCTCGAGGAGATGTTAACCGATGGCGCGGAGGAAGCAAAATGCGAGCCAAGCCTCTTGGTGCGTTTCCGAAGTTATGCCGCCTGGGGTGTCCCGGATAGCGACTTGATGTGCCTGCCACGGCTCGCTGTGCGAACTATTGCGTCGGTCCGACGAGGAGAAGAAATCACCTTTACTTACACTGATCAAACTCAAGACCTCGCCGTCCGTCGTCAGCAGTTATTCAAGACGTTTCAGTTCGTTTGTCAATGCGACCGATGCGTGGCTGAGAATCACACGATGTTGACGTATGCTATGAAGCACAAGAGCTGCAAGCAAGCCAAAGATAGAGGTCGGGGTAAAGCCCAGGAGTTGCGTGTAGAGTCACTGCAGGACTTCGTTCGATGTGGCATTTGCGTCTGTGGCTCCCGAGTCCCCATTTCAGGGTTGGCAATTGGTATGCGAGATACCCTCAGAAGCCAAGACGCGACGGATCCCGAGATTTCATCCCACGTCCGCGAGAGAATTTCTTTGTGGCTTCACGGGGAACAGATGATGCGCAGACTGCGAGACAAGGCAAAGGACTTCCGAGACAAGTTTCTTCAGCTATATGGACAGGTGGCAGCACGCGGAGAGAAGTCAGATTACACAGAGCTCTGCGGCGCTCACGACGACTTTCTAGATGAGGTAGAGTCGAAGGGCGTGTTTGTGGGTCGCGGAGAGGCACCAACTGATGGTGGAGACAGTGTCCACAGGCTCTCTCACTCTCACTTCCTCAAGATCAGACTGCAGATGCTTATCGCGAGCGCAATCGCGTTGCGTCACAGACTGATTCGTACAAGCGCCTTGGAGGACCCGAGCACCCTACTTGATCAGACTGCTCACCTGCTGTTTTTTATTCTTCAACAACTGCGAATGCTCCCACACGACTTTATGAGTACTACTGGCGGTTGCGAAAAGATTCAGCAGATTGTTGCGTACTTCGGCCCCGTGATGTCAAAGCTCAAATCACGCCGAGGCAACCTCCTAACTGGAAACCCATTAGAGGGGGCTCAGAACTACGGACTTGGAAGTCACCCACTGCGTGAACGTCTCTACGCGTACGAAATCATGATGGGTCGACTCGTTGCCATTGCAAGGTTCGTACTCGGTTTTCGCTCATAGGAAGGAAACGTGTCCTTGAGAGTTGTTTGGACGATGTAATACACGACGAATTCGATGATCCGAATCCATATCACTTCAATCAACGAATATGGCTCTGATCTTTACCCTACATATGCACTGGGCTGATTCCAGGCACACACCTCCTGGTGTGGAGGAGCGATGAGCCGACAATTGGATTGACTTGGAGCCGCGAAAATTTTCTTTAATTGCACAATTCCAGGTATTGTACAAGTTGGTATGCATAACGCCGCACACGGAGATAAATGCACTAATAGGTATATTCAAGCTGCACAGGTTGAAGCGTTAGCGTGAACTTGCGCTGTAGTCCTTGATAACCCAAAAGGACACGTATTCACCTGGCCACGAAGAGGGGCGTCCCATTGAGGTAGAGCTCTGTATCCTTTTCACAACATGGATAAACATCCACACGATAGCCCTGACGATGAATCACTTCTCCTGCACCGGGCAATCCTAGCCGACGATGAGCAGCAACGTAAGCTGCAAGCACGTGTAGAGCGCCTGGAGAGAGAAGGAGGGATCCTTTGGACCCGTGACGACGGGCTCTTTACATTTGACGGGAAAGACTTTAAAAGCACACGTGAACGGACACAAGAAGGCAAGGTATTTGATGAAGATGCGAGGGAGGCTGCGCGCGACCGATTCTATCAATTGGTGAAGCAGCGGATGCAGGAAAAGTCGAACGTGAGCCGGACAGTGGCTAGCAGGCAAGTTCCCGACTTCCACGCGATTGAGCATGTGCCACCGACTGGGATATCGAAAGAGGTGCCAAATAGTGATAATCTGCACATAACATCTGGTGCAGGCGATATCAGCGTCGTTCAGAGTCAACAACATTCAAGTCAGCAGTCTGAGCAAGCGCAGCAGTCCTACACGACTTCAGTCACGATCTCATCAACGGCAACAGCTGACGTTGAAGATCATGAGCTGCAAGCCGGAAGAGGCAGTACTGATGGCCTGTGCAGGCATCCTATGCATGCATCATATGAGGAATCGAGTCCAAGCAGTCGGCTTGGTGCTGAGAGGGATCCAAAACTTGCGGACGCCGATCAAGAAGCCCTCCGAGAGGCAATCGAACGATTGAATATTTATGCTGGCCGAGCTAGTGGGGTGAACGAGGATGATGCCGTCGGCCTAACGGATCATTACAACAAGTCCCTAATGCCGGTGAACCCTCATCTGGACATCACAACTTCCCTTCTAGATGCTCAGCTCGGGCTCGGAGAAATGGCTCTGCCTGACAATTGCGGAGGCACTGGTTATGATCTATCGCTAGTGCCCGGCATGCCTGGTATTGACTCAGTCTTTCCATTTCCTGCAGACCAATATCAGGTTGCTGAGGCACCATTGTCTGCCGACCTGTCTTCAGTTGCGCCCGGAAATTCAAGTGAGACACACGATGTTTGCCCAAGGCAAACATCGGATCCTGAAGTGGAGGAAGGGGGACGAATGTGCAGTGCCATTGACACGGTTCACGAAGCTGACCATGAGAGGAGCTCACAAACTCCAAAGACATTTCTTCAACACACTTATGTAAGTGAGCCAGATCCGAATCCAGTTCAGGCCATGCCACATGTTAGCCAAGCAAGTATTATGGGCCCTGAGAATGAGGATGAGGACGATGATCTCGTGGAACTATCATCATCGACCCGGATATCCACGCTTAGTGACAGCAACACACGCTCAAGTCAGACTGGCAAGGGTGTGAATGAAGAGGAGTTTGCTACCCCGACGACCGCCGCCTTGAAGCGCATTGAGGAGCTGACCCAAGGTGGCTCCCAACGGCTGAATTACCTGTGGTCACAGACGGCAGATGAAATCGTGCTCTACGTGTATGTTCCGCAACTAACGCAAGCATCAGATGTTTGGATTAAGGATGACGAGGACGGGACTGGGATTCGAGTTCTGTATCGAAATAGGCGACACCCATCGTGCCTTACCGCTAAGGAAGCCATGGACGAGTCCTGGCGTACTGAATGGCTGGTTGCAGTGAGTGGAAAGTTTGCAGATGGGATGAAGGTTCTCATCACTGACGATGATCTCACCCCAAGGCCTTTGAGGTTTCCGGTCCGAAGCAAGTCGTCTCTGGGCGATGCGAACGTCGCAGGTAGCCATGAGAGCTATGTCTATCAACGCCAACGAATTTGGGAGTTCGTGGATGGATTGCCTGGCGATCCGTTATGGCAGCGATTAGTTAGAATACCTCTGCGGAAAAATCTTGCGGCCTTGCCTGACAAGGCCAGAGAACGTCCACAGAGACTTCGCTTCGGTCTTGAGAGTAAGAAGGCAGATGAACTCGAGCAAGGCTCAGCACCTACTAAGTCGGACACAACGACTCATCCACTCGCGGAGTATGAGACCAAACGGTTGGCCACTTTGCGCCAATTGGCACGCCAGTCAACCTGGACGAGAGTCTTTGAGGGGGAGGATCACGTTCAAGAGCTGCTACTCTTCGCTACGCTATCAAACGAAGAGCTGGAATACCTTGACACAAAAACGAGGCAAATAGCCTTAGATGCTCAGTCTAAGTATGCGTCTCAATCGAAAGCAGGCGCTGCTGACCAGAGAGGCAAGAGACTACCTCCTGGAGTGTTGGAGGAACATATTCTAGATTTGGCGCGTAAGGAGAGCCAGCGTACGAAAGGTCAGCGCGCAACGCAAGCAGAAAAATAAATCCTAGATTCTGCATTTACAGGAACAGGCAATATATTGGATTTCCTAGACCACTGGTAGCGGCATCATGATTCGAGTAACGTTAGTATATTCAAGAACCCGGGACATTTAGTTAGCACGACAAGATTCAAACGGAATAGACGCAGGAGAATAAAGCGTAGGCAAATTGGGTGACGCACAGATAAACGGATGTGGTTAATATTGTACATCGGAAGGGGGTAGTATCCGGGTCGAACGCTTGTTGAAAATAATGTTGTGGTCTACAGGAAAATGAAAGCATACGCCAGTCTTACTGGCTTAATCTTTGAACAATTCTGAGATGACTTTAACGCGCTTTGCATTCTTAATCCAGCGATGCTTCAGTAAGTCATTCATAGAGGCGCGCTGAGCGGGATCCTTGACAAGACACTGTGCAACGAAGTCCTTAAAATCCTTGCTCCAGCTAGGCCCCTCAATCTGAGGTGGAGGCGACTTGATAATCAGTTGAAGTGCGGCTAAGGGGTTAACATGCGTGTGAGGAGGCTTGCCATACGCCAACTCCAAACATGTGATACCCAACGACCAAACGTCCGCCTTGCTGTCGTACTCACTCTGCAGCATAACCTCCGGAGCCATCCAATATGGTGATCCAACAAAGGTTGAGCATTTGGCGAGGGTGTCGTGAAGGGTGCGAGATGCACCAAAATCAGCAAGCTTCACTTGGCCGTCACGAGACAGCAGGATGTTTGCGGCCTTAATATCACGATGAATTTTTCCTTGACTCGCTAGGTATGACAAACCGAGTAAAACCTCACGAGCGATTATCGCTATGTACTTTTCATCGAGAGCCCCGCGACGTTTGATGACATCAAGCACGCTTCCACCGTCTACGTACTCCATGATAATCCAGAGGCGAGCACCACGTACTTCAGAGCCTCGATAACCGATGAGCTGAGGGCATGAACCCGTCTGAGAAAGGGCCGCAATCTCCCGATTGATGGCGTCGACATCGTCGTCATCTTCGGTTTCCAAATTCACCACTTTGATAGCAACCAGCTCACCTGTCTTACTATTGATACCTTTGTGCACAGCACCAAAGCCACCACTACCAATCTTGGCCAAGAGATTGTAGGGGGAGGCTAAGTACTCTCTATGGATGCGTTCGATTGCCGCACGGAGCTCCCGCTCTGAGGTGACACACTCGGCGACCTCTTGGATTTCCCCAGTCAAATACTCCACAGCGTCCTTTCCGAGCAGGAACGTACGGCGCAGACGGTTAACGGCCTCTTCAATGATAAGAGCAGCGCGCTTCGGCGGCAAATCACAATCCCACTGGAACTCTGCATCATCATCAAGGATGTAGTCAGCAACGGCTGATGTCGTTGAGGGCGCGGAAACCGAACTCTGCGTTTGTGAAGGAACGACGGAGGTTGTAGTCGCGTTAGACGCACCATTAACTGCACCTGACTGCTGACCTTCGTCGTCTTCAGCAGGCGGTGCGGGTGGAGGAGTTGTGTCGAAATCGAATTCAGGTTCGACCTCGGGGCTGTAGTTCGTGACGATTGGATCCGCAACAAATCCGACCTGCTTCGTACGTGCTACTAGTTTCGATTCATCCACTTGCGTGCCGGCGTACTCATCTTCCTCGGGAGGAGGCGGTGGTGGGGCGCTGGAATCATCCAACCCAGCATCAACGCCATCAGCAGACTTCGACGACTCTAATAGAGGAGAAGGCGGTGCGAACGTCATCATGGTGAGGGGCTTCGGCTTCAAGTCCTCAACCCGGAAGCACGCAGAGTTCGAAGAGTTGGACTGATCGCTGGCCTTGCTAGGTGATGACTGGGTTGATGATGCTGGAGTGGCGGCGGTAGCGGCAGAGCTGGTAGCAGCGGTGGAGGACAGGGAGTTGGCTTTCACCAGGCTGGGCTTGAGTGACAGTTCTGAAGCCGGCATTGGACTGGGCGTTTCAGGAGGAGATTGACCATGAGACTCTGCATGCAATTTGAGCGCCTCGTGGACAGTCTCCATTGGAGCAACAGTCACGGCGCGTCGACCACCGCGTAGTTGTCCTCCAGTTTTGGGCGCACCAGGACTGGTGCGGAGTGGTTCGGGTGCTTTCCGCTCGTCATTTCGCATGTTCTCCATGTTGTTGGCGTTGTCAATGGCAGTCCTCTGTTCTCCAGTCAAACGTAGTACGCTATACTTCCTCGCTTGGCTAATCTGGCTTTTTCGGGGTGCGAACCCTGAGAGACCAAGGTTCTCAAGGCGTTGCTCCAACGCGACTCGTTGTCGCTTCTCTTCCAAATATTTGGCTTCGGCATCCTTGGCGCGTTCCTCAAATTCTGCGGCGCGCACTTTTGCGTTATCAAGCTGCTCAATGATCTCAATCATCTGATCAGATTTTTTGAGGAAATCAGCCTCCCATTGCTTGGCATTTGCCTCCCAATTGTCCGCTTTGCTGCGAACAAGCTGGAGCTCATTTTGCAGCTGTAGATGCTTGACAGCACAGGCTGGGTTGCTACATTCCTGGGTACTATGGCCTGTTGCAGTTGCACCTGCTGATTGAGTAGCACGTGATCCACCGTCGGCAGCATTGCGAGCAAGTGCGGCTTCTCGAAGCGACTTTAGTTCAGCCTCTTGCATTGCGACCAAATCGCTTAGACGCTTGTTCTCTTCTGAGAGCTTGTCGAAATCGCCACGCAAGGCGACAATCTGCGCCGACAACTTCACATTAGCTGCAGATGAGTTCTCAGCCGTTTCCACACTTTCTTTAAGCATGACACGGCAACGCTCCAAATGACTACTCATGTCAAGCAATTTGGATGAAAGCAACCTGGAACGCTCTGCTTCGGCCGCAAGTAACTCATTTTTCTGTCGTAATGCAGCCTGCAACGCCTTCTCTCGCGCCTGAAGCTCCAACAATTGCTCAGCGAGCGATGCGGTGCCCGTAGCACTTTGCTGATCGTCGGGCACGACAGCTGACGAGTGGGAGTGGGTCGGAGACGCACTTACATCTAGCTTCGTCGGAGCTGAGAAGTGGTATGATCCCGGCTCAGATACCTCTAACGATCGTGGTGGAAGGTCTGTCGCGACCCGAACGATTGTCTGAGCTGGCTGCGGGGAAGTACCCTGACTGCTTCCAGCTGAAGCACTAGGTGTTGATGGGAGTGCTTGAGGAAGCTGAAGCGTCTGGCGCGGGGTTGCAGCAGGTAGTGGCAACGCGGGCGCAGGAGAGACGGGTAAATGAGAGACAGTGGGAAGTGGGACTGGATGCGAGGGTGCGTTAGGGGGCAGAGGAGGACGATATCCTGGCGCAGAAATGGCCATTTGGCCAGTTGGCGACGGCAAATTATGCGAATGCACAGAGGAAGATGGCAGCATAGCAGGACTCGACGCAGCAGAGGTTGACTGCGTCGATCGGGACTCCATCGTTGCGTCGGTGCTTGATCCGGGCGAAGTGAGTGAGCCCACCGTGGACTCGCTATGGACGGCGACTGAAGTGTCGGGGCTGGGGACTGATGGCAAGGTTGTGACAGCTGGAGTGGGAGTTGTCATTCCAGGAGTGCTGGTGGGAGTAGACAAAGCACATTGTTTGGAATCTGCGACAGCTGCTGCATGGTGTCGTGGCGAGTTGACGGGAGGCAACGGAGTTGTGGGCGCCGTAAGGACGCTATGACTGCTTCCAAATCGTGATAAGCCAGCAGGTGGTTTCTGTGCCGGGGGCATTGATGCGGCCGATGTCGTGGAAACAGATGGCGACAACTTTGCAGGCAACTTGGGCGAGGTTGGAATGAATAGTGATGCCGATTGTGACCTTCCCTGTGCGCCAAGCATAGGAGGCATAGGCGCACGAATATTGAACGTAGCTGCCACCACGTGGCGAACTGGTTGATCCAAGTGCCCTGCATGGCTACCTCCACTGGACTGGGTCGTGACAGAGTGGGAGTCGGCGCTACTCGCATCAGCAAGCCGAGGACTTGGCCGTGGAGGCAGGGGAGGTGCTGGCAGTGCCGCATGAGGTGGAGCAGTGGGAACGGGTGGCAAAGGCGGAGGCGGAGGGCCTGGAGGTGGTGGCGGTGGTAAAACACTCATTGAGGAGAGCAGGAGCTCTGCCTCCTCAGGCGGAGGGGGCGGCGGATCATTGTCAGTGCTCGGGAAGGAGGGTGCTTTCGGGTATGTTGCGCTCATCGCGGTGTCAGAAGAGCTGGCTCACGAGCACAAGACCGCACGTTTGGACCAAAGTATGGAAGAACAGGCTGGCTGCTGGCTGCGATTACCAAACGACTCGTTTTAGCTTCCAACTAGCTAGCTATTGCTTCGACCTCGACGAGGACCACGACTTGGGCCCAGGCTCGTATCTGGGTTCAGATTATCTGTCTACCCAGTCGCCGCCAGCGTGCACTTGTGCAGTGCTTTGCGATGCACTAATGCACGGCAGACTAAGTGTACGCTGGACGGCCTTGCGTCGGTTCGCCTGGGACGGCTCTACAGTTCGTGAAGAGACAGTACAATATACACTGTGACGCTCGGAACTGGGAAATGGGCAAAGGTGGTACTCTACAGCTCGTACAGTGCGAATGACCGGGAGCCACTCACTCACTCCTTGCTTCAGAGCGATTCCGAAACGCGCGAGCGGACGGCGGGGATGACGGAGTGCATAGCACGATTCACTAAGTCGAACACCAGCAGGACTACGTAATACACACATCATTACCCGTAATTTCGCAATGTGACAGCCCAGGCACCTCCCGAGAGCTGGTCAGAGAACTCCTTTCATGACAGAAACCGCGTTGCATACCGATTTCAAAGGTCGGACAGTTATGCCCAGCGGAGATACTCACGCAAAAGGTTCGTACCAGCTACCACCACGCATAGGTGCACTCGGTTACAGCATTACACTCGCCCTATTCTCGCTTCACGAGACCGTTTCTCTGCCAATCTGAGGTCTCTCGGTCACTGCTAATTTTTGCGATGGCGTAGAAATCTCCAGGCATGCGGGTTCCCTGTCCACCCGTCTGCGGCGAGAAATTCAAAAATCCAAGCTCAGTGTGAGAAACTGCTTGATTGTTGCGACACGGTTATAGCGTCTGCAGGTGATCCGGTAGTGTATTCATTGCTGTAATCGTGCTTGAGCCGCACTGGCTGGGCTAGGAACTGTATCTAAACCACTACTTGGACCCGGACGCACTACGGAACTCTTCGACATTTCGTCTTCCCTTGAGACCTGCCTCCACCCTGCATAGGGTTTGTCCTCGTGTTGGCTGGGTCACGGAGCGGAATATGATCTGTCAACTCGAAATCGCTCATCTGCGAGGGACTCTGCATCAGTGTACTTACTGAGCCCGGCTGAATCTCACTCTCTTCTAGAGTAAACGAACACCTACCACACCCTCCACACTCTGGCGCTTCTCGGCAATTCAAATTCTGCCGTTTGCTTCAGCCGCCATCGGAGGCACTGCGAGCAATTAGTTGCCACGGAGGCGAGGGAAGCGCTCTCTTTGCATTTCAAATATGAGTTCGATGTCCTCGGGAACTCAGTCTCTCCCAGGACCTTCCAGGGTATTAGACAAATTGAACGTATCAGCCGGGGTGAGCACAAAGTCTTCGCGCCACCAGGCTCCCCCTTCCAAACAAAGTCCGAGAACGGAGATGGCGTCACCTACACATGGTGACGGTGAGCAGATCACGGTACAAGCCGCTCGGATTGTTGCCAACTTCCGTCGTAAGGTGGATGAGCTCATCGCTCTAGCTCGACAGGATAAGGCTAAGTTGGTTGATGTTCAGAATCTAAAGACCCTGAGCCCGGGCGCAAATCCATCATGGGATAGTATACTATATGACGACGTTCAAGGCGGCTTACCCGCAATGTTCGACGCAAAATTGCGTCAGACCGTTGATGAGCTGCGCAGCGACTCTCTGGTTCCTGCCAGCTTTGCTGCACAGACAATCATCTCAGTAGCAGAAAGGCTTGCTGCAAGGGGTTATCCACTCTCGGCTGCGTACTGCTACAGATGCTATAGCAGCATGCTCCCCAAATTGGGCATCCACGTACCGCCTGCATATCTTGCACGATTCCACATTGGCCATGCTGCCACACTGCTGGGCCATCTTCGCCGTGTTGATCCAGCACTGCGCCTCACTGCTTCACGGAGGTTGCTCACATCGATGCTATCGTCAGTATATGCATGTCTTCACAAGGTGTTCGAATTGGTAACGGCAGAATCAAATGCGAGTGGATCAAACTCGCTGTTACTGCTGGCAACCAACTCAGACTTGGGCTCACAAGCTTTTCCCACAGTCCCCTCTTGGGTCATTCTCCGTGCGGTCGTACTTATCATGTCAGTAGCGGATACTCTCTTTGAAAGTGGGCACGAGCTCGCTGTGGCATTCCAGTACCTAACTTGGGTTTTGCTCCTCTTCGAAGGCACAAGAGCTTTTGAAACATGCGAATACCTCCTCCTCCGTGTTCGCCTGTACCTAGCGCTCGTACGCATGGCTGATGTGATTGAAGGTCCCGCTACTGCACATCGTATTGCAGCTCGTGGCCTCGAGAAGGTTGAACAAGTGCGTGAGCGTGAGCAAGCGGACCCCCCTATCCCAGCCGCAAACATTCATTTATTGAATCAAGCCCGGTTGGTGATGCAGACACTGGTTTTCAAATACGCAACGATCACAGGCCATGTCTCAGATAATGCCATTCTAACTCCAGTTCTGGCACGCATCTTTAAGAGCGATCGTGCGCGTATCCAGGCACTCGTAGAAACCGCGACCGACCATGCAACTGCTGTCACAGACTCATTGGCAAAGGCTGCATCGGTACGGGCCTTTGCAGAAACGCGCGCAGAAGCGACGTCAATTGATGGGTTTGATCCTTTGAGCGGTGTCTCAATCAGTTCTTCCTTGGCACACTCTCGTCAGCTGTTTGCACAGGCGAACGCGCTAGCTTCCGCTGCGAACGACTACGAGGCGAATACTAGAGCACTGGTTCCTCCTACCCCGCGTTTATCGCCTTCACGACTTTATGCAGCAGCTGGTCAAGTGGCCGCCCACATCAGTTCTAGGTCACATGCACTGGCGATTGTGCACCTTGCTTCAACTGATCTTACACGCGAGGGCGACGCTGCACCTCTGATGGATCTAAAACTTCCACAACCTTCATTGCCCAGCGAACAACAACGCGAGAAAGCGGGACCCCGTGAGAATAGGCATTCAGCGCTTGGATCCTCTGGCAGTTCTATGCCGCTGAAAGACCAGTCTTCAGTAAAGGGTTCGAGTGCCCCGGCGAATCAACCCAATTTATCCATCGATGCCGGAAGCACCAGACGAGGTTCTGACACGACTCCTCTTGGCAGTGCATTCGGCCCCCTCGGCACCCTTCTGCAACTGGCCCCTGAGCATGTATTTCCAAGGTTCCAAACAGCGTTCGCTTCCACAATGCTGCGACCGATAGATCGGGCTCGCGTTGCTACTTCCCATTGCATTGGGCTCGTCCATCCTTTCAAAGGTGTTATGCTTGATCCAGTGCAACGAGCTCAGGCGTTAGCAACAACATTTCAGCAGTTCGTCGTAATCCTCGCGTTCGAATTGGCGGTTCCGCATATTGATCTGAATGCAAGCTTTGCCAATCCGGATGTTACAGCTATTCGTAGCATCCATGACGCTATCTTCGCAACAGCGGCTAGCAACAGAGCCCCAGCGAACGGCAGTGCGCCCGATGCAGCTCAAGACACAAGTTTTTTACTAGAGGACATGTGCGAGAAGGTTCTTACCTCAGCACGTAGGGTTATTCTTGCTGCATCTGGCACCGGAGCCCCTCGGGGCTTGGAAGCTCCAGGTCTGCTTCCTCTGCCTCCTGGTGCTCAAGTGGGCTCATTGACTGGGACAGTTCCGCATCGGCTCTCGGTTATTTCCGATGCACGCAAGTCGAGCCGGCTCAAGCTAGGCGGTGACGCTCCGAGTGCGTCCGATTCTCAAGCATCACCTCAGGGTTCCGTGCGAACGCGCACGAGTAGTGCTCGAGGGACGCGCTTACCTTCGGCTTCAAGCACAAGTGCGGCATCTGTTGCCGCTGCGGCAGCGGCCGCTGCAGCCGCTGCAGCGGCCTCATGGGATGTTGGTTTTGACGGAACGGACGACGCGTCCAATGTCACACCTCTGGGACCGACTGCCGAGCTGCTTGATGGTCAGCCACTCCCCCCACGTCCCGATGACTGGGCTGCTCTCGCGATTATCGAAGAGCATCTTGTTCTAAGTGGTATCCCGAGGTCTCGAGCAGCAAGTATCCTCCCTGCCATTTTCGCGACGAGAGAGACGGGTGAGGATGCTTGTGATCCAGTAACTGCTGCAGCAGCAGTCTTGCGGAATGGGTTGTGTGATCAAGTCTTTGTTGAGGTGCCTCTAGCCCTTCACGTCAAGCTATTTGGTTTGGCAGTGGGTTTGGGCCTATGGTCCCACGCCGCAACGTTGGGCGAGCTGTTCATTCTACGTCTGCGAGCACGAGATCACTGGAAGGCGTCGAGTCGTGAGCAATGTGAGCGGTGGCTGTCTCCAGGTGCTGCCGTTTCCGCGTTCCGAGGCGACTCCTTGCCCCAGTTCTGCAACACTATCTTCTCAGAGGCGCAAGTGTCTCTCCAACCATGCCTTGAGTGGTGGACAAAGGCTTCAGAGCGTGGAGCCAAAGCCCTTGAGGCGCCATTGTACGACACAGTCCTGCCGTATCGAATCCCAGCCCACCTGACTGCTCACGATGCGAAGATTCCAAAGGACGAGTTTACGCGCATTGTGCAGGAGTTCAAACTAGTCTATTCGCTCCTTGAAGTCGCGGGTTGGACTATTCCTGGCGCGAATGCGTATGTCGCACCGGTTTCGACAGAGAGCCTGACGCTCGATTCTGAGCATAACTATGTTCCTTTCAACTCGCCGAAGGCCACGTGTTCGCGTGTCGCACGACCTGCGCTTTCCGCGGCACAGCAGCTCAACGCTACCGTGGCATTCCTCGGTTATATGTCACACCGTGCCATGAGTTTAAGAGCCACTTCTGTGGGTGCACAACCAAAGTCAACCGAACCAGCTCTCCAGAGCATCGATGCGATTCTGAAGCTAGAAAGAAATCGAGATTCGATACTGGGTGCAGATTTGGAGAACTTCAGTTTGCCACCGTCAAAGATCGTAGATAATGTGCTGAAAGGTGCGCTCTTGACTGGTGAAAAGCTACGAAGTGCCTGCGAGGGTCTTGTGATCCGCCGCGCTGGTCGAGAGCTCTTGGAAACCGTTGTCATGGCCCAAATCCGAATAGCATCCGCCGCGTCCAGTACCGCCATCGATGCTTCTGTGCTCGCACGCAAGTTCTCAAAGGCGATCCTGAAAGTTACGCAAGCACACACTCCAGCTACGTGCAGTGGAGCAACTCAAAGTGTGTTGGAGGAGATTACAAGTATGTACGAAACTTCCCCTCAGGATGATGCTACGACGGTTGCAGGTGACCTTGCAGATCCAGTAAGACGAGTGTTGTGCAACTCTGCGTATGCCAATATCACACGTGCTTCAGCCTCCATCCGTGATATGGTGCCATCGCCTGCCATCATTCTGCGAGCTGCAACATTTTTGTGGCAGTTTTATGCGCTTCCAGCAGTTGCACAGATTAGACGTAGTCTGTTTGGTGGCTCATCCCCGCTAGCGTCATCAGCCCCCATTGGCCTCGCTTCGGGTCTCAAGGAACATTTGGTCAGCCTACAACGGCATTTAGAGAAAATCTTGCCGAACGCATCGCAAGACGATTTGCCAGAAGATTCGTCAGCAGAAGTGCCTCCGAGCAGTGCCATACTGCTTAAAGCAGCGTCGCTACCGCGACAACCCTTGGAGCTCTTTTCTCAAGCTGTGCCACTTCTCATCGCCGTAATTCGTGCATGGCTCCTTGTAGATTTTGAGGACACGGCGCTTGTCGGAGCTGCCTCACTCGCACTAGCTGAGCTAATCTTTGCCTACTTAGACGGTCACCTGCATGCGGCTCAGAAACGACATCTTGCCATGCAATCCAACCTCCATGCACAGCTCGGTTTGAGTTCCGATGCATCCGCCAGTGGCGAGGACACCATGACCCCTCGCTCAGAGCCCAGCCAGCTCTTGCTGAGCGAAGGCATTGCATTGCTTGCGGCTTGCTTGGCGAGAGTCGCTATCCGCCGAGCGGCAGATCTAGAGTCTCTCATTAGCACCTACTGTGGTACCGACACTGGCTTCGTTTCTGCCGTTCAGAAGCGAGCTTTCGATGAAGTAGAAGTGCTTTTCGTTGACGACGTTATGCGGAATCAGGTTGCACAGGGAGGTGACGATGATGATAGTCCTGTCATCGATGGGACTAGACAGAGTGAGGAGGGGAATCTTCACTCTGCAGCAACGAAGCCCCCAATCAAGTGCCATGCATTCGCAGGCGGGGAAATTACCCTAAAGTCGCTTGTGGCACCCGAGGATGACGCCGGTCTTACATTGCATCATTCAACTTATTTTGCGTGCGAGAACAGTACAAAGTTGAATGTTCCGTTTGCGGCTGAAGCCGACATATTCTTGAACAGACTGCCTCTCGCTCCTCCGCCGTTGCAACAGGTCGGTTCCAATCCAAATAGCACTGTTGCTCAAACTCAGGTCCGGGTGCGACGATATTATGCTACAGAGGCACACTCCGCAGTTACTATTAGTCCATCAGAAGCTGCGCTCTCAACACTACAGGCAGACATGATCGCCACCCTGGCGGCACTTCAATTAAGGAAAGGCTTGCTGGCCCAACGACTCGAGACTAAACGTAAGTTCATGGAGAACGTTACGAGCAGGACAAGGTTTGACGAGTTGAGCGGTATTGTTCGTCGGCCACTTGCTCCTCCACCCTTAGTGTGCCTCTCAGCTTCCGCGCTCGAACTAGCACTTGCTCGTGTCGAGGAATGTCACGCATCGCGTGCGCTTGTATTCATGCAGAGTGCGGCATCTGCTGGAACGCTGAACATGAAACTGCGTCAACTCGGCAGGGCTCTGGAGGAACTCGAGAAGGGTTACGAGAATGAAACAGCACTCGCCCAAATTGCTTTCCTTCAAAGGGTCTCTTCGGAAGAGCAATCGCGGCTCATCAATGTACCCGAATTTTCAGCCCATTTGGCTGTGCCTCCGTATGAATATCGTGTATTGGGATCATCATCATTTGATCCAATCTCGGCGAGGGTCCCTAGCCAAGGTTTGCCAGAACGTAAGCCATCCTCTGGTACTTGGATTTATGACTCCGTGGCAGGAATGAAACGTGCACTGTTACCTTGGCTAGGCGTGCAGAACACGGTCGCGAAAGTGCTTAGTGCATGGGTTGCCAAGCCACAGGAGCTGTCGTCAGATGGCAAAGGCGTCATAGTGCAGCACAGGCTGCTTTCCCAAGTGCTTGATTGTGCTCCTTTGCCACCCTTACCAGTGCCCCAACTCATGCATCGAAGTTCAGGCTGCATTGTCGTAAGACCCTTCATTCCATGCATCTTGGCGGACGCACTCGGAGCCACAGGAGGTGTTTCTGTTTATGCCAAGCCAGCCAAGGACGGCGATGTAGCTGTATCAGTTCACAACACGAATGTTAAGGGTGTAGGAATCCCTCTTCCGATTTCAACTGCTGTCCGAGTTCGTCTTACTTTCACTGACGAAGAATTAGAGGGGGCTTTGAATGGAGCCGTGTCGATGAAGTTCCCGCATCCGCTTCCTTCGATTCAGAATCGATCACATTTCCGACGCACGATTCGCCCTGCTCTCGCAGACTTTGCTGCCAAACACCAATCCGAAAAGCACATCGAACTTCACTCGCTCCAGACGCTTGATGTTTATATCTTCCCACCTGTCACTATGTCAGGACTTCGAGTAGGAGCGGCATATACGTTTGCCCAAGCTGTTCTGCGTGGGGATGGTTGCCCATTCCCCAATCCCGCAAACGCTGCAGGGCTAACCTCTCCGCCTGTCGTTGCGAGCGTACCTTTACCTCTCAAGTACGTGTCACTGCAATTTGTTTCGGCGGTCCGACGTGCCATCGCGTTGACGCGCGTGCCATATAGCGGTCAGGCATTGAGCCAGGTTGGTCGGCCGGAATCTGGAGAGGATCGAGATACAGAGGCAATCAACCTGCGTCGAATTGAAGCAGGAGTGGCAGCGCCACCTGACGTGGAGCTTCTCATTGAGTTACAACATGCGATCCAGGTCAATCAAGCGGATCTACGATCATCTGACAAAGAAACTGTTGCAAAGGCGCGTTCTAACCTCTCGAAAACCGCATCTGCTGTGTATGACCGAGTGCAGTGGAATGACCTTACGATAGTTCCAACCTGCACAGACCCATCCGACGCAGGGCAGTTGCAAGACCTGCTCGCGAGATCACTTGTCCTTGCCCTCAGACCATTCTTGCAGAACACCGCCATGCTTTTTGCCACCAAGGTCCCTCAACAGACCCCTGAAGACTGCACCGATCTGAATATGAGCCCTTACGCTTCAATGTTGACTGCTCTTGGACACCAATGTCTGCAATCGATAGTCCCCCTTGCCTCACAAGGCTCTGGCGACATCGCTTCTCAAGTATGTGGAGAGTCATCTCATATCAGAGTTCTTCTTGGTGCCTTGCTGCCACATGACTACAATCCCATCAATGCATGTGCACCTCAAGCCTCGAAGGACACAAGCTCGGAAGTAAGCCGACTCGTAACCGCCTTGGCATCCACTCGACTACGCTTCAGTGCACTAGTCAGCGCGTCTAGACCGACAATCATTGCGCTGGTTAGGGGGCTTCTCGTGCTTGCAGATCTGATCCAGAGCAAGTCTATGGACCCAAGCCGGGATGCTCCTGCTGCTTCCATAGCACTTTACGCCCTGACCGTCCTACACCCCCTTCTGCTGGCTTTACAAGCTGCCACTGTTTTACGTGACCCCATGCTGGAGCTTAAGGTAGTCCTTCGTATCTATAACCTGGTTTCCTCGCTTTCGCGCTCCCAACTTGAAGCGGCACTTTCGGTCCAGGTTCAATCGTGCCAAGCGGACAATTGTACCCACTCACTCGCGGGATCCACAGGTGCGCACCCCTACGCCAATGCGCGGACATCTGGACTTGATGCGCTCCTGTGCGCCCTCGTGCCTGCGCTCGTCCCGTGTATTGTTGTCCTATCCGATCTTCGCACCCGACTGCCTGCCCAGCAGTGGATGACGCTTCCGCTCCTTCGTCTCAGCACTCGAATGACATTCTTCGTTGTGTCTGTCCTTCGCGCTCGAGGTGAGATGAACGGGACGTACAAGATTCTTAAGTATCATCTTATTTCGCTGGCTTCTCGATCATGTGTGGCCCAGCAGGCAATTCTGAGGGCCAGCCTCGCACAAATTCTGCATAATCGTGCTGATGTCGAGGCGCGAAGCCTATTCTATGAGATTCGTGCAGCAATCCAAACCGGACGCCAAAGTGAAACTCGTCATATGCAGCTCCTCAAGACTCAGGCCATTCGCATTCGCCAGCTTCAGGCAAGCGTCAACGTATCGGAGGAGTCCGCATCGATTGTATCTCAAAGCACTCCAGCACCGGCGGCTCATAGTGCAGCCGCTCGTGGGCGGAACGCACGAGCTTTGACCAATCTACAGAGCGCGGCACCGATTCAGCAGGCGAACGGACCCACCGGCGTTCAAGGTCAGCCCTCTAAGCAGCCCCAACTAGGCGCTCAGGTTACAACTATTGAGAATGCCGCATTGGCTTCACCTTCAGTCGATGTCTCAGACATTGAAAACGCGTTTATGCCTCCAAAGTACACACCTTTGCGTTTCTATGGGGTCTCTTCCACTACTACCAGAGATGATCTACCACATTATGTCTCACAGCTGCATATGTTCGTGAATATTGCAAAGAGCATGGATGAAGATGCTGCGCTTGCCCGAGAGCTACTCGCTGTACCCGAGTCTTTGTTGGCTAGTCTGGCGAAAATCCTCTTGCGAGAGTCAGAGTCAGTCTCGACCGAACGCTTGAGTGAGTCGAAAGTGTGGCTCGATAACCAAAGTCGCGCTGGTATAGTGGCCCAACTCACTCGTGAGCAGATTCAAGCCGCTCGACAGCGACTTTCTCATCGTGCCAGCTTGAGTGCAGCACTCAGTGTGGGGCCAAAGCATTTCTTGCAGGTCGCGCTTGAAAAGGCCCTCAAGTTGACGCCTAGAAATGAGCAAGAGGGTTCTACTGAGTATGAGTACGACAATACTATTACCTCGGACTCAGCTGTTGCCTTGATTCGCGCATTGACATCGACTTCTCCCTTGGAAGATGGTTCACTCTTGTCAGGCCAACTGGACCTTGATGAACATGCTCGCAAGCATCCAGGTTTACGAAGACTGCTTGAGATTGCCGAAGTTGAGTTGGATGAAGTCAGTCGAAGATCATGTGATTTCTTCACATCGTCTGCCTTGGACGCGTTCTTGAAATTGTGGTGCGCCGAGCAGCCAGGTGTGAATGATGTATCAAATACGTTGGCAGAGATAAACCTTGTCGCATTTGCGAGGGCCATGCTAGAGTCGCAGAAGACACAGCCCTTGATACAGCCCGATCCCAAGGTCATGCCAGTCGAATTTCTCTGGAACCAGTATCAACTGGCCCAGCGGCTGGCGGCCCAGCAGCAACTTGCGGCACAAGAGTCCTCGACGGATAAAACAACTAACCTAGCCTCCACCGATATGGGAGCACAATCAGGAGTAGGTATACGACGTGATGGTCGTGCTCCAACGCGAGATGCCGCCCAAACGTCCCTCGCAAGTACGACAAGCCCTGGTGTGCAGACTCCGCCTCGAGTTCTCCCATGGACTCCGGCTATGGTTGCACTTCAAACGCTCCGCCCGCATCCGTCCGTTTTGGCTCGCATGGGCCGATTGCTCGCGCTTACCGTACTTGAATCACCGTTGTCTGTGGCAAATGCCCTTCAATTTGAGCCTGTCCTTAGCTTGGCATCAACACATCATGCACAACCTCCCACACCATTGCAAATTGCGCAAAGCAGGAGGCTGTTTACAAACGGCCGAGCGACCCTAGCCGATGTGTGCGCTATAATCGCTGCGAACGCGTTTATGACTGGTCCATGCAATTTATCACACGTCGCGATGACCTACTTGCAACGGCAGACTGCCTATCCACGAATGTTCTCTCTGAGCAGGTTGAGTGACCCTGCCATGCGCCCTCATCTGTCAACGCTTGTCCCGTATTTCTATCAAACTTCAGCGAGCGGAATCGCGTTTACCTTTAGTAGTGGAAATAATGCCGTAGCTACGAGCACATCTGCACTTGCAGGACAAAGTATTGGTCAATCGGATCGATCAAAGACACATCTTGGACTCAGTACTTCGCAACAGGGTTCCTTCATTGGATCTTCAGCAGCAATGCACCGACAGAACTGTATTTGGCGTGCGCTTCGTGGAGACGAACGATGGGATGTACTAGCAGAAGCTGCGGATGCGAAACTCGTAATATCAACGATTCTTTCGGGTCGACCACTCCCCTTCGCACTGCTCCCAACTCTGTTCTCCATCGCCCCTGATCTTCACGTGGCTCTCAATGCGGTCACCGACCGGATCCAAAGTCTGGTTGCCGCATCAATGAGCGAGGCCGCCCTCGCCGGGGCGACTGGTGGGAAGCAGATCTCGACCGCAGCAATGCGCGCCTTTTGCGCATTGATTGTGCTCTACCGTGGGCATCCCCGTTTCATTGAATTACTGCTCGAAATAGCTGCAGCTGCTATTCAACGAGGAGAGAGCTCATTGGCTTCGATAATCCTCAGTAGCGCCCCCGATCCCGTATCATTAGATCATCCTGCATTTAGGGCTATATCATCATCTCCTGTCACCCTTAGGTGGCCAGACGAGAATCAAGCCGATGCAGATGCGCTGGCGAAAGCAGTGGCCAGTGTCCTAAGTGAAGCAGCTACAAGTGAGGATCTAGAGTTCTTCAAGCGAATGTACCTGACAGATGATAGTTCTTCCAAAGATCCTTCTGAGCTCCGGCCGCGCACACTCGCGCATGCAAGAATGCATTCTTTGTGTGCCGCGCTTGAGCGAAAAGTTCAGAGCGAAGCGAGGGCCTGCAAGCTTCTGCCCCCAGCTGCAGGCATAACGGTAGCCCCAGACCCGTCGCTAACGCTATGTGATCCAGCAGCTCAGCTTTCTCAGGGGCCGTCCAGCGGTGACGCTGGCACTACGGGCCGTGGAGCGGGTTCTCGGCCATCGAGAGTACCCAATCGACCTCAATTATCCGAATCTGGGGCCATATCTGTAGAACCTACCGGCCCAGCCATGTTCACAGCTGCACTCACTGTGCCGGGGGGACCAAGCGATGTTCTAGCAGCCCTTTTGGCCCTCCCTGCCCCACCACCGTTGAAGGGCCATGAACAGTATCATGTGTCCAAGCTTTCCCCTCAAGATGTAGGACTATTGGGCAAAATTGAGCAACTTCGTGCTCGCGCTACTACTTGGATCGACGAGAGACAGAGCGCCCGCGATCTGACTGTGGGGAACGCCCATAGAGCGCATGCCGGTGCTGCAGTCATCGCACTCTACGGAGCAGATTACAAGCCATCTATTTGGGGCGACTACGTGGCTCCATGGGAGGTTACCACCATCAACAGTGAACATTCTGCGGTATCTTTATCCGCCTCCTCTGGGGTGCCCCTCCCTGCAGGCTATCTTCTTCGCCAGAAGCTTGCGCGGTTCTTAACGGCTGTTTCAGGTGGAGTGGCGGGCAATTCGTACGAGAAACGCTTGGAAGATGAAGTTGTGGCATTGTTACCGCTTACGCAAGGTGATGTATGGTCTGGACCGAGCAGGTTTTCACACATTGCAGGCTTGCCGCAACCGCTTCGTGGTCTAACTATTCGAATCCTCATCGTCAGGTTCTTGACGATGGTAAACGCATACGCACCCACGATGCAACCATCTTCGAAGTTGCGCGAATTCTCAAAGGAGTTGAGCGAAGACGGAGTTAGACCGCTTGTGGAACAATTCGTCGATGCCCTTAAGCCCGCATTACATGACAACATTGCACAGTCCGATTCAGACTCCTTGCGACTTCTCCCCCACTATATCGCCTCACTCAGCAAGTTTTGCACTGGTACGGGCTCGAACCAGTCGATTAGTTCGGCATCGCTGGCACAGGCCCAGGCACAGCCGTTGGGGAACCCATCACAAGGATCTTTCTCATCTCCATCTTCTCAGGGAACAGCCGGACCAGCGGGCTCGACAGCGCCCAGCACTCAGGGCAAACCACTTACTGCAGGACAATTGGCCTCCCTTAACGCTGCGGCTCAAGCGGCCGCAACTCTTGCGCGCGAGGCAGGCCTCACAGCACTGGCGAGTGCATCCTCACTCTATGCGAACATGACGCTGCGAGCGTTATCGACAGTGCAAGGACCTTCGTACGTTGTTGAACACCTTCTCCGACAACCAGCTAACGGCCGCTCATATGCAGTACCTACCTCTATTGTGGAGTCAGTGAAGCTTCGTCGGTATGCGCGTGCCTCAACACTCGGTGCAAAGGCCAGTGCTTGGAGCTTGGTCCTCGAATGCGCTGTCGAGGTTATGGATAATCTGCAAGCGCATGGATGCACGCCCGTTGATGTTGCGATCATGAATTTTGCGATCGATAGAGACGTAAAGCGAGAAGACCAGTGGCTGCGGGACACGAATGTAACCGTGGAGATGTGGAACACAGTTATTGACGATCTCGGTGCTCCTTCGGTGCCTGGACGGCGTATCCACGTGGTGGACCCGATTTCTGAGTCCAATGCTGATTTCGAGCCAATTCGACCAACCGTGCAGCAAATACCGTCAGCTGTTGAAGGAGACAACGATCCAGCTGTTGAACAGGCCGTCTCTGACTTAGTTGAAGAGTCCAGAATGGCTTCGTCGTTCGAGCCTAGAGACGAGCATGGCTTTATTCTGAGCTTCGAAAGTGGGTCTCCCGTCCTAGCGGATGTTGACCCCTCGAGTGATGCACAAAAGAGAACCCTCGTTGCCTCCGTCGAAGATAACCTAGCAATGCTAGTTGCTGCGCGTGGGTCCACTGTTTCTGCACAGGAGAGCTCTCAATCATCGGGTCGTACCAGTCCCTCTGGATCACAGCTGCTGAGTCCCGCTCAAGATATGTACCAAGCGTCGACTGTGCTTGATCGACCGGTTGCAAGCCTGGTGATTATAGCCCGAAACCTGCTTGCTGTTGTCGCCCGCGCGCGAGCGTATGCATCAGCTATGGGTCTTGCGCCATGCCTTCCTACAGAACTCCAGACTTTGACTGAGGCCGGTCCCGATGAAGTAGAAGAGAAGTCGTTGATCCTTGATATTTCACCCGCGGCAAATGGTAAAGTAGCTCATCAGGGCTGGACGGCGCATTTCCCGAACCTCCCCATCTCGTTCATTGCGACCTTTGTATCGTTCGTCATTCAATGTGCATACCACTCAGAGATGTATGTGACTGCATCAGACCTGAGCGAGAAGCTACAGCTTCTGATTAGCACGCCCTTAACGCTTACAAAGCAATCAACAATTGCTTCGACTGCCGCTGCTGCAGAGGTCAAGTTACTAGATCCTGCTACGGCTGCGAGCACAGGCGTATTTTTCGCGCGTCAGGGATGCCTGCTTGCGCTCAACCGCGAAAGTACTAGAGTAGCAATAATTGATAAAGTTCTAGCTTGGCAGTATGAGCAGTATCAGAAGCGTCATGCTGAGATTGAGATCCGAAGAGCAAGCCGTCGTAGTGAACGGATGCGTCGTCACGATGAGGAAACCCAACGCAGACTTCGAAGACACTGGTTGCAGCTAAAGTTCCCTCTGGAAATCGAGCGTTTTGCAGCAAAGGCGCGCACTGAGCGCTACCGCAAGTCATTCACGGAGTTTACTCAGCTCTGCAACTTGGCACTAATCGGTGCTCCTACGCTATCTGATAAATCAACAACTCCCCCACGTATGTTGTCCCAGAAAATTGCACCCACGGACCTGTCATACTCTAACTATGCGCCCGCGCTATGGCGCGCACGCGCGCTTGCCGCCACATTCTTCACATTAGCAGCAGATCGAAGCGATCAGTCCTGGGGTTCGACGTTCGCCAACATTCAGCGATCGTATGAGTCCGCTCTCCGAAGCCTTGAGGCACTTACAAAGATTGTGTCACACTTGGCCGTAAGTAGTGTTCTTGCGACGAACGCACACTATCTGCGGGCTGCGGTCCTGATTGAGTTCGCAGATTTCATGCTCGCCGCCACTCCTCTGCGGCATGGACAGTCTAAGATTGGTTCTAAATCCTCGTCTCCCTTGGCCACTGCAATCAGCCTTTGGCGTCAAGCAATCGATGTGATCGTTACTCGAGTAATGGTAAAGGCAGGCAGCAGCGGGGAGGATGCCTTGTCCAAACGAAACGTGCATGCAACCATTCAGCTTGTTTCCGGACAGGCGATCTTCCCAACGAGACACCCGAAGTCCGAGACTGCAGTGCAAGCAACAAGTGCACTGAAGGCAGCTGCTGCCTTGGGTAAGTCATCGAGTGCCGCTGCTGGAATTGGTTTATCACAGGATGCCGCAGCATATAACGTCGAAGCGAACCACAAGAGTGCGATAGCAAAGGCAGAAGATCGCTGCAACCTGCTGCGAAAGATTGGTGGCCCACAGATGTGCCTGCTTGGCTTGGTTGCAGCGTCGCGGTTGGCGGAGTATATCGGACATCAGAGGGATTTGAATGACTCTTTGGCTGCGGATGAATGTGCTCTCTTAGCTGGCCATTTCGCGCAGCTAATTGCGAGTCAATTCGTCCCTGCTGACGGCTTGGCCTCGACTCCTTCTGACGTCGCACAAGTCCTCGCAGAAGCACCTCCAGAGCAGCTAGGACTGCTCTCAAAGGATGGTATGCTTTATGGCTTCACAGCAACGCGCTCCATCCTTGGTATCGCATCTTTGATTCATGTCTCAGACACACTGTCAGAACACCTGCTCCGACCCGCGTTGGCTTTGCCAGTGGCAAGCATTGCCGAATCCTTTGCTACTCATGCGCTTCGCAGCGTTCGACACGTTATGGCCTGCCGGGTGACTAGATGTAAAGCCCTCATTCAAGCAGGAAGACTTGGTGCCGCTTCAAAGCTGCTCCTATCAATGTATCTAGCGTCAGGCCTTCCTACTGAGGGAACAACAAAATGTTCCTTTGCAACTACATATTCAAACGCGTTCTCTCTGCCGCAAACGACCTCAGCGTCAGATCAGCAAGGTACAAGTCTGAAGGCATCAATCAACTTCAATGGTGGCAATGTCCATAGTATCAGTTGCCCCTCCTTGATCTCATCTTCGGTTCCAATCAAGACCATTGACGAGCTTGTGACGCTTGCCACTCCTCCGCACTTGCTTGGAAGTGATTCCATCACTGCTGGTGGCGTGAACACTCGTCCTGGCCCAGGCTCTAACTTCGGCTTTGCTGTAGTCGCAAACAAAGTCGCAAAGGCATCTGGAGCGCCAGTACCATCGCAAGCCCAAACTCTTGGAACTGGTGCAAATCAGCCACCCAGCAGTGCACGGCCCCGTCCTACTGGTGGAACAGCAACTGGCGTCAATTTATCCACGACAGTTGGACAACCTATATCGGGTCCGACTGCTCCTGCTACTCAGAATGTATCTGGATACAGTGCACTTCCGGCTCATCTGCAGGTTACATTCATGCCACTAGGCCATGCAGCTTCTGATGTCTCTGACTCAATTCCTGCTGGAAAGGCTGCCACCGGAACACTACAGTCAAAGGCTCAGACTCAGCCACAGGCCGTTCCAGAGTCTCCTTCAAGTGCTGGCATAGGAGTTGCTCGTGGATCTAGCATCTTCGTTGCACCGCTAGTCGACTTAAACTTGGATGCATGGAAGGAGCTTGTGGAGCTTCAACATGAACTCATGTCAAAAGGAGCCGCAGATGACTCTCAAGTCGCTCAGCGGGCTGATCATGTCACGCTTCAGTACTTTGACTCGTTCCCAGCGAATCACGTTGTAAATAGACCCTTCCTTGAACTACTATTGCTTGGTTTGATGGACCAAGTTCCTGCCTTGGACGATGCAACTGATTCATCGAGTTCTCCCGAGCGACGCCAAAGTAGTGGAGTACAAGCGCCATCTATGCTAAGCTTAACCTGGAGTTCAGAACGATTCTTGTCCGCCGTCCACTTGGTGATCGTTCTACGCGCTATTGCAGCACTCACGCTTCGCCGATCCTCCAAGCAAGCAGCGGTGATGGCAGCCGCATCAGGGGAACTAGATCAGATTACCGCATCCACGAACGGTGCAATTCTCCCAGGCGACAATACTCTGAAGTTCGTACCCTTGGAGTTACCCATTGCGCAAGAGGACGACAGTGTGTTGGGAGCATCGCTAGCCCAATTAGTAAGCTTACCGAAGGGTGAGCCTGGATTAGTTTTCACCGCGAGTACACTCGGAGTGGTTATTCAGCTTGTTTCCAAGTCACCATATTATGCCGCCTTTGGCGCATCACTCGCAGCCGATCTGCGAAGGCTCTATGGCGAAACCATTTGGCAAGACCTCGCCATTGTCAAGGCCAAGTTCTTGACTGCCGTTGCGAGCACATTAACTGCACCAATGAGTGGAAGCCCCTTCGGCGCATCTTCAGTCGACATCTCGCAGATCAAGACGACAGGCGATGTCGCTTTCCTCACAACAGCTACGAGCTACCCTTTCCACCCTCCAACGAAGGGACTCAAATCCTCTCCTTCGGATCAGCATGGACTCAAGATCCCGAAAACACGCGCCGGATACCTACCTTGTGCGTCTTGGTGGCGTAGTGCTGCTCGAAGCGAATATGAGCATTCCCTCACCAAGGGGTCCGCAAGCCCGTCAAAGGATGTAATGCTTGAGTCAGCGCCGTGGCTAGGTTGTGAGACGCCTGACTCCAAACAACTTTTTACCTCTGCTTACAAGTCTCATATGCGGACAAGTGTTATGAATACCACTGAGGATGGTAGTGAAGGTCCTGTTTCGACTATATCTACAGCAAAGACTGGTCCGGCTACCTCAGGACCGAACTCTGTCGCTACCAATCTCACAGTCCAAGTACCTCGAGGCCGTCCACGTCTCGGAAGCAATCCGAATGCCGGCCTTCAGTCGCTTTCAACGGTTGTCGACACAGTGCCACCCATTACTGAACATACACCGCGGTCAGGAGTATCCACAACCGTCAACGCAGCAGCGGCGAATCCTACGGCAATGGGTTCCAGCATGCAGAATGCTAGTCGCGATCGTCATCTTTCGCGCGCAACCGCTTCTAAAGATCTTATGGATGACACGTCCTTTGCCCGCAAGCTGGCAGAGCTTCTGGCAAAAGATGCAGGCATTCAGCTTGAAGCACATTGCGATGAATATGTAACCTCGGAAAGCAACCTGTATGATCCAGTAGAGCTGCGCACCTTATGCCTCTACAGTGCAGAGGTGCTGCTCAACGCCATTGCACTAAGAGCTGCTGTCACGCTCAAACTGCAAGTGGATCTGCGTCTTGCGCGCGCTTTCCGCGCTGGTTCGAAGATAGGTCTTACAGCATTCGTGGAACAGTGCAACAAACTTCAGGGCTCTCTGGATGATGTAGACCCCGTTCATGCTGGCGCTACGGTGCATTCAACTAGGTTCGGTATGCACGATTCCGATGACGAGGTGACCGAAGAGTTGGAACAGGTACAATCCAACGAAGTTGAACACAGTGTAAGATCTTTGCAGCGGCTTACCGTTGCCAACTCAATCGAAACGCTGATTAAGACTGTTCTTGAATGCCCAGCACCTGCTCAACAGCTACTCGCATCGGCTAACACAACTGCGCCAGCGGTGAGCCCACCTGGCCCACAAGGTGCTGCTCGGCCACCTCAAGGAGACCGAACCAAGTTGGCAACGACTGGACCGTCATCGACAGCCCAGTTAAATACTTCAGGCGACGCACTTGATCATTCGCAGGGTCGTGTTCACCCAGACATTGCGAAGATTTCTGCTCCAATCTCACTATTTAACTCGGGTACAAACGGATTGCGAATGGTGGACGCAGCGACAGCCTGGGCTCTCGCAAAGGCTGAGTGCCCCTTACCATATGGCATATATGGGGATTCTCTCACTTTCCCAAGTAAATTGGCGAGGCTCTTCCTTGAAGGTAACCTTTCTATTGTGAATGTATCAAAGAGTCGCGATACGTCAGACGCTCTTGCGGGCTCGCGTGAATATCAAGGACCAAGTAATGCCAACGGATCAGTCGCTTCGCAAGGGGCTGTCCATTCTTCTACTGTGGGAACTGCCATCAAGTTTGGGCGACGAGGAGCACCTTCGCCCTCTAATGCAAGTATTCTGTCGTCCCTCCAAGCAGCAGGTGGCGATAATCTGCAACAGGTAAGTTCGGAGCAGAAGTCTGGATCTGCGATTGCAGCAAAGCTTCTACAGAAGGCCAGCGATCAAGCAAAGCATGGAGCAAACACTATTTTAAGCCAGATGTTTGTCCGCACTTCGCAAGTATTGAAGACGCAAGTGGCTGCTATTGAAGCACTAGCACAGGCAGAATTGGATCTTGCACAGCTGTTGCCTGCATTGCGGCTCCATTCAGAACGGTCGCAAAGAGCAACAAGATTGGGACCTATTCTGGGAGTACTTGCAGGAGTCTTCCCAATGGACGTATTCTACAACGATGTTCCAGGTGCCGAGCTATCTCCGCTCGAGCTGTCCTCCGCCGATTCAGGGAATACGTACGCTGTGGAACCTGAGGCGCTTGTCCGTGCATTGATGACCACCGATTTTGCATCAGTGGAAGCGTCAGCATCGCGGCTCGCAAGAGTCAGGTACTTCTTCGGCGTCGAAAGTAGTACGATCACTTCGAATCAAGAGTCACGTGCTGGACACCAGCCTGATAGTGGGCTTAACGCGCCATCACTCTATACGAATGTGCTGCTCGCAATCTGCTCGAGTGATAAGGCATGCTTCGTGGGTGATGTGCTCCTTTCAGCCCTAAGCCAGACTTGTGCGTTACCCCTATTCGCTGAAGCATTATTGGGCGCAGCAAGCATTCGCGCAGAACTTGGTTTCCCGGCCCAAGCAAGCCGGCAATTTGCTGAGGCTTTCGCATCAATATCAGCTGCGGTTGAAGCACTGAATCACGTAGATGCGCGTGCTACAGGTGAGAACAAATCGGTATTCGACCGCTGGATTGGAAAAGCGAGAGCTCTACTCAAATCATATTCCCAGGGTGTGGTTCCTCTATCAGCCACGCATATTCCGAAGTTAGTCGAGGCTGCAGCTCAGCGCCAGTATGCATGTTTGACAGCGCTTAGTGTTCACGCCCAGATCCAGCGTTTGATTGTTGATGTCGTCGTGCGCGAAAATGCAAAATATCAGAATACCCAAGCAGATATGCATGTTCAGTCGCCGACACTTAACGCACAATCTGAAGTGCAATCGAGTCGAAGAGCCGCTTTGTCTGTATCTGCTTCTGGACAGCCTCAGTGGCTATCGTCTCAGGCGACCACGAAGGACGCAGGACCTCTGCAAAGTGCGGTGACCCAAGGTTATCAGGCCTTGATCAAACGCTGGAGTGGTCTTACTGGTTGGGCTCAGCTTTCAGACACGGTTCACAATTCGATCGTACGATCCAGGCTCAACACAGGCCCAGCGACGTTCCCTACGAAGCCAAATCTGGACAACCTTCTCCCGAACGCTCTCGAGCTGCTGGCTCGGCCTACAAGCGGTACAAGATGGGGCCATGACATGAGCCTGGCGGAGTTTGTGATGCAGCCCGTGGTTATTGGATGTTCAGCTTGGGCCGAAAGCGTGGTTGCACTGCCATCCTACGCGAGACTTAGCAAGGCAAAACTCGCATCTGGCGCTCTCAGAGCGGTGTCGTGTTTGATCGGACACGGAGAGGTAGACTTGGCGACTAGGGCATGTGAGATGCTGCAGGTTGAGGCCAGTGACATCCCTCACGTTGGGCTGGCTGTTGATTCATTCTACTTGGCTCAACAGAAACCGTGTGCTTCACTAGCGACAACGAACACTGGAGCTGAGGGTTCTGGATGCCAACAGTTGCTAGCTTTAGCTGAACTGCTTGATAATCACCCATCGGCCCTCGTGCCTGGGGGTGGATTTGTTGAGTACCGATCGGCTCTCAGGCGCGAACCGTTCGCCACCTCGCTATTCCACCACATTACCTTCGTGTCTCGATCGTTCCAGGTGATGAAGAATGCACTCGCCGAAATTAGTAATTCAACGTCTTTTTCACCAACAGGGGCGTCATGGCCTAATTCCGAAGTCACAATGACGAGGAGTGACCAAGTTTTGCTTGCGCTGCGCACTGTTCTATCATCGTCATTGCACACATTGGCAATCCACGCCGTGGAACTTGGCTTTGGATACGAAGAGATCCTGCTCCCGCAACATAACCCTGTTGTTTTCATTAATCTCATGTTATCAAAGCTAGAAAAGCCTGCTGCAGGACCTTTGGATAGCCGCGCTGACCTGGCACGGGCTATTGGTGCGCGGTCGAACCCTGGGAGCCAAGCTCCGTCAGCTGATCACTTCTCGAATCTATTGACAAGTCTCCTAGCTGCGAATCTCGCTCAAGCTTCCCTAAGCGGTACACAACCCAAGCGTGGAGGTGCTAGCCTGCCACCACCCTCGCCAGCTGGATCTGCTGGTGGTTTCTTCGGATCGGCACGATCGTCTGCGACGGATGCCGGATCTCGGTCAGTTCAGCAACAGCAGCAGCAGCAGCAGCAGCAGCAGCAGCAGCAGCAGCAGCAGCAACAGTTCCTTCACCAGCAATTTCAACAGCAACAGCAGCGCGTGGTTTTGCCCAGGTCAACCACGGACCGTGCGCAACAGTTACAGCTCTCACGACAACTGTGTGAATCTCACTTGTACAGTGAATGTGGTCTAGTTACAACGGCGCGTTTGTTTCAAAAGGCTGGTTCTAAAGAGCTGCTTAGTGCTGAGGCGATCAACAAGCTGAAGGGTCTGAATGAAGACAACGGTGCGCGTACTCCGCATAGCGCGCCGGATATTCGGTTAACTCGACTTCCTTCAGATCAGTCAGCCACGTGCAATGGCGAATTATCGTGCGTCATTCGCGCTCTCTTACTTACCGCCCTTCAACTTGCTTCTACTATTCATTGTCTCGAAGTGAACGTGGGAGATAATGCTCAGCAAATCAGCTCTAGTAGTAATATTGACCTGACTTCGTTACCCCCCGCTATTCCAGTGCTTGCTCCTGCGTTCAGTGATTCGCCTAACAGCATACTGTCATTACTCAATAGCTTCGATGTCGGTACGGCTGGATACGGTGTGCGCCACCTCAGCCCAGCATGGCTGGCGTTGAGGCAAGCGTTGATTTCGCAGCAAATTCTTGCGCAGGTTGATAACGCTCCCCATTCCTCCTCGATACTCCCTGACATGGCTATTCCAGGTCACATGTCGGTGGTTCAGTCGATTTTGGCCGTGCTATGCGAGGCACGGGCGAGGTATTGGAGGAGTAACGTCCGCCCGCCGCGATCCCCAGGTAGGTCCAAGGAAAAAGGTGACCTGAGTCGTCACTCAAGCCAAACAAGCCTTCTAGATAGGACTTCAAATCGATCTCTGACCTATATTATGTCCCCACGGTCTGCTCCCTCTGCAGTCGACATCAGCAGATTGGCCCAACGCTCTTCGCGTTTATCATTGACATCGTCGGCGCTTCCTGTAACAACACAAGGATCCTTGGCTAAACCTTCAAGAATCGAAGTCTCGCTCCTTCGAGAATTCATGGCCAACCCTGGATGTGTGAACGAATCCTCAATATCAACTTTATCAGCGTTAGTGGCCGGTGCGTTGGGCCACGCCCGTCGTGTCGCCGAGTACACCACACACCCCAATTCCGCGCCCGCCTTCTCAGCATACCGACAAGTGCTTCTGCTTGCAACGCGTATTGCGATGGCGGCGAGGCTTGAGCCTGTCGTAACGGAATGGCGTCGCGAAGGAGATGAAGGAAAATTGGGAATGCTTGCATCGCTTGACGCACTCCCGATTTACTACCTCCTAGTATGTGCCATCGCTGGCTGGCGTGAGCGTGGGTTACACCTCACACTCCCGGTCTTCTTGAGTGCCTGTGATGGCAATCGTACATTAAGCTCGTATGAAGAACCTTGGCTGACCCCGTTCTATGCCATGTCAGTTGAACCGGTGGTTCCTAGAACAGCTGGGTCTTCCATTGATGCTGACATATCCGAAGGACCTGGGGTCAAGCCAGTACCCCATGAGTTGCGAATTCTGGACGCACTTAGTAGAACTACTCGTACAATCTCAGCCGACATCCCCACTGTAGAACGCATTGATTTGAGTCCTGCGGAACTTGCTCATGTTCTTGACACAATCGATGATGATATCTCAATTATTTGCGCTAGCTTGAGGAGACGCTTTAAGGATGCCGTTGCGGAGGAGCTGGAGCGTCTGGAGCAGCAGGCTATCCAGCAGCAGCTGCTTCAGCAGCTTCATGAAACGAAGCCTCAAGGTCGAGGTAAAGGATCCTCAGCGGCCCAGCACCAGGCCACGAACCTCAACGAACAATCGGCTCCGATCCCAGCTGCTGTATTTGATTTGACACTGCCGTCGCCATATGAAATGGCTCCTGACGCCTCCCTAACTTCAGCACCACAGAGCTCTGTTGACAATGCTAACAATGTAGATATGTGTATCACCGTGGCCCAAGCATCACCCGATTCGAAGTCTACGCTGCCTTCGATCGACAGTGATCCAGATATCGTCGCCGCCCAGCTTTTATTCCCCAGTGCAGGATCTCGTGCATTGGGTTTGTGGAAGCGTCTATGCCCATCACCAATGGCTTATGATGCACTGTACGTGTCAGCCTGCCAAGTGTTAAGTCAATCATCGCGGGGAATCAATCATGTCAAACCCCTTCTACGGACAGTGCTAGGCCGAGTTTCTGCCCGAACTCTTGCTTTCCTTGCCATTCAGGCGCAGATTAGTACCACGAAATTTGCGATGAATTCCACCGTCCGGACAAGTGAAGAAGTGGGACGGCCTATCGATCCTTTCGCAATTGGCCCGATCCATTATTCTTCCCTTGCTACTTTATTGACAGCAGCAGGCATCAACGTCCCACGCGCCAACTTGAATGCATTGCAGGCCGCTGCCTTTGCGCAGGCTGAGGAATATGTTGAAGTTGCGCGCGTTCTCCATGACGGGTCAATCGTCCATAACGCAGCCATCGACATCTCCCAAGCAGATGACGCATGGTCGAAGGCATCATCCACACAAAGCGGTCTTGGACCCGAATCCATGAGCACAACTGGAGCAGCGAGCCCAACGGCGAATAATAGTGCGCCACGACAGTTCTTCCAGGGGTCTGCGTCGGCTGCTACGAACATAGCCGCTGCCGACAGCGCGCTGAAGAGCACAAGTTCTCCTGGGGCTCCTCCCACAGGCACTGCTAATGTATCTCAACGTGCTTTCGGTACACTCACTGTTGTCGATCCCGCACCTACGTACACAACAGTTGACACGATCTCTCTGGCGACTACCAACGGTGCGATTTTTGGACCCGATGCGGCAGGATCCCTGGCACGTCGTCTCAGTAAGCTGGCGTCTGCCTCGATATTCTGTGCTCACGTGACTCCGGCGTATGCTTCAACACGGTTTTCCTTGGAGAACCTTCTGGACCTCATTAGAGTTCGTTACTCAGCGCCAAACCCACACGTCCCCGGAGCGCTGACTTTGCGAAGATCTTCTACGACGTATTCATCAAACCTGGTTGTTCCTATTGCGAGCGCATCCTTCGCACCTCTTCCGCCACTACCTGCAGACACTCTTTTAAGTTCAATTTCTACTGAGTTACATGTGGCAATGCAGCATATCGTACCTCAGTACCTGGGTCGCGTTGTCCCGAATCTCGTAGAAACTGCGAAGCTGAAGATCAAGGATGCTGCTCTAATTGGTGCCTTGTCATGTGAGAAACTCCTCCATCCCTCCGCACTATGTATCGAAGGGCTTCTACGGGGTAGATCGTGTGAGACTCATTTGAGAAATGGAGAGTCTTGTGCTGTTGAGTTAATCAGGTCGCTCGTAAAGACAGCAACTCTGGGCGGCCGACTGCGTCCAAGTGCAAAGGCCCTACGTGGAGTGTCGCCCCAGAACCTTGCAACGAAGGGTGTTACAATCTCACTTCCAGGTCTCTTAGCCTTTGTCTGGGACCTACCAACGGGGCCAACACATAGCTGGTTCGTGCCGAATCTACCAAATCATTTGCGTTATCAATTATCACTCAGCAAGGCTGCACAAACACTTGCGAGGGGAGAAGCTATGCATGAACTCTTTTTGCTCCTTGTGCCTCAGTCGAGGCTTCGATGCCAGTTCGACAATTATGCAAATCTGGTACGAGACTTTGACACGGTCTCACCCGCTTCGCCTACTGAGGCCGTTCTGCTAAGTGTTCATCTTGGGGCAGCGCGACTGGCTGCGCTTCAAGAGACCCTTACGGTTCTCAAGCCCCGAATTGAGGAATTGGCGCGAAAGGTTAGAGAGATTGCAGTTCGCAGGAAGCAAGTTGTACTATTTGCTTCCAAGTTCGCGACATGGCCGCAAGCGTGCTCGAGCCGATCCCTGGAATCTATTGAAGCCTTCGAGGCAGCCCTCAAGGGACATCATACTACGGCACGTCGATATGCTCACGCATTGAAAGTCTTAACAAGAGACACTATGGACGAAGCCATGAGACTTGCAGCGCAGTGGAACTTGTTCGCCGTTCGACTAGCCGTTGAACTCCGTAGATACACTTCATCGCCAATTCCAGATATCCCGAATGACACCTTGACTATGCTCAATCAGAGTCTCACCTCTCAAGAAGTTGGTGGCAAACAGCTGTTACAACAAGTTACGGATGTGTTAAATCACCCTGCATACCTCAGTGTGATGGCGGGGCTCCCTATGTGCATTGCAACAGCTCGGGTCCTCGAACCACTTCTTTGCCCGAAACCAGAAGGTTCGTTAGTCCTACGGTTCCCGCAGCTAGCAAGTTGGCTCCATCGTGTCCTCGCGCCAGTGCTGAGCGCCGAAGATATCGCGTTGATCGCATGACGTCTGAAATAGCGCAAGCAACGCTTTCTTTGTTTACCACGCCAACACGCCAACTGTGTTTTCTCGAAGTAAACGCACTCATCATCCATAATAAACCCTTTCAAACTTGTTTTCCGCGCTACTGGACATCAGGATGCAGTTAACCTTGACGGGAGCAAATAGACTGACACATTGTATTTGGCCGGGCTCACCCTCACTTGCGCATACGCTTTGAGCTCGCTAATCGCCTCACATGCTCTTGAATATCTGCAGAAAGCTGGTCCTGGAGATCCTCTTCGCTATCGCTGGGCAGCAGTTGTGCGGCACGCGATAGATCCTCCAGCGCAGCGGCCTCGTGACTGTCGCTTGCAAACCATAGGTCTACATCCTGTGACCGTTTGACACCTTGGGCTTGTCGTTCCAATTCTTCAGGAGGAATACGCTCCTCTGGAAGTCCTGCTGTTGCGAGCGCTTCTTGTGGCTCTCGCGCGTACAGTGGAGGAATTACGGCCTGATATTCGTCACCGACTCGTGACGAGCGCGTCTCGGTCAACCGTGCCAAGTGGCGTTCATAGCTCAGCCACTCGCGCTTCGTCCGGGTGTGTTTTGATTCATCTGTGGTTTCCCTGAGATGGCGTTTTCCAAAGATGCTCATTCGATTATTGGAGTCGCGAGCCTCCCCGCTCTTGGTCTCATGTGAAGAATCGTCAACATTGTCATCAGCGCCATCGTCACTCTCGAATTCATCACTAGTGCCACTTTCCGAGGGAAAGTAATAGTTGTGCTCGTCCTCAAAGAATGCGGCCTCATCGAAATCTTCGTCAACATCTTCCCCCTCGTCGTCATGCTCCTCTGCATTCGTGGCGCGTTGATGGATTGAATCAATGGCATGGAGGTGTGCCAGAAACTCTTTGGCATCAATCTGCGTCATCAACTCTCGTAACTCCTCGTCCTCGAGCAATGCCGCGTCATCATCGTCATCATGCGCAGCCTTGGGTTCGTCCTGGTTCTCGATAGGCTCAGACCTGGTCAGTTCTGCGATGAGCGAGCGATAGTGTTGAATGCTAAAGCCTGCTTCTGCAGCTTGCTCTGCATCAGAGGGAGGTTTGCCATACTTTGCGACGTATAATCGATGGTACTCTCGACGAACGGCTTCGAGCTCATCATCCACCTCACCTGCAAGTCCCTGTAACAAAAACTGCTTCCTTGACATCATTCCGCCCTTCAGTCCACCCTTCATGGGAGGTTCAGTGTCAACTTTCTTCTCCGTAACTTGTACCACAGGCGCAGCCATCCCATCTAGACCTGGAACATGACTGGGATTGTCGCATAAAGGGAGATTGCCATGACTTTGATGTGACGCTGGCATTGTCCGTGCACGTAAGCTTGGCGAGGTTGCTGCTGAATCGGGCGGAGTAATTGCCTTGCCAAGGTGTTTGGCGACAGTCGGTACTCCAATGAGAGGATTCTGTGGATGAATGGGGCGAGGCGCGATGAGAGCACTAGTAGAGCCGAGAACTTGCTGCATTGCTGATGAAGAGTTGGATGAACGAGAGGGTGGTGCGTTGAGTTGTAGAGTGCGGTTGCCGAGGAGGCCTGATCGGGCCGCTCCGACCACGGGTGAATTGGCTGCGGAAGTCACTGTGGAAACAGCAGCGGAACTGGCAGTGCCATTCTGAGTTAGCGCTGAGCCTTTCACCGCACCTGCCATGGCTGCTGCGAACTCATTAGCCGCTTTTGCAGAGAATAAAGGTGAATCATGGATTGCCAAAGCCACTGCAAGGGCTGGATCAATCGCCAGACCCGCCTGCGTGTGTTGGAGTTCAGGGTTAGCGACTGGATCACGGAAAGGAACGGAGCGAACGGTAGCGGTAGACTGTTCTCGGAGGGCGATAACTGTAACTGCAGTTGATGCACCCAGCGCTTTCAGATGGGGAGAAGTTGCGGCTTTATAGTAGGAGGCTGCGGCATCTGAAGTTTCGCCGAGTCCGGCCAACTGAATGAGCTCACCCAGCTTTTCTCCTGCCAAAGTACTCGAACTTGCCGGCGGTACATTAGCTTCTAGATCACCACTAGCTTGATCTGTTTGCGATGGCACCTGCGGTTGATCAAAGGGCAAGGGAAATGGATCTATCAGATCGGCAGCCGATGATGATGAAGATGATGATGATGCGGCTGATCCTGCTGGATGCGTTTGAAGAGGAACTACAGCTGCTCCCTCTGAATTGCTCGGGTTTGTGCTGTGCATGGTGTCAGAAGCTTGCTGAGGACCTTCTGACATAATGTCCATCGCTGTCTTTTGAGTTTGAGCAGCCTGGCGCCGGACCAAAAACCCACTTCCAAGGACTCCAACCTCTGCGTTACTGGCACTCATTGCGCTGGTACAATTACTACCCAAAGTTCGGACCGCAGCTTTTGTCGAACTAGCCACCGACGACGGGCCCGAAAGACCTCCGGGCGCAGAGATCGAAATAGCGAGTGGCTGTCCTATTAGAGTCGCCGCAACGGCCGGGTCCCCACCTGAAAGTGCAGCGAGTAGTGGTGATCTTGTAGTTGCCGCAGAAAATGGAAGCCCTGCGGAGCCAGTCAGCGGCGTCTTTCCCTTAAGCACACCAGAGGCTGAACCGGACACATCATTTGCGGGAGTAGACCCAGCCGCTAGTGTTGCAGCAGCTCGAGAGAGCTGATCATGTATTGCCTTCGCTCTCTCGATGTCAAGACGGGCAATCGCTGCAACCTGAGCGCCTACATATTCGCGCTCACGCGTCGAAGAAAGAGCAGATGCCTCACGCGCTGCTGCAGCAGCGGCAATTGGAGCGTGACCTGAACCAGTTGGGGCGGCAATGGAAGAAATGGCGACTATGGCCGGGGAATGTGTCACTGCTACTCCACTAGTTGTAGCTTGCGGTTTAGATTGGAGACGTGGGGTCCCCGGACCATCAGGTTTGTGAAACGAACTTGAAAGTACTGTCGTGGGAGAGGCAGACGATGTCCCTGAGGGATCCAGAACATTTGCGGGTATTGGAGGCAAATGGCCTCCAGTCATGGCTACGAGGGAAGGTGTAACGCTGACTGATCGCGCAGGAGTTGTCGAACCTGTTTGATTAAGCGCAACAGATGGCGGATGCAATGCGTGACCACCTGCTGCAGCGTTCGACGTCTCCAAGCTGCCGTTTGACAGACCTTGTTCAGAAACATCATCAGGTTGATGGCCTATGGTGGGTTTACTGGAGCGTCCCGGCGATGCAGGAGGTGTGGTCACGCCTAGTCGTGAAGATATCGTCGATCGTCCAGGAGGCATCGAAATGAGTCTAGGACTTGACGACCGTCCGCTTGCCTCATGAACTGCAGAATTCACGGTTGGGGTGTTGCTAGCTGAAACACGTGTACTGGCGGCTAGTCCAAATGGACCAGCGGTCATGTCCGAATAGGCATTGGCAGGGGTTGTTACACCTACCTGTGGAGATTGCTGGCCCGAAACATTGGCCGAGTGCGAGAGCGCACGATGGCGATTGTCGCTGAGACCTACTACTCCGACACCCATGCGGACTGAGCTTGTCACCAGGTTGTTGGATACCGAGTTTTCGCCAAACGTCACTGTAGACATGGTCTCTGGTGTCGAGGAAACCTCATGAAGTCCGCAAGGACCCTGTTGGATGCGAATAAATTGCTGTTGGGCGCTCTTGCTGCTAGCGGCTCCTGGGATAGGTTGATCAAGCCTGACACCACTTCGTTGTTCATATTGCATGGTATGCATTGCATCCGTCGCATGTGTGGCATGAATTGGAACCGAACTATCTCCGTTAACGGTGAGGTGGGTTTGTTGGTATGCCACAGAGGCTGGTCCGGGATTGCCTTCGATCGTGGCTAGATTTGAAGGGCGATCGCGTTTGACGCCCAGGCTCGGATAGTTCTGTTCAAGCCCAGCGATAGGCGAGGCCACTCGATTTGTGCTAGCGTCCGTAGCCTCGTGTGCTGCGGGAACAGCACTTGATCCTGCCGCGTTCACCATTCTCAGAGTTTGATCCTGGTCCTCAGGATATTTTTCATTCGCGTGGTTCTGGACCGAGTCCGTGGGAGTAGTGAAGGTCATTCCCAGATTATGACTTAGAGAGTGCGCCATTCCACCTCCTGCAGCAGCTACAGTTGCCTGCTCTACTCCGTGACTCGAGTTCTGGCCATTCAGTCCGACTGCCTGAATTGCGAGCGAAGACGTGGGGTCGGCTGAGGGAGCATTTGCATAGCCAATCGGCGTGTCATGGGTCTGCACCGCGTGGGATACATTCACTGCACTCGTCTTACCACCTGACACATTTTCAGTCGGTGCCGCGACGGACCTTGCCGCAGAACGGGTCGTCATGACCATCGGTCCAGTCGGCTGGCGCGAGGATCGCGACATTTCGAAAATCTTCAAGGATCCAAGCGCTAGTCCAGGATGATGGTATGTGGTATCAGTATGGTACTATGTGTGCGTCCGTTTTAATTGGATGATATCTGTGCGATACCCACACAATCGTGTGAAATTCACACCTAAAACAATTTGCAATGCGAGCTGAATTTTGAAATTATCCACATCCGTCCTGGCCCGGATTCTCTGGGAATGACTCTTCAAAAATGATATAAATACCGCTTCTGCCACACCCCCGCCGACCGGAAGAGAACCCATCCACCCGAGGAAACCGCACGCGCTCTCCTTGGGCGGAGAGGGGTTTGAAATTTGAGTTTTCAAACCCGAGGAACACACGGTTGTTTCTCTTCGCTGGAGAGGATTGCTCAAACCCTCCAATGTCCGACAACACAACACGAATTGTCGGGAAAAATATATGTGTCAAAAGTGCTCCATTCTGTTCTTCAAATTCCAAGACACAACACCCATCGTTTGTCGTCGTTTTTGAAACTAACCCCCTTTG